>OLGD01000165.1_pt1 | contig 137378 bp, 164 predicted proteins | sample 1605311 | NCBI WGS metagenome assembly OLGD01 (sample SAMEA3888917, study PRJEB22519) | human gut metagenome | biome: human gut; feature: human-associated habitat; material: faeces | place: Denmark | collected 2010 | reverse complement strand
GCCCTGCTTACTCATACCGGCTTGCCCGTCCAATGTCCATGACTCGCCGCATGCAGGCATGCGCTCCTCATGGCCGCTGTCCGGGACTTTCATAGGAAATAATTCCTGCATCAGTCGGTGTACGGTGGTAATCTCATGGATCCGTCCTACGTTGCTTCCGCAGAAAATAAGACCATTTTCTATGTCGCCTTCTACTGCATCAATCAAAGCTTTGGTGATGCAGTAGGGGGCGTCTTTTACGTGGCAGGTTTTGATACAGTTGTAACAACGGCTGATTGGTTCTCTGGTAAGCATCGTTCTTTGAATAAATGAATTGTTCAGAGCGCGTCCGGGCATTCCAACAGGACTTTTGATAATTTTAATGTCGGAGTCGGAGGCATTGACATAGGCCATCTTGTAAGCAAGAGAAGCATCACATTCTTCGGTTGCTGTAAAACGGGTTGCCATCTGCACACCAGAAGCTCCCAGATTCATAAAATGGGTGATATCTTTGCTGTCAAAGATGCCGCCTGCTACGATTACGGGGATTTCTTTACCGGACTCTGCTTCCAATTGTTTGACGGTATTCAAGATTTCCAGAGTTGTATGTTCGAGGGAACAGGCGGGAGCATCCAAATCTTCTTTTTTATAGCCAAGATGACCGCCGGCTTTCGGTCCCTCAATGACAATCATATCGGGAAGATAATGATATTTGGTACGCCATTTTTTGACCAGAAGATTTAAGGCACGAATTGAAGAGACGATAGGCGCAATTTTTGTCTCTGTTCCAAGGACGAATTTTGGAAGATCCATGGGAAGTCCGGCACCGGAGATGATCAGGTCTGCGTGTTGCGCAACACATTCGGTCACGATATCATTGTAATCGGATAAAGCTACCATCACATTAAACCCAAGGATTCCATTTGGTGCAATCTTACGTGCTTTAGCCAGCTCTTTACCAATGGCTCTGAGATTGGCAGCATGGGGATTTTTTACAAAGTCCGGCTCCTGATAGCCGATATCTGCCGTGGAAATGATGCCGATCCCGCCTTCCTTTGCAACTGCCCCTGCAAGCTGGTGCATAGAAACGCCTACACCCATGCCTCCCTGAATAAGGGGGAATTTACTGATTTTTTCTCCGATTTTAATTCCATTCATGATAATTCTCCTTGTGAAAAGTAGTATACATTTCCTTTAAATGTAGTAATTAATACTATATGTAGAACACCATACCATATATTCGTTTGAAAGTCAATTAGTTTTAAAATCAAAATAATTTTCCTTTGGACTTTAACACGATGTTGTGTACGAGAAGGAAAATGGAAAGTGAAAAGATAAAATTGTTGGAAAATTGGTATATTTAGAGAATTCGTGTTGTTGACAAAACGATTTCAACAGGATAAAATAACGCGAAATACAGGGAACGTGAGTGATAATTTTACTGCATAAGACAGAATTATGGCGTTATGGCAGAAGCAGGGAGGCTTAGTATGATTGAAGTAAATCATGTTACGAAGGAGTTTGTATCGGCAAAAAAGTATCCTGGATTGAGAGGGGCAGTAAAAGGGCTGTTTTCCAGGGAGAAGATATCTAAGAGAGCGGTCGATGATATATCATTTCACATTCGAAAAGGGGAGATTGTCGGCTATATCGGAAGTAATGGTGCGGGAAAATCCACAACGATAAAGATGATGACAGGTATCCTGACTCCGACCAGGGGTGTCTGCAAGGTGAATGGTGTTGATCCGAGCAAACATCGTAAAAAGAATGCACAGAATATCGGAGTTGTTTTCGGACAGAGGACACAGTTGTGGTGGGATCTTCCATTAAGTGAATCTTTCACGATTCTGAAGGAGATTTATAATGTCAGTGATGAGGATTATAAAGAGCGTATGGCATTTTTAAACCGCGTTCTGAGTTTGGAAGAATTCTTTACCCAGCCGGTTCGTAATCTGTCATTGGGTCAGCGTATGAGAGCCGATCTTGGAGCTGCACTTTTACATAATCCGCCGGTTCTTTATCTGGATGAACCGACCATAGGACTTGATCTTGTGGTAAAGGATAATATCCGGGAGGCAATCCGGGAAATTAATGAGCAGTATGAGACTACAGTGGTACTTACTACCCACGACATCGGAGATATCGAAGAGCTATGCAGCCGCATCATCATTATTGACAGCGGAAAATTGATCTATGATGGTTCTCTTTCGGATTTAAAGGATCGGTATGGAACTACAAGAAAGGTGATAATGGAAGTGAAAGATCCCAAAAAGGCTGCCAGGATTCCTTTGGCAGAATTAGTGGGGGTAGCAGAAAGTGCATACAATATTGAGGCTGATGAGGAAAGCAATAGCATTACTGTCACTTTTCAGAAGAATCAGCTTCACGTATCAGAAGTTATTGAACAGATGATGAAACAAACAGAGGTGAAGGATATCAAGATTCAGGAAACAGAACTGGCCGATATTGTAAAAGCCATTTACAATCATGGTGTATAGGAGGGAAATAATGAAGAAGAGATGGAATGTATATTTACCTTTTATGACCAATGAGTTGAAACGTAATCTGGCTTATAAGGGAAGTTTCTATTTGTTCATCTTATGCAGTGTCTTCAGTTCTTTTATATCTTATTATCTTTGGATGGCGATCTATGGAAGCTCCGCCGGGCAAGTATTGGGCGGATTGACACGCAACGAGATGATTACTTATGTGTTTATGACGTATGTGACCAGTAATTTGGTCATGGTAAGTATCGGTGATGAAATCAGCGATCATGTAATGGAAGGTTCAGTTGTCATGAATCTGATTAAGCCCATCGATTACCGTATGAGTCTGATTGCCAAGGCATCCGGAACGTTGGTTTACCGGTTTCTGGCACCATCAGTTTTTATATGGATTGGTCTGGAAATTTATAAGGTGAACGTATTGGGAATGGAAGTGACACCGATTCCGAATATCCTGCTGTATCTGTTAAGTACAGGCATGAGTTTCTTCTTGTATGTCCTGTTTGATTTCTGTTTTGGAATGATAGCATTTGTGACAACTTATATGTTTGGAATGATGATGGCAAAAGATGCGATACTGGCATTTCTCAGCGGACAACTGATTCCAATCAGCTTTTTTCCAGGAACAGTGCAGAAGATTTTTGAATATCTGCCGTTTTCTTCTATGATTTACACACCGGTTATGGTATATTTGGGGAAATATTCCGGTATGGATCTGGTGTTTGTATTATTCCGGCAGTTTGTTTGGATTGTGATTCTGTATGCTGCAGGTTCCTTTCTATGGCAGAGAATTACCAGACGACTGGTAGTGTTGGGAGGGTGATGTGATGGAGACATTAAGACGGTATGGTCGATTATATAAAGTATTTGTTGCCCAGTTTTTTAAATATCTGGTACAGTCAAAGGCAGATTTTCTAATTGGATTATTTGGATTCTTCTTTACTCAGGCAACAGGTATTGCATTTTTGTTTTTGGTATTCCAACAGATTCCGAATTTGGCGGACTGGACGTTGCCGCAGTTGATCTTTATCTATGGTTTTGCGCAGATACCGAGGGGACTGGATCACCTGTTTACGGATAATATCTGGATGGTAGCATGGCATCTGGTAGTGAACGGCAAGTTTGACCGTTATATGCTTCGGCCTATGAATCTGTTTCTTCAGGTTATCTTTGAAAAACTGCAGCCGGATGCTTTAGGGGAATTACTGGTAGGAGCAATTTTGATTAGCGTTTCTTTTGCAAAAGGAATTGTAATTCTGGATATACCGCATATCGTACTCTTTTTTGTATCGGTTGCGGCAGGTGCTGTTATCTATACCGCGATCAAATTACTGTTTGCATCGTTGGCATTCTGGATGAAAGTCAGCGGACCGGTGCTCTATACGGCATATCAATTGGCAGACTTTGCCAAATATCCGTCGGAAATATATGCAAAGGGAGTAAAATTCATTATCACCTGGGTGATTCCGTTTGCATTTGTGGCATATCTTCCGGCAAGTTATTTTTTAAAGAGGAATGTAGATCCATTTTATACGATAGGAGTGGAATGTATTCTTGCCGTAATATTTTTCACAATTGCTTACTATGTCTTCTACAGAGGAACAATTGCCTATGAAAGTGCGGGTAATTAAAGACGAAGAGAGAAAACGAAAATGGCTTACAAAGTTCCGGCGAATCTGCTTGACATTCGCCGGCTTTTCAATTATAATACGGTAATTGTTATAGTATACCTTTTTATGGGAAAGGACGTAGTAGGAATGGAAAAAAAGAACATACTCACCTATGCAGGATTAAAAAAACTGGAAGAAGAACTTCATGATCTGAAGGTTAACAAACGTAAAGAAGTTGCAGAGAAGATTAAAGAAGCCAGAGAGCAGGGTGACTTATCCGAGAACGCAGAGTACGATGCGGCAAAGGACGAGCAGCGCGATATTGAGGCACGTATTGAAGAAATTGAAAAGATTCTGAAAAATGCAGAAGTCGTTGTAGAAGATGAAGTAGATGATGATAAAATTAATATTGGTTGTAAAGTAAGCGTATTTGATATGGAGTTTGATGAAGAGATGCAGTTCTTTATCGTAGGTTCCACAGAGGCAAACAGTCTGCAGAACAAGATTTCCAACGAATCTCCGGTAGGAAAGGCCCTGATCGGTGCTAAAGTCGGAGATATCGTGGATGTAGAATCCCCGGCAGGTGTGATGCAGTACAAAGTATTAACAATCGAAAGAAATATCTAAGAGATAAGGGAGTGAAGAACCAGTGGCTGGACAACAGAAGCAAACACAGGAACAGGATATTAACCATTTGTTGAAGGTGCGCCGTGAGAAACTGCAGGAGCTGCAGGAGAATGGAAAGAATCCATTCGAGATTACAAAGTATGATGTGACACACCATAGCCAGGAAATTAAAGATCGGTATGAAGAGTTAGAAGAAAAAGAAGTCACTATCGCCGGACGCATGATGTCCAAGAGGGTGATGGGAAAGGCATCTTTCTGTCACATTCAGGATCTGCAGGGGATGATGCAGTGTTACGTTGCCCGTGACAATGTAGGTGAGGATGTATATAAAGATTTCAAGAAAATGGACATCGGTGATATCATTGGCGTTCAGGGAACGGTATTCAAGACGAAAACCGGTGAAATTTCCATCCATGTGACCGGAATTTTGCTTCTCTCCAAAAGTCTGCAGGTTCTTCCGGAGAAGTTCCACGGTCTGACCAACACGGATCTTCGTTACCGTCAGAGATATGTGGATCTGATCATGAATCCGGAAGTGAAGGATACATTTATTAAGAGATCCAAGATTATCAGCACGATCCGCAAGTATCTGGATGGCCAAGGTTTTATGGAAGTAGAAACCCCGATGTTGGTAGCCAATGCCGGCGGTGCGGCAGCAAGACCGTTTGAGACACATTTTAATGCCCTGGATGAAGACTTTAAGCTGCGTATCTCTCTGGAATTGTATCTGAAGAGATTGATCGTGGGCGGTATGGAGCGTGTATATGAGATTGGACGTGTGTTCCGTAACGAAGGTCTGGATACCCGTCATAATCCGGAATTTACATTGATGGAGCTGTACCAGGCTTATACCGATTATAATGGAATGATGGATCTGACCGAAAACCTGTACCGTTATGTGGCACAGGAAGTTCTCGGCACTACTACGATTGTGTATAATGGTATCGAGATGGATCTTGGCAAACCATTTGAGCGGATTACCATGGTGGATGCGGTTAAGAAGTATGCCGGCGTAGATTTCGAAGAGATTCATACATTGGAAGAAGCGAGAGCCGTTGCCAAAGAACATCACATCCAGTATGAAGAGAGACATAAGAAGGGCGATATTCTGAACCTGTTCTTTGAAGAATATGTGGAAGAACATCTGATTCAGCCGACCTTTGTGATGGATCATCCGATTGAGATTTCTCCGCTGACTAAGAAAAAGCCGGAGAATCCGGAATATGTGGAGCGTTTCGAGTTCTTTATGAACGGATGGGAGATGGCGAATGCCTATTCCGAGCTGAATGATCCGATTGATCAGAGGGAACGTTTTGCCGCCCAGGAAGAACAGTTCGCACAGGGCGATGAGGAAGCAAATCATACGGATGAAGACTTCCTGAACGCACTGGAAATTGGTATGCCTCCGACAGGCGGTATCGGGTTCGGTATCGACAGAATGTGTATGCTGTTGACAGATTCGGCTGCGATCAGGGATGTGCTTTTGTTCCCGACAATGAAGCCCATCGACAAATAAACCCAGTAAAATCAAGGGTTTCCGGCTCCTCAAATCCGAGTTGACAACAAATTGACAACAATTTTTCGTATCAATACGAAGAATTACGACGCAGAATGAATAGTTGGCGGCTGAAACGCAATACAGCACGTATCGCTGAGAGAACACTTTTTGAAAGAAATTTCAAAGGTGTTCTCTTTTTTTCGTTTGGTGCAACTCTCTGTCGAACAACAAATTGAATGGAGGATTTAATTTATGATTAGTGACAGGACGAAAGCCTATTATGATTTGAAAAAACGAAATGATGTGCGAGAAAGTGCAAAGAGACTGCGCAGGCAGTTCCTCCGGTATAAGGATGCAGAAATCGTCTATAGCATTACGCACAAGAAACTGTTGGAGCTCGCTGGTAAAGCAGGAGCCATATATCGAATGGATGGAACTGTTCTGATTAACCGGGATATTTTTGATGAATATCTGGAACAGTTTCATGAGCCGAGTACCTTGGCTTCACAGGAGGATAAAGAATGAGCGGGAATCTATGGATGTTTTCGGATATGTTGGACGATGAAGATGCGAAGATGATACAGCATGAATTTGTCACCTATTATGAGGGCGCTGATTATTACGGACTGGGTCTGAAAGTCTTTACAAGGTTGGCCCATGAAGCAGGTGCGGTGTATAAGATTGGAAAGCGGGTCTTAATACGGCGAGATATTTTTGAAGAGTATCTCAGGATATTGCGACGCAAAGAGGATACATCCGAGATGGATGAAAACATGAAAAGTGAGGATAATGATATGAGACAAGGAGCATTAACATTAGATGCCCAGACTGGGCGAATGGATATCCGATTTGATCTGGAGAATTATTACGGAGGTCTCCACTGCGGAGAGTGTCTGGATATTCTTATCAATGGAGATTGGGTACCGACCAGAATTGAAATGGGAGACGGTTGGTATCTGACTGGGATCAAGACGGACAATCTTGAAGGTCTGATTGTAAGAATTTAATAGTAACTTATCGCCGGGCGGTTTCTATTTACAGGAGCCGCCCTTTTTTTATGCCCATTTTCAAAAGAGGAGGTGTTCCGAGTGAAGTGTCTGATGAAATATCAGTGGGTAAAGCTGCCCAGAAATCGTCTGCCTGAGGGCAAGGGGGTAATGGGCGCATGGGCGCGTCTGGCATCCCGTGCGGCATTCCGCAAGGGACAAGCCCTCTACTGTGGGCATATAAACGCTGTAAGCCCCGGAATGTGGTCAGGAGGTGTCGTAGGGTTAAAGAGCGTCCTCGGCTTAAAAAGCCGTCAGAAGGCTCTGGAAGTGCTTCAGACGCTGGCTGACCTAGGTTATGTGCAGTATACGCTTGACTCTAAAACGAAAAAACTGACATATCAAATTACAGATTGGGTAGTGAAATGTTCCGGAGAGGAATGTATGCAGGGCGCTGTTTATGCCACAGAAGGCTATGGTTTTCTATGCCTTCCGCGTAATATCACAGAACGTCTTGCGGAGAAGCGATATATCTTTGAGGAATCGGACGCATGGATGGATCTCTGGTGCCATTCCGTATGGGAAGACCCGAACAATGCGTTTTCTTTTATGGCTCCAACTGTCCAGTATGGGAAGTACGGGGCTTTACTCACATTGGAAACCTTGGGACAGCGCTGGGGCTGGGAAAAGACAAAGGTATGGAGGTTTATGAAAAAGCATGGGGATGTCTTTGCCCTATACCGCCTTCCAGGCTCTTATGGCTGTCTCATTTTTAATAAACTGTATCCGGCAGGATCAGAGGTTTCAGTTCCAAGCCAGGAGGAAGTTATGTGTATTCTTGGCAAAATACGCATTTGTGGTGCAAATACGCAGAAGTCAGGTTCAGACCATGAGCATATGAATAAGCTCATCACATGGTATAGCCGCAGACTGACTGGAAGTAACCTGTCAGATGCAGCCATACAGGATGCTGAAAATCGCGTTGCATTTTCAGACCCTATAATACGCGCGTATCTTTCTCCGTGTAGGAATTGTAAGAATTGTGGATATGACTGCCAAGGTAAAGGTTATATGACACAGGCAGTGATTGAAACGAGTAAAATCCGCGGGCCATGTGAGCCGGTGGATATCACAAAAATAGCAAAGGAGTGTTTTACATATGAGCAAGCAGGATGAAAAAAAGCTGTATGAACAGCAGGAAAACAGGATATTGGCGCAGTCAGACGCATTTATTTCCCTTCTTACAAAGCGAGGGATTCTTGGAGATCAAAAAATTGATGATGAAAAGGTGCGTGCTGCCCAGAAGGAGAAAAAGCGGAATGCTTATCACAATACCCAGATGCTTCTCAAGAATTACCGGAAGATGGTTTGGGTGTTCAGCTGTTACCCGGAGGAGATTTTGCAGGAACTGGAGACTCCGTTTGAGAACTTTGACCGAATGGTGGACAGGCTGGATCTGGAGATGGCCATTGGGAATAAAAGGATGGAGAGCCGTCTGGAAGCTGCGGCAAGGTCGAGACTGTTGCTGGATCGGTTTAACGAGGCAATGGCGGTTCTCCGCAAGGAGCCGACACGGGGTGAGAAGCTGTATCAGCTGATCTATACGGCCTATCTGGCGCCGGAAAAGCTGAAGTTGGAGGAGATACTGTTCCGATTGGACCTGTCACAGAGGCATTATTACAGGCTTCGTGAGCAGGCAATTTCTATTCTTTCCATTCGTCTGTGGTCGGCGCCCAGTGAAGATGTGGATGTATGGCTGGAGCTGCTGACGCTCTTTGAACATTTGGAATGACAATTTCAGGGTAAACAAATTGGCACAAAAATGGCATATGTTCCGCCGATGACAGGGGAATAAAGCCGTGCTATACTTGTATCATCCCAAACTGGGATTGGGCAAACAAAGATGCCGTTTCTGAAGCTGAAATGCTTTTAGAAGCGGCATTTTTTATTGCCTAAAATCAAAGAAGGAGGTACTCGGCATGGTTAAACAAATCAAAAGAGGCGGAGGGCGCATGAAGACCGCCTACTGGTCACTGGTTGGTATGGCGTCTGCAATGCTGATTTCGCTGCAGCCTGTCATGGCGGACACAATCTGGAACCGCTTTTCGACGATCATGAAGGATGTGTACGGCCAGCTGGTGGGAATCAGCACCATTGTGGCGGTAACGGCGGCGGCCATTGCGCTGATTGTCAGGATGATTTCCAGAAACCAGCGTGCAGTCGATGAGGCAACGAGCTGGCTCAAACGAATTGTAGTGACGTGGATTGTCCTCAATTCCCTGGGTTTTGTTGTTGCTTATCTGCAACCCCTCATTGCCGGCGGCAATTACACAGGATAACCAAAAAAGAGAAAGCAGATGGAGGAGGTGATAATAGATGCTTGATTGGATTTTTGAAGGAATCGTGACGTGGATCAGTAGCATTGTTTCACAGATGATGGATGCGGTATCTGGTTTGTTCCTTCAAGCTTTGGGAACGGATATGACAGCGATGGAAGAATACTTTCCATTCGTGTCTAAGGCATTTACGGTCATGCAGTACACAGCATGGGCGATTCTGTTCCTTGTAACGGTATGGCAGCTTTTCCGTGTCTTTGGAGGACCAATCACAGAGGCAGAAAATCCGTGGGTGCTTTTGGCAAGAGGTTCAATCTTTGCTTTATTGATTGGCTATGCAAAGCCGATTTTCATGATTGTGCTGGATATCGCCCGTGCGCCATATACGGCTTTGATGGAGATTACCATGTCGGCAGAGGATTTTACCTTTGCAGGTGTGGAACAGGCGCTGTCCAATGGTTTGACCACGATTGTAGCTATCGTATCGGTGGTAGGGCTGCTGCTTCTCATCATTTTAGAGATTGCCCTTGGGTGGAATTATTTTAAGCTGTTACTGGAAACCGTTGAACGCTATATTGTGGTTGGCGTACTCTGTTACACCTCCCCTCTGGCTTTTTCTATGGGTGCTTCCAAAACAACGGCGCCGGTTTTCAAAAGCTGGTGTCGTATGGTGGGCTCACAGCTTTTGTTGCTGGTGATGAATGTATGGTTCCTCAGGGGCTTTAACAGCTCCATGGGACAGTATATCGGAAATGGCGGTGCGCTCTCCACAGGTCAGGGCAGTATTTTTCTCTGGCTGTTCTGTGCGCTGGCATTTTTGAAGACGGCGCAGAAGTTTGACAGCTACCTGGCGGCCATGGGGCTGAATGTTGCCCAGACCGGTTCCAGCATGGGTATGGAGCTTTTGATGGCAGCGCGGGTGATCAGCGGCGTGGGAGGCGGTGTGAAAAATGCAGGCAGTATGTTCCATAGTGCAAGCACTGCAACCGGAACGGGTGCAGCCGCAAGCGGATTTGCTTCCGGGTTCGCATCACGCTTCAAGCCAAATTCTTTTGTCCGTGACGCAGTTGTGGATGGCGGAAGCCGTATGGGTGTCGGTGGCAGCATCGGTTTTGTCGGTCGTGCCTTTGGCGGCATGGCGGCACGTAATGGCGCTACTCTTACAGGAGACTCCATTTCTTCTGTAGCTTCAAGAAATCCTGGTGTTTCCGGGACAATTGCCGGGGACATTGCAGACCGCAGCCTTGCGGGCTATATGCCCCAGCTGCAGGGCCACCAACTGAAAGACACCCAGATTACAGGAGGTCAGATCAGTACAACTTCAATTGGTGCAGATGGAAAGAGCACAGCGCTTGAAATGTATAACGCATCACAGTTTGAGAAACCAGATGCACCACATTCCGTGGTTACAGCTTCTGATGGAAGCCAGTGGTACCAGATGGCAAGCGGAGCCGGGGCAGGTGCATTTTATGATGCGCCGGCATTTATGGGAAGCCCGTCAGAAGCGGCGCCGGTTGCGGCGGCTTTCCCCGATGCTTCCGAGGGAACAACCCTCAGGACGGTTGGCGATGGCGTGATCGAGGCAAGCTCCGAGTCTGGCAATACCATGTGGTACAACAGTGCCTACTATGATGAGCCGGATGCGCCGCATACGATTATGCAGTCGGCAAACGGTGTAGACTGGTATGCGATGCAGCAGCACGCAGAAACACCTGCCTTTGAGCAGGGCGAGGCAGCTTTTGCCTATAACCAGGCGCAGTTCCAGCAGTTTATGCCGGGATATGAACAGCAGGTATCCTCTGTGGATGGATCCGGGCGTAAGGATGGTCATTTTGAGGTCCGCCATGAAAATGGATCCGGAACCATGTTCTACGATACATCCCAGTATGCGGCTCCCCGTGGGGATTATCAGGTGTTTGAAGATGCCCGCGGAGGCCAGTGGTATGCGATTCGCGGCGAAGCCGCCGTGGAACGCAAGCCGGTATACCAGGATGGCAAACCGGTTTATGACGGTGACAGTGTACGGACAGTCTCTGTGGAAACTGTTCGGTATAAGAATACGCCATCACGCTTTGGAGAGCCAAAACCCCGCAACCATGGGGAGATGAAACCGCCGAGGCGGAAACGGTAAAATAAGTGCAGGCAGCCGAATCAGAGAGATGCTGGTTCGGCTGTTTTGCATATTTCATGTTGAAATTACGCTGCTTTTGCAGCAGCTTGATATAAGGAGGTGGACCCAATGGCTGAGCCAGAAAAACAGCAAATCGGTGATGGCTCTGATAATTATGGACAGGCAGCCGGGCAAATGGCAAAAGCGGCAAAGCAGGCAGGCCAGGAAGCAGCAAAGCAAACGGCAGCAAAAGGTGCGGAGGCTACGGCTAATGCGGCCGCCGCTACAGTAAAGGCCAGTGTGGAGGGTGGAAAGGCCGCCGCAGAAATCGCTGCCGGCACTGCCGCAGGTGGTCCATGGGGCGCTATCCTGTCTGCGGCATGGGCAATGCGCCATACTCTTTTTAAAATACTGGTATGTATCTGTCTGTTTCTGTTGTTCCTGATTACCATGATTGTTTCCCTGCCGACGATTGTATCAAACAGTATTTTCGGACTGGATGGTACAAAGCCGACAGAAGGAGCAACCCTGATGTCAGCCTATACGGAGATGTCAGGTGCCGTGTCTGGTGTGGTAGATGAAGGATATAACCAATCGCTTTCTCATGTGGATCAGCTGATTACAAACGGTGGATATGATTATGATCTTTCGATGGATGCACTTATCAATTACGCACAGAGTTCCGCCGGATATGATGTCTGTTATATACTGGCAGCTTATTCAGCGTCCATGCAACAGCAAAATACAGGCAAGGATGATATGGTATCAAAGCTTAGAGGCTGTGCCGGGGAGATGTTCCCCGTTACATCAGAAGAAAAGGAAAAAGAGATCATCATTCCTGTTTCCTATTATACATATAAGCCGATAACACTTACCGTAGTTACGAATAAGGTGCAGACCGGGACGATTAACGGTACGCCCCAATATCGGTATGATACGGCATCAAAGACCTACTATCTTCCGGATGAGGCGCATAGCAGCGATACGGCTGTCACGGTGGATGCCTATAAAGAGGTGGCGGTGGATATTCCCGTTTATTCCGGTGGGAAGATTACGGGAACAACCACGGCAAACTATTATGTGGCTAACGGGCAGGAAACACTGACCCCAGGTACAGAGATCATCAAATATCTGGAGTGTACCATTCATCCATTTGATAATACAGTGGTTGCCAAAGCGTTTGGCATTGACCTAAATGCAAAATACGATCAGTTTAATCTTACTTATGGCGAAGTAATCCAGAACATGGCGAATGCGTTAAAACGGACGTTGTATGGTTCTGTGAGCGGCGGACAGGCGGTTCCCCTGACGGACGCCGAGCTGATTGCTTTTGTGAACCGGCAGAACTGTAGTGCGACAAGAAAGCATATCTTGAGCACCGCGCTGTCCCTTGTGGGCAAGGTTCCTTATTTCTGGGGTGGTAAGTCAGCACCCGGGTGGAACGATGAATGGAATACGCCAAGACTGGTAACAGCTGCAGGATCTTCTACGACAGGCACGATACGCCCTTATGGGCTGGACTGTTCAGGCTTCAGTACATGGGTATTTAATACTGCTGTGGGTGTAGAAATTGGTGCAGGTTGTAACGGGCAATATCCAAATACCTATGGGATTTCTGCATCAGAGCTTTTGCCTGGTGATTTGGGATTTTTAGCAGATGATGACGGATGGGGACATGTCCTTATTTTTGCCGGGTATGGGGAGAGCGGAGAACGAATGTGGGTGCATTCTTCTGGTGGACAGGGCGTTATTCTAAATACGCCAAGTTATGAAGGAAGCCTTTCCTACCGGCGTCTTAGCATTGTAGATTACGATGCACCGGTATTGGGTGAGATTTCAGGAACACCCATTTCTACTTTAGAAGTGGATGTCACCCATTACTGTGCATGTGCAAAATGCTGCGGCAGTAATGCAGACGGAATTACCGCCAGCGGCAAACAGGCGGCCCGCGGCATGGTGGCAATGTCAAGCTATTATCCGTTTGGCACGCAGATTATGATAAACGGAACCATGTATACCGTAGAGGATCGCGGTGGTTCCGGCATTGAAAATGACATCCACCGTGTGGATATTTTTGTGCCGGATCATAACGAAGCGCTGCGTTTGGGCAGATACAAGACAACAGCTACGATTTACAGAATAGGCAGGTGAGAAATTTTGGATGAAAAGGAGTACAGCAATATTTATGCTATACCGGCGAACTATACAGATTCCGGCAAGATTTTTGGCGGAATGCTGGAGCCGAGGAATGCAGTAGAGACAGGGATATTATTAGTCATTTTGGGATATCCGGAATTGATGTTGATTCCCATGTCCGGAACGATTCGCATCGTCGTTATGACGCTAACACTTTTACCTCTTGCTGTTCTTTCCATGATGGGTATTGACGGCGATTCGCTGTTTCAGTATATAGGACACATCATTCGGTATTTTGCAAGCAGGAGAAAATTACATTACAGAAGGGTGGGATATAGATATGACCCAAAGCAGCTCCGAAAAAAGAAAAAAGGCAGCTCGGCAAAGAAAAAAGGCAAAAAAACCGGAAAAGCTGGAGTTCGTTCAGGACTTCATTCCGGTTAAAAGTCTCCAGCATGGTATTATTGAAACGACTGATGGGAGATATATTCGGATTCTTGAAATTGAGCCGATTAACTTTATGCTGCGTTCCGGAGAAGAACAGTTCAATATCATATCGTCTTTTGCCAGCTGGCTGAAAATTTCTCCTATGCGGCTTCAGTTTAAAAGCATTACCAGAAAGGCGGATTCAGATAAGCACGTCGCCATGATTCACGAAGAACTGGAAGTAGAGGAAAGTGAAGAATGCCGGCACCTTGGAGAAGGTTATATCCGTCTGATTAAGGATGTGGGAAGCAGGGAAGCACTTACAAGGCGCTTCTTTTTAATCTTCCAGTATGAAGAAATCCGCCGTGGAGATGGAGATGATTTCTCCCAGATTTATGGCATGATGCAGACAGCGGAGCAGAATGCCCGTGCTTATTTTCTGCAGTGTGGGAATACGATTCTCCAGCCGAAAGATCCGGATGAGGCAACGGCGGAGATTTTATATATGTTTTTTAACCGTCGGTCTTGTGTGGATGAGCCGTTTTCCTCCCGCGTGAACCGTGTGGTCGTGGATACGATGGTGGCAAAGGATAAGGTCATTGGCGTGGATCCCATCCCGCCGATCCGCATGGCGCATTTTCTGTCGCCGCGCGGCATTGATCTGACCCATCATAATTATGTTGTGATGGACGGATTGTATTATTCGTTTCTGTTTATCAAAGGAAACGGTTATCCGGGTATGGTACGGGCAGGATGGATGTCGGCACTCATCAATGCCGGGGACGGGATTGACATAGATGTGCAACTGCGGCGTGAGAATCGGAGTAAGACAATTGATAAAGTAGCACAGCGCATTCGCCTCAACCGCACGAAGCTGAAAAGCATGCAGGATACCAGCACCGACTATGAGGAATTGACCAATTCCATACAGGCGGGCTACTTCATAAAGAATGGCATTGCCAACAACAATGAGGACTTGTTCTATATGTCCGTATTCGTTACGGTTTCCGCCAAAGGCTATGAGGAACTGATGTGGCGTAAACAGCAGATCGTGGATATGTTAAAGTCTATGGACATGTATGTGAGCGACTGTCGTTTCCAGCAGGAAGCGGCGCTCCGCTCTGTGATGCCGTTCTTAAAGATTGAGCCGTCACTGGAAAAGAAATCAAAACGGAATGTGTTGACCAGCGGCGCAGCCTCTGCCTATATGTTTACATCTTTTGAAATGTCGGACGATACAGGCGTGCTGTTGGGCATCAACCGGCACAATAATTCGCTGTGTATCGTGGATCTGTTCAATACAAAGAAAAACAAGAACGCCAACCTGAATCTGCTTGGCACCAGCGGCGCAGGCAAGACCTTTACCATGCAGCTTCTGGCGCTCCGTATGAGAATGAGGGGGATCCAGTGTTTTATCCTGGCACCAATCAAGGGACACGAGTTCCGCAGGGCCTGCAAGAAGATCGGCGGCGAGTTCATCAAGATTGCTCCCGGTTCCCCGCACTGCATCAACATCATGGAAATCCGGCATACCATCTCTCCGGAGATGGAGCTGATTGACGAGATTGACTACAGTGAAATGGATTCCATGCTGGCTCGTAAGATTCAGCAGCTGATGACGTTCTTCTCCCTGCTGATTCCGGATATGTCCAATGAGGAAGAGCAGATGCTGGACGAGGCTTTGATTCAGACTTATGCAAAGTTCGGAATCACACACGACAATGATTCGCTGTATGTAAGTCGCAGCGTCTCCCCGCCGAAGATGAAAAAAATGCCGATTATCGGGGATCTTCATGAGGAATTGCTGAAAAATCCCATGACGAAGCGCATTGCTATTATCATCAGCCGCTTTGTAACAGGTTCCGCCCAGAGCTTCAACCAACAGACCAACGTGGACCTGTCCAATAAATATATCGTGCTTGACCTTTCGGAACTGAAAGGCAAATTACTTCCGGTCGGTATGTTCATTGCACTCGATTACGTGTGGGATACGGTTAAGGCAGATCGTACCAAAAAGAAAGCCATTATGATTGATGAAATATGGCAGCTGATCGGCGCCAGCTCCAACCGGATGGCGGCAGAGTTCTGCTTAACTATCTTCAAAACCATAAGGGGCTTTGGTGGTGCCGCCGTCTCCGCAACACAAGACTTGTCCGATTTCTTCGGTTTGGAGGATGGCAAGTATGGACGTGCGATTATCAATAACAGCAAGAATAAGATTATTCTGAATCTGGAGCCGGATGAAGCCAAGTATGTGCAGGAAGTGCTGAAACTGACCAAAACAGAGATCCGTTCTGTTACCCGGTTTGAGAGGGGCGAAGCATTGGTCTGCTCTAACAATAACAAAGTTCCTGTTGTAATCAAAGCTTCCAAAGAGGAGCAGGAAATGATTACAACCGACCGGGCTGAGTTGGAGGCGCTTTTAAAGGAACGCCAGCAGGAACAAACGCATTCTGCGTAGAATACGCATTTTATGAAAAATACGCACAAAAAGGAGGTGTTGCCTATGCTGCTGCAAGATGAGCAGTATGTTGTAAAGTGGCTCTCACAATATGGAGCTTTGCCTAAAACCCAGATTACACGAATGCTGCAAAAGCCAGCCCAGACCGCAGATAAAATCCTTCGGAACCTGAAGAAGCAGATGCGGATTGCGGATGTGTCGAGCGGCTATTATATTGGGCTGGATGCGATGGATAAACCGGATCAGCGGACCATTCTTGCCGTATGGGTTCTTTTGAAATTCATTGATTATGTTGACCCAATGGCGCATTATCCGGCGGTTTATCCATCTCAGCTTTTTTTCTTAAAGGAGAATATCGGTTACGAAATCGTGGTGTTATATGAAGGCGAGCAGAATCTTTTGAAACTGCTCCAACCTCAGGAGGATTTGAAGTATATTATTGTCCTTCCCCGTATCTCTATGGCATACGGGATGCGGCTTCCTCATGCACCCTGCTTGTTTGCAACTGTGGATTTTCAGGGGGATGAGGAGCCAGGGGTTACTTTCTATTCAGAGGAGGCGGTGAGCGATGATAAAATTTCTGGACACGATGGGTAAAATCGTGAGATTGGAAAAGCGATTGCAGGAGCAGCTTGCTTCTATACAATGGTTTTGTGAAAATGGGAGCACTTATGAAGTTTATCTGCATTCACTTAATATGGAAGAAACAGCGGAGCGGCTGGTTCTTTTGACACGGGCGCTTCCCGCTTATACCGGTGTGCCGAATGCAAAGCTTGAGGTAGAGCGTCGGATAAAGGATTGTATTCCCGTAGAAATCGGTTTTACGGCGGAGGGCTGGTTTTGTCTCCGCATCCCGGCTTTGCTTCCGAAAAAGTCGGGCGGGTCGGCGGATTATATCCGCTCTTTTTTATATCCTGCTATGCGGGCCTTTTTTGAAAAGCAGCTTCCTGTGCGGTATCGGGACGGTATCCTGATTTATCGTCATGTATATGACAAAGCCAGACCCGAAAGAAAAAAGCGGGATCATGACAACATTGAAATCAATATGGTTTCGGATATCGTAGCCATGTATGTGATGACGGACGATGGCCCATCGGTCTGCTCTCATTATTACTGCAGCGCAGAAGGATCGGAGGACCGGACTGAGGTTTATGTAGTGCCAAAATGGGACTTCCCCATTTGGCTGGTAAAGGAAACAGGGATACCGGATGAGGGGGTACTGCTCTATGAAAAAAGGTAAATTTAACCGAAAAAACATATGTAAAAACGATGCTTATCGGGCGGAGAAAAAATACATATCTTCTGAGAGGGCAAAAAAGCCCAGTATAGCAGCAGTTTGGGGGCGTCATTACGCCGGAAATTCCGACAAAGAGAGCAGTCATGTTGTCGGAAAATGCTTATGAGCGGAGGTGAGGGTCTATGGTTCATTTCCGCCCGGGCAGTCAGGTCTGGCAGATCATCACGCTCCTTTCATTTGTGGGGGAGTTCCCATTCAAAAGCCTCTCTCTGCTTGGGCGTGAACGGGTCTATAAGGCTCTTATTTCCAGACTGACTACGCTTCAGACGATTCGTAATTTCAATTCCGGTGACGAAATCACCTGCCGTCTCCTGACCGTATCCGGGAAAGGGGCGGGCAAGACTATACGGCTCTACAAGGGTGCGCTTCCCATACTGGAATGGCTGTATCCGGGTGTGTATGGATATTATATGGATTCATTCTGGGGACACCGCTTTCCAGGAGACGTATCACACCGGGACAGGAACCACCGGGTTGCGGAAGCTGCGGCGATGTTCTTGAAAGCCGGTATGGAGGCAAGGCCATATCTTCTCCCCAGGCTTCAGAACAGGGAGATTCTGCAGGTTGTGCATGGTACGCCCTGTTTTTATCTGGCTAAGGATCTGAAGAAAGTTGGGGAAGCGGAGATGAACAAGACCATGTTCACCCGCATGGCCGGCGCATTATTTTCTTCCGGCAGATGTTATGCCGTTTATAATACGAGGGATGCCGTGATGAAGTGGAGCGGCATGGGTGAGTATAAAGCCCTCCACAGTCTGATCGAGCTGGCAAGACTGAATGCCGGTATTTTGGAGGTGGATTCAGCGATACTGTTTGGCCAGTCTGGAGAGACAGCGCTGCGAACCCTGTTAGAATCAGACAAAACCAGACGGCTGGAGTTTCGATTCGATTCCATTTACCGCCATGTCCATTTTATCCCAATGAACGGGGACGGTATCCGGCAGCTGCGTCTTCTTTCTGCACCAGATTGGAAAGCGCAGCTCCTTGAACTTTTATTTGAGCCTGAGGTCAGATCCTATGACCGAGGGCTTTTTGAATACGACGCCTGTGTGAATGGCGTAAATATCTTATCGCATCTGGATGGGGACATTGCAAGACTCATTCGCTTTCGGGATGCAATTGAAAACCAAACCGGACGGTTTGAGGTTCTATGCTTTCCCCACCAGACGCACTTCCTCCGGGAATACTTGGGCGGGCTTGCCAGCATCAAAACCATCGGAATGGACTCGGTGGAAGCGGAGCTTTGCCCAGAGAGGAGGAATTTGTTTGAAAGATAAAAAAAGGACAGTCGGCATTACCATGGCTGTCATACTGGGATGCACAGCGTTTTTCTATCTTGGCGGAATGCTTGGCCAATTGTTTTCAAATTACGCAGCCTGGATGCAGGCGGATGGGCTTGCTGGTGAGGCGGCTATGAAACCAGTCAGTTGGAACCCTGTGGTGTGCTTCCCAATGGCGTTTACCCCAGACGGGCTGAAAGGATTGCTCGGAATCTTGGTTCTTGGCGGAGGAGTCTTTGCATATGTCAAGCTTCATGATAAGTTTGACGGAAAAAGCTATGACCCCAGAGGTTTCACCAAAAGCAAGACCGGAATTTACGGAACCGCCTCATGGATGGAAGAAAAAGAAATGCACGAGGTGCTGGAGGTGTCCTCTGTCGATAAAGCAGAAGGAACGATTCTGGGTGAGTATAAGGGAAAAGCGGTCTGTATGCCAAAGGACACCAGACTCAACCGGCATATCGCCATATTCGGTGCATCGGGTACCATGAAATCGCGCGCTGTTATCCGGAATTCATTATTTCAGGCGCTGAAACGTGGTGAGTCTGTGATTATCACGGACAGTAAGGCAGAATTATATGCCGATACGGCAGAGATGTACCGGCAGGCAGGCTATGAGGTAAAAATCTTTAACCTGGTCACGCCTGAGCATGGGGATTCGTGGAACTGCATGTCAGACTTAAACGGAGACACGCTGATGGCTCAGGTACTCACTAACGTCATTATCGGCAATACCAGTTCCGGTAAAGGCGACCATTTTTGGGACAATGGCGAAGGAAACCTGTTAAAGTCTTTGATTCTTCTGGTAGACCAGGACAGAACCCGAAGTCCCGATATGAAACACCTTACTGCAGTATATCAGCTCCTGACCCAGAACAGCGAGCGGCAGCTGACGGCAATGTTTGACAAGCTTCCGCTTGATCATCCGGCAAGGGCGCCTTTTAATTTATTCGCTCAGTCCAGCGACACCGTGAAGTCCGGCATTATCTTAGGACTCGGCACACGGCTGCAGGTACTGCAGAACCAGGCAGTGCAGCGGATCACAAGTCAGTCTGACATTGATTTGACTTCCCCTGCCAGACACAAATGTGCATATTATATTATCCTGAGCGACCAGGACGCCACTATGGCATTCCTGTCATCGCTCTTTTTTTCGTTCATGTTTATCAAACTGACTCGGTATGCAGACAGTCGGCCAAATGGCCGCTGCGATGTGCCTGTAAATTTAATCTTGGATGAGTTTAACAATGTGGGCCGCATTGGTGGTGCAGAAGACGGGTCGGATTTTGCCCGGTCTCTTTCGGTTGTCCGTTCCAGAGATATCCGGGTCATGCTGGCAGTGCAGAGCTTGGGTCAGTTACAGAACCGGTATCCCAATAACCTGTGGGCCGAGATTATCGGCAACTGCGATATCCAATTGATGTTGGGATGTACCGACGAGGTTACGGCTGAGTATATCTCGGCAAGATCAGGGGATATGTCCGTACAGGTAAATTCTACTATGACAGTGCGGCAAACCATTGCAATCGCTCAGGTCATTCCCCAGTATCGTCATACTGAGGGACAGGGACGGAGAAGACTTCTGACTCCGGATGAGGTCCTGCGGCTTCCAAACGAAGAAATGCTCTGCGTCATACGAGGCTGTAACCTCTTGAAGCTCACAAAACTGGATTTTACAAAACATCCCATGTCGAAGCAGATTGTGAGGACATCCATCATGGATTACCGGCCGGCAACAATATTTACGGCACCGATACTCAGTGAACCTGTCCCAGTGGCAGAGCCGGAGAAAAAGCCGGCACGCAAAAAAAGTCTTTACAGTTCGGCAAAACCGCCGGCTGAATTTTAATTTTACAGGAGGTACTAACTATGGCAACAAAAAAACAAGAATTGCTCCCTGAGGAGGAAGTTCTGCAGGAAGCAGCCCCTCAGACTGATGTGAATCCGGAGCTTGAGGAGATGTCTCAGCCTGAAGACAGCTCCCCGGATACGGCACTGCCCCAGACTGACTCTGAAACTTCAACAGAAGGCGCCTCTTCAGAGGAATTCAGGGATGCAGAAGCGGCAGAAGCTCCCGTCTCCCAGATTGATATGAAAACAAATGACGGGCAGCCGCCTTCGGAGTCGGCAGAAGAAATATCTTCCCAGACGGATATGGAGAGTGCCGAAGACGACACCTCTTCAGAAAACGCATCGGACAAAACTACTCCCCAAGAGGGCTCCCCCCAGACTGAGCCGGAGAAAGTGAAAAAGCCCCGCGGGCGTAGGAAGACCAAGGAAAATCCATCCCAGTCTGACACAGAAGCGGATTCAGGGGAAGAGAATGCATCCGACGGCGTCGAAAGGGCGCCTAAGCCTAAAAGGAAGCGTGCGTCTGCCAGACCGGTTTCGCCGGTGCTGGCCATTGATGACCAGCTCAGCGTCGAGACAGATGCAGAAAAAGCAAAGAACGATTTGTTGGACTTACTGGAGTCCCAGAAAACCGGCCGCATTCTGACCGGAACCATCCAGGGTGTGGAGCGCCCCGAGGACAACCCCTCCCGTTCTTTCGCAGTCATTTACCACGGTGAGTTCAAAGTCATCATTCCTGCAGAGGAAGCGGTGGAGCCGCCAGCGGATTATCGCGGCAGGCTTCCGGAGGACGTGCTGCATTACATGCTTACCAAGCGACTGGGCGCGGAGGTGGATTATATCGTCAAAGGGATCGACCCGGCATCGGGCATTGCGGCGGCGAGCCGTTTGGATGCGATGAAGGCAAAACGCAAGCAGTATTATCTGGGTACAGACAGGGATGGGAACAACCTGCTCTACTCAGGTGTGTGCGCAGAAGCCAGAATCGTGTCGGTGATTCGTGCCGGCATTTTTGTGGACTTGTTCGGTCTGGAGATCTATATTCCACTCAGAGAACTCAGCTATCAGAGGTGGATGGACGCAGCGGCCCATTTCCAGCCGGGGCAGCGTATCCTGGTGAAGGTGCTGGAGGTGGACAGGAGCGACCGGAACCATGTCAAGGCAACAGCTTCGGTCAAGCAGTCTGGTGAGAACCCGTATGAAAAAGCGCTGCGCAGGTATTCCGTCGGCAACCGGTATGTGGGTACGGTCAGTATGGTGGACACCAACGGCGTATTTGTGGCGCTGGACGGCGGCATCGACTGCTTGTGCAGTTACCCCAAGCGCGGCCGCCCGCCCAGAGGGTCGAGAGTAACAGTACGCATACTGGGAATCAACCATGATTCCAACCGAATCTGGGGTGCCATCACCCATATCGCAGCGCCCAGATAATATAGGAAACTCAATCTGAGAGAAAGGAGGAAATCCATGAACCATTGTGATCTCAGCCCGGCTGAGCAGAAGAAGCGCAAAGAAATTGCCGAGCATACCCGAAAGATGATCCTGTCCGAACTCAAAATTGAAAGTCAGGACGACATATCCCTGATGGCGGGATACCGGGATTATTATCTGCAGATTTCGTTTTCTGAGCTTCATCCACTTTTGGTGTTCTGTTTGGCCAAGGCACTTGAGAAACCGAGCACTGACAGACAGAGGCAGATGACAAACGAGCTGAATCTGCACAGCATCCTTGGCAGCCATGCCATCAATGATGAGGTCGGTTGCTATTCTTACCGTGCGACCCAGTGGCTTGACGCAGAACTAGATGCACCGCGTTTTTTTGAGATACTTGATCGTTGCGTCGATGAGGCGGACCGTGGGTTCTACAAGCTTGCGGGTTAAGATGCGTTGTATTTCTCCATACTCAGTCGTGTAATGTAAGTAAAAACGACAAAAGGAGGAATGCGTCATGAAAAAATGCGTATTATTCGTGGTACTGGCAGTGCTTCTGGCACTTACGGCCTGTTCCAAAGATGTGGGTACTTCGGATGACCATGGGCAGGAAAGTAAACATACCGCTCAGTCTCAGACAGAAAAAGAATCTGAAGATGAGGACCTGAAGGAGACTGCTCCAATAGAGGAACCAAAACCAGTTTCCCAGAGTGAGGCGAAAGAGGAGGTATCCCTTTCGGATCCGGTTCATGAAACGGATCAAAATTCTGAGTCTGGGAAAGAGGCGCAGAACCGGGCAGAGGAAAATGCTCCCGAACCAAAGCAGCCTGCCGCAGGCAATGGACAGCCCACGCCGGAGCCAAAACAACCGGAACCACCCAAACCCACAGAAACACCGGCAGAGCCGAATCAGGAAGAAACTCCTGTATCTGCCACTGAACCGGAGTCTCCGAAAACCATCTATGATTATGCGTTTGATGCAGAGGCGATTCGCTCAGAGCTGATCGCACTTGGGCAGTCTATGGGTCTGACACATATTACGGATGATGACGGAACTCCATGCACGCCGGACACCTGTTCCTGGGCTTCTCCGGTAACAGCGTCCGAATCTTTTCAGGGCAATAGCTTGAAACGGGCGCTTCAAAACTATGTAACCTCTATGCCGTCTACCATTGCTTCTTATGGAGGAACGCAGATTACCTGTTTTACCATTTATGTACGGGACAACGGAGGAGGAAGCTATACATTTTATTTTCTATACTAAGCATAAGCCTGGCTCCCTGTATGATACGGGGAGCTTTTTTTGTGCCCAAAATTGAAAGGAAGGTAAACCTTAATGAAGAAGATCATCAAAGAAAAAGGCAAGCGCCTGCTTGCCGGATTTTTAAGTCTCCTGACCGTCATCGGCTTGATACCGACGACGGTTTTTGCTTTTACACCATCGGAGGGACAGACCGTATCCTCCTTTTATGGCGATTATTATGTCAGCGCGGACGGAAACTATTATTATTCCGCAAGTTCATACAGTTTTCTGGTATATGACAGCGATGGCAATACCTCCGTGCAAACCATCTCTGCCGGAAATGCCAGAAAAAAATACATGATTTCCAATGGTTCAGAGAGCCGATTCGTGTATTGTATTGAGTCTGGTATTAATTATGGTACATCTGATAATGGATATAGATCCCAGAGCGGAAAGAACAGCGCATATTTTCAGAACCTCCCTTACAGCGCCCAGTATGGTATTATGCTGACCAGCGTGTATGGATGGCAGCCGGGGAAAAGCTCTCCTGTGTCAGGCGCTAACGAGGATGACTATGCGGTGGCTACACAGGTTCTTTTGTGGGAGTACCAGCAGCAGCTCAGAACCAGTCCGCAGGATCTGCACGCCAATTCGGCAGGTATCCGTGCGGACAACTACCTGCGTACCATTCAGGGCCGCCCGGCGGAACAGTGCTATAACTGGATTTTAGGTCAGATGTCGCAGCATACGACCATTCCGAGCTTTGCATCGGGCAAAAGCAGTTCTGCACAGGTACATACGCTAAAGTATGACCCGGCAACCAAGAAATACTCCCTCACGCTCACAGATACCAATAATACGATGGCAGATCTTAAATTCAGCAGCAGTGATGGGATTACGGTAAGCCGTTCCGGAAACAAGTATACCTTCACCAGCAGCAAAATGATTACCAGCCCGGTATCCATCAGCGTGCAGAAGAATGTGCCTGGGGTGAAAAACGATATGTTGATCTGGGGCCGCGTCGGTTTCCAGACGATGATGTGCGGCGCCGATGATCCGGTAGTATTCTACATGAAGATTGATACGGAAACCTATGGTACCGGGCGCATCCGCAAGACCTCAGAAGACGGCGTGGTATCCGGAATCAGTTTCCATATTTCCGGTAATGGTGTGGACAAGACTGTAACCACAAAGGAAGACGGTACAGTGGATATCCAGCTGATGCCTGGGACTTATACAGTAACAGAGCAGTCGATAGACCGCTATCTGCCGCAGGATACTCAGAAAATCACTATTGCCAGCGGACAAACTTCAACGGTAACATTTAACAATAAGCTCAAGCGCGGCTCTCTGGAGGTTATCAAATCTTCAGAAGATGATTTCGTGGAAGGCGTTACATTCCATTTATTTGGCACTTCCCTCGCAGGTTTGCCCGTAGATGAGTATGCCATAACAGATGCTTCCGGTGTAGCGAAGTTTGAAAATGTCTTGATCAGCGGAAATGAACCTTACACTGTGGAAGAAGTCGATACGGCAATCCGTTATGTCGTACCGGATGATCAGACAGCGCCGATTCAGTGGAAACAGGTGACAAAGAGAAACTTCGAGAATATCCTGAAAAAATTCCGGGTTGAAGTGGTCAAAACGGACCACGTAACCGGCTATGCTCAGGGCGATGCCAGTCTGGCAGGGGCGGTGTACGGTCTGTATCAGGGCGATGAGTTAATCGCTTCTTACACAACAGATGCCAATGGCTCCTTTATCAGTGATTATTTCATTTGTGATTCTAACTGGACGCTCCGTGAAATCAGCCCTTCTCCGGGATATCTTTTGGATGAGACCATTTATCCGATTCCGGCAGAACCTGGTAATTTTACGGTTGAACTGAACCAAATTCCGATGGAAGTTACGGAACAGGTTATCATGGGTCGTATCCGCCTGATCAAACACATTGATTCAGAACTGGAGGATACTGAAAGCACACCTGCAGCGAGAGAACAGGAAGCGGGTATGGTAATGCTTGCGGCCGTAAGCGTGGACGACCAGCCTGAAGAAGCCGTAGACGGCGCTGATGTCCAGACTGAGGAAACTGTAAGCGGCAACGATGCCCAGACCGAGACAGAAAACACAGAACCTGAAGTAAGCGATGAAGAGGCTCAGGAACCTGAAGAATCCGGTACAGAAGAAAGTGCTGTCCCGGAAATTGAACCGGAAACGAATCCTTATGAGCCGGATCCGGTTCCTATGGACGAAATCGAAGCATCTGGACATGAAGGTATAATCGAACAGCCTGAGAAAGGTGCCAAGTTCCAGATTTACCTTGCCAGCGCAGGCAGCTTTGAAAATGCCCGCGAAGCTGAACGAGACGAGCTGATTACCGATGCAGACGGGTTTGCCATTTCCAAAGATCTGCCTTATGGCCGATATGTTGTCCATCAGACTGAGGGCATGGAGGGACAGGCATTTATTCCGGATTTCACGGTGTTTATCCGATCTAATGAGCAGACGTATTCCTATATCCTAAACAACTTGACCCAGTCAAGCTTTATCCGCGTGGAGAAGCATGATGCAGAAACCGGAAAAATTATTCCTGCAGCGGGAGTCGGTTTCCAGGTACGAGACCTGTCCACAGGAGAAATTATTTCTCAGACAGTGTATTATCCGACACCTGTTACCATCGACACATTTTTCACCAATGATGAGGGCTGGCTGATGCTCCCCTGTGAGCTTTCCTACGGCCAGTATGAGCTGATTGAACAGGAAACCTGTTTTGGTTATGTTTTGGACAGTGAGCCGGTGCCTTTCACGGTAGACGGCACACAGGATGTGGTCGTGGTCGAAAAGCATAATATGCCTCAGAAGGGCATCATCCATATCACAAAGACCGGCGAGGTCTTTGCTACCGTTGCGGAAATGGACGGTGTGGATAAGGATGGCGCAGAGATTATGTACCAGCCTGTTTATGAAATCCGTGGACTTGAAGGCGCAACCTATGAAATCCGTGCAGCGGAAGACATCTATACGCCAGACGGAACCCTAAGAGCCGCAAAAGGCGATGTAGTCGATACCATTACGACCGCCGGAAACGGAATTGCTTCCAGCAAGGAGCTCTATCTGGGGAAATATGAGATCTGTGAGACTGAGGCGCCTTTTGGTATGGTACTCAATCAGGAAAGCAAGCAGGTAGAGCTTGTATATGCCGGCCAGGAGATCGACGTAACAGAAGTTTCTTCGGGCTTCTACAATGAACGCCAGAAAGTCCAGATGAGTCTGGAGAAGATGCTTGAGGTGAACGAAGTCTTTGGCATCGGCAATAACAATGAACTTACCAATGTCACATTTGGCCTGTATGCGGCGGAGGACATTACCGCAGCAGATGGCGCTGTCATCCCGGCAGACGGCCTCATCGAAGTTGTCGGCATTGATGCAGACGGCAACGGCGTGGTCAAAACGGACCTTCCTTTTGGAAGCTATTACCTGAGGGAGCATAGCACCGACGCCCATTATATTTTGAGCGATGAGAAGTATCCGGTCACATTTTCCTACGGCAGTCAGGAGGACGCCGTTATTACGGTGAAGGCCAACGATGGCGAAGCCATTGTCAATGAGCTGATCTATGGCTCTGTATCCGGCATGAAAGTTGATGAAAATGGAGACGCACTAAGCGGTGCCAAGATTGGCTTGTTTGCACCTTCCGTTACAGAGTTTACGGAGGAGAATGCAATCCTTGTAACAACTTCTGCAGAGGATGGCGCTTTCTCCTTCAATGATATACCATACGGAAAATGGATTATCCGGGAGATCGAGCAGCCGGAAGGTTTCGTGCTTTGCACAGAGCAGTTCCCGGTCGTAATCAACGAAGACGCGCAGGTAATCGAAGTGGAAATCACCAATGAGTTTATCCGCGGCAACCTACATCTGACCAAATTTGACAAGGACTATCCGGAGAACAAGCTCAGCGGTGCAGTATTTGAGGTATATCGTGATACCAACGGCAACAAAGAGCTTGATAAAGAGGATGAGCTGCTTGGTGTAATGGAAGAGACGGAGCCCGGTCAGTATGAGATGAAAGATCTCTTGTACGGCGGTGTGCTCATCAGAGAGAAGACAGCTCCGGACGGTTTCTACCTTGATGAAAATACCTATTATATCATGATTGACACCGATGGAAATACCTATGAAGTCGAGAATGAGGCCGGCAAGGGCTTCTATAATCAGGCGTTCAGAGGCAACTTAAAGATTGTCAAGACTTCTTCCGATGGAAAAGTGGAAGGCTTCAGCTTCCGCATTGTCGGTGATAATTATGACAAGACGTTCCAGACTGATGCAAATGGTGAGATTTTTATCGAGAACCTGCGTGTGGGCAAGTATACCGTGACTGAAGTGGAGGACAGCGTCAGTGCAGGCTACAAGCGTCCGGATCCGGTAACGGTAGAGCTGGTGAAAGATGAAACATTGACGGTGAATGTTCATAACGATAAAGTCACTGTGGATGTGCCGAAGACAGGCGATAACTTCAACCCGTGGATTTGGGTTGGCTTGATTGCTGCCAGCACCGCTGGACTTGGTGCAAGCATCTTCTGGGCAAAAAAGCGCAGAAAGAAAATGGCAGAGACAGCAGAGTAAGAATATGTAAATGAACATAAAGGAGTCGGGCAGGAATTTTCTGCCCGATTCTGATTTTAGGAGGTAATGACCATGAAAATAAAATTGTTAAAAGGGGCTTTGACAGTCCTCTCCCTCATCTGTATCCTCTGTATTCCGGTTACGCCGATCTATGCGGAGCCGCAGGGGACAGATGGGACGGAAATGCAGGTCATGGAGCCTGAGAAACTGGAGATTCAGCTTGGTGCAGACTGGGCTGGCGTAGAGTTTCAGCTGAAAACGGATTCCGGGCTGTATCCCGGTACCATAGCCGTCGGAGAAGATGGTGTTCTGAGAATGGAACTGGGCGGCAGCAAATCTTATGTGCTGACTTGTATGAATTCATCCGTATCTGCCCCAGAAGCGACGCAGGCCCCTGCCACAACAGAGGAAGCGCAAAATGAGAGCAATGCGGGACAGGAAAGCAATGAATCAAATAGCGGGCAAGATACAGAGGGCACAGTTGCCGGTATCCCAATCCTTCATCTGGTACTGTTTGCAGGCGGCATGGTCTTGGCCGTCGGCAGCCTGGTCGCAATGCGGGTGATGAAAAAACGCAGAGAAAGTGATGCGGAGTATGAGGATGAAGATGAATATGAGGATGATTAGTCCCAGACTGAGTCCCAAATACACGAAAAGCCCTAAAGGAATATTTTATATAAAAAATCAAAATAAATATTCCTATAAGGCTTGACATACTAATTCTTATTTGCTATACTATAACCGTGGCAGGGGCTTGCGTTCAGGCTCTCGGTACGTTTGTGGTATAGCGTCAGACCTGATTCAAGGGAATCAGGGAACCGTTACGGATTCTGCGCATTGAGCGGATCCACAACAACGCAAGTCAATTGAATATTAAAGCCGGAAGGCTGCTTAAATACTTACAGAGTCAATTTGCTGGATGAGACATTGAAATTCCAGTGCCTTGGCTCTGTATGCTTTTTTGCAGACCTTCCGGCTTTTTCTTTTATCCAAACGGAGGTAAGACGATGAAAAAACAAAAAAAGAAAAGAAAGGGATTTCAGGCAGGTTCCATGCGATGCCCTTATTGTGGCAGCCCGGTTATTTATAGAAGTGCTGATGGAATCTATCATGATAACAGTAAAAACACCATGCTCTATGTGTGCAGTCACTATCCGGAATGCGATGCCTATGTCCGTGTCCATGCCGGAACCAATATCCCGGTGGGAAGTCTGGCCAATCATGAGCTTCGCACTCTCAGACGAACCGCACATCATTATTTTGACCAGCTGCACCAGTCTGGAATGATGAGCAAACAAGACGCCTATCAGTGGTTGGCGGATTTGATCTGCGCACCTTTATCGGAGGCGCATATCGGTTATCTGGGCGAGTATTACTGCAAGCAGGTCATTGAGGAGAGCCGCAGGCTGTTGACGCGCCAGAAATCCGGAAAGAACAGGTGCCGGTTTCAGGCATTAGAAGGGAGAGTGGCGGCTTCATGACACTGACTGAGAAAGAACGGGGAAAGATTGAAAAGAATATCGGTCTGGTACATAAGGTGATTCGGGATAAGCTGCAGCCGCCATATCAAGTAGGGATGTATTTCTACGAGGATCTTTTCCAGATCGGCTGCATTGGGCTTTGTAAAGCAGCATCAACAGACAAAGGCGGGACGTTTTCGACCTATGCCTACCGTTTGATCTGGCACCAAATCTGTGATGCCATGATTTATGCAACCAGGCGGCAGACGAAGGAGACCACTTGTGATGTGACGCCGTACATTGCTGCAAAACAGGAAAACCCAGAGGAGCTGTCGGATTTCCGCATGGATATCAAACGGGCACTCGAACAGGCAAAGGCTGATGCGCCGCCTTCCACCAGGAAAGGCATAGATGCTATCTGCATGATGTCGAAGGGGTATACAAGCAGCGAAATTGGAGAAAAAATGGATGCTTCGGCAAAGCTTGTGTGTGCATGGGTATCCAAGGCACGGAAGTTTTTGAAGAGCCGGCCGGAGTTTGCACAGATTGCAGCTGCCTATCATTTGGAATGATGACGGGCAGAACATAAGGGATGCTGACAGCCTTGTTTGGTTTTCAGCATCCCGATTTTTTTATTTTGGAGGGAAATTATGAATATAAGAAAAAAGAATATCTGGATATGGCTGATTCCATTTCTTATTATGGCTCTTACGCTGATTTTATTTAAGGCAGTATTTTTGTTGGGTTATGTGCCAACAGAGTCCATGGAACCGACGTTGAAAAAAGACAGCTATATCGTTGGAACCCGGATTTTCTCCAAACTTGAAATAGGCGATATCATTATTTTCCATCATGACGGGAAGCTTCTGGTCAAGCGCATTGCAGCGGAGGAGGGGGAAGCGATAGAGCATAACGGAGTCGGTCTGATGGTACCGGAGGGGTGCTATTATGTTCTTGGAGACAATGCGGAGCATTCACTGGATTCGAGGTACTGGGAATATCCTTTTGTAAAGCAAAAGGATATTGTGGCGAGATTGTTTTGGCCATAAGATTTTTTACTCCGCTTCATACGAAAACAGACATTATGAAATAGGCTGTATTTGAATTGGGTAGCAGTGTAGTTTTGACATAATAAATGAAAAAGAATAAATATGGGATATTTCGAGGAACAATCTAGGAACACATAGAAGATGATAGTAAGAAAAAAGCAGCCAACCGGCGTGGCCGCTTTACTTCTTGCTGTTCAGTTCCTTCATAATGCCGAGGAGATAAGCCATCGACTTGGGATCCAGTTTCTTTCCCTCTTCGATAAATTCCTGCAGAGCCTCCGGATAAGGATTTCCTTCATCGAAGAACTCCCGCGGTGTTACGCCCAAATATTCGCAGATGTAAAAAAAGGATTGCATGGCTGGAAGTGACTTTTTATTTTCGATGTTATTGATGTAGTTGTTTGCCTGTCCCAATGACAATGACATGTCGCGTGCAGATACACCCTTTTGTAATCGCAGTTTTGCCAGCCGTTCCGGGACGAAATCTTCATACATAGCCTTTACCTCCCATTCTCTAATAGATTGTACCTCACACATATGATTTATTCGCAAAAATAAAAGGGGTGTTTACGTTGGCCTAAAAAAATAAATCTATTATAATTAGGTAAAATGAAAAAATAAAACTATCGAGCGAGGGAGATACAATGAAAGGAAAGACATGTTGTATTACCGGGCATAGGGATGTGCCTGATAAAGAGATTAACAGCATAAAGAAGGCTCTGCATCAGGAAATAAAAAAAGCAGTGAAGGACGGCTTCACTGTCTTTCTGTCTGGTTTTGCAGATGGCGTGGATCAATATTTTGCTGAGATTGTTTTGGAACTGCAGAAAGAAAACAGGAACTTAAAACTGATTGCAGTGCTTCCATACCGTGACCGTGTGAAAGGATTGAATCACAGGGTACAAACAAGAGCTTTGCTGAGTGCCTGCTCTGAGATGGTGGTAATTCAAGAGGAATATCAGCCCAACGTCTACTTACAGCGCAATCGGTATTTGGTCGAGCATTCAGACCGCGTGATTGCTGTGTACGATGGGAGGGAGAAAGGCGGTACGGTGAAAACAATCCGTTTTGCACACCGCCTCCAGAAAGAATTGCGTGAAATTCCGGTAGGACTAAACTTGGACAAAAACAGGATAAATCTTGGACACAATAATGTATAAAAAGAGTGGAGCTGCAGGCAGTTCCATGATATAATAAAACCTTTAAAAATGAAAATTGTCTGAAAAATGATGGAATGGAGGTCATTCATGAAAAAATGGTATGACGAAGAATACGAATTTGAAATTGAGGTAACAGGGTTTCTTCGTGGTGATCACACAGAGCGGTATTGCCGAAACGGAGAGGAAGTCGGAGATAAATACACCTGTACTTATGGATGCCCTGTAAATGCGGATGGGCAAGGAATTTGTTCTAAGGTAATGATAATGCTTTTTCCTATTATGGAGGCAGTCAGAAGCGGCGGGGATTTAGAAAACATTGGCGGCAGCGGTAAATACTGCAAGGAAATCGTATGCCCGGATGGATGTGTGATGTTCCGCTTGACAGCGCAAAAACTTGGAAATGAGAACTTCTTTAAAGGAAAGTTTTTTGATTAGAAAAAGATAAAAGAAGGGAAATCGGATATGCTTGATAAAATACCAAATTTTGACGATATGATTGCCTTGGTCGGACAGTCTTTATATGACGTGTGGCAAAAGCTATGCTCTGCGATTGACGAGCAATACGATATGGACTGCATTTGGAACAGCGGCGGTAAGGCATGGACCTATGAATACAAATACCGCAGGGGCGGAAAAACACTCTGCGCCTTATACGCAAGAGAGAACTGCATTGGTTTTATGGTAATCTTGGGAAAGGACGAGCGGGCAAGATTTGAAGCTGATCGAAGTGAGTATTCTGAAAGTGTTCAAAATGTTTACGATGACTCAAAAACCTATCATGATGGGAAATGGCTGATGTTTGAGCCTGTTGATACATCTTTGTTTGGAGACTTCATGCAGCTATTAGCCATTAAGAGAAGACCGAACAGGAAATAGAAGTCCGTGGAGGAGAAGATGGCGAAAAAAGATACACAATAAAGGTTGCTGACAGCTGCGAGAACAGAGACTTAACAGATAGTATGGTGATTGGCACATCGGCGATCACAAATGTGGAAATGAGTAGCCTTTCAATTTCACCATACGCAGATGGATGGTGTTCATCATGCGGGTAGGTTTTTAACAAACCTGCAAAATGAAATCAATGGATTGAAATAGAGAAATCCGTATTACATATTGGATTTAAGGAGGATAAAAATGAAAAGGGAATTAGGAATCGCTCGTTGCGGATTAGCTTGTTGTTTGTGTTCAGAAAACTGTTCCGGCTGCAATTCAGGAGAATGTCCGGACAGGGAATGGTGCGAAAACAGGAAATGTTCTCTTTCCAAAAGTATAGGGCATTGTTATGAATGCGAAGAGGAATGCAGAAAAGGCTTGTTAGCTAAAATCAAGCCCTATGGATTCACAGAATTTGTGAAAAAATATGGTGAGAAAGAGTTATTGGATTGTCTTGAACGAAATGAGGCAAACGGAATTGTCTATCATCGTAACGGTATAATGGGTGATTATGATGATTTTGATGATGTTGAAAAGCTTATGGATTTTATAAAAACAGGAGAAAGATAATGTCCGATTTATCGGATAAACCTTATTAGTCATCAGCAGTTAGAAGGAGAATATGTTTATGAGTGAAAAATTCCCGCAAGAAGCGAAAAAGATAATGGATGAAAGATTTGGGCACGATACCTTACTGTCACTTGCCACTACGGATCAAAACATCCCGTATGTGAGAACGGTGAATGCTTATTATGAGGATGGCTGTTTTTATATCATCACATACGCTGCCTCCAACAAGATAAAGCAGATAGGTAATAACCCCATAGTAGCGGTGGCCGGCGAATGGTTCACGGCGCATGGCAAAGGGATAAACCTTGGGTGGTTCTGCAAAAAGGAAAACCATGAAATGGCCCAAAAGCTGAGACAGGCATTCAGCGAATGGATTGATAACGGACACAATAATTTTGATGATGAAAATACGATCATCTTATGTGTTCAATTAACAGAGGGAATTCTTTTCTCTCATGGCACGAGATATGACATAGATTTCGCTGGTAACTGATTGCAACCTGCAGAAGCCATGTCTGTGCTATTGTAATTGGAAAGGGGGACTGTGAATCAGTATGTTGGATTTGAAGGATATAAATTATATGCCAGATATATTTGAAATAAGTGATTACATTGGTAATCCGCTGTTTGATCAGTTTTGTGAATTTATGGATAGAGAATATAAAGCATTGCGTAAAATTGAATACAGCAAGGACGTTTGGGCCCGCGGATGGAATATAAAGTTGAGAAAAGCAGGAAAATCTTTATGTGTAATCTATCCCAAAGAGAATTACTTCACTGTGCTGGTGGTTATCGGCAATAAGGAGAAAGAAAAGGTCGAAGGAATATTGTCTCAATTATCTAATGAGGTGCAGACAATCTACCGTGAAACAAAAGAAGGCAACGGACAAAGGTGGCTTATGATTGAACTGCATTCAAATGATTGTATATATCAGGACACCTTGAAACTGATCCGCATTCGCAGAGAGAGCAAATAAAAAAACAGAATCATTGAGGGAGGTGTCTCTATGACAGAGTTAGAAAAATGTATGGCCGGCGAATTATATAATTGTCATGATGAAATCTTTCTGCAATATAAGAAGCAGGCAAAAGAGCTGCTTGACATTTATAACAGACTGACCTATGACCAGAAAGAAGAGAAGAAAGGGATTTTACATAAGATGTTCGGCGGGATTGGAACAAACGTGTCGGTAGGGGCGCCGTTCCTGTGTGATTATGGGTGTAATATTATTACCGGCAGCAATGTGTCGATTAATATGAACTGCTCCTTTATCGACTGCAATCAGATAAAAATCGGAAATAACGTCATGATTGCTTCCAATGTGCAGATTTATACGGCAACGCATCCCGTGGAACTGGCAGAACGCCTGACACCAGACTGGACCCCGGAGAGCGGAAAGCACTTTTGCCAGGTATATGCACTGCCCGTTGAGATCGGGGACGGGTGCTGGATTGGCGGTGGCGTCATCATACTCCCCGGGACTAAAATCGGGGCTGGCAGTGTGATTGGAGCAGGCAGCGTTGTTACCCGAGATATCCCTCCAAATTGTGTGGCGGTCGGAAATCCATGCAGAGTGATTCGCAGAATTAACGGGGAACCAAAGCATGATTAAATTGGTGGCATTTGACTTGGATGGGACAATCGGAGATACGATACCAATGTGTATAAAGGCATTCAGACAGGCAGTATCCCCCTATGCAGGGCATTTGCTGACAGACAGGGAGGTTGTTGAAACCTTTGGATTGAACGAGATTGGAATGATAAAATCCATCGTTCCAGAGAAATGGAAGCAGGCGTTATGTGATTTCTATTTTCTATATGAAAAACTGCATCATGAATGCTCCGAGCCTTATGAAGGCATCCCGGATTTGATTGCCGCTCTGCGGGCAAAAGGATTTATCCTGGCACTGATAACGGGAAAGGGCGAAAGAAGCTGCCGGATTACTTTGAATGAGTTTGGGATGGAACATGATTTTGACGAAATCCTGACGGGCAGTGAACATGAAAATGTTAAGGCGCAGTCATTGAAGCTGCTGCTAAAAAAATATGATTTGCTTCCCGCGCAATGTCTATATATAGGGGATGCGGTTTCAGATGTGTCTGAGGCCGGAAAAGCCGGGGTCATATGCTTGTCTGCTTTGTGGGGAACAACTGCAAAGGCAGAAGAATTGAAAAGCATCAATGCCGATTATATTTTTGAAACGGTTGGAGAATTAAAAAATTACTTGATGAAAAATACAAACCATGAACCGGAGGAGGTGTCAATACCATGAAAGGATTTAACCGACAAAATCAATTATTTTCCCTTTGTGGCTTGAACTGTGGGCTTTGCCCCATGTTTTTGAATAAATATTGCCCCGGCTGCGGGGGCGGCGAGGGAAATCAGTCCTGTAAAATTGCAAGATGCAGCATGGAGCATAACGGTGTGGAATACTGCTTTCAGTGTGATGAATACCCTTGTCCAAAATATGAGCATATTGACGACTATGATTCTTTTATAACGCATGGAAACCGAAAAGTTGATATGAAAAAGGCCCATCAGATTGGAATGGAAGCCTATAACGCAGAGCAGGAAGAAAAGGCACGTATCCTGGACATTCTACTTGCCGACTACAATGACGGGAGGAAAAAGACGCTGTTCTGTGTGGCAGTCAATCTGCTGGATCTGCAAGACCTGCAGGCGGTACTCAGGCAAATTGAGAACAGAGCCGATTTGGATACACTGACGCTCAAAGAAAAAAGCGCTTTTGCCGCAGGACTGCTTCAGGAAGCGGCAGCAAAGAACAATATTGAGTTGAAGTTGCGAAAGAAAAAGTGAGGACTTCAATACTGCAATTATTTAATAAAGTATTGAAAAGGATAGAGAATATAGATAAATGAACGTAATAAACGCCCCTTTGCAGAAAAACAAGTGATGTTCTGCAAAGGAAATCAGATATTAATTATGGAGGTATGCTTGTAAATGGATAAATGGTTCACGATTGACCAGATTGATGAAGATACATATATTATCAGCGAATACCGGCATTGGGAGGAGACGCATTGCTATCTGTTAAATGGCTCCAGCCGCAGCTTATTGATTGATACGGGTTTGGGAATCTGCAATATTTATGATGAAGTAATGAAATTGACAAATAAGCCTATTACGGCCGTGGCTACCCATATTCATTGGGATCATATTGGTGGCCATAAATATTTTCCGGACTTTTATGCCCATGCGGAAGAATTGAGCTGGCTGAACGGTGAGTTTCCGTTGACAATAGAAACAATCAGAGAGATGGTGGCAGACCGCTGCGATTTACCAGACGGTTACGATACAGGCACTTATGAGTTTTTCCAAGGGACGCCAACAAAGGTACTGGAGGATGGAGAGAACATTGAATTAGGTGGACGGAATATACAGGTATTGCATACTCCCGGCCATGCTCCGGGGCATATGTGTTTCTGGGAATCAGACAGAGGTTATCTGTTTACCGGAGACTTGGTTTACAAGGACACTTTATTTGCCTATTATCCGTCAACAGACCCGGACGCATACCTTGCTTCTCTTGAAAAGATTTCGGAGCTACCAGTTAAAAAGGTTTTTCCTGCGCATCATAGTTTGGATATTCAGCCGGAGATTTTAAGCAGAATGAGAAATGCGTTCAGGCAGTTACGGGAAGATGGTAAATTACATCACGGCAGCGGTACATTTGACTATGGAGATTGGGCAGTATGGTTATAAAGAGAAGGAAGCAGTATAATTTCATTTAGTTGTGTGCTATACAAAAGGCTTTATCAGAACTAAAGAACAGAGAAAGAGGCTTGAAAGGAGCATTTCTATGAAGTATGTATGTACAGTTATATCGGTAGCAGATATCAGCGCCGCAAGAAAATTTTATGAGGAACTGTTCGGGCTGGAGGTATACCAGGATTACGGAAAGAATATCGCTTTTACCTGCGGTCTGGCATTACAGCAGGATTTTGACTGGCTGGTAAATATACCAAAGGAAAAAGTATTGAAGAAATCCAATAATGCAGAAGTGGTTTTTGAGGAGCAGAATTTCGATGGCTTCCTGAATAAGCTGAAAGAATACTCGGAGATTGAGTATCTGGGAGAAGTTATCGAACATAGCTGGGGGCAACGTGTAATCCGGTTCTACGATCTGGACGAACATCTCATAGAGGTTGGAGAGGATATGCAGATGGTAGTAAAGCGGTTCCTTGCTTCTGGAATGACTATGGAAGAAGTATCTGCGAAAATGGACGTATCTATTGAGGATTTGACAAAACTTCTGAATAGTTAATTTGCAGCGGGCATATAAACAAATTAAGATTTACCGAAAGGAGTAGAACTATGAAAATGCCAGAAAAAATTGATATAAGTATGTTTGCTCCATGTGGAATGAATTGTAAAGTTTGTTATAAGCACTGTTACCATAAAAAACCTTGTGCTGGGTGCTTGAATAGTGATAAAGGGAAACCTGAACATTGTCGTAAATGTAAAATAAAGGACTGTATCAAAGAAAAAGCGTTATCCCATTGTTTTGAATGTGCTGAATATCCATGTAAGTTGATTAAAGACCTTGAAAAAAGCTATAACAAACGGTATCAAGCAAGTCTTATAGAAAACAGCCGTTTTATTCAGGAACAAGATTTGGAGCATTTCATGGAACAGCAAAAAATAAAATATACTTGTTCTAAATGTGGTGGAATTATTTCCATTCACGATAGAGAATGTAGCGAATGTAAAGAAAAAATGAAATAGCAAAATCCCAGTTTGAAAGGAAAAACAAAATGCTACTGACATACAGAGAAGCCACTAAATCGGATGCCAATTTACTAATAAATATTTATAATTCTTCATTTTATGAAGATTATATTCACTATGGCGAATGTCCTGGTTATGGTAAAACAAAGGAGCAAATGGAATTGTCTATCATTAAATTTCCTAAGTATATTATCATTAAAGATAGTATTCCTATTGGGGTGATTTCCTTTGAAAATAAAGGAAATGGGAACTATTATCTTGGCTGTTTATGTGTTATTCCAATGTATCAGAGGATGGGGATAGGTTCACAGGCATTCCAATATATGCTGTCAATTTGCCCCGAATGGAAGCAAATTACATTGGTGACCCCTTCAAACAAAGAGCAGAACATAAAATTCTATACTGAAAAATGCGGATTCAACACTGATGGCGAAGAGATGGACGGAAATGTAGAAGTTACTAAGTTTATTATGAAACGATAAATCCCAGTTTATCGAGGATATTATTGTATAAATCAATTCAGGTCTGTCGGTAAGTAACACAGCAGAGATCTGGATGGACATGTCATAGCGGTTGGCGAGTATTTAGAAAAGCTGCTGTATAGCTGAGCGGGAAAGAAAGTCAGAAGTTGTGGGGTTTAAAATTTTAAGTTGCTTTTATGCGTTCTTGGTGGAAAAGGTGTATTTCAATTGAAAGGATGGTCGGGTGCTAATGAAAGAAATCATCAACTTCATTGAAGCGAATGTGGATGGCAAAACGCTGTTTACAAAGGAATTAGTTTACGAACTTGAAAATGGTGTGTTGCAGGGCGTTTACTCAGATCAAATATCTTTCTCTAATCTAAAATATTCTCAGAGCGGATTTCAGTTGGATATGTTTATTGTATCTAATGAGAAGATATGGCTCATGGGAAAGGATGGAGAACGGGAAAAATTGCGAAAAGATTTCAGTGGTGTATCCCTGTTCCGATTTGAACTGGCGAAGCGAAAAAGCACGAATAGTTTGACTGGCTGTTTTCGTTTCATTTCAGCTTCAGGGAAAAATGTGGCAGCAGAGGCTATCGTAAGTGGAATTTATGATGTGCGTCTTGAAAATGATGTGCTGAAGTTATCGGAAGATCAGGTCTTGTATCGGGATCAGCCGATACAAGAAGGGAATTTTAAGCCCGTTGCATTTCAATCGGAACATCGTTTTTATGTTAAAGCTAATAAGCTACACTATGAATACAACGGCAAGTGTTTTGATGTGGACGCAAAAACCATGCGGCGTAACGACAGCTCTGATACCTTTCCTCCGTTTATTTCAATCGAAAAGTAAGAAATGACGAATCGGTTTGGCAGGAGTGCAGAGATGTTGATTGTTTTGAGTATATAAATGTTCTAAAAGATATGCGAAATGTGTCACAATAGAAGATGCTTTGGAAATGCTAATAGATAAATAGTAAAGGGAAGTTCTCGATGATAAATAAAAAAATGATAGCCTTTTGCGGTACATATTGCGGAGTGTGTGAATGGAAAGACAAAATCGGGTGTAAGGGCTGTAAGGCCAATAGAGGAATTATGTTTTGGGGTAAGTGCGATAAAGCAATATGCTGTATAGAAAAGGGGCTTGAACATTGTGGGGAATGCTCAGATATGCCCTGCCAAAAGCTCAGAGACCTGTTTGATGATCCAGAGCATGGTGATCACGGAGCAAGACTTCGCAACCTGAAAAATTGGAAAGATGGCATCTGTACCTATGAAAAATTAGGCAATACAGCGCAGGAGAAGGCAAAAAATTTGAAAACGATTGATAACACCAATGACTAGAAAAGAAAGATAAGATTATTTCAATGGATAAGTATTAGGGCGATGACGGTACAGTTCCACGGTGGAAATTGGTAAAAGTGATTGGAACAATCATACACTGATTTTTGGGTTAATAATTAAAATTTGTGAATTTGTGAGAGTATATACTATGTTCAATGATGGAAGAAGTAAAAAGGTTGTTTTTGTTGCACATTGCTTTTTAAATCAAAATTCCATTTCAGATGGAACGGCGATTTATCCGGCAGCAAATAAAGATGTTGTTGATTTTTTCTTAAATGCAGATATTGGTATTGTCCAAATGCCCTGTCCGGAGTTTTGCTGTTTAGGACTTGATAGGGGAAATATTCATGGAGCTGATAGCCCGGTAGTGGTAGAGAATACACGCATACGTTCAGCAATGCAAAATGACGAATCGAATTTGAAACTAACAAGACTGGCTGATTATGTAGTACAACATATCATGGAATATAAAAAATATGGATTTGAAGTTATCGGTATTATTGGGGCAAATCGTTCTCCAAATTGTGGTGTCGAAACAACTTCGGACAATGATGCAGAAATCAATGGTATGGGATTGTTTATAGATAAAATATTTCGCCGGCTTTTGCGAGAAAACATATCTATTCCCATGATAGGCATAAAGGGAACGGACAATATACAAGAAAAACTTCAGCAGTTAATATGAGTGAGAGCCGAACCAAACAGCGGTTGCTACCGTGAATATCAAAAAATATGATTGATAGTTTCAGAATTGGAAAAGGAGGAGTTGCATGGATAAAAAAGAAACGGCAACAAAAGAAGACTTGATGGCAGTCGTTAGCCTGTTTGAAAATATGGGAATACTATATTGGGTGGACGGTGGCTGGGGCGTTGATCTATTGGCGGGTAAACAGACAAGGGATCATAGAGATATTGATATCAACTTTGACGCTCAATATACAGAAAGGCTATTAGATATACTTTCGGAGCATGGTTATAAAGTAGAGACGGATTGGAAACCTGTTAGAATAGAGTTATATAGCGATGAATACGGTTATTTGGACATCCATCCATTTGTTTTGAATGATGACGGGACGTCAAAACAAGCCGATTTGGAAGGCGGCTGGTACGAGTTTGAGAAGGACTATTTTGGTAGTGCTGTTTTTGAGGGTAGAACAATTCCCTGTATATCTTTGAAAGGACAAAAAATTTTTCACTCGGGTTATGAGCTAAGGGATAAGGACAAGCATGATCTTTCTGTCCTTGAAAGTATATCAGAATAAGGCGAAATGGTGATTTGCATGGAGGAAGCAACGAGATATATTGCGCTTTTGCGCGGTGTTAATATAAGTGGAAAAAATAAAGTTCCGATGGCTGAACTGAAGAAAATTTTTGAGGAGCTTGGGTTCGGAGCGGTTAAGACCTATCTGAACAGTGGCAATGTGATTTTTTCAAGTGATGAAGAGAATATAGGGAGCCTTACAGACCGGATTGAAACAACGATAAAAAAGTGGTTTGGTCTGGATATTCCGATTTTCGTTATATCAAAAGAGGATCTCGAAGATATTTTGCAACATGCGCCGGCTTGGTGGGGCGATGAAAATAAAGAAATCTATGATAATCTGATTTTTATTATGCCTCCGGCTACATTTGCTGAAGTATGGGGCGAGATCGGAGAACCCAGGGAAGGATTAGAAAAGATTAAGAATTATAAGGCAGCGGTATTCTGGTCTTTCAGCCGAAAGGATTATCAAAAAACAAACTGGTGGAGGGAGACGGCAAGTGCGAACATCAGCGGCAAACTGACAATAAGAACGGCAAACACTGTCAGGAAGATTGTCGGAATGTAGTTGTTTCTCAAATTCCGGTTTGTGGGGTGAAAAATATGCAGAACAACGAATTACTGAATCATTTGGATAAGCTACATACGACCGAATTGGGTGTAGAAAGAATTAAGAGAAACCTTGCTTTGGATACCGATCATGTTGTTGATTGGTGCAGAAATATGATACCTTCTGTTGAAGCATCCATGTGAAGACGGCAGTTTTGATGTCAAGGGCGGAAAAATAAAAGTACAAAAAGTGTAGAAAACAAGGGGTTTCCGGGAGTTGGGAATTGCCGACGGGTAGTTCCGGCTCCCGGATTTTTTACGCTTCATAGTTCTGTGGGAACTGGTCTATGGCGAAAATTGGCGTAGGGCCCCGTTGACAGGTTGGATATGGGGTAGGTTGTGGGGATAGGATTGTTATAGGTAGGTTGAGGAAACAAGATGGACAATATAAGGCAACACTATAATAAAAAATCAAAAACCGCAGGACCCATTCTATGGTATAGAAGCCAAAAAGCTGCTGAAAGCTGGCGAAGCTTTATTAGATATCACCTATCAGCTTGGCTTTAGTAGCCAAAGTCATTTTACCAATTTTTTGTATAGAAAATTAGACTTGACAAGCGACCATCGGTCGCTATATAATGAAGGCCGAACAAGAAACGACCGATGGTCGCTATGAGGAGGTATCATAATATGCCAAAAGGAATTATGCTTACACCAGAACAACAAGAAGAGCGCCGAGAAGAAATAATCAGTGTTGCTTTGCAGCTCATAGAGAAAAATGGATTCCAAAAAACATCAATGAGGGAAATTGCGATTTTAGCAAACATGGGAAAGTCCAGTCTATATGATTTTTTCAAAACGAAAGACGAGATTGTTGTATATGCAGTTGAGAAAGAAATAGAAGAAACAATTAAAAAGGTTCATAGGATTATTGCCGATGAATCCTCGCCGGAACAGTGTCTTAGAAAAATCATGCTGAATCATCTTGGAGTACCAAAGCAGTATCGAACGGTGCTGATGTGGTTAAATACAGAATCTGACTATTTAGAAGAAGATTATCGAAAGCGGCTGAAAACTGCGCGTTACACATATCAGGATATTATAAAATCTGTAATTGAAAATGGAGTGGAATCAGGCGTCTTCCGTAAGACGGATGCCGATTTAGTGGCGCGTTTGTTAATTAACTCCATTATATCAATCATTTACACATCCCGACCATCAGCCAGTCCGGAGAAAATGCTTGATGAAACAATGGATATATTTCTACACGGAATTATGAAAGATGGAGGTGAATTATTATGATTTATTATACTCTACCCTTGTTGCATAAACAGGCAACCCTTGAAATGGTCGGCGGAAAAGGTATGTCTTTATCAAAACTTTTGACAGCGGGTATCCCTGTGCCGGAGGGCTTTCATGTTACGACTGCTTCATACAAGATTTTTGTTGAAAAGAACCATATTCAGCCTCATATTAATAAGTTGCTGGACGGTATTGACTCTAACAATACCAGCCAGCTTGAAAATGTATCTACGCAGATAGGGATGCTTTTCCATAATGGAGAAATGCCGCAGGAAGTATCAGATGCAATTAAAACCGCATATGCCGGATTGGGAAATATAGCAGTGGCTGTCCGTTCCTCCGCAACCGCCGAGGATTTGCCCGACGCTTCTTTTGCAGGCCAGCAGGAAACCTATCTTAACATACAAGGTGAGAATGAAGTTCTTGACGCTGTAAAGAGGTGCTGGGTTTCCCTATGGACAGCTCGCGCTATTGCTTACCGCGTGAAGAATGGTATAAAGCAGGAAATTGTTGCACTTGCTGTTGTAGTACAAAAGCTTGCGTTTTCCGATGCGTCCGGCGTTATGTTTACGCTAAACCCTATCAATGGCAGACGTAGCGAAATGATTGTTAACGCCGCGTGGGGACTTGGCGAATCGGTGGTTTCTAGCTTAGTCACCCCTGATACAATCGTTGTAGATAAAAATGCTGAACGAATTGTATCGTATGAAGCAGCAAACAAAGAGATTATGACAGTCCGCACCTCAGATGGAACAGAAGAAATCCCAACTCCTAAACAGTTGAGGAAAAAACATGCTCTTACTCGCAATCAAGTTATGCGATTGACACAGCTTGGGAAAAAAATTGAGAAGTATTATGAAATGCCTATGGATGTAGAGTGGGCACTGGAAAAAGATAAGTTGTATATTGTTCAGGCCCGCCCCATTACTGTCCTGCCGCCGGAATGGACGTTACCGGAAAAGGATGTTATATATACAAAAGGCAGTCTGGCGGAACACTTGCCAAATCCTGTTACGCCCTTATTCGCCACACTTGGACTTGAAATAGTCAACCGCGCTTCGGCGCTTTTATGGATAGATATGTTTGGTAAAAGTGCGAAAAAGTTACTGCCAGAAAACGGAGCATATACGATAATTAACGGATATGTTTATCTTTCCGCTAATTCAAAGCCTTTTTTGATTGCTGTCAAATCCCTTTCACCCCGATCTTTACGCCGTGCGCTCACGAACAGTGTTGCACGCTGGGAAACAGCACGAAAAGAATTTGAGGATGTGATTAAACAATGGGAAGAAAAGCCCATGCATATGCTGAATGCTCATCAAATAATGGAGGGGATTCAGACTGTGTTTTATGGAGCGTGTATTTATTTCACGAGGATTCAGCTTACATTGCCAGCCGCCTCTATCAGCGAAACATTATTTACAAAATTTTTTCAGGGAGCGGCCCGCCGTGCTGGTATAACAGACACTTCCGTTCTCTTGCTTGGGTTTGATACGATTGCGCTGCAATCGGAAAAGAACCTGTGGGATCTTTCGGAATGGGCAAAGCAAAATAACACTTTAGGCTTCTATCTGAAAAGCAATCCTGCAACAAAGATAGCAGAAGATTTCAAGTCCTCCATTTTGCCTGCGGAAGTTTCGCAGGAGGTGTGGATAGAGTGGAAAAGCCGAATTAATGCCTATTTCAAAGAGTTTGGCTGTACTGCTTATGAATTTGATTTTGCATATGCCACACCACAGGAGATACTTACGCCAACCTTTGAATCCATAAAAGCATTTTTGGAGGAGAAAGGGGAAAATCCGTATTCGCGCCAAATCGCATTTGAAAAGCGCAGGAAACAAGCCGAAAACGAGATTTTGCAACAGATAGGTGGTCACCGTAAAAAGCTGTTTTTGAAGCTGCTCCATTGGGCACAAAATACTGCCCCCATGCGTGAAAACGCTATTTATTTGATGGGGATGGGGCACCCGCTGATTCGCCGTATGTTACAAGAAATTTCTGAACGTCTCTTAACTGGCGGAGCTATTTCACATCTGGACGATATTTACTGGCTCACAAAAACAGAATTGGAAACGCTCATAACACAGCTTGATAAAAATATACCCCTATCTAATCTGAGTGAGGCAATCCCTGCTCGACAAGCGGAGCATGATACATTCCGAGGTTATGTGTCGCCTTCCCAGTTGCCGGAAAAAAACAAAAAAGCCGTATCACATGCAACTCAAATACAGAAAGATGGGAAAATTGTATTGACGGGCATAGGAACCAGCGCAGGCGTTGTTACGGCTCCCGCCTGTGTACTGAACAGCCCGGCAGATTTTGAGAAATTCCAGCCGGGAAGTATCTTGATCGCCGTTACCACAACTCCTGCATGGACGCAGTTGTTTGCCTCCGCAAGTGCGATTGTAACAGACATTGGCGGCCCTCTTAGCCATTCAAGCATTGTTGCCCGTGAATATGGTATCCCCGCTGTCATGGCGACACACACAGCCACGAGAAGTATTAAAAATGGACAAATGATAACGGTGGACGGCTCGGAGGGGACGGTGACGATTGATGAATAAAAAGCCTATTTTCGCTTTAAAGCTTGCTACTTTGGTGATTGCGTTAGGATATAGCTTAATTCTTCCGGTCATGCCATTTTACATGGAAAATCTAGGTGCTGGTGGTCGTGAGCTTGGATGGCTCACTGCCGTATATGCTCTGGCACAAACAGTATGCGCACCTTTTTGGGGTGCACTGTCTGACCGAATTGGTAGAAAGCCGATTATCAGCATTGGTATTATAGGATATTCCATCAGTCTGTTCCTGTTCGGTTTGGCTTCATCCTTTTGGACACTATTTATAGCTCGCAGTTTATCGGGTATATTGTCATCTGCTACGTCCGTTGCATCTTTGGCATATGTTGGAGATTCCAGCTCGGAGGAAGAAAGAAGCAAGAATATGAGTCAACTTGGAGCTTCAATGAGCGTTGGCGTAATGATGGGACCATTATTGGGAGGCATTCTTGCAGGCTATTCGCTTGCGCTCCCATTTTTTACAGGAGCTGGCATTTCATTTATTGCCTTTCTGCTAATTCTAACACTTTTGCCAGAGTCAATTGAGCGTTCAGGACAGACGGAAAAAAGAAAACCCTTTGATTTTTCAGACCTGAAAAGTATAATTTTTGGCTCAGCAGGAATGGTTTTGATACTTATTTTCGTCGTGAATTTCTGTCAAACAGGCTTGCAAGGAATTACGGGGCTGTATGTCGTAGATAAGTTTGGATTTTCCACTAAGCAAGTTGGTGTTATTTGGATGGCTCTAGCAGGTATTTTGATTGTAGTACAAGGTTTTTTGACTGGTCCTTTAGCAAAAAAAATTGGTGAGAAGCGACTAATACTGATAGGTATGTTTTGCAAAGCCTTAGTAGCGTTTGCCATGGTATTGACAACTGGGTTTGTTAGTGTGTTGGTGATTTTTGGCTTATTTGCGGTATCTTCTGCTATTACAGTACCCACATTAAACGCAACCCTTTCAAAAACTGACAATCAGCATAAAGGAACACTGATGGGATTTGCCAGTACCGCCGGAAATCTTAGCAAAGTTATTGCTCCTTTATTAACTGGGTATCTGTATGAAAGCAATATTGAATTACCATATATAACCACGGGAGGGATAGCCTTAATCGGAGTGGTTATCTGCTATATCTGGATAAAAAATCAAAAGAACAAATGATGGAAGAGGACGTTTATATGGAGGTTATACACAGTAACTAATCTGGTATAGAAATTCAATTGAGGCTTTTCTGCTTTATTAAAGTCTTGCTACCACTTAAACCTATAATATCCTTAATTCATTATGATAAATTCCAATTCAACAGTTTTGATACATAAGGAGGTAACAATACTATGGAATAGAATAAAAAACGAAAGGAGATAAGGATCATGAATCTTAAAAAACTTGAATTTGAAAAGCTTATAGAGCAAATCTCCACTCTTTACAGAGAGAAGAAATATTCACAGCTTAAAAGCATTTTAGCAGACATTAATCCAACTGATATTGCTGTTCTTTTTGATGAATTTCCAAATGAACAGAGGATTTTGCTCTTCCGTCTTCTTCCTAAAGAAGAGGCGGCTGAAACATTCGTTGAACTTGACGGTGAAACGCAGGAAGCTCTCATCCATGCTTTTTCAGATACAGAGCTTCGTGAGGTTATTGACGAGCTTTACCTTGATGATACAGTTGATATTATTGAGGAAATGCCTGCGACAATTGTAAAAAGAATACTCAGAAATACTGATGCGCAGACACGAAAATCAATTAACACTCTTTTAAAGTATCCTGAGGACAGCGCAGGCTCAATTATGACCCCTGAGTTTGTTGATCTGAAAAAGGATAACACTGTTGAGGATGCCTTTAAAAGAATAAGACGTACAGGTGTTGATAAGGAAACAATTTATACTTGTTACGTTACTGACAGCTCAAGGCATCTTATTGGTGTAACTACAGTAAAAGAACTTTTGTTACACGATTATGGCGATAAGATTGAAGAGTTTATGGAAACAAATACAATTTTTGTAAACACGCATGATGATAAAGAAATAGCGGCAAATTTCCTTGATAAGTATAACTTCCTTGCTCTTCCTGTTGTGGATATGGAAAACAGGCTTGTGGGTATCATTACAGTCGATGATGCTATTGACGTATTGCAGGAAGAGAATACTGAGGATATCCAGAAGATGCACGCTATTATGCCTAACGAGAAACCTTATCTCAAAACAGGCATATTTGAAACATGGAAATCCAGAATTACGTGGCTTTTGTTTCTTATGATAAGTGCAACATTTACGAGTATGATTTTAAATGCTTTTGAGGACAAGCTTTCAGCACTGATTGTACTGACCTCGTTTGTGCCTATGCTTACGGGAACAAGCGGTAATTCGGGAGGGCAGGCGAGTGCCGTTATTATCCGTGCTCTTTCACTTAAAGAAATAGATTTTAAAGATATTTCTAAAGTTATATGGAAGGAATTCAGAGTAGGTGTTCTGTGCGGAATTACACTTGCTGCTGTCAATTTTGTTAAAATATGGTTTGTTGACAGAACATTGCTCGGTATGAGTGCTATTACTATTCAGGTTGATCTTGTAATCAGTCTGACACTTATAATCGAAATTATATTTGCCAAAATGGTTGGATGCGTATTTCCTATTCTTGCAAAAAAAATGAAGCTTGACCCGGCTGTAATATCATCTCCGTTTATTACGACGGTTATGGATGCGCTTTCACTTTTAATTTATTTCTGGCTGGCAACAATGATACTTCATATATAAAAAAGCAGTTTTTCAAACCTGGTTTTTTATAGTGCGCCCGACGGCACACGCTTCTAAAGGGTGAAAATCCTTAGTCTGCCTTAGTAGTGGGAAGGACACAGCCGAACAGCAAGGGTGTCCATCGTGAGGTGGAATCTGAAGGAAGCTGTAAGCAAATCTCTGGTCTGACAAACAGAAATCACATCAGGTTGCAGTTAAGGATAAGGTGGTTATACAAACTAAAGTCCAATAACTACTCGGAATTAGCTGTAATAAATGTGGCAGATATATGGAGAGAAAGAAGTGTGTGGTACTCGGGGAGGTCTCGCCAGCAGGAGAAAACAGAGTAAGAAAGAGGTGTTTCAGAAAATTGCTGAAAGAAGAAATATAGCACTGAAACTTATCATGAAGAAGTGATTTTCAAATTCCGGTTTGAGGGGTGAAAAATATGCAGAACAACGAATTACTGAATCATTTGGATAAGCTACATACGACCGAATTGGGTGTAGAAAGAATCAAGAGAAACCTTGCTTTGGATACCGATCATGTTGTTGATTGGTGCAGAAATAGGATATCTTCTGTTGAAGCATCCATATCGAGAAAAGGAAAGAACTGGTATATAACGGTTGACGGGTGTATCATTACGGTCAACGCTTATAGCTATACGATCATCACGGCGCATAAGGTACAGGAACAGCAAAGATAGCAATAAAGAACTGACAGAAAGAGCGGTACAAGAATATGACTTCACGAGAAAAGAAAAATAAAGTAATTCAACAAGTTATCAAACCGGCGCTCAAAGAAGCAGGTTTTCACAGCCTTCGGGGAACACAGGCTTTTTCCATCCATAAGGAAGCCTGCACAATCGCCGTAAATATTCAAAGCTCCCAATTTAACAGCAATGTTACTGGATTTTCCTTTTGGCTGAATATCGTAGTAGATACGCCTGACCTTTCAGATGAACAACTGCAAGATGTTACTTTTTTCAAATCTTTTACAGAAGCTTGCTTTTTGCCGCATCAAGGCAGGTTACACCCGCTCCGTGATATACGGGGTTATGTCATTGACGGTTATAAAAACTACAAGCCGATGGATACCCCCTATGAGAAGATTCAAGCCATCATTGCAAATGATATGCAGCAGTATATCATTCCGGGGCTATCCGAGATTGACAGCATAGCAGATTATCAAGAATGCGTTGCGCTGTGGCAAGAAGAATCAAAAAGTCAGTTTGTACGTCTGGTAGATTACTTTTCGGAAGCGCATATGCTGACATTACCGTTTCAAAAAGATACTTGGATTGGCACCGTAAATATGAAAGAGCTCGTTGAGAAGAAAAAGACACTATGCCTTACCACAGATGAAATCATGCAAAATAAATCAATTTATTGCAAAGTGCGTGAATTATCAACGCATCCGCAAGAGGACACATGGCCATTGATTTGCATGACGCTCTCTGCAGAATAAGATGATTTGAAATGTGCGGAACTTCCTTTGAGAAGGAGGAGCAAATAATGAAGCGTTATGGAAATGATTCGGGATCATTGCCTCCGTAACGCTTGTTCGTATTTTTATACAGGTATAAAAGTACGATATTCGACAGACCTTAACACAAATAGCAACATTATGCAAGAAAAAGAAATACGAATACACTATAATGATATTATTGGAGTAATTTTTGCGGAGGTGACTTATGGATCATTCCAACAGTAAAATTGTTTTTGACGAAAAACTGAATATAGAGGTATTAACACTGACAGGAATGATTGAAAGTTTGCCTCCGCATTTTCATGATTACTATGAATTAGGCTATATAGAGAGCGGGAGCCGACGAGTAATATGTCAAGGTAAGGAATACACCATAGGAAAAAATGATCTGCTCCTTTTCAACCCGAAAGATAATCATACTTGTTTGGAATTGAAAAAGGAACTGTTGGATTTTAGATGTTTCCACATCACTACTGAACGCATGGAAGAATTGACATTGGAATGTTTAGGATTTGCCATATGTCCGTATTTTGAACCGCAGATTGTTTATCAGAGTGATCTTATTCCGCAAATCACAGAGTTGATTGACTTAATTGAGAATGGTTCATATTGCGATTTACAAAAGGAAGAATTGCTTTATATGATCATTGGCGATTTGGTTGCAGATTATTCTCAACCATTGGAGTGCGAACAAATAGAAGCTTCGGATATTGTAGAACGTGCTTGTGAGTATATTGAAAGGCATTACGCCTCAAACATATCTTTATGCGATTTAAGTACCTTTACGGGTTTCAGCAAGTACCACTTTATTCGGATGTTTACGAGAGAAAAGGGAATATCTCCTTATCGCTTTATTGAATGTACTAAAATGACTGAAGCCAAAAAAATGCTGAAGGCCGGAGAAGATTTATCAAATATTACCTATCAGCTTGGTTTTAGCAGCCAAAGCCACTTTACCAATTTTTTTAAGAAATACGCCATGGTTACTCCAAAACAATATAGTAAGCTTTATAACGCTTAAAATGTATTTTTTGTTGAGTATAGATCCATACTAACAGGAGATGATGATATGGGAAATTAGCCGTGATAGAAATCTCTGAGTCAGGAGATAAAATTGGAGAAAAACTGCTTATGCTGTTAAACGTCCAGCAGCGGCAGGCATTAATAAAATACCTTCTTAGTCAAGAAAAGAAGGATACCGATTCAGCTGATAGCCCATGTGACAGCTTTCAAATCCATGATCCGCAGGCGGAGGTCGGTGGAGTATTCACAGAGATCGAGATGGGAGAGCTATACTTTTGTTTGGAGCAGCGGCTTGTACGTGTGAGAGGACAAGTGATTGAGTTAACAGCAAAAGAATTTGATATTCTTGCGCTATTGCTCACACATCCCAAAAGGGTATTTACTTATGAATTGATCATGGAGTTGGTCTGGAACGAGGATTATACTTTTTATTCCAAAAAAGCGGTAAGCAATCACATGAGTAACCTGCGGAAGAAACTCAAAGTTACACCGGATGCTCTGGACTATATTAAAAACATTGTTGGTGTCGGCTATAAATTTGAAGCACCATAAAAAACATATAATTTGCCATTGTTAGCAGAATAGCGGTAATCGTCAAGAATCTGGATAAACTGGCCCGTCAGCTCGCCGTGCCTTGACGATTATTTGCGATTCTGCTATTGTTGTTTCATATACGGTTTTGACACATAATAAAGACAGATTATCGCAATGTAAGGAGTAATGCAATGAATGAAAAAATCTTAGTGGTTGATGATGAAAAAGAATTGGCCGACTTAGTTGAAGTATATCTGAAAAACGATGGATATACCGTTTATAAATTTTATAATGGCAAGGATGCACTAAAGTGTATTGAATCCGTGGAACTGGATTTAGCCATATTGGATATCATGCTTCCGGATGTAGACGGGTTTCAGATCTGCCAGAAAATCCGGGAAAAGTTTTACTTCCCTGTTATCATGCTGACAGCAAAAGTGGAGGACGGGGATAAAATCATGGGACTGTCTGTGGCAGATGATTATATTACGAAGCCGTTTAACCCGTTGGAAGTGGTTGCGAGGGTAAAGGCGCAGCTAAGGCAGTACATGCGGTACAAGCAGCCCAGCTTAAAGCAAGAGGCTGAATGCACAGAATACGATATCAGAGGGATGACAATTAGCAAGAGCAGCCATAAGTGTATCTTGTTTGGAAAGGAGATTCAGCTGACGCCAACGGAATTTTCGATTCTTTGGTATCTGTGCGAGCGTCAGGGGACGGTTGTTTCTACGGAGGAATTATTTGAAGCAGTATGGGGGGAACGGTATTTTGACAGCAATAATACCGTGATGGCGCATATCGGACGTCTCCGGGAAAAAATGAAGGAACCGTCAAGAAATCCGAAATTTATAAAAACCGTGTGGGGAGTGGGATATACCATTGAAAAATAGAGATAAAACCAGTCATGAAGATGACTATTTACTTTTTAAAAACAGACTGTCCCTTAAAATACTGCTGATAATGGCATGCTCCATTCTAATTATAGCGGCAGTGTATCTATTCGTTTTAAAAGATAATTTTGCAAATGTGGTGGTAGCCATTTTAGATAGCTTTATCTATCATGATCGGGATGAGGCGGTGGCTGTTTATCTGAGAACCTTTAAGGCGTATGAGATATGGCTTTTTCTGATAGCGGTTATGGGTGTGTTTTTTATGATCTTTCGCCGTTATCTGGACAGTATCTCAAAGTATTTTAAGGAGATCAACCGGGGGATTGATACCCTGGTGCATGAAGATACCAATGATATCGCCCTGCCTCCGGAACTGGCTTCGACCGAAAGAAAAATCAATTCCATACGGCATACACTGACGAAACGGAAAACGGACGCCGAGCTTGCGGAACAGCGGAAAAACGACCTTGTTATGTACCTGGCTCATGACTTGAAGACTCCGCTTTCATCGGTTATAGGGTATTTAAACCTGTTAAGGGATGAGAATCAAATCTCCGAGGAACTCCGGGAAAAATATCTGTCCATTTCACTGGATAAAGCTGAACGTCTGGAAGAGCTGATCAATGAGTTTTTTGAAATTACGAGGTTTAATCTTTCAAACATCACGCTTGTGTACAGCAAAATCAATCTGACGATGATGCTGGAACAGCTGGGGCACGAGTTTAAGCCGATGTTGGCCGGGAAAAATCTCAAATGTGAATTTGATGTTCAGCCGGACATGATGCTGTCCTGTGATGCCAACAAACTGCAGAGAGTGTTCGATAATGTGCTGAGAAATGCCGTCAGCTACTGTTATGAGAATACTACCATTCAGGTGAATGCCAGGCAGGCGGAAGACTATGTGCTCATCCAAGTCATAAACGAAGGGGATACGATTCCCGGGGAGAGATTGGAAAGAATCTTTGAGCAGTTTTACCGCCTGGATGTGTCACGAAGCTCAAGCACCGGCGGAGCCGGTCTGGGACTTGCGATTGCAAGGGAGATTGTGGAACTGCACCATGGACAGATCACTGCCCGCAGCGAAAACGGTATCACCAGTTTTGAGGTTACATTGCCCACCGTAGGAAAATCGTAAGAAATTCCGAGATAAACCGTGTGTTATCCATAAAATAATGCGAAAAAATAAATCGCTCCATTCTGGTATTCTTTATATCAGAGGGAGCGATTTTTTTGTATGTGGAAAGGAGTTAAGAGAAACGTGGAACGTCAAAATAACAATGAAAACCAGTATGGAAGGAACCGCAGAAAAGACAAAAGAAGAAAATTGTTTTTTTACAGAGCAGCATGTGCCATGCTCGGTCTGCTCATAGTCTGTGTAATTTTTGGAGCTGTGTATTTTCTGAGAGAGAGTAAAGATCCCGCTCTTCCATCCAAAGAAAATACAAAGACAAGCAAGGACTATTCATTTCTGGCCGACGGCCAGAGTGAGGAGGAGTCTCCAGCTTCGGAGCCAGCCATATCCAACCGGGCGAATGCGATTGACCTGAACATTATAGCAGCAAATGCCATTGTGGTGAATAAAGACACCGATGCGTTATTGTATCAAAAAAACGGCACGGACAGAATTGCGCCGGCCAGTACAGCCAAAATGATTACAGCGTTGACCGTGCTTGAATATTGTTCTCCGGAGGATGAGATGAGAGTCGGTGCGGAGATTGAAATGATCCATAGTGATTCGTCAACCGCATGGCTTATGAAAGGCGATACCCTGACTGTCAGGCAGCTCCTGATTGCCCTGATGCTTCCGTCCGGCAATGATGCGGCCTATACCCTTGCAGTCAATACCGGAAAGACCATTGCGGGTGATAATAGCCTGTCCAATCAGCAGGCCATTCAAATATTCATGGATAAGGTAAATGAGAAGGCCAAGGCAATTGGCGTTATAGACTCGAATTTTGTGGTTCCGGATGGGTATGACGCCGAGGGGCAGTATACCACGGCCTATGATCTTGCCATCATTGCAAAGGCATGTTTGGAGGATCCCATTATTTCAGAAATTGTGGCGAGCAATACGTCATATGAAAGATGGCCGAACGGAAGGGAGGTCACTTACAACAATTCCAATGAGCTTCTTGATCCGAACAGTCCCTATTATCGTCCGGAGGTCATCGGCCTGAAAACCGGGACCAGCAGCCTTGGTGGTGCCTGTGTCGTCTCCGCAGCAGTGATTGACGGAGAAACCTATATCTGCGTAGTCATGGGCTCTACGAAAGAAAGCAGGTTTCAGGACAGCGTTGATATTTTAGATAAAATCAAAGCCCGGTAATAGGATAAGGAGGAAACGAATGAATAAAAAAATGGATATTACTGTTTTTGGATGTGAGTCAGACGAAATGGAGGTTTTTCAAAAGATTTCTTATGAGCTTGGTGTTACAGCTACACTCATAAAAGATTCTATATCAGAAAGCAATGCTGGATTAGCTGATGGATGCTGCTGCGTAAGCGTAAGCCATAAAGCGGAGCTGTCAGAACCGATTCTTCTTGCACTAAAAAATGCAGGGGTAAAGTATATCAGTACCCGGAGCATTGGCTTTAACCATATTGATATACAGGCGGCCGGGTTGCTGGGTATGGTTGTTGGCACGGTAGAATACTCGCCGGGAAGTGTGGCCGATTATACCGTCATGCTGATGCTTATGCTGATGCGCGGCACAAAGTCGATTCTGCGTGAAACCCAGAGGCAGAATTATTGCCTGAATGACCTGCGCGGAAAAGAACTGCGGGATATGACCGTCGGTGTGTTAGGAACTGGGCGAATCGGACAGGCAGTCATGGAACGCCTGAAGGGATTCGGCTGTAAGGTATTGGCGTATGACCGAAATCAAAAAGCAGGAACGGACTATGTTTCGTTTCATGAACTGCTGAAAAAAAGTGATATTGTTACACTGCATATTCCGTTGGCAGAAGATACCCGCCATATGATTGGATGTGAAGAGCTGGAAATGATGAAGCAGGAGGCGCTTCTGATCAATACAGGACGGGGCGCTTTAGTGGATACCGCAGCATTGGTAGAAGCATTAAAAGGACAGAAAATCGGCGGTGCCGCCCTGGATGTTTTAGAGGGCGAAGAAGGTATCTTTTACCATGACTGCACTCAAAGAACGATAGAGCATCCTTTCCTGTCTGTCCTGCAGGGAATGCCGAATGTCATTGTTACGCCGCACACAGCCTATCATACGGATCGGGTACTGGTCGATACCGTGAGCAATACCATCCGAAATTGTCTGAATTTTGAAAGGAGTCTTGGAAATGTATAAGCTTAAAATTGCAGTCCTGTTTGGAGGCTGCTCAGAGGAACATGATGTTTCAGTGAAATCTGCGATGGAGGTTGCAGCAAATATAAACAAGGAAAAATACCAGCCGTTTTATATTGGAATCACAAAATCCGGCGCATGGAAACTATGCGATAAGCCCTGCCGGGACTGGGAAAACTATGCGGGATACCCGGCTGTGATTTCTCCGGACAGAAGGACCCATGGCCTGCTGATACAAAAGGATGGCGGATATGAGAGCCAGCCTGTAGACGTGGTGCTTCCGATGATTCATGGAAAATTTGGCGAGGACGGAACCATACAGGGTCTGCTTGAGCTGTCCGGCATTCCTTATGTGGGATGCGACATTCAAAGTTCTGTAACCTGTATGGATAAGTCGCTCGCTTATATGGTTGTGAAAAATGCGGGAATTGAGGTACCTGGGTTTCGAGTTCTACAAAAGGGGGACAGCCTGAAAGCAGAGACACTCTCGTACCCGGTCTTTGTAAAACCTGCCCGTTCCGGCTCCTCTTTTGGCGTGAATAAGGTATGCCGGGCAGAGGAACTGCAGGCAGCGGTCACAGAGGCGGGCAAGTATGACTGCAAAATATTGGTTGAGGAGGCCGTTTCCGGGAGTGAGGTAGGCTGTGCCATACTGGGAAATGAAAATGCTCTCATGGCTGGCGAGGTGGATCAGATTGAGCTGAGACACGGTTTTTTTAAGATTCATCAGGAAGCACAGCCGGAGAAAGGTTCTGAAAATGCAGTTATCAGAGTTCCAGCTGTCTTACCGGATGAGGTAAGAGAACGGATTCAGAAAACAGCAATGAAGATTTACCGGATACTTGGCTGCCGAGGATTGGCTCGTATTGATCTGTTTTTGCGGGAGGACGGCTGCATTGTGCTGAATGAAGTGAATACCATGCCGGGTTTTACTTCCTACAGCCGTTATCCCCGCATGATGACAGCAGCCGGTTTTACGCTTACTGAAATACTGGATCGCTTGATTGAACTTTCACTTAGGAGGTAACTGCCATGAAAAAGAACTTTGCCTTTTTAGATGAAATGATTCCCGGAATCCGATGGGATGCTAAATATGCCACATGGGACAATTTCACCGGGAAACCGGTAGACGGATACATGGTAAACCGTGTTATGGGAACGAAGGAGCTGGGAGTTGCTTTGCGTAAGGCTCAGAAGATGGCGGAGAAACTGGGATATGGTTTGCTCTTATGGGACGGCTATCGCCCCCAGTGCGCAGTGGATTGTTTTCTGAATTGGACTTCCCAACCGGAAGACAATCTGACGAAAAAGCGTTACTATCCAAATATCAAAAGGAATGAGATGGTTGCGAAGGGGTATGTGGCCTCAAAATCCAGCCACAGCCGTGGAAGTACGGTTGACCTTACAATTTTTCATTTGAATAGCGGTATGCTTGTTCCTATGGGTGGAGATTTTGACTATATGGATGAACGGTCACACCATACCGCAAGCGGTCTGAGCGAAGAAGAATCAAAAAACCGGCAGTGTTTGCGTTATATCATGGAGAGCAGCGGATTTGAAGCCTATCGTTATGAATGGTGGCATTACGTCTTGGTGGACGAGCCATACCCGGATACATATTTTGATTTTTGTATCGCCTGATGAATCTGCCCAGATGCGCCGCAGCAAGCTGACGGGGTATCTGGCGTGGAAACATAAGCTCCGTAATCTTTTGCCATAGATAGGTTCACTTTGTCTGTTACAGCGGAAACTTGACATTTGATGTCTTATTTCTGTAAAATTGACAGAGGAGGTGCCTTGAATGAAAAGCAACAGAATGTTCGGTATATTATGTATTTTATTGGAGCGGAAAAAAATAACGGCACAGGAGCTGGCGGAGTATTTTGAGGTCTCTGTGCGCACGATCCATAGGGATTTGTTGGATTTGTCCAGTGCAGGGTTCCCAGTGACTACACAGCAGGGCATTGGCGGCGGTATATCTTTGCTGCCAAATTTTAAATACAGCAAATCAGCACTGAATAAAGAGGACATAGATCTAATTGTGTCCGGCATACAAGGGTTTGCAAGTATTGATGAGAGTTCAAAAATAAAGACACTGCTTGCGAAGCTGCGTCTTGGGCAGGAAGATAAGCTGCTGCTGGAGAACGATATCATCATTGATTTCACATCCTGGAACCATAAGAGTACGACCATTGAAAAAATCAAAATCATTCGTTCTGCGATTGCCTCCCGGCGCCTGTTGGAACTGGAGTATTACAGCAGCAATGGATACTCCAAAAGAACCGTGGAACCCTATAAGCTCATTTTCAAAGAAGAATACTGGTATCTTTTCGCCTACTGCACACAAAGGCAGGATTTCCGTGTTTTTAAGCTTAACAGAATATCGAAGCTGTTGCTTTGCGAGCAGATCTATACGGAACGGACAGATTATGAAATTCCGGTATTGCAGAGCGCATTTTCAAATGGCGTGGGGCAATTGGTTACAGTCAGAATGGATAAATCCTATGAGTTTCTGGCGATTGATTTCTTTGGCCAGAGCAATATCCGGGAAGAAAATAATTCTCTTTACATTTCCTTTTATACGGAATATCCGGAGTGGATCGTAAGCACTTTTGCAAGCTTGGGGGATAAAGCGGAAATTATAGAGCCAAAGACGCTGCGGGATGATATCAAGGCATTTTTAGAGCAGGCCAGAAAACAATATGATAAATGAGAACCAGCGATTCTCACTTTTACGATAGGAAATGCTTTGCACAGATTGGCTCATAAAAATCCTCTTGACAAGTAAACGAGCGTTTACTATAATATCAAAAAGAAGAGGTAAACGATTGTTTACATTGTAGGAGGTACATAGAATGACTGATACAAAGGAAAAAATATTGGCCGTTGCATTGCAATTATTTGCAAAAGACGGATATGAAGCAGTTTCCGTCAGTAAAATAGCAGAAAAATTGGGAATTACAAAAGGGGCGCTGTATAAGCACTATGAAAATAAGAAGGATATTTTTAACAGTATTGTGGCGCGTATGTCACAATCGGATCATGAAATAGCACGGAAATATGGTGTGCCAGAAAATGTATTTGATTGTGCACCAGAACAATATGAGAAAATCGGATTGAAAAATCTTAAAAATTTTGCCGTTTCACAATATAGGTTTTGGACTTCAGATGAATTTGCCGCTGATTATCGTAAGATGCTCACATTAGAGCAGTATCGTAATCCAGAATTAAACAAGTTGTATCAGGATAGCCTTGTGCGTGGGCCTGTTCTTTATTTAAAAGATATTTTTCGTGAGATGATTAGATGTGGTGTGTTAAAGGAGAATGACCCATACCAACTTGCAATAGAATTTTTCTCCCCGCTTTTTTTACTTATCAATATGTCAGATGAAAATGAATCTTATGTGGATATTGAAAAACGGCTAATAAAGCATATTGATTTTTTTATAGAATCTCACACAAAGGAAAGGGAAAACAAAAATGAAATATATTCGTAGTCAAAAATATAACATTCCTGAATTACAGGCTAAAATTATGGGGCCAAATCCAGTCAAACTGGAGGAGGAACTTTTACTTCATTGCAAAATCTCCCAAAACGCCATAGTATGTGATCTTGGCAGCGGTCAGGGGTTGACTTCCCTCTTTCTTGTAAAAGAGTACGGGTTTACTGTATATGCCACGGATTTGTGGAGCGATCCGGAAGATAATCGAAAATTCTTTCGCAAAATGGGTTTGTCCGATGAGCAGATTATTCCGGTTAAGGCAGATGCCACGGCACTTCCGTTTGAGGAAGAATTTTTCGATGCAATCATCAGTACGGATTCCTATAATTATTTTGGGCGAGATCCTAAATTCCTTGACGATAAATTGCTCCCATATCTTAAACATGGTGGCTATGTTTATATTGCTATTCCCGGAATGAAAAAAGATTGTCATAGTAATCTGCCACCAGAATTACTTCTCTCATGGACACCAGATCAGCTTGATTATATGCACGATATAATGTATTGGGAAAACATTATCCGCCACTGCAAAGGGGCCAGGGTAATTTCCATTCATGAGATGGAAAGTAATGAGGAAGTATGGAACGACTGGTTAAAGCAAGAAAACGAGTATGCAATCAGTGATCGTAAAGCTATGGAGGCTGGCGGAGGTAAATATTTGAATTTTATTTCTATTGTTCTTCAAAGATTATAGCAATAAAATCAAGAGACGGCCGAGTTTGATTATGAAGAAGCCGGATGCTGCCTTGATACTTCACCGGGAAGAGTCATGTACTTTTTTATGATCCGGAACAGTATTTTAAGTATATAAGGCCAGTGCGAAAAGGGTAGGGGCATAAAGCCCAGGTAAGGTGTCATTGCACAAAAAAGATATGAAATATGACAGAACGCTGTCATGTTTATAGTTTATCATAGAATGCTGAAGGACGGAGGGGCGTAAAGGGAACGGAGGTGATATCTTTGGGAAATTAGCTGTACTGGAAATATCCGAGCCGGGAGATAAAATCGGAGAAAAGCTGCTTATGCTGTTGGACGCAAGACAGCGGCAGGAGTTAGTAAACTATCTTCTTGGCAAAGAAAAGCAGAATGGTGGTTCAGCTGATATCCTGTGTATCCGCTCCGGAGCTTATGAGCTGTTGACAGAGAATGAAGGTATCTTCACAGAGATTCATATGGGTGATTTGTACTTTTGCCTGGAGCAGCGGCTGGTACGTGTGGATGGACAAGTGGTCGAACTGACGGCGAAAGAATTTGATATTCTTGCCCTGCTGATCACGCATCCCCAACGGGTGTTCACATACGAGCTGATCATGGAACTGGTCTGGGATGAGGCTGCTGCCTGTTACTCACGCAAAGCGGTAAGCAACCATATGAGCAATCTGCGGAAGAAATTGAAGATAACACCGGATGGCTTGGAATATATCAAAAATATTGTCGGTGTAGGTTATAAATTTGAAATACCATAACAAAGATCACAAGGATTTTACTTCCCCTGTGGTCTTGTTTTGTTTATGCTCCTTTTCCAAAGAACAGATCCCATTTGTTATTGTTCTCATAAGAATTTTGCCACCTGCCATTACCTTATTGACAGTTGTGACTGAAGTTGCTATAATGTACTCGTTCAATAAGTACATTATATGACGGATGGAGGGATCCTGTGGAAATTATAATAAGCAGTAATACGAGTAAACCCATTTATGAGCAGATTACCTCACAGATAAAAGCTATGATTATGAGCGGTGAACTGCAGACGGGCGATCCTATTCCTTCTATGCGGGCATTGGCAAAGTCAATCCATGTAAGCGTAATTACCGTTCAAAAGGCATATGAAGATCTACAAAGGGATGGTTTTATCGAAACGACAGTCGGGCGTGGAAGTTTTGTAGCGGCACAGAATAAAGACTTTTATCAGGAGGAACAGCAGCGGTTAGCGGAAGAGCATTTACAGGAGGCCGCTGATATTGGCAGAACCAGTGGAATATCGTTGGGAAAATTAGTTGAGCTTTTAACTATGTTTTATCAAGAGGAGGAGTGACTATGGATACAATCTTACAGGTGGAAAATTTAACGAAACAGTATGAAGGCTTTCAGCTGGACCACGTTTCGTTCGACCTTCCGAAAGGAACGATTATGGGACTGATTGGCGAGAATGGAGCCGGAAAGAGTACAACGATCAATGCAATTCTTGATCTGATTAAGAAAGATGACGGTACGGTTACTTTTTGGGGGCAGGAATTATCTTCATCCAAACAGTTGAAGGAGGATATCGGCGTTGTATTCGATGGAGTCAATTTTTATGAAACATTGACGCCTGCGAAAGTGGGGAAGATCTCTGGATCCGCCTATAAACAATGGGATGAGTACCTGTACCGGGATTATCTGAAACGTTTCGGGCTTCCGTTGGATAAAGAGATCAAAACACTTTCCAAAGGCATGAAAATGAAATTGTGTATCGCTGTGGCGCTTTCCCATAAACCGAAGCTGTTGATTTTAGACGAGGCGACCAGCGGTCTTGACCCGGTTATGCGGGATGATATTCTTGATGTCTTTTTGGATTTCGTGCAGGATGAAAACCATTCCATCCTGATGTCCTCCCATATCACCACGGATTTGGAAAAGGTTGCCGACTATATTACTTTTATTCATCAGGGAAAAGTCCTGTTTTGCAAGACAAAGGATGAACTGCGCTACAAATATGGAATCATCCGCTGCGGTGCAGCCGTTTTCGATCAGATTGATAAAGCGGAGATCCTCGCTTACCGCAAAGACGATTACCAGTGGAATGTGCTGGTGGCTGATAAAGAAAAGGCCAGGAAAAAATATAAAGCGGCCGTCGTTGATGATGCTACGATTGACGATATTCTGCTGCTGTATGTGAAAGGAGAGCGGGCAAAATGAAAAGCCTTATATTGAAAGATTTATATAATATCGGACACAATACAAAATCTATGCTGTTTATACTTGCGGTGTTTGCTGTGGCTTTTATTCCTACCTCTGGTGTGGGAGCATATATTTTCATCTGCGGCATCTTATGCAGTATGATGATCGTAACCACTTTTTCTTTTGACGATAACTCCAAATGGGCGCGATATGCGATGATAATGCCCATTTCAAAAAGAGATTTAGTGATTGGAAAGTTTATTGTCTTAGCAATCTTTTGTGCGATTGGAAGTGTATTCGGCTTGGCTGTAGGCTTGATCGGCGGAGGCATAGCAGGCAAAATTACATTCAGCCCTGCCGCTATTGTGGAACTGCTGTTTTTAACCTTAGCGGCAACGGTAATTTCCCTCATTTTTGGAAGTATGTCAATCTCGCTGGTGTTTAAATTTGGAGCCGAAAAAGGGCGCGTTTTGCTTTTGGTATCGTTCCTCATTCCAGCAGCAATTTGTTTTGGGGCATATAAGCTGCTTGCAATACTGGGCGTGGAGCTGACAGATCAGAAGGTGTTTATCCTTTTATGTTGTTCCCCGCTTATCGCGTTGGTTTGGAGTTATGGAATGTATCAGATCAGTTATCGGATTTTTTTGAAACAAGAATTGTAAGATAGGAGAGATTGCTATGAAAAAATATGAGTATGTTAATATCGAATATTCAGCAAAAGGAGTGATGTTTTCTTATGTTGAAAAGCATAGGGAAATCATAGACAGTTACGCGGAGAAAGGCTTTCGATACGTCGGTTTTGTCCCTACGGAAGTTGGGGCAAACGGCTGCATCAGAAAGATTGACTTGGTTTTTGAAAAGTGATTATGTTTTCAATCGAAAATATGGGCCTGGCGTATTATCGAGCAGTTTGAGGCGAAATGATTCAACCATAAATTTAAAATTCACAAAAAATAGGACAATAGAAGGATACATCGGGAAAGAAAGCAGAATCTGCCCTGATACAATTTACACAACAAAAGCAGATGGAAGAAGTCCACTGCTTAAGTCAGGTGAATTGAAGGGGAGGAGGTGCAGTATCCTTATAGAGGGAATAAAAATTCTCCTTACACTGTTGTCCGTGGTTGAACATAAGTCTTACAACTGAATATTGTTTGGCGGCCTGTTCAAAAGCGTAAACAACAAATGCACCGATGCCTGATATTATATCGGGTATCGGTGCTTTCTTCATTGCTGTTCAGGATGAAAGGCAAGCCATTTTGCTCTATAGGTATCCAAATAAAACCGATTCCCATACTCATTTTGGACAAAATGCTTTTTGACCTGATACCAGCCCCGCAATTCAGTCCGCAAATTTGAGTCTGGAGAGATTGGCTCCAGCCATATCCGGGTAAACTGCTGGATCTCAGATAAGATTAGCGGTTTTCCGGATGGCAGACTCGGTTCGGAAAATAACTGGGGCAGCGTAAACAGCCTTTTGGCATCAGCAAACGGAACGGTCTGTCCATTTGGGAGCAATAGAGTATGATTGCCGGCATCAACCAGCATCCATCCATACTCCGCAGACCAGACTGGTTTTCCGTGAAAGATTGGAAGGGTTTCCGGAGCAATTGGTACAGATTGGACCGAGATCCCCTGCTCTGACCGTCCGAGGAGAAAATCCGTTGTTACACCATAGAGAACAGACATTTTCTCAAGTCCGTCAATGGAAGGAGACTTGCGTTCTCCCTCCCATGCGCTTAGGGTTGGCTGAGAGATGCCGAGTTTTTCGGCAGCCTCTGTCATCTTTAATTTGTTGATCAGCCGTGCCTGTTTGAATTGTCTTGGCATCTGTTCACCACCTTTATTCGTTTATTTGCCAATAACCATTTTTATCTGAGCCGATTCTTTCAATAATACCTTTTTCCTTTAAGTTTTTGATTCTCCCAAATACAGCTTTCCTTCCGATATTCAATTTATCAGCAAGATTTTGATAGGTGTAAGCAGGATCCTCAGAAAGAAGAGCAAGAATCTCTTTTTCTTTGTCACTTAAATTTACAGTTCCGTTTACAGTTCCATTTACAGTTCCATTTGCAGTTTCCCCTGGTCCATATACAATCCGATCTTTTGGTGCAATAAATTTGATCATAACCGAATTTCCGGTAATATCGTATTCCGGCAATGGTACACCATCTTCACGGCAGGCATCACAGATCTTTTCTATGCCGCGCCCCCAGCTTTCAATAAAACCGGCAAGATAATATACATGGGCAATATTAGGGTTAAAGGGCTCAGACGAGTGCTTTTCCATGAGCTTCTCTGCAGACCAGTTTTCAGGCAGTCGGCCGCAGTTTGCAATATATAATCTGTCATTATATACACTTACCTGAATCGGTATGCCACGGGCATAGTCCTTATGGCACAGGGCATTCAAGAGAGCCTCGCGCAGTGCCGCATCTGGGACGAAATAACGCTCGATCCGCTGCATTCCTTCGTATGTGATCTTTGCTTTCATATACTTCAGATGGATAGTTTCGATAATCCGATCAATCTGGTCAAGCAGTGAACCATGTATTTCATCCTGATACCGAAGTTCAGAATCACTTTCAAAATAACCGATTTTTGTAAAAGCACCAAGCTGCCACTCTTCGGGATCGTTTGCAAAAAGGAGCATGGCAGCATTTGTTAAGTAGTCATTATTCATTAAGTGCAGCTTTTTCATCAGCGTCTCTTTTTGCTCATCTAAAGCGCTCTCATCAATACGTCCCTTTTTGGCCGCCCACTTTATAAAACGCTTAACAACACCATTATCAATATCAGAGATTGTGAAGGACGGCAAAGGAAGGTTGTCCCAGGTTGCGCCCTGTTTACGGAGCAAAAGCTCTCCAGTTCCAATCCGGTTAATTTCTGATTCGTACTGCCACTGCGGTAATAATAAACGCCTTTGTATGAGATAGCAATAGGATAGGGCTGTACAGAAATTTCAATATACTCGGTTTCGCCATCTGTATGAAGGTTGACAGGCACAATAATACCCATAGCATCACGGATTTTATTCGGAAGATCCTCAAGCAGCTTATGGGAATTAGACAGGCCTACGGTTTCGCCATTATCGTTTTTGCCGATGTAAAGCGTGCCGCCCTGTGCATTCGCAAAACCACAGATCCATGCCAGATAGTCATCTTTCCAAATTTCTTTCCATTCTATAATCTGCATCTCAGGCATTGCTTTGTTCCTCGCATTTCTTTATATATTTACCGCTTTTAATGCGTGCATCGGCTGGCTTTTCTGCATCTTCAGGAATAAGCCATGTGTTACCGGTCTTCTGAGTTCCGGGGATACGACCCTCGCTGCAGAGGATACCTACACGGCGAGAAGAAAGTCCCCACTTTTTGCCGGCTTCCGTTGTTGAAATAAATTTCATAATTTATCGCCCCCTTAACTTTATATATTATATTCGGTTTGCGGAATAATATCAAGGGTTTTGCTAAAAATGTCAGAATGATTTCCGGCTACACGTTTTCCTTTTCTTATTTCTTACCTCATTTTTATACATAAATCATATATTTATAGCTATTGACTTTCCGCTTGTAACAAGTTATAATATGACTATAAAATCAATTTAGTCATATAGGAGGCATAAGGTATGTATGAAGAAGTTGGAATTTCTTCAAATAATGTTCCGATAACACTTTCTATTTGGTATACAGAAAGAAGGAGTCCTACCATTGTTTTTTTGCCAGGTACTATGTCACACCCTCTCATGTATGAGAATTTTCTATGTGGATTGAGTGAAAGAGGATTTAATATAATAGGCGTTCATTATCTTTCACACGGAAAAAGCCCTAAAATCAAGAAAAATTATACAATGGAAGATATGTTGCATAATGTATATGACGCAACGACTTACGGAATAGAAAATTTCGGTGAAAACATAGCTGTTATGGGTTCCAGTCAAGGCGGGATTTTAGCTGCAATGGCGGCAGGTAAAGATACAAGATTAAAAGCCGTTTTTCCACATAATATCATGCTGACTACGCTAAAAGAAACTATGAGCCTAACAAAATATCCTGCATGGACACACCGTTTTATGGGGCTGATACAATGGGGCTTTCGCGTGGGCGGAAAGTTGTTACCTAACTATAAAGTACCGGGAGATGCTTATTTAGACTATGACAGAGTATTTTATAGTGAACAGGCAAAACAAGATTGCTTAAACGACCCTATGCTTTTACCTTATTATCCTTTAAGATTTGTCGCCAGTTTATTCAATGCTGACTTATCGTGCCTGGAGAATGGGTCTATACAATGTCCTGTTATTTTAATTACTGCCAAAGGCGATCCGCTTTTTAGCTTTGATTATACCAGCAAAGTATTTGATTTAATTCATGCGCCGCAAAAGGAATTACTTACTTTAGAGCTTAATCGCCACATGATTTTTAATGAGGATACAGACACGACGATAAACGCATTGGAACCTACATTGCATAAATATCTCGGATAGTATATTGATCATATGAGCAGTAAATGTTATACTTTTCGTGACGATACTAACAATTTAGTCATAAGGAGGTTATGAGAATTGCCACGGTTTACAGAACAAGAGAAAGAGATCATCAGCGGTAAACTTTTGATAGAGGGAGAAAAGCTGTTTGCATTACACGGTTTGAAAAAAGTAACGGTTGATGATTTAGTGGCCGCCGTAAACATATCAAAGGGGTCTTTCTATGCTTTTTATCCCAGTAAAGAACATCTATATGTGGAAATCAATTTTCGCTTACAAAAAGAGCTATTTGAAAGTATAGAAACAACAATTAAAAAGAAAAAATATAAGAACCATAGAGATTTAGCAAAGGACGCTATTAAGCTAAGTTTAACGGGTTTGATTACTTCACCTATTCTTTCGCAGATTGACTTATCTATAATGGACTATCTGCAAAGAAAATTATCACCGGATATTTTTGAAAGCCATATGCACAATGATATTCGTATACTGGAGATACTGGAAGATCTAGGGGTTGTATTTTTGGTTCCGCATACGGTTATTATAAAATCCCTGTATTCTGTTTTGTCCTGTTTGGAACAATTCAAAGAGGATGAAGAACTGAATATGATACAAAACCTTTTAGTGAATGGGATTATTCAGCAAGTAGTAGCAGAGTAACAATTTTGTTTGGTTATTTGACAGGCAGGTAGCCAAACAAATTTTTTACATTTTATATGACTATATATCTATAAGCGTCATAAGATTAAAGGAGGAAAAATAATGATTGATGTAAAAAAACTGTATTTCAGCTATACTGAAAAGCCCTTTGTTGAAGATGTGAGTTTCCATGTTGGACGTGGAGAAATTTTCGGCTTTTTAGGACCCTCTGGAGCTGGGAAGTCAACCATACAAAAAGTATTGACTGGGCTTAATACAAAATATAAAGGCAGCGTAAAAGTTGCAGGTATTGAAATAAGGGAACGTACAAATCGGTTTTATGAGAATATTGGAGTGGACTTTGAATTTTCTACCTGTTATGAGAAATTTACGGCACGACAAAACCTTGCCTATTTCGCTTCGCTGTATGAAAAGCAGCCCCGGTCTATTGATGAATTATTGCATATGGTAGGCTTGGAAAATGACGGAGACAAAAAGGTTGCCGACTTTTCCAAAGGTATGCGTTCTCGCTTGAATTTTATCAAAGCGTTAATCCATGACCCCGATATATTATTTCTTGATGAACCAACAAGCGGCCTTGACCCTACAAATAATCGCTTGATGAAAGATATTATCCTTGCAGAGAAGAAGCGCGGAAAAACTATCATAATCACCACTCACAATATGTATGACGCAACGGAGCTATGCGATCAGGTAGCTTTTATTGTTGCGGGAAAAGTCAGCGCGTTAGACAGCCCACATAATTTAATCATGTCAAGGGGTGCTGCAAAAATACAATATACCTATTATGACAACGGCGAAAAAACCGGGGAATGTCTGCTTGATAGAACCACAGAGGATAAGATGTTAAAAAATTTAATTTCTGAAAATCGTCTGCTTTCTATCCATAGTAGTGAACCTACGTTAAATGACATTTTCGTTGATATTACGGGGAGGACACTTCAATGAGATTAGGACGCTTAATTCGTGGAGATATACATTTCCAATGGAAATATGGTTTTTATTTTATTTACTTTATATTAACAGTTTTATATGTGTGTGGGATTGCCGCTTTGACGGGACATTGGAAAACGGATATTGCTTCTATCATGATATACTCTGACCCGGCAGCAATGGGATTGTTTTTTATGGGAGCGATTGTCCTCTTGGAAAAAAGTCAAAAGGTGTTAAATGCTATGGTAGTATCGCCTGTAAAAGTATCGGAGTACATACTTTCAAAAACAGTTGCGTTGATTGCTATTTCTACGATCATTGCGTTGATATTGGGGTTTGTTTCCGGCAGCAATCATTTGCTTGGTATCACAGTTGGTACGGCATTGACATCAGCAATCTTTACTATGATTGGAATTATTGCGGCTACAAAAATTTCAAACTTGAACCAATTTCTCATTGTGATTATGCCGATAGAAATTGTTTGTTTTGTACCACCTATTGTTGGTCTGTTTGTGAAGTTACCATATCTGTTCCGCTTTTTTCCATTCACAGCTTGCATGAACCTTATAACTGGAAAAAGTGTTTTATTATCGCCTGATACGGTACTTGTAATTGCTACGTTGATGATTCTCTACATGGTTGCTCGACATACAGTAGAGCATATGTGGAAAAGTTTGGGAGGTGTAAAGCTATGAAAAAGATATTATCCAGCACCATACAGATATTTAAGCAAATCAAAAGTGACCCTATGATGTTTGCGGCTTGCTTCTCCCCTTTTATTATGGGAACTTTAATTAAGTTTGGTATTCCATTTCTTGAAAGAATAACGAAGTTTTCTTTGCAAGCATATTATCCGATTTTTGATTTATTGCTTTCTATCATGGCGCCTGTATTGCTTTGCTTTGCATTTGCAATGATTACATTAGAGGAAATCGACGATAAAGTGTCACGGTACTTTTCGATTACCCCTCTTGGTAAGTCGGGGTATCTCTTTACAAGGTTGGGAGTACCCTCAATTATTTCGGCGGTCATTGCTTTTATTGTACTGTTGTTTTTTTCATTAGAAAAGTTGTCCGTTGGAATGACAGTATGCTTGGCGCTTCTCGGCTCAGTACAGGCAATTATTGTTTCGCTTATGATTATCACATTATCAGGCAATAAATTAGAGGGTATGGCAGTTACAAAACTAGCTGCACTTACATTGCTCGGAATACCTGCCCCTTTCTTTATTGATAGTTACTACCAGTTCGCGGTTGGCTTTCTTCCATCATTTTGGGTAGCGAAAGCCATGCAGAGTGAAGCGTTTCTTTATTTCTCTATAGGATTTGTGGTAGCTTTAGTCTGGTACTACTTCCTTACAAAACGCCTGTTTCGGAAGCTGGCAGGATAAGGAGGCATATTATGGAAAAAGGTAGACTTCTGCAAAACGAAAATATAAATAAGGCTATTCAGGTTTCCAAAATCACACTAATCATCAACCTGGGTTTATCGCTACTTAAATTTGCTGCCGGATATATAGGAAAGTCAAGTGCCATGCTGTCGGACGCTGTACATTCGGCTTCTGATGTATTAAGCACAATCGTTGTGATGGTTGGAATTAAAATATCAGAAAAACAGCCTGATAAAGAACATCCTTATGGGCATGAACGTATGGAATGTGTGGCTTCCATTATTCTCTCTGTTGCCTTGGCTATAACGGGTGTTGGAATAGGATATTCAGGGATCAAGAAAATCTTTTCAGGACAGTACAATACGCTTTCTATTCCTAGTGGAATCGCACTTACGGCGGCAGTCTTATCCATTGTTATAAAAGAGTGGATGTACTGGTTTACAAGAAATGCTGCAAAGCATACAAATTCTGATGCGCTTATGGCTGACGCATGGCACCACCGCTCTGATGCACTCTCGTCGGTTGGTTCCTTAATTGGCATTTTAGGAGCGCGTTTAGGCTTTGCTATTCTCGATTCTATTGCAAGCGTTGTGATTTGCGGTTGTATCTTAAAAGCTGCTTTGGACATTTTCAAAGAAAGCATTAACAAAATGGTAGACCATAGTTGTGACAATGTTACTGAAACAAAGATTAGGGAAGTTGTGCTTAAGCAGCAAGGGGTTGATGGCATTGATGAATTAAAAACTCGTATGTTTGGAGCAAAAATGTATGTAGATATTGAAATATTAGCTGATGGTAATTTAGCTCTTTATGATGCTCATGGAATTGCTGAGGCAGTCCATCAAACGATTGAAAACAACTTTCCACAATGTAAACATTGTATGGTACATGTTAATGCGAATGAACTTCTCTATTCTACATAGGACAGGGAAGATGATTTAAGACTATTGAAAGGGAAAGGAGGGAAGTAGGTTATGGAACAATACTGGTGGATTATCATTGTCGTGGTTTTAATTGTCGTTGGTTTACTTAAACTTGTAATTATGAAGAAATATAACCAAAAGAGAAATTCTAACAATCGTTCAAAAGATAGCGAGGACGACAAGATGTATTAAGGTTTATTGAAATTTGTTATGTTGTAGAATGATGTTTTAGATCCTAGAAAGTGCTTTAAGGGGGGTTAACTTTATGGAAATCTTTAAGTACCATTCTATACAATCAAATACAATTTAATAAATCTTTACAAAAAATCGAATGCAATACAGCTTTAAAGGCTCGTACAAATCATATGTTTTGTGTGGGCTTTTTTAATTTAAGAGGTTGTAGATTGTCCTGCCGAATCGTGTAATGAAAATAAGGAGGCGAATGGACATGAAGAAAAAAAAGATTATTTGCATCATGCTGATTTTAATATTTACTAGCGGCATTGTGATAGGCGCCATTCAGTTATATAAGCAGTACCATGAGTATTCTGAAGGCGAGGACTCCTATACTGATTTGGAGGACTATGTGAAGCTGCCGGAGGAACCGGAGGCTCCTTCCGCATCCCCAGTGGATGATGAAACTGAGTCTGGGGGACGGGAGTGGCCGGCTGTAGATTTTGCTTCCCTGCAGGAAATCAATCCGGATATTGTAGGATGGATTTATATTGAAGGGACAGAAATCAATTATCCGGTTGTGCAAGGTAACGATAACCAGTATTACCTGAAGCATTTGTTCAGCGGTGAGTGGAACGGATCTGGCTGCATCTTTCTGGACAGCAGAAACAGAGTGGATTTCTCAGACCGGCACAGCATCATTTATGGACATCATATGAAAAATGGCAGCATGTTTTCCGGGCTTACGGAATATAAGAAGCAGGAGTTTTATGATTCACATTCTGTGGCTTTGCTGCTGACACCGGATAAAAATTATGAGATAGAAATTTTCGCCGGATATGTGGCCAGTGTCCAGGATAAAGCCTGGGAATTGGCTTTCCCCTCAGACCCGGATTTTACAGGGTGGCTGGATAAGGCAAAAGAACGCTCGTGCTTCACCAGCGGAATTACTCCGGCAGTCACAGACCGGATGCTGACGTTATCTACCTGCAGCTACGAGTTTAACAATGCCAGGTTTGTATTGCTTGGCATATTAAAGCCGGAAGAGTAACGGATTCAGAAGAAAATAGAATAATGGATTGAATTGGGGGGATGCTATTACGAAAAAAGGTGCGTTTCCCCGATAATTCGTAATGAAAACTCTCTGCTCCTATATCAAGTGCAGATTACGTTTCATTTCCATAGTGATCTAACCTTACGATTTTTATAGAAGTGGATCTGAATAATTGCGGCAATTTAGCAGCGATGGGCTTACAGGTGGAAAGATGATTCTCAACGACTTGTAAAAGAACGATGGTAAAACGATTTCCAAAGCCTTTCTGCTGACCTAAAATGCGTAAAAACGCAAAAATATCCAGTAGCATCAAATTGTCACCACCACAAACATGTCCGTTTTTACAAGGGGATAGTAGTAGCGTTTCAAATTGATTACTGTCATGGGCTGACCTCCTAAAATGGCGAGAGGGACAAGCAGCTTGCTACTGCCTGTCCCTCTCGGTGATGGAGATTGTTCCCCTCACTTGGTTAGCCTGAAAATCGTGTTTCGTGGGGTCTGTTTTTGAAAAAATCTTGAAACTTTTTTCTGGCCGCCTCCACGGAATCCCTCACGGTGTACTTGGAGCAGCCGTCCAGCCGGGCGATCTGCTCATAGCTCAATCCGTCCAGCGCGTAGAGCAGGAACCGGCGGCGCTGTGTGGCGGTGCAGCTCTCCAACATGGAAAGCAGTTCGTCCAGCGTTTCCCTCCGGCAAACGTATTGCTCTGGCGTTTCTTGGTTGGTGCGGTCCTCGGCGGCGACTATGTACTCGTCAAACTCCCTTATGTCCCAATGCCGCCGCTGCTCATGGGATAGGTTTTCCTCCTTGTGGTCGGCCCGGTCAAGGAACTCATAGACCTCAACGCTGACTTCCACGGACAGGGCTTGTCCGTTTATTTTGATGATGACTTCCATCTGCCTTTCCTCCGTTTCGATTGGGGTTGGTGCGAATCGAAACGGGGGGAGCGGAGAGCGGCAACAGTGCCGAACATCGGGTCAACTTGACCCGAATTTTACCGTCTGAAAAAGAGAGGTTTCCGGCCCTCCTGCGCCGAATTTTTTTATTTTCTTGTAAACTGGAGGCCCGGTAAAAACAAAGGCTCTGAATTTCTGCAAATATCCCCGGCACTCGTCTGCAATCGCAGACGAACCGCAACGGAATAGCTCATGTATTGTCGCATAAAAAAGGGCGCAAGTGATTGGCTTTTCACTTGCGCCGTGGTGGACGTTTTCGCTATTTTATTGTGGCTTGTCGCCCATGTAAGAGGCGCGTCAAAAGGGATATTTGCTCATTGCGACCCTCCACTGGCCGCATAAAAAAGAGGCCTTGATTATTTCAAAGCCACCGAAACTAATAAGGTGCGTGGAAATATAGTTGCTACACGACGGCTTTTTTTCTTTGCCGTCGTGCGGCAACTATTGAAGTTATTTTACATCTTTTATTAATTCTTCTACCGATATACCATATAGCTTTGCTAATGCAAACAAGTTTGAAGTACTTGGGTCTGATGTTCCATTTTCCCATTTTGATACTGCTTGTCTGCTGACCCCTATTGTTTCTGCCACAAACTCTTGTGTCATTTGACAATGGGTTCGGTACGCTTTTAATGTTTCTCCGAGAGATTGACTCACGGCAGCTTTCTCTTTACGAACATTACTCGATTTTAGATATTTCAGGAAAGCACGAACAATGAGAACAAACAAAGTAACAAACACGCCGATAAAGATTACACCAACCAAAATAGACGTTATAGAAGATTTCATATGGGTACGCCTCCTTTCTTCTTTGTTATGGCTTTATTTTATCAAAATTGTCGTGTTGCAGCTACCAACTATTACGCAATTATAGGTTGCATTCGTGTTGCGGCATATTTTTACTCAAATAACAGCGCTTCGGGCTGATAGAATGCCTTTTTGTGGTTCTTTCCTCTGCAGGCTGCTAGTGAGGGCATACACACCATTGGCCATGTCCTCGGCTCGTAAAGCTGCTTTCTTGGCCTCCATCTGCCGCCGCTTCTCGGTCTTTATCCTGTCCTCATACTCGCGTTGTTTTCCATTAGCTTTGCGGCGTAGATAGTTCTGGTGCAGTCTGTTCTTGCGTTCCTCTTTCTTCCGTAGGGCCTCCTGTTCCTCTGGGGTGAGGTTTACTTCTCCGAAGTGGGGAGGCACATATCGGCCCACAAAGTTAAAATAGATTTCAACCTCCTGCGTGGTTTCAATGCTGCCCTTGCGGGCGCGTTCATGCACAAGGATTTTCTCGACAAACTCGTTTAATGGCTTAATCGCTCGTACAATGGGGTGATTTTCTCGTTTCTCATATTCGCGTCATCCTTGCATGAAAAATGCTCTAAGTGTTTTCAGTAACCATGAGAAAAACCATGATTAAGAAGTCACTTAGAGCATATATCACCACTTGAAAATCTGAAATAGATATGTTATACTACCTACATCAGTATCAGTAATTGCTTTCGAGCGATTAGAGTTTTTCCGGTTGCACAGTGTCTGAGAGTATATACTTTCAGGCACTTTTTTTGTTTCTTCTGCTTCTTTTCCAAGAAGCACAGAATGGGGAGTCCGGAGGCACAAGCCCTCCGCCCATCTGCTACAATTTCATATCAGGCCCTCGGGCAATAAAGGCACTCAGAGAATTTCGGTTCTTTGGGTGCTTTTTTTATATAGATCGGAGCTTTTACGGCTCCCCTAATCTTTGTTCCGGGGAGCCTTTCGGCATACCCGTGTATATAGATAAAACCACGCAGGAATGCAGAAAGGAAATGCCTATGATTCTTTATTTGGATGCCAGAACTACCGTCAAGGATCTGATAATTGATTATATTGAGGTGGAATTGGCAAACGGAGAAACCGCCTCTCTTAATTGGGATGAAAGTGATATTGGGCGGGCTGACGACGGTTTCAGTGCCCGATACAAAGGGGTGTATTTTGGAGAGGTCTATGCCAATGGCAGACTGGAGCAGCTGCAGGATATGAAAATAACCGATATCGGTTTGTATTCTGAAAGCGATACTCCTCTCAATATCTGTATCACTTCGATGGAATTTGAAGACGATGGCAGGCTATTGGCGTTTGAAGCTCCGATTTTACATGGAAACATTGTTTATCAGAACGAAAGTGGTGAGGTGATCGCATGTTGAAAAGCGGAAAATATATCGCCGAACACGATAACGGAATATTTGACCGATACCGGATTGTTATGTCAGTAAAGGAAACGGAGAAGTCATATATTTTTGAATTGCTTGAGTATGTAAGCCGGTATAGTTCGGCACAGATGGACATGCTGTTCGACAAGAGTAAGCGGGTCCTGATTTCAAAATTCAAGGGCGGCCATGCAATGCGTATATGGAGTGACCATGACTTTACACTGTATCCATATCAAGCCGGGATTCCGTTTCATTTTGAACGGGTCAGTGAAGGCGGCAGTGCGGAAGGAAGTGGCGTCTATGGGTAAGAAAAAAACGTACAGAGGCGAGCTGGTTGATGAAATCAGAGGTCTGGGGCAGTCACAAGGGCTGAATCATGTCTTCACTACTTTTTTGGAGATTTCAGCAACCTGTATCTCTGCAGAGATGGATCCGTCAAACGCAGAAGAACGCGAGAAGCGGTATGAGGAAATGACATCTGCTATGGATCCTAAAACCCTCAACGGCTATGCGCATATGCTCGCTCTGCTGGCTCTTGCTATTCATGAGCATGAGGAGGATCCCTGCGATATTCTTGGCAGTATCTATCATGAGCTTCGCTTAAATAACGAGTGGAACGGACAGTATTTCACTCCCGATAATATTTGCCGGATGATGGCGCGGCTTGTAAACCCAGTGGATGAGCGCTCTGAAACGGAAGCCCCTATCATGATCAACGAGCCTACTTGCGGTTCGGGTACGATGGTGATTGGTGCAGTATGGGCCATGAAGCAGAAAGATTTCGATTTTCGGCACAAGAGTTTTTTTGTTGCCCAGGATATTGACATCCGCTGTGTGTGGATGGCATATATCCAGCTCAGTCTGTATGGAATTCCGGCGGTGGTCATTCATGGCGACACCTTAGCAATGAAAGAATGGTCCCGATGGTACACTCCGTTGGCGTCTGTTCCTTTCATAAAAAGGGAATGCGCTGTCAATAGCACAGAGAAAGGGGCGGCGACAAGTGGATAGTACAGAAAAATCTTTGGACGATTTGACCTTTGCTGATCTGCGAGTCCATTACGGAACCGGACGTGCTTTTCTGATCAGACAGGAGTATAGAAGGAATGTTTACGGCTACCGAAAAGGCGTTAAGACAGATCTGGGAGACCTGGAGGAAAAAGATTGGATACAGCTGGCCACGGGTTTGATTCAAAAAAGCGGAGAGCAACAGCTGCAGAAAAATCTGTTGGAATGGGAGCAGGAGCATAATTATTGCAATAGTTCCCTCAAAGAGATGGAGGTGACTGCACTGGAACTTCACATGGCCAGAATTTTTGATGATCCGCTCTGGGTGGCCTATATCCCTTTCAACCGCAAGTATCGGCCGGAGGTTCTGGAATCTGCCAGACTGGTATGGGTTCAAACAGAATGCTGCGGGATACCCGGGCAAATTACACAGGAGCAGCTGGATCAGTCTGCCGGAAACGCTTTAGGGATTACATGCCCGATATGCGGCCGGTGTTCCCCGTTTCAGGTCTGCACGCCCAAGGAGGTGAGCGGAAATGGATAAGCTGTTTATCATTGTAAAAGGCGGAAGGGTGGAAGAAATCTACAGCACAAAAACAGAAACTGAGTTGTATGCGGAAATTCTTGATTTTGACTCAATGGAACGGACGGAAGAGATGGAAAAAGATCTTCAGTTCCGGTATGAGGCGATTCGGGAATTGATGTACAGAATTGACTGAAAGGAGAATGCACATGGGTGCGAAATATAAAACAAACCATGAGCGTATGCTTGAGCTGATCGAGCAACTCACAAAGGCAGATATTGCCTATTATCGGGATGATAATCCCATTATGACAGACCGGGATTACGATATCCTGATGGACGAATTGAAAGACATTGAGAGCCGAATCGGGTTGGTTCTTTCCGGTTCCCCGACTCAAAAGGTGTCTGGAGAAATATTGGAAAGCCTGGCCGAGGTACGCCACAGTAAACCTATGCTTTCAGCGGATAAAACAAAATCTGTTGAGGATCTGGTGAAGTTTGCTGCCAAGCAGCCGGTGCTGATAAGCTGGAAAATGGACGGTCTGACGCTGGTACTCCGTTATGAGAACGGCCAGCTGGTTCAGGCGATCACCCGCGGGCGTGAAGGGACCATTGGTGAGGATGTGACACATACTGTGCGCACTTTTCTTAATGTGCCGCTTACCATTCCTACGAAAGATTCGTTTGAAGTCCGAGGTGAGGGCGTCATCTCATGGGCAAACTTTGAGAAAATCAATTCCGGTCTGGAGGAGCCCTATACCCATCCCAGGAACCTGGCATCCGGCAGCACGCGTAAGCTCGACGCCGGCGAAGCCAAAAAGCGATTGCTTGAGTTTTGGGCGTTTGAGCTTGTGAGCGATTATCTGGAGTCGGAGAGTAAGCTTGCCCAGCAGCAGTTTTTGGCACATAACGGTTTTTCTGTTGTGCCCTACATCTATCTGGATGCGGTTCACGATGAAACAATGGTGCGTGATGCAATTTCTGCTATGGATCCGAAGAAGTTCCCTTACCCGGTAGACGGAATTATCATGGAATATGATGATGTTGCCTACGGAAAAGGTCTGGGAGCCACAGGGCATCATGAAAACCGTTTGATTGCATTGAAGTGGGAAGATGAACTGTATGAAACCACATTCATTGGCTTGGATGTGGCAGTCACTCGCACTGGAATGGTCAGTCTGACAGGCATCTTTGAGCCGGTGTCTATTGACGGCACTCAAGTAAGCCGGGCGTATCTGCATAACTATGAGAATTATCTGGACCTTGCATTGGGGCGTGGTGATAAAATCCGCGTGTATAAGGCGAACATGATCATTCCGCAGATTGCAGAGAACCTCAATAAGACCGGAACCTGCTGTGTTCCGCTCAATTGTCCCTGCTGTGGCAAGATGCTGAGTTTCCGGAAAAGCAGCGGCGGTATTCGCCAGCTGTTCTGTGAAAATCCGCATTGTTCTGCCAAACTGGTGCGAAAATTTGTCCACTTTTGTGAGAAAACGAGGATGAATATCGAGGGACTGTCGGAAAAAACTCTGGAGCAGTTTGTAAGTCATGGCTGGATTCGGACGTTTGCAGATCTTTATGCGCTGGATCAACACCGTGATGAGATCGTGCAGACGGAAGGCTTCGGGGAGAAATCCTTTGAGCGCCTGCAGGCGTCCATCGAAAAGAGCCGCCACTGCACGCTGGCGAAGTTCATTGCCGGTCTGGGGATCCCCATGGTCGGCAGACATGCCGGGCGTGACCTGGACAGGCATTTCCACGGCTCGTGGGAAGCGTTTGAACAGGCGATTCAGGACGGCTTCGACTTTACGCAGCTACCGGATTTCGGCGAGACGATGCACAACAACATTTATACATGGTATGCGGATACAGAGGAAGAAAAACTCTGGCGCCCGCTGCTTGAAAAAATTGAATTTGAAAAGGAGAATTTTGATATGAATACAAATACAGCAAATCCCTTCTACGGCAAGACCGTAGTGGCAACCGGCAAACTGGAGAATTACACCCGTGACGGCATCCAGATGAAGCTGATGCAGCTGGGGGCAAAACCGGCAAGTTCGGTAACGAAAAAGACCGATTATCTGATTGTTGGTGAAAAGGCCGGCAGTAAGCTTACGAAAGCGCAGCAGCTCGGTATCAGAACACTGACGGAGGAAGAATTTGAAGCAATGCTGGCGTAAATTCGCCGGAATAACAGTGGCGGGGCAGATTTTCTGCTCCGCTTTTCACTTTTTCATAGAAAGGAAAAGAGGATGAATCCAAAATATCGCTGTCCTGCTTGCGGAGCAGAAAGCTTTGAGGTGACAGCTCATGTCACGCAGGACTGGAAGATCGACTGTAACGGAACCTTTCTGGAATCTCTAAATGAGTGCGTCGAGGTTACGCATTATCCTGATGAGAATGACATTTGGGATTGTGCCAATTGTGGCTTCAGCGCAGCGGGATGTGAGTTCCGAAATCAGTCTGAGGAGCAGAAAGGAGACAAAGAATATGAACCAACAAAAAAAGAATCTTGAAATCACTGGCAGGCTTATCTGTCCACTGTCTGTTGGAACTGCAGCTTTTATCGCAGAAAATGGTGGGATACGCAGGACAAGTAATGTTCTTCGGATGGAGAGGATTTCTCCTGATGAGATCCGTTTTGAGACCTGTAATACCAACTACCGCCTGCATCTTATCCGGCAGGAGGTGACGGCATGAGCAGTGAAATTTTTTATGACAAGGCATTCATCCTTGTCGGGGAGAAATATATCCCCGTTGTAAATCATGGCTCGTCAAACTGCTTTGACTTTGATAGTCGGGGTCGTGAGATCCCGGAAAAGCATTGGTCGGTTCTGAACTACCCTCATACCGGGAGGATGCTGTTTACTGCAGAAGAAATGCAGGAGATAGCAGCCGTCCATGAGGAAGCCAATAGGAATAACCGGGGCGGGACACGCAAAAGCCGAAATCGGTCTTTTGAAGAAGGCGAGTTTGGGCGCTGGATCCTGGCAGGGATGAAATCGGCACATACCGTGGAGGACTACAGAAAACACGGGAATACCGTGACAGTGATTGATTATGACCATGACTATTGGCAAAGGCACTGTGTGTCTACGACAGAGGAATTGCTGGATAAGATCAAGGAGCTTTCAGGCCACAGCATTACAGTATCTTTCTGGGACGACCGCCATGTTACCCATCCGCCCATGCGGCGCAAGGGAACGCCCTTTGATTTCGGCACACTGCCGGAGTTTTATGTGCTGCGGGCAGCGCAGGGGTATTTTGTGAAGCGGAGCAGCCGAAAGATCTGGTTTGCAAGGTTTCAAAAGCCGAAATCACAGATGATTCGGAAGTTCAAGACCGAAAAGGCGGCACAGGACTATTTGGACAGCAATCAAAAATTCTTTTCAGGATACGCATTTGAAATCGAATGCGTACAGAACGGTGGTGTCACAGCATGAGGGAGTCAAGGCCAGACCGCTTCCGCCGTGTGGCAGAAGCCCGGGTCAACAAGATTATCAAAATGGTAAGACTGCTTGGAAATTGTTCCAATCTTGCCGTATATGCTTTTACGCAAGAGCAGGTACAGCAGATTTTTGCTACATTGCGGGATGAATTGGACAGAGCGCAGAAGCGATATACCCAGTCTTACAAGAAAAGGTTTTCGCTGTCGGACGAACAGTATGCTTCCCTGCCGAAATATCCGACCATCGTACTGCCTCTGCCGGATGGAAGCAGTCTTAGGGCAGTTGCAATCGACGATGAGAATTTTCCTGCAATCAATGTTTACTGGGATACAGAAAAGCCGGAGATTGATGGGCCAATCTGTTTTGCAGAATACAATCCTGAACGCGGTCCCTGCCACGAGGTCTGCATTGGAGCTTACCAGTCTGACAAGGAAGACACAGTTTATTACAAGCCATATATGGCAGAAAGGGAATCAAATGAGTAATTACATATACTGCCGCACACTCAAACTGGACTGGAAAGAAGTGTCCAGACTGATTGCAGAATGTGCAGGCAAAATTTTAAACAGAACGATTCATGGCACAGCGGGTTATGAGGATGATCATTACTGGGGCTTTCAGGTGACCACTGATCGTTTTACCATTGCCGAAATAGACAAGCTTATCCGGTTTGTTAATGGGGATGAGGAGATGCAACAAGAAGCAATTCCTCAGGATTCGGATAAATCAGCCGCAATCGGAGAGAGTTTGTCCCGTGCTCTGTTGGAAAAAGCTTTAAGACTGTCATGGTGCCATGAGAGTACCACGGAATCGACTCTTTGGTTGGTCAACATTCGGGAAAAACGACCGGCAGTCTATAAACGGATTGTTGAGATCAGCCCGCATGATATTTGCTTGGATAACCTTAGGAGCAAAAGTGAATTGATTGCTTATCTCCACGAAAACGGTCCAACACATTCCACGCTGATGGATTTCTGCGCGGATTACAGGGAGCGGTATCACAACGAACTCTGCTGGAACTATCCAATCTCTGATGGGCTGCATCTTGGCACGTTTTTCGTTCTCGTAAAGGAGGGCGTTCTGGCTCTTCCTTATGACGATGCGGATAAGGTGGACTATGAGCTGCTTTGTCTGGATGATGCCAAAATGTGTGACAGAGAATCTATGGAGAATCTCATAACGGAGTGGGATAGCTTCGACCGGGATTTACGCTCCGCCATGCAGGGCATGAGGGCGTTTTACCGCAGAGAGGAGGAGCAACATGAATCAGAAAATTGACTGGCTCATCCATCTGGTGGCCAACGGCGCCTGTGATGAATGTGGTGAGGTAGAAACAGACTTTTTGCCCTATATGTGCAATGCTCACACCCACGGGCTGGAACGCTATGGGCACTTGGATTTCCAAATGGTACTTTTTTTGCCGACGGAGGAGATTGGACGAATCCTCAATACTTTGGGGCTAAGAGTTCAGTCTGGAGAACGCTTCCGGTCTGGAGATATGGTTTCCGGAATTTATGAAGACTGCGATGTGCGCTTGGATGAGTATGATGAAACCGGGCGCAAGGTCTTGCGGGTCATCATACCGGATGCGAACAATATCTTCCCAGGGGAAGGAGATTGTATGCTCCCATACTGTCTGCAGCTCTTGAAGACAGATGAGCTCTGCGTAGAAAGGGGGATACCATCATGAAAATCACGTTGTATCAAATCATCCCGGAACCGGAAAACAGATACTTGATATTCAGCGATTTGAGAAGCATCCGGGCGGCAAGCGGCGGACATGTTCCGGCTGAGATTTACGAAGCAGTATTCAGCGGGGATCTGGACATCGCCGTGCCCCGGAATGCCAAAAACAAAATGGATCAAGAACTTGCCGAACTGGAAGCGGTATATGTACGTTTTAACGTATCGCATCCGGAAGGCTTCCGTGGACGGTCCATGACCATGTCGGATGTAGTCGAGGTCATCCGTTCCGAAAAGGAAAGCAGGTTTTTCTTCTGCGACCGGTTCGGATTTGAGGAGATTGCGTTTGAAAAGGAAAAAGCTGATTTTGGGCGCCTGTAGGGCGCAGAAAGGATACAATCATGAAGAAACTGATATTGAACTATAAAGGGCGCGACAGCTGGGACAGACCGGTTTATGAATCGGAAGGCCGACTGTATGTGGATGTGGATCCACGCAAAGGCTGGAAACCGAATATCTGTACGAAGTACAATAATGAGTTTGATGGAGAGCCGGATACGCCGATTGCCGAAGATACCGTTGTGGAGTTTGTTCCGTGTCGGGATATCTGGTAAGCGAGGAGGACGTATGAAAGAATTCATGACAAAAATGGTTCCTGTCAATCTGTCAGACCGATTTCCATTCAAATGCAGGATGTGCGGCGCTTGCTGCCGGCATGTCAGGGAAAGTGTGCCGCTGGAGAGTCTGGATGCTTTTCGGCTTGCCAAACATCTGAGGGACAAAGGTGAAAATGTGAGCTGTGTGGAAGATGTGCTTGCTGCCTACGCAGAGCCTGTCTTACTTAGTGAAAACGGGTATACGGTATTTATGCTGAAAACGGTTGGAGCGGATGAAGCGTGCATTTTTCTGAAAGATAATCGGTGTACGATTCATTCTGTTCATCCGCGGGCGTGCCGTACATATCCCATTGCTGTCGGACCATATGAACTTGGCGGGTATGAACAGTATCTCAGTATGGAGCAGCCACATCACTATTCGGGTCCACAGATGTCTGTGAAAAAATGGATTCAAAAACGCTGTAGTAAACAGGATTTTGAATTTTTGAACACGGATATTGGTTCAGCACAGGAGATAGAAAAATTATTGAAGAAGATTCCTGAGCATAACCGGACAAGGGCCGTGATGATGTTCCTTTTCTACAAGTACTCGGATTACGATCTGGATAAGTCTTTCCTTCCACAGTTTAAAAGCAATAACGATAAGCTGCTGGAGGTTCTGCGCAAAATGGCGGATGACAAAGATAACTAAATTTTCAAGTCAGTATGACACAACAACAAGGCGTCGAAATTCGGCGCCTTAATTATTTTTAGGAGGAAATACCATGGATGAAAGATTAAAAAATATCGTAGACAATTTTGAGGCAATGAAAATCGGTGTGGATGAGCCGTTTCCATTTCATTGCACCATGTGCGGCAAATGCTGCATCAATCGGGAGGATATCCTTTTGACGCCGCGAGATATCTATAACATGGCAAAGGAGCTTGGGATAACGACTAAAGAGCTGTTTGAAACCTATTGTGAGACTTATATTGGCTGCGACTCCCGTGTGCCTATAGTCAGATTGAAGCCTCGTGGCTCCATAAAAAGATGCCCGTTGATGAAAGACAGAAAATGCTCTGTCCATAAGGCAAAACCGGCGGTATGCGCTCTGTTTCCGATAGGAAGATGCCTGATGTTTGAAAAGGATTCAAATCCTTCAGAGAAAATTTCAGCAAGCCAGATACAGTATATTTTTACCAATCCTGGGTGCGGTGATAATGCTGAAACCCATACGGTGCGGGAATGGCTTGGAGAGTTTGGAATGTCACTGGAGGATGAGTTTTTTGTCAAGTGGCAGCAGGCAATCATGGAATTCGGGCAGTTTTTCCGTGAAGCGGAAAAGACGGCCAGTGAGCGTATCATGGAGCTGTCATGGACAGCGGCTTTTGTCGGCTTATATCTGCATTATGAAACTGATCAGGAATTTCTGCCGCAGTTTGAAAAGAATGTCCGGGAAATCACTGCACTGCTGCAGATGGCGCCCATAAAGGAAGGCGGTAGAGCAAATGAATGAGGATCGTAACCAGCATCAGGTTATCCGAAAGGATGCTCGCAACTGCTTTGTGGAGAGCTTAAATGATGCTTTTGAGATTGGGAGGATCCATCTTGCTTTTGCGACCTACGATTTGAGCCGTCCGATTGGACAACGGCAGACAAACAACATCCATATTTACATTGCGGTGGACGAGTTTCTGGAATTATGCCGCAAGCTGGAAGGTGGGGAACTTCGTTATCTGCTAAAGAATAAGAAGACAAGCGGGGATAAAACACCGCTTTATCAGTGCCTGGGTGGTACTTCTGCCGAAAAGCTTGCAAAATACGGGCGTTCTCGGGCAGATGGAAAAAGCCTGTCCAGAACAGCACAGCTATTGGCAGGAAGCAAATCGGATTTCCTGTTTGTAGCGGATAGCGGACCTGGTGAAACAGATCAGAAAGGTTTAATCGTTCCCAAGTTCGGAAGTAAGCCGGAAAATCATGTGGCAGTCAGTATGACATTTGAAACATTCAGTGAACTGTTGCTTACGACAAGGCTGCACTATTCAGCATGGCTGGGTGCATGGTATGCAAACCAATATCATCCGGGCAACCAGCGAACAGCACAGGCACAGGAAAACCCACAGTATCAGGAGAAGCAGGGAGAAGCAGAATACGCTTCTGATCCAATGTTCTAAAGTAGAATGAAAAAGCGGTGCAGTCTGATGATTGCACCGTTTTTTGCGCCTTGAGGGGCCCATTTCAATGGGCTGAATCCAAACCGACTGCAAAGATACAGAGCCGGTAAACTTGTGAGTTGAACCATTTGTCGGCGTTGGCACATTTGTGAATGCAAAGAAATTTTATTATAATAAACCCTACACTATAACACCATACTTTTTATATATGGTATGCTTAACAGAACGGAGGTGGTTACAAATGAATACATATACTACTTCGGAAGTAGCAAAGATGATAGGCATACATCCGAATACTGTACGGCTTTATGAAGAATGGGGACTGATACCAAATGCAGAGCGTAAAGCAAACGGTTATCGTATATTTACCGATTTCCATATTGAACAGTTTCGGCTTGCCCGTACCGCATTTCAAATAGAGGTCCTTCAGAACGGACTGAGAAAAAAGATTGTGGAAACGGTTAAGGTTTCAGCAAAGAAAGACTTTGATCAAGCACTTGTTTTGGCAAATGAATATCTGAGTCAGATACAAAAGGAAGAAAGAAATGCGGAAGAAGCTATTGCTATAACAATGCAGATTTTAGAGGGGAAAGCAATATCCGAAACACCGCCGCGTTGCCTGAAACGTAAAGAAGTTTCGGAATATCTGAATATTTCCATGGATACACTCCGAAATTGGGAACTAAACGGTCTGATGCGAATAAAGCGTAAGCAAAATGGCTATCGCTATTACACAGACGAAGACATAAAGCGATTAAAAATAATAAGATCACTTCGGTGTGCCAATTATTCATTGGAAGCAATCCTGCGTATGCTCCATGCGCTCTCAGACGACCCTCATACCAATATAAAACGGGTACTTAATACTCCAAAAGACGATACGGATATTATATCCGTATGCGACAGACTGATTATCTCATTGCAAAAGGCAGCGGAAAATGCCAAGAAAATGATAGGCATTCTTAATGATATGAAAAGTATATTTTCCTAACCCTCCACCTTTACACCAACCTTTTTTGAACTGCTAAAATAATGTAGTAAAAACGAAAAAGGAGGACAGGTTGATGGAAGAAATCATCAGCGTAAAACAACTTTCAAAATCTTATGGCAGATTGAATGCCGTGCAGGGCCTGGATTTGTCAGTAACACAAGGTTCGGTCTTCGGGTTGCTTGGGGCAAACGGTGCAGGAAAAAGCACCACAATCGAATGTATGTTAGGCACAAGAAAACCCGATGCAGGTACGGTTTCCATTTTAGGGATGGGCCCACTCCTGCAAAGAAAACAGCTTTTTGAAAATGTCGGTGTTCAATTCCAGGAAGCGAATTATCAAGATAAAGTGACGGTTTCCGAATTGTGCGAAGTAACACAGTCGCTCTATAAGAATGCTGCAGATTATGGGGAACTTCTGAAACAGTTTGGCATCTTTGATAAAGCAAAAAGTATGGTAAAGGAGCTTTCAGGAGGACAGCGGCAAAAGCTGTTTATTGTTTTGGCTTTGATACCGCAGCCTAAAGTTGTTTTTCTGGACGAGCTGACCACGGGGCTTGACGCAAAAGCCAGACGAGAGGTATGGAAAATCTTATCTGACCTCAAAGAAAAAGGACTGACCATTTTTCTGACCTCGCATTTTATGGATGAGGTAGAAGCATTATGCGACACAATCTGCATACTAAAAAAGGGGAAAGCCGTCTTTTATGGAACAGTAGAAGAAGCCATTGCAGGCAGTCCTTATGACAAATTTGAAGATGCGTACTTATGGTATTCTGACGAGGGGGTAAGCGAAAATGAGAACATTTAAAACAATGCTGAAAAACGAAATGAAACTGTCCCTGAGGGATATGAACATGGTCATATTTGCAATCTGTATTCCACTCGTGGTTTTGATTATACTTGGCGTTATTTACGGCGACAAACCAGCTTTTGAAGGTGCAGAGTACACATTTCTCGATCAGTCCTTTGGAGCTTTGTCAACGATTGCGATTTGTGCAGGCGGCGTTATGGGGTTGCCTCTTGTGGTATCCGATTACCGAAGCAGAAAGATATTGAAACGCTTTAAGGTCACTCCTGTCAGCCCCGTAATGATTTTAACGGTGCAGGTGGTGATTTACATAATTTATTCCGTTGCATCGCTTGCATTGCTCTATATAGTATCAACGCTCTTTTTTGGCTTCCACCTGCTTGGTTCTCTGCCTGCTTTCCTTGGCGGATATATATTGGTAATGCTCTCCATATTCAGCATCGGTATGATGGTTGGGGGAATATCTCCCAACTCTCAGACAGCGAGCGTAATTGCAAGCCTGCTCTATTTCCCAATGCTTATTTTTTCTGGAGCAACCCTGCCGTATGAGGTAATGCCGAGTGCATTGCAAAAGATAGCGGATATTCTGCCTTTGACACAGGGGATAAAGATTTTGAAAGCTGCTTCGTTAGGACTTCCGATTGAGAATATTTTTGTTCCTCTTATTGTCATGGCGGTACTTGCTGTCATTTGTATCGGTGTGTCCTTTCGTTTTTTCAGATGGGAGTAACAAGTAATATGGGATGGCTCTTATTCTCTCTTTGTGGGAGCGAAACCGTATTAGGATTAGAGAGGACACGATGTCTGCAACACGCCGAGCATGTGAAGCGGGCCACCCTTCCCGCCGCCTTCGTCACCCTGAATTTTGACGACGGCGGGCCGCGCCGGTTCGACTACAACGATTTCAAGGAGAACGAGAAAAGGATTCTCCAACACTTCGGCCATTTCAAGGGCATGGAGTACGAGCCGCGCAGCAAAAACAGATCGTGGGCTACGCCAAGACCCGCGACGTTTACGCCGCCTACCGCAAGGACGGGTATAGCCGGAAATTCTATGGGGAGCATGAAACGGAAATCCTGATTCATAAGGCCGCCAAAGCTGCCTTTGACGAGCTGGGCCTAAAGAAGCTCCCCACCATCAAGGCCCTGCAAGCGGAGTATGCCGAACTGCTGGCCGGGAAGAAAAAAGACTATGCGGAATACGTCAAGGCCAAGAAGGATATGCAGGAGATTTTGACGGCCAAGGCCAACGTGGACAGGCTGTTATCCACCGCCCCGACCCAGCCGGAAAAAGAGAAGGAACAGGCCCAGCGGTGACGCCGGGCTGTGTGATTTTGGGAAGCGTCCGCAGGACGCGCAGCCGCCCGCAGGGGCGTTTCGACAGGGGCGCGCAGCGCACTTGTCCGGGGGATTGGGGGCGAGCCACCAACAAGCAAATTTTTCAGTTTTGAGCGGCAGCGAAAAATTGAAAAATGGCCGTTATGTTGCACTTCGTTTCCGGCCCTTCGGATAGGCGTGAAAAAAGCGGGGCCGCCGTTAGGCGTCCTCCGCTTCCTCAATCCCGATTGCCCCGTCAATGGTCCCCTCAATCACCAGCAAATACTGTTTCGGGCATAGGCTCAATTTATGGGCCGTCCGCTGCCGCTCCGGGTCGTCCTGCTCCCCGGCCTCCGGGAAAAAGTATCGTTCCACGGGCAACTTGCATATCTTCACCAGCTGGTAAAAAACCGGAAGGCTGCCGCTGTTCTCAATATTCGCAAGGTAACGAGGGTCGATGTTCACCATTTTGGCCAATTCTCTGCGGGATATGTTCAGAACTTGCCGGGCCGCCTTAATGTCGTCGCCCAAGCTGGCAAAGCTCTCTTTCTCTCGCTCTTTTGGCATATCACATCACCCCTATACATTTTATAATTCATATGATACGCCGGGAGTGATGTAATATGCACTTTAGATACATTGAATAATACATTTCCCATTAAAATGCTTTACTTTTTCCGTTTAGGGGATTGACAGGCGAACAAATAGTAGCTAAAATAGAAGGAGAACAAACGGTAGCCAAATGGAAAAGGAGTATATGAACATGTTAAAACTATATTTCGGGAACAGCATTACAATTATAAGTACACTTTTGTTAGGTGCAAATATTGCCTATATGTTATGGGGATATTTAGGTCGGCAGACAATTCAAAAATGGGGCATGATTCTTCTTCTCTTTATCTTGCTGCATGGGGCATTTTGGTATTTTGCAAACGTCCGTGATCTATATTCTAACTCTATTATATTTGCCACTGACGGCAGCGTAGAAATGGGGTTATTTTCTGTTAGCAGTATTCAATCTATTGTTTTTTGGGCAGCAAGTGTAATTGTGTGGTTGCTCGGAATAGTATCAATCTTTAAGCTGGAATATAGACAACATATCTTTTACATTATTGCTATCGTGAGCCTTGTTCAAATAGCATTTATTGAAGGCTCTCGTATATGGCTTTATTGCTCTGCTCCTGCTCATTTTGATTATTTGTAAGTGGGGTATCGACATGGCTAAAAGAAATACAAAAGACATCATTTTATTTGAGTCCCTAAAGCTGTTTGCAGATAAAGGTTATGATGGAGTAACAGTGCGCGATATTGCGGCAGAAGTTGGAATTAAACAAAGTTCTTTATACAAACATTATAAAAGCAAGCAGGAAATTTTTGATACATTGGTTGATACAATGCAATCCCGCTTTAGGGACGCTTCCACATCTTTTCAGCTGCCCAATGGAGAATTGCGGGAGATGGCAAAGGAATACGCAACGGGTGGCAACGAGATATTAAAAAAGATCAGTAGTGAGATTTTTCACTTTTACTTAAAAGACCCTTATGCCTCTCAATTTCGCAAAATGCTTTCTATTGAGAAATACAAAAATCAAGAAATCGACCGTATCTACCGAGAAGTCTATATTGATACTGCCATTTCTTATCAGGCCGCGCTTTTTGAAGAAATGATAAATCAAGGTTTTATGCGGCAAGCAGACCCGGAAATAATGGCACTACAATTCTTTGCACCAATTTTTCTTTTATTAAATAAATATGACGGCATTGTTGAAAAAGAAAAAGAAGCGATAGCAATATTGGGAAAGCATATAGAACAGTTCGACATGATTTATCGTAAGGAGGCGATCTTATGAAAGCTGCAATCGTATACGCTACAAAATACGGCTGCACAAAAAAATGTGCTGAAATGCTAAAGACTTATCTTAATGGCGAAGCAGACATATTATCAGCAAAATCTGACAAAATCAGTTTAGCGCAATATGACACGGTTTTTATCGGCGGTTCTGTATATATGGGCAAAATACAAAAGGAAATTACCCATTTCTGCAAACGCAATTTGAAGCATTTATTACACAAAAAGATAGGTCTATTTGCGTGTTGTTATACTCCAAAGGATACAGAAGGCTTTTTTGAAACACTTTTTCCACTTGAGCTATTACATCATGCGTCCTACGTAACCTCGGTTGGTGGCAAAATGGATTATGATAAGATGAATTTTCTTTACAGAAAGCTCTTCCAGTCGTTAAAGAAAATTGACGGATTCAATGAAGGTTTTATCGAACCTGAAATAAATGCAGACGAAATCAAGAAATTAGCCGAAGTTGCCAATATGAATTGAGGTGGTTTAGTGTGCGGAGAACAATGGATAATGTGTCCTATATGCGGTAACAAAACAAGGTTGAAAATACGAGAAGATACGGGGTTGATAAACTTCCCGCTATACTGCCCAAAGTGTAAACAGGAAACCTTAATCTGCATAAAACAACTACATATATCAGTTATCAAAGAGCCAGACGCTAAGACGCAGAGCCGACAACCTATGAGCTTAATTCTCATGGTTATCGGCTTTTTCTTTTGATAATTTGAATCACTCGCTGGCAATCTTTGACGGATAAAGCCGTTGTTTGACAGCGTTTGCCAACGGCGGCACAAGGAGGACGTCACATGCCGGGAGCCTATACCGTAACTTTCGCACAATCTCATAGTGTATTCTCATTCCGTTTCCAGCCGGTAAACAGGGTGTCCTCCGCCGTGCTCTCCTGCGCTTGCGGGCATGGGCCGATTTCTGCTTTGGCGGAGACCGGTTCCTTTCATATCCCCCTATTCCACGGGAAAAGGGGTGATTCCATTGGGCTACTTGAAAAGCCGCACAGAAGGAGGCGGCAGCAAAGCAGGGAAAGCCCTTCTATGATAATGACCTTGTTGTGGCGAAAGACAACGGTGCGCCCCAATCGGCAAACTGGATTTCCTCCGGCTTCGGCAAACTGCTGGCCGGGCTGGATATGCCGCATATCCGTTATCACGATTTGCGGCACACGGCGGCCACGAACATGCACCAGCTGACCGGGGACTTCTATACGGTCGGTGAGGTGCTGGGCCATACCCTCGCCGGTATCGGCGCGTCGCTGGGCCTCTCCATGAACTTTGAAGCCGTCACCACCCGGTACGTCGATGTGCGTCTGGAACGGAAACAGGAAGTGCTGGAAGCCTACCACGCCGCCGTCCACCCCACGCTGAAACAGGCCGGTGCCAAGGAACCGGGGCCGGATAGAGCGAAACCGGCGCAGAAGAAAAAGAGCCATGAAATGGAGCGGTAAACGGTATAAGTTCTTACCGCTCCGTGAAGCTCTTAACAACCCCTCGTGGAATGTGGGCACTATTTCACGATTTGACCTCGAAAATCCCACATAAAACGATGGAGGGAAAGAAAAAGAAAAGTCGCACAAACCCAGTGTTAGTAAGGATTTCATAAGGATGCTTTTTAGATTTATATGATGTAAAAAACCACATACAAGGGTATAAAAGACTATCGAATCAAAATGAACTTTTTTGACAATAATGAGTACTTTAAAAACGGTTCATTAGATAGGTTCATTAAAACGGCTGCCTCCAAGAGCCGTTAAAATAAAACCTATGATTGGCAAAATAAAACGACGGCTTATTAACCGTCGTCTAAGTATTTTATTGCACATAAAAACGATACTTCAGATAACGGTTTTTTTCTTTACCGCTATGCAGTATTGCTTTCTGTATTGACCTTATAGGATTTTCACCAAATTTCTTAAAAATGTTGTTGATTGAATACTTGTTGTTTTATGAGAAATAGCGTTCTTTGTTTTCGCTGGGTGTCAAAAAATCTAACTGCTTTTCTTTTATTCCCAGACTTTTTCCATAATTATAGGCTGGTTCCCATGTTGATTTGTCAGCAGTTGCATGAAATATCTTATTCCTATAAACAACAATCAACTCATTCTCACAATAAAAGTGAAAATAAAACTCCTGTTTTACAAATCCAATTTGGTCTACCATATTTTTTTGCAAACAATTAATTACGGTATTTATTTTCTCTTCATTTACTTGAATTTCATAAATCGTAATCAATCCTAACCAGATACTTTTTTTGTTTGTTACCGTCAAGTTGTTAAATATAGTTTTATCTTTTTGACTTTTATCAATGATATAGCCTATATACACTTTATTTTTCATTAGAACCTCCACTTAGTAATTCTATATCATTCTTGCCAGTGCATTTGTTCATCTGGGATTCCTAATTTGCGACACTCATCACAAACAATTGATTTCTCTTTAGCATTTCCAATTTCATATTTTAATATTTTGTTTCTAAATACAATGAATTTAGTATTTTCCTGTTTAAAATCAACAAACCAATTTCCACCACGATTTTTGTCTGAAATCATTACTTTTGAAACTAATTCAGGGAAATCCGGTTGAGCAGAAGTAAAAAATATAACTGTCCAATATTTCGGTTTTCCACCAGTATTCCATAACTCAACTTTGTGTACATAAATATAATCTAATATATTCTCATCCTCAATGCTCTCTTTAATTAACGCACCTTCAAATAAAGCCGATTTTTTCTTTTTGATTGCATTATTCCCACAGGAAGAAACTTCCTTAATTCCCTCAACTGAAAGAGTATCTTTCAGTAAAACATCAACAGTAACTTTGAATGTATTGCTTAAAATAATTAACTTTTCAGTTTCTGGAAGTGCAATATCCGCTTCCCATTTAGATATTGATTGTCTGCTAACATTACAGATTTCTGCTAATTCCTCTTGCGAATATCCATCTCGTTTACGTAGTATCTGTATTTTTTCTGATAGTTTCATTTAGTTCACTTCCTCTCTTGTTAAATAATTATAACAAGTTTGATTTACAAACACTATCAACTTTTCAGTTCTTTTCCGCAACCTCAAGGTGCATCTCGAATGTTATGTGACATTTTGCAAATTTGTCACATTCTCTTCCATATAGGTTAAAGCCTTAAAACATCAGGGTTTCGGGAATATAGATTACTGTTTCCTATTGTATTTGTGCCCCCCTGTTAGATACTGGGGGCGAAAGCAGTCGCGGCTAAAGCCACTCCTGCAAGGCTAGAACAGACAGACACCTTGCACTCCGTACGGTGTCTGCCCGTTCTGCCTTTCAAATTGCTTCTTTTTCTGCTGACGAGAGTATACTTATCAGTTCATGCTTTATCAAGAGTGCAAGCATTGCTCACGCAACAGGCTCTTGACAAATCCTGCTCTGATAAGTACATGGTAATCAAGCAGAAATGAATCTTTATGCTGTTTTTCAACAATAGAAAAGCACACCTGTCTTCAATATCAGATGTGCTTATCTACAATTCCATGTTCAAGTTACTACAAGCCTTGCCTGTGACAGTCTTTAACCCTTTATTTTTCAATGTTTCTTCAACAATCCTTATGACAGCCTACATTTCATGCGGCTTTCCAATGTTTTATGCGATTGTATAGAGTACGTTAGACCTTTTGAGAGTGACGCGAAACAACACTATTTTTTATTACTTGCTTTGCAGCTGTGTCATACCCTTTGTTTCATAATAATCGGTTCTCGTCATACCATATAAATAGTAATCGCAATAGGTATTCACCATTTTACCGTCGCGGATATGTCCCTCACGCTTAAACCCTGCTTTTTCCAGTGTTTTATATGACGCGATATTTAGAACATGGACATCAGCCCATAATCGTTGCAATTCTGTTTTTTCAAAACAGAAAATCACTACTTCAGTTAATGCTTCTGCCATAAGCCCATTTCCTTGATAAATCGGGGAAAGCCGGAACGCCACCTTTGCCATACGATCATTTTCAATGAGATATACCCACATCTCACCAATTACTTTATTGTCCTTTTTATAAACAATTCCCCAATGAAAGCTCTTTGTAGGCCGTTCCTTTTTTTGAAATAACAATTCCGGGTTTAAGTCACTTTTTCCGGGACGTTTCCCCCAATATTGATACAACGATTTGTCGCCCAACCATTCTTTCAAATCATCAATATCATCATACTGCAAAGGACGTAATAGGAGCCTTTCTGTATCAAGTATCGGTTTGTTCTGAATATAATCTTGTAGTTTCATAAAGCCCCCTTAAAAATTGAATACTTGTTCCCAATTAAAGCAGCCGGACGCTTCTGTGCTTCTCGGCCATTCGCTGCACCATACGGGAACGCCGGGGGTTTCCACTCTGTCAAAACTCGGCGTATATGGCTTTATATCCAATACGGGAGTGTTGTCGTTCGCGTCAATAAAAGTAAGCCGAATAATTCCCCTGTTAAGATCAATACTGATAATTTCTGATGTTGTTAAAGCAATAGGGTTAGGACGGGCGGGCGATCTTGTGGCGAAAACGCCCATTACTGCTGGTGCATTTTTATAGGGCTGTTCGGTTTGTAACAATTTACGGTCTGCTTGGTTATCACAATCGCTAAACCACCAGATTACATTGATATGACTAAATCCTTCCAATGCTTGCAGTCCGGGAATATATTCCGGCTCTAATTCTATAAATGCTCCGTTGTGATCATTCTTTACCTTTCCAATAGGTTTTAATTGATAATCGTTCATATCGTACCTCCTGTTTTTCGTTGTGAGTTCAGTATAATACCTCACATCATGTGAGATACAAGAGGGGAAATAAAAATGCCCTGCATTTTTGCAGGACATTACTACCTTAATTCCAAAGGTATTTGTATTTCAGTCAGGTACTTTGCCGGATTACATTCATTCCATGCCCCTCTATGCACAATTTGGCGCATAGGATTGGACATTCGATATTCACTGTTTTTTTGCAGCCATTCAGCAAAAGCAATATACGCTCCTTTGATATTTGAAAAATCACCATACACCATCGTACAGGCCATAACAGGTACAGGCTCAATCGTGCGGAAACAGAATGGAGCAATATCTTTGCATAACTTATTTACAGGAACGCATAACTCAATATCTACATTTTGTTCCTTATATTCTGTGTCGTGATAAACGGAAAATGTATGATTGGACATTTCTATTTTCTGCTCTTTGGCAAAAGCAGAAAGTTCATTCCATAAATCACCCTCGGAGTAATATGTCGGAACAACTCTTCGCAAAGATAATACTTGATACTCTGGTATCGCCTTAATGGAAATATTGTAATGAAGTTCCCCTTTGTTTTCTTGTATCTCGCTTTTTGCTATCGCAATTTTCCGTATTTTCTCCTGCTCGTTTTGTATTGTCTGCTCGATTTCTAATCGCTTTTTTTCAAGGGTTTCAAGAAGTAAACGATCATTCATTTCAAGCGCAAGCGCAATTTCAGAAACAAGAAAGCCACTGTCACGCAAATACAATATTCTGTTCAGACTGGGGATTTGAGTTACAGAGTACATTCGGTGTCCCGTCCATTTATCGACTTCTGCTGGTTTCAACAGCCCCACTTCATCATAATATCGAAGCATACGAATAGATACTTGTGTTAGCTTTGAAAATTCACCTATTCTAAACATCTTATCACCTCTTGTATATCATTATACTTGAAGTTTTGTATACTTCAAGCAGATTTGGCACATATCCATAACGGAGAAACGGCATAGCCCCAAAAGCCGCGCCTTTTTCAGCGTTGACTTGATAGGATGTATCTTTGTAACTGCCATATCTTCGCCAGCGCTCCTTTGATGTCCTCAATGTCCTGCGCGTACACAATCCCGGTACTGTTGATACGCCGGGCAATCTGATTGACATTGGCGCCGATCTTTTGCAGCTCGGCGGTCTGCGCCCGGATGTCGCGGGTGTCCATGTGGACGATATACCCGTCAATAAGCATTTTCCGGGCATAGGCGGAAAAGTTCTTTGTGTGGAGCTGGGCCATTTTCTGCTGGATCAAGGCCCGTTCTTCCGGCGTCACAGGGACACGCAGCACAAAGTTTCGTGTTCGGTTTGCCATGTTTTCACCATCCTTTCTGAACAGGGGTTTGGGGCTTTCCCCAACAAGCAACCGGCCACGGCCCGCAGGGACAGGGTCAGGCCGGTTTTCGGAAGTGTGGCTACACTTCCTATGATTGCATCTTATTAGGAACACTGTAAATACAAAGCTTTTCAAAGCCTACAAACCGAAAAAAATAATATTTGATCTATCACATTACGCAGAAAGCCGTCCGGCATGAAAAATCGGGCGGCTTTTTTGCGTGGATAGAGGAAAGGAGGTAAAAAATAATTACAGAAATTTAGCCCTCAAAATTGTGCAACTTTCACGAAAAGGAGGATAGTGAATGGCAGATGAAAAATTGAACACCGGCCCCGGCGAGCAGAACACACCCCCGGCTCCCGGCCCGGTAACAGAGGAACAGCCCCAGGCTCCTGCTCCCGAACAGGCCGCCGCTCCCCAGCCGGAGCAGTCCGGGCCTGCCCAGCCCGAGGCGGGGGATGTGGTGGTGTCTTTTGACAAAATCAATGAGCTGATGGCGGAAAAGCGGCGTCCTTGAAGGCAAGCCCCAGGGCGTGAGAGTCAAACCGTGTTATTTCTTTGCGTTCATTCATTTTCATTTCACCCTATATCATTCTACATTTCTGGTTTAATTATGTGAATGAAACTGAATTTCAGTTTTATGAGTATTTTATTTCGTAATTTTATGTAGATACTATTGACAATGGCTTTGGGATAGGATAAAATAAATAAAAACAAATAGAAAAAGGTGATGAAAGTCCGGCGTATCAGATGCCACATAATCGGTGGTGTTGATATGACTGGAAAAGAGTAGATAAAATCAATTCAATAGGTAAAAAGATAACTGATTGAACAGTTTATTTTTCATGCCTAAGGTTTGATTTTATTTTACTCTTAACTTTTCTTATCCTTAGGAAAGATTAGCCGTAGAGTAAAATCTACGGCTTTTTCTTTTGACCAAACATGAAAGGAGAACTTAGTTATGTATGACAATTTACTCACTATTTTTGAAAAGCCATCTCTTTACAAAAAAATGGAGATCCCCTTTTGGGATGACGAACATATATCGTTGCAAATGTTAAAAGCGCATTTAAATCCAGAGTTTAATGGAGCAAGTAGAAAATTAGATTTTATAAATAAATCTGCCGACTGGATAACAAGAATTGTTCGGCCATCAGAATTTAATGAACTCCTTGATATAGGTTGTGGTCCTGGTATATATGCTGAAAGGTTTGCTCAATTTGGTTACTCGGTTACAGGGATTGATTTTTCAAAGCGCTCTATAAATTATGCGACAAGTTCTGCCGCTAAACAAAACCTTAATATACAGTATCTGTATCAGGACTACTTGAACATGAACTTGAACAAAACTTTTGATTTTTCAACTTTAATTTACTGTGACTATGGTGCTTTATCATCAGAAGATAGGAAAACTTTATTGAAAGTGGTATATACACATCTAAGGCCCGGAGGGAAATTTTTGCTGGATGTATTTTCAATGAGTAAGTACAACTGTTTTGAAGAAAAGAACACATGGAATATATATCCGACAGGCGGCTTTTGGAAGAAAGAAAAGTACCTTGAGTTTAACTCGTCTTTTCGGTACTCAGATTGTGTCACATTGGAGCAAACATCCATCATTTCTCCAAATGATCCTGCTGCTATTTACTATATCTGGAATACCTATTTTACAAAGGAAACTCTAATCAATGAAATGAAATCAGAAGGTTTTAAAATATGTGAAGTATTTAGCGATGTAGCAGGAAAACCGTATTGTGAAGATAGTCTAACGATAGCTGTCTTGTTAGAGAAGTAAAAAAGAAAATTTTATATTGCAGTGGCACTCTGCCGAATAAAAAAAACCGTAAGTCGGCAGGGTGATTTGCTATAACCGGCAAATAGTGTTCCGGGCAAAGTTTCAGCTTGTGGCTGACCCGTTGCCGCTGTTCGCTGTCCCCTCGCATGATTTCCGGGTTGAAATACCGTTCTACGGGAAGCCCGCAGATTTTAATAAGCTGGATCACAACCGGGAGGCTGGGGATCGTGCCTTTATTCTCAATATTGGCAAGATAGCGCCATTCAATACCCACCATTTCAGCCAGCGTTTTACGCGCCAGATGTTTTGCTTTCCGTGCGGCTTTTACATCCGCGCCGAAAGTTTCAAAACCGGGACAATCTTCAACATTCGCCATATAGCATCACCCATTTACATTGTATAATTCATACTTTGTCCGTGGAATGTTGTTATATGCGGGTTAATTAAACTTTATAATTCATATTTCTTTGATTATAAGAACGCAAAACCATGAAAACAAAGCAAACTAATCCGGGCCCTCCTGAACAGCTCCTAAGAAAGCGCCGGACATGTCAGCCTGTTGGCCCTATACCCATCGTTTTCCTATGGGTTTATTCTACGCATTTCAAAGCTCGTTCCGGCAGGTATTTGATATATCATTCTGCCACCCCACCGACCACCGCCGAAAAGCCTTGATTTCTGCGAGCTTTTTGTCCTCTAAATGCGTAGATAGGATGAGCATTTCAGCTCTCGTGTTCTGCGTACTGTTTACAGTGATGCTACATTCTATAATTCATATTCTGTTCCTTGTATTCTTCGAGAAAACGAATTATAATGAATAAATTGGAGGTGTATTATGGACTATATGACTTTGAAAGAAGCAGGTGAAAAATGGGGCGTGACTCCCCGATGGATAAATTATTACTGTGCTGCATCCCGTATCCCCGGAGCCATAAAAATGGGGACAGTATGGTTAATCCCGAAAGACGCCGAAAAGCCCTTAGATATGCGAACGAAACAAGGAAAGGAATTAAAACATGAAACCATATAAGATACTGATTATTGAAGATGATCCTGTTATACAAAGCGAATTGGAAATCCTTTTGCGCGGCAATGGATATACTGCTGTTTCAGTAAAGGATTTTTCAAAGGTGAACGATACTTTTAGAGCAGAAGATCCACACCTTGTCTTATTAGATATTAAATTGCCCAATGAAAGCGGCTTTTCTATCTGTTCTCAAATTCGCAGCAATTCAAATGTTCCAATTATTTTTGTAACAAGCTGCAATACAGATATGGATGAACTCAACAGCATCATGCTGGGCGGTGACGCCTTTATTACAAAACCCTATCACACGGCGATTCTTCTGGCAAAAATCGCATCCCTACTCAAACGGTCATACCCGGTACAGCAGAATGAGCAAATGGTCTATGGTGCTACGGTGCTACACTTGGAATCCAGTAGCTTGGATTATGATGGACAGAGTGTGGAACTAACCAAAAACGAACTGAAAATTCTTTATTACCTATTCAAAAATGCAGGAAAAATCTGTGCCCGTAGAGATATAGTAGAGTTTTTATGGGATAATCAACTCTATGTGGATGACAACGCTCTAAGCGTCAACATCAACCGTATCCGTGAAAAATTGACAGGTATCGGTCTGACAGATTTTATCAAAACAAAGCATCGACAGGGGTACACAGTATGAACCGCAGACAGTATTGGAAAAATAGAATCCCATTCCTGCTGACCAACCTGATCTGCATGGTTGCGCTTACTGTATTCCTGCTGGTATGTGGCAATCCTATTTCTGTGGTACTACTGATTTCTGCGGTATGGGCGCTGATCTTGTTGGCAGGTCTGTTCCTTACTTACTGGAAGCGACAGCGACAAATGCGACAGCTTTTAGACATGACCGGTCAGCTTTCGGAACGCTATCTCGTTTCCGAAGTGATGGAGTTGCCGGAACAGGCAGAGGATCAGGTTTACTATCGGCTTTTGAAAATGGCCGGAAAATCTATGTTGGAACAGATTGGAACGGTTTGTCAGGAACGTCAGGAATACAAGGAATATATTGAACAGTGGATTCACGAGATCAAAACGCCTATTACCGCTATGAAACTACTGTGCGAAAACCATCGGACAGACTGGACAAAGGAACTGCTGTTGGAACTCGAAAAGACCAACCGCTTTACTGAACAGGCGCTTTATTATGCCCGCAGCGAACATACTGAGAAAGATTATTCTGTTCGTGAAATGGCTCTGGCCCAAGTGGTGCATCAGGCGATTGCGGACAACAAATACCTGCTGCTCCAGAGCGGGGTGCGGCTGAAAGTGGAGGAAATGCAGGATACAGTTTATTCTGATGAAAAATGGGTGCGGTTCATTCTAAACCAACTAATTGCCAATGCGGTCAAATATCGGGCCGAGCAGCCGATTATTCGCTTTTCCGCCCGTAGGCAACGAGATCAAGTGGTTCTTGTGGTGGAGGATAACGGAATCGGAATTTCACTCGCTGACCTGCCTCGCGTCTTTGAAAAAGGATTTACTGGGCAGAACGGGCGCATGATCCAGCAGTCCACAGGGATCGGCCTATACCTGTGTAAACGCCTCTGTGACAAGCTGGGTATCAGCATTACAGCGGCATCATCTGAACATGGCGCATCTATTTCTCTGGCTTTTCACATTAACTGTCTGATCCATGAGGTGCAGAGCTAAAATGGTTCTGCACTTCTTACATTTCTGTTAGAACTTTGTAAGAAAACTTGATACAAATGGCGTTCATATTATTTTACAATAGGATTAGAGGTGATAATACTATGAAAGAAGTTTTGAAGCTGGAACATATCCAGAAGTATTACGGAAATGGCGGTAACATCACAAAAGCGATTCAAGACATCAGTTTTTCCGTTCAGGAGGGGGAATTTGTAGGGATTATGGGCGCGTCTGGCTCCGGCAAGACCACCCTGCTTAACTGCATTTCCACTATTGATACGGTCAGCGCAGGACATATCCATTTGGACGGGACTGATGTGACAGAGATAAACGAAAAGCAGATTGCCCGGTTTCGCCGGGAAAATCTGGGCTTTGTATTTCAGGACTTTAACCTGCTGGACACCCTGACCATTTCCGAGAACATTGCTCTAGCATTGACAATCAACAAGGTTCCCGCAGGTGAGATCGACGGGCGGGTACAAGAAATGTCCAGTAAACTAAACATCACGGATATTCTGAAAAAATACCCCTATCAGGTATCCGGCGGCCAAAAGCAACGGTGCGCCTGCGCCAGAGCCATCATCAACAATCCTAAGCTGATTCTGGCGGACGAACCCACCGGCGCACTGGACAGCCATTCGTCCCAGATGCTGCTATCCACTATCCAGAGCATCAACGAAACGCTGGGTGCAACCATACTAATGGTAACGCATGACGCCTTTTCTGCGAGTTATGCAAATCGTATTCTCTTTTTGCGCGACGGCACGATTTTTACGGAAATCCGCAAAGGCAACGATTCTCGCAGAACTTTCTTTAACAAGATTTTAGATGTCCTCACCATGATGGGAGGGAATTGAAATTATGCTTGCAAGTCTTTCACAACGTAATATGAAACGGCAGTTAAGTGAATATAAGATTTTTTGGTTTTCCCTTATCGGCGTTGTTGCCCTTATGTATGCGTTCAATTCTCTTATTGTTTCTCATACTATGCAACAGCTTTTTCGTTTATTTGCCGAGAGCGGAAACGGTGATATTGGCGTGATTGCCGCCCTTTTTTCTGCCGTCGTTGTATTTGCACTTGGGTGGTTTATCAGCTACATGATGGACTTCATCTTACAGCGTCGCAGCAAGGAAATTAGCACCTATATGATATTGGGTGTAGAAAAAGGCGACATTTGCAAAATGATATTTAAGGAAAATGCTTTTTTGGGCCTTATGGCTGTTATTGTGGGCTTTGGCTTTGGGATTTTAGTTTCTAAAATATTAGAAAGTTTTGTTTCAAATCTATTCCACTTTCAAGAAGCATTATTAGCTTTTCTTTCTGTATCAGCAGTCGGCTTGACTTGCATCGAATTTTGCATTGTCTATATAATCGCACTGATTAAGACGAATAGAAAAGTACAAACGGTTAAATTGATAGATCTGTTGAATTACAGTCGGAACAACAGTAGTGTTCGTGAACACCAATCTAAAACTGGCTTCATGTTTTTGCTGATTTCCGTGGTAATGCTCATTGTAAGTTTCTATTTGTTTGCGGGAACAAAACAGACAGTGGCAAGCATTACCGCAGGTGCAGTTTCGGCAATGTTGGGGCTGTTGTTCTTCTTTCGAGGATTTATTTATATCATACACGAAATGCTTAATAAATCTCAGAACTGGAAATACAAAGGAAGTCGTTTAGTTACCTTACGAATGTTCCTTTCAAAATCCAACAAAATGAGTTTCTCATTAGGTGTTATCTCAATTTTATTCACCTGCACCATCGTTTGTATTGGTATGACAAATGCTTTTTATCAGGTCATGGAGAAAGCAGTTGTTATGCAGCCATTCGACCTTGCGATTGTTCATGTAGGTGAGAACGGTGATTATAGCCAATATTCCTCATTCTTGAATGAACGCATTGATGTAGACAACCAATATTCCTATTGCTTATATACAGATAAAAGCACACAATTTACTGACATTAGAAATCGTGTCTTAACAAAATACTGGAACAGGGCAAGCAAAACCGTATCAATCAACGACTATGTTATTGCAGAAAACCAGTACGATGCCTTTATGAAATATAGTGATTATTGTAATTTGCGAGCAATGTTGGGCCTGCCTCAAATACCATTGTCAGAAGAACAATACATCATTCATTGCCTGCCATATCTGAAAGATACATTTACAAATTTTCAGATTGAAAAAGGCACTCTGGTTTGCAAGGATATTTTTACCGAGGCGTTCTCACAGTATGGTGGATATGGTAACGGCCAAGATTTTGTAATCGTTGTCCCGGATCACTATATTGAAAATATGGAAGCGATGTACAGCCTCTATGTTGCTCAATCCGAAACAGTGATTGATATGTCTGAATTGGAAAACGAATTTCCGCAAGTTAGGCCATTGAACTCCAATGTGGTTGCTTCCGGGGAAAACGGATACACAACAAAAATCCTCGACAAAGGAAACTATTACTACATGGGCAAATTAGCAAGTACACCTACCAGCCAAGCTATCTTAATTATTCTGCCATTGTGCTACTTGTCGCTGGTTATCGGCATAATTAGTATTGTAATACTCGCTGTTCAACTTTTGACGGAAGTGAAAACAATAAAGCGTCAATACAATGTAATGAGAACACTTGGAAACGAGGTGATTGTTCTTGAAAAAATGTTGAGAGATCATATATTTCTTTACTTCGCATTGCCATTTATTCCTGCAATAGTCATTGGTAGTTGCTTACTAAAGTCAATGAGCCATACGCTTTTTATAGCTTCTTATGATGTGCCTGTATTTGATAATCTAACCGCATTGATAGCACTTGTGGTTTTGAGTGCTTTACTGATTTTTACCCTTATTTATCTCCTGTATGCGTTTATTGCCTCTCAGTCTATGAGGAAGGAAATAATCCCTCTAACATTAGAAAAATAAGTAGAATAGAAATTTCATCTGCCGGACGACGGCAAAAGAAAAAAGCCGTCGTACAGCAGCCCTATTCACGCGCCCATGAAACGGCAGCTCTAAATTTGAGCCGCCGTTTCCTTTTGCAGAAAACCCAACGACGACCCTACACCTTGCAATTTGACATGGCGGCAATCAGGAGGACGCCGCCATGCACGGAAAAGTTTTTCGACATAAAACAACAAAGGCCATCTTATTAAAAAAGCCTGTTCTGCATCGTTTTTTTGCCACAAATAGATTTTATTTTATCTTTATCTCGTCTGTATCACTAACCAGCCATTCCATTGATACATGCAAGGCTTTTGCCAGCATAAGCAATTCTGCATCGCAGACATGTCGCTGGTTCTTCTCTATACGTGAGATGATCAGAGGCGTCATATCCTCCATGCCCATAAACTGAATCCTTTGGGCAAGCTCCTCTTGTGTAATCGGGGGCTTTTGCAGTGCGCGGCCCAATCTTACTTTATCAGAGCATATATTTCCTTTTATTGTAAACATGCTTCTACCCATTCATAAATCTCCATTTTCTCTGTCTTATTTAGATATTTTTTATCGCGTCTATTGATTTTATACTGAAACAAGATATAATGTTGGATAGGGTGGATATTTATTATCTTGTTTAGATAGAAATATGCTTTTTTTATGATTGTCCGCGACCAATGCGGTTTATGCTTTGATAATAGCCATGTAGTGAGATTGCGTAGGGAAGAACTTCATTGGCGTGGTATGGCAGATAAAATGGCACAAAAGTGGCATAGGAAATGCCGATGACATGGAAAAGAAAATCTGTTATACTTATATCGTCTACAAGTGGGTTCTCAGGAATCTGCTTGTTTTTTTATTTTCAGGAAAGGAGTTCGATACTATGAAATACTGTCCATATTGCGGCAAAGAACTTGCAAATCCGGCAGCATCTTTTTGTACGGAATGCGGGGAATCGTTATCTTCTGCGGTACCGGAGGAAGCGCCGGTTACCGAAGCGCAGCGGGAGAAGAAAAAGAGCAGCAAGAAGCATGTAAAGAAAAAAAGATATGCAGGAAAAACAAAAAGACCAGATGTTCCTGCGAAAGCTGGTGGAGCATCTGAGCCAGTGAGAGAAGATGATTATGACGGCTATTATGATGATGTCCGTCCCATTGATGAAGGGGGAGGGCGTGAGGAGATTGACAAGGCGCTGGTTAAAAAGATTATATTGGTGGTGGCATGCGTTCTCTTAATTGCCGGAGCTTGTGTTGCACTTATGTACTTGATATAAACAGCGTAATAAAATGTTGTAAATCACCTTATCCAATCGTGTAATGTAATTGAAAGGTCAAAGAGGTGATGAACATGATTTATTTGTCCAAAGGGATTGTAAAAGAAAACTCCACGGAACATCTTCTCCAGGTGGCGAGATGTGGTCAGGAATATAGCTTATCCGGAGAACAGGCGGTGTTGTGGCTGAACGGGAGGTTTGGATTTTCCGAAGTTAAAACAGAATCGGAGAAGCGGACGCTGAAGCATTTGGCAAGAATGGGTCTGGCAGAAACGGGAGCAGAAAATACTGATGTGGCAAGATACAGAATCCTCACACAGTGTGTTTGCTGCCCGGCAATCAATGCAAAACCAGAGATTTTTTTGAGCCGCGCAGAAAAGGAAATATTAATGTGGCTTTGGAATGCCGGACTTCGGCTGACGGTAGCAGAAATTATCTTTCTTAGAGAGCATAAGATCAGGCCTGAACCCCGATATCTCCATGCTGAAAACCGGCAGGCGTTGGTGGAGGCGATCTACACAAAGAATACCATCGCAGATAATTGTCTGGAGCAGATCATGGAATGCGCAGAATGCAGGGATGAAACCATAAGGATATTGCTCGGCCTGCTGAAGAAAAAGAAACTAATCGTATTGTGAGGTGAAGCAGATGAAGGAGAGATTTTATGAGTTGCCAGCACCTTTACAAAAGCAGATTGCCATAAGAATTGTAGGGGGTGCTGTTTTCTTGCTGTTGTTTGTTATCATCTTGCTTGGTTTTCGGGATTTCTATTTTAGCTTACCCTGCCTGCTGTTGTCCGGGTTTCTGCTTATAAACGGGATTCGACTATGCTATAATAGCTTTGCTGGCAACTATATGTGCATCCAGGGAACCTGCGAGAAAATTGAAACGGTCGGGCTCCGAAAAAGAACCAAAGGGATCTGGGTTCAACTGGAGGGAAACGTAGTGAAAATTCCTATTCGGCAAAGAATGAAGGTGCTCTCTATTGGCGATACTGTTATTATATACTTATCAGACAAAACCCCGGTATATGAGCATGAGGGCAATTATATGATATGCAGCTACTATGCACTGGGAATAGAAAAGAGAGGTAATTAAAATGGAAGCAGATAAGGAGATGTTGAATCGGCTCTTGAACGAAATACAGGAGTTGGTCAAGGAAAACGAAAATGAAGACGGCACCTACCGATTTGACTTGCTGAAGGCAGTCATTGCTTTGGATTTCGCAAAAACGGAGATTGAAAAAGCTATTTTTAAGTGATTTTTCAGATGGATTGACTATTGAAGCTGCATATGCTATAATGCTTATATCAGTTTCAAGATTTCCAAAGAGAAATCACGAGTTTCAGAGTTTTCAAAGTGTCAATTAGCACAATTGTGCTGGTTGGCACTTTTTTTGTTTCTTTTGGTTTCTGCCTGCAAAGCAGGTTTGAAATAAATATTTTTTATAGCAGGTAACCCCTGCGAGAAAGGAGATTTCCATGTTAAAAGTTTTTGCAACACAAGTCGTCGTATCCAAAGGTTATGACAACACGCCAGCTCTTCGCTTTTCTGAGAATGGTGATTCTGTGAGGTTCCGTATCGGCAAGAAGGTCTATGATCCTCATGCTGAAAACGACAGCCGCTGGATCAACCTTCCGGTCAAAGCGTTTAACGGCGTATGCGAGCGCATCAAGAAGATGCAGCTGAAAGAGGGTTCCTTTGTGAATCTGATTGGCAGGCTGGACGAAGATTCCTGGGAAGATAAGGATACCAAAGAAACCAGAAAAATGATGGTTATTATTCTGGATGACATTGAGTATGCTTCCGGTGGAGGCAAGTCCAAGGAAAACCAGGCAGCTGCAGGACAGCAAAATGCGGCTCCCCAGAATACTGCTCCGCAAAATGCTGCTTCCGTTCCTGCGACAGGCGCTGAAGCATCCGGAAATTTTACCGGGTATGAAGCATTTGGCGGCGGATCATTCTTTGATGAGAATTGATTGGAGCAACAATTGAATCGGGCGTATTAAGGCGCACATGAGTTACAGATACTGTATGCTCATGTGCGCTTTTTTGCGTTTCAAAGGAGGTGTCTTATGACAAATGAAACCTTTTGCCTTCTCTCTGAGGAGGAGAAACACACAAAATTTAAGGCTGCAATGAAGGGCAAGACAAAAGGATGTCTGAATGAAGAAGAACTTCATAGCATCCTGATGAGCATTTCCCTGAACAGACAGTATGCTATTTCGGTTTACCGAGACGGGGAAGAGTTTTGCCGCGTTTTGACAGCGACGAATGGTCTCAAAAGAAGAACCATTCTTGGTCATGCAGCCGCAGATATTGGAGAAATACCCGGAAAACAATTTGACTCATCGCAGGCGGCGGCAGTAATTTTGCATGATGCTGTTGACTGCAGCGATGTAAACTGCCTCTATATCTTTATTCCAAAGGAACGAAGTCAGAAAGGAACAGAGTGATGAATAAGAAAGATCAAAAAAGGCACATGGCATATGAGGCGCTGGTACTGTTGGGTATGCTGGCTTTGCTTACTTTTATATGCCGGCTATGGCCCATCCTGTTATTGATTATTCTCGGTATTTTTGCAGCGGTGATAAGACTGCTTTTTCTTTCATCCAGAAAGATTGAAGTAATTGTACCACTTCCTCTTTTACCAGAACCGGTAAAAGAAACGACCGAGAAAGATGTACAGGTGCTTGCATATTCAGTCATCCTCAGACGGGTTACAGAGCTGGTGCTATCTGAGTATCCGGAAGCAAGATGGGTCTGGGAGGCACCGAATGCAGAAAAACTTATTCAGGAAAGTCAGGAGGTTTTTATTTTACTCAATCGTGCCGGTGGTTATCGGCGTGCCAAGGTTGTGATCCGAAATCTGCAGGTGGTTGGAATTGAGTACAATCCACAGGTTGAGGAGAATGCGGTTTTGGAGCCGGAGGATAATGCCCCGGAACCTGAAGAAGAACCAGAGGTACAAAATTACGAACTGCTGGCTTTTGAGTGGGCAGATGCTCATATTTTTGAGCTGAATGCCAGATGCAATGAAGCAATTGGGGAAAATCTCTCAGAATTGATTTTGCTCGCAGAAGAACTTCCGGTCCGGGAGAGTTGGGCAGATATCTGCCGGGAACTGATAAGAGCCGGGCTTACGGATGTTCAGTGTGTATCTGAGGGAATCAAAATTAATCTTACGCAGTCAAATGCAGAAAGGAAATAACGTATGAGTGCATACATGAACAACATCTTTAATTACAGCCGTCCCTTACCGGAACCGTTTGATACACTGACGAACAAAAAGGTGTCAGTATCATCGAAATATGGAGATGGGACAAATGCAACTTTGTGTTCAACAGTCATAAAAGCGGTACATGCAGTTTGCCGCTGCATGGATGGCAGTGCCGAAGGAGCTGTCGGGGTCATCGACCACAGGACAGTTGCTGAATACAAATCGTCCATGGGGCCTGATGAGTATCATCTGGTAGTATATGACAGCAACTCCGGTTCGTTAATGGCAAGCGTGTATGACAAGAACACGGAAACTTTTGAAAACTATGTGCTGAACGCATCAGGGCGTGATGGAGCTGCCGTTATGATGGCGCTGTTTCCGGTACTTATGAATGACGAGGAATTCAGTGATAATTTTGAATTGTACCGCGATCAGTTCAGTCATGGATTTTCGGATTTACGCTCGGCTACGGAGTACATGGCAATGCTATGTGACAACGCCTACAGACGTATCAAAGATACCTCCTGTTCAGCAGCCGTCAAGGTGAGTGTGGACAAGGCCGGAAATCTGATGCGTGTATCTCAGGTGCAGCTGGATTCCGGCGCTTTTGAGCCTACCCATGTGATTGCGGGGGAATTTACGATTTTTGCAAAAACAGCGAGGGTTATTGTGAAGAGCGCAGATGCCATTGTGGAACACACGGATTTTGTCGGCAAGTACGAACTGCACCCAAGGACTATGAGCAGTCAGGAAAAACAGCTGATACCGGTGCTTCCGGAATGGTACATCATTCCACAGGAGGTCGTTGATATCTGTAAACATGCTCAGGCAACCACCGGGAAACCGACACAGATGAGGAATTTTCTCCTTAGAGGGCCGGCCGGAACCGGAAAGACCATGAGCGCAAAGGCGATTGCCGCAGGACTGGGGCTTCCGTATATGGCATACACTTGCTCGGCAGGAACAGAAATATTTGACTTCATCGGTCAGATATTCCCGGATTCCGATTCGGGTTCTACCGGTGATGCACAGCTTGACCATGAGAAAGCAATTTTGGCGAGTATGGGCGGAATCAATTATGCCAACGTGTCTAAAATGATGAACCTTCCCGATTTGGATGATATGGACTACGATCCGGCGGGGGTATATCAGGCACTGACGGGCGTAGAGAATGCGGCTGCCACATCTCAGGATTGCATGAGCATTGTGCTGGATCGTGTAACAGAGAAGGTACGTGCTCTGTCCAGACGGGATGAAAATTCCAAGGGCGGCGGTCAGACTTATACCTACACAGAGACAGACTTTATCAAAGCTCTGAAGAACGGATATGTCATCGAGATTCAGGAACCTTCCACGATTGTTCAGCCTGGTGTTCTGGTGGGACTAAACTCCCTGCTGGAGCAGACCGGAACAATCACCCTCCCTACCGGTGAAATCATCAAGCGTCATCCGGATGCAGTCGTAGTAGTAACAACCAACATTGAATACGAAGGGTGCCGAGGCATGAACCAGTCCGTTATCGACAGAATGAGTCTGGTGCGGGACGTGGAGCTGCCGACGCCTGAAGTTATGGTGCAGCGTGCCATGTCAGTTACAGGTGCAACAGATGAGTACCAGATTTCCCAGATGGTGCAGGTGGTCAATGATCTGTCGGAGTATTGCCGAAAAAACAGTATTACAGACGGTTCATATGGTATGCGCAGTCTGATCGACTGGATCGTAAGCAGTGAGATTACCGGCGATGTATATGAGTCGGCGCTATATACGATCATCAGCAAGGCGACCACGGATGAAGTAGACCGTGAGGCACTGGTCAGTGCAGTTCTGGAACCGATTTTCACAAAGAAGCGGAAGAAAGCAACCGCATAAATGTAGTAGAAAGGAGGTCAACCCTGTATGGCGAGGGTGAATCACAAGTTAGTAAAACAGCGGCTCAATGAGCAGCGCAGTAAAATTTCAGACCGACAATTCTTCTCGTCCCGTCTTTTGGCGGGACATTTTGAAGATCTGGCGGCGGCACAGACAAGGCGGTATCGCTATAACCGCCGGGTTCGTGTCAATCTGTATTGGAAACCGAGAGAAAAGCATGTGGCGTCAACGGACAATATGTTTGTGCGCATCAATACTGGAAATTCTCTGGTTACAAAGGTAAAAGGGCGAGAAAACCGTTACCAGATTGTGTGCGGTTTGTTTGCACACGAACTGGGACATGTCCTTTATACAGACTTTCTGGCAGCACAGACACATACCAACTATTTAGGAAGCGGTCGTTGGTATCCCTATCCACCAGACCTGAAGACAACGGCGGATGCACGGAACGAGAAAGCATTCTGGAATTATGTGAAAACTGATCCGAAAAATCTGGAGATGGTGCAGATGATTGCCCATCATATCTCCAATGTAATTGAGGATGGGTATATCGAAAACAGGATGCTGAACAATTTTCCAGGCACATTGGGGTACGGTCTTGAAAAGCTGCGGGAGCAGCATTTTGAGCATATCGAAACGGTGACGCAGATGATTGAGAGTGAAGATGAAGGAAAGCATATTTTTGAAAGCATTCTTCAGATCATGCTCTCGTATGCTAAGTTTGGTGAAATCAAATACGGGGACGAACCGCTCAGCGATGAAAGAATTCAGGCGGTGTTTGGTTTGATTACCGATATTGACAGCGCTTTACTGAGCAGGTCCGGAAAAGACCGGTTGAATGTTGTCAATATGGTGCTGGTAAGGTGCTGGGACTATATCGAATCTTTTTGTGAAGAATGCAAAAAGCGTCAGGAAGAGGCAGTAGCCTCCGGCGGCTCCGCCAGTCTTGCAGAAACCTTGTCGGAAGTGTTGGGTGCAATTGCCGGTGGTTCCGAAATGGGTGAAGGAAGTAGTACACCGGTGCCGGAAGCCTCTGGCGGGTCAGAAGAATCTGCGACGGCCGGCAAACGGGCACAGACCCATGCAGATGCCGACAGTGAAGATGACTCTGAGGAAACAGACAGCTCCCAGACTGACTCTGAAACGGAAGAAAATCCATCTGAGTCTGGGGGAAGCGATAATTCTACAGACGAAGACGCTGCCCCGATAGATGGTGGCAGTTCCGGTTCAGGGAAACAAGAAACTTCAGATACTGAGCAGGGACGTATTCCTTATCACCAGTCAGAATCACTTTCAGAACCTGTTGGTGGTTCCGTGGAAAAAAACGAAGATTATGAGCGGGAGCATTACGACAGTGCGGCTGCCGATATTGAACGTCTTCTGGATAAGATGGCAGAAAAGGCGGCCTGTGAGCAACTGGAGAATGAAAGGATTCAGGAGCTTAACGATGTCGCTCAGAACATTTCCTATGGGAATATCCATGAAGGAGTACCTATCCGAATCAACCGGATTGCCTCTGTGGATGAGGAGCTTATGGAACAGTACGATGCTATTTCAGGACCTTTGCTGAATATTTCCCGCCAGCTGCAGAAGAGTTTGCTCAAGCAGCTCAAGGAAAATCGGAGAGGCGGTAAACAGACCGGGCTTATCATGGGCCGCCGTCTGGATGCTCACGCACTGTGCAGGAATGACGGCAAGGTGTTTTATAAGAACAATCTGCCCAATGAGATCCCGGAACTGGCAGTCGGCCTGCTTCTGGATGAGTCAGGGTCCATGTGTTCCTGTGACCGCTGTACTTATGCCAGAGCTTCAGCTATCATTCTGTATGATTTCTGCCAGAGCCTGGATATCCCGGTTATGGTCTATGGCCATTCCACTGATTATACCGATGTCGGAAATACAGTAGCATTGTATTCCTATGCGGAATTTGATGGCTTTGATCATGATGATAAATACCGCATGATGGATATTGCGGCCAGAGGCAGTAACCGTGACGGGGCGGCACTCCGTTTTGTTGCGGAGCAGCTGTCTAAGCGGCCAGAAGCAGTAAAAATCCTCATACTGGTTTCTGACGGACAGCCTGCTGACAGTGGGTATGGAGGTTCCGCAGCTGAGGAGGACCTTCGCGGCATCAAGCAGGAGTATCAGCGTAAAGGTATTTTGTTTGTCGCTGCGGCAATCGGAGATGACAAGCAAAACATTGAGAGAATCTACGGAGACTCATTCCTGGATATCTCGGATTTAAACCAACTGCCCATAAAACTAACCGCTGTTGTGAAGCGGCATGTGAGGGTATAACAATATCAAATCATAAAAAAGACGACGGGCAGCTGGATTTCTACAGCTGCCCGCCTGTTATTCAGAAAGGAAGGTAATTATGCACTTTTTAACATTAGCAGCTTTAGAAATCTCTCAGATACAGGAAGACAAGGAATTGGACAACCAGATTGCAGAGGCGCTGAAGGAATTGGAGCTTCAGAAGCAAATTGAAACAAAGAATTTTATGCTGGATTTTGCGATTGGGAGATGTCAAAATCTTCAGTCATCGTTCTCCCGTGCAGTGAATGACGGCGTTTCTGAGCTGATGTATCCTTATTGTGAGTCGCTGGAGGATCCGGAATATCTGGAATTTGAAGATCGGACAGAAAAACTGCGCGAGGAATATGAGGATGCGGTTGATTGCATAAAGCTGCCTCAAGGAACAGTTGTGGAGCAGTATGGCGATCCACTCTGGGGCAGATTTGTTGTCCGTGACGGAAAAGTGTTCCAAAGGGATGCAGGATCGCTTCATCATGAAAAGCGTACAAAGAAAGCAAAACGAATGGTGGCTCTGCCTAATTATCCCCGCAAAAAGCTCTATAAGAGTTTTGAGAAATATGCAGAAGAAAGGTGTGGCTTTTCTTTTGATGAAAAGCATCAAGGCTATGGATATTATTATAATCCAAACGCCATATGGGATTGGTATTCCATTGGCGGGCGATGGCCGGAGATGTTCCTGGTAAAGGACGACTGCACTGAGTATTCTATCGGTGAGCGAAGCTGGTGCAACTCGGACCGGAAATCAGAGGCGCCGGAAGGATACCGGTGGGTATGCGCTGCCAGGAAAAAGGACATTGCGTGGGATGCCATGCGGGACTGGCGAAACCAGAAAGCCGCAGAGCGGTTCCATAAGCTTGAACAGATGTTCCTGGCAGGAAAGACGGATCCGGATTTCCATGGAGAGATTGTCCCGGACGGAGTTATGCACTGGGGCGAACTGGTTTACCGCAAGGGCTCTACCTTGGAGGAATACCTGGAGGAATATGGGATTCCGGGCAGCTGGAAGTATCCGGTAGGCTCGCATGACATCGTGGATGAGGACCAGTGGCTGAGCAAAGATGACAGTGTGCTGGATGCAGAATCTGAAAAATATGTTCCAGTAGACTGGCGCAGCTGCATAGATGGCTACATTGATGATGTGGATGAGGATACGGTACTGGTTGCCGTAGATTATCATATGTGAGGAGGATTCAGATGAATACATATGTTATTTGTATGGACTCTGTATGGGTTCGTGACTCAGAAATGTTTGATATTGTCGGTCTGACAGATGAAGAATTGACGGATATTGATATGTGCGGCACAGATAACGAAGGCAGATGGCACGATATGGAGCCGACCCCATTTATCGCAGTCATAAAGGCGGAAAGCGAGGAGGAAGCCTGCAAAAAGGCGGCCACCCAAATGCGCTATGATCCACGCTGTCTGTTTGCAATAAAAGTTTCAGAATAAAGGAGGTATCAAAAAATGATTATCAATCGAATCGGTGCTGAGTTTGAATACGACGGCACAACTTATGTAATCGGCGCTCCCATCGTGGGAACGCCGGAAAGCGAGTATGAGGGTCTGTATGGGACGATTACGGAAATCCGTGATGGAGAGGATAAGGAAACGGAAAATGAAACGCCGGATATATATTGCTCTTTTGAAGTTCCTGCACTGCCCTGTGAAGTAAAAAAGCTGGAAGAGGTTTTCTCTGAACTGTATGACCAGAAAAAGACCATTGACGACATCATCCTGGATCTTGTCATCATGGCTCCGTCTATGGTGGAGCCGCTTGATGACCTGAAAGAGTGTCGCCAGCATCCAAGGATTTATATTCTTTTGGAAGATTGGGCGGTTGACGGCGAACAGGGAAATTCTTCCGAGGTCTATACGGACTTCAATGATGCGAAACGCATACTGGTCCAGAAACTGAAAGAGGAGCAGGAAAGCGGCTGTATTCCGCAATGGGTGGATGATGAGAAGTTCAAGGAGCATTCCACGGACTCCCTCTATGAATGTTACATTGACGGCGAATACTGCGAGAGCCATTACCATATCGCAATCGTCTCTCAGCAGTTCTGCGTTTCCAATCGGTTTGTCAGGGAGATGGGATGGCTTTACCAGGCGTCCTGCCAGCTTGAAGATTTTGTATCACAGGTGTCAGACTGGGATGAATTGGATCAGCTGACCGATGAGCAATATAACCGCATGGTCCAGGATCCCCGTTTCCCGGAAAGGCTCCAGAACAAGCTGGGCAAAAACGATTCTTACTGGGAATCTTACTGGGAGAGCGTTTCAGAGGTTGCACATGAGTTTGTGAGTGAGTATCTGAAAAAGGAGACATAAAGACTATGAATACAAGGATTAACTATCTCTACCGGGATGCAGACAACTACAAGATGCCAAATTCCTGTGTGGTTATTGGCGAGATAAGCGAAGTGCAAATCGCAGAAGTCATATCCTGTCTGGACTGTGGGGAATATTTCATTCCCCGGCAGGTGGGGCTTCCTGAAAAACGCTTTGACAGGCTTGACGAGGAGGTGGACCATTGCTGGTTTGAATTAAGTGCAGATGGGTTTGAGGCTACCGAAAATGTTTCCAATGTTGACATGACTGTGGTGCAGCTCTTGGAGTTGTTCCGCAGTGCGAAAAACAACTGGCATGATGACGTGCCATTAGGAGGTGCAGTATGAGTTACTCAGAATGGCATACTTACGGCTATGGGATCTGCGTTTCCGATATTACGGATGAGTCTGTGGAACGCCTGCAGAAGCTGATTTCCCTGGCACCGGAGTACCAAAAGAAAATACAGGCATGGCTGGATGAGTGTGAGATATCGGAGCCGGCCTACGAGGATTATCTGGAGTTCGACCAGGACTATATGCTTGGCCTGGCAACCATCTTAAAAGAAGTGATCCTTGAGGCAGAGGACATTGATCTTGTGGCGTGCGACAGCCATGACGGCACGGATTATCTGCTCTATGTGCCGGATTATCCCTGGAACATGGGAAAACACAGACAGCTCATGACGGAGGAGGCCGTCGCAGGGCTTTTCCGAAAATATGTTTCCATTTTGACAGATGAGGCGATAGAAATAGATTACCAGTCTGTTGAGAATGGAGGTTAGGAGGTGGCGTTATGCCTTATAAAAGCGATACAAGGCCGCTGACCAGCATCGTCTCCTATCCGGAGCGTGGCGAAGGCGGCAACAACCGTTACCGGGGGAACTGTTCCCCCAGACTGATCGAGGACCTTCTGGAGTTCTTCCAGCCGGCAGAAATCTGCGATTATATGTGCGGAAGCGGGACGACCAAAGCGGCGGCGGACAAGCTGGGTATTGGCAGTCATCTCTATGACCTGCACAGCGGTTTTGACATCATGAACTGCGAGATCCCGGAGCGCCCGGAGTTTATATTCTGGCACCCTCCATACTGGGATATCGTGACCTATTCGGATGTCATGTACAAAGCGGCGGATGTCCAGAAGAGCTACGGCTATGACCCGAGGCAGTATGACCTGTCACGCATACCGGACTGGGCAGGCTTTGTGGAAAAAATGAATTACGCCATGATGAAGCAGTTTTCTGCCCTTGAAAAAGGCGGCAGGATGGCGGTGCTGATGGGCGATATCAAGAAGAAAGGCGTGCTGTACAGTATGCTTTCCGAGATCGTCAAACCGGGGTCTTTGGAGAATATCATTATCAAGGCCCAGCATAACTGCTTTTCAGACCAGATCCAGTATAGCGGGAAATTCATACCGATCTTACATGAGTATGTGATGATTGTCCGAAAGGATTCACCGCTTTTGGTTCCGATTATCATGGCAAAGAAAACGGAGGTCGATATCCGGGATATGCCGGGAGCGACATGGCGTGATGTGGTTGCTGCCGTTTTGGAACAGTGCAGCGAGCCGGTGACGCTCACGTTTCTCTATGAGAAAATAGAGCCGCACAAAAAAGCACAGGCAAATAAGTGGTGGAAAGAAAAAATCCGCCAAACGCTTCAGATCAATCCTACATACTTCTTTCATGATGGCAGGGGAATGTGGTCGTTGAACAGAAGCGCAGCATAGTATCTGCGTCTGGGGGATGTCTTTTGTAGGCATCCCTCAGTTGCTTTAACTATATGTAGAAGAAGGATGGCCTTTTTGCTATAATACAAATATACTTATGAACAGGAGGCGAAATATGTCTGTTTATTATAATCCGGACACGTACAGAAAAATTATCAGAAATGGTGAAGAATGTTGGGTATATGATTGGGGCAAAAATGCTGATATAAATTCGTTCAATTATATGCTGGATCGCTGGGAGGGCACTCAGCAACAATTTTTTATCAATGGTGAGACCAAGCAATATTTTCTTATTAATAAACAAGAGCGTACTGTCATGGAAATATCAAATCCAGAAGTAATAAGGTTCCTGTATGAGAATCTTTATATGGCGAATATTAACGAGACTTTTATCGAACTGTTTACCTCAATCGGAGGGTTTAAAACAGTAAAGTACGAGTAGATTCTGATTTTTTTCTTGGGGATGTCATTTCGGCGGCATCCCTTTTTGTATAACTGTTTTCAATTTGGATATACTAATCTCCGAGGGTTCTATTTACATTCGCACTTCAATAGTGTATAATGTGGAGTGCGGATGTAAATGGAACCAAGGAGGTGCATTGATACGGACACGATTTGGACTAAAATTCAAACAATTGCAGAAAAAAGCAATGGGTTTGTTAAGACTTCTGATATTGAGGCGGCTGGAATCAGCAGACCGATGTTGAAAAAGTATGTTGATATGGGAAAATTAGATCCGGTGCGAAAAGGGTTATATACTTTGACCGATGAATTTACTGATGAGTTTGCGCTTCTTCAGGCACAAAGCGCAAAGATAATATATTCCTATGGCACCGCACTGTTCTTTTGGGGGATGTCGGACAGGGCGCCGAACATCTTGGATATAACGCTGCCTCGCGGAACGAACATCAGCAGGTTAAGGCGTGATAATCCAAATTTACGTTGTCATTATGTACAGACGGAAGTTTACGATCTTGGAATAACAGAAACAAAATCCCCTCAAGGCGGGATGGTAAAGCTGTATGACAGGGAGCGCTGTATTTGTGATGTGATCCGGGATAAGGATCAAATTGAGCTCCAGCTTTTTACGCAGGCAATTAAGGACTATTTTAAGACAAATCCAAATAACCGAAAATTGCTGAAATATGGCAAGGTATTTGGAATTGAAGATAAGATAAGAACATATATGGAGGTTTTATAATGAAGACACCGGAACAACTAAAAGGAGCCATTCGCAGCATGGCAGCGAAGAAAAATCTTCGTGCACAGGAAGTGCTGCAGATGTTTTTATTTGAAAGAATCATTGATCGTTTGGCAGCTTCATCCTTTCGGGACAATTTTATTTTGAAGGGCGGACTCTTGATATCATCAATGATCGGTATTGGTGAACGCACTACTATGGATATGGACACAACGGCGCGTGGTATTCAGATGGAAGAGGACGAGATCGTTTCTGCAGTCAAAGAGATTATCGCAATGGATGTGGGAGACGGAATTTCTTTTGAATTTCAGAAAATTGAACCAATCCGCGAGGATGATGCGTACAATAATTTCCGGGTTCATCTGCGTGCAAAATACGGGAAGATTGACAGCCCAATGAAGATAGACATTACTACCGGAGATATTATTACGCCTGCAGCCATTCGTTATGATTTCCCGTTTGTGTTTGAGGAGAAAACGGTTTCGGTCATGGCATATACGCTTGAGACAGTGCTTGCGGAAAAATATGAAACGATTATCCGCAGAAACATTGGAACTACAAGGGCAAGGGATTATTATGATTTACATACTCTTTACCGCAGCCGTAAAGATGTGGTTCAGATGGAGGTTCTGAGAGCAGCAGTTATTCATACTGCGGAGAAAAGAGATTCGGTTGATGATATCATGGACTGGAGAGATATTTTGAAGGATATCCGTGAAGAGCCGCAGTTATATCTTCTGTGGGATAATTATGCTGCGGACAACAAATACATTGGAGATTTGAAATTCAATGAAGTTCTTGATACAGTGGACGAAATTGCAAAGATTCTTGATTTGTGATATCAAGTAAGAAAAGATTAAATTTTTTTTGAAACACTTATAATAGAAATCGGAATTTGAAAGTGAGGTGTAATTAAATGAATAAAGAAGAATTACATCGTGTTATAGGAGAGCAACAGCCTAATATATGCCAAGTGGTTGCAGTCAAAGATAGCAACATTATTTATAGTGATACTTGGAATGATTTCAAACAAGATGATAATGTTCATATTGCTTCGGTAACAAAAAGCATTATAGCCATACTTATAGGAATTGCTATTGACAAAGGTATGATTAAAAGTATTCATCAAAAAGTATTGGACTTTTTCCCTGACTATGTGATTAAAAGAGGAGAAAAGACCATACACGATATTACTTTATATCATTTGCTTACGATGACCGCACCGTATAAATTCAAGTCGGAGCCTTGGACAAAAGTATGTATGAGTGAGGATTGGACAAAGGCAGTTCTTGATTTGCTCGGCGGTAAAAGCGATATTATAGGTGAGTTTAAGTATTCAACACTCGGTATACATATATTGAGTACAATAATAACCAAAGTAAGCAATATGCCAACATTGGAATTTGCCAATAAATATTTATTTAAGCCCCTTGGAATAAAGAACAGACATCTTTACACAGTAAAAAACAAAGAGGAACATATTGGCTTTGTAACTTCAAAAGAACCTAAAGAAAACGGTTGGTTTTGTGATAACAAAGGAACAGTTACTTCGGGTTTTGGCTTGTGTTTATCAGCAGAAGATATGGCGAAAATAGGACAAATGTGCCTTGATAAAGGAATGTATGATAACAAAAGAATTGTATCTTCTGAATGGATTGAAAAGATAACAACACCATATTTAACTACTGATGAAAAATTTGGATTTATGCAATATGGATTTTTGTGGTGGATTATAGATAGTGAAAAGAAAATATATTCTGCAATCGGCGATAGCGGAAATGTAATATATGTTAATACCGAAAAAAATATCGTTATATCCGTTACGGCAACTTTCAAACCTTTGGTATTTGATAGGGTTCAGTTTATAAGAGAATATATCGAGCCATTTGTTTTAGGATGACAAATTCTGATTTATCAATTCATAAAGTTTTGAAATAAAAAGAATATTGTAACCCGGAGATGTTGATTATCAGCATCTCTTTTTTATATCAAAAAGGAGGTATATAGTATGGGATGGTTGATAGGTATCCTTAGTTTTATAGGCGGCAGCGTGTTTGGCGTTGTTTTTATGTGTATGTTTCAGATTAACCGAACTTACAGAAATAAGCGCTCGGAGTAAACATTTGCAGTAAGAATGCTCTTTTCTCCTGGTGGATTGACTATTGCAAATAAATCTGTTATAATATTTACATCAGTATCAAGTTTGGCTACGGCTAAACACAGTTTAACAGAGTTTATCAAAGTGTCATTTGCAATTTTGCAGATGGCACTTTTTTTGTTTTCCGGCCAATTCATTTGGGCATAAGCCAGCAGTCTTTCGGGATTGCTGGCTTTTGTTATATATCAAGGCGGCAATCCCGCCAGAAAAGAAAGGAGCATGAAATATGCAAAAACAATGTCAGGATGGTTTCTACACCACATTCAGTTCCTATCCCTTTATGCTGGATTATCACAAGGAGCAGTCCAAGAACAGCCGCTGGGTGAAAGCCAGGGTCAGTGACCTTGAAATTCAGCCGCTGGGCAAAGGCTCTGCCCTGAGCACTGATCTGCCGGCATTTGCGTCAGGAACCACACAGGACGCTGTGGATGACACAGCAAACAATCTCGGCCTGGCCATGCGTGTTGACGGGGAACTCTTCCCCATGCGCATGACAGCCTACAAAAGCCTTTTGGACAGGGCAAAAATCGGTGGCACGGCGCTCCCTAAACTGAGCCGTGAAGTGCTGGCGGAGGTGTTAAACGCCTGCCTGCGTCTTTATTCAGCGGATGCACTTTTGCTGATTCGTGATGAAAAAGTTGCGGCGGTTCATTCCGGGGATGCTGTTGATTATTCAGTGCTACCGATTGATGAGCTGCTCACTGCTCTGAAGACAAAGCTGGATGCCCGTTTTTCAGGAAACGAGTTTGAGTCCGGCTACTGTGACCATGCGATGGTAAGCGCAGCATGGACGATGCCAGATCAAAAAGAGGATTTGCTAGGAGCGTACACAAAGCTGCTGGATTCCCAAGGAAAAACGGCTATGGCTTCCAAACTGACTCCGGGTGTCCGTTTTATGAGTTCGGATACTGGAGTGGCTTCAGCAAAGGTCTCAGCCCTACTGGTGAGCGGAAAGCGTTCTATCCATATCGGGGGCTGCATCGCAGTTGACCACAGGCATCAGTCCAAGGTTTCCGACTTTGATACAGCGTTGGATCAGCTGTTTGCCCAATTCGGGGATAGCATTGCCAAACTGCAGAAACTGCTGGAGATCCATTTGGATTATCCGGTAAACGCTATGACCAGGGTATGTAAAAAACTTAGTCTGCCAAAAAAGGCTGCAGTCGAAGCTATCGCCATGTACGAGATGGCATACGGAGGCGGCCCGGCGACAGCCCATGACGTATTTCTTGCTATGCAGGAGATCCCGTTTATTTTGAGGACTGAAAACACGCCGGAAAGTAAGATGCTGGTCATAGAAGAAAATATGGCTCGTGCGCTTTCATTCAGATGGAGTGATTACGACCTTGCAAAGGCGGTGAGTTACTGATGGCAAAACCGATTGTTCTTTGTGATACCGCAGGTATGACGAATGACAGATGGCTGGAATGCCGTATGCACGGCCCCAAAGGGGATATTCCCTATACCGTGGGTGGAAGCGATGTTGCAGCTATTTTTGGTGTATCACCATGGACGACTCCGCTGGAGCTGTGGAAAATCAAAAAAGGGCAAATGAAGCCTGCAAAAAAAGCCAATGCCAATCAATTGCAAATGGGACATCTTTTAGAGCCGGTTGCTGCCTATTGGTATGGTGCAAAGACAGGCAATACCGTTACAGAAGACACGAATCTGTATCAGCACGCAGATCATCCTTACGCCCTTGCCAATTTCGACCGGCGCTTTACACGGGCGTCCGATAACGAACCGGGAATTTTGGAGTGTAAAAGCTGTACTTATCACAAAGCGGATGAGTGGGCAGATGGAGCGATTCCGCTCTACTATGAACTGCAGCTGAGGTTTTATCTTGCGGTAGCGGATGTGAACATTGGCGCTTTTTCTGCCGTTTGGGGAAATAATCCGGACAATGATCTGGCAATGCCTGAGATTATTCGTGATAAGGCGAAGGAGGATATGATCTTTGAACGCCTGGACGAATGGATCTGGAGCCTTGAGAATGATAAACCCCCGACAATGGCGGATGTTGCACCAAAGCTTGCTTTGGAGTCACTGGCAAGGATTTATGGTGCAAGTCAGGCGGGACTTCCAACAATAGAGTTTTCCCGCAAGTATGAATCGCCCTTGCGCAGAATTGCAATGCTTCAAGGGAAAATCTCTGAATGCAACAGAGAAATCAAAACATATGAAAAGGAGATTGAAGCACATAGTGTGCGAATTGCCGAAGTCATGAAGGAGCATGAGCATGGCGTCTTGGAGACGACCAGCGATAAGCTTCTGATTGATTTTGTGACAAAAACAACCCGCAGGCCCGATTCCAAAGCCTTGAAGGAAAAATACCCGGCAATTTATACTGATGTTCTAAAAGCATCGGAAAGCCGCAAGGTAAAGGTGTCGGTCCAGCCAATTTAGAAAGGAGACCATAATGGAAAACATTTATTATGAAGGTTGGGAGCAGGAGTTGATTTATCAGTTCCTGCCATATGACAGGTGCAAAAAAAGGGCGTATATCTGCTCGCCGCTCAGTGCAGACACGAATGAAGGGATTGCACAGAACATGCAGGCGACAAGGGCGTATATGTTCTATGCCATGAAAAAGATGCGTATGAACGCAAGTGCGCCACATGCGTACCTCCCGATGATCCTTTGCGACAATATTCCATCTGATAGAGCGCTTGCCCTTCAGTTCGGTCTGGAACTGCTGAAAGGCAGCGATATCCTGCTGATATGCGGTAACCGGATCAGCAGTGGGATGCGTGGGGAAATTGCCCATGCAATCCGCCTGAAGATACCGATGATTGCTTTTGATGAGGGTGTATACCTGGAAGTACAAAAGGAACTGACAAAGCGTGACTGCGATAAGCGGAAAGTTCGCCTGGACAGGGAGAATTTCTTGATGGGTATCTCCGCTCCTTTGTCATATCTTGAAAATGCGGAGATGTTCCGATGAAAGACCAACTGGCTGCAGCTTCACAAAAAACTCCCGTTGTATCTTTGGATACGATTCGGGAGTTTTTTGTATCTATAACACGACTCAGAGAAAGGAGTAAAAATTTTGCTATGTGAATTTGATAGGCTCATATATCCACAGAGTATTACGGCTGTTGATGCCAGCAGTTATATGATTGCACTCTACCATCCATGTGAAAAGATCAAAGATAGCACAGGGAACACGGTTACGCAGGTGAAAGCAGTGGGATATTGCTTACCTACATCAAGCAATCTGCGCTACGACATGCTTGGGCATTGGAGTAAAAATCCCAAATTTGGCGTCCAGTTTGAAGTGGAGAGTTACAACGAAGTGGTAATACCGACGAAGGAAGGCATCATTGCCTATCTTTCTTCCGGGCAGATTAAAGGGATTGGTCCCAAGATAGCGGAGAAAATTTACGCAGTTTTTGGCCAGCAGTCACTGGAGGTACTGGATAAAGAACCGGAAAGGCTTCTTGCCATACCAGGTATCAGTGAGATAAAACTGAAAAAAATCTATGATTCTTATCTGGTTAATCGTGGCGCCCGGGATGTGGTGGCATTTCTGTCACCGCATGGCATTACGCCGAACCGAGCGGTACGCCTATACAAAGAGTATGGGGAAAAGACGATGGATATTGTAAAAAACCATCCCTACCAGCTCTGCGACATGGCCGGGATTGGCTTCAAGACGGCAGACCATATTGCTATGAGCATGGGGTTTGACCAGCTATCGACTGAGCGTGTGGATGAAGGACTCCTGTATACGCTGGCGGATGCGGAAGCTAAAGGGCATCTCTGTATGGAGAAACATGAGTTTGTGAAAGCTTGTCTAAAAATTCTGGATACGCCTGCACTGACTTCAGAAATGGTGGCGAATCGCGCCGCAAGGCTGGTTTTCAGCGGACAGTTGGTGTCGTATCAGGGCAATGTGTATAGGGCAAAAACTGTACATGTGGAAGAACAACTTGCCTCCGCCATTCATCAGCAGATGAAGCACCGGAAGATGCACAGCTATGGGGATTTGGATGCCGCCATAGATGCAGAGGAGCAGAAGCTGAAAATGAAGTTTGCACCGGAGCAGCGCGAAGCGGTAAAGATGGCTCTGACGCAGGGACTTTCCATTATCACTGGTGGACCTGGAACAGGAAAGACTTTGATACAACGTGCCATTTTAGATATTTATCAAAAAAACAATCCCAAAAGTGAAATCTGCTGTTGTGCTCCTACGGGTAGGGCAGCAAGGAGGATGGAGCAGGCAACCGGGGTTCCGGCTTCAACCGTTCATAAAGCCCTTGGGCTGATGGCGGATGAGGACGGAGACTATGATGGACCCGAAGCGCTTACTGCAGATCTGATTGTGGTAGATGAGATTTCCATGCTGGATGTTTATCTGGCCGGATATCTGTTTGATGCAGTGAAATATGGCGCACAGATGGTGCTGATTGGCGATGCAGATCAGCTACCCTCGGTGGGGCCCGGCGCAGTGCTCAGTGAGATGATTGCCAGCGGATGTATCCCAGTTGTGCGGTTGGACAAGGTATTTCGTCAGAATGCGGGAAGCCGCATCGCGACAAATGCGAAGCTGATCCGCCATGGGAATGTGGGTCTGGAGTATGGGGACGACTTTCAGTTTATCAATTCTCCCAGACTCTCTGATTCTGCCAAACTCATTGTCGATCTCTATCTGCGGGAAACTGAGAAATATGGGGTCGATAACGTGGCGCTGCTTACGCCATACCGGCAAAAGACGGAAACCGGAGTCAATGCGCTGAATGAGCACTTGCGTGAGAAGGTGAACCCGCCGGATGCACAGAAACCGGAGGTTGTTTTCGGAAATCGAAAATTTCGGTGTGGGGATAAGGTCATGCAGATCAAAAACCATGATGATGTCAATAACGGCGATATCGGCTATATCAGAAAAATTATCCGCATTGGCGATGACACTACAGTTCATGTGGACTTTGGTGACGGGCGCATGAAAGAGTACGATTCCAGTGGATTGGATATGTTGGATTTAGGTTATGCCTCTACTATCCATAAATCGCAGGGATCGGAGTACCAGTCCGTCATCATCAATCTGCAGTGCGCCCATTCCATCATGCTGACAAGGCCTCTTATCTATACGGCAATTACACGAGGAAAAGAGCGTGTAACCATTGTCGGGGAAAAAAGGGCGCTTTGTATTTCAATCAAAAGAACTGACACAGAAAAACGCGGCACCTGCCTCGCTAAGCGGCTGCAGGGGCTTGCTTGAAGAAAGGAGCAGCTATGGCTACAATATTAGATCAATATCTTGAGAAACAGAATTCTATCAGGTCCCAGATTGCCGAGAACAGTCTTCCGCCGGAAGATTTGCTGATTATGCAGGAACTGAATTACCGCATTTGCGTCTTGGAAACATTTCAGTCTTTTTGTAAGTCCGCGCCAATCACAATGGATACAAAGGTCATGGGCTATCACTTTCAAATGGTAGATGCGTATGTACGTTTTACCTTAAATGAAAGACGATTCGGATTAAAAGCCGATGCAGAAGGCCAGAAGCGTCGTGAAACAGCACTCAGTTCTTTTGAGCGTGTTGTACAGGACGGCAGAAAGCGGTTTTCCAGCTTTAAGGCAGGGACACAGGAGCAGTACAAAACAAGCATCAGTCAATATGTTCATACGATTCTGCCGGTTTGGATGCAGTATCGGAACACATATATCAATTTATAAGGAGGCTATAATAATGAGTCAGAATAACTCGAATGAGAAGGCGGCAATGCTCGCCAAAATCGAAACTATTCATCAGGTGGATGGATTTGATCCTACGCCGTTTGCTGTGGATTATACAGATTTGGGAACCGGAGAGGTGCGTAAGCGCCTACCGGTCATGATTCAGATGGCGTGGTTCCGTCTGAAATATCCGGAAGGACGCATTGCGGTACAGGTGAATTCTGCAAAGGATTGCTTTGTGGCAACAGCCCGCGTGTATCCAAACTATAAGGATGCAGCAGACTGTTATCTGGCAGAAGCGACGGCATCCAGAGGATATTGTGAGGAGAAACCTTCGGTTTCACCACGGGAATGGGCACAGACTGCTGCTGTTGGAATTGCTCTACGAAATGCAGGCTTTGGACTTCAGTTTTCTATGGCAGGTGAAGATTTTGAGCCTTCTGCTGTGGATGAGCTGGGAATCTCCGCCGCTCAACCTCAAACAGAATCAGCAGAAAAACACGAGGTGTCAGAACCAAAACCGGAACCGGCACAAGAGGAATACACTGTAAATGAACCGGTGCAAAAGGAACTGACTCCAGAAGAAAAGCTGGCACAGGCAATGAATGTGCCTTGCCCAATCTCAAAATTCAGCGGGAAAACGCTTGGCGAGGTATTATCGCTGGATCCTGGTGCAATTAAATGGGTGGCAACGAAATTCACTGGCGGCGAGGAAATTAAAGCTGCCGCGAAGCTGATTTGTGAATTTTCCCTTCAACAGACAATTGCATAACAGGCGCTAAAGACCAGGGGATTCATGCAGTCATCCCCTAACCGGGAACAAGACGAAAAGGAGGACAAAAAATGTGTAAAAAAACAAAAAAGCTTCGTTTCAAATGGGAGTTTGGAGATGAAATGGTCTCGCTGCATGTCAATCAATATGCTTATGGCGGGCGGCTGCACATCGGTATGATCAATTACGGAGAAGATGGTCCGGAACCCTTTGCAGATATGACGGTCAACCTACCGGCCTATGATCTGGAGGATAACGAAGCATTTATTAACGGAGATATCAGCAAAGACCTGTTAAGGTTTATCAGGGAGAACAAGCTGGGAAAGGTGATGCCATATACCGTGAAATCTGGATACGGCAGATATGCGGCGGTGGCATTTGATCTGGAAAAGCTGGCGGAATACGATCCTACAGGGGTTGCGTCATTTAAGGAAAACTGTGGGTTATAAGGAAAACAGCAATGAGAAGAAGCGGGGGACAGCGTGCTGTTCCCCGCAAATTTGAAAAAGGAAAGGAGGCAGCATGGAAATATTTCATATGAGCGATGTTGTTTCGTTGCTGGGAATCCCGATGCCGCCGTCTGGAAGAAGCTCCTATTATGTGCAGTGTCCCTGCTGTGACGAAAACCCACGGAAAAAGCATTTGAACATCAATTTGAAAAAAGAAGTGTATCGCTGTCCGCGGTGCGGAATATATGGTGGTATATTTGATCTGTATTCCTTATATACCGGAGTTCCGCGTGACAAAGTGCGAAAAGCTCTGGTTGAGAAACTGGGAATGCCTGATCACCGGCCTAAACCCCAAAAGAGGATACAGCCGCAGGCAAAGCCTGAATGCCCAATAACGGATGTTGATACCCGTCATGCCACATACAGTGCGCTACTTGATAAGCTGACGCTGGCGGCAGACCATAAAGAGAACCTGCTTGGCAGAGGGCTGACGGAGGATGATATTATTCGGCTTGGATATAGAACAACACCTGTGGTCGGTATGACAGCGATTGCCGATAAACTTCAATCTGAAGGGATGTACTTAGCTGGGGTTCCTGGTTTTTATAGGAATGAAAGCGGTACATGGACTTTTATTCATGAAGAGCGCGGTATCTTAATTCCAATGAGGGATCGGCAAGGAAGGATTCAGGGACTTCAGATACGCAGAGATAAAGTGAAAAAGAGAAAATTTCGCTGGGTATCCAGTACGGAGCGACCGGATGGTTGCCCTGCAGAAGGGTGGACACATCTTGCAGGCCCGGTTAGGCCTATGCTGGTGCTGACAGAAGGTCCTATGAAAGCTGACGTGATTCATGCACTGACTGGTCTGACAGTGCTGGCGGTTCCTGGTGTTAATTCTCTGACACAGCTTGAAACAACCCTTAGCGATTTACGTGCAGAAGGGGTTGCAGAGATTAAGACTGCTTTTGATATGGATTTTGCGACCAACTACCATGTACAAAACGGTTACAACAATCTTCTCAGTCTTCTTGGCAATATGGGATTTCAGTTCGGTACTTACCTGTGGGATCCACGCTATAAGGGACTGGATGATTATATCTGGGAATATTGTTTTCAAAAGAGGCATTAAAACTGGGGTGGAGCAAAAATGCTTCACCCTTTTTTCGCGCGTTTTTTGAATCGAATGCGTATAAAAGTTGTAAATGCGCATGGCGAATCGTGTAATGATAAATATAAGAATAATTTTTGCAGGAGGTATACATATGTTAATCGCAATCGACCACGGCAACTACGCCATTAAGACTACAAACCATTCTTTCATTTCCGGGCTTTCTGAGCACACGGTTAAGCCGCCCATGACAGATGAGATTTTGGAGTATGGAGGAAAATACTGGACTTTGAGTGGACGCCGTCTGAGTTATATGAGGGACAAAACCCAGGATGACCGTTATTTCATCCTGACATTATTTGCAATCGCCAAAGAGCTGGAGAATGGAGGCAATTATACGCCGGTCGAACAGGTTCAGCTGGCTGTTGGACTACCACCTGAGCATTTTGGTGCTTTAAAAGACAGATTCGCCAATTATTTCAAAAGAGACGGAATTATCAAATTTGTTTATGGTGACAGGCCATACAGCATTAAGATAGACCGTGTTATGGTGTTCCCGCAGGCATATGCCGCTGTTATTCCCCAGAGCAGTCTGGTGGTTCATACGGTTCGTATGTTTATCGTTGATATTGGTGGTTATACCACCGATGTGCTGCTCTTGAAGAATGGAAAACCAGATTTGCAGTTTTGCCGGAGCCTGGAAACTGGTATTATTACTATGAACAATGAAATCATACGAAAGGTTGGTGCGCTTCATGATATGCGTATCGAAGATGAGCATATTAGTGCAGTGCTTCAGTGCGAGAATACCATTCTGCCGGAGGATGTCAAGGAGACAATTCGTGAAGCGACGAAGTTACATGCACAGGATATTCTGAACCAGCTTAGAGAATTGCAAGTGGATTTGCGTTCTAATCCGGCAGTTTTTATCGGAGGGGGAAGTATACTTTTAAGGCCTTTCCTGATAAATTCGCCTCTGGTAGCAAAGGCGGATTTTGTGGAATCTCCGAATGCGAATGCGCTGGGATATGAAATGTTGGGCAGGAAAACGCTTTCTCTTCGTCCACTTGGATAAGGGACGGAGGGACAATATAATGAAAAAGGATGGAAAATACCGCTTCTCGCTTCAATTTAGCGCAGATTCAGAGGAACAGGTAAGGGCTGGAGAGTTGCTCGAAAGGCTGGGAAACAGGAAAAGTGCGGTTGTTGTTGCAGCCTTGAATGATTATCTTGATTCTAACCCGAATTTACAGGATGCACATTGTAAAATAGAAGTCAAGCTAACACCTGGCTATAATCGAGATGGAATTGAGGAAATCATACGGCGCATTGTTGAGGAAAGACTTGCAGCGGTTCGCCGTGACGAACCCCAGATGGCTTTTTCAGAGGAGAGTAAGACAGATACTCTGGAGGCAGACATTGCACAGATGTTGGACAACCTGGATATGTTTTCATAGACCGACAGTGCATTTAATAGGTTCAACAATGGCTTTTTAACGCTTGAAAATTAAAAAAGTCCATGTAAATGAGTTGATATTCCACTTATAGTGCGTATATTGGAATATCAAGTTCTTCAATTCCATTGTCAGATTATATAAAATAGAAATGTAAGGAGAATGTAAAACCATGGACTATGTTATTTTAGGCAAGAATATTCGGAAGTACCGACAAATGCGCGGAATGCGCCAGGAAGATTTGGCGGAGATCTGTGATTGCGGGAATAGCCATATCGGCCAAATAGAAAATGCGAGAGGGATTCCAAGTCTGGATATGATTGTACGGATTGCAAATGCTCTTTCAGTAACAGTAGATCAATTGCTCAAAGAGTATTATTCAGAACCTGAGAAGGTCTATTTGCGAGAGATTGCGGAACGTATTGAGAAGTATCCGGTAAAGCAGCGTGTATACGCTTGCGAAGGTCTGGCTGAATTTTTGAATACCATTGAAAAATTCAGTCAAACAGATGAATAATGCGCATATAACCAAACAGAAAAAAGTTTACGCTTTATAGAACGGCTATGCTACACGAAAGTGCAGTATGGTCGTTTTTTGTTATCTGAATACAAGGAGGTGGTCCCATTGGATTAAACCATTGACAGCTGCAAAAAGGTAACAAGTCGAGAAAATTAAGGCACGCCATCACGGCGTGCCTTGACTTTTGCCCTGGTGGTGTGCCCCGTAAGGAGGTACAAAGATGAACCACCAGCAGAAGTCTGAACGTGACGAGCTGCGAGCCAGATTTACAGTTTGGCTGGAAACTACAGTTTACCGTGCCAGACTCAAATATTTGGAACGGGAGAAACCCAAGGTAGATACAGTTTCAATTGAGGAATTACCAGAGAGCGCTTTATCTGTTCTTGAACAAACCTCACATTGTGGAATATCAGGATCTGCTTTTGATTTTGAAGAGGAACGGTTGGCAGAGGCGTTTGCAAAACTGCCAATAAAACGGCAGGAGATACTGACAATGCTGTTTGTGGAGGAGCGAAAACCGGAGGAAATTGCCCGGCTATTAAATTGTTCTCCGCAGCATGTTTACGACCAGCGTTATCAGGCATTGAAGAAGCTGCGCATAGCATTGACAAAGGACGGTGATAAATTTTGAATCGCATAGAATTTGAAAAGATGCTTCAGGCGGCAGTTTCCGGCAGTCATGAGGCTCTGGAGCAACTATTTTTGCTGTATGCACCGTTAATTGATAAACATAGTAAAATTGACGGTCAGATAGATGAAGATTTAAGACAGTATCTATTGATACATATCGCGCTCAATATTTCAAAATTTGTCATTTAGGCGAAGACGGTCTCAGGTTTTTCTGAGGCCGTTTTCATGTTTTTATAAATTCTGTTCGAGATTTGAGAGATGATGAGGCTTTTTATAGGTAAAGGCATCCCCATGCCATGGCACCTTGACAACTTCATAGCTTCCAACTCTACGTTCCCGAACCGAGAAGCGGCTATCCGTTTGTGTGGCGAGCAAAACCATGAGCACTGATATACGGGCGGCACCCGTATAACGCAATGATCCGGCCGGGGATAATGATACTTCCGTAATTCGCGGCCCGGCCATAAGGCAGGCGGGGAGATGAGATATCTATGGATCTGCAGCCACAGACGGAGAAGGAGGCGGTTATTTTGAAATAAATTATTTTTTATAGTAAGGAGGCTGATTATGGGCTACAAAAGGAAAGATGTAGAGCAGACGAAGCAGTATGCAAAAAAGTTTGTGCGCTACAAAGAAGGAGCGGAGAAATACAGCCTTGGACTGACAAAGTTTCAGGAACTCGCAAAGGAGGCAAAGGCTGTCTATAAGATTGATGGTATTGCTTTAGTTAATTGCGAAATTTTTGAAAAGTTTTTGGAGTCATTCCGAGAATTTTGAAGTGGGTGGTGCTTTATGGCTTTTTTACATAAAGGGACTTTATGTGCTTTAGGGCTTGACTTTCTGTCTTACAATAAGTATAATAAAATACATGTGGAGGTAGCGGTATGACGAAAATGGGTAGACCGAAGGTGGACAACGCAAAGCGTAAATCCATTACGGTTCGGTTATCAGACAAAACCTATGATGAGTTGACCAGGTATGCTGCTGAACACAAGATGACAAAGACAGAGGTTGCCCTGCGAAGTTTGGAAGAGTATTTGTCCAAGCAAAAATAAGTGCTGTGAGTCCCTTCTTCATTATTGAAGGAGGTAACAGACATGGCAAAGACACGGAAAGATGAGCGGGGAAGAGCACTCAGGAAAGGAGAAGTACAGAGGGCATCAGACAAGCGGTATATGTACACCTATACGGATCCATTGGGCAGGCGTAGGTCCATATACGCGCAGGATTTGGCAACGCTTCGAGAAAAAGAAAAGCAGCTGATGAAGGATCAATTGGATGGTTTGGATCTGTATGTTGCAGGTAAGGCCACCATAAATGATACCTATGATCGGTATATCTCTACGAAGTATGATTTGCGGGCGACTACACGCAGCAATTACGATTACATGTATAATCGCTTTGTCAGACATACTTTCGGTAAGAAGAAAATCGCAGACATTAAGTATTCGGACGTACTCCAGTTTTACTGCTACTTGCTTAAAAAGGAAAAGTTATCGTTAGGGACGCTGGACTCAGTTCATACCCTGCTTCATCCGACATTCCAATTGGCGGTTCGAGATGAAATCATTCGGAAAAATCCGTCAGACGGAGTTATGAAGGAAGTCAGCAAGAAGGCAGATAAGACAAGAGGCGTGAGACATGCTTTAACGAGAGAGCAGCAAAGAGCATTTATGGAGTATATTTCCAATCACCCAGTGTATTATCATTGGTGGCCGTTATTTACGGTTTTGCTTGGAACTGGCTGCCGAATTGGAGAAGCACTGGGACTTCGATGGGATGATCTTGATTTTGATAATCGGATTCTGAGTATTAATCACAGTCTGGTTTATTACCCAGTTGGAGAATCGAGAAAGTCTGTTCTGCGGATATCAAAGCCGAAAACGGAGGCCGGTATCAGAACGATCCCTATGCTTGATATTGTACGTGATGCTTTTCACATGGAGCACGAGGAGCAGGAAGAAACAGGATTCAACGAGACCGAGATTGATGGAATGACTGGTTTTGTATTTGTCAATCGTTTTGGCTCAGTTTTAAATCCGCAGGCTGTGAATCGTACTATCAAGCGAATTATCAGTGGGTATAATGCGGAAGAGGTTATCAATGCTAAGCGTGAGCGGCGAGAGCCGATTATTCTTCCAGATTTCTCCTGTCATCACTTGAGGCATACCTTTTGTACAAGACTCTGTGAGCATGAAACAAATTTAAAAGTGATTCAGGCAATTATGGGCCATCGGAATATCGAAACGACGATGGATATCTATGCCGAGGCCACTGATCAAAAGAAGCAAGAATCTTTTGAAAACTTATCAAAATTGGACATCTTTTAGGAAGGGTTCTCAGCGTGAGAAGCTGACAACAAACTTTCTGCGAAGACAACAGTTTGACAACAATTTTCTTTTTTCCCTGATGTAATACGAAGCATTGTGAAGAATGGGGAAGCAAGGAAATGAAAGGATTTGAACCGATATGATGGCATGTAAGTTGGGTGGAAAACTTTTCCCGACGATGAAGTCATTAGAGAAATAAATACCCATTTTATGTGGGTTTCGAGACTTTTGAAAACAAAAGTACAGCAACGGCAAAAAGGTAAATCAAATATTTGTACCTAATAAGGACATCATTTAAGAGAAATCTTGGAAGGGTGTCCTTTTTTCTTTCCGCGAATGAAATTCAAATTACGAAATTAAGTCATTGTTTTATGATTTTTATGCATTCCTGGATTGGGAAATTCGATTTAAAATTGAGCAAATGACGCCGATGTGTTATAGTATAAACAGGATTTTTGTTAATGGGTTCGATGCAATATGAGGCAGATTATGAAAATAATACAAATATCTAGAGAAAGAAGATGGAATAGATGATAGTTTACGATGGATTAAAAACAGATTTTCTTTCCAGCTGCGAAAATGATTCCATTGCGATAGAAATAGAAGAAAATATTCTTGCAAAGCTTGGAAGGCATACGTCCAGGTCAGAATTTCGTTCATGGGAAAATTCATTGAATTATATGTATAAGGTTTTGAATGACGATGGTATTCCTTCTGATGCGGGTGTTGCCATTGAATTTAATATTCCGCAGACTTCAAAGAGAATTGATTTTATGATTTCAGGATATGGAGAAGATAGTGAACCTGAGATGGTAATCGTAGAGTTAAAACAGTGGGAAACTTTAGAGGAAGTAAAGGGGACGGATGCACTCGTGGAAACATATACGGGAGGTGCAAACCGAAGAGTAGTTCATCCATCTTATCAAGCATGGTCTTATGCACAGTTAATACGCGATTATAACCAGACAGTTCAAAACAGAAGGGTAAAACTATCTCCGTGTGCATGTCTCCATAACTATATTCGTCACGAATCAGATCCTATTGATGCAAAGCAGTATGAGGATTATTTAGAGGAAGCACCTGCATATACAAAGGGACAGCTTCCGAAGTTACGAGATTTTATTAAAAAGTCTATTTGCAAAGGTGATCAAAAAGAAGTGTTATATTTGGTTGAGCATGGAAAGATCAGACCCTCGAAAAGTCTTCAAAATGCAATAGGCTCCATGCTGAAGGGCAATAAAGAATTCATCATGATAGACGAGCAAAAAGTTGCTTATGAAGAGATTTTTAGATTATCATTACAATCGCAAAAGGATGGTAAGAAAAGAACTATTATTGTTCAAGGAGGTCCGGGCACCGGAAAAACAGTTATAGCGGTTAACTTGTTGGCGGAATTGACTCAGAGAGATCAATTAGCCCAATATGTATCGAAAAACAGTGCTCCACGTCAGGTTTATCTGAAAAAACTGAAAGGACAGATGAAAAAGAGCAGTGTAGATAATATGTTTAAGGGCTCTGGAACATATACAGAAGCTGGTAATAATGTTGCCCATACTCTGCTTGTGGACGAAGCGCATAGATTAAATGAGAAATCTGGAATGTTCCATAATATGGGTGAAAATCAGATCAAAGAGATTATTCATGCAGCATTCTGTAGTGTGTTCTTCATTGACGAAAGTCAGCGTGTGACGATGGACGATATAGGTTCAGTGGCTGAAATTGAAAAGTGGGCAAAGGAAGAAGGCTCTGAAGTCCATTATTTGGAGCTTCAGTCACAGTTTAGATGTAATGGATCGGATGGTTATCTTGCGTGGCTTGATAATGTTTTGGATATTAGGGAAACTGCAAATTATGATCTTGAAGGTGTTGACTATGATATCCGGATCTGCGATTCGCCGGATGAGATGAGAGAACTTGTAATTGAAAGAAACAGAGTATCCAACCGTGCAAGAATTTTGGCTGGTTATTGTTGGGAGTGGCTAAAAAAAGAGCAGAATAATACAGATTATCATGATATTAAAATCGGCAGTTTTGAAATGAGCTGGAACCTTGGAAATGGTGAGCCGTTTGCAGTAAGTGACACTTCAATCAATGAAGTGGGTTGTATCCATACAGCGCAGGGATTGGAATTTGATTATGTGGGTGTAATCATAGGCGATGATATGCGTTTTGAAAATGGACACGTGGTTACTGATTTCAGTAAGCGTGCGAAAACGGATCAGTCACTAAAGGGTATTAAAAAGCTATACAAGGAGTCTCCGGAAGAGGCCAGGAATCGAGCGGATGAGATTATTAAAAACACCTACCGGACACTTATGACCAGAGGAATGAAAGGCTGCTACATTTACTGTACTGATCAGGGGATGTCTGAGTATTTGAAAAAGAGATTGGAGTGCATAAAAAGATGACGCAGGAAACGATTGATAGAATCAGAAAATTTTCAGATGACAGAGACTGGGATCAGTTTCATTCACCGGCCAATTTGGCAAAGTCTATAGTGATAGAAGCAGCGGAGCTTTTGGAATGCTTTCAGTGGAGTGATGAAGGATTTAATATGCAGCATGTGAAAGAAGAACTGGCTGATGTTTTGGTATATTCACAGAATTTGCTGGACAAGCTTGGACTTGATGCTGATGAGATTGTGAATATGAAGATGTCTCAGAATGAAGCAAAATATCCAGTAGAAAAATCAAAGGGAAGTGCTGCAAAATACGATCAACTATAGTCAGGAGATGACGTTACAAAGAAAACAAAGAGGTGCAATGATACAAAGAAGGCGTATCGTTTTCTTAGAATGCTTTTTAATAAGGATTTGTCTTAGAAGAACAAATGCGGTTGACTATTTTTGTCCATGGAAATAAAATATTTTATAGATTTTCTTATTCATTGACGGGGAAAAATGCAAATGATATGCTTTGTCCATAACCGACAGACGTAAATTGGCAAAGGTGCTAAGAATTATAGCTTAGCACTTTTATTCTTATCAATGGAGGGAAAACAATATGAAAAAATTCACAAATGCCAGACTAAAAGGACAGCGGGAGCCTGTATCGATTCTTGTGGAGGATGGAAAAATTACAAAAATTGCGCCCAATATAAAGACCGTGTGTGAAACGGTTGATCTGGGAGAAAATCTTGTAATTCCGCCATATGTAGATCCACACCTTCACCTGGATTATGTGTTTACAGCCAGTATAGGCGAACAGAACAGTTCGGGAACATTATTTGAAGGAATTCAGCGCTGGAGTGAATCAAAGGGAAATATGACCGTTGATCAGATGAAGCAGCGTATCTACAGCGGAATCAGAAAAGAGATGCTTCATGGTGTTCAGGCAATTCGTACCCACATAGATGTGACGGATCCGACATTTACTGGTCTTAAGGCTGCACTTGAAGTGAAGGAAGAAATAAAGGATATTCTTGATCTGCAGATCGTAGCATTCCCGCAGGAAGGTATGTATGCATATAAAGGTGGAGCAGAGTTGGTTGAGGAAGGATTAAAGATGGGGGCTGATTGTGTTGGCGCAATTCCTCATTTTGAGCTTGCAAGGGAGTTTGGCGAGAAGTCCATCCATACAACGGTGGAACTTGCAACAAAATACGATAAGCTGATTGATGTGCATTGCGATGAAACGGATGATACGCAGAGTCGTTTCTTAGAACTTTTAAATGCATTAGTACTTATGGAGGAGATTGGAACAAAGACTACAGCAAGTCATACATGTTCCTTTGGCTCCGCAGATAACAGTTATGCTTTCCGCATGATGAAGCTATTAAAGAAGTCAGGAATTAACTTTATTTCCTGTCCAACAGAGAATATTTATCTTGAGGGAAGACAGGATACTTATCCAAAGCGTCGTGGACTCACACGCGTAAAGGAACTGAATGACAATGGAATAAATGTATGTTTTGCGCAGGACTCAATGTCTGATCCGTGGTATCCGTTGGGAAATGGAAACATGATGATGATTTTGGATCACGGGATACATATCTGTCAGATGATGTCGCCGGAGGAAATCACGAATGCACTTGATTTAGTTACTACAAATGGTGCTGTTACGATGAATATTATGGATCATTATGGAATTGAAGAGGGTAAACCGGCTAATTTTATTGTGTTGGATGCAAAATCAGAATTTGAGGCTATTTGTGAAAGAGTTGGAATCGTTGCTTCTGTTCGTAAGGGCGATTTTCTATTTGAGAAAGTGCCATCAAAAGTTACAGGAGCCATCAATTTACTTAAATAGAAAAGGAATAAGATGGAATGTTTCAATGTAAAGATTTATTATCCCTGACAACAATGTCAGAAGCCAAAGTTATTGCTGGAATGGGAGGAATGGATAGAGATATCCGCTGGTCGTATAAAGCAGAAAACATTAATTTTGAAAATTGGGTACATGGAAAAGAGCTATTGATTATAAGCAGTCCTGTTACTCAGCGTAAAAATTACAACCTGTATAAAATAATAGAGAAGGCTATCAGATTACAGATGTCTTGTGCATTACTGCTTATTGGAGATAATTATGTGTCTTCCGTGGATGAGGATGTACTGGAATTGGCCGAGCGAAATTCTTTTCCTCTTTTTACCATACCCTGGAATGTTCCTCTGTTGGATTTTTTTGAAGAGTTAGGACATGCTATTTCCTATTTGGATGACAGGAAAGATATTCAGGATAGTTTTCTGGCGGAAATTATATTTGGAGACAGTATTAATACGAACAGTATTGCACATAAATGTGAACAAATGGGATATGATAAATCTGTTCTTGAGCAAATATTTATAATGCATTTGGACGGAGTATCGAAGGATGTTGTCCGTTCATATGCAGGTATATTAAATGGTATTTTTCAAAAGAATCATCATCCTGCAATCGTGTCCTGCTATGGGAATCGCATTGTCGGCTTTATGAAAGACTGCATGCAGAATCGCCAGACGATCCTGGACATTTTCTCAGAATTTGGAAGGATATTAGAAAATGAACAGGCAGAGTTAACATATTCGTTGAATATAGGTGAACAATGCAAAGCCATAGAAGATTTGCAAAAGAACTATCACGAAACATCAAAGGTTAATTCTATACTGAAGCATATTAAACGACAAAATGAAGTTGTGTTTTATGACCAAATGGGATATTACCGTTTTCTAATGTCATATGAGAACAAGGAACCTATGAGGCGGTTCGTACAGGAAATATTAGGAGATATTCTGCAATATGACGAGAAGAACAATACACAGTTGATTGATACATTATGGGCATATTTTAGGAATGACTGTAATTTGCAGAGAGCAGCGGACAGTCTGTTTACTCATAAAAATACGGTAAAGTATCGACTGCAAAGGATAGCGCAGATTACATCAAGGGATATGAACAATAGATTTCAAAGCCTAGAACTATATAATGCGTTGATTATTTATTACTATGAAAGTCCCGGACAGCAGCCATGACCCGGAGCGTGCTTGCACGCGC
>OLGD01000163.1_pt1 | contig 137955 bp, 144 predicted proteins | sample 1605311 | NCBI WGS metagenome assembly OLGD01 (sample SAMEA3888917, study PRJEB22519) | human gut metagenome | biome: human gut; feature: human-associated habitat; material: faeces | place: Denmark | collected 2010 | reverse complement strand
AAAAGCAGAAAAAGGCGCTTGATAGATACAGGGCGCAGCTTGAAGCTAAATTCGCGTCTATGGACATTCTGATCGCTAACATGCAGCAGCAATACTCATCATTCCTTACTACTTAAATATTCTTTAGTTTTTATACGGATTTCATTATCTATTGCAAAAATCTCGTCTAAAGAAGGATTTTTTACAACATTGTGAGTTTCCAGCATTTTCTCAACAGCACTAATTATATCAAAAAGCTTAATTTTTCCTGCTAAAAACTCAAATACAGCTTCTTCGTTTGCAGCATTTAAACAAACTGTAGAAGAGCCGCCAGTTTTTCCGGCTTCATAAGCTAAGTTTAGTGCTTTAAATTTATTCCAATCCGGTTTTTCAAAATCCAATCTTGCAGCTTCTGCAAAGCTAAAACTTTTAGATTTTATACCTTCAAACCTTTCTGGGTAAGTGATAGCATACTGAATTGGAATATGCATACTAGGAAGCCCGAGCTGTGCGATTACGCTGCCATCCTTATATTCAATTGCAGAATGAACGATACTTTGCGGATGGACAACAACTTCTATATTGTCATAATCCATATCAAAAAGGTGATGTGCTTCAATAACTTCCAGCCCTTTATTCATTAAAGTTGCACTATCTACTGTAATTTTTTTACCCATATTCCATCTTGGATGAGCAAGTGCCTGTTCGACAGTAGCATTCTTCATATCCTCGACGCTTTTTCTTAGAAAAGGACCGCCTGATGCTGTAATAATTAACTTATCAACGTCTGCAATATTTTTTATGCACTGATGAATTGCACAATGTTCACTATCTACAGGAACAATCTTAACTCCTTTTTCTTTTGCAAGAGGCATTACGATATCACCGGCCATAACAAGGGTTTCTTTATTTGCAAGAGCAATATCAATACCGTTATTAATCGCTGTTATAGTAGGTTTTAAGCCTATTCTGCCTGAAACAGCAACGAGAATTATATCATTTTCTTTGTTTGAACATATTTCATCAAGTGAAGCCGGTTGTGCTCCTTCAATGAGATTTATATCTGAAGCAAATGCATATCGGGGTTTAAATCTTCGTATCTGTTCATTCAATAATTCTATATTATTTCCTGCTGCAAGAGCAATAATTTCAAATTTATCCTCTAGTTTCTCAATAACTTCTAATGCTTGACGACCGATTGAACCGGTTGAACCTAGTATACTAATTTTTTTCTTCATATCCCTATTCCAGCTCTCTTACATAAGAAAAATATTCATTATTTTTATACTTTTCCGAAGACCTCTTTACTTCTTCTTTACTTAAAAATCCCATTCTCAAAGCAACTTCTTCAAGGCAAGCTATTTTGATCCCCTGATTTTCTTCAATAGTTTGAATATACTGTCCCGCCTGCATTAATGATTTATGTGTTCCTGTATCAAGCCAGGCGAATCCTCGTCCTAAAAGTTCTACATTCAGAAGGCCTTTTTCAAGATAGACTCTATTTAAATCAGTAATCTCCAGCTCTCCCCGGGCAGAAGGTTTTAAAGCTCTGGCATATTCAACAACATCATTATTATAAAAATATAGACCTGTAACTGCATAATTAGACTTAGGTCTTGCGGGTTTTTCCTCTATGGAAAGAGCTTTACCATTGGCATCAAACTCAACTACTCCGAATCTTTCCGGATCTTTAACCTGATAGCCAAATACTGTTGCGTTGCCATTTTGCGCTGAATGAACAGCTTTATGGAGCATTCTTGAGAAACTTTGTCCATAAAAAATATTATCTCCAAGTACGAGAGCAACAGCGTCATCCCCAATAAACTCTTCACCAAGGATAAATGCTTGTGCTAACCCATCAGGACTAGGTTGAACTTTATAAGAGAATTTAACACCAAATTGAGAGCCGTCGCCTAAAAGTTTCTCAAAGTTTGGCAAATCTTGTGGAGTTGAAATTATCAAAATTTCTCTAATGCCTGCCAGCATAAGTACAGATACCGGATAATAAATCATTGGTTTATCATAAACCGGCAGCAGCTGCTTAGATACTGCCATTGTACTCGGATAAAGTCTAGTTCCGCTTCCGCCAGCTAAAACAATTCCTTTCATGCTTCAATCCTCAAATCTAAGTAATCCTTAAGTGCAGCTTCCCATTGACGGCAGATTTTATCGTTATCCATTACACTATATGCAGGCCTTTTGGCAGGTCGAGGAAACTCCTCTGTTGCACAAGGCTGTATATTTACTTTTAAATCCATCAACCTGAATATCTCTTTAGCAAATCCATACCAGCTTGTATGCCCGCTACCGCATACATGGTATGTACCATATGGCTTATTTAACAGTTTTAATATTCCATTAGCCAGCTCTACTGTCCAAGTCGGACATCCAATCTGGTCATCTACAACTTTTAAGACATCTTTATCTTTCAAAGAAATCATTGTTTCTACAAAATTCTTGCCATGATGCCCATAAAGCCAGCTGGTTCTTGCAATATAATACTTTTCACAAAAACTTCTTACTGCTTCTTCACCTTCGTATTTGGTCAGGCCATAATTATTAATAGGGTTCGGCATATCATCGGGTTTATAAGGCACTGTATTACAGCCGTTAAATACGTAATCCGTTGAGATATACACAAGTGTGATACCGAGTTTCCCGCATGCATCTGCAATATTTTCAGTCCCGGTAACATTTATAAGCTCTGCAGTCTTTAAATCCTCTTCAGCTTTATCAACATTTGTATAAGCTGCACAATGAATAACAATTTCAGGTTTGCATTCTTCAAGAACCTGTTTTACTTGTTCTGCATTAGTGATATCAAGTGTATCGACATCGGTTTCAATAACTTCATATCCAGCATCTTCCAATATCGGGCATAAATCCTGCCCCAGCATACCTTTTGCACCTGTTACAAGAACTGCCATTATTAAACCCCGACTTTCTTTTCTTCTATGTGTTTAATCCACTCTTGATTGTTTAGATACCAGTCAATAGTCATTTTGATACCCTGTTCAAATGTAACAGAAGGCTCCCAGCCTAATTCAGAGGTAATCTTATCATTAGAAATTGCGTATCTCCTGTCATGACCTAATCTATCCTGAACATATTCAATAGAAGATTCATCTTTCCCCATTGCCTCAAGTATAAGGCGGGTAATTTCCATATTTGTTTTTTCATTGTGACCGCCGACATTGTATACTTCACCAATTTTACCCTTATGGAGTACTGTATCAATTGCTGCGCAATGGTCATATACATATAACCAATCTCTAACATTTAACCCGTCGCCATATACTGGAACTTTCTCTCCCCTCAAAAGCTTAGAAATAAAGAAAGGAATAAGTTTTTCCGGATACTGATACGGGCCGTAATTATTAGAACATCTTGTAGTCAGTACCGGAAGTTTATAAGTTTCATAGTAAGCTCTTACAAGCATATCAGCACTGGCTTTGCTGGCTGAATACGGGCTATTAGGAGCAAGCGGAGTCGTTTCATAAAAATAACCAGTCTTACCAAGTGTTCCGTAAACTTCATCTGTTGAAACCTGTAAATACCTTTCAATGCCAATCTCTTTTGCTGCCTGTAATAGATTTAATGTACCCTGTACATTTGTTTCTATAAAGATTTCAGGATGTTTGATTGAATTATCAACATGGGATTCAGCAGCAAAGTTAACTATACAGTCTACTTGTGATACTAATTCTCTTACAAGTTTTCTATCACATATATTTCCGTGAATAAATGTATAATTAGGGTTATTTTCAACATCTTTTAAATTTTCAAGATTTCCGCAATATGTAAGTGCATCAATATTTATAAGCTTATAATCCGGATACTTATTCAAAATATGTCTGACAAAACAGCTTCCAATAAAGCCTGCACCGCCTGTTACCAATAAATTCATAAAATCTCCTTTAATGTAGGTTGTTTCTGGTCTTTTTCAGATAAAATCGGGTCAAAATCTATTCCCCAATCAATATTTATATCTTTATCACACCACAATACCCCTCTATCAGCCTGAGGAGCATATTCCCCGCTAGCTTTATACAAAAGTTCCGCTTCTTCTGAAAGAACAACAAAACCGTGTGCAAAGCCTTCCGGTATATAGAGCATGTGTTTATTTTCTTCCGAAAGTTCGACCTTTACATATTCTCCAAATGTTTTAGAATCTTTTCTGATATCAACGGCAACATCATAGATACGGCCTCTGCCGCATCTTACAAGCTTTGCCTGTCCATAAGGTGCTTCCTGATAATGCAGTCCTCTTAAAACGCCTTTTACTGATTTTGAATGGTTATCTTGATTAAATTCTACAGCAATACCATTGTCATAAAAATCAGATTTTTTATAAGATTCCATAAAAAAACCGCGGTTGTCACCAAAAACTTTTGGTTTAACCAGTATTACATCCTCAATTTTTTGTTTTTCAAATTCAAACGGCATATTCCCACTCCTTAGAATATATTTTATCATAAAGACAAAGAAAATAAAGCAAAAAAATATGCGCTTGGCGCGATTCGAACGCGCGACCTATCCCTTAAAAGGGGAGATTTTTAAGTTTTAAATTATTTAAAATATTTTAAATAATTTTCTAAAACACAATAATAGCAAGGGTTTTACTTTTTAATAATTTTAATTGATTTTATTGCGTTTAATAATTTTTTGAAATTCTGTGAGCATTTTGTGAGCATTTAAACAAATAAAAAGCCCTGTGGATACACAGAGCTATAGTAAAGGAGTATGTCATTATGAGAATTCATTTATTAATTTGAAAAAAATTACCTCTCTGATTTCTATCTAAGCCTAAGTGGACAATATTTCGTTTTACATACCAAATAACTTCGTTGAACAGTCCGCTTGCACAAGCCTTCTTGTAAATTTCTTCGCAATTTCCATTTGTAACATCACAAGCTGTAGCTTTTTTTGTTTCGCATTGATGGCAAGATGTATCTACTCCTCCTACAGCTTTATTGTGCTTAACACACCTGCCTCCGGATGTTACAGTTAAACCTTTATTAAGCAGATATCTGAATGCCTGCAATCTGATAAGATATTCATTATCAAAGTTGTATCTTTTGCAACCGCATCGACATTGCAATTCTGTTTCTATTGTAAAATTTTCTATTGTTACAGTTGGGTGTGTCATATATTTCCTTTCTAATTCTAAGCATGCTAGAATGCGTTTTAGCATGAACTAAAATGTAATTAGGTATAAGTTATCCTAAAAAGAGAAAAGTCTTCTTAGATGCCATGCTAGGCATGTCTATTTAATCGACCAAAAGAAATCAACTAAATACGATATTGCATCAAATGGATGCTCCAAGAATTTAGAATTTCTATCATTTTTAATTGTTTTTAGTGTTGGAACATCAACTATTGACGTACCTTCTTTGAAAGATAGGTTATCTATGTTGTAAATTATCCAAGGGCATCTGTCTTTGTTTACAAATACGTGTCTTTCTCCATTTGCGTTACATACGCGCCTGTTGAACGCTTGTATTCTATTCAGGATAGGCGGGTTGAATGGTCTAAGTTTAAACTCTATTTGATAACCATAATTTTCTAGCGCCTGTTTGATAATCATATAGTTAGTAAATTCAGCATTAGCGCTTCTGAAATTGCCAGAAGCATCACCACATATTACAATTTTGGCATTGTGTCTTGGATATCTACGGATAAATTCTTCAATACAGTGTTGCGTACAGGTGTTTTCAATAACAATTTCATCAAAGAAATAGACATTTTCATCATCTTTATGAGCAATCGCCCAGCACATTGGGTCAACGTTAAAGTCACAAGTAAGATATAGCGGCATATCCTTATTGTATTCCATATCTGTATAATTATCAGAAGTAAAATTCTTAACAACAAGACCTGATGAATAATTGCCAAATTCGCCCAGTACGTTAATTCTGTAATATTCAGGGTCATATTCATTTTTTAATGACTCTATAAAGTGTGCCGGAAGATAAATATTTTCTGATGTTGGCGCAATGAGAAGCCTATAATTGGGTTTTGGGTCTTCTACAAATCTTTTGTAAATCCAACCCTTGTTTGCCTGTGGGTTGGTATGGCCAAATAACCTGTATTTAAAATCGCCCCAATTTTTTCCCCTGTATGTATTCCTAAGACGACCTATAAGCTGTTTAAACGATGAGTCAGGTACTTGTGAACATTCTTCCATTTCAGCCCAGTGCAGGTTTAAGGATTTGAATTTTTCAGGGTCTTCTAAGGCAGAAAAAAGGATTTCAGACCCGTTCTTTAATACAATTTTTTTATCAATTTTATTATATCTGTAATCCCTATCTCTAACATATCCAAAATTGTCTAAGTGTTCTAAATAAGCAACTAGAGTAGTTTTCTTTACTAATTCATATTCTTTTGCACCTACAAGACCTTTACTACCGGGATATTTGATGGCAAGCATTAGCCCTAATAAAGAACCGCACCAAGTCTTACCACTACCATAACCACCCTGGTAAATACAAACATCAAGCTGATTATCGTGCGGAATTTCAAATAGTTCTTTTTGTTTAGGTAATAGTTTATAATTAGGCATATTATTTCATTTCTTTATAAATAATTTCTTCTAAATTCGTTACACGTCTATCAAGCCTGTCTAATTGAGTATGAGTTTGTGTTATGAATTCATCCAATTTAATTGAGATGTTGTCCATTTTGGCAAAGTGGCTCCCGAGAAAAATAAGACATCCTGCAAATGTAAATACTGCTCCAATAGCCCATCTTTTAATTTCCAGAAGTACATTAAACATAAGGTTTACTTTTGCAGTTACTGATAAATCATCCGGATGTTCAGGGTCGCCAAACAGGAAATGATTTATTTTGTCTAACTGACCTTTTAATAACATATGGTGTTCGTAACATTCTTGCGCCTGTACTGGTCTTTCTGGCATCATTTCCCCCACTTACAGAATAATTGATAAAAATTAACAGAGTTTTTCATTAGAAATCTATTAAACTTATTTACCCCAGACACTATTAACAATGCATTAAAGACTTTAGTTGAAAATTCTCTATCATTATCAATATAAGAATGGTTTTCACATAGCACATCATGTATAAGAGAAGGTATGAGAAATTTAGAGTCGGTTTTTGCACCAATTAATCTCCAAAACATACGCGGTATAGAAGCGCCATCCCAACAGTAATTTTTTCTTATTGTGAACTCATACTTTTTATATTTTTTATTATCGAAAAGTGAAACTTTAAGCTCTCTTTTGTTCTCAAAAGGATATTTTGCTATGGCATTTTTTTCAAGAGTTGTCATAGATGGCAGAGCATAACGTATCTTCACCCTGGGATAATCATCAAAAAAAACTCCAATTTCTTTATCTTCAAACCAACTAATCACCCTAAAATCTCCAAGTAAATTTAAAACTAAAACCTGTCTTAGTAATACTAAAGTTTTTTAACCAATTCCAAAAGTTTTTCTTTGATTGCTTCTTTTGCTTTTTCAATGAACAAATCCTTCTTTTCTTCAAACAGTATTAAAGCTTTTTCTTTAAGCTCAGGCAGCTCTTTTAGGATATCCTTAACAAATCCTTCTAAGATTTTTTTGCGTATCCATTTAATCATTGTTTTCACTCCTTATAGTCTTGTTAACTTTATTTCCCTTGTAAAACCTTAGCTTAGACTTAACCCAGTTTCCCGCTTTATCATACAGGGATTGAAGTTTGTAGTCCGGACTTTCACGAACTAATAATTTACTGCCGTTATCCAGCGTTATCTGCGTCAGCTTTTTCTGCTGTATCAGTCGCTGTGTCCACCTCATTTTCATTGCCGGTTCTAAGGGAGGGTTTGTAGCGGGAACTCCCGACAGTACCCTATTTACCCCCGGTTGTATCTTCATCTAAAACCACCTCCAGTGTTCTATCCTCCGTTAATGTTAAAACGTCTGCACGGCTTATATAGCCTTCACAGCTCACAACTATATCTACGCTGCTTCCGTAAGGCACAGTTATTTCACTTTGGATTTCACTGTTAATCTTTATAACAGCCTCTTCCGGTATCGCATTAACTTTGAGCTTGCAGGTTGTCAGATATCTATAATCGTTAGTATCGAAGAACTTATCTAACTGTTCTTTTGTAAATCCTAATATTGTACCTACTGCATCAATGTATGGATTGCCTCTATAGAAATTATTAGCCTTAAGCTCGATTTGCAGAGCTTTAATATCAATAGTGGCTTTTTGTTTTTCTAAGAGAGATATAACATCATTAAAATCAAGCCCTTTAGCTTTGTATATAGCTCTTTCTACATCGGCAGCAGTAAGGTTAAGCATTGCAATACGTTCGGCTTCTTTACGTGCCTGCTCTTGCTCATATTCTTGTGTGTTATCTATAACCTCACCGTCAACAAGTTTTTCGTATGGCTCTAAGGCAAATAACTCTCCATTTACACCTTCCTCAATTTTTCTTCCGTTTTGATGGTTGTGCAGCACTATAAAATCTGCATATTGCTTAGCTGTATAAGGTTTTATTAGTTTATATGCCATAATACTTCATTCCTTCCTTCTATTTTATGTACCCCATGGCTATCCAATTTACCAGTGGCGTCCCTACAACATTTTGGCGTATTTGTATCTGTGTTGCATTGTACTGGCCGACATTAATCGTATGATAGCCTGCTGTATTAATATTAGCTTGGCAGCCTACAGCATTATAATTGTTATCTTTATATGATTTTAAAAGAGTAATATTTGTAGCTGCCTCTGTAACAGTTATTTGTCCTCCCTGTTCACACCATCCGTCAGAATATATCCTGTACCAGCTTTTATTATTAACATAGCTTTCAACGAGATAACCGCGTGATGGCGCATTGATATTAGTTATCTGTTCTTGCATCCTCCCTGCGTCAATCAGGTTAGCATTCTGGACAGTTTCACCGATATAGTAGTAGAGCGTCCATCCGTCTGGTACAACACCGGCGTTTGCGACTACAAGACCAGATTTAGTAGGGTCAGTGACAACAGAAACAGCATTACCATTAGAAAAACCAGTAGAGCCTCCGTTATGAATAGAACCAACAGCAGTACCATACGCAGAACCTGAAAGAAGAACAGGAGCCTGAATTGATGAGTCACCAACACCGAATACTATACCAGCATTTTTAGAACCATTAGTAAATCCTAATGAAATTCCATTACCAATAACAGCGCCGCTTCCAAACATTCCTTCTGTGCCATTTTTCAACGGCAGCCTAAAGGTTTCATCAGAGGTATTAATTACAAAGTCGTAGTCTGTATATTCTTCTGTACTCAGCTTAACTGATAAGCCATGTTTTACATAGATAGTACCAGATGGAAGTATTACGCTTGTACCTGCTTTAACTTCAGTATTACTCTCGACCAACAAGGCTTCATAAGCTTTTACGTAAGTTGCTTTAGGTTTATATTCTCCATCAGATTTTAACCAGCTTACGTTAAAAAGCTGGGCTGGTGAATACTTAGAGTCAAAGAGTGTATACGGATTATTCAGCTCAATCTCATTAGTGATATTGACCTCTGTTTCCTGTCCTGTGGCTAAACGGATAACGTAAGGGTATTGAATTGCTTCTTCCTGAACAGTTGCACCATCTTTATATTTCGGCGAAGAAAGAGAGGCATTAAACCCCGCATATAACTCATAATATTCCCTGCCTGCAGAAGCATTGTATGATTTACTATCTCCAGCACTACCAGCGTTATAAAAAGCACCTGTAAGTGCAGTCCCACTAATAGTATTTCCACCCCTGAATGTGCCAATTATATTAGGCAGTTCAGCTTTAATTGTCAAGCCAGCATTTTGAAGATTAAGCACCCCCTGCACATTAACTACTGCAGGAAGACGCATAGAAATAAGCACCTTTGTAGAAGGTGTATAATGATATACAGGTTGGGTGGGATATAATCCATAATCGGTTAATATTTCCTCATTGTCTATCCCAATGCTATATGAACTATCACCCAATATCCCCCCGTCTACGAATTCAAAATGTGTAAGCAGATGAGGTATAGCAGTAAAACTATTCGGGCTTGATGGATATGGCACTTCATAACATACTGCACCTATTGTTGTATCCGGAATACAAAAATTTTTACCTTCTCCGGAACGGCTCTTTGTATATGTCGGCCCTTTCAAGATTTGCAAAACAGGAGAGTTATTGTTATTAGCAGCAATATCAGTGCCGTCAAGAGCACTTTCTATTCCTGACCCAGGCGGGTCATAATCAGGATAACCACTAACAGTTCCCCCAAGCCGAAAAAAAGCATTTTCTGTTCCGGCATCAGCTTCTACTTGTGTTACTGTAAAAGTTATATTCTGGTTTTCTTCTCCCGTAGCAGTGTCAAATAAGTATCCTATATCTCCAACTTCTATATTATCTTTTAATTTGTGAATGCAGAATGCCGTTCTATATGAATTAATAGTATCTGTCGTTTTATATAAACTCACTTCAAATATATATCTATCATATCCAACAGCATGATATTTATCGGCTACATCATCATAATTCAGTACAAACTTACCAACCTGGCCGTAGTCGCTTGCTTCTTTTTCAGCCTGCCAACTTTGCTCGGTTGTAAACAATGACGGAGTTGTTGTCTGCAAAGATATGAGTGCTGCAGCTGCACCTTGCAGGTTTTTATTGATAGTTAACAACTGACCGTTGAGATAGTAATCCAGCCCCAGAGCTTCATTAACATATAGGGCATGGCGGATAGATAATAGAGGCAGGCCGTCACCTCCGCTTTTAAACTCCTGTTCTTGTCCTTCTCTATCTGTATAATAAAGCTTGCCATCCCGCATATAGAAACCTGTAGATTGAATATTACTAATTTGCGTTTCGGCTTCATTTTGAATATCTTCTACTGCAATATTTTTAGCAGCAGTGATATCACTTAAAGATGCAGTACCTGTTGTAGTTATACTTGTATATGCTTCTGTACCTACAGCCTGAATATTTGTCACTGCAGAATTTGCAGCCGTTTCAAGATTATTTGAATATCCTGAATATTCATTTGATAGTGCTTCTGACTTTTTGGTATACAGAGAAATAAAATCGGAAGATAAACCATTAATACTGCTCACCGCAGTGTTTTTAGCATTTGTTATATCACTTAGAGCAGTAGTACTTGCAGTAGTTACGCTTGTATAAGCATCTGTGCCTGTTGTTTTAATACTTGTAATCGCAGAAGTTTTAGCAGCTTCCAGACTGCTTGAATAAGTTGAATATTCACTCTGCAAAGCCTCAGATTTTTCCGAGTATAAGCTGTTAAACTTAGAAGTTAAGCTGTTAATATTTGTTTCAGCAGTATCCGCAATTTCCTGTGCATCATTTTTGTATTGTAAGGCATATTGAGCAAGTTCTTTTGATTTACCCGCATAATATTTAGAAGAATAATCTATACCCTGCACAAGCTTATCTGATATAGCCCATTCTTTAGCTGCCCCATCATAATATTCTTGACAAGTTCCAAAGTCTACACTATATTTATTTCCTGCAGATGATACATTCACATTTATTCTATTATTTCTAGAGCTAACATCAACCATTACTAAATTCCCTCTACTTTTTTAGGGTAAACTGTTATTGTATTCAAACTTCCAATTTGAGTATTTCCAATCAATAGTGTATCCTCCATAAAATCATCCTTATTGCACAATTTGATACCATAATAATATGTCGCTGTTTCATCATCCTTTTTAACAGTTAATAAATTGGTCAATGAGCCAGTAATTGTAAATATTACAGATGAACTATTATTTGTATCCAGCTCGATTTCAGAACCAATCGGGTTACGGTTTTCGTCTTGAATAGCAAAATAAACAGAATAATTCTTATCTGTAGGTAAGCCGTTAATCACAAGTTCCCCGCTGTCCCCCTGAATGAGCGTAATATTTCCGTCTTTATCGATAGTAAAAGCCATTTCTAAACCTCCTCACCGTTTGCGACTTTAAAAATGTAATCTAACTGTTTCGGAGTAATACTCAATTGGCTAGCCATAGTATCGAGCAGTGGGTTAGAACGTTCTAGTTCAACACACAAATCCCATTCAAGTTGTGCCTGCTCATTAGTTGCAATAAGTTCTTTTAATTGTGTATATGTAATTCCCAATTTCTGTAAGGCTAGTGCAAAAACACGTTTTGTCACTGTTAATTGTTTAACACGTTGTTCCTCAACTTCTTTTTTATCAGCTTCGTAGTTAGGGTTCTCAACTAGCTTTCCGTCAGAAACAATATAGTAAAGCCTATCATTTTGAATTTTATCAGCTTCGTCTTTTGTTATAAGAATAAACCCGTCTTTAAGTGAACCGATATAATCTACAATTGCGATATTCAATTCCTCATTACAAGAATATTGCCCTCTATAATCTTTTTCAATTCTCCAAATACCATTTTTAAATATAGCAATTTCATCATTGTTAGTTTTGGGCGGAGCTGTAAAGGTTGAATTAGCCGGAAGCATATAAATCTCTTTACCTTGTTTTTTTGTTTCCTCGGGGTCTAAATACCCTTCATCTTCTCTTAAAAACACCCCTTCATCATCATATCGATATATTTTCATATATAAACTCCTATTGATATCTTCCATAAACTCTGACTTTTAATGCTGGAGGCTGTACTGTTGGGCTAGCGCCATATATTGAACTTGAGCGAGAAGCATTGAGTCCCCATTTTATACCAGATGATGAACCGCCACCAGTAAATCCCAATCCGGTGGATATGGCATATACAGCCCCGCTTACAACCCCCAATTCATTTGTACGTCCACCGTTCCATGTGGCTGTAATATTCGGCAATCCTGGTTCAATATACCCATAGTCAGTAGCGCCCCACGGCACCCTTCCTACAAAGTTAGGCAGGTTAAAAGTGGTACTTCCATCCCCTTCTCCATATGTAGTACCAAACTTTTCAAATAATAAAGAATAAGTTTCTCTAGAAACCTCCGCACCTTCATACCAAACACAATTATCAGGCAATATACCATCAAGAGATAATTGTGGTGCACCAATATCAAAGACATCTGTTATTAAAATTTTAATATCTTCTATTTGTTTAGCTATATTTTTATTTAGTGTAGAAATACTTGTTGCCAGATTTGCATTAGTTGTATTCAAACTTTCTGCAAGGTCTTGAATATCTTTGTTTAGTGCATTAAAATTGTCGTTCAATTTCTTACTTGAAGCTATTGAACCATACTCAATTTCTGTAATAGTCATTCTATCCCCTTCCATAATAACCTTATAAATTTCATCTAGCTTTTGCTGCATATTATTAAGCTGAGTATGATAACTAACGCCCCAGGAACGTACTTAATCTATTAATATGTCCATATTTCTATATTAAAAAAAGCCATATTATGGCTTGCAAAATGATATACAATAAATATGCTTATTAACTTTTTTAGATTTATTTCTTTTCAATATAATGTGTTATTGCAGCAGAAAGCAATGCTGTAAAAACATATGATAAAAAGAAACCGGATTTTGTCATTATTGCTTGTGGATTATGCCAATTTATATATAGAAAAGATACGAACCAAGTCATAAGCAGTATTACAACCGCAATTGGCATAATGATAAAAAACAAAACTATTTTCATCCAATGCTTAAAACTTTTCCAACGTCTTTCGTGAGTATGGTTTAGTTCTATAGTTTCTTTTTTAAGATATTCTTGGAGTTGTTTTGATGTTACTTTTGAAATATCTTCTGGTCTAGTAAAAGCTGCTTCTGTAGAATATGGTTTTGTCATTAAAATATCTCTATTCCTAAATTATTAGCTCTGATACTAGCAGCTCCTACTGAAACCTTAAAAGCTTTAGCTAATTCTGTTAAATCTTCACACTCGTTTGCTTTCTGAATAAATTCAGCTTGAGGCATAAGTAAATCTGCAGCAAATCGATTTGCTTCTGATTCTAATCTCCTATATTCAGGACTCATAAAATCTGCTCTTGGTATACAAACATTAATTCCATCGCCTATTTTATACAGTGTTGGCAATAGGCTACCATTGTCTAATAATTCTCTATGTCTTACAAAATGACCGATTTCATGGGCAATTGTAAATTGCTTACGAGTAGCAGGATGTTTTTTATTAACACATATAAAATACCCATTATTGTCATGAGAAATATAACCGGAAATTGATTTATTTTCAAATTCTTTTTCGTAGACTTCAATTCCTAAATCATTAGCCAAGCTAACAACATCAACAGGAATAGAGTGAACATACCTGTCACGCACTTGTGCAAAATTCTGAGTCATAATCTCTACCTTTCCAAATAAGCATTTACATTATAACATAAATATTATGATTTTCCAATATATATCTAAACATTTGTTTATTTGTCCATCCTTTGCATCTGTCTTTTCCACTTGGCTTTGTAAGCTTCTTTTTCAGCTTTGTTGAGAGGTTGCTTATTCTGTAAAGAAAGTCCTAAGAACCTATTAATCATTTTGGTGGATGAGGACGTATCATTAGCTGCATATCTCTTGTTTTTGCCAATAAACCTATCATTTTTGTTATAACCGCCTAAATCGGCATCATACAGTTTATCAGGCTCTTTGTAGCCGCCATTAACAATTAAGTTGCCCAAGCCTTGAATAGTTGCTTCGGGTTTTAATAATGGTGAACGCATTGCAGGATAAATAGTTTCTAAGGCTTCCTTGCCAATATAATTTAGACGAGGTGATAGTGGTAGATTACCTTCTTTGAATTCAGCGGTTTTCTTATCTAAATAACCTTCTTTTTTTTCACCATCAATCCATTTTGTTTTCTTCATATATCTACGGCTGGTGATTTCACTATCGTTAAAGAATTGTTTACCCCTAATAGCTTCTAAAGGCTTTTTAATCGCAGGAGAAAGTCCACCCCTGTCTGACTCATCAATAAACTCTTTAAACGTGCTGTAAGGTATCTGAGCAGTCTTATTTATAAGCAATTCTTTGTTGCTTCTGCTGTCATATACTCCAGTTCTTAATGCCCCTTGCTGCCACTCTTTTAAATCTTCATCTTTTTCTTTTAGACGTTCTAATTCAAGGAATATCATTGCACATCTGGCAGGATTTTCTTTTGCAAGGGTCAATGTGTGTCTTGTAATAGTTCTATACCAGGAATAGAAAGGTACAACTCTTTTAAGAACTTTCTTTTCAAACTTATTGAAGTTATTATAATCTCCAAGAGTATCTTCAATAAATTTGACCATTGTTTCTTCAAGTTCAGGGTAGTCTTTGATGTGGTTTAGAAACGCTTCTTGCGAAATCATACTTTGCCCGGTCTTTTTAACCAAATCCTTTTTAACCCTGTTCATTTTAATGCCATAGACTTGTTTACGTTCAAAGCGTTCCATCTTCTCATTAAGCTTCATTAATTTATCACAAACTTTATTAAAGGCCTTATTTGGCAAGCCTATGCAAATGTTCAAAGCTTCCGCACTTAATGATTTAGCATTATGAGTTTCAACTATCTTCTTGGGAACAGTTTTACCTTTAATAACTTTAAAGTGAAGTCCATTATCATAAGCAGCTTTCATCGTTTTCAAAGTGGATGTATCAATTGTATGCCCTCCGCAAAGATTTAGGAAATTATCTAATGACTGCCAACCAGTGTAAGTTTGTCTAGTTTTATACCCCTCAACAGCTTCAAGTAAAGAGCTTTCAATCACTTCGGCAGGTAACTCGTAGTCTTTAAGTTTTGCTGCTTGATAAAAGCTTTTAATATACTCGACAGGATTAGATTTTGCCATAATCATCATTTGGTTGCCAAATCTGTTATTGAATACAAATGATGATGAAGTTAAAACCCCTCTCTTGAAAGAGTTATTGAATGCATCAAGGATTGCACCTGCTGTTTTAGCAATGGCTTTTCCGGTCTGGTCTTTTCCATACCTTGCCCAATACTCAGCCACAGTTTCGCCGGAGCCATCAAACAGCTTCTTAAAGACTTGTTCAGGCAATTGATAATCAGGTTTAGAGTTTCTATTCGCTAACTCTATCCAATTCTTAGCGACCTTTTCATTCTTGAAAGCTTTCTTAATAGCTTCTTCGCCTTGCAGCATCATTTCATACCAGGCTGTTGATTTTTTACCGTAAACAGCATTAGCAAGAAGATTTCTATTAACTGCTACATAACCTTTAGACGCTTTTCCTGATGCGGGAATAGGTTTAGCAAATTCTGACTCAATAAAATCTACAGAGTCCTTTAGATGTTGAAGCTTAATTTCTTCCTTCTTGGTTTCAATAAGGATATCCCTTGTGCTTCCGTGCTCTTTTAAGCCTTCTAATGCTTTTTCACCAAAATGACCTACTTTATTTTCCCTGCTTTCGTTGTAGTTACGAGTAAGGTCTATTTTGTCGTTAGCTTTGCCAAAGCCTTGTTTAAAGTAAACTCCTTCACCATCTTTAGCTTGTTGTTTAAGTCTGTTGGTTGCTTGGTCTTGCGTAATAATATCAAAATCAATCTTGATTTGTTCTTGATGTTTAGATGAATTGCGAATGCTCTTAATGAACGATTGAGGAGTTGGAGCTAGTCGTTGCTCTCCTTGTATTTGTTCCTTAGATAATCCAATTCTCCCTGTTTCATGTTCAGGAAGCTTTCCGTCAAGTCGATAGCTTCTTTCATTGTTTGAGCCTTGATTGTTTCCTTTATACGAAGAACTTCCATTTCCAGTAAGTCTGGAGTTCCGCCCTGTTTCAGAATGTCTAATGTTGTTGTCAAAATATCCTTTGAGTGGTTCGACACTTTCTCCCCCTTCTGCGCTTCTTGCCCTTACTTCTAATATATTATTTCTATATTTTACAAGATTGTCAAGATGAGTTTTTATAATTCTAAATTTGTAAACCATTCCTCTTTCTTTCAAATAGGTTCTGAATTCTTTGATATTTCTAAATTTTCCCAATCTTAGACCTTTGTTATAAATATTGACTAAGGAGTCTATTTGTTTTTTATTTTCGCTTTCGAATTCAACCATTTTTTGAGAGTCAGAAGTAAGCTTATTTCTAGTTTCGTCATACCATTTCTTAAATTCTCTGTCATTGCTAGAATGGTACTCTACATCATCTTTTCTGTGTTGTACTTCATGCAACAAAGTTTTGGTTTCTTGTGTTCTATCATTTAAGCGATATAAAGTAATATCCTGTGTCCTATAATTGTAAAAACCTCTTACACTTTCATTTTCCGGCATATCGTTTATATGCACAACAGTATCTTCTACTCCTTCAAATTTACCCTTAAATTCAGGATAAAATTTTTCTAAATTGCGTAGGTTTGTCTTGTTATAACCAAGCTTTTCTTGTCGAGGGGCATTTTTATCATAATCATAAGCTACATTATCGCCATATATTAATTGTCCTAAAGTCTTAGTATCGTTTTCATCATCGCTATTCAATGCCTTAACTCTAGTTCTTAATTTTTGTTTCCAAGACATTTGAGCCTTTTCATTTTGTACTCTATCATACCAACGCTCCATTTGAGAACTTTTATTTACAAAAGGCTTATTAACAGAAGGCAATTGCTTACCTTTCCAGGCTTGTTCAATTTCCTTCCTTAAATCGGTATCAGATGTTGGCTTAAATTCATCAAGATTACTTTCATATAAATCATCAGAAGCTAAACTCCTTGGCTTGCCTTGTGCTTTCTGTTCATACCAATTACCGGCATCACTACCTTCTGCACTTCCACTAGGCAGTTTCTTTTTCTTGCTGTATGCAATCCAGGGCTTACCACCTTTTTCAATATGAACTCTGCCGCCATATGCACTGCGCTTAATTTGAGGTGCATTTTCATCAGGAATAAACTCTGTTACAGTATGTCCTGTATTCTTGCTTGCATTAGCAAGAGCTTCTTCCCTTGTAATAGGTTTTGTTCTTTTTTTGAAAAAGTTATCTTCTGAAACATTATCATCAGGGAGCTTAATCTTAAACCTTTCAGCATCATCAGAAACATGGCTGGCATCGTTTTTAAGATGGGTTACATCCTGTTTAGGATTAACTACATCTGTTTTTGATTTTACATGGCTTAAATCGTCTTCTGCATGCTCTGAAGCTTTTTCTTTTTTTAGAAGATTATCAAATAATTCTTTTGCCTCTGCCCGGTCATTTGTAACAGTACTTTCCTTAGGGTCGCCATTCTTCAATCTGTCAAAAATAAGTTTTTCTTGTTCTTCATTTAAGCCAGCAGCATTATTTATTTCATCTACGTCAGATTTAGAAAATCTTTTTTCAAGAGCAGTATTACCTCGAGAAATATTTCTATTAAGCTTTTGATATTTTCTAGCAGTTTCATTAACGGCATCAACTCCTAATGTGTCTGCTAGAGTGCCTTGTATGTTAGCAATTGTATTACCAATAGGAGTTTCACGGTTTAATAGTTTGTTATAGACATTTGAAATAGCTTTGACTGGTTTAGTTTTAACAATAGCTTTCGCAGCATTAGCACCTAAGTGAAGTCCACCAGCAAGAGCAGGCATTGCTATAGCGCCAATTGCCATATCCTGCCCTAACGTATTTTCATTATCAAACCCGGCTAGTTTATGAGCTCCGTGGTCAAATGCTCCCCACATAGCACCTTCCGAGGCTAGGTTAGGTAATTGCTTAACAGGTTTAGGTAATCTGTTTAAAATTTTACCGCCTGCATCAAAAAGAGGTTTTGCAATCTTACCAACGACAGGAGCTTTGGCTAATTGGGAAGCTACCCAAGTCCCGCCTTTTCCAAATGCAAATGGTAAAGTTTCTATTGCAAGAATTGCGTCCATTTTTTGTTTTTGTACATTCGGGTCAAAATCAGAACGATTAAGCCATTCATCGACGTTAGTAGCTTTTGCTTTTAAAGCATTTTTAAATTTATCTAAGCCACCTATTTGATTATCGCCCTCACCTTCAAAGTGTATCTTGCCATCTGCGCCAAGATAAGAGTTATGACTTGTGCCACCTTGAACAACCCCGTTATTTGCATAAACAGGTTGCGGAGGTTCTATATTAACAGGAGGCTGTGCAACCGGAGGAATAGGTTTTGGTTGAGAAGTTACTCTCGGTAGTGATACAACATTTGGTTGCACAGCTCCGTTTATGTTTGCATCAGAAAAGCCGCCAAATTCAGCAAACGGGTCTGAATTTGGTTTAGAAGTATTGTTTCTCTGCGGCTGTTCATTATATAACTCTGAATCAGCTATACCGCCGAACTCTTCAAAAGGATTTGACATTATAATCTGCTAACTCCCTTGCCATACTTTTTTCTGGCCTCTTTGAACTGTAACGGAGTAAGATAACCGCTTTGCCCGTTAATTGAGCAGCGGATAAGCTCTCCGTCTTTAACCTTCTTAGCAATCTCTTTTTGTTTGTTTTCCATTTGTTTTTGATTGTATTTTTCAACCCCGAAGTTATATTTCTTTTCTTCAATGCCTTCTGTATTTCTATTATGATTTTGAGTTTCAGAAGCTTTAAGGGCATTAGTATTAGCATTCTGTTCTTGAATATCTTCTGTTACAAGATTATGCCTGCTTGTTTCGTTAACCTTCTTTGTATCATTACTTTCTTGAGCTCCGTGAACTCCTACGGCATAATTTTCATTTTCGAAGTTGTTATTTAACAAACTCATAGCATTTGTATACTCTTCTGGAGTTATCATGCCATATTTTAGCAGGTCTGAAAATTCTTTAGCCTTTTTAGCATAAGCTTGGTAATCCACCCTCTTTGCATTGTTGGAAGTCATAGTATCTCTGTATTTAGCGAGTGCATCAGCAGCATAATCATCTTTCGTGTAGCGGGATAACGCGCTTGGAGCTTTTCCTGGATTGAGCTTTTTGTCATAGTAATTAGAGGTAGCTTTTGCAGTACCGTATGAATATGCATTATTTAAAGAGTCTGCCCAATCTCCGCCTGTTGCTTTGGTTGCAAGAGCAGCAATACCTGCTTGCGTCCAAGGATTTGACATTACTCTTGCTCCCGTACCAGCGAGTTCCCCAACTCTATTCATAAGAGTCTTTTTAAGTTCATTAGCACCGCCGGTAATTGTTCCGTTTTCTGTTTGTGACGGAATTACTTCATTATTAGCTAGACCTCTATATAAATCACCTTCCAGGAAACCATGTTGTGAATTGTCCTGATAACCTTTGCTAAAATCCCTAATACCATTGCTAACAGAATTGCCAAGTGATTTAAATAAACCCATGATTGATTGTTTTTGTGCTTCATTATTATCTAATTCTTGGCTTGCGCTACCATCAAAAGGTAAAGCAGGAGCGGCTGCACCGGTTGCCCCATTATAATATTTGTCTTGTTGTTTATGAAGTTGTTCTGCATAAGAATTAGCCTCATCAACTGAATTAAATTTCCCAAGATATTTTCCGGTCTGATAATAATTATCAATGGCCTCATCATTCGACATAATTCTTCCACTATCCGAAACAGTAGGGATAAGTATTTCATTTTGCCCGTCATTAAAAGACATACTCCTAACAGTTGATGTTGTTCCGTCTGAATTTTTAACTAGTGGTCTATCATATAAATTAATATTACCCTTCCCAAACTGGTCTATATCTGCCTGAGAATTTTTACCAGTATTATACTGAGCTAAAATATCCTGTGTTATTTGTTCATTAGATGGTGCTTGTTGCATTTGTGACTGCATATTAGCAAGATTTTCCTGCCTTTGCTGTTCAAGCCCTTGTTTTGTAGCGTCAATTTCGTTTTCTGCAAGCTGTTGAGATTTGAATGCTTCTTCTTGAGATTTCAACATTGCTTTCTGGTCAGCTTTTTCCTTAGCGCCTTTTAACATTTGAGCAATTTGTATTGCGCCAGCGGCTACCCATCCTACTCCAGGTATAAACGATAAACCTGTTTTAGCCAAATCTAAAGCACCATCTACATTATTACCGTTAGCAAAATTATTAACCGCACTGACTCCCCCGGTTATTGCATTTACCGCCGGTACAGCTTTACCAACAGCTTGTCCAACACCTTGCATTGCTCCGCCGACTTTAGAAAATGCCCCTGCTGCTTTTGAAGCTCCGTTTATTTGCGCATTTGCGGCGTTACTTATCGCACTTCCGCCCAAACCTTTAGCAGCAATATTAGAATTTATAGCATTACCTACAGCGCTATTTGCAGTATCAGCACCAGAGCTTATAGCACTATTCGTTTGATAGGGCTTAATACCCTTTATGCCGTCATAAAAATTTATTCCGGAAATAATATTATCAGAAATAGGACTATCAATACGTTCATTCTTTGCTGAATAATATTTATCCATTAGTTTAGTATTTCTTAATCGTTGAAATATTTCATCTTTTCTTTGTTGTAATGTCATTTTAACTACCTATGTTGAGGAATTTGAAGTTGTTGTACTATTTTTGCCGACAGCAGCTTGCAGCGCTGTTGAAATATCATTATTTGCGCCGGTGTAACCTGTTGTATACAAGTTCATAAGATTGTTAATCATATTCCACGTATCATTTTGCGAGCTTGCCAACAACTGATTTGCATAATCAGCAGACTGATTAGAAAGATTGTTGTACATATTTGTTGCTTGTGAACTTCTAACCATATTGTTACTTGCTAACGGGTTGATAATATTATTCTGCAAATTAGATTGCTGGGTTTTATTAAACGAAGCAAGCTTAGCCTGATTTGTAGTACTGTTTAAACTAGGATTTAAATAATCATTTAACAAACCAGAGATATTCTGATTAACAAAATTGTATGCCGTTTCTCCGGCAGAACCTTTTACAAAATTGTTTGTAGTGTTGCCATTCTTATCAGTAGTTGTATGATAGTATGGATTACTTGTATTTGTATCAATAAAAGTAGGTGTACTACTTGAAGTACTAGAAGTATTGGACTTGCTTTTACCCATTACTTTTTCTCCTGTATATGTAAATATCTTTTTCTAGTTTTTCAAAGCCTGATTTTAATAAGCAGATAATAGCTGTCTTTTGTTTACACTCGGCATAAATATTGCAACTATACCAGGTCAGGCTTTTTTTGAAGCATTCCAGGTTTATTAAATGATGTTTCCTTCCGGCAAACGCAGTAACATATAACCTGCCGTCTTGTTTATAGAAGTATATGCAGCCTATCAACTCACCTTTATTCCAATCTATAAAAGAGAAGAAATGTGTCGTCTTAAGAACTGTGTCATACTCATCAACATCAAGTTTGTCGTGATACTTCTCAAACATCTCTTTGCATTCTGTATAGTTAAATAAAGGATGCTCCGGAGTTCTAACAACAATCATATTTGCTTAACCTTAACCTTGCTCATTTCGAGAGTTTTGATATAAAAACCTTGTCCTGCATCTTGCGTATAGATTGTAATTTCTAATGCTTTAAAGGTCGCAGAAGGCATCTTTAATATCTGCATTAATGCGTTAGGTATATAAATATATTCACTATCCCAGGTTTGGTCAGTATCGTAATAAAGCACATTCTTAATAGTCTTTGTTTTAATGTGTTTTATTTTAGGCTGCTTAAGCAAATCATAGTTTTTGACATATTTAACATAAAAATCATTAATATAACTGCCGTCAACAGTTATTCTCGGCGGAAACTTTGTAATCTTAAGTGTATTATCAGAACCTAAATTAAACAATGTGCATTTAAAATAACACTCTATGAATTCGCCGTCAAAATCATCCCCTGTATATTCTTGATAGAGTTTATTGCCTGCAGAATAAAGAGTACTATCAAATATTCCTATTGTATTGATGTGCTGGCATTTTCTCTTAACCCACTCACCTCTTATGTAATCAAAAATCATCACATAGGAATATTTTTTATCGTCAGATATAGGGATTAAGAACCAGACTTCATTTCTGTCTGACGTAACAACGGATAAAGCTCTAATAGAGTCAATATCTGCCGGTTGTATCTTCATCAGCTCATCTTGAATATCTAAGGCAATATTTTCTCCAAGAGTCTTATCCCCATTGACTATTTGCTGGAACGAAAACACACCTTTTTTAGTATCATCATAGAAATATAAATCAGTACCGTGAAACACCAAAGAGTTATACGAAGCACAACCACCGGGCGACTCCTCCTCCTGTTTAAATAATGTAGTTTCATCTAGTTTAATTAACACTGAACTGTCTTTGTGAAATACTGCCAGACTGCCTAAATATGGATAGATAGCTGTAATATTTTTAACAAATTCAATATAACCAGAACTTGTTTTAATTTCAGTATCAACATAGTTGAATATTCGGCAATCCCCTTTTTGCGAATACCAAAGAATTTTGTCATTAAATATCCACAATCTGCCATCAAAAACTACTAATCCAAGACCTTTAACAGTTCTATCTTCCACATCAACAAGCTTAATATTTTCTGGTGACTCAATAATAAGCGCTTCACTAGTTTCAGTATTACTGTAAATGTATTTTACTTCTTCCCCGTTAGAGAAGATAAACATATCCAGCCACCCCTGTGCAAAGTCTACACCCGAAGCCTTTCCAGTGACTGTTAAGCCGTTTAAAATTTCTTTTAAGCTATTTGCCTTAATGTTGAATGAATAGAGCTTTCCTTGCGTTTCTGACTCAGTATATAGAAACAAATATTTATTACCCAATTGAGTTGACTCAAAAAAGCCAATAATCTTTTCATCAGCAGGTAATATTTTGCAAACAGATGTATTTCCTGATGTAGTTCTAATCCCAACACCTGAATTCAACTCTGTGAAAAACAGTTCTACGTTCTGGCAATCAGAACAAGTAATTTTATCAGAAGAGAAAACAGAGTCTTTTCTTCTGATGCCACCAAAATTACAGTTAATAATGCTTGTTATATTGCTCATTTATTTCCTATAAGGTTTAATATAGTTATTGAATGCATAATCATTGAGCTCATTTTCATTGAGTTTAGGATACTTAAAATGAATTTTGTAACCTTCAATGTTGTTTTTGATATCAAACATTGTATCTTTTATACCTTCGTGTTGTAGTAAATCTTTAGCTTCCTTAGCAATTCCATATATCGTAGTTCTAGGTAAACCAATATCATTTATTGCCTGTGCAGTACCTGTTATATGACGGAATTTATTCATTTCGTTTGGAGTCATATTCACAGTATCTGCTCTATTATATTCTTCTATACCCGGTAATAAAGAAGTATAGTAATAATTAAAAGGTTTGCTAAAAGTTTCTAAAACCTTATTGAATATTTCATCTTTTAAATTGTTATTTTCATACATTTATGATATTAAACCTATGTAGAACAAATTTTGGAGTGTATCATGCATGCTGTGGTATATTAAAATGTCAGTAAAACTAGTGTTCATTGTTATTATTGGCTGGACTTTGTTTTTTATGTTTAGAGATTTCTTTATTGTATTTACTGACTTATACCTTAGAACATATTTCCATAGAGCTATTCCAGCTAAAGTATTTTTCACGAAGAATTACATCGAAAGACATCCGGAAATAGAAGGAACTTGTATTGATTATAAAGATGTTATCAAAATTTTTATGGAAGATTGATTTGTATAATATTTACCAAATAATTCTTCTGTTTCTAACTTTATCCCTGCAATACTTGAATAATACAGCAAGAGAGTCTTCATATTGTTTCATATAGCCGGAATGGTTTTCATCAGACTCATCCGCAATTGCGTAAATCATTGCCAGCGAGATTAGGCAATTGCAAAAAGGTTTTTCATACTTTTCAGGAATGTTTACTTTATCGTCTTCTTCTGTTAGTTCATAAATTTGTTCGTCGTCTGCAGTTAATGCACAAGGCATAAGCAAATAATCAACTGTGATTAAATAAGTATCGTCAGGGACCGGATAAAGATATAAGTTTTCACCTTTGATATAAAAAGCCTCCGGCTCACCTTCTTTAGTATCCAATTCATCTTCATCATCAACATAGGTTAAGCTTTTGCCATTGTACTTAATTCCAAATTTTTCCTTACCATTAACAACCTTCTTAGTGATAATACCATTAGGCAAAGAGTAAGAGGTCTTATTCTGTTTTGTTCTTATTAATTGAGTATAGTAACGGAAAGACCATGGCTGATAGTTCCAAAGGAAAGATAAAGCTTTGTTGATTGATATTTTTAAAGCGCTTTCAAGGTCGTCTATAGACTCAGCATCACTATCATACATAGACCAGGGCTGACCTGCACAAGTGTTGTATAAATCAATGAATGTAAGAGTCATTATTCACCTCTTAACTCTCTAATTCTACGGATTAACTCTGCCTTTTTCTTATTATGAGGGTCTGTTATTCCTAATTTACCTGCAAGAGTTTCGAGAACATCTTTTTCTAATTTTTCTAAATCACTTGCATCGAATTTTCTAAAGATTGGATTAACACGTTTTTTGTTTTTGTTAGCTTTTTTAGCTTCCTTTTCTGCAATTGCTTTATCATCCCTAGCAATCTTTTCTGCTTTAGCTTCAAGAACTTGTTTAACTTCTTCTTGTGAGATTGTGATAGTAGGTTCAGGTTCATTTAAACCTGCATCCAGAACTTCATAATTACCTCTGTCAGAAGCTTTTATTCTAATGGCCTCATCGTCTGGAAGCGTAAAAATATTGCCTGTTGGTTTGAATAACAGTTTTATCATATATAAACTCCTTTCGAGATATATTGAAATATTCAAAATGCATGTGATAATATAAATAAAGGGTGTCTTATGAATATTGATGTTGTTTTACATAAAGAAGAAAATGGTTACTGGGCAGAAGTGCCTGCCTTAAAAGGGTGTTTTACGCAAGGTGACACTGTAGAAGAAGTTACAGAAAACATAAAAGAAGCTATCAAGGCTTGGTTTTCTGTTGAAACACCTAGTGATGGGGAAGTAATTTCAGTTATATTATGAAAAATATTTCCGGTAAAAAACTTTGTAAAATATTGGAAGAAAACGGTTGGAGTTTAGTAAGAATATCTGGTTCTCACCATATATTTATTAAAGATGGGGAAGACGCTAGAATAGTAGTGCCTGTACATGGAAATAAAGAAATTAAAACGGGCTTATTAAAAGCCATCTTAAAAACAGCTGGTTTGTTATCTTTATTTTTTGTGTTAACTAACCTTCCATAACAAGTTTTGCGTGTTTATAAATAAGTTCTATTTGCTTATTGTTGGCTTCATTTAGTAGTTCACAAAGAGCTTCTTTATAATCATCTTTTGGAGCAGGTGTATCATATAAGTAGAAGATATCGGCAACATCTAGATTAAATGCTTTGGCATAATTCTCAATTAGCTTGGGTTTAGGGAAGTTGATACCACATTCTATACTGCTTTGAGTTTTTGTCGCAATTCCAACTATTTCCGCCAGTTCAGCTTGTTTTAAACCGGCACTTATACGCAACTCTCTAATTCGTTTCCCAAATCTTTTTCTTAATTCCATAATCTTACCTTATCAATATTATGTCTTATGAAATTAGTATCGAACACATTTGCATGTTATATATTGCAAAAAGTACTATTGTAATGTAAAATACATGGGCTAGGTGGTTAATTGTTAAAAAATTAAAGAGCATGTAACATGGTTGAATTAAAAGGAAGGTGAAATGAAAAAGATTATAATTATTATATCTATTACATTGACATGCAATTTTGCATTTGCTTGGGATGGTTTTGATTACGAAACTGGTAATTATATAGAAATTGAAAGTGGTCAATTGGTAAGGCCGGGAAGGGATATTGAAATATACGATTATGGACACGCTGGCTATAGAACGGTAGAAGTTCAGAGTGTTTCCGATGATGAGGTGGAAGTATATGATTATAGCACAGGTGAATACCGTGCTTTTGATATGGATTAATTATGACAGTAAAGGATTTTTAAATGAGAAAAAAACTATTCTTTATTACGATAGGCTTAACAACATTAATGGCATGTGGAATTTGTTGCTATGCCTTGAATGATTATAAAGTAGCCTATAACCAGAAATCGCATATATATCATAATGTAGGTTGCGAATGGGCTAGAAAGTGCACTCAAAATTGTATTTTCATTATGAAATCACAAGCTATAAATCGCGGCGGTCAATCCTGTAAAGTATGTGGGGGCTGATATGGTAGGGTTGAGTACATTACAGTACGAAGAAACATCTTTTAAAGAAAAGCAGAACAAAACATTTGAATATAGTAAAAATCCATTTACCCCAACCGGTAGAATGAACAGAACTTTTTATTTTATCTATTCATTTATTATGAAAAGTATTGACAAAATTGCTGATATTTTTATACCGCCTGATTTTTATGACAACATCATATTTTGCTTTTTAGGTTTATATCTTTGCATTTGTTCTATATTTATTGTCAAAAAAAGATTTCTAGATATTACACTTAACAATAATCGCTCTTGGGTTTATGCAATATTGTTATGTACATCTGCGTTTATTTTATATTACATAAACCCATATTGTGCTCTGATAGTTGCTCCGTTTTTTATTATACTTCTTGTTTCACCAGCAAAGGATATACACGAAACTTACTTAGGAATACCAGAAGTAAATAAAAAAAAAGACATGGTGATAAAAGAGGAAACCGAGATAAAGCAGAAACGAAAAAGTCCGAATATTATAAAACTTCGTAGAAAAGTTAATAAGTTTAAACAAAATTTTATAAGTAACCGAAAAAATATACTAATAACATTGCTATGTATTTTAACAGTATTTCTATTGTTTCGGTTAACTTGTTTTGAACAAAGAATACAAGGACAAAAAGTTATCACAATTAATAAAATCACTGGCAATGCTACGTACAGATTAATTGAACGGTATTAAATTCAGGAAGCTGTTTGAATACTCAAGAACAATAAGGATGTTGTTTGCGGAGTCTAATATGAAATTATTGATATATCTCGGCGATTTAGTATATGAATTTAAGGAAAAATTTCCTATGATTTACTATGCCATTATAATGCCATTATTGATTATATTTTTTATAGATTATGACATGTCCTTCGGTCATAATCTAATATACGCTTTTTGTTTACTTTTATTTTGTTTATTTGAAATATTAGTATTTGCTAAAATAGCAAGTATCTATGAGATAAAAATTACAATCAGAGATGATAAATATAGTTTAGTGTTGCATGCTTGCGTTTATTTAGCAGTATTTATAAGTTTATCGGTTTTTAGTGCAAAATACGCCATGCTATTTTCTAATCATATTTGCAAGATTGTAAATTGTATAAATCATATAGAAAAACCTATAAGAGATTATGATATGCAAGATATGGGTGGCATTGACGGTGTACCTGGAAGGTATGAATAAATAATAGTGAGGGGGAATAATCCCCCTCTTATTATTCAACGGGTCTAAGGCCAGCCCTTTTAGCAACAGCGTAAATAGTGCCCGCAAATGTTGAAGCAAATGCAAGGTCAACAGAACCATCTCTGTTTTCAAATCTTGAAATATCTTCAAGAATGATTGCGTTTACTTTATCTTTTGTAGGCGTAATAGTCAAATCTCCAAGCATAGCATTTGGATAATTATCACCTGCTTTAATTGTAACAGCGCCTGCTGTCGTACATTCAACGACAATAACTAAAGAGTTATTCTTGTTAGCAAGTGCGTTTTCAATCTTAATGCCATTAGCAGGAGTAACAGTTTGTTTTGCAAATGCAATAATTTCAACTGACTCCGTAGCTTCTTGAACAGGAAGCTGAACCTTTATAACATCTTGTGCCATTATTATTCTCCTATAAATTTCTTAAAATAGAGATTAATTATATGCCAATCCCTGAAAGCTTATATAAATCAATTAAGCAGCTTTTAATATCAATGGTGCTTTAATCTTAACAGTGCCGAAGTAATCTGCCCTAGGCGCACCAACACCATACAAACCATATCCCTTATATCTAGTGTTAAAGTTCTTTTCAGGTATGTAGTGCTGCATATTTAAGTCAGAAGATACGCCGCCTGCCAAAGTTTTACCTTTAATACCGAACAGCGGATACATTGAACCATCTTCATTTTGAGCAATGTTATTAGATACATGAATATCCCAGCCGCAAAGCTGTCCAATGAAGCCTTTAGCCATCTTCTTATGACCAGACTCAACATATTTCAAATCTTCTAGCTTGCCAAGATAAAATTGATACTCAGGCGGAACGATAACAACCATTTGCCCGTCAACCCAGGAAGTATGACCTTTTCCATCACCTCTCTGAAATTTAGCTTGCATATAAGCCAGGATGTCCTTTGCAGTGTTAGCATCTAATGCAATTGCATCACCATCATCATCTAAGTAATGACCTGCTCTTGTGTATAAACTTGCATAAGCCTGGTCAATAGCAGAAGCGAATTGTTTAATACCATCTTCCGAATATCTTTTAGCCAAATCCACTTTTTGCTTCATATCAGGTGCATTTTCAATTTGCTGTTCATCAAGCTTTTTAACTTCAAAGTGGAATGCTTTACCTCTGTCGATACGAACTTTGGTGCTAGAAGAAGTTACGACTTCTGCATCAGGAAGGTCACCGCCTGTATAATCAAATAATCTCTGTAATACAGGCATTTCAATATCAACTTCATCACCTTTTTTAACACCGTTTTTGAATTCAGTATGTGCCAGCTGACCTATGATTAAATCATCATAGATATACTTGTTAAATGACTTATTAAAAGTACCAATTATTAATTGTTCTATTGCCATTTTCTACTCTCCTATATATATTTGTCTAACAGTTTATCTAGTTGGACGTTGCTCAATTTGTTTAAATCGACTCTATCCATTTGCTGCCTAGATGCAGGAGCAGAGTTTAAACCTGAAATAGAAGCTAATTTATCAGTTGCCAGTTTGTTTGCTTCATTAGAAGCTGAGTTCTTCTTAAACTCTTCCTCAAACGCACTTTTCAGCTCTACAATTGTATTCATCAATACCTGAGCATCTTCAAAAGTGAAGTTGTCACCAAATCTGTGCAAAGTATTAACGAACATATTTTTAAACGGCTCATAGTTGAATAACTCATTGTGAGCATCAACAGACTTAGAGATAACATCTTCGATGTTTGTGAGCCTTGTTGTTTCGGCCATAGTCTGCCTGTCTTGCTCAAACTTGGTTCTCATTCTATCAGCTTGTACTGCAATACGTTTGTTTACATCCGGTGCGAATTCTACTTCAATTTCCCGCATTAACTTTTCTGATGGATTGTTAGCATATCTGTACAAAAGATTTTGTACATTTTCTCTAGCCTCATCATCTAAGTATTGCAAGTACTTCAAATATTCATTTGCTTCGTATTGTGCAACCTCGTATGTTTGCTGCATATCCAAAGCTGAATTAAAACCTGCTTGTTTAGCATTTTCTTCTTTTTGCTTATCTAAAGCATCCAAGCGTTCCTTGAATTTCAAAAGCTCTGCTCGTTCTTTTTCCCAAGAATTCTTTTGGCTTAAAAGAGGTTCTAATTCCTTATACGACTTTGCAAGGTTTTTAACATTGATTGAACCATCTTCATTTTTGAACTTATCAGGGCATTCAATGATGTTATCCTGTTCATTTTTCCCGGGTTCAGTCACTACCTCTTCTTGCTCAGCCTCTGTCGGCTCCGAGGCAGGCTCATCTAGTGCTTTTTCAATCTGTTCATCTAGACCTAATCCATCACTAGCAGAGTTATCTGCATTATCCGTAACTGTCGTATTTTCTAATTCTGTATCCATAATTACTCCTTATTAGCTTGCTTACATAGAGCAAGGTACTCTCTTTCCCATCTATCGCGCTCGTTTATGAGCAATAACATACCCCTGAGCATTTCAGCACTTAATTGTGAGTTGGCCTTCTCAACGATAAAATCTAATTCAAGCGCTCTAAGCTTAGTACAATCTTCACCGGTAACTAAATCATATTTAGCTCTTAAAATATCTTCTTTAGACATTCATCAAGCTCCTTCCTTGAGCGCATTTATAGGCTGTTCAACCGGTTCATTATCCGGCAATTTATGACCTTGTTTAGCCATCTCAACTCTTTTTTGCATCTCTTGTATAACAGGGGCTAGGGTTGGATTGTTTAAAAGAGCCTGTTGGACTTCCGGAGAAAGGATTTGTTGTATGTTTAAGAACCTTTCAGGGTTTTCAACACCTTTCTGTTCCATAAACCAGGTAAAGAACTCTTCAATATTAATTTGCAGTCCTGTTTTAATAAACATTTGTACAGCTTGTGCCACCATATCAACATAATTAAATCTTTCATTTGTGGCACTTCTATCTGCATAAGTATATCTATAATCAGCCTGTCTAACTTCATCATTGATAGTTACATTTTCAGGCTTATTTTCATTATTTACAAATACTGTTTCATCGCCAAAAGTAAAATTAGCTTTTAATTTAGCAATCTTTTTAACGTCTGATAAGATAAGGTTTTGATTTATTACATCTAAAAGCATTTTTAGACGGGTTAATTGACCTTCTACTTTCGTAGAAATTTCCGTGGCTGTTGTTCTGTCATTTTCCGAACCACCTGCCATATTAGGAAATACGCCAGATATTTCAGACATTAAATCGTCAATGTATTCCAAGTCTTGGCTAAATACATTAACAGCAAAATCTAATGGTGTTACTTTTGACTCCGTATATAATTGAGGGTCATATTCAATAATTTTACCCGGATATAAGTCAATATCATCAGCATCATCACCAAAAAAACCTTTAGGCGCCAAAACAGGAGGATTTTCTGTTAGTGATTGAAGGTTCATTGTTCTTCGAAGAATATCTTCTTGAGTTTCTGCAATATCTAGAATTGAATAAAGAGGTGAAATTCCTCTTTTTGTATCAGGGTCTTGAAAGTATGTTCCATATGAAAATGGATTAATAATGAATGGATTTTTCTCAAATCTTACAAGATATTTCCCTGCGACTACTACAGCATACCAATTCTTCAATACAGTGCCGTCGGTAAGCATTAAATCGCCCCAATGTTCTAACATTTCGACAGTAGTACCATTTCTGGTTTCTTGTTTTAGTGAAGTTGGATTTTGAGTTGATAATTTGCCGTCATCAGACCCTGTTTTAATCATTTCTCTAAGGTCATTAGCAACCTCTTTAGGCACTTCAAAGTATCTATTGTTGATAATGTCTTCCGGAGTTCTCCAAGTCCTGTTAATTTTGGGGCAGGTTTCCCAATTCATATCTAATTGAGTAGTATCAAATACAAAGTTAGCAGGGTCAACGCAATAGATGTAAGGATTATCATATGTCACCCTTTCGTCAATATAAAATTTATCTCCTTTTGCAACCGCAGAGGCTATTTGAAGGAGCTTAGAAGGTTCTTTAATGCCATTAAAAAAGCTAATAGGTCTTCTATACTCCTCAGATAGTTTTCTCCATGTACAGAAGCTTATAAGCTCCCCATAAATCAATGACTTATCAATAATTTTGTCACAAGTTTTGCCATACTCCATCTTTTCACAGATATCAACAAGCATTGTTTTTTGTTTGTTTGAGTTATTATCACTTTCGAGGTTTTCACCTGAAACATCAAACATAGAATTCATATTCGCATAGATATTTTTCCAGATAAAAGCCTTCAAAATTTGATGAAACATAAAAGCCTTACCCATCTTGAGTGTGCATTTCCAGGACTTAGTAGAACTGGCATCTGGTTTTATCACTTTTTTAAAATAGATTTCATTAATAAGTCTTTGAGCCTTCTCTAATTGAGATGCTCTAGCGTTATCATAAGTCTTAAACTCCTCTGAAATTTTCTTAGCAAGAGTGAGTTTATCTTCATCTGAAAGCTTTTTAACTTTTTGTGTTTTTTCTACAATGTATTCCACTAAATCTTGTCCTTATCAAAACCTTCAATAATCATTACTTCCGGTTCTTTTTCACACAAATTACCTTTGTCATCATAACCATAGGCAACTCTTAGACCTTTTTGAATTTTCGTAAGGCCAGACATAAGCATATCAACGTTATAAGCGGTAGCTCTTGCCTGCCCCTTAGCGACATTACCCGCCATAAGCTCTTGACTATACTGCCCGAGAATGAATTGGATAATATCTGCCCCTTTGTTGTATAAATCTATGCAGAGTGAATTAACATAAAGTTTATCTTTTTCAGCTATTTTAGTAGCATCATCAATTGCCCGCTCTTGAATAGCTCTCCTTTTAGCAGTGACGCCTTCGGCAGACATCTTTTTAACAATTGTATTCTTTGTAACATCAACATCAGGCAGAGCATCTAGAATATAATCTAAATCCTCGTTTCTTAACCACATCATACGGATTTTATCCCAATCCCTGGCAAGTGGTTTATGCTTTTTATTAGTATCAGCTTTTTTAACCATAAATAAAAAAATGGCAGAGATTGTAAGTACTACAGTCGAGAGAAAGGTGAAACATCCTATTTGTGATTAAAAACGAGCTAGTGCTACTCTGCCTGTGAAAATCTTTTAATTTCTTCCTTGTTGCCGTAGAAATCGCAAGCTATTTGCTTATAAGCGATTTCACCGGTCTTTTTATCAATAATTTGTTTATTTTCGCCATATACCCATCCGTAAGGTGTACCTTTATTGATTATTAAATCAGTGCTTTTGTACTCAATCTCTGATTTGTATAACTCTCTAAATTTATCAGCTTCCATCTTTTTAGAGTATTTAACGAATTTCATATCATCAGACTTCCTGTATTCGACTAGACAGGCAATATCCTTTTTACAATGAGGACAAACACCAAATTCTACTTTCCTGTTGTAAAAATCTTTATTAGGAAATAAAAACCAAATAACATAAGGTTTGAACAGAGAATTACAATGTACTAACAAAGACAGTTTCCCCTCATTATTTTCGTCAGCGTCTTTCGTAAAAACTACTCGAATGTCCGAATACAACCTCATTTTTTATGATTTTTGAAAAAACGTCAAATTGTTTTTAAGAACAGTTAAGATTTGAGCAATAAGCTTTAAATAGGATGTAAAATCTGCTATAATATAGTAGTAATAACCGTTTAGGTTATGTGCGATTTACATAATATTTTACAGAATGCCTTCTTTCGAGAGAAGGTATTTTTTTGTGCGTTAGAAAATACCGGTGGTGTTAGGGGGGATGTTCTCCTTTGTGGGTCGCTCGCTTTACCCCCTCTCCCCCTTGCTTTATCCTTGCCACCTTTGTCGCTCGCTCCTCGTGCGTTCTCTTGGCGCTTCTTTACTACTCACTTCGCTTGCCTGTCTTTAGTTGGTTTTGTTATACCACTAATTGTTTTGTAGGATAAGGCAGGCAGACTACGCTTCGTTAGAGCCTGTAGAATGCCCATTAAGCCATGTTAAATCAAAGTTAGGTACAAACTATCATGGAGCAGTGTGACCACGGCTAAATGGGCTTGTGCGTTGTGTGAGGAAAAGGTATGTTTGGAACTCCTATCCACTCTCCATTCCCCAATTCCATCTCTAACTCAATCCCCATGCACATTCCAACACAATTAACCCAAATAAGAACAAATAGAACATGAACTAGAAATATAAATATAAAACTAATCAATATATATCTAAACGATACATATAAGCATAGCCAAGGCTTCATCTAGGGGTGAAAGCCTTGGCTTATTTGTTATCTCGTATTTTATCAGCTACTTAGCCTATCAATACGAAGCAAGCAGGGGGTTTCAAATGATATTACATAATCGTGCATAGCACAGAAAGAGGTCAATTATGGCAAACACAGAAGAAAAACAAGAATTCAATTATTTTGATTTCTTCAAGTTTCAAGTACTAAAAACTTATTATGAGAACTTACTAGCAGGTAAGAAAACAGATGAATTAGAGGTAAAAATGAAATTCTTTGACAACCAAAAGAGTACATATTTCTATAAAGTAGGAGCTATGAAATTCGTAGAATGGAAAACTGAAATAGATGAATATGGCAGAGTGCAAACAATAGTCAAAATAAAAGACTTGAATATAGAAGCTAAAGCGAAATCAAAAGCCGGAAAAGAATACAATGTATTTAATAGCTTTGATATAGCAAAAGCAATCAAATCAGTAACAAAAGCTCTAGTGTAATACTAGGGCTTTTTGAGTAATAGACATAAATTGGAAAGGATTAAGAAATGACAAATAACATATTTAACATGATTAGAAATCAAATTGTATATAATGAAACACAAAAGCTAAGAGGTAATGAAGCTAAAGACTCATTTAAGCTCAAAGGATATTACCCTGAAAAGATAATAACTTGGATTACGATGAAAGCTAAAGCGTTTAAGATAGCCAAAGTAACTACCGATTATAATAATGGTATTCGTGAATATACAATCCAATACAAAGACTTGAATACTGCTTCTGAATTCATAGCACCTGCCTATGAAAAGGAAGAATACAAAATAGCTAAGTACAATAAGAAACATGAATTTGACCATCTAAGCGTGGTTGAAAAAGCTTTAGCAACAAATGATAAATACAGAGCTGAATTAGAATGCCCTAACTTTGATTACAAAAGATTTGGTTTAGATAATGAATATCTTGAAAAGGCTGATAGTTGTACTTTTGAAATGTTCATTCAAAAGCTGGGATTTGATAATTACAATGACTTTGCTAAATATATTGAAACTCAAACAAAAGATGTATCAGAACTTATTGAAGAAAAATATCAAGAGTTTTTAAAAACAGAAGTAGAAACTCAAGAATATGCAGATGGATATTCTAAACTAGGTTATGCCTATTAAATAATAGTTTAGCAGGTGCTTTCTATAAGCATCTGCTTTTCTTTTTTTTTAGGAGCTTTTGGCTTTTATTCTAGAGCTTTTGATGTGTTTCTGCTGCGCGTGTGGGGCTGCGCAGAAACATAAAACTTAAGTTTTGTTTCTAATTTAAGCTCTTGTCTCTTGTCTAGTTTAGACCCGAGCTGGGAAGTATCGTAATTATATCACATTTTGAAAGATTAAATCAAGAAATGTAAAGAACAGTAAAGGAGATAACAAATGACTGATAACAAAGAAAAAGAATTTCTGATAAAACAATTCAGAATTAATTTAGAAACTGTGGATAGAAATAAAGACTATTTACTTGAATATACGACATTTAAAACAACAGAGCTAAGTCAAATACTTAACACAGTTGATAAAGAACTTAAAAGTAAAGAACAACTATATAATGAATTGTTCAAACTTGTCGAGTCAAGGATACTAGGCGACTTTTGTGGATATGACGAAGAAAAACAAGAATTTGATATTATCCTGGCTTTAAAAGAAATCTTAGAAACTAAAGAGCAGGAGTGCGAAAAATTAAAAGAGAAAGTTGAAAAACAGCAGGAATTTATAGACTCTACAAGAACTACAGGTATATGTGAAATATGTACTGCAAAATGTATAACTAAAAATACCCAATACAAAATAGCATTGGATAAGATTGAAGATTATACACGCGCTTTGTATATGATACTACCTCATCAGCAAATAGAAGATGCAGGAAATGATAGTGAAAAAATAATACAAATGATTATAACTATAATTAGAGAGGCGAAGAATGCAGACACCGGTATTTAGAAGCCAAATAGAACTTGAAAAGTATATGGATATATCAGTAACGAGCGGTGAAGGGTTATTCAATCATAATCCTTCACTTTTAGTATTACAGCAATATTATAAGTGGTTAATAAGCAGAAGTAACAATATGAAAAAACTAATATGCGAATTCAATAAAAGAACTTTGGTTTTAAAAGACAAAGAATATCAAATTGAACCTGAAATAGCAAAGTGGTTAATACATAACACAGATGTAAAAGTAGCTTATAAATTTGGAGAATAATATGAATACATTAGAAGACATCTTAAAGAAATACAGGTTCTTACCAAAAAGTAAAAATGCGTTTCTTAAAAGAATAAACGATTATTAATGATTTTATTCTTAATTACAGCAGTTTGGTTTATTGGGAAAATCGGAGATTATTATTCTCTGATTTTTCTTTATATAGGTGCAATCGTAGCATATCTGAAAAGGAAAGGAAAATGAAAAAACTAATAATTGCTCTGATAATCACAAACATAATTCTGATTATACAAATTGGAATAGATAGAAAACAAAAAAGCCAGTCAGAACTGAACAATAGGATAATAATTGAAGAATTAATACCAATCGAATAATTGGATATTACAGTTAGCTCAAGAAAAGAAAGGATGGTCAAGTATGGCAGTAGCACAACAAACAGGGAACAGAAAATTTGATGTATTCAAATACGCTTATGGTCAAATGTACAGAGGCTTCTTAGAGTCAGGCAAGGCAGACAAGTTTGTAATCACAAATTTGCACGTAAGAGAATGGAAAGGTATTCTAAGCTACTTCAAGAAAAAAGAATACATTATAGATTTCAAACTAGGTGAAACAGTTGAAACAGCTTGCGACTTAATGGTTGAAGGATTGGATGAAGAAAATATTCCATATCCTAAATATGCAGAAGGTGTTAGAAACAACCTTGCAAAAGAACTTGCTGAAAAAGAAGCACTAGAAGCAGAAGTAAAACCAAAAAGAAAAGCAAGAAAGTAGACAAGATGAATAGAATGACTTAAAGGGCTTCCGATAAAAAGGAAGCTCTTTATTTTAGAAAGGAATAAAATGAAACAAAAGAAGAAATATAATTGGGGAAAACAAAACAACTTATTTGAAACAAAGAAACAAGAAACAAAATCAAGTGTAATTCCGGTAACATTAAAAGAATGCAAGAACATAATCTACAATATTTTTGCAAAACCTAAATATGATAAATTAAGCATTACCAAGAAGGCTTATATTAAGCTTATGTGCTATATCAACTTAATTGGTGATTACGAAATATCAGGATTTGGAAGAATTCAAGATGGTATAATCACAGACTTTAAGATACTAAAACAAGAAGTTAAAAGCGCCTATGTAGAATGCAATGAAGATGCTGTAATGGATTTTGTCAGAAGCATTCCAACAGAACAGCTAAGTGAATGGGAATTAGACTGGCATTCACACGTAGATATGCCGACCAGTCCATCCGGTACAGACTGGGATAATTATGAAAGTATGAGTGCCTTACGCGGACATAAACAATTCCCTGCAATGATTGTAAATAAACAACAGCAATTCACTTTAATAAATTATATTTCAGCAAATAAACATGACTCGATTGATTTATATATCACAGATGAAGATATTGAAAAAGCGGAAATAGATGCAATATACAAAGAAGCAGAAGCAGATATTAAAGCAAATTGTACTAGACCAATTTTTATAAAAGATACAAAAGCAAATGCAGTTACGTATCCAACGGATTATTACAGCGGTTATTACGGTTATGGCAATAATGCAGCAGATGACCTTGATGAATGTCATTGTAAAAGCTGCGGAATACCTCTTATTAATTCACACGAGTTGACTACTGGCTTTTGTGAAGATTGTGAAGGAGCATTAGGAATAGTTAAATAAGAAAGGAACGTGAAATGGTAGATTTCAACAGAGTAAACGATGCATTGGAAAACGGTGCTAATGAATCAGATGAAGTAAAAATTGAGTTGATTACATTATCCGGCATTCAAAATTACACAATTGAAGCCGGTATGACAATAAAAGAATTCAAAGAAACCTATGATTTGGATAATGTAAAAATCGTTAACGAAGATGGAGATGTAATGAGAAGCAATGACCTCTTTGAAGCAGATGGCAAATACTTCACATCAACACCAAAGAAAAACGGTTAGTTTATTAGTAATCAAAAAAGGGGGAGAGTTTATACTTTCCCTCATTTGCAAGAAAGGAAATACGATGGATGCCGCAAAAAGAACAAAACTTTTAAAAGTTGTTGAAGAAATAAATAATAATGCCGGTGATTTTAAGATTGTCCATGTTGATAAAACGAACTGGACAAATGTTATTACCAAAAGAAGGCAAACAATAGAAGACTTGCTATTTATGGGTTATGAGAATTCATCTACAAGAATTAAGTGTATAAATTCATTAGAATATGATGGAGAATTCTTTAGAATACACGAATTTCTTAGTCATGTTAACTTAAGCGGCGATATAGAAACAGATGAATTAGAACTTGATAACGGCAGTGTATTATTAATTAATTACCAGGAATTTTGTAATCCTGTGACAGGATATCACATATGTAGAATAAATGGAGTTGACAAAATTATAAAAGGTCAAATGATGGGGCAGAACTCAGACTCGGCATTTCAAACCGTAAATAATGTTGTTAACGAGGGTTATGATTATGTTATCAGAGATAACAGCAACAGAAGCATCAAAAACAACGCCGCTATTATTGAACTATTAACACGAAGTAATGCAAATAACGGCGAAGAATATCTTTTAAATAAGCTAAAAGATATTAAAATTCCAAACAGAAATGAAATAGCAGTAAAATTGAAATTAAATAACAGCTACACAATTATAAAAAAAGAAGAGCTCGATAAGAATAAAGATAACATAAGCACTTATTATCCAATTATTACTCACGAAGAATGTGAAAATTTAATATCTAAAATACCTAAATCAGAATATGACTTTACAGTAATAGGCTTAGGTTCGGCAGGAACTGGTATTCTTGACCAAGCAGCAAGAAGCACATATTTCAAAAATTATCTTTTAATTGATTTTGACAAAATTGAGGAAAAAAATTTGCGTAATCAATGGTACACGCGAAATGAAGCAGGCGGTTATAAAGCAATAAGGTCAAAAGAAAGAATACAAAACATAAAGAGTGCAAGTGTTTATGCATATGTGGATAAATTCCAAAATGTAAATTTGAATACCCGTAAATCAAAATATGTTGTAAGCGGTTTTGATAATCTGGAATGCCGTCTGGAACTGCTAAACGAATGCCTTACATCATTTGAAACAAGATATTTAATTGATTTAAGATACTTAGACTATTCCTGCAGTATCTACTTTATAGATTTACAGGATGAAATTCAGGTTAAGTACTACAGAAATTTGTTATCAGCAGATATGGAGTCTTTTGAAGCCAAAACAAAATATATAACAACCAAAGAGGAATTAATGGAATATTGGGAATACAAAAATTATTTCTTCAAGGGATGCATGAACGCAAGAGATGAACTGTTTAAAGAATGTGAAAGCTGCAATGCCTGCTGCAACGAAACAAGCTGCCGCGACTATTTATGGAGATTATTTCAAAAAGCCCGGCCTAAGATTGAAATAAAAGAAGAAAGTTCCTGTGTCCGGGAGAATTTCATTGATATTTATAAGTATGCTTCAAGCTTTGTTTTCTCTGCAATCAGAGAAATCGAGAAAGGTAATGATAAGCCATTTACCCACATAGAAGCACAAACAGATGTAATACCTACTAGCGTAGTAATAAAGGTGTAGATATGGACAAAGAAAAAGAATATGACAAAGACCTGGAAGATAAAAAACAAGAGGACTATATCGAACAGGTTGAATTTGAAATGGAACGATATGGATACATATAGGAGATTAATATGAAAACCAAACAAGCAGAATGCATTGAGATAAAAGGTGAAGTTCTTTTGGTGGCAGTAAAACCTAACAAAGAAAAAATAATCGAAGATATAATAGAAGAAAACTATTGCAAAATAAGAGGAAAATTTTGGCAAAGTCAATATAACAGTTATGTTATTTATGATTATGAACCTTTTTGTAGTGAGGGTTTTATTCTTAAATTCGAAATAGTTGGCAATATAAACAAACTACAATTCTTAAAAGTGCTTATAGAACAACGATTAGAACGAATTCAACAACTCGAAAAATGCTACAACTTAGTGAGATGTTGATATGAAGTATAACGCATTTAATATGTTTAGAAGCTGCCTGAAAAAATCTAAATTTAAAGATTATTCCAAGGCACAACAGAGGGCAATTAAATATAACCAGAGAGTATATTTCTGCCCTCTATGCGGTTTCTATCACCTAACAAAACGAAAGGATGAATAACTATGACTATTGTTGATGCAGGTTATTATTCTGCGGGAAAGTATGTCGAATGTTTGACATACTTTTATTTTGACGAATTAAGCGAAAAAGAAAAACGGGAGATACTAAAAAATGAGTACACAAGTAATGATAAGAATACCTCTAAGCAAAAATGAGTATAAATCCTTGTTATTCTATGTAAACGAGGATGAATATAGAACTGAATATATTGTAAAACGCAAGGAAGCACTTAAAAATTTTTCTAATTTCCTCTCCAGACGAGAACAAGAATATCTTGAAAGGTGTGAAGCAGTAAATGATGTAGTGTTTTACACCGGAGATGATTAACTGTTCTTATCAATTATATTGAGGAATGCAAGGCTATATATTACAACTTAATTACGAGGTAAATATGATTGAAAATTTTATACTATCTGTAATTAAATTTCTTAATCATATTGTTATAGAACTAAAACGAGCTTATTGTGAAACGTACGGCGATAAAGAATTAATGAAACAATTCAATGCCGAAGTTGAACGAAGGAAAAAGATAAATAAAAGGAATTGATTATGGAAACGACAAAAGACTATGAGCGTTTTAAACTGCTTGAATTTAATAGAAAAGGACTTGATAGAAACCATATAAACAAGATTAAAGACAGTATCAGCAAGAATGGTTATATCGGCAACCCCATATTAGTAAATGATGATTTTGAGATTTTTGATGGCCAACATCGCTTTACAGCATTAAAAGAAATGGGTTTAGAAGTACCATATGAAATTAGAAATATCGCGTATGACTCCATAATAGATTTGAATATAACGCAAAAGAAGTGGAGTATAGAAGATTATGTAAACTACTATTGCGAAAAGGATAAAAATCCTAATTATACAAGGCTGAAACGGCTTTGTAATGAATTAAAATGCGGGTGTAACTTAATTTTAATAATGGGATTTAGAGTTTGTATAAATGGTGATATTAGAAAGAAGGTGAAAGACGGGAGTTTATCATTCAAAATGGAAGAAGAACTTAAAGTAAACCAATTTTATAAAAACTTTATGACCATCGCACAAAACTTAAAGATGAAACCTGCAACAAAAATGTGTTCTGCTCTAGCAGATTTATCTACAAGGCGAGGTTTTAACTGGACAACCATGATTAATAAAACTTCGAAGTATCCAACGCTAGCCTATAATTGCAGGACACAGGAGGAATTTATTGTGATGCTCAAAAACATTTACAACTTTAACACCAGACTTGCAGAAAACAGAATATAGGAGAATACAATGGGTAAATTTGAAGAACTATTAAAACTTAATGTAAATGACAAAAAAGAAAAACGTGAGAACGGAAAAACGGTCCTGGATTATCTTTCCTGGACATTTGCCTGGGCAGAGTTTAAAAAGGCCTATCCGGATGGAGATTATGAAATATTGAAATTTGAAAAGGGCGGTCATTTAGTTCCATATATGTATGACGAAACGGGGTATATGGTATGTACAAAAGTCAGGGATGGTGAGGGTCAAGAACTTGAAATGTGGCTTCCTGTTATGGATAGTAACAACAAAGCTATGAAGTCCGAACCTTACGAATACACTACTAAATATGGGAGTAAAACAGTTGAAAGAGCATCAATGTTTGACGTAAACAAGGCAATAATGCGTTGCCTGGTCAAAAACATTGCAATGTACGGCATAGGGCTTTACATCTATTCAGGTGAAGATTTGCCGGAAAAGCTTGCTGAAACAGAAGAGGAAAAAGAAGCTAAAAGGGAAGAAAGCAGAAAATCTTTATCAGCCTTAATCAGAGAATGTAAGACAGAGGCTGAACTTAAAAAGCTTTATACAGAATACAAAAACGAAATTGTATCTAATAGCAGTCTGCTAGACCTTATAACAGTCAAAGGGAATGAATTACGAGGTAAAGCAGCATGATAATACATAATGAGATTAAACAAGGAAGTAAAGAGTGGTATGATATCAAAAAACTTAAGTTTACGGCAAGCCACGCCAGTACAATCTTAGCAAGGGGAAGAGGTGTTCAGACGCTAATAAAACAAATGTTAGCAGAATACTACTCTTCTGGTAATTATGAGGAATATTCTGATAAATACAAGAACTCTAATATGCAAAGAGGAAACGACTATGAAGCTAAAGCAAGGGCAGTATATGAACTGGAAACAGGAAACAAAGTACAACAAGTAGGCTTTATAGAAACTGATGAGTTTGAAGGATGTTCTCCGGATGGCTTAGTAAATGAAGAAGGTTTATTAGAAATAAAAAATCCTAATGACAATAGATTTCTTCAATTAATCTTGGATGAAAAGATAGATAAAGAATACTTAGACCAAATGCAAATGCAGATATATGTTTCTAAGCGTGCTTGGTGCGATTTCTTCGCGTTTAATCCTAATTTCACCCCTTGTTATTACATAAAAAGAATACATGCCGATTTAGGCACACAGGTAGCCTTAGCGCAAGCATTACAAGAAGCTAAAGAAAAACTGAAATCACAAAAGGATATATTAGACAAAAAGCTTATAGCTGAAAGGAGCAAAAATGAATAGCAACAAATTTGAATTGATTGGAAATGCCAACTACATTGACACAAGAGCAACAGAAAAAGGCGGATTTATCACTAAGGTATTGTTAGGTATCTACCTTGGCAGGGATAAGGAAGGAAAAAGTCTTTATGAGTCAGTGGAAGTAACATTGTTTGGAGAAACAGCGGAAAGATTTGCCGATGAAATCAAGAAAAAAGACAGTGTTTATCTTGAAGGCAGAATTAGCGTAAACAAGTACAAGAATAAAGAGGGTATTGAAGTATCAAAGACTCAGTTCATTGCCAACTCTTACACTAAAGTAAGCTTTGATAAAGACAAAAAAGCGTTTGTAGCAGAAAATGAAAATTTACCCTGGGGTGAAAAATAATGGCAACAAAACTAACTAAGCGGGAATTTGACATCTTAATGCGAGCCTGTTGGTCAGATGCCGACACTGCAAATCAACTGAACCTGGCACCTACTACAGTAAGAAATTACTGGGTGGCTCTGTTCAGGAAGCTGCAAGTGAATAATAAGGCTATGGCAGCAATCAAGGCAATGCGATTAGGATTAATAAGCATTTATCACTTCATAATTTAACAGAGGGAAAAAGATGGGTAATGAAAGACAATTCAAGGGAGTTTGGATACCAAAGGAGATTTGGATTAACGATAATTTAAACTTGCAAGAAAAGTGTTTCTTAACAGAAATAAATAGTCTTGATAATGAAGAGAGGGGCTGCTTTGCTCTTAACGAACATTTTGCAGAATTCTTCAATTTATCAAAAAACAGATGTTCAGAAGTAATCAAATCATTACAAGATAAAGGGTATATAGATGTAAATTATAAGTACGATGGTAAAAAGATTATTAAAAGAACAATTAGGGTGAAAGATAAATATTTCACCCCTTCGATATTCCGACAGACCCCTTCGGAAAATCGACAATCCCCTTCGATATCCCGACAGACCCCTTCGGAAAACTTGGTAGATAGAATAACAGTAGAGAATAACAATATAGTATATATAGATGAGCAAATATTTGTGCCACCAAAATTAGAAGAGGTTGAAGCATATTGCAAAGAAAGAAATAACAATGTCGATGCTAAACGTTTCTTTGATTATTATTCGGCAGGTAATTGGAAAGACAAAGCTGGTAAACCCGTAAAGAATTGGAAACAAAAAATGATAGCTAACTGGGAGCGCAATGCTGCAAAACCAATCGAAAAGAAAAGGAATGTGGATAAAGGAGGATTATTCTAATAATGAATTACAGGCACGAATTACAAAGACTAGGGATTACATTAGAGTCTAACGGAAAACAGACTTGTCCTGAATGTTCTAATTCCCGGCACGATAAAACAGACAAGTGTTTATCCGTAACATACTGCCACGATGGAGTATTATATAATTGTCATCATTGCGGCTGGCATGGAGTCGTATATTACAACACTTATAAGACGGCAGATAAATCAAAAATTTATGTCCGCCCGTCTAAGCCGGAAAAATCTAACAATGATTTATGGCTATACACCTATTTTAGCGGCAGAAAAATATCAGCTAATACACTTAAACAGTATGATATTTCGGCAAATGAAAACAATGAAATACAAATTCCATACTACAAAAACGGCGAGTTAGTAAATATCAAATACAGAACTAATCTTGAAAACGGGAAGAAGACTTTCAGACAAGAAAAGGATGCGGAAAAAACTTTCTACGGAATGGACTTAGTGGATAAAACAAAAGCATTAATTATTGTAGAGGGCGAAATGGATGTACTGGCTCTAGCAGAACAGGGAATATATTCTGTATCCGTTCCGCAGGGCGGGAGTGATAAAAAGCTTGAATGCATTGAAAACTGCTTTGATTTTATAGAACAATTTGATGAATATATCATTGCCGTTGATAATGATGCAGTCGGCGATACTCTAAAAAACAATCTTCTTTTAAGGTTAAACAAAGATAAGTGCAGTATCGTTAACTGGGGTAAATATAAAGATGCTAACGAAGCATTAATTGCAGGGGAAAGGCTACAGGATTTCATAGACAATGCATCATTAATAAATCCTGATGGCGTAGTTTCTTATATAGACAAGTTTGACAGCATTTATAAAAGCATATTTGAAGAAGATAAAGAGTTTTACTCAACAGGCTGGCAGAAACTTGATAAACTAATAAAGATAAGATTAGGTTACTTAATGGTAGTGACAGGCTATCCATCAAGAGGGAAATCAACATTTGTCAATAATTTACTTATTAACCTAACTAAGCAATATTGCTTCAAACATTTAATTGCATCTTTTGAAAGCACTCCAGAAAGCTCATACATTGAACTATTGGAAATGTATAAACAAAAACCGCTATCAATATTGAAGCTTAACAGAGAAGAAGTATTTGATGATTTTGAAACTATATCAGAGCATTTTATAAGACTAGATACAGGCAGGCAATGGACTATTGATGAAATTGTTGAGAAGACTGAAATGATGGTTAAAAGACATGGAATTAAAACATTAGTCATTGACCCGTACAACCGCCTTAAAAACGAGTTTAAAGACAGAGAGGATAAGTATATAGGTCAAATATTATCTAAGCTCTGTATGCTATGTAAGAAACTCGGGATATTGATTGTATTTGTGGCACATCCAAAGAAACCAGACGATGATGAAGCGCCAACAATGTATGCAATATCGGGTTCAGGCGATTGGTACAATATGGCTGATTACGGAATTATTGTCCACAGAGAACGAGATGAAGAAAGCAAAGAACTTAAAAATGAACCACAAATAATAGTAGCTAAAATTAAAAACTTTTCCCTCGGTAATCCTTCCGGCGGTGTTGTAACTCTAAAATACAACAAAGACAGAAGGATATTAGAAGAATAACTAAATCGCACATAACCTCTACGACAAAGGAGAGGAAATGATAAAATTTACAATACCAGTACGTCCTCGTACGAAGAAAAACCATTCCAGTATCGTTACATTGAAGAATGGCAGAACCCTATTATTACCAAGCAAACAATATAAAGAATTTGAAAAGCGGGTATGTGCATTTATTAATCAATCTAAGCCCACCAGTATGCCGATAGACATGCCTTGCAATCTAAAGTGCACATTTTATAAGGAAAAGAATTTTAGAAGCGATTTAATGGGCTATATGCAGGCTATTGCAGATGCGTTAGTTAAAGCCAAAGTATTTGTCGATGATAACTCAAATATCATCGTTTCTACAGATGGTTCAAAAGTCCTGCTAGATAGAGAAAATCCGAGAATAGAAGTAGAGATTAGCTTTTTAGACGAGATGTAGACAGCTATGAAAGGAGAGTAATGTTAAGATTTTTAATAAATTTATTCAATATAGGTAAAAAGAGAATTAATAAGCAGCGCTATGTAGAGGGAAATACAGAAATCGTTGTTGATAAATTAAATGGCGAAATGATTATCAGAACCTCGAAAAAGTTGACGGATGAGGATATTTTGTACTTTTTCAAAAAGTATATTTTAGGAGAATATTAATGTCGACTTACGAATTTTTTACTTCTTGCCTAAAAGTTTCCAAGAATAAATACAATCAACTGTTAAATACTCCAAGGGCACGGGCCGGAAGTTTATCAGGAGAAATTAGGGAGCTCATGGACAAAGTACATGCGGCTCTCAATTACGAGGAAATTAGTGCAGAGCAGGCTCAATACTTGTTGAACGAATTTAAGAAAATTGATTTCTCAAATTTAGCAGAAGCAAGAAGGGCAAATAAAGAAAGGGAAAAATATAATGTTGGATTTAGAATTAATCGTTAATGCAGCAGGTATTTTTATTTACAAGAGTGCAATCCTAACTATAGAATTCACTCCTCCGGACAGTTCCGATTAAGGAGCGATGCTAATGAAAGAGAAATTATGTTCGATTACGGATTTAGCGGATATAGCCGGATTATCAAAAAATAGAATGTACACATTTATGGGCAGATATGGATTTGATGAATTCAGAACAATATGCAAAAGGGAAAAGAGAATTGTACAAATGTACAAATTAAATAAAAGGTTTGCATACAAGTTATGCGACCTATTTGCAACAATAGGCAGACACGATTGTGCTGAAAGATTGATAGATTATTGTGAAAGTTTAGGCATGTAATAAAAAAGGAAAGGTTGGAATATTAATGCACATAAGCACTACATTACAATTAGAAAATCAAGCAGAAATTGCAGAGCATATAAAGAAAAAATTGCCGGAATTAATAAAAGAAGAATTATTTAGTGATGAAAGCAGACTGCGTTATCTTATAAAACAATGTGTTCAAGGTCAGATTAAATCTACGATAACAGAAATTTTACAAGGCAAAGATTACAAGGATTTTATTCGAGATAAGGTAATGACTGAAATGGGTATGAAAGGGCATCCATTTGATGATGAATATTTTGCCGGATTAACTCATTCCCAGATAGCCGAACTTGCCAAGAAGTCTATAAGGCTTACTGATGAACATATTAAGCTAAATGCTGTTAGAGCAGAGGTACAGAATGCTCACATACAATCAGAGGAGCTTGGTTCTTCGGAATTTAAGCAATACTTTTTAAATGAGTTTTTAGAGAACGTATTAAATATATTAGCAGAAGATAACATTTGACGTTGAATTTGAACTTATAAAGGGGGAAGAATGATAATTAAAATAACTGAATTAACAGAGATTTTCTGTATGTTGATGTATGCGCTTTTCTTGGTGCTATCTGGAATGTTTTTAGCAGGTGTATTTGCAACCTTTTTGTTTGAAGTGCTTCCAGATAAATTACAAGAATGGTATAAACAAGAATTACCTAAGAAATTTTTCACAAGGTTACGGAATACTTGTAAAGAGTTTCTAGAAAGGAATTGCCAATGACCAACCTGTCAATGTCTGTCGAAGTCAATGATTATATAGAAATATTATAACGAGGTAAAAATGATAGAATTAATAAAAAACAATGATGTTGCTTATAAAAATACTCTTACAACAACAGAAGCAGCCAAAATACTAGGTTTAAAGTACCATACAGCAAGAAATATGCTAATTAAAAATAAGATAGATTGTATAGATTATGGTGGAAAAACGGTTTGGCTTGAGGATGCCGTATTGGATTATAAGCGAAGCAGATATAAGACAAGCGAGGAAAAATGAGCGTTAGGAAACGGTACAAAGATGATGGAAGTTTTGTATGGGAATATTGCTTAACCATTAGTAAATCACCAAGAAAACAATACCGGAAAAGTGGTTTCAGAACTAAAAATGAAGCAGTTAAAGCGGAACAAGAGGCTATAACCAAGTTTAGAACAGGTTATAGCCTTTTAGCTGAAACAATAACATTTCAGGAATTGGCTGAAATGTTTTTAAAGAAATGCGAAAGCAAATCTAAAGCTGTTCAAAGAAATTACAAAAATAGTATGTATAATCATTTGCAATATTTCCACAAAATGAGGTTAAATAAAATAACTTCACTTATTGTAGAGAACTGGATTAAAGAGTGCAAAAAGACAGCTAGTACAATTGCAGAATGTGTAAAATTTGCAAAAGCAGTCTTTAATTATGGAATTAAGCACGATTTGATAATTAAAAATCCATTTTTAAGGGTGGAAAAGCCTAAAGTAGTTAATAAAGAGCGTAAACGCTTAACAGTGCAAGAAGCATTAAAGATGCTACAACTATGCAAGGAAAGATATCCTGATTTTTATGCTTTATTGGCAACGCAGATTTTTACAGGAGTAAGAGAGGGTGAACTATTAGCTATAAAATGGAGTGATTTTGACTTTACGAATGGTAAACTTAAAATACAAAGACAATATACTTCTGGCGAGTTAAAGGAGAGCTTAAAGACCTCATCGTCATATAGAACAATAGATATATTTCCAACATTGGTCAAAATTTTAAAAAACCATAAAAAACAACAGCCACTTTTGAGTGAATTTGTATTTATAAATAGCGTTGGTAATTTACATAATCCAAGAAATTTAATACAGAGAAGGTTTGAGCCTCTTTTAGAAGAAATGTTTGGTGATAGAAAATATATGAGGTTTTATGATTTACGTGGTACATATGTTGATATTTTACTTGCCGCAGGTTTGCCGCTAAAGTATATTCAATCCCAAGTTGGGCACTCCAATTTTCTGACAACAATGAATGCTTACTCCAGGTTAATAAAAGATGTTAATGAACACGCAGTAGATGTACTTGAAAAAACTGTGAGCATTTTGTGAGCAATTGCCATTAATAAAATCAAAAAAATATGCGCTTGGCGCGATTCGAACGCGCGACCTATCCCTTAAAAGGGGAGTGCTCTACCTGCTGAGCTACAAGCGCAAATTATTAAAATTTGAATTATTAATTTATCAATAAACCTTTTATACTTCGGCTGTGGAATAACCACGAGATATATATTAACAAGAACAAAATTTACTGTCAAGGGTTTTATTACTTTCTGATATTTCTTTAATAATTTCCGCTATTTCAGCTGAAATATCAGAGCTTTCTGTTATATTTGCTCTTACAAGTTTGGCAAATTCTGCTTTTTTAAATTCATGTAATCCTTTAGTTTTAAAAATATTTTCTAAATTTTTTACTTCAGGCTGTTCATCATCCAAATCGCTTTCGGAAATTGATGTAAAATTTGCAAAATGCATGTTTAACGTTTTGATTATTAGTGATTTAGGAAGCAAGTCTTCAAATTCTCCGCAGCTAACTAGATGAATTTTATCAATATCTCTAAGCTTAGGCTTAATCTGTCGGATATTATCCTCTGCATCTTTGTCCAGAAGTAAAAATACAGGAATTTTAAGCTCTTCTATAAGTTTGTAATACATTTTAACTACTTGATTTTTTCCACCGGCTGGAATAACCTGAATACCTTTCTGATAAAAGTCATAACCTAAATATTTAGAAAAGGCTGGTAGTAAAATTTCTTCCGTTAATCCTTCTACCAGCAGTACTTTTTCTATTGGATATTTAAGAAACAAATTTTCTCTCATGCTTATTAAATCAGAAGCTCTCGATAAATTTTTAAGCCACTTTAGATTAACACAGCAATCCTCTCCAATAGATTTAACAGCTTCATGATAATTTAATCTGTTTTCTAATAGACACCGGGTTTCTGTATCATTTTTAAAAATGGAATTTTCATATTCCGCTAATCTTAAGTTTATTGAGTAGTCACAAGAAATCGGATTTTCGAGTGAATTATTAAAAATTTCTTCCGCTAGTTCTTTTATCTGATGTACAGGCAAATTTAATAATTCACTTTTCTTGATTTTGGGTTCAATTAGATTTGATAAAATTATATCTGAAAAAACTCTTAAATATTTTTCTCTGGTAAATTTAAATCTAGTTAGTCTGTCTAAAGATATTTTTATTTGTTCTGGTGTTAATTTTTTATACTTCATTAAAAATATTATATTATACCTTGTAAATTTTTGTAACAATTCTAATGTAAACTTTTGTAACAATAATTTTAAAAAAACGAAATTTTTAGCAATAAATATACTTTATATATATAAGAGTATAAAAAATACGGAGACGGTATAAAAAATGGCTTTCTTGTTATTACTACATGAAAAAATGAGGCTCAAACGTCAAGTCAATAAACTGACGCTAAAGCAGCTGCGCTATGGCAACCGCCTTGACCGTATGACTAAGAACATTTCTCGAGTGCAAAAAATGTACTCGAGTAAAATGACGCAATTAGAAAAACAAGCTCAGATGATGCAGAGTCAAGCTTCTGTATTCTTTAGAAATCAGATGGGCCTTGGAATGGAAAATCAAGCCTTCAACCCTTGGAACATGTCAGGTGGCGGCATAACCTCATTTGTACTTAATCAAATGGGAGGGATGCTTGCAAGCGGACAAATACCAAAAGATAAAGATAACAAATTCCCTGCAATGGATAAGGTTAAGTTCCAAGAAATGCTTCAAGATTACTATACTAGCGGCTTGGGACAATACAAAGATGCAGATGGTAATCCTCAAGAAGGCAAATATGGCTCTAATGGTCAGTTCACGCAGGATGAAGTAACGGCATTTAAGATGGCAATGCAAGCTGCACAACAAAACCAATCTCAAGCAAATATGATGTGTCAGCAAATGAGCCAGAATTATCAAAACAATGTTTCAATCTGGTTAGAAGCTGCAAAAGAACAGTTAGAAGCAGAACAAGATGCAGCACTTGCTCCGTTAGAAATGGAACAAACAGATATGGAACTTGAGAAAGAATCTGTAGAAACACAATTGGCTTACGCAAAAGAAAGATTACAATCAATAGAACAGGCTTGCAGCGAAGAAACCAAGAATGCTGCTCCAAAATTCGGATTAGGTTAATTATAGTAATAATAACATTTAAAGGCGGCTCTCCTGAGCCGCCTTTTTTATTAAACTTCTAATGGCTGGTCTAATGAACGTATTGAAACATCTACTTCATTCGGGAAAAATTGTTTCATATGGTTAACTAAATCGTTCGTAGAATTTACCCAGAATACTGGAGATGTCAGTATTTTAGCGGAATACCCTTCTACAGGAGGAAGTTTAAACATAACCGGATCATCTCCGTGATGTTTGGCCAATATGTTCTTTATACCGCAAAGTTCTTCGTACTTAATATCTCTTTTAAGACTTACAGTTACAATATTTGCATTTTCTACTGATTTTACACTGTCAATAAGCAAGCTTATCTGCTCTTCTCCTCTATGCTGAATTCGTCCTGTAACAACAACTTTATTATCCAGTTCTAGCAGCTCACCGTATTCCAGAAGTTTTTTATGGAAACATACACAATCTACTTTACCTGTTAAATCTTCAACAGTTACAAATCTAAGGAATTTAGATGGATCTTTTTTGGTAGGAATTTGCCTTGTTGCAGTTACAAGCCCGCATATGGTAACTTCTTCTTCCTCTTTTAGCTCAGCCAGTTCTGTAATTCTGTGAGTCATAAGAAATTGCAGTTTATCTCTGATTGAGAAAAGAGGATGTGAGGTTACGTAAAAACCTAAAAACTCTTTTTCAAATTGCTGAATTTCTTTGTCTGTATACTCTGCATCACTGCCCACAAGCTGATATTGTACGTTAGCGAATCCATCATCAGCACCCATTGCAGCAAACAGGCTTACCTGCCCCATTGCACGGTCCTTTGCCTCTTTTGATGTAACATCAAGAATATGATCCATATTATCAAATAGCTGTTTTCTGCTTTTTTCTATATTTGAAAAGGCACCAGCTTTTATCAGACCTTCAAGTGATTTTTTGTTAACGAATTTTGCGTCTACCCTCTTGCAAAAATCGAAAATACTTGAAAATTCGCCATTTTCTTCTCTTTCTTTAATAATAGCCTCTACTACAGGTTCACCGACCTGCTTAATTGCAGCAAGACCAAATCTTATATTTTCACCGTCAGGTGTGTATTCTAAATAAGAATGGTTTATATCAGGAGGTAAGACCTTTATTCCGTATTTTTGAGCTTCTTCAATATATAGCTGAGTTTGGTCTTTATTATCCGATACGCTGGAAAGTAATGCTGATAAGTATTCTACAGGGAAATGACATTTTAAATAAGCTGTCTGATAGGCTACAAATGCATAAGCTGCAGAGTGTGATCTGTTAAAGCAGTATGAAGCAAACGCTTCTATCTGTTCAAACAAAGTTGCAGCATCATCAGGTTTCATATCATGATGAGTAGAAGCAAGTTCAATAAACTTACCCTTTTGTTTTTGCATCTCCTCTACTTTTTTCTTACCCATCATACGTCGGACAATATCTGCTTCACCGAGAGAATAATCTGCAAGAGTCTGGAATACCTGCATAATCTGTTCTTGATATACAATTGTTCCATAAGTATCTTTAAGAATCGGCTCTAAAAGCGGATGAGCATAGGTAACTTTTTTTATACCATGTTTTCTGGCAACAAACTCATCAACCATACCAGAACCAAGCGGCCCCGGTCTGAATAATGCCACTAGAGCGCCTAAATCTTCAAATACGTCTGGTTTTAGACGTTTAACAAGGTTAATCATACCTTGTGATTCTAATTGGAAGACTCCTATAGTTTCTCCTCGAACCAGCATTTTATATGTTTCTTTATCATCGAGAGGAATATTGTTAATATCTATATCAACACCGCGGTATTTTTTAACCATATCAACGGTTTTGTATATCATGGTGAGGTTTCTTAACCCTAAGAAGTCCATTTTCAAAAGTGATAAAACTTCTGTTACTTCATGCGGCGGATAGCCGGTCTGTACAATACCGTCTTTTGACGGCTGAACAGGAATAATTGTATCTAAAGGTGCGTGTGAAATAATTACGCCGGCAGCATGAGTACCTGTTCCGCATTTTAAGCCTTCAATAGCAATAGACATGTCTATCAGCTTTTTAAAACCAACTGTTTTTCCAGTTTCCGGATTTAAAATTTGATAATCTTCGTCATAGAGTTTTTTTAGTTCTGATCCCTCAGCTTTTACAGCATCTTTCAACCATTTCGCTTTTGGATTTGTTGCTGCTGCAATTTCAATAGCTGGTTCAATTAACCCGGCTAATCTGTTACTTTCTGAAAATGGAACTTTTAATACCCTTGCAACCCCTTTAAATGCGGCTTTAGGTGCATAAGTTGAAAAAGTTATAATTTGACAGACTCTGTCTTCACCATATTTTTGGGTTACGTAATCTATAACCTGACGTCGTTTTTCAATGCAGAAGTCAATATCAATATCGGGCATTGTAAAACGCTCTTCGTTAAGAAATCTTTCAAACAACAGATTATGTTTTATCGGATCCAAATCAGTAATTTCAAGGGCATAGGCTACTACACTTCCGGCAGCAGAACCACGGCCGGGGCCTACTGGAATATTATGTGTTTTAGCATAATGTATAAAGTCCCAGGTTATAAGAAAGTATGCCGGAAACCCCATTTTGTTTATTACACTTAGCTCATAATCAACACGAGATTTTAAATCGTCAGATATTTCTCCGTAACGTTTTTTCAGACCTTCATATACAATATGCTGCAAGTAGGTTTCGTTTGTGTAACCCTCCGGCACATCATAATGAGGAAGAGGTGCATTTCCAAGCTCAATTTCTACATTACATTTTGAAGCCGCATCTTCTGTATTCTTCACGCATTCTTCAAAAGTTTCGTCGTCCATCCAGGAGAATGCCTTACGCATCTCTTCTTTTGATTTTATATAAAATTCGTTGTTAGGAAAATGGAAGCGGTTTGGATCATCTTTATCAGCATTTGTTTGCAGACAAAGAAGAGTATCCTGAGCATCTGCATCTTCTCTTCTAAGATAATGGGAGTCATTGGTAATAATCATTTTGATATTAAGCTCTTTTGCTATTTTAATCAAATCAGGATTTGTACGCTTTTGATCTTCCAAATTGTGATCCTGCAGCTCAATATAATAATCATCTCCAAATAAATCTTTATATCTCTGTGCTGTTTCTTTAGCCTTCGCATAATCTCCTTTTAAAAGGTTTTGCAAGACTTCACCGCCTAAACAGGCAGATGCACAGATAAGTCCTTCATGATGCTCTTTTAATAGCTCAAAGTTAATACGAGGCTTGTAATAAAAACCTTCACACCACGCAGTTGATACTAGCTTGATTAAGTTTGCATAACCTTTAGCGTCTTTGCATATTAAAATTAGGTGATACAAAGGATTATGAGAATTGTCATGAACATGTATATCTCCATCATGCACATAAAATTCACAGCCAATAAGTGGATTTATCCCGGCTTCTTTAGCTTTTTCATAAAACTCAATTGCAGAATACATCACGCCGTGATCTGTAACAGCAATTGCGGGAAGTTCATTTTCTTTGGCATAGTTTACCAAATCCCCTATTCTTATTGTCCCATCCAGAAGTGAAAACTCCGAGTGAATATGTAAAGGTATAAATTTTGCCATAACTATAATCTAACACATAAACATATTAAGGTTTGTAAAATTATCTCTTTTCTATAAGCATATATTTACGCCCTTTATCAATGACTTTGTAATTCAAATTTTTAAAGTCTTTATTCATATGTTTATATTGAACTATTACAAGATTATTTTGCTCTTTTAATTCATTTTTTAAATCTTCAATGTTATAGAAAAGTCCATATTCAACAGGTTGACCGCTATAAAAAATTAATGAATATTTTCGATCAAATTTGTATGCTGTTAGTGTTTTATTATGTACCTTTGCATATTCTGCAAAACGCATCAGGTCATCTTGCCCAAATTTATAGTCAATTTCAAAGAATTTTTCTGTTCCGAACGCTGAAAGAATAAGCATAAATAGTACGTACGTAAAGAAAACTCCAATATACTTCTCTTTTTTTGCAAAAATTATAGAAGCTAAACCTGCAATAAATAATAGTGATATGCAAAGCGGTTTTGCAGAAGCAATATCACTATTAAGCTGAGCTGGCAAGTATAAAGGTGTGAATAATGCTATTATTGAAGCTAGAATAAATATTCCGCCTAATATATAGACAGTTATGTTAATAATTTTACTGTATTCGCCTTTTTCTATATATCTGGTCCATATATAACCTCCAAGACATGCCAGAGAGCCGTATATAGGAAGAATATATGTAACAAGCTTAGTATCAGATGCAGAGAAAAATACCAGAACAAATAAGGTTATAATTCCGTTATAAACCAAAAATTTTTGGATATTAGTAACATTCTTAAATACAAAATCCTTTTTAACGATTTTTCTTATAAAAACTGCAAGTACTGAAAATATCCAAGGGAAAAATCCCCATAATAAAGTCAATATATAGAAATAGAATGGTTGTTCTCTTCCAAGCTCATTCCCTCCAATAAAACGCTCAATGTGGTGCTTTACTATATATTCCTCAAAGAACAGAGGATCATGCATTTTTAGCATAATAATATGCCAAGGTAATGTGATTAATAAAAATAAGATTATACCCGGAATAAAGTATAGTGGCTTAAAGATTTCTTTAAAATTTTTCGAATATAATGAGATGAAAAACATAGACCCAAACGGTATTACAAAACCAGGGATTCCTTTTGCCATAACAGCAAGGCCTGAAAAAATATAGAATAACCACCAGCAGTATTTTTTATGTTTTTCTTGGCAAAAATTAGTAAAAATTCCAAAGCATAAAGAAAATCCGATACAGGTTGCAACAACAATATCAAGAATGGCAAATTTTGCCAGGATTAAAAATTCTAGAGATGTTGCAAAAATTAAAGATGAAACAACCCCGTAACCACGTGATATAATTCTTTTTCCTAAAAAATATACAGTAAAACAGCATAACATACCGTCTAAAGCAACAGGAAATCGAGCTGTAAATTCTGTTACCCTGCCCCAAAAAGCAAACGATAAACATTCTCCCCAAAAATACAGTGGTGGCTTTTCAAAAAAGAATTGTTTATTTAAATACAATGTAAGAAAATCTTTCGTATGAAACATATCCTTTGACATTGATACATATCTTGACTCATCAACATCCATCAATGCATATGCCCATATGTTATGGAAAAATATAAAGTAAAATAATATACTCAAGCCTAGAATTGTAAATAATTCAGGATGTTTTAATACGAAATTTTTTATTTTAGTCATTCTCTCCTCCCTGCAGCATAAAGTATAATAACACAAAAACAAAACCGACTAAATAAGTTTAATCGGTTTCATTATTGTTTGTAAAATATGTTTTATTAGTTATTGATTGCAGCTACGCAATAATTTGTCTTGCTGCAGCTTCTGCATTTTTATTTTTTGATTTAGCCATATTAGCTCCAATTAAGCCACCGACTACAGCCAGACCGCCAATTACAGCAGCTTTAGCACCACCGCTCATTCCTTTAACTTTACTATTGAGAGTTTTTACTAAGTCATCAAGTTCTGATTTCGCTTTATTTTTAACTTCTTCTGCTGCTTTTTTAGCAGTTTCGTTAACCTTACCTTTTTCAGCTGCAACCTTGTCATAAATAGCTTGCTTTTCTTCCACTATTTTAGCTAACTTTTTATAACTTTCTTTTTCCATTGCTTCACTTTGAGTTAAACCAGCTTTTTCAATGCCTTCTGCTAAACCTGGGAATTGCTTAAAGATAGCTTCTTTCGCTTTAGCAACACCTTCATCTGCATTTCTAACATCTGCAATTTTTTCTTCAAGCTGTTTTAATACTGCATGGTCATCAACACAAGCTCTTAAATCTTTTGCAAGAGCACGTTGTTCCTGATTAAACATTTTCAAAACATCTTTTCTTGATTGAATCATTTCTTGTAATTGCTGCAAGTCTTTCGCACCTGCATAGGAACCTTTTAATCCTGTTGGCATTGTAGTATATGCTCCGCCATTCTTTTCAATTGCTTTTGCAACTTTATTTAAGTCTTTATCATAGAAAGATGGGTTAGAAGTTGCTTCTGATATAATATTTGTTATTTTAACTTCTTTTCTACCACCTTTTGTTGTATTAAATAAGCCTGTTTTTTCTGCAGTTGAATCTGGAACTGTTTCAATAAAATCTTTTACAAAGTTAGCCTGGCGTTTTTGTAAGCCAATATTTTCTTTTGCTCTATTTAATAATGACTCAATTAACTCTGTTCTTTGTTCTGCAACTTTTGCATTTTCAGAGTTTCTAAACTCATTAAACATATCAGAACTAAAAGCGTATTTTACAGGTTTTCTCTTACCTTCTACGACTTCAAATACTGTTCTGCTGCGATAACCTGCAGGAGTTGCAGCCCCATTGTCTAGTTTTTCAGCAAAAGCTTGAACCTGTGCATTTGTAAGTTTATTAGGATCTTTTCCTACAGAAGGTATAATAGTATTTGCAACCTTTTCTGCTCTTGTATATTCATAAGTATGTTTACCCCAGCCTGTTTCAGTTGTAAACAACTTATCTAATTTATCTGGCTTTACTTTCTTATTTGCATTATAAGAATCATCTAAATATTTCTGAATATCAAATTTATGCTGGATTAATTTTTGTTCATCACCACTGCCAAGTCTTGAATTTAAATCGTGTACAGCTTTATCATATTCAGCTTTTAAGCGATTGTATTCACCCCTGACTTCTTTTTCCCATGTACTAGCTCCTTTATTTGTAGTAAAAGGTTTACCAGTTCGTTCATTGGTTGTAGGAAGATCAGTAGCATCAATTCCTAATTTATCCCAGTTTTTAGCTTGGAAAACTTTAGAATTACCTGATTTTGTTTCTGTTAATCTCGCTAATTCTTCATCGCGTGCTTTTATAGCTTTGTCCAAAGCTTCTTTTTCTTTTCCATCATAGACAACTTTGCCTGCATCTGCTAATTCTTTTTCAGCTTTATCTAAAGCTTCTTTTTTTGCTTTAAGGTCAACTACATCTTTTTCATTTGCATCTTTAATAAGCTCTTCATAAGACTTTGCACTAGGTGTTCCTTTGTACAGAGCAGAAGCGCCCCAACCAGCAGCTGCACCTACTGCAGCACCGCCTAATGCATAAGGTGTTGTTGAAGTCTTCTTTGGTTGGATTTGAGGATTTACCCCTGGTTGAATTGTTAATTCATCTGACATAACTAATTACTCCTATATTTTACAACTTACTTTTTTAATCCCATAAATATTTACATCTTTTTGGTCTTATATATCTAAACACACAAACGAAATAAAAATTGCTATATAAATGCTATATATTTTTACACGTTCTTGTGCAAAATTACTAAAACCATTATACTGACTGATTTTCAGCTTGCAAATTTATCTTTACAAAAATTAATATTTGCTAAAATAAAGGGAGTATGATACCAGCTTTCCTCTTTACATTTATGCCTCTTTGTCATAAACTTATAGGGTTAAAAGACTTTTTAAGAGGAGATTATAACTATGACTAATAGAGTATTGTTATGTATTATGGACGGCTGGGGAATTTCTACCGGCTCTGAAAAATATGATGCAACTAAACTTGCGCACCCTGTTAATGTTCCTGAATTAATAAAAGATTATCCATCTACTAAAATTCATGCTGATGGTGAATATGTAGGGCTTCCCCACGGACAAATGGGAAACAGCGAAGTCGGCCACTTAAATCTTGGTGCAGGAAGAGTTGTTTATCAAGATTTATCAAAAATTAACAGAGCTATAAAAGACGGTTCATTCTTTAAAAATGAAAAATTTCTGGAAGCGATTGAGCATGCCAAGAAAAATAATTCTTCTCTGCATATATACGGACTCGTTTCAACAGGCGGAGTACATTCTTCGTTAGACCACGTTTTAGCTTTAATTAAACTGGCTGCTGATGAAGGGCTAAAAAAAGTTTATGTTCATGCATTCCTTGACGGTCGTGACACACCTCCTTCAAGTGCATGCACTTACTTGCAAACCGTTGAAGATGAACTAAAAAAATACAACCTTCCCCCGGTTGCTTCTGTTATCGGAAGATACTATATCATGGACAGGGATAACAGATGGGATAGGGTTGAAAAAGGTTATAACTGTTTATTATTTGGTGAAGGAGAACATGCTTCTTCTGCGGTTGAGGCAGTTAAAAAATCTTATGAAAACGGTATTACCGATGAATTTGTTCTCCCTGCAGCAATTGGGGGAGAAGAAAGCAGAATTCACGATAACGACGCTATTATTTTCTTTAATTACAGACCTGATAGAGCACGTGAAATAACCAAAGCAATAAATTTTGCTGATTTTGACGGTTTTAACAGAAAGAAAGTGCTTAAAAATATTTACTACTGTACAATGACAAGTTATGAAGCTACATTCACATTCCCTGTAGCATTCCCTAAGACACAGCTTGTTAATATCCTTGGTGATGTATTGGAAGCTAACGGTATTAACCAGTTTAGAACTGCAGAAACTGAGAAATATGCTCACGTAACTTTCTTCTTTAATGGCGGTATTGATGAGCCAAAACCTCATGAAACAAGAAAGCTTGTTGCCTCTCCAAAAGTTGCAACTTACGATTTGCAGCCGGAAATGAGTGCATATGAAGTTTGCGAAAATGTTCTTAAAGCAATAGAAAATAAAGATTACGGCTTTATTTTAGTTAACTTTGCAAATCCTGATATGGTAGGGCATACAGGAGTTCTAGAAGCAGCCGAAAAAGCCTGCAAAGTTGTTGATGAATGCGTCGGTAAAATTGCAGAAAAATGTAAAGAAAATAATGTAACAATGGTTCTTACAGCAGATCACGGCAATGCGGAAGTTATGGTTGATGAAAAAACTGGTAAACCGCAAACTGCACATACTACAAATGAAGTTCCGCTTGTTATAATTAACGGTCCAAAGGATATTCAACTGAAAGAAGACGGAGCATTATGCAATGTTGCTCCTACAATACTTCAATTAATGGGTATTAAAAAGCCTGATGAAATGGATTGTGACAGTTTAATAAAGTAAAAGACAAGGTATTAAGGTTCGGGCTTATAGCCCGAATACTTCTACCACAGAGTACAAAGAGAGATTTTATGACAGCAACAAAACCTTTAGATATAGATTTATCACTCAAAAAAAATAATGTAGATGAATTCTTTTTTAATCTTAGTGAAAATCCGGAAGGATTTAAAAATAAAGATTTTCGATATACTTTGAGCTTGATATACCAGCTTGTTGAAGATGAATTTGAGGGGATATTTTTATCACCTAATTCACCTGTCAGAAATACTGATTTTCTGCTTATTAATGACGGTACGGCTGAAAATCCTAAATTATCATTCTTTGTAACCCCCACAAATAACTTTCAATTTTATTTAAAATCAAAGGGGTCAATGTTCCGATTTACGTCTAAAGAGGTTAATGGCCAAATTGGCTATGTTATGCCTCTTGATCTAGTTCTGGACTACTTTGGCGGATTTGGGGAGGTAATTGATTTTTCATCTCTTACACAAACTTTTGCTTATTTTAATAAATTAACTCACTTTGTTATGAAGCTTATTGAAAAGCTTTATTTTATACCAACTGTTCATAAGAAAGAAGGCCCGGCGGGCGGGTCATTCCGTATAGTATACGAACCTATTATTTCAAATAAAGAATCTGCTAAAATAATTAATGAGCTCGAGAGAAATCTGCCAGAAAATATTTTTATTAAGGGCGTTAAGCCAAAGAACTTCGTTGAAAGATTTATTAGAGAATATCTAAATTATCTTATTTATAAATTTTTAGGGATAAAAGCTTATCGTTTCAAAGACATTAAATCCGGACATTATATGATTAAGGATTTAGAACAGCGTTCGCTGCTTAAAGGTAAAGATGTTGCTGAAAACATTGCACAGTGGTTGGATGAGCTTTATCTCGGTAAATATGATCTTATTCCATTCTTTAAAGTAAATAAAGTCAGTGACGATGAATTTGAACTTAAAATTCATATCAAAAACCGTAAAACAAATGAAACAATAATGCTTGATGATTTGTATCAAAATGATAAGATTTGGGAGCTTGATACGGATGACATTGGTAAAATTATTGAAAAACAGCTTAATTATGCTGTACGATATATGCCTGAGCTTGAAACTCTTTTTGAAGATGAGGATAAGCTAGCGCTGACATTAAATCTAAACGAGGTTTATAAAATTATTGCTCAAACAGCTTATTACCTCCAGAAAGCCCAAATCGATGTTGTATTGCCGGAAGAACTTACTAATATTATTGTTCCTAGAGCTTCTATTAATGCAAAAGTTAAAGCTTCCCGTTCTGATGATTTAATGAATATATTTAATACCGTTTCAAGCAGTGCAATCTCTCTAGACGATATTCTTGAATTTTCTTATGAAGTTTCTCTGGGGGATGAAAAGATTTCTCTAGAAGAGTTTAACAAGCTTGTAAGCGAAAGCAACGGGTTAATCCAGTATAACGGCAAATACATCCTTGTTGACAAAGCTGAAGGCCAGAAGCTTGTAGAGCAGATAAAAAATGCTAATCATAAGAAGATGACCCGTCTAGAACTCATTCATGCTTCCATGTCAGGCCAACTGCAAAATTATGACTTTAACTATGATGAGGCATACGCTAATGTCATAAAAGACTTTGCAAAACCGGTAGAAGTAACACAGCCTGAAGACTTAAAAGGCGACCTAAGAGCTTACCAGATGACAGGTCTTAAATGGCTATGGACCAATATTTCAAAGGGGTTCGGATGCTGTATGGCTGATGATATGGGGCTTGGTAAGACGATACAGGTTATCAGCCTTATACTAAAATTAAAAGAAGAAAATAAGCTAAAGAATCCAGTTCTTGTTGTCTGTCCTACCACACTGATGGGAAACTGGATGAAGGAGCTTCAAATGTTTGCTCCTTCATTAAAGACTGCAACATATCATGGAATTGATAGAAAACTTGATTTAAAGTGCGATGTTATTCTAACGACATATGCAATTATGCGTATTGATGTTGAAGAGATGAAGAAAAACACGTGGGGAATGGTTGTTGTTGATGAGGCACAGAATATTAAAAACCCTGATACTGCACAGACTCTTGCAATCAAATCTCTAAAATCAGATATAAAAATAGCAATGACAGGTACACCGGTAGAAAACAGGCTTACTGAGCTGTGGAGTATATTTGACTTCATTAATAAAGGTTATTTAGGTTCATTAAAAGAGTTTCAAAAGAGTTATGCTGTGCCTATTGAGAGATTTAAAGAGAAATCCAGAGCTTCAAAACTCAAGCTGTCGGTTTCTCCATTTGTATTAAGACGCCTTAAGACTGACAAGCATGTAATTTCTGACCTTCCGGATAAGATGGTTATGAATGACTACTGCTATCTTGCTAAATCTCAGGCTATATTATATGAAAAAACTCTTAACGAAATGATGGAAAAAATCAGCGGGTTTACCGGAGTAAACAGACGAGGGAATATATTTAAGCTCATTACAGCATTAAAACAAATCTGTAACCACCCTTATCAATTCTTAAAAAGCGGTGAAACTTCAAAAGAGCTTTCCGGAAAGGCTGAAAAGTGTGTATCACTAGTTCAAAGTATACTTGATAATAACGAAAAGACTCTTATATTTACCCAATATAAAGAAATGGGTGATTTGCTTACAAAAATTCTTTGTGAGGAATGCGGTTCGGAACCTTCATTCTTCCATGGATCTTTAACTGTTCCACAAAGAGAACATTTAATAGAAGATTTTCAAAATAATGATGATAGAAAAGTAATGATACTTTCTCTTAAGGCCGGCGGTACAGGTTTGAACCTTACGAGTGCTACAAACGTTATTCACTATGACCTCTGGTGGAATCCTGCTGTTGAAGAACAGGCTACAGATAGAACCTATCGTATAGGGCAGGATAAAAATGTTATGGTTCATCGTTTGATAACACTAGGAACTTTTGAAGAAAAAATTGACGAAATGCTAAAATCAAAGAAAGAACTAGCTGATTTAGCAGTTTATGAAGGTGAAAAAATTATTACAGAACTTTCAGATCAAGAAATATACGATATATTTTCTCTTTCAGCAGGCTAGGGGGTAAATAAAAGGGGTAAATTAAGATTGGAGGCTGGACAATACAACTTGTCCGCCTTATATAAAAAGGTTAAATCAAGGGGGAAAATTGGCTTTATTATCGTCAGAAAAAATTTTAAAACTCGTACCATCACTGTTTGAAACAGATATAAATAACAGTGCGGATGTTTTCCGCAAACTTGAAAAGATATTAATTTTTGATGAGGGATTTATCTATTTTCTCAATCCAGATAGCCTACAGTTAAAGTATACATACAAAAAACACAGTAATTATGAAATAGATAAAACTTTTAAACTAAATAGCAATTTAAAGCATTTTGCTTTTTCAAAAGAGGGAAAAATATTTGATGCATCTTCTGAATTTGTAGAAGCAGTAGAGTTACAGGGTAGTCGTCAGAAATCTTATATATTATCGAAAATTTCAATAAAATCTACTGTTTTTGGAATAATTCTTTTATCAAAACGAGAAGATGGATTTTACAGCAATGCGGACCTGGATGCATTAAATGCGGTTTCTTCAGTATTTTCATATATTCTTAAAGATATGGAGCTCTCTAATGTGTTTAAGCTTCAGCTTAAAGCCTTGAAGGATGGAATTTTAGAAAAAAATCAAGCTTACAAGACCATTAAAGAGCAAAACGAGAGAATACTGGAAGCGGATAAGGTAAAGAATGAATTTCTTGCCAATATTTCTCATGAATTAAGAACACCTTTAAACTCAATTCTAGGTTTTTCGGATATACTTTCAGCCCAGCTGTACGGAAACCTTAATTCAAAGCAGGAAGAATATATTAATGATATTAAGGTTTCTGCAACGCATCTTCTTGGAATGATTAATGAAGTTTTGGATATGTCAAAAATTGAAGCAAATGCAATGAAAATTGTTAAAAGTTCTTTCTGGATTTCAAGGGCAGTAAACGAAGCATGTAACATACTTATGCCTCTGGCACAAAAAAAGAATATTGTTTTGAATAAAGATATGCCGGTTGATTTTGAAGTCTTTGCTGATTATCAAAAAATTCAGCAGATATTATATAATTTAATAAGTAATGCAATAAAATATTCCCCTGAAAATAATAATGTTGATATTTCAATTAGAGCAAATGATGAAACTTTCAAAATAGCAATCCATGATAACGGCATTGGAATTGATAAAAAATACCATGGAAAAATCTTTGCCAAATTTGTCCAGCTTGACAGTGCTTATACAAAAAAAGAAAGTTCAACCGGCTTAGGGCTTACAATCACTAAAGAACTTGTTGAACTTCATGAAGGGAAAATTTCTTTAGTTAGTGAAGTAAATAACGGTTCAACATTTATTGTTGAGATTCCTTTTTAATATTCTCCCCAAGGTCGCTGTTAAAATATCCTACAACAAACTTAAAAGTATTGAGTGCTGTATCAATATTCATTTTTCTTGGAGTATTACCTCTTTTTTCTTTTACCGTTATTGTATTATTAGCTAAATCAACATCTTCAATTATGTATACATGCCAAGTTCTTCCGTCAAGCATTTTTACGCCCGTACCAATTACAAAGCTATGATTTTTTTCTTTATCCATGCGTTTGAACAACTCCATAACTTCATTCTTATATCCGGACAAATCGAGGTTGAAGTCTGTTTCTGCAATAATGCGGGGCTCAATACCAGTAAAAACTTTCATAAAGTGAGATGGAAGGTTATTCTCGAATGAATAAGATTTAAATGTATCGGTTACTCTGCAAATCCATGGTTTAGACTTATATTTATTCTCATATTCTGCAACTGATACATCCATGCTTCTAATTATTTCATTAGGCTGAAGTCTGTATAGCTTTTCATATCCTTTAACAACTGCATTCGTTGGAACTGTATATTTTTCCTTTTCTCCATTTTCTTTGTATAAATAGCAGTTAAGAAGCTTTGGATTATTATCGTCATATTGAATCTGTTCTTTTAATACTTTTCTACCGTTAGGTGTATGTGAAAGAGTTTCCAGCGTTGTCATTAAGTAACAGTCACTGAAATGCTGTTTTGCATGCTCAAAATTATCAATATCTTTATCAGATATTGCAGCACGGAACATTGGATTAACAGAATTTATACAACCTAACATATCTATATTAAATATAAAAAATGTAAATTATTGATAAATTATTGCAAAAATGTTACAATTGTAACAAAAAAGGAAACTTCATATGACAAGAATACTTATCGGTTCAGACCATGGCGGGTATAACTTAAAAAATTTGATAAAAGCACATCTGGAGGAACACGGAGTTGAAGTAAAAGATTATGGCTGCTACTCTGAAGATTCATGCGATTATCCTGTTATTGCCAAAGAAGTAGCGCGAAATGTACTTCTTAGTGGTGATAGAGGTATTCTTGTTTGCGGAACCGGTATTGGAATGTCCATTTCTGCAAACAGATTTAAAGGAATCAGAGCATCACACTGTACTGATACTTTTACAGCCAGAATGACACGTATGCACAATGACTCTAATATTTTGTGCCTTGGAGAGAGAATTACCGGTCCGGGTTTAGCCTTAGATATAGTCGATATCTGGCTTGAAACAGAATTTGAAGGCGAAAGACATAAAAATAGAATAAATATGTTGGAGTTAGAATGAGTATAGATATAACATCGTATAAGCTGGCATGCGTAATTGCAAGATTTTTGGATGAAAAAATTGCAAAAGACATTTCAATATTAAATATCAGCAATGTTTCATCTTTTGCAGATTATTTTGTAATCTGTTCTGCCCAAACTAATACACAGGTTAAAGCATTAACAGAAAATCTGGCAGATAAAGTGAAAACTACTTTTTCCAGATTGCCTCTTGGAAGGGAAAATGATGTAAAAAACAGATGGAATCTGATTGATTACGGTGATGTGGTTGTGCATATTCTTCATCAGGATGAGCGGGATACTTACGCTATAGAAAAATTTTGGAACCATGCATTCAGCATTCCACGAGAAACCTGGCTGCAAGAATCAAAAGAATACTCAGAATACGAAAATATTGAGAGATAATTAATTATGGATAAAAAAGAATTAAATAAGGCGATAGAGAAAACAGTTTTAAAAATGGCATTAGAACCAAATAATACCGAGCACTACCATGAGCTTGCAAAGTATTATGCAATGGACAATCAGTATGAAAAAGTTATCTCTGTATACGAAAGTCTTCTGGAAATTGATCCTAAAGATTTGCAGACACTTTTAAATCTAGGCAGTATATGGTTTTATTCTAAAGAGTACAAAAAAGCTTTAAAATATTTTAATCAGGCCATGCTTGTAAATCCTAGCAATTATCTTGTTTATTACAATATGGCTAATACGTATGCTGAATTAAAGAATTTTCCTAAAGCATTACACTATTACAATAGAACTCTTGATTTCAACTCTCAAGATCCAGAAGTTTATAATGCGATAGCTCTTTTATACCATGATTTTGAAGATTATGTTGAAGCAAGAGCATACTATGAAAAAGCTTTATCACTTGATCCGGAAAATTTGACAGCACTTGTAGATTTAGGAAATGTATGCTTTAAGCTGTTTGATTACAATAAAGCTCTGGAATATTATTATAAAGTATTCAAGCTTGCTCCTGATAATAAAACAGTAGCTTTGTGTATAGCAAATACTCTTGCTGTAAATAAAGATAAAGAAAAGTGTTATGATTATTTTGAAAAAGCAATTGCTTTGCCTGGTGACAATTATAAAGCTTATATCTGCTATGCAATAGCAAAATCAGATTTTAAGGATTATGAAGATGCAGCAGAGCTTTATAAAAAAGCTGTCGAGGCAAATCCTAATGAAGCAAATGCTTATATTTTATCAGGCAACCTGTATTCAAATATCAAAAAATATAAAGAAGCAGAAGCACAGTATAAAGAAGCTTTGAAGATTAATAAACTTGATCCGAGCATTTACGTACTTATTGCAAATGTATACTATATGAATAATGAAATTGAACGTTCAATTTATTCATATAGAGCAGCTGTAAACATGCGTCCGGAAAATGATGAATATAAACTTGTATTTATTCAGGTTTTAGATGATTTTATTGAAGATTACAGAAAGGATGATATCATTGCGGCCTTCTAAACAAATATATCCTATAGAGCGAATTATATCCGCGGCATCATATCTTACTGCTGGTGGTGCTGGTTTTATATGGCTGCTGATAGCAGCGATTATGAAGAAGCATGTAACGCCGTTTCTGCTTTATCATATTATGCAGTCAATATTTCTTTCGATATTATATTTTATAATAGCTACTTTAGCAGAGCTTGTATATGCAATTCTATATAGAATACCGCTTATAAATGCTATTCCGTATTTTGCCAATATGCCGCTGCCATTTTTATTCGGCTTATCAGCGATACAAGGCTTAACAACCGCGTTGATTTTATATCTAGCAATTACTTCATTTATGGGACTTTACAGTTATATTCCGTGGGTTTCTGACATTATTAATATAAATACCGGCAGAAAATAACTTTATAATACCATTGCTAGTATCATGAGAATCATTGCACCAATCTCCATGGCAGTAGACATTCGCTGGCTAAATTTTTGCGAATCATATTTTGAAGAAGATTTTTTTGCCTTATTTACACTATTAAGACGTTTAATGCGTGTAGCTGTATCTTCATTAGAAAATTCCGTACCGAATGTTTCGTATTCCATTTGAGCAAGTTCATCATTTAAACTAGGGTTGTAGGTTTGAGCCGGTGCTGCTCCGCCAGTAAATTCATCACCATAGTTTGCATACGGTCTTGTATAATTTCGCTGGCCAAAAGGCATGCCAAACCTGCTTCTTAGAGTTCCACCTAAATCATTTGAACTCAGGCTGTTATCACGATTATCTCTGTATTCATGGGCAAATCTATCAGTATCGCTTACAGCATCCGGCATTACCTCTGCTTTAATTCTGTCCATTCTTGTAGAATAATCATCTACATCATAAACTTTACCGAATAACTTTTTCTCGATAGTTACAATACGTGTATGAAAATCTCTGTCTTTATAAGTTTTATTAAACAGCTTTTTTTCAATTTCATCGACAACAGGATAATTAACAGTACTGTCTGCCGCAATCTTATCCGCTTCAGCAAAAGTATCTTCTGTAGGATTGATTTCCAACCCGATTACATCAGCAGAAATATCACCCGAAAGCCGTTTGACCCTTTTATTTATATCTCCGGTAGATGCTTTGCCGTATATAGTTTTTTCAAGTCTAGCAACTCTGTTTTGAGCACTTTCATTTTTGTATTCAAAACCGTAAATATCGTTTTCAATCTTAGAAATTGTACTTGTTTGTGTTGTTATAGCAGCAAATACAGGAGTATAAACTGCTGTATATATAAGTATTAAAAGTATTGTCAGAAATTTTCTCATAGTGATACCACCTTGTGTTACCACTATAAAGTTATGTTGAAATCTTCTCTATTGAACCATAAAGCAGAATAATTACGCGTAAAAATACATATAAAGGGGTAAACTAAAGAAGTAATTCATTAAAAACATCAATAGTTTATTCTAGCCTCAATAGTTAAATATAAAGTTTTGCAAAATCCAAATCACTTTTTATAGTAATCTTAATGTTTGTATAACTTCCATTAACAATATATACAGGAATATTAAGATGTTCAAGCATTGAACAATCGTCTGTAAAGTTTCCGTCACGAAGCTTTTCGTGTACTTCTTTAATGATAGAAGTTTTAAATCCCTGTGGAGTTTGGGTATTATATAATTTAGAACGATCAATTGTTCTAATAATCCTTCCTTCAGCGTCAACTTCTTTTATTGTATCCGTAGTTTTTGTCATAACTGATACTGCATCTTTCTCTACTACTGCCTCTAATACATAAGCAATAGTGTCTTTTCTGATAAGCGGACGAGCTCCGTCATGAATAAGCACATATTCATTATTAACAGCCTGCAAAGCATTGTAAACTGATTTCTGGCGGGTATTTCCACCTTCAATAATTCGTATTTTAGGATTACTAAACATATCTTCTAATATATCCATAATCGAATTATTTGCAGATATAATAATTTCGTCGATATTCTCAAAATCAACAAACTTTGATACAGTTTCTTCAATAACTGTTTTATCTTTAATCTTTTCCAATAATTTATTTGTATTGCCGTATCTGGAAGACGTCCCCCCAGCAGTTATTATAACTGAAAACTTGTTAAACATTATTCTCCCCTTTTTCAAAATGATTATATAAATTTAATTCATCATATCTATTGTATTTTCTACTATTTATTTTTAAAACAAAATCTCGTTTTTCATAAACCTCGCCTACAGTATACACTCCATCAAGACCGCTATCAAATTCTTGCGGTACTGCAGCTACAAGATGATAATCTTCTGCACCAAACATTCCGTCAATCTCATTGCATTCAATACTTACTCCGCTGGCTTCCGCGATTTTAAATAATGCGTCAGCTAAGCCGTCTGACGTATCCATCATTGCATAATTTTGTGTAATGTGTTTAGATATATCCCTCGAAAATTCTTCATCTAATTCAGGCTCTAAATGAGCTCTAATTAAATCTTTATTTTCACCTCCAAGAATTAATTCATTTAAACCGGCACTACTCAAACCATACTTTCCTCTTGTAATTATTTTATAACCGGGTTTTGCAGAGCTTCGGGATGAAATACAGCGTCCGGCAGTAATACCAATTGCAGTAACAGAAATAAAAATTCGCTCACTGCCGGTAATATCTCCGCCAATGATTTCAGCACCGTGAAGAGCTGTTTTAGCACCTTTATAAAATTCTTCGACGAATTTCCCATCAATATTATTAGGCAGTGACAGGGCAACTGTCACATATGCAGGTTTTGCACCAGAAGCAAGAATATCACTAATATTTACTGCAATAGACTTGTAACCGAGCTGAAAGGGTGTCGCCCAAACTCTTTTGAAATGAATATTTTCAACAAGACTATCTTGAGAAATAACAATTCCCAACTCTTTTAGATAAGCACAGTCATCACCTATATAACTGCTGCCTATTTGCTGCTTGATAATATTTATAAAATCCAGTTCTTTCATAATTTACTTTTTATTAGAGGGGCGGAGCTTTTAAAGCTCCGCCCTTTATAACTAACCTTCAAGTTTCTTTAATGTAGGGAACGCTATTACATCTCTAATAGTCGGAGAATTTGTCAGAAGCATAACCAATCTGTCGATTCCCATTCCCATTCCGCCTGTTGGAGCCAGACCATATTCAAGGGCATTAATATAATCTTCATCTATTGACATAGCTTCCTCGTCACCGTTAGCTTTAGCAAGTGCCTGTGCCTCAAATCTATGACGCTGGTCAATAGGGTCAGTAAGTTCAGAAAATGCATTTGCGATTTCCCATCCATTTACCCTTGTTTCAAAACGTTCTGTCAATCTGTCATTATCCCTGTGGACTTTTGCAAGCGGTGAAATTTCACGCGGATAATCAATAATATGAACCGGCTGAATCAATGTTGGCTCAACTTTTGCTTCAAAAACAGCTTCTACAATCTGTCCCCAGTTCATTTCTTCATCAACTTCTACATGCATAGCTTTTGCTCTATCATAAGCCTCTTTTGCAGTAAAGAATTCACCAAAATCAACCCCTGTATATTCTTTTATACCACCTAGCATAGTTTTTCTATCCCAAGGCGGAGTTAAGTCAATTTCATTTTCTCCGTATTTGATTTTTGTAGTACCGAGAACTTCTTGAGCTACATAAGCAACAAGATTTTCTGTCAGTACCATCATTTCATTGTAATCTACATAAGATTGATAAAGTTCAATCATTGTAAATTCAGGATTGTGGCGGGTATCAATACCTTCATTTCTGAAACATCTTGAAAGTTCAAAGATTTTTTCATTTAAACCGCCGACCATGAGTCTTTTAAGATGAAGTTCCGGCGCGATTCTCAGAGTTAAATCCATATCAAGAGCGTTATGGTGTGTCATAAACGGTCTTGCATTAGCTCCCGATGCCTGAGTGTGAAGCATAGGGGTTTCAACCTCAATAAATCCTTGATTATAGAGATATTCTCTAACTTTTTGTATTATCAAGCTTCTCTTTCTGAAAGTATCTCTTGTTCTTTCATTAACAATTAAATCTACATATCTTTGACGGTATTTTGTTTCCGTGTCAGACATTGTGTGATACATTTTCAACTGTTCAAGTTTTTCTTCGCTAATCTGCTTATTTGGCAGTGGAAGAAGCGATTTTGAAAGCATTTTGAATGATTTAGCTTTAATAGATAATTCTCCGCGCGGAGTTCTTCTTATTGAGCCGTAGAAGCCCAAAATATCACCTATATCAACTAACTTTAAAGTCTTTACCATTTCCGGATCCATATTTTCCTTGTGAGAAAATATCTGGATTTTTCCAGTAGTATCCATCAAGTCAATAAACATTCCAGAGTTACGTATTGCCATAACTCTGCCTGCAACAGAATAAAAATCTTCTGTTTCTTCTCCGGCAGGAAGATCCTTATACTTTTCCTGCAAATCTTTTGCATCAGCATCCTTATCAAATGCATAAGGGTATGGATTAATACCTTTATCTGCAAGTTCTGCAAGTTTTTGTATTCTAGTTTGTCTTATAGATTCTTTTGCCGATACAGGCTCTTTTGTTTGTTGTGTCATTTGTTATATCCTCATTTTCAGATTCCTATAATTAAATTTTACCATAAAATATTTTTGTGCAAAAATAAAGGTATGAGAATTCCAGCAGTTAAAAATTTCAGCACAATTCAAGCTGCTAAAACCGGATTAAAGAAGGCAGGAGCTAAAATACCCAAAAAGGTAACCATTGATAATTTACCTGTAGTTGCAGGTACTGTAGGACTGCTTACGCCAATTCCTTTTGCTAGTGTTGCGTTATTTGCAATAGGTAAAGCGATACAGCTTACAATAAAAAAAATTCATAAACCTTAATCAAAAACTTTACAAATGGGTTTTAATTTGGTATACTCAATGTGTGAATAGTTTCTTAAAAAAGAACGGCCAATTTCCGTTCTTTTTTTTATACTACGGAAGCAGCTTATAAAAGGAGTCTTATGAAGCAGGATATTAACAGATACGAAATCTTAGAAAAGATAACGCCTCTCATTGAAAATACTGCAGTGAGATTTAACCTTATACCCATTGAAATTGAGTTCATAAAAGAAAATCATAAATGGTTTTTAAGGATTTATCTTTATTCATACGAAAAAGATATTACCTTAGATGACTGTGAAAATGTTACAAGAAGCCTCAATGACTTTCTGGATGAACTAATACCTGTAAAATATTATCTGGAAGTTTCTTCTCCAGGGTTAGAGAGAAAATTTAAATCTGACAAAGAATTTTTAATATTCAAAGGCAGAAGAATCAGCTTAAAGCTTAAAACACCGCTTGAAGGAGAAACAGAAAAAATTTTCAAAGGTGAAATACTGGATTGGGATGATAATACAGGCTTAAAATTTTTTAGATTTGAAGACGGAGAAGAACTGCAAATCCCAAAAGCGAATATACAGTCAGCAAAGTTATACATTGACTAGGGGAAAAGAAAGCACTAAATACAATTTTACATATAAAAAGGAGAATAAATAATGATTAAGATTGGAACAGCACTATTTGAAGCTTGCGAAGAGCTGGAAAGAGAACGCGGAATATCCAAAGAAGTATTAATAGCTTCTTTGTGTGATGCAATGGTTGCTGCATATAAAAAACATATGCACGTTAAAGAAGCTGCTAATATTGAAGCTATTTTAGACGAACAAACAGGAGAAATCGGCGTATTCAGTACAAAAACAGTTGTTGAAGAAGTCGAAGATCCTGATACACAGATTTCTTTAGAAGATGCTAAAGAAATTGACGATGAAGTAGAAGTTGATGACGAAGTTAAGATTGAAGTAACTCCGGAACAATTCGGACGTATTGCTGCCCAGTCTGCAAAACAGGTTATAACTCAGAGGATAAGGGATGCAGAAAGAAATAATATATTAAATGAATTTCTGGAAAAGAAAGGTACTCTAACAACAGGTATCATACAAAGAGTAGAAAATAGAAATGTAATTGTTAATATTGGCAAAACTGATGCAATTATGCCTCAAAAAGAACAAATTCCTCGTGAATACTACAAACCTGGTAACAGAATAAGAGTTTTTGTTCTTAATGTAAAAGAAACTAACAGATTACCTCAAGTTATTGTTTCACATGCTCATTCAGAAATCGTCAGAGAGCTGTTTGAGCTTGAAGTTCCTGAAATTGAAGATGGTATTGTTGAAATTAAATCTATTGCAAGAGAAGCCGGTTTCAGAACTAAAATAGCAGTTTGGTCAAATGATCCGGAAGTTGATTCTGTAGGAGCATGTATCGGACCTAGAGGTTCAAGAATACAAACTATTGTTGGCGAGTTAAAAAATGAAAAAATTGATATTGTAAGATGGTCGCCAGATCCGGTAGAATACATTGTTAATGCGATTTCTCCAGCAAGAGTTGTATCTGTTGATATTATGACAGATGACGAAGAAACAAAAGATGCTCTTGTTGTAGTACCTGACGATCAATTATCACTTGCAATCGGTAGAGAAGGTCAAAACGTAAGACTTGCCCATAGATTAACTGGCTGGAAAATCGATATTAAGAGTGTTTCTCAGATGGAAAACGAAGAGGCTTCAAGAACTGCAAATTATGAATATAATGAAGAAGTTCAAGATGAAGAAGAACGTCCGGTTGATTCTGATGAAATTCAAGAAGAAATTGAAGAAGAAATGAATCAGCAAGCTATTGATGAAGAAGATATGGCACAAGAAGAAGTGGAAGAAGAAACTTCTGAAGAAGAATAAATAAAGAAGCTGGATTGATTAATCAATCCAGCTTCTCATTTTATAACTTTAACATCATTGAAATGATTTCATATATCCTTTTTAATTTTTGGGGAGAGCAACCTGCAAGCAATACTGTAATATTTTTAATAGTATCTTCATTAGACTCTGCTTTTGTAAGCAGTAATTCTACAGGAGTTATGTTAAATACTTTACAAATTTTATCTATAGTTGATGCAGCCGGCTGATAACGATTTCTCTCAATATTAGATAATCCGTTTAAGCTTAAACCAATTTTTTCAGAGAATGCATCCTGTGTAAGATTATTTTTCAAACGAAGTTCTTTTATATTATCTGCAAGTAATTTTTGATAATTCATACATAATAGTGTATAGCAATTCGCCAAATAGTTTAACATATCATATAGCCAATAATATGGCTATATAATTGTAACAATTTGTTTACATTTCAATAATATTAAGCATTTTTTTTACTGTTCATGTTTTATATATTATAGATGGTTAAAAAATGAAAGGTGAATAAAAATGTCACAAATATCTCCAATTACTGCCGGTACAATTAGTGTTAATACTAACCTAGGTAAAAGAGCAAACTCTGCCGTTATTGAGACAGAAGTAAAAAGTTTAGTAACTTCGTTGTTAAATTCAAATCCAAATATTACAGAAGATCAGATTAGAGTTGAAGTAAACAATTATTTGCAAACAATCGAAAGAAACGGGACAAAAATTGGCAAGGCAAGAATTACAGCACTTGCAAAATTGCCGGAAACAATAAGAGAATGTCGTCCAAAACCTGTTGTTCCCCCCACTGTTATTAAACCGAAGCCTGTTATGAGAACAGCAGAAATACCGACAGAAAGTTTAATTGCCAACTCACCAATTGTAAGGCCGGAAATAGTTAGTACGCCTTCTAAAAAAGAATTAAAACGTGCTAAGCATCTGAACAAACAGTTTGGAGGAGGACTTAGCGAAGTCATGCCGCAAGGTTTATCAGAACAGGAAATCTGGGAAGATGAGATGAAACAAAAAATGGTTACAACACCTCCAAAATCAAATAAACAAAATAAAAAAGAAGTAAATTCTCAATATTTAAGCCGTAAAAAGCAAAAACTACAAAAAAAACAAGCAGAAATTCAATCACAGGCAGAACATAAAAAAGCAAGATTAAAAAATACCAGAACTGCAAGAAATATTGATTACTGCACAAGAAACGGAATAATTTCATCAGAAGTTAAAGGTGCAAAAGATGCTTATAATCTAATACAACAAACTGGAGAAAAAACTCAAACTATGCGGAAAGAAGCCATGGCGGTTTATCCTGATAACAAACCTTCTGTAACAAAAAGTGCGGAAGAAAGCGCAAAAGTGTTTATGGGAAACGGTTTTGAGCCTATTGTAAAACAACCTGAGAAGAATTACAGAACAAACAGAAATTACACAGGCGGAAGCAGTTCTTACTATCAGAAAGGAATGAGCGGAAATGCCGTATCATCAGCAGCAACAGCTTCAACAACAAGCACATCAATTACAAATGCAGGGAAAAAAGAAGTTGTTACAGAAATCAAAGAAGTAATCAAAGAGGTTCCAAAAACAAACAAATGGCTTATAGCCGGAGCCGTTGCGGGAGGCGGAATTCTAGGATGGTTAGGTAGAAAAATATTTGACAATAACAAACAAGCTTCATAAAAAAACGGAGATTATTTAATCTCCGTTTTTTTATTGTCTTCTTCTTTTTCATTTAACTTTAATTCTGTTTCCCGTGCCTTAAGCATTGCCTGAATTATTTTATCATCCTGAGTCTGCTTTTTTATATCAGCAAAAACAGCTTTTAGTTCTTCTTCATTTAAGCCTTGAGGGGTTTTCATACAAACAACAACACGTTCTTTTCTGAAAGTAAAATATGAAGCAACAATAATCCCCCATAACAATACCCCCTGAATAATGCCTATAGAAGGAGCATTATTCACTAAAGACGCCAGCACATTCCAAATGTTCATTGCTACCCAGCCTGGAAATACGATGAAACCCGCAACAAGGCAGCAACCGACCATTACAAGCATTATTAGTCCTTTAACACCCTTTATCTGTATAACATTTAAATTCTTTTTCATATACTTATCCTATAATTTTCAGAAATTCATCCTCATTCAATATTATAACACCTAAATTTTGAGCTTTGTCCAATTTTGAACCAGGATTATCACCAGCTACGACATAAGAGGTCTTTTTAGAAACGGAAGAAGATGTCTTTCCGCCTTTAGCTTTAATTCTTTCTGCAGCCTCATCTCTTGTCATGCTTGCTAAAGTTCCGGTTAGAACAAATGTTTTACCAGCAAGTTCATCGGTTCTGGTTTGAATATTGTTTTCAAAGATTAATCCTAGTTTTTTAAATTCAACAATCATTTCAATATTAGATGGATTATGAAAATATTCATAAATACTTTGGGCAATTTTATCACCAATACCTTCTATGTTTGATAAAGTTTCTACAGATGCATCCATTAATGCCTCAACAGAACTAAATTCACCAGCAATTATATCAGCAGTTTCTTTTCCCACATGCCTTATAGAAAGTGCTGTTAAAAATCTTGAAAGAGGACGCTCTTTGCTTGCCTGAATAGAATTATACATATTTGCGGCAGATTTTTCTTTTACAAGCTCTAGTTTTAAGAAATCATCCATGGTTAATTTATAAAAATCAACGGGAGATTTAACAAGGCCTAATGAAAACAGCTGCTCAATTATAGAAGGCCCGATAAAATCTATATCCATAGCATCCTTTGAAACCCAGTATTCAAGTTTTGCTTTAATTACCGACGGACACAAGTCATTGGAACAGTATAAATTTACTTCACCTTCTCTGGTTACAAGCGGAGCATCACATTCCGGACATAAAGCAGGTGGTTCATATACAGGCAAGCTATTATGCTCCGGTGTATCAACTACTTTAATAACCTTAGGGATAATTTCGGCAGCTTTTTTTATAAGAACTCTGTCACCAATTCTTACATCAAGCCGCTTTATTTCATCAAAATTATGAAGGCTTGCTCTTGAAACTGTACTTCCGGCAAGCAATACAGGTTCAAGTATAGCAACAGGAGTAACCGCCCCTGTTTTTCCAACGCCGTTTTCTATTTTTAAAAGTTTTGTAGACATTTCTTCTGGAGGAAATTTAAATGCTGTTGCCCACTTTGGCGCCCTTGCTGTAAATCCCATTTCTCTCTGGCAGGAAAGAGGATTTACCTTTATAACAACTCCATCAGTAGCGTAATCTAAGTCAAATCTTTTATTTTCCCATTCTTTACAGAATTCAATTGCACCGTCAATATTTTTAACTAATTTTATATTTGGGTTTGTTTTAAAGCCAAGTTTTTTAATAAATTGAATACTATCCCAGTGTGTATCAGGTAAATTTTCAGCCTTCTCTATTATTGCTGTGTATGTAAACATAGATAAATCTCGTTTTGCAGTAATTGTGCTGTCAAGCTGTCTTAGAGATCCTGCAGCTGCATTTCTGGGATTTGCAAAAGGCTTTTCTCCATTTTTTAAATTTTCATCATTAAGCTTTTCAAAAGAAGTTTTAGGCATATATATTTCGCCTCTTACTTCAAGATCCGCCTTTTCAAAAAGTTTCAGCGGTATCGCTTTAACCGTTTTGAGATTTTGTGTAATTTCTTCCCCTACAATACCGTTTCCTCTTGTTGCACCCTTAACAAAAATACCGTCTTTATAAGAAAGAGCAATTGCAAGCCCGTCTATTTTTAGCTCACATACCAATTCTATATCCGGTCCACATTCTTTTGTAACTCTTTCATACCACTTGCGCAACTCATCATAATTGTATGTATTATCAAGGCTATAAAGTCTGTATTTATGCTTAACTTCTTCAAAACCGCTGCTTATACCTCCTACGCGCTGCGTAGGGCTGTCTGGAGTAATAAGCTCCGGATTATTAATTTCCAGCTCCTTTAATTCATTAAACAGCTTATCATACTCATAGTCACTGACAAGAGGGTTATCAAGGACATAATAGTTATAACCAAGCTTATTTAGCTCTTCTCTCAAAAAATTAATTCTGCTTTTCGTATCCATAACTACCTCTTAAAATAGCAGCCATTATCCAAAATGTAAATTGGATTTGTGGTCTAAAAAATACTGTGTCTACTATGCCATGGATAAGAATACCCGTAATAGATACTATGGCGCATACAACATATATTGACTGAATATTTTTTAACGCATTCTTTATTAGCATTATAATAAATCCTAAAAAGGCAATAAGAGCAAATACTCCACTTTCTACAGCAATTTCCAGATATATATTATAAGCACTTAACGCATCAAAACCGGTTTTCATGTATAATCCATATATTTCTCTAAAATTCTGGTTTCCAACTCCAATTCCCAAAATCCAGTTATCTTTAAACATATCAAGGCAAGAGTGATAAACATTAAATCTAAAAGAATTAGAGCTGTCCCCCCTCATAGCAAAAATTGAGAATACTCTTGCTCTAAGAGCAGAAATAGAAACAACTACAAAGGCCATAAATGCACAAATAGCAGCAGAAACGGTTGTAAAAAGTTTTTTATATGACGGCTCAAGTCTTTTATAAATAATTGCTCCTAATACGAGAAGTTCAAAAAATAAACCAATATATGCTCCCCTGCATCCGGTTAAAATTATTGCAGATGCACTCAATATAAACCCCGGAATACCGAATCTTTTAGGCAGAGTAATAAAAGATGGCAATATAGCAAGCATATAACCCCCAAATAGATTCGGATTGTAAGGTTTTAATGTACCATAAACCCTTGTCATAACTTCCTCTGGATTTAATCTTGAAGTATCCTGCCAGCCGGAAATTTCACCAACAGATGAAAAATTTTGCAAAAAAGCAACTATTGTTTCAATTGACGCACAAACTGCAAGTGCAAGTAGAAAATATTTAATTTTATCCTTGTTATCTTTTAAATAGTGTATCAAAGTAACATAAAACCCAACATAAGTCAGCGTTTTGAAAAACCCCTTTAAACTTAAATAAAATAAAGAAGAGCCTGCTACACTAATTATTACAATTATAAAATACAGAAGCAAAAATTTATCAGCAGCAGTTAAGGAAAATTTTTCTCCTGATTTTGTTAAAAGCTTTACCGCTGTTAAAATCATTGCAAACAAAGCAAAGTACCCTATAAAATCTGATGAAGCTGCTGTAGAAGTAAAAATTACCAGAAGAATATTTACTCCAATTAACCAATCAATTTTTTGCAGGAAGAAACTTTTATCATATATTGGTTTGAATATACTTTGAAATTTGTACAAAATGCTGTTCAAAAACACCTTTAGCACCCCCAGTACTAACCAACAGTATTATTTGCACCGGCATCTTCGATATCTGCATCTGTTTTTACTCTCACGTCAGATATAGTACCGTTAAATTTATAATTATTGCCTTCTAATGTTACAGGAAGCCCCATTTTAATTTTATTTCCGCCGACAACTGCACCGTCTTTTGTAATTTTTGCAGTATCAGTTATTGTTACTACTGCATCAAAAATAGCCGGTTGTGCCGGATCAGGAACTAAAAATATAGCATCTTTCCCTCTGGAAGCTGGTGAAAAGGTTTTGCGCGGTTCTGATTTGACATCAACAACAGAAAGTTCTGTGTATGGAACATTTCTAATTGTTATAAAAGTGTTATCTCCGGACTTTACAGGAAATTCCTGTCCTGTTACAGTTACACCGCGCAAAAATACCTGAAATGTAATCGGAGAAGTTGCTTCAATTTGTTTATCAGCAGTCTGTCTGAAATGTTTTGTTGTTGCAATACCTATGATAAGTGCTATTATCACCCCTAAAACGATTATTATATCAACAATATTAAACTTCCCGAATATATTCTTCATATTTATTCTCCTTCATCAATATTAATCTTTTCTGGAATAGAATTCAAAATTTCCTCTATAGATGTAGTAGCACATCCATATTGTTTGACCACTAATCCAGCTGCAATATTACCAATAATAGCTGCATAGACTGGTTCTGCCCCGGCTGCTAAAGCCAGAGTAAAAAGGGCTGTAACGGTATCACCGGCACCGGTCACATCAAAAACTTCGGCCTTATTAAACACCGGAATATGTGCATATTTACCATTATTGTCAATAACAACCATTCCTTCTGCCCCGCAGGTTATTAAAACGGCTTCTGCAGCAGATTGCTCTAAAAGTATATTTCCGGCCTTAATATAATCTTCTTTATTCTTAAGATAAAATCCGACATGTTTTTGAGTATCAGGTAAATTCGGGGTCATTGAAGTAACACCGTAATATCGGTCTAGATTTCTTTGAGCATCAACAATGACCTTTTTACGATGCTTCTTTGCCGAATTTATTACAGCACTTATCACATTGTCTGAAAGAGTGCCAATATGATAATCAGACAAGATTACAGCATCATATTCTGGAACAAGTTTTTCTATTGCATCAATAAGCTTCGTTTCAGTTTCTTTTGATATTGGTTCGTTTGTCTGCCTGTCAATTCTTACAATCTGTTGAGTAATAGAATGTGAGCAAGAGCCTGAAATTCTTGTCTTGGTAATTGTTTTTCGTGTTTTGTCTGTTATTAAAGAACTACAGTTTATATTTGCCTCTTCAAAAGCTCTTTTTAAATCTAGAGCCTGATAATCTTCTCCTATAACTCCAATAACAGAAACTTTTCCATCATTTATATCTGCAACGTTATGCGCAGCATTAGAAGCTCCGCCCAATATAAATTTTGTATGAGTATGCTGAAGTATAATAACCGGAGCTTCTCTAGAAATACGTTCGGTATCTCCATAAACCATCTCGTCTAACGCTAAATCTCCGACGACAAGAATGCTCTGATTTCCCAGCTTTCTTACTAGATTCTTTAACTTTTCGTTATCTATAAACATCTCAATATCTCTTACGATTGCCTAATGACTAAATATCATATATAATATATTTATATCATACTACAAACATGAAAAGAGAGTCATACATGGCTGAGAAGAATGCATTTAATTCAATCAATAAAGATTCAATGGATATCAATGAACTGGCATCCTTAAATGACGATATCTCACCAGAATTAATTGACCAGCTCCAGCAAAAATTAACTCAAGATGCACAGAGTATGGGGGAAGAAAAAGCTTCTAAAATAAGCCCCAATTTTGATGTTAACGATGATACAACACTCTTTGAGGAACCTCAGGTTAATGAAACCAACACTCAGGAGCCCCAAAAGCCTGAACATACGTCCGAGAAAAAAGGTTTTAATTTAGATAAAAACTTTGATGATAATTTTATAAAAAAATATAAAGCCAAGCTAAATAAGCAACAAGAAACTGGAGGTAAAGATAAAAAAGAAGAGCCTGAAGATACAATCAGCAGTGCAGCCTTTTCTTCCACAATTGATAATAGTGAAAATATTGAACAAATTACTAAAGGAAATATTTCTGAAAGAGCTATCACACAGGAACAAAAAAACTATAATGACAGCTTAGATTTTCTGGATGGAAATATTAAATATTCAAAATATGTTATCTATATTGACCCGCAAAATGTTGATTTTATTGATAGTTTAACAGTTAAGGAACGTAAAAATTTAATCAATAAAATACTAAGAGAACAGGATGATATTGCTATAACAAAACAACGTTTTAAAATTATTAACACAATTATCAAACATGCTATAGTTGCAATACTCACAATAACGCTTTCTATACCTGTAATCTATTGGACAATTAATGCATCTTTAGAAGCTACAATAAATAATTATAGACGTTCACAGACAATCTTCCAAACTCTTTATAAAGAAAATGGAAAGATTAATATGAGCAAATAATTAATCCTCTTTTTTACCAATGATTTGATCTGCAACAGCCATTCCAAGTTTATATCCGGCAATTGAAGCGCAAACAAAACCTAAACCTTTTAACATACCCGGTACAAATTTTAAAGACTTATTACATAGTTTTGTTGTTTCGCAGTAATCATTTAAGGCACTAACCTGCTTGTCAATAAACGGATTATTTTTATATAATCCATCTTTTGTTATTACAACTTTATTATTGTCTATAATTTTATACTTGCCATCTTTTGCAACAAGATGTTTTTCTCCATTAAGCAATTCATACAAACCGTCATTTTCTACTTTCATTGTATCAGGATTAAATTTGCTTGTTTTAGGCATACCAATTAATTTCTTAGCAGCTGCTTCTGATGCAAACATAGTAGAAAGAGCTAAGCCTTCACGTATAGCACTATCTGTCTTATCATCAGAAGTTAAAACTTTTACAGCTCCAGTAGCACATATCAATGGGTTTATATGGTCTGCGGTAAAACTCATAACTTTCCCAATACCTGACAGAACTTTATCTCCCTTTGATAATGCTTTAATAGACTCTTCTGCGCTAGTTATACTTGATGCTAATGTATTTTTGGATTCTTTTGCAATACTGGTAACTCCTTCTGCAGCTTTTAATATCTGGCCTCCAGCAATGTTCATATTCATTGCACCAACATAAGGATTACCTGCTGTAAGAGCATCTGCACCTGATTGAGTTCTTCTTGTACAGAATGTTCCGTTTGAAAATACTAGTGGCATTATTGCTAAACCTGATGTCATTCACTAATCCTTTACAACACTAATGTAAACACACTACATTTATATAAAGTATTTTGTATAAAAAAAATTTCACAGAAAACAAAAATCTTTACATATTTTAATAAAATATATTATGCTTCTTCAGATTCGTTAGTTTCAATCACAGGTTCTCTATATACTTGAAGTTTTGTAATTCTGGCTCCATCAACCTCTTTTACGGTAAATGTTAAACCATTAAAAGATACTGAATCTCCAACTTCTGCTATTCTGCCTAATAGTTTAACAACAAGTCCTGCTATTGTATCTACGTCATCTTCTTCAAATTGCGATTCCTTCAAGCCAAAAAATTCAACAAACTCATCAATTCTCATCATTGCATTTGCAAGATAAGTATTTTCTCCGATTTCTTTTATATCAGCCTCAGCGTCTTCATCAAATTCATCTTGAACATCGCCAATAATTTCTTCAAGAACATCTTCAAGAGTAATTAATCCTGATGTACCGCCAAATTCATCTATTACAACTGCAATCTGGCAATGTCTTTTTTTAAATTCAATAATAAGATTATCAAGAGTCATTGTTTCAGGAATAAGAATAAGAGGTCTTATTAATTTATTTATAGAAAATGTATCTTTTGTCATAGCAAGAGTATACAAATCTTTAACGTGAATAAAACCTAAGATTTTATCAATATTATCCTCGTAAACAGGATAGCGTGTATATTGATTTCCAAGAGTTTCTTTTGTCAATTCTTCATATGAGATATCATTAGGAATACATACCATATCAGTTCTAGGAATCATGACCTGTTTAGCCATTAAATCCGAAAATTTAAACATATTATGAAGCATTTCCGCTTCCGTTTCGTTTAAAACACCTTCATTGTAGCTGGCATCTACAAGCATATCCAATTCTTCTGTTGAATGCACTAGTGATGCATCTTCTGAATTAGCATGACAGGCTGCTAAAATTTTATTGCCAGATACTTCCAGAAGCCATACAAACGGCTTGAACAAAGTTATAAACATATCCATTGGAGTTGCAATCAATAAAGAAAGCGTTTCCGGGTGTCTTAAAGAAATACACTTTGGAAGCTGTTCTCCAAGTAATACATGGAAATATGTAACCAATATAAATGAAATTGGTACTGCTATTATATGAGCAGACATTCTGCCTGCTGAATGAGCAAAAATATTAATCACAGGTTCAATAATTTGAACAATAGTTGATTCTGCAACCCAACCTAGAGCGATACTTGCAATTGTTACCCCGAGTTGAGCTGCGGCAAGCATTCTATTAACATCATTTACTAATTTTAAAGCTTTTTTTGCATTTGAATTTCCTTCATTACATAGCTGTTCTAAGCGAGTTTTTCTAACTTTAACAAGCGAGAACTCCGCTGCTACGAAAAAGGCATTTACAAAAAGCAAAAATAAAATGATAAAAATATTAATAAAAAAGTCTGTCAGGTCCATTTACTCTCTTATACCTTTAAAGTTATACTTATAATTTTACAATAGAGTATAATATTTTGCAATCTTTTAGTATCCATACTATAATAAAATGTATGAAAACAGGCGCATTTATAGTTCCTACTGGAGTGGGAGCCTCTATTGGAGGGTTTGCAGGAGATGCAAGTATATGGGCAAGAAAATTTGCAGAAAAATGCAGATTAATTGTAAATCCAAATGTTGTTAACGCTGCATGTTTTTCCGGTATTACTGAGAACATGTTATATGTTGAAGGATATTCTCTGGATGAATTTTTTAAGGGAAATTTGTACTTAACACCTTCTTATCACAATAAAATCGGAATTATTTTTGATAAATCTATAAGCCAGCCTGTATTAAATGTTCATATAAATACAATAAATGCAGTTGAAACGGTTTATGGCCTTGATATTTGCGGATATGAAATTACAGATGAAGAAGTTGGGGTTGACTTTTTTATAGATAAATCCGGGGCTTCAATGGGAAATGTAAAAAATCTTCAGACACTTAAATATGCTGCTCAAAATTTGTTAAGAAAAGGTGCAGAAGCAATTGCAGTTGTATGCCATTTCCCAGATGAACAGGGTGATGATTATGCAAACGGTGTAGGAGTAGACCCAGTAGGAGGAGTGGAAGCAATAATTTCTCACTATATATCAAAAGAATTTATTATCCCTTGTGCACACGCTCCTGCTTTTGATGATATTAATATTTCTACTGAAATTGTTGACAAACGTTGTGCTGCAGAATATATAACACCGACCTTTCTTCCCTGCATATTGCTAGGACTTAATCAAGCGCCTTTGCTTAGCTATTCTGGAGCTATATCCATTTCGGATTTAGATTTCCTAATTGTTCCATATAATTCAATAGGAAATATACCAGTTCTCGAAATGACAAAACGAGGGAAAAAAGTTTATGCTGTTAAAGAAAATAAAAGTGTCTTAAATGTGACTCCTGAAAACTTTAATAAATGTTCAATAGTAAATACTTATCAAGAACTGTATAATAAGCTATTTAACTAAAAAGACCGGACTTAAATCCGGTCTTTTTAAATTTATTCAGTAAGCACTATTTAAATTTTACTGTATTATTTTCGGCAAGGAATTGTGTTACCTTTTCATTTAAAGCTTGCTGAGAAATAGCATTAAATACTCCTGGAGTTTGTGATAATTGTTTTATCATCGTAGGAGTATCCATCTGATACATACGTCCAATTTCTGATAATTTAGCGCCAAATTCAGCCTGAGAAACAACGAGATTTTCTTCTTTAGCAATTTTATCAATTACAAGAGAATTTTTTACTCTCATAGCAGCATCTTCCTTTAAGCTGTTCATAATATTGTCATACCCTTGTGCTTCAACTGCCTGATCCCAAGAGAATCCTTGCATAGAAAGTTTTTGCTTATATTCTTCTGCAAGCTGATCAGCTTCTCTATCTATCATTGATTGTTGAATTTCAACTTTAGCATCACCGGTAACTTTTTCAAAAATAGCTTTTTCTGAATTTGTTCTATCAATATCAGCTTTTTGAGTATCTAAATATTTTTTAATATCAGCCTTCAAATCATCAACAGTTTTGAACGGACCAACTTTTTGAGCAAATTCATCTGTTAATTCAGGAAGCACTTTTGCTCTAATTTCATTAACTTTACATTTAAATACAGCTGGCTGCCCTGCAAGTTTCTTTTCATGATATTCTTCAGGGAAAGTAACATTTATTTCAAATTCTTCCCCAAGAGTTCTATCTGCAAGTTGTTCTGCAAAACCAGGAATAAAGCTTGAATGAGCTAAATCCAATGTATAATTTTTTGCATCGCCATGTTCAATTTTTTCACCATTAGAAAAACCTTCAAAATCAAATACAATAGTATCTGTATTTAATGTCTTTCTATCCGTTACAACAACTGTTGTTGCGTGTTGTTCCAACAAGCTGTCAATTGATTTTTGAAGAGCATCTTCCGGAGTTTTGTATTCTTCAACTTCAATGGTTAAACCTTTATATTCCCCTAAAGTAACTTCTGGTCTTAATTCTAATTTAGCAACGATTCTTAAGTCTTCTCCTATTTTGTAGTCATAAGACTCAACATATGGCTGAGCTACTACGTCAAAGTCATTTTCTTTTATAACTTCAGAAAAAATCTTTGGCAAAGCTCCTTCTAAAGCTTCATGTTTAATTCTTTCTTCTCCAATATTTTGTTCTACAATATTTCTAGGAGCCTTTCCTTTTCTAAAACCTGGTATATTTACATACTGAGCTAATCTCTTAGCTGCGTTGTTATAATAGTTAACTGCATCTTTAGCTGGAACTTCAATATCTACTTTTACAATATTTTCCGGCTGTTTCTCAATAGTTGTTTTCATTTATTAGTCCTCTTTTCCATTAGTTTATACATTATAAAACTACTACAAACAGAGGATATTGTAAAGCTTGCAATAAAAACGGCGCAAGTAAAACTTGCGCCGAAATTTTATACCTCTCTTAATTATTCATTATCAGAAGCATTATCTGATGCAGGCAATTCAGGAGCACCAAACATACCTTCAATTTCTTCCAAAATTGCAGCAGGTTTTCTAGCCTGGTTTCTCTGAGCTGCACGTTTCTGAGCTTCTTTATCACGTTCTTCACTAGCGTAAGTCAAGTGATGGAAGCCTGTACCAGCAGGGATAAGACGACCAATGATAACGTTTTCTTTCAAACCTCTCAATAAATCCTTCTTACCATCTACAGCTGCTTCTGTTAAGATTCTGGTTGTTTCCTGGAATGAAGCTGCTGAAATGAAACTTTCAGTATTCAAAGATGCCTTTGTTATACCTAAAAGCATATATTCACATGTAGCTTCCTGACCATCATGTTCTCTTACTGCTTTGTTTTCATTTTCAAAAGTTTGAACTTCAACCAATTCACCCGGTAATAAGTTTGTATCTCCAGAGTCAACAACTCTTACTTTCTTTGTCATCTGACGAACAATAATTTCAATGTGTTTATCAGCGATTTCAACACCTTGAGAGCGGTATACACGCTGAACTTCATCTACTAAGTATTGTTGTGCTTCTTCCGGACCGCAAAGTCTTATTACATCATGCGGGTTCAAAGGACCGCTTGTTAAAGGCTGACCTTTTTTAATCTTTTGTTTATTTTGAACAACAATGCTTGCGTCGATTGCAAATTTTATTTCAGTTCTGCTTCCGCCTTCTGTTGCTAGGAACAATCTAGGAACGTCATCTTCAATTTCAATTTCAGCAACACCGTCAGTTTCTGCTAATATAGCACAATCTTTAGGTTTTCTTGCTTCAAGAAGTTCTTCAACTCTCGGAAGACCTTGAACGATATCACCTGTTTTTTCTCTTTCAAATACAAGAGTTGCAAGCATATCACCTCTAAGAACCAGAGAACCTTCTTCTACCTGTAACATTGTACCCGGGCTAATCAAATACGGACGACCGTTTCTAATTGTAACTGATTTTGCAGAAACATCTACAATCTTACCGGAAACTGTTGCAGCTTCACCTGATTCAGCAAGCACTGTATCAAGTTTAATGAAGTCACCTTTTTTAACAGTTGGTTTTGATTTTGTATCAATAACTGTTTCAAAGTTTGCACAGTTTAAAAGCAATCTTCTGGATTCAGTTACATCACCCTTAATAGATGCTACTCCATCATTTAACGCCAATACTTCTGTTTTAGCGATAGGAGTTTTTGGCTCAATAACCTGTCCGTTTTCAACAAGAAGTTCTGTCTGTAATGAACTGTTCATCTTAGAGTTTCCTTCAAGTTCACGACGAACAATTAATGTTTCAAGAACAACAATCTTAAGTTCTCCCTTTTCATCAAGCTCTACCAAACCTTTAAGGTGTGATAAATAACCTTGCATTTGAAGAACAAGACTTGTTCTTGTAAGAGTTGCACCGTCAAGATTTCTAACTCTTGCACCATCTTTGTATTGTAACTGGGTTACTGGAACAATGTTAATCAATTCATCAGTTGTATTAAATCCGATTGTCACATCCTTAGGTTCAATGAACATAGGTTGTACAGGTCTTACAAGAATTTGTATAGGTTTGTCTTCTAATGATTCTTCTTCTAAAGATGTTGTGTCGATTTCTTCATCCAAATCATCAATATCTAAATCATCAAAATCCATTTCCATTATTGTAACAATAGAAGTTTCTTTTGCTTTGATACCTTTAGCAATAGTAGTTCCGGCTTCAACAACAGAACCTTCTTCAACCTTAAGTTCAGACACATTTGAAAGCGTATGTACTTCACCAGGTCTGATTGTTACTTCGTGGATAACTTCATTAAATTCTTTAAATTCAACAATACCATCGATATGACAATATACGTCTTTTACTACTTCTGTACCGGCAGTAACAAATGTTCCATTATCAACCATTTTTAAAGAAGCATCTTTATTAATCTGGTGAACTTCTTCAGGAACAAATACAATGTTACCAGGTTTTGTAACGATTTGATTATCATCAACTTCAATGTCTACATACTTGATTTCACCGGAGGATGAAACAGAGCATTCGTCATCAATAAGTTCGGCAATAATCATACCGTTTTCAACAGTTGTATCAATAGGAGCTTTTACGATGTATTTTTCACCAGTTTTCTTAACTGTCCACAACTGTTCTTTCTTAGTCTGCTCAAAAGTTGCATTTGCAGGCATCAATGATGCAATTACAATTGTAATTTCTTTACCTTGAACAATCTTATTAATTTTATTTTTGCCGGATTTAACAGCTTCAACCACTAAATCTTCTGAATAACGAACTTCACCGCCATGTTCAGAAATCATTATTGTTTCTGCTAATCTATCCCCGGCTTTTACTTTTTGTTCATCACTTACAAGCACTTTTGAACCGCCAGGCAAGTTATAAACATCACCGCCGATAATCCATACAATGCCGTTTTTATTAGCGGTTCTAGAAATGTTGCCCTGTCTGTCTTTCTTTTCATCAGCAACAAAGTCTTCAAATAATACCATACCTGACATATCAGCATTAATATCTTTTGTTGCTTTTTCTGTCAAACGGCCGGCATCATTTGATGATGGTTTATATTCAGCAAGTTTAAAGTTCTTGTCAATTTTCATACCATCTTCAAAGAATACTGTTGCACCTGCTGGAATATGGTATGAAGTTGATTTTTTAGCACCTTTAACTTCAATATCAGCTTCATAAATAGATACTCTAACAACATCACCGTGACGAGTTCTGAGTTCTCTTGTTTTCAACTTAGATTCTACAGTACCGGCTTCTGTTGCGTGAATTTCTTTTGTAGCTTCTTTTACGCCAACAGCACCACCTGTGTGGAAAGTTCTCATTGTTAACTGTGTACCAGGTTCACCGATTGACTGAGCAGCGATAATACCGATTGCTTCACCAACATCAACTAATTTCTGAGTTGTCATTGCCCAGCCGTAACATTTTTGGCAGACACCGTATTCAAGACCGCAAGTTAAACCAGAACGAACTTTAAGCTCCTGAAGATTTAAGTGAGCAAGCTTTTTGATGTCTTTTCTATCTAAAGTAGTATCTTTAGCAACAAGAAGTGTTGTTCCGTCTTCATCAAATACATCTTGAGCAACAGTTCTGCCTAATAATCTATCGATAAGAGGAACTATTATATTATCACCATCGCAGATTGGCTTCATATTAATATATTTATCACCGCCGCAATCTTCTGCTCTGATGATTACATCCTGAGCAACGTCAACAAGACGTCTTGTTAAATATCCTGAGTCAGCAGTTTTAAGAGCTGTATCTACAAGACCTTTTCTTGCACCGTATGAAGAAATAATATATTCAGTAACAGACAAGCCTTCTTTAAAGTTTGATGTAATAGGCAAGTCGATAATCTGACCTTGTGCGTCTGCCATCAAACCTCTCATACCAACCAGCTGTGATACCTGAGATAAGTTACCTCTTGCACCGGAGAATGCCATCATGTATACAGGGTTTAATTTATCAAAGTTTTCAACAACCTGTTCTGTTAACTTTGCAGTTGTTTCTGACCAGGTATCAATAACCTTTGTATATCTTTCAACTTCTGTAATTTCACCTTTTAAATATCTATTTGTAGACTTTTCAATTTCCTGTTCAGCTTCTTTTAAAAGTTCTTTCTTTGATTCTGGAACTGTAAGGTCAGCAATAGAAATTGTTACGCCTGATCTTGTTGCATATTTATACCCTAAATTTTTAAGAGTATCTGCAAGTTCTGCAGTTTTGGCTCCGCCAAATTCAAGATAAATCTGAGCAAGCAATTTGTTCAAGCCCTTTTTATCCATCTGTTTGTTGATGAAATCAAGGGAATGAGTTTTTGCATGTGTATAAGTATTTTCCATAGTTATATATTCCTCAATTTTTCTTTTTCTCGAAGGGAAATTTCCCTGCTATTATGCTAATGCCTTTCTAACAGCTTCGTTGAATATAATTCTACCAACAGTAGTTTCTATTCTCTTGCCTTTTTCATCACGAACTACAATCTTATCGTGAAGCGTAATTACCTTAGCTTCCAATGCAGCAATTGCATCTTCAAAGCTGTAGAAGTAACCTTTCACTTCTTGTTCAGGATCTTTTAATATTGTTAAGTAGTAAAGACCTAGAACCATATCTTGTGAGTGAGTGATGATTGGCTTACCATTAGCAGGAGCCAAAATATTATTTGTAGCTAACATAAGCATTCTTGCTTCTGTCTGAGCTTCAATTGAAAGTGGAACGTGAACAGCCATTTGGTCACCGTCAAAGTCAGCGTTGAACGCTGTACATACAAGCGGGTGAAGCTGAATTGCACGACCTTCAACCAATTTAGGTTCAAAAGCCTGAATACCAAGTCTGTGAAGGGTTGGAGCACGGTTAAGCATTACCGGATGTCCGTCAATTATCTCTTCTAAGATATCCCAGACTTTAGCATCTGAACGTTCAATCATTTTCTTTGCAGATTTAATGTTTTGAACATATCCTCTTTCAATTAATTTATTAACAACAAACGGTTTAAATAATTCAATTGCCATTTCTTTTGGTAAACCGCACTGGTTAAGCTTCAATGAAGGCCCAACTACGATTACAGAACGGCCTGAATAGTCAACACGTTTACCTAACAAGTTCTGACGGAAACGTCCCTGTTTACCTTCAATAATATTAGATAAAGATTTCAGTGCTCTGTTGTTAGGACCAACAACAGTTCTTCCGCGTCTGCCGTTATCAATAAGAGCATCAACGGCTTCCTGTAACATACGTTTTTCGTTTCTTACGATAATTTCAGGAGCACCCATTTCCAATAATCTTTGTAAACGGTTATTTCTATTAATAACTCTTCTGTATAAGTCATTCAAATCAGATGTTGCAAATCTGCCGCCATCCAACTGTACCATTGGTCGTAAATCAGGAGGTGTAACAGGAAGAACATCCATAATCATCCAAGTCGGGTCAGTTTCAGAAGAAATTAAAGAATCTAATAATCTTAATCTCTTGATTAACTTACCTTTTCTCTGTACAGAAGTTACATGCCCAGCCAATTCTGTTCTAATTTCATCAGCAAGCTCATGAACATTGATTTCACCAAGTAATTGCTTGATTGCTTCTGCACCTATTCCTACTTCAAGCTTAGATTCTTCATTTTCCATAATGAAATCTTCATATTCTTCTTCGCTTAAAAGCTGGAATTTTTTGAATGGACTATCAGCAGGGTCAATTACAACATAGTTATTGAAGTAAATAACCTGTTCCAAATCCTTCAATGTCATATCAAGAAGTAAGCCAAGATATGAAGGTATTCCTTTTAAGAACCAGATATGGGAAACTGGAGCTGCTAGCTTAATGTGCCCCATTCTGTGGCGTCTTACTTTTGAATCGGTAACTTCAACACCGCATCTTTCGCAGATAATACCTTTATGGCGAACTCTTTTATATTTTCCGCAATAGCATTCCCAGTCCTTTGTTGGTCCAAAAATTCTTTCGCAGAATAAACCATCTCTTTCAGGTTTTAAAGTTCTATAGTTAATTGTTTCAGGTTTTGTAACCTCGCCGTAAGACCACTTCAAAATTCTTTCAGGTGAAGCGATGCTTATGCGTATATAATCAAAATAATCAATACTTGTAGACAATTTTCTATCTCCTTATATTTCACCCAGTGTAGCAGAAGTATCAAAGAAGTTGATATTTAACAACTCTGAATCAATGTCTGACAAAGTTCTCTTTGGAGCAGCTTTGCGCAAATCGTCCATATCCGACATTAAATCTACTTCTACACCGTTTTTCTTAGCAACTGTAATATCTAAACCGATACTTTGCAATTCTCTTACAAGTACCTTAAATGATTCAGGAATACCAGGTCTTGGAATATTGTCCCCTTTAACAATTGCTTCATAAGCTCTGTTACGTCCGTTAACATCATCTGATTTGATTGTTAACATTTCTTGCAGAGTATATGCAGCACCGTAAGCTTCCAATGCCCAAACTTCCATTTCACCGAATCTTTGTCCGCCGAACTGAGCCTTACCGCCTAATGGCTGTTGTGTTACTAATGAGTAAGGACCTGTTGAACGAGCGTGGATTTTATCATCAACAAGGTGAACAAGTTTCAGGATATAAGATAAACCAACTGCAATAGGCTCATCAAACGGTTCACCGGTTCTACCGTCAATAAGGTAAACCTTACCATCTTCTCTAACCCAGTCACATCCGGATTCTTTAATACCTCTTACAAGTTCTGCCTTTGTAGCGATTTCAGATTGGTTATCACCGTATCTTTCGTCGAATGAAGGTGCTTCGTAGTGTTCACCTGTAAGATATGCTGCCAAACCTAATAAGCATTCATATGTTTGACCAACATTCATACGGGAAGGAACACCAAGAGGGTTCAATACGATATCTACCGGAGTACCATCAGGTAAGAACGGCATATCTTCTTTTGGAAGTATTCTTGATACGATACCTTTGTTTCCGTGACGTCCTGAAAGTTTATCACCAACAGATACTTTACGTTTTTGAGCTATGTAAACTCTGATTACTGTATTTGCACCAGGCGGCAATTCGTCACCTTTTTCACGGTCAAATACCTTAACATCAAGAACTCTTCCGCCTTCACCATGAGGAACTCTTAATGAATTATCCTTAACATCTCTTGCCTTTTCTGCGAAGATTGCTCTTAACAGTTTTTCTTCTGGCGGATGCTCTGATTCACCCTTTGGAGTTACCTTACCAACAAGGATATCATCAGCATAAACTCTGGCACCAATACGAACAATACCGCGTTCATCAAGGTGTCTTAGAGCTTCTTCTGATACATTCGGAATTTCTCTAGTGATTTCTTCCGGTCCAAGTTTTGTTTGTCTTGCATCTATTTCTAATTTTTCAATGTGAACAGATGTAAATATATCATCATGTACGCATCTTTCTGAAAGCAGGATAGCATCTTCGAAGTTATATCCTTCCCAAGGCATATATGCAACCAGAATGTTTTTACCAATTGAAAGTTCACCGCAGCTTGTAGAAGCACCATCAGCAATTACATCGCCGGCATGAACCTTATCACCTTCGTGAACAATCGGTTTCTGGTTAATACAAGTATCCTGGTTTGAACGTACATATTTCATTAATGTATGTAAGTGTTGTTTGCCGTTTACATCTCTAATGATGATTTCTTCACCCACAACTCTTTCAACAACACCGTCAACTTTAGCGCATACAACCATACCGGAGTCTTTTGCAACTCTTCTTTCCATACCTGTACCAACAACCGGTCTTTCTGTGATGAGAAGAGGTACTGATTGACGCTGCATGTTTGAACCCATCAATGCACGGTTAGCATCATCGTGCTCAATGAATGGAATCATAGATGTTGCAACAGAGATAATCTGAATAGGGCAAACACCCATATAGTCAACTTTTGAAGAGTCACTCATAATAAATTCTGATCTGTAACGAACCGGAATTTGAGCAGCTTTAAAAGTATTATCAGGATTTAATTGAACGTCAGCCGGAGCGCAACGGAAATTTTCATCTTCGTCAGCTGTCATATAAACAACTTCATCCGTTACAACACCATCTTTTACAACAAAGAATGGAGATTCAATAAATCCATAATCATTAACTCTTGCGTGAGTAGCTAATGAACCAATCAAACCTGCGTTTGGACCTTCAGGAGTTTCAATAGGACAAATACGTCCATAGTGAGAAGGATGGATGTCACGAACCGCAAATCCGGCTCTTTCTCTCTGCAAACCGCCAGGTCCTAAAGCTGAAATACGTCTTTTGTGAGTTAATTCAGCAAGAGGGTTAATCTGGTCCATGAACTGTGATAACTGAGATGAACCGAAGAATTCTTTTAATGAAGCAACCAACGGTTTAGTATTCAACAAGTTCAATGGAGTTAAAGTTTCAGAATCCTGTAAAGTCATTCTTTCCTTAACGATTCTTTCAATTCTTGATAAACCAACTCTAAACTGGTTTTGAAGAAGTTCACCAACTGAACGAATTCTTCTGTTTCCTAAGTGGTCTATATCATCAAGAGAACCTTCATCATATGTTAAGTTAATTAAATATTCAATTGATGCTACAATATCCTGAACAGTAAGAGTTCTCTGATTTTTAGAGATATTCAGGTTAAGTTTTTTGTTTAATTTATAACGACCTACACGACCAATATCATATTTCTTTTCATCAAAAAATCTTGATTCAAGAATTTGACGTCCGCCCTGTGCAGAAGCAGGATCGCCCGGTCTCAATTTTTTATATAAATCTATTAAAGCATCATCTGTAGTTTCTGTTGTATCTTTATCAAGAGTTTTCTTTAAGAATTCAAAGTGAGTAAATAAAGATTCCATTTCAGAAACGGTAATACCCATTGCTTTCAATAAAGTTGTAGCAAGGATTTTTCTATTTTTATCAATCTTAACGTAAATAATATCGTTAGAATCTGTTTCAATTTTCAACCATGCTCCGCGGTTAGGAATCATTGTTGCATTATAAAGTCTTTTACCTGTCGGAGAGATTTCTCTCTTGAAGTAAACACCAGGTGAACGAACGATTTGAGAAACAATAACACGTTCTGCACCGTTTACAATGAAAGTACCTTTGTCAGTCATTGTAGGGATATCACCGATATAAACTTCTTGTTCTTTGATTTCACCGCTGTCACGGTTAACAAGTCTAACCATTACACGTAATTGTTTTGCATAAGTAGCGTCATGTATACGAGCTTCTTCTACTGTGTATTTTGCATTATCGAACGTATAGTTTGGAAGGAAGTGAAGTTCTAATCTTCCTGTATAATCTTTTACAGGAGAAAAAGATAAAAGCTCTTCTTTTAACCCTTCTTTCAAAAACCATTCAAATGATTTTTTCTGCACGTCAATTAAATCCGGTAAATCATCCAAACGAGTATTAGGTATACCCATTGGAGTTACTCTTTTTGCATATTCTGTCGACATTAATTCACCTCATCTATTCTAATGATGTACTATATAAAAATTTTATTTTTCTACTTTTATTTCGGACATAATTATCCCATATACAGCATGTCATACTATCGTACAACATCAAAATTCAACGTCAAGTTAATAAGCGTATTTTGTACAATTTTTCAAGTGTTTTGTAACAAAAAATTTACAAAACTTAATCTGTAGCATAGAAATGTAACAATTACTTTTTTATCTTTACATAACTGGCAATTATTATTTTGTGCCAGACTTTATATTTTATGTAAACAGTATAAGGGTAGTTGTGCTTGAAAGTTCATAATTTTAATAATCAGGAATATCCTGTCAATAATAAACCTCAAAAATCTCCTGCTTTTCGAGCAGGTATGACAGACATGCTCAATATGAGCGGAAATCTCATGCAGGGAATAGAAAACAGCGGTTTTTTAGGTTCTTTTCTAATTCAGGATTTCTGCGGTATGACAATACCGCGAACAGCAGCTGGTTTCTTACGGGATAAAGAACATACCGGACATTACAACATGCAGGAAGGAAAAGAAGTATTTGGACGTGAAGGTTTAACGGGGCCATGCATGATGGCGGTTGCTCCGTTATCGCTTCTTATTGCTGCTAAATTTGGCCGTACCACAAGTGTTAATACTCAATTAATCAAAAGATTTGGCAACAGCTTAAAGGAAATTCTTACAAACCCGAATTTTGATAAAGGTCTCTTGAAGCAGCCTGAGCGATTTAAGCAGGAATTTTACAGAACAAATATCGAAAAAATATTAAATGACACTTTAGGCAAAGAAAACACTCAAAAAGAATCTGTTGAATACATTTTAAAACAAATTAATAATATGGAAAAAATTCCTGCGGATGCCAAGTTAAAAAAATTCCGGGGCAAAGCTAAGTACAGAAGCGAATGCATGAACAATATCATGGAGCATATTGACAATATAAGGTATTCTACCAGTTCTGATTTAAACATGCTTCAGAAAGTCAAGTTCGGGTCAGATAAGCTTGACTGCAAAAAAGCTTTTTCTACAAAGAATACTATTGATGCAATGATAAAATACTCAGACGATGCAATCATTTTAAACAGACACCTAGACAAACTTGATGAGCTTTCTGCAGAAAGCATCAAAAATAAATCTCTTGCAAAGAGAATGATTACAAATATTTCTATGATGGCTGCTACATTAGGCGTGCTGTCAGTGCTGCCTAAAATTTATGCAAGAAGCAATACTGCACCTGGAGCACGTAAAGTCGATCAAAAAACTCAGGATTACAATATAGCATTTGAAGGAAGAAAACCTGACACAGGAGTTCTTGAAAAGCTAGGAAAAATTATCAATAAGAACAAAAATGATTTTGTTTCAAATGAATTAGAATATAATGGCCACAATTTTACGAATACCTTGATGGCTGGCCTATCTGTATTCGGGCTTTTAGCTCCAAGAGGGCTTCGAGCTTACAGTCGTGCACAGGTTGATGAAGACGGAAAAAAAGATTTAACCGAGTTATGGGAAATTGTTTTAAGAGATTTGACATCAAGCCTTGCTGTAGTTTTTGCAGTACCTATGCTTACAAGAGCATGCGTAACTTCATATGAAAAGAAATCTGGATTTGTACTGATGCAAAAAGACAGAAGCAGTCAGTCAAAACTAAAAACTTCTCTGGATTTATTGAATCCATACAGCAAAGCTCATGTTCTAACAAATTCAGAAATTAATTCTCTATACAATAATATTGATACAAAAGATAAAATGCTAAATTTCTGCAAGTACATTGATAAAAACGGTGGAGATTTACAGAAAATTATATCAAAATCAGAGCATGCAGAAGAAATATTTAAGATATCATCTTTAAATGGTTTAAATAAAGCTGAGAAAAACAAAAAAATAATTTCACTTGTTGAAAAATTTGATAAGTCAAAGGCTGATGAAATAATTAAAAAGCTAATGAAGGCTGTAGGCAAAGCAAAGAGTAACAAAATAACAACTTTTGCAAGGGGGCTTACATCTGTACCAGGTTTGTTAACAACATTCTTTATATCACCATATCTGCTTGGCTGGTTTATTCCGCGTTTAACATATAAAAATACGCGTCGAATCCATGAAAAGCAAGATAGGGAAAGAGAAGCCAGAAGACTTGAAAAGCTAAATTCTATAAATAATTAGCAAGAATTGATTTTACGTAGTTCTGAGTTTCCTTATAAGGAGGAACGCCGTCATATTTGTCCACTGCCCCAGGCCCAGCATTATAAGCTGCAAGCGCTAAAATAACATTACCATTATATTTATTAAGCATGGATTTCAAATATTTCACTCCGCCTTCAACATTTTGTTCTGGATCCATAGGATTTGTAACCCCAAGTCCCTTTGCAGTTGCAGGCATTAACTGCATTAAGCCCATAGCACCTACTTTTGACTTTGCATTAGGATTAAATCCGGACTCTTGCTTAATAAGTGCATTAACAAGTTTTTCATCAACGCCATGCTTTTTTGCAGCCCTAAATACAATATTTTTAATCTGTTCTCTTGTAGATATTTTTTCTGCTCCGGTTTCTGCTTGAGCAGAATAAATGTTGGCATTAACTTTTGTAACAGGACGTGTAAGTAAATCACCAAATTTTACGCCGGTAGAATTCTTTAGAACATTCTCAAAAGATTGAATCTTGGCCTGCTGATTCTCTACAGCAGTATTTTGTTTTTCTACAGGTGCCCACTGAGCGTTTAAAGTATTTACATAATTGTTCATCTGCACGGCACGCTGCATTGCACTTGCTTTACCGGATGATGATAATAAATTTTGTATCATTGAAGAAAACATAGAAATTTAATCCTTTCAATTATGAAAACGAAAATAAAATTTATTTCTTTAGCTTTGGGAACAAAATATCCACTATTTGATTTAATTAATTAATTCAAAAAGTCAAATCGGCATGCTATATATAGATTTTTTTTTTATAGTATGGTATTATTTAACATAGCATGGGAGAGTGTTTGGTGAATACTGATAATTTTTTAATAGATAATAGCGATATTGAAATGGCGCAGAATATATGTAAAATGATTACCAATACAGAGGTAAGAAATAGAGCTGTCGCTAATGCTATTGCAGGAAGTATAGCTGCAAAATTTTTTGATACAGAAAAATATGATGTAGATTCTGAATCTGGATTGCATAATATTGGAACCGTACTTGAAGATATTGATATCTCAGATATATACATTAATGGAAATTATTTTGATGCCAGAGTATTCTTTAATGAAGAAGAAATGAGTATACCAGCTGCACATTTCAAAAATAATCTTCTTCCAACTGCTTACATGTTCATCAAAATTAATGCAGACCTATCAGGTGCTACAGTAATAGGTTTTGTTAATCCGGAAAATGTAAAAATGATGAATTCTGTTGATGGATATTATCATATAAACGAAGATGACCTTGAATCTTTCTATGATATTGAACCGTTGATTGTTACAGTTGAGGATTCTGTAGAAGTCAGTGATAAGGATATTTTTGCATTCATTGATAATAGCCTTGAAGATAAAAACAGCTTTTATGCAGAATTATTAAAATCTAAAGAAGGCCGCATAAAACTTGCAAAAGCTATCAAAGCTCAAAATATATTTAAATTTGTATCTATAGCTGATAATAACAATATTGAAGCAAATGAAATTGAAGAAAATATTCCAGACTTTGGATTTGGTGACTCTCCGGAAATCAGTTTTGAAAGTTCTGGTGATTTAGATTTACTTTCTGAAGAAAATATTGATGACTTGAGCCTGGAAAATCCTATAGTAGATGATTTAGAACCAAGCATTGATACTTTAGATTCGATTGAAGAAACTAGTGATTTAATTGATTTAGAAGAAAAAGATATTGAAGATTTTTCTGTGGCTGCACAAGAAGATGTTTTAGAAACTGTAGATGAAGACTTTTCTTCTGAGATAAATTTACAACAGGACGATTCAAATGAAGAAATAAAAATTCCAAATACACTGACAGATGAAGAAAATATAGAAGATATAACAATACAAGAAGATATGCCATTTGCTTCTCTTGATAATGAACCTTCCGAGGAAGCGACTGAAGAAGTAAGTAGTAATACAACTTTTGAATATACCACTGTAGCTTCACCAAGTATTGATACTTCCGAAGATATTCTTGAGGAACTTACAAATCAGCCGGAAGATAATAATATTGAAGCTCCGATAAGCGAAGAAAATGGAACTGGAGAACAAATTGAAGCATTATTTAATAATGATACAGAAGATGTTGTTAATGAAGATGCTGCTACTACAGAAGAAACTCCTGGGCTAAAGGTTTATCCAGCAAAGCAGAAAAAAAGCTTTTTAATACCGCTTTCAATATTGCTTGTTCTCATTGCAGCAGGTGCCCTTGGTTATGTTGGATATACTAAATTTCTTGCATCACCACCTCCAAGTGAAGATATAATCAATAATGAAACATCAAATCCAGAATCGCAGGCAGCTCCTAAAACAGAAGAAGCAATGCCAATTGAGTCTGTTGAAGCAACAACACCACAAAATACGGTCAATGAAGCTGCTTCTGAAACAATTCCTATGATTGAACAAAATCTTGATGCCTCAATCCTTGTTTCAAATTTAAAAGTTGAATGGGAAGTTCCTGCGGCGTATACATCTAATACATCTGCAAAAAGATATCTTACAAAATTAGGTAAAATTATACAATTAAATTTAAAAACAGAGTTATTGCTCTTAAATAAACCGCCAATAACAAATAAAATTGGAGTTGAAATTAAGTACAACCGTGACAGCAGAAAGTTTGAGGCCGTCGGAATTACAATTTCAAGCGGAGAAAATAGTGTTGATGCTTTAATTCTGCAAACAGTTAATAAAGCTCTTGCTATGAACTTGAGCACAAATACCGATTCCTTTGCAAAACTACAGGGAAATCCGGTTCTGATTATACATTTATAAGCTAGAAGATGAGAATTTATTATGGAAAAAGAAAATAAATATTATGGCATAATAGAAAATTTAGTAAAAAAACACAAAAAGTTCCCCGGCCTAGAATCAATTCTTGAGGATATTATTGATGATGTTTATTCTCACTCAGAAGTGATTATAAAAACGGTTACTAATGAAGATGTTATAAATGCATATCTTGAAAAAGTTGTATCTACTTCCATAATAACAGTTCCCAAAAAGATGAACTTTCATCCTGAAATAAAACATAGAAGTTTTATAAGGGAACATAATACTATAAAAGTTGACCAGAAGTTGATTGACAAGATGATTAATGCTCCAGAAATTATTAAACCCATTGAACCTGTTGCAGAAGAAGTAAAACAAGAAGAAATTAGCGTTGAGGAAGAACATCCGCAAATTATCCAAGAACCAATAATTGATGATAGCGTTAATATTGATACAATTGACTTAGAAATGCAGCCAGAGCCTTATAAAACTCAAGAGGTTGCGTCATTAGACTTTGAACAGGCTGAAACTGAAGAAGCTGAAGAAGCTGTAACAACTAATTCGCCTTCTAATGTCCAAAATATTGATAATAGTATAGATTTAGGTAATTTTACTGAAACAATACCTGATGATTTAAGTATAAATTTTGCTGATGATAATAATGATATTAATGAACTAGCGGATGAGCCTATATCTCTTGATACGGAAGAAATTTCCGAAGCACCATTAGCTATTGAAGAGCCAGAACCATTTAAGAGTGACGAAGTTATTGAGCCTGCTGAAATAATTTTGCCCGAAACATTAGAAGCAGAGCAAAACGAAGTATTAGATTTAAGTGAAGACGCTTCAATAGAAGAATTTAATGAAGGACTTGAAGTTAAAGCTACAGAAGAAGATATAACAGAAAGCAGCACTGATTTTACTGATTTAGTAGAAAATACTGAGAATGAAGAGGATTTAGCATCTTTTGACTTTTCTAATGAAATAGAAGAAACTAATGATGAGGAAAATCACACAGAATTAGAAAATCTTGATCAGAATAGTGAATTAACGGCAAGCAGTGATATTCAAGATGATATAACAGAAATATTAACAACTGATGAAAACCCTGATGATTTAGAAGTTTTCGGTACATCACAGGAAGAATTAGCTTTACCGGAAGAAGAAGAAGAATTAAATCCGGTTATATCTGATAGTGATGATTTAATTGACAGCGGGAATTTAAATGAAGATTTTGCTCTAAACCCAGTGGAAGACGAGCTTGAAGAATTTATGCCGGAAGCATCAGGAGAATTAGACCTCTTGCAAGGCGGTGATATTTCAAGTCTTGAGGAACTTGAGCCAGAACCTCTCTTTGAGCCGGAAGAACTAACTGAAGTTAGCCCAGAAGAACCACAAACATTTGCAACGACAGATTATTCAAAGTTTGATTTCACACCGGAAAATAATGAACCGGATAATAATATTGATATTGAATTAGTAGCAAAAGATTTGCAAGAACTCGCTAATAAAAATCCTGATTTAAATATTTTAGAAATCTATAATATGAAGTACAAAGAGAATGCACAAATTTCTCAAATTGCTGCAAAACTTGATTTAAGCGAAAATAAAGTTATTGATGCTTTAAATGAAATTATCGCAGTCATATAAGGATTATATTAATGCAATGTCCCAGATGTAAAAAGGAAATTGAAGATAATTCATTAAAATGTAACTTTTGCGGAGCTAAAATTGCATCTGTTTGTAAAGACTGCGGGACTATAAATTTAATAACTTCCACAGAATGTTCCGGATGTCATAAAGTATTAATAAAAATATGTAGTGAATGTGGTGCTGCCAACTTACCAGATGCAAAGTCTTGCAGAAAGTGCGGTATTGAATTTGTTAAACCAAAATTTGAGCCAAAACCCGAATATTCTGCCAATAAAAGTTCTCAACAGAAAGTTAAAACGCAATTATTAGAAGCTATCAAGAATGCAGAAACTTCAATTATAACAATTAGCGGTGAAAGCGGGATTGGCAAAAATTTAGTCTTAAGATATACAATAAATGAGCTTAAAAATGCTAAGCTCATCTGGCTGCTTGGTACTTGTACACAGGTTACCCAATTATCGCCATTCGGATACTTCCAGGACTTGCTGCTGACTTTTTTTAACGTAAATAATTTTTGTCCGGATACCTTACAGCTTAAAAAAAATTCTCTAAAGTTTTTTAAGCAGGATTTTCCTACCCTAAGTAATACAGAAATTTTAGATTTGTTAAATTTCTTATATCCGGAAAATCTTGATAAATATGAAAATATTTACTTTAATAAAGCAAAAATGTTCACAATAATGAAAAAGGTTATCCTTACAATCGTAGAAAAAATGAAGGTTGTTTTCATTGTTGATAATTTTGAAAATATTGATGGTATGTCATTTGATTTTCTAAAAGAATTACTACAGGAGGATTATATTCTTGAAAGATGTAAGTTTATATTGATTTCTTCAATAGAAAGACCCGGTATGGGCTGCATTACATCACCAAAGTTAGCAGAAGAAAATTATACTGACTTAACTATAGCCCCGTTTTCAAAAAATCAAATTGAAGTCTTGATAAATCAGTATCATGATGTTAGTGTCGGCGAGGATTTTGTTAATCTTGCACATAAAATTTCTGCGGGTAATCCATCTATAGTAGAACAAATGATTATGCTTCATAAAGATGTGGCAAGAAATGGGTTTAAGCATATTGCATACACTTCTCTCGATAATATTATTGATACAAGGTTAACTATTCTAAAAAGCGAAGATATGGCTGCTTTTAGAATGCTTGCAGCAATGTCGGTTCTAGGAAGTAAATTTTATCCTGCAATGCTTGAACATTTTGACAACAATTCGCCTCAGGAATTCGAAAGAATAATTGAAGCGCTGGTTCAACATGGTTTTATAACGCAAATTAATAACCTATCGTTTGAATTTAAGAGTTCTAACATATGGAAATCGATTGTTACTATTATGAAAAATGATGAATGTTTTGAAGAGGTATTAAATATCTTATATGAAACATTAGGAATATATAAACAATCATCAATAGCGTTGTTAGGCTACATTGTACAAAAGTTAAAAAATGAAAATGAAGCTTTTGAAATATGGACTTTGCTAATGAAACAAGCTGCTTATATTGGTGACATAGGTTTATATATAATAGCTCAAAAACAATCATTAAAGCTGATTGAGAATAAAAACAGTCCGCATTATCTAAAAATAAAGAAGAATATATATACACGAGTTGGAAAGTTATTAGAACCAATTGATAACAAAGCAGCATTCGAATATATTCAGAATGCTGTAATGATGCTTGATGACAATGAAGAATATGAGCATATTGAACTTTTGGGGTATTTAGCATCTTCCTCAATGAAGAATGGAAACTACTGGGGGGTAATTGAATGTGCTGACAGCGTTTTAAATAAAATTCCAGATGAAATGGAGCTTGAGCAGGTATTAATAAAATCAAGACAGGTTCGCCCGTTATTAAGACTAGGGAATTACGGTCAGGTAGTAAATCTCGTTGATACTGAGATTATGCCTGTGATTGAAAAATACTTAACTAAAGGTAAAAATACTGCTGTCATAAGCATTACAGATTTGTATGAAACCTGGCTGGAAGTATATTTTGACTTTGCAGAAGCTTTAAGTTTTCAAGGCGATAGCAGAATGTTTGATGTGATAAAATTAATTTTTGACATTCTGGAAAAAAATCAAACCTCTGATCCAGCACTTCTCTGTCGTGCCCATCTAGCATTAGCATTAGCAAATACTATAAAGGGAGATACTAAAACTTCTGTAAAAATACTAGATGATATTCTCAAAGAATACTCACTTGACAGTATGGATTCATTTATTGTTTCCAGATGGAATTTTATTGATATACTGAATAAATTCATTACAAAGGATTACAATAGCTTATATACAGAATTGTTTAATGTTGTAGCGTATGCAAATAATGCTAATGATAATTTTACAAAAAATATTCTAAAAACTCTTTTGGCGAAAATGTTCAAAGATAAAAATGAAAACAAAAAGGCTCTGGAAATATTAGAGGAGCAGGTAGCATATTTTGCAAAGGAAAAAATTGCAACCGGTGTATTACTTTCCTGGTACTTAATAGCTGAAATCAGGCTGATAACAAATGGTACTCAGTTTGCCCTGGACATTGCTACCAAAGCACTTGATATTGCACAGGGGCCAAGTATTAATAATTATTATTTTATTGCTCTTTATAACAAACTGATTGGTGAAATTTATATGGCAAAGCAGGATTTTGAATCTGCTAAAGTTTATATAGAAAAATCCATTTTTATAGCCAAACAATTCAATTTAGAAGCCGTTTTAGTAAAATGCTATATTCTATATGCAAAACTGTTTCAAGAACTCGCATTGCCAAAATCAACATTACGGCCTAATTACATTAAACAGGCTCTTAAAATGTTTCAGCTTGCTAAAAATATCAGCATAGTAAATGACCATGCATATCTTCAAAAATTAATAAAAGATGAACTATCCATCCTGACTTCTTTTTGCAAGCTTAATGGAATTATACTAAAGAAAAATGCTAAGTAGTGTAATCATTGGGATTGCCTGAATAATCAGCAATTACCCCTTCTTCTGCGGCTTCTTCAGGCAATACTTCATAATTTTGTCTTGATTCTTTGTAAGCAAGAGCTCTTTTGTTCAGTTCATCCATTGCCATAGGGCCTGTCAAAACTTCTAGTACTTCTCCTTCTGTATCATAAATTTTTAATCGAGGAATTTCGACGCCAGATGGAGTTTTAAAGCCCATTAGAGATATTTTGCCATATTTTTTATCTGCACTTTCAAAGCCATCTTTTATTTCATAATATATTTCTTTTAAGTTTTCATTATCAAGACAAGCCAATGCAACATTATTAGAAGTTTCTCTCTGCACCCAGTCTTGAACAGTTTGAGTTTCTTCCATTAATTCTAGAAGCTGTTCTTTGGTCGCACTTATACGCCTAAAAAGAGGATCTCCGCCTCTGCCGACAGCAGTCGGGCCCTTCTCGCGCGGCGCGTGTATTCTATAAGCAGATTCATCTATAATCTTACCGCCATTATTTTGTGCCTCATTAACCGGTTGATTTTCAGCACCCTTCTCAACTCTAAAATTATCTTCTGACATTGCATTACTCCTTATATTATGTTTTACGGCATATTTAGACAAAAACTTTAATAATTTCATGCAAAACTTTACAAAGCTTTACAAAAGCGGTATTATTTAATTATGCTACCAAAAGAATACAGGTTAAAAAAAAGAAGCGCATTCACTGCAACATATAAGACAGGAACATCTTTTCACATAGATGGTATTACTCTGTTTTGCGGCAAGAAAAAAGAGAACAGCTATCCGACAAAAGTTGGCTTTGTAGTAAGCAAAAAAATACACAAACGTGCTGTTAAAAGAAATAGAATTAAACGTTTAATGCGCGAGAGTTATCGTCTTGCGATTAAAAAGCGTGAACTTTCAACTAAATACATGTCTATAATTTTTGTAGCATCAGCGAAACTTTTAGAAAAAGATTTCAACTATGTTAACTCGGCTGTAAATAAACTGGCAGATAAATTGTTATGATTGATGGTATAATTACTCCTGCACTGCGTGATATAGATTATCTTGCGCCTTCTGCGCCGTATCCGGCTACGCCTTCTGGAATAACTGTGCACCAAAAGACCATATATCGTTATTCTGTACCAACAGATGAGCAGCCAACTTTAACAATTTTAAATTATATTCCGGATTATAATGGTAATTTTATAAAACCCGGGCATTATGAGCTGGCATTATCAGGTGATAAAGAGTTTTTATATTTAATTGAATCAAAGGATTTGGTTGCAGTTATACCTGTATTTAAAATAGCTGAAAATAAAAAAGAGCTTAGACGCTATTATGAAAAGACTAAAAATCTTGACAAAGAAGATAAAAAAATTATTGCCAAGAAAAAACGAAAAGAAAAGTATCAAAAAATTATAGATGCAAAATACGCAAAAACAGGTGCAACACCCCCAAAAGAATACGAACACATGGAAGCCGCTATTGAATATGTAAAAGACGGCGGATACTACTTAATTATGTATGAAAAAGGTTTTATAAGAGCCTGGGGTGCAATAAAAATTAAAACAGATTAACCTTGTATTAATTGCCAAATTTTTATATAATAGTTCTAATATGACGGGGATAAAAAAAGAACGTAACACATTTTATATAACACACAGCGGCGAACTTCTAATATGGCTTATAGTCATTCTAGTCATTGTTTCTATTTCAACAGTTATATATTCAAAAAATATACAGACTGATAATGATTATACTATATTTATGAACGATGTAGACGGCTTAATTGTTGGCTCACCTGTAAGAATGATGGGGATAGAAGTCGGACATATAACAAAAATAAAGCCGACAAATGAAGAAATATATGTGAAATTTATTATAACAGATAAAACAGTACTAATTCCTCAAGGTACAGTTGCTACGGTTGAATTTAACGGTATGGCTGGTTCCAAATCACTTGAACTTTATTTACCGGATAAAAATACTTACATAGATAAAAATATTCCTATACTTACAGTTAATCCGCCAAAACGTCTGCATGATGCTGCAGGACTTTTAAACGATATGTTTGAAAAATTAGGGTCGATTATTTATACATCTTCATCATTTAGCAAAAAACTAAAATATATTGATATACCATATGAAGGAGAACAGGATATTAATCAGTTTTTGAAATATGCTGATGATATGTTAGAAGATTCTACAAGAAAAGCAAATAACTTAAATGAGAAGCTGCAAAAGTATAAAAGAGGAAAGAGTAATGATGGAGCAAAATAATTTAAAAATAATCACTAACCCTATAGTAAACCAGAGCTTATGCACAATGCGAAATAAAAATACTGATACAGAAGGAGTTCGACTGGCTGCAAGAAAGCTCACAAGAATATTACTATATGAGGCGACAAAAAATCTTCCTCAAAAAGATATTGAAATAGAAACTCCTCTTACAAAGTTTAAAACAAAAACTATAAACCCAGATATAACAATAATCATATCACCAATTTTAAGAGCAGGGCTTATTTTTACAGATGAGGCGGTTGATATTCTGCCTCAGGCAACTATTAGACACATTGGAATGTACAGGGATGAAAAGACATTAAAACCGGTATGGTATTACAATAAAGTTCCAATGCCTGTTGATAATCCTGAAAACTATTATGTATATATAACAGACCCAATGCTTGCAACAGGAAATTCATTAATTGAAGCTATACGCTTATATGTTGATAAAGGTATTCCCGAAACAAATATATGCTGTGTCTGTATGATTTCTGCTCCGGCTGGAATTGAAGCTGTATTTAATCAGTTTCCGGCTATAACCCTTATCGTAGCGGCAGTTGACTCGCATCTGAATGAAAGAGGTTACATTGTTCCAGGTATGGGAGATGCGGGAGATAGAATTTTTAATACATAAAATTTCGTAAATTTTTGTTAAATTTTAGAAATTGGAAAATACATTAAAGCATTTTTTCAAAATAGTATTATGATATTTATATGGAAGATATAAATATTCTTACAACAAGAGAAAAAGAAATCCTGGCACTAATAGTTGAAGGAAAAAGTAATCCGGAAATTGCAAGAGCTTTAATAATCTCAACTCATACGGTAAAGGCTCATATTGAAAGCATTTATCGAAAATTGGGAGTACATAATAAAGTACAAGCAGCAGTACACGCCGTTTTGAACAATAAATTATAAATACTTAGAGCACTAAAATTTACCGGAATAACAGATTTCTGAAGCCTTATAATTCATCAAATAATTTACGGCTTCAGCAGGAGAATTTGCAACATAATACAAGTTCTCTGTTTCTTTTTTAGCGAAATTATTGTCAATAATATCCTGAAAGAAGTTAATAAGATTGCCGTAAAAATTGTTAGTATTGAGCAAAACTATAGGTTTAATATTATACCCCAGCTGCTTCTGCACAATCATTTCAGAAATTTCTTCTAAAGTACCAAAACCTCCTGCAAGAGCAATAACGGCATCAGATAATTCATCCATCTTTGCTTTTCTCTCTCTCATGCCCTCGGTTAAATAAAATTCGCTGCAGTCCTCAGGATTTCCTACTCCTAAATCATATAGTCTTTGAGGCATCACTCCAATAATATTTCCACCGGCATTACCAACAGATGAGGCACACGCATACATTGCTCCTAAACGACTTCCTCCGTATACAATGTTCATCCCGTGAGCTCCTAGAAGCTGCCCTAGCTCAGAAGCATCCGAATAAAATTCTTCATCAAGTTTATTTGAGGAAGACGCAAATACGCAGACATTTTTTATCATTAGTCAAAACTCCCGCCAATTAGATAATAATTTGAACAGCAGAGGCCTGTGCCATTTTTGGAACAATCTTGTTTCTGAATACTGAGAGCCTGCTCTTTACAAAAAGGTTCAAAGCGATCAGCATATATATTAAAGCCAAAGACATCTTTACCCCATATATTGGGGCCTGCAGAACCGTTAACATCATACATTAAGAGTCCCTGCATACCATTTTGCGGTTTATCAAACATCTTTACAGATAGAACAGAATTCATCTGGGTTAATTTAAAATCCTTGAATCTGTACGTTATATTCGGATATGTTCCGTTTAAAAAAACAATTTTATACGGCTCAGCATCACCTTTAATTTCATTAGCAAGTACAGCGTTAAATGAGGATTTAAAATCAGAATTACTCAGCTCTCCTTCTGTATTTATAGAATAGAAAATATTCATAAAATCAGATTGCACACTTCTCCAGCGGGAAGTATTCTTTGCCTGCAAAGTATCATCCAATGATAGCGGAGCTACAAGGAATGCTACTATTAAAAATATTACAAATAATATGGATACTTCTACTAGAGTAAATCCTTTTTTCATCCCCATTTATAACTACCCCCTTGCCATATCTAAATGTTTTTTTTCATTTATCAAAGAGTCGTAAATCCACTCCGGCACAAAATTCTTACCAAGTATAATCTGGCCATTCATAATGTTAGGCGCATGGAAATCAGAACCTCCTGTTACAATAAGACCTAGATTTTCTGCCATTGAAGAAAAATACTCAACTATAGCTGGTGAATGTTTTCTATGGTAAGCTTCAATACCTCTAAGACCGCAATTCATCAAATCTTTAATCAATTTTTCTGCGATATCAATATCATAAGGATGGGCAATGACTGGAATACCGCCTGAATCATAAATAACTTCTACAGCATCAAACGGAGTAACAGTTTTCCTTTCAACATAAACAGGAGATGCCCTGTGAATATATTTACTATAAGCTTCCATTACACTGCTTGTACCACCTGCATTAGTAATTGCCTTTGCAATATGAGGGCGCCCTATACTGCCGCCTTCTGCAACCATATTTTTTACATCATCAAAGGCAATTTTAATACCTTCTTTTTTAGCAAGAAGATGTAATATTTCTTTTGTTTGTTTTATACGTGCATGCTGCTGGATTTTTAATAAGTTTTTAAAATCGCTTTTTGTAACATCAGGGAAATATCCCAGAATATGTACTTCATAATCTTTGTAAAGTGTATTTACTTCGATTCCTCTGATGACCGTAAAATCAACATTTTTTGTTTTTAAATATTCCGTTGCAACGTCATAAGAAAGGACATTATCATGATCTGTCAGGGCAATAACTTGCAGTCCCGCTTCAAGAGATAAGTCAACAATCTTTTCCGGAGAAAAGACGCCGTCAGAATAGTAGGTGTGTATGTGAAAATCTCCCTTTACACCACCTTTACCCCCCGTCGTATTCAACGCTGGCCTCGCTTTCATTTTTACTATTATCTACTATTAAATTAATTCTTTTTATCTGTGTTGCTTTAAATTCATCAATTAGAATTTCAACACCATTTATTTGTGCAACAGGAGTTTCAGCAATCTCATATCTCTCTGGAAGACTTGTTGAAAGGCGTTTGAAAGAAGTTGAGAACTCCATTCCTATAACACTTTCTTCTGCTCCGCAAAAACCGGCATCAGTAATATACGCCATTCCTTCGTATATTTTTTCATCTGCCGTCTGAACATGGGTATGAGTTCCAATAACACCTTTGACTAAAGCTTGTTCCGCATTATTATATTTTTTGGCCAGATATTTAGAAAAACATATTTTTTCAGCTGTTGCCTCAGCATGAAAATCTATAATAATACTTGTAACATTGTTTTGTTTTAAACGGTCAATTTCTTTAGTAACAACTTCCCAGGGAGAATCAATCGGCGGCATAAATACTCTGCCCAGAGCATTTATTACTGCAAGCTTATGTCCTTTTATATCAAAAATTCTAGCCCCGGCACCTCTTGTACCATCCGGATAGTTAATCGGCCGTACCAGTTTCTCAGCGTCGTCAATGTAATCATAAATATCTTTCTTATCCCAGATGTGATTACCTGAAGTAAAACAATCAATTCCTGAAGCTGATAAATCTTCATAATTCTTTTTTGTAAGCCCAAAACCGTGAGAAGCGTTTTCTATATTGGCAATTACAAAATCAGGCTTTTCTTTGAGATTAGCAATAAAAGATTTGACAGCAGTTCTTCCCTGTCTGCCTGTTATATCACCAAAAAATAAAATTCTTAAATTCTTTGCATTACCACTCATTATTAAATCCAAAGCATAGAGGAGAAATAATTCTCCTCTATTTACTCCTATTTTGCTATTTCAGTTGTTCTAAACTCTCTGACAACTGTAACTTTAATTTGTCCCGGATAATCAAGTTCATCCTCTATTTTCTTTGCAATATCCCTTGCAAGCTTTTGAGAGGCTAAATCATCAAACATTTCTGACTGTACAATTACACGGACTTCACGCCCTGCCTGTACAGCAAATGACTGTTTAATACCTTCATATCCGTTAACAATTTCCTCAATTTTTTGAAGTCTTTTTATATAAATTTCAAGAGTATCACGTCTAGCTCCCGGACGACCTGCAGAAATAGCATCTGCTAATTTTACCAGAACAGCTTCAATTGTATTTGCGGTAACATCGTCATGGTGTGCTTCAATTGCGTGTATAACTTCCGGTTTCTCACCATAGCGAGAAGCAAGCTCAACGCCTAATTGAATATGCGTCCCTTCTTGAGTCTGGTCAACAGCTTTACCAATATCATGAAGAAGCCCGGCACGTTTAGCCACATAAACATTAGCACCCAACTCTGCAGCAAGCATTCCTGCAATGTGGCCAACCTCTAACGAATGTTTCAAAACATTTTGTCCGTAACTTGTTCTATAATACAGGCGTCCTAAATTTTTGATTAATTCTTTATTTAATCCCATTATCCCCATATCAAGAGCGGCATTTTCACCCTCTTTCATAATCTTCTTTTCGACTTCTTCGCGGGATTTTTCAACGGTTTCTTCAATTCTTACAGGGTGGATACGACCGTCTTGAATAAGTTTTTCAAGGGCAATCTTTGCAATTTCTCTCCTAACAGGATCAAAAGCAGAAAGAACAACAGCCTCAGGAGTATCGTCAATGATTAAATCTACACCTGTAAGCGTTTCTAATGTTCTTATATTACGGCCTTCACGCCCGATTATTCTTCCCTTCATTTCATCGTTAGGCAAGGATACAACAGAAACCGTTGATTCAACAACCTGCTCCATCATGCAGCGCTGCATTGTTGTAGTTAAGATTTCTTTAGATTTTTCTAATGCATCTTCGCGAATTTTAGCTTCATTTTCTCTTATCAATTGCATTTGCTCTTGAGCTAAATCACTTTTTAATTGTTCAAGAAGCATTCTTTTGGCTTCTTCTGTAGACATACCGGCAATTCTTTCCAGTTCTACGGTCTGTTTCTGCACTATTTCTGCAAGAAAATCTTCTTTTTCTATCAACTGATCTTTTAATTTATCAAGCTCTAATTCTTTATCAGAAACTTCTTGAATTTTATCTTCAAGAATATCTTCTCTTTTAGAGAGCTTATTTTCAATAGCTGCAAATTCTCTTCTGCGTTCTCTTTCGTCTTCGTTTAATTGTTCTCTTTCAATATGCAAAGCTTCTTTTGCCTTTATCATAGCTTCTTTTTGCAAAATAGCTTCTTTTTCAATCAAGTCTTTTTTTGACTGTTCTGTTTGTAATACAAGATTTTTATACTTAACTCTTTGTACAACAATGACAGCAGCAAGTATAACCAATACAACTACTGCAACGGTCAATAATGCATCCATCTAGCACCTATTCCTTTTCTATTTTTTATATATACACGATGTCCGGGTACATATAACCTACCCGGCAACTATTAAATATTCTCAATAATCTTTTCTATCGCATATATTTTCAAAAATTTTTATACTACTACTGATTTAATCATACCATATAAAGAGAAATTTGTACATAAAATAAAACCGGAGAATTAACTCCGGTTTATCTTTTTTATTTAACAACTATATTAACAAGTTTTTTAGGAACAACAATGACTTTGACGATATTTTTTCCGGCTGTTAGTTCTTTTACTTTGTCACTAGATAGAGCCATATTTTTTAATTCTTCGTCATTTAATCCCTCATCAGCTTCAAGTTTATCTTTAACTTTGCCGTTTACCTGAACAACAAGCGTAATTTTGCTTGCTTTTGCGAGATTTTCATCCCATTCACACCACTTTTCATCATGGATTGAACCATCTCCGCCTACATCATGCCAAATTTCTTCTGACATATGAACTGTAACCGGTGCCATTAGCTTAATCAGAGTTAATACAGCAAAACTAAAGACATTTATATCTTCATCAGTAAATTCTGACTTTTTACCTCTCCAGTCATAGATTGCATTTGTAAGTTCTCTGTACTTAGAAATTACAGTATTAAACTGAAAATCATTAGCAATGTCATTAGTAATTCCTTTAATCGCCATATGAACGGTTCTTACTAAATCATCGTTTTCACGTTTGAGAGGAAATTCAAGCTTATAATCTTTTTTAACATAATTCTGGTTTTCGCTTACTAATCTCCATACACGGTTAAGGAACTTATAGCAGCCTTCAACGCCAGCATCAGACCAGTCAAAATCTCTTGCCGGAGGTGAATCAGAAAGAATAAATAATCTTGCAGTATCAGCCCCAAAGTTTTCAAAGATTTCATCAGGGTCAACCGTATTTCCTTTTGACTTGGACATTTTTGATCCGTCTTTTAAAACCATTCCTTGCGTTAACAGATTTTTAAACGGTTCATCAAAGCTAAGCAGCCCTAAATCTTTGAGAGCCTTAGTAAAGAATCTTGAATAAAGCAGGTGGAGAATTGCATGTTCAATTCCGCCTACATACTGGTCTACAGGAAGCCATTTATCAACAAGTTCTTTTGAGAACGGAAGATTTGTATTCTTAGGATCTGAATATCGTAAATAATACCAGCTTGAGCATACAAATGTATCCATTGTATCCAATTCTCTTCTTGCCTTACCACCGCAAACCGGACAGGTTGTTTCTGCAAACGTTTTTGATGTTGTTATAGGAGATTTACCAACGACAGAAAAATCAACATCAGTCGGAAGCATAACCGGAAGGTTCTCTTCTTTCTCTGGAACAATTCCGCATTTATCGCAATAAATCATCGGAATTGGCGCACCCCAGTATCTTTGACGGGAAATCAACCAGTCACGAAGTCTGTATTGTGTTTTAAATTCACCAAAACCTTCATCTACAGCTTTCTGTGTAATTGCTTTTTTGGCATCTGTATTTTTCATACCGTTAAATTCGTTAGAATTAACAAGAACACCTTCTTCAGTGTATGCTGCATCTTTGCATTCAGAAGGATTTTCAGGATTTTGTATTACAACCTTCAGCGGCAAATTATATTTTTTAGCAAAATCAAAATCTCTTGTATCATGTGTAGGTACAGCCATTACAGCACCCGTACCGTATTCAACAAGTGCATAGTCCGCAGTCCAGAGAGGAAATTCTTCTCCATTAAAAGGATTTATACAGTGAGTACCGAGCGGTACACCTGTCTTAACCCTTTCTGTAGAAAGTCTTTCGATTTCTGTCATTTTTCTGGCGTTTGCTCTGTAAACTTCAACAGCCTCTTTGTTTTCAGGTGTTGTAAGTTTTTCTATATCTTTGTATTCAGGTGCAACTACAAGATAAGTAATACCATAAACTGTGTCAGGTCTTGTTGTATATACAGGGACTTCAAGCCCTTCAACTTCTTTAACTTTGAACTTGATAATTGCTCCCTGAGATTTTCCAATCCAGTTTGCCTGCATCGTTTTTACATTATCGCCCCAGCCCGGAAGTTTATCCAAGTCTTCAAGAAGTCTTTCTGCATAGTCAGTTATTTTAAAGAACCACTGAGAAAGATATTTTTTCTCTACAACGCTGTCACATCTCCAGCACTTGCCGTCAATAACCTGTTCATTAGCAAGAACAGTACCGCAATTATCGCACCAGTTAACAGCTGCCTCTTTTTTGTATGCAAGACCTTTTTTATAAAGTTGAATAAACAGCCATTGTGTCCATTTGTAGTAATCAGGTTTACATGTTGTAACTTCTCTCTGCCAATCATAAGACAGACCAAGCATTTTAAGCTGTTTTGTCATATAAGCAATATTTTCATCAGTCCACTTTGCAGGGTCAGCACCATGCTTCATTGCAGCATTTTCTGCCGGAAGCCCGAAACTATCCCAGCCCATCGGATGAAGAACATTAAATCCCTGCATTTTTTTGAATCTTGCAATTACATCCGTGATTGTATAATTTCTTACATGCCCCATATGTAATTTACCTGATGGATACGGAAACATTGATAAAGCGTAATATTTAGGTTTATCGCTATTATCAGATGTATGAAAAACATTATCTCTTTCCCAAGCTTCCTGCCACCTTTTTTCTATTTCCTGTGGAAAATATGCTTCTTTCATTTTACCCCTTTACTCCTCCAACTAGTACTTTAATTAATCGTAACACAAAAAGCTGATTAATAGCAAAAAATATTTTTTACGGTATTTAATATTATCAAAAGGAGATACTATTAATGAAAATATTAAATATAAGTGCACAGCATAATATGCCCAAATTAAAAAATTTAGTTATGCCTGTAATAGCAGCAACTGGTCTTACAATAGCTACATCATGCGGGAATACACATTGCAGACAGGTAGAAAGTGATACCTTTAACAAAGAAACAGTTCAGTCTACTGCTCCTGTAGAAAAACGAAAAGTAATAATTCATGAAGCTAATCCTAATTTTCAAGAAGCTATTGATAATTCTCTTAAATATTTTTACGATAGCAAGATTGTAAGTGCTAAAATACATCCCCATCATGTTATAGCAGAAGGAAATTCTGATGAAAGGAAAAATTTTGAGCTAAAATCTTCTCTTCTATTGCTTGAATACAAAAGGTCTGCGTTTAATCCTTTAAATATAAATAATCCATTGGTTTTAGGTTTGGAGGATAAAAATTGCTACCAACATGAGGATGTAAGTTTAAGAATTAGTCCGACTAAAAATGGAAACTATAATCTCATTTATGAAGATGATAGTAAGATACAATCTGTAGTTGCCCTATCTCCAAATAACAAAGTGCTTAGTTTAGAAGATGCTGTAAGAAATAATACTGATAAAAATATAAAATTTAATAATCCGCTATCAAAAGAAATGTTAAATTCAATAAGAACAGTTTTTAATAATCAAGGATTCAATCTTGGTGTAAATGATTTACAGTACGAAAACCATATTCTTAAATCAGATGCAATTCCAGAGGATTTAAAGAATGATAAAAACGATTTAGTATTTACTGCTAAATGTTTAGGAGTTGAGCTTAGGAGCGTAGAAATAAAATTAAAACCTGACAATGAATATACTATTTTATATAGCCATAATGGCTATAATAATACAACTAAAAAATACGATTTTACAGCTGATCATCGACTTAAAGACGAAAATTATTATAAAGCAATGCAACGAAATGAAAGAATAAATCAAGGAAATATCACAGCGGAAGATATTTCAAATATTGCTTTGTTTAAAGAACTTGATAAAACCATGCTCCAGAAACTAATCCCTGCTACAGGAATATGCAATGTTGAGTATGCACAAAAACAAAATGGTATTTACAATCTATTTTTTGACAAAGATGGTTTCGCATATGATATCAACATAAAAAAAGTTAATAATAACAATGGAAACGCATATGCTGGAATTGCTCAGAAGCTTATGCCTGACGGTGAAAGTGAAATCTATATTTTCAAAACAGAATTTCTTAGCACAAATAAATCCGATAAACTTAGGGTTTCGCATATGCGTGTTGTTCAGGACGGATTAGAAGAGAATACTCCTGTTCAGAAAAAAGTCTTAAAAGAAACTCACAAAACAGGTTCTAATACAACGATAACAAGTGGAAATATAAATGGGACAAAAAGACTTAATATGCTTGCACCGCTTATACCAAACATATTTTCCCCAGGTTCAAATTACAATGGAGAAATTAGCTCCAAAGCGATTAATAAGATTAATGAAATTATTAGTGAAATGAATGCTGAAGGAAAAGTGGTAACAGTGTATTCCTGTCCTAAAAATTCAAATCGTGTTGAAAAAAATGGAAAACCTGTTTTCTAAATTATACATCAATATCATCTTCCGGAGGTTCCGGCAAATCAGGTTCAGCAACCTGCTTGGTAAGTTTTTCATTCAATTCTTGAAGCGTTATTGATTTATCCATTTTTTTCAAGGCATTAAGAACTGCGATTTTATAATCAGCATCAGCTCTGTTTTTAGGATTATCAACAATTTCACCTATTTTTTGCCCTAAATATCCCATAACCACAATTGCAGGAACCAGTATAGCTGCCGTTGTTAAAATCGCATGTAAATCAATTGTGCCGACACGAACTATGCTTACGGTACCAATAACAATCATTGTTATTACAATAAAAAGTAATCTTATATTTTCAGCATAACCCATTATTTATATTATTCATCCTTTCCGGATTTATTTAAATTTTCCATATCTTTTTTCATGCAGAATTGCACCAGAGTCATCTTATCAATATTGCTTAAGCTTGTGAAGCGTCCTGAAATTGTATATAATCCGCCATCGCCTTTTTCAACCCTGATTAACTGATATTTACAATTTATAACCTGCTCATCACTCAACTTAATAGAAACATTGTAATCTTTTTCAATATCGATATTTTCAGTAGTTCTAACCTTCATGCCGCCTGCTGACAGGTCGAGGGTTCTAATTTTATGAACAACATCTCCATTTGTTAGTTCAAGGTCTTCAATAAATTTGATACGCGTAAATTTACGTCTTTGCAAGAAACGGTGTTTTACAGGATTGGCAATTGTTATTACATTATTTTCAAGATTTTGAATGTAAGATTCGAAATACAAATACCCGTTATCAGTGAAAGAATAAAAATCACATATATGGTTTACAATTAGTCCATCCGGCTTGTATTTTAACTCCATTCTGAAGCCTTCCGGCGAAACTTCAAGAACACGCCCTTTATTAGTTTTTTTAAAATCCTGCGGAACAATTGTAACTAACTGATTATCTTTTATAAGTTCTCTCATATTTTAAACCTTCCTATTTTATTACTATGCTTTTACCATCCCCACCGACTTAACCTTAACATTTGGACTTATCTCATTATATGACATAATTGCAATTTGCGGATATGTTCTTTCCACAAGTTTTCTAAACAACAGCCTTATAGGCGAAGAACAGAGAATTACCGGCTGGTTTCCTGTAGCTGTAATAGCTTTTTCCAATTCCAGATTCATCTTATCAAACATATTTTTTGTAAAGCTTGGATCAAGCGTTACGCTTTGACCATCCGGACTTGCACCTCTGGCAATTGTATTTTCAACATCAGGAGCAAGCGTAATTACATATAACTCACCTGTATCAGCAAGATTTTGCTTGCAAATATTTCTGGAAAGAGCCTGACGAACATGCTCTGTTAAGAAATTAGGATTCTTATTAATTTTTGCCTGCAGGCTGATTGTTTCAAGTATAGTTTTCAAATCTCGCACTGCAACACCTTCTTTAAGCAGGTTTTGCATTACAATTTGAACATCTCCTACAGTAATATCTTTCATCATATCATTAACGTAATCTTCTGAAACTTCCTTTTTAAGATTATCAATAAGCTGTTGAACATCATATCTGGAAAGAATTTCAGAAGCGCATTTTTTAATCACTTCTGTAATATGTGTTGAAATAACAGCAGATGCTGAAACGACAGTATAACCAGACATTTCTGCCATATCTTTATCCTTGCCTTCAATCCATAGTGCAGGCAGGCCAAATGCAGGTTCAATAGCGTGAATACCATTAATTGCAAGATTTCCTACCGGATCACCAGCACACATTGCCAGAAATCTTTCGGGATAGACTTCACCGGCTTCAAGTGCAACACCCTTGAGCTTAATCTGATATGAGTTCGGCGACAATTGCAAATTATCTCTTACACGTATTGAAGGAAGTACAATACCTAAATCAAGTGCAGTTTGGCGTCTAATCTGTGCAATACGTTCTAGCAAATCTCCGCCCATTTCAACATTTAAAAGCTGTACTAGCCTGTAGCCAACCTCTATTTCTATTGTATCGACATTCAAAAGCTCCATAACACTTTCTCTTGTCGCTTTTGCTCTTTTTTCTTTTTTGCCGAGCTTTTCCTGCTGTTCTTGCTGAACTTTTTCTGCTTCCTGAGTTTGTTTAATTTCTTTCTGGGTTTTAGATTTAAAATATGCCATACCACCGGCAATTGCAGCAATAGTAAGGAACGGCACTGTAGGCATGCCAGGAACTATCCCCATAAAACCAATTAGTCCGGCAACAACACCAAGCACTCTCGGATCAGAAAACATTTCCTTTTTAATATCCTGAGATAGTGACTCGTCTTTACCGGTAGCTCTTGAAACAATCAAACCCGTAGCTGTAGATATCAAAAGAGCCGGTATTTGAGATACAAGACCATCACCAACGGTTAAGATTGTGTATGTAGAAAGTGCCTGCTGAATATTCATATGGAGCTGTATAACACCAATAATCAACCCGCCTACAATATTAATAACAGTGATAACAATACCAGCGGTTGCATCCCCTTTTACGAATTTTGAAGCACCGTCCATTGTACCATAGAAATCGGTTTCTCTTTCTAATTTGCGGCGTCTTTCTTTTGCCTGATCTTCATTAATTAAACCTGAGTTTAAATCCGCGTCAATACTTAATTGCTTACCAGGCATTTTGTCCAATGTAAATCTTGCAGAAACTTCAGCAACACGTGTTGCACCACCCGTGATTACCATAAAATTAATCAAAACAAGAATACAAAATATTACAGCACCAACAACGTAATTACCTCCGACAACAAATTCACCGAAAGAACTAATTACATTACCGGCTTCTCCATTCAACAGAATAAGACGTGTTGAGCTTACGTTTAACCCAAGCCTAAATAGTGTTGCGATAAGTAAAACTGTAGGAAAAGATGAATAATCCAGAGGCTCTTGAGTATAAAGACAAACAAGAAGAATGACTACTGCAAGTGATATATTGATAGTAAGCAATAAATCCAGCAATGGTGCAGGAAGCGGAATTACCATCATGCAGACTATTACGACCAAGCCTATGGCAAGGACGATATCATTGTTGCTTAAAATTTTTGATAATTTACCTAATTCCATTAATCCTTTGCCTGTCTAACTTCAGGCACACCTCTCCACCAATACTATTTTATCATTATTAAACTAAATCGCACAATGTAAATATTTCTTAATATTAATTAGAGTCATGCTTAGAGCGGTATACGTATGCAAGAATTTCTGCAACTGCAACATACAAATCAGATGGAATCATACCATCAATCGGAACGGTATTATACAAAGCTCTTGCAACCGGTCTGTTTTCAACTATAGGTACATTATTTTCCTTTGCAATTTCTCTAATTTGAAACGCAAGGTAATCCACACCTTTTGCGACGACAATCGGAGCTGGAGCTTTTGTTTTATCATACTTGATTGCAACCGCATAGTGTGTCGGGTTGGTTACTACTACATCCGCCCCCGGTACAGAAGACATCATTCTTTGGCGCGCCATCTGCATCTGGATAGATTTTATTTTGGCTTTTATTTTAGGATCCCCTTCTGTATCCTTATGTTCGTCTTTGACTTCCTGTTTTGTCATCTTAATTGATTTTTCGTACTCATAATTTTGATATTTCTTATCCAGATAACCCAGTACAAGCATTGCAAGACACATATTAATAATCATATTAATTAATATGGATAATATAATATTTAATGCAACAGGTATTTCCAGCCCTACAAGCCCTAATAAATCGCCTTTTCTGCTGTTAATAGCTGAATACCCGCATGCCCCTACTACAACTATTTTAAGAATCGATTTTGCAAATTCTACCATAGAACGAGGTTCAAAAGGATTGAACATTCTTTTTGCATTCTGAAGCATACGCTGAGGAGATATATTCTCAAGGTTGAATTTAGCCTTCTCTAAGGCAAATACATGCCCGACATCAAGTCTTATAATAAATATAGATGCTATTACCAGCAGAACGAAAAAAGGTAAAACAATAATTGCAAGGTACTTGAAATAAGGCATTAAAAGCCCCATTATATTATTAGTTTCAATGATTGAGTAATCGAGATGCGAAAACGTTTCTTTCATCATACTCTGTATATTAGATGACATGCTTTTAGCAAAAACACCTAACAACGCAATGCTTGCAACCATAACAAGAGCAGCATCCATATCTCTGCTCTTAGATACATTACCACGTTCACGCTCCTTGGTTCGCCGTCGGGTGGTCGCTTCTTCGGTTTTTTCTGCGGCATCATTTCCCATACTTTACATTATACCATTTAACAATTAAATTAATATACAGGATGAAATTTATTGATAAAATTAAAGCTGAATACATTTTCCTAATTTTAGGAGGATTATTTGGTATATTGTTTTTATTTATTACTCCGGTCTTTCAGGTACCGGATGAACCTATGCACCTTCTTAGAGCCTGTGAGGTAGCAAGCGGAGTTATCCATAACAATAAAGATGGGGATATTACTAAAGATATACTGCCAAATAGAAAAATAGCTTTAAAACAAAATTACTCTATGTTTAAAGAGTTCAATAATAAAGAGCACTACACGGATTTATTTGAATTTAAAGACTTAAATTATACACATAACAACAGCGGTTATTCTTTTTTGCTGTATCTTCCGTCTGCGATAGGAATTAAAATAACATCTCTTATATCTTCTAATCCATATATTATTTTTTACGCAGCCAGACTATTTAACCTATTCAGCTGGCTTGCACTGATATACTTTGCAATAAAACTTACTCCGTTCAAGTGGCAATATATGATTTGTGCTCTCTTTCCTATGACTGTTTATGAAGGAATGTCTATCTCGGCAGATAGTGTAAATATAGGCTTTGCTTTTCTTTATACAGCTTTTATTTTTCATTTTGCTTATGTTAAAAAAGCTTCTTTATCTGTTAAAGATATTATTTTATTAGCCGTAATGACAATTTTAAGCGTTTTCTTTAAAGGATTATTCATTTTATCACTGCTGCTATTCCTTATTCCTAATGAAAAGTTTAGACTCAAGTACTTAATTATCAGCTTTCTTCTTGCACTGGGAGGAATGCTGCAAATGTTCGTAAGTGCAAATTCATATATTCTTATTGCAAACAGCGTAGATATCACTGCTCGTAAACTTATGATAATAAATGAGCCACTATATGTTTTAAGACTTTTCGCAAATACTTTTTTACACAAATCTTCTTTTTATCTTCAATCAAGTATATTTAGACTTGGCTGGCTGGATATTGAACCTAACCCAATTCCTGTAGTTCTATTATTTTATGCTTATCTTGCCGGTTCCTGTCTTGATAAAATAAAAGTAAAAAACTCTGATAAATTATTAGTGTTAGCTATTAATGGAGGGTTTATCCTTCTTACTGTTTTACTCTATTATCTTACTTTTTCACCCCTTAATAACAATATTATTATTGGTGCGCAGGGAAGATACTTTATTCCGTTATTCTTGAGCTTTGCAGTTGTGTGTCAAAATTCTTTAAATATCCAATCAAATAAATTAAAAATAAGCATACTTGCAATTATTTTATTCAACCTTATTTATGCTGCCTGCATAATTTAAAATATCAAGGCGATTTGTTCTAAAAATCTCTCAATTAAAACTGTTATATATTCTGCCATCGGGCGCATAAAAATCAGAGATAGAAGCAGGCCAAGATAAATTTTTAGCGGAAGTGAAACCATAAAAATATTCATTTGCGGCATCATTTTTGATGTAAAACCGAGCAACACATCCGTTATAAATAAAACTCCAAAGATTGGCAGTGCAATACTCAGGCCTATATTAAACATCTGTCCTGTTATAGTTATTATATGTCCGACAAGTTCCGGAGATAATACAAATGAATATCCTACAGGCATTGTTTTAAAACTGTTGTATATTGCAGAAAACAGCCATTGATGTGCGCCGAGAGCTATAAAAAGCATAGTTGCTAAAAATGTATATGCTTGCGTAATTACAGGCGACTGCCCTCCCGAAGAAGGGTTTAAAGCCTGGTCAGCTGACAGCCCCATTTGAATTGCAAACATATTTACACCGAGCTCTACACCTACAAACAAAATATTTGCACAGTACCCCATTGCAAAACCTACAAAAAATTCTTTTATTAATATGACCGTTAGTGCCGGAACTGAATTTGGCACGACAAAATGCGTGTTATACTGCACAATTGGAAATAGGATAAAAGCAATCGCAGCGGCAAGCCAAATTTTAACCTGCATAGGAATAGGATATGTTGAAAACATGGGGGCAGCCATAAAAAGCCCGGTCAATCTTGTAAAAATTGCCATAAACAAAATTATATTAGCTGCTGAAAATAATACATCCAGATTAAACATTATGCCCCGCCGATTAACTGAGGTATCATATCCATAAATTCATTTACAGTAGTTATAAAAACACTGAACATCCAAGGCATAAGGAAAATCAATAAAAGAACACAGCCAACAATTTTAGGCACAAATGTCAATGTTGATTCTTGTATTTGTGTAACGGTTTGAAAAATACTGACAAGAAGACCGAGTACAACACCTACAAGAAGTATCGGGACTGAGATTTCCAGTGTTAAAATGAACATTTTTTGAAGAAGAGTTATTACTATATCCTGATTCATATTTTCCCTACCTTACAAAGCTTTCTACTAAAGATTTTACAACCAGATACCAGCCGTCTACCATAACAAACATAATTAATTTAAACGGCAGCGCTATCATAGTCGGCGGTAAGAACATCATACCCATAGATACCAGTACAGATGATACAACAATATCTATTACAAGGAATGGCAGGTAAACAACAAAACCAATAGTAAAAGCCGTTTTTAATTCACTTAGAATAAAAGACGGAAGCAGTACGTAAGTCGGTACATCGTCTTTGTTTTTAGGTTTTTCAATCTTTGCCATACGTACAAAGAGCGCTAATTCCTTTTCATGTGTCTGCTTAAACATAAAATTTCTTACAGGCACAATCCCTCTATCCAGAGCAACCTGCTGGGTTATTTGGTTATTCATATATGGCTGCAGAGCTTTTTCATTAATTTCATTAAACGTAGGCGCCATTATAAAAAATGTAAGGATTAAAGCTAAACTTGTAATTACCTGATTTGGAGGCAGTGTACCTGCACCAAGAGCCTGTCTTGTAAGTGATAAAACAACAACAAGCCTTACGAATGATGTTGTCATTATCAAAATACTCGGAGCCAGCGTTAATATAGTTAACCATATTAAAATCTGCAGGCCGTTCGTAAAATCCTGCGGAGTGTTTGCTGTCTGCATGCCAATATTAATATTTGGAAACGACATTGCAGCCTCTGCCGGTACAAATGAAATCAATAACAGCCCTAAGCATACTCCCCAACGTTTAAAATTTAACCAATTCATTTATTATATTTCCTTAAAAATGACTATACCTCTAATATATGCTATCAAAGGTTATAAAGTCATGGCAAATCATTAAGTTTTATTTCAACAACATCAGGTATCTCAAAATCATTAATCTTTTTCATAGCTCTTGGTCTAAACTTCGAAAACTTTTTCTTAACCTCTGCAACTTCTTGATTATCATACACCTGAAATTTCTTTGCATATTGAAATGCTATTGTTCCGCAGTTTTTAGATTTTTCGTATTTAAAAATATTAAATTCTAGAACTATAGGCAGCTGATGCCCATCGATTAGTATAAAATCCAGCATGCCTGTATTATTTTCTTCGTCAGCTTCAAGAGAAGATGGGCAGTGAAAACTTTCAAGGTATTCCCGGAAGTTATATGCCTGCTCAATAGGAGAAAAAACATTAGGGAAATGGTGAACAGCAACCATCTCAGTCCAGTTATCCATATCTTCTCCGGCCTTATAATACTGATTATAAAATCCGTTATGCTCGGCACTTTTTTCACTAAAACGCAAGTAATACTCTTTGCCGTCAAAATTCAATTTATTTTCAGCATAAGCAGTACTAATCATTGTAAATATTATAAATAATACGGCAATAAGTTTTTTCATAAAATGAGAATAACACAAAATATTTTTACTTATCAACCGGCATTTACACGCGCAAGCAGTTCTACAGGTTCAGCCACAGCCGTACTGTAAATAATAAAATCATTATCCGGAGCAAAGTATTTACGCATAGCACTACGGTTTGTCACTTTTTCGAAACAAACAAACGAATCCACATTATCCTTCAAGTAGCCGGCAAAAATCCTCTGCTTGTGGGACAAGTTATAGTCCTTCAAGTTTTTGACGATATACATATAACTATATTATATAACATGTGTATAGAGTTTTGTATAATTTTTAATATTTATTTACAAATAATCCCCTTCTATTTAAAGAAGGGGATTAAAACTTAGTATGCACCGCTTTCAACTTCTTCAAGTAAATCTTTCATTTCTTTTTCCAAATCTTGATATTCGCCTGCATTGTCATAAGGTTCAAGCTGCTGTTTCAAATCTTCTTCAGCACCTTCATAATCTGTACCGTCGGCATTTTTATAGCTTGTATTTCCTTCATCGTCTACAAATTTGGTTACTGAATTACCTTCTTTATCAGTGTATAAGAAGTTGCCATCGTCATCCGTTACAGGATATCCTCTTTGAGCAAATACTTCTGCAAGACCTTCATAATCACTGCCATCAAGGTTTTCGTATACAGGATTACCTTCATCATCTGTTAAAAGATTTCCTTCTGCATCCATTCTCTGACGCAGCTGATCACCGTTTAATGTCGTAAATAATGGTCTTCCTGCTTCATCAAGCATTTGAATAGCTTTTGACTCATCAAGGAATGATGCATTTCCGCCCATACCACAGCCATAATTATGAGTTGTATCGGAAACGAGGTTCATTACTTTATAATCTACTTCATATACAGCCATAGCAAGTTTTTGCTCATCTGTCAACTCCATGCCTGCTTCCTGCATTTTTTGCAGTTTTTTGTATTCAGCTTTATTTATTACAGGCAATGACTTATCTTCATCATAAGAATATATTGCTCTCAAAGATTCATACATTTTATTTTGATAATATTGAACCATTTGTGTAATATATTCACGATATCTTACCTCATCGGCCTCAAGACGTTTTGTTACATCAGTAACCTGATCTTCGTAGTTGAAATTCATATTAACATTTTTCAGACCTTCACTAGTATTAACAACATAGTTGCCGTCTGCATCTTTATATAATCCTGAAACCATTGTTTGACTTAGCTCTACGCACTCAACAATAATAGGAGTTCCAGAACATTCCGGCATTTCACCTTGATGGAATGTGGTTTCTAAATCAATTTCGTTATCAATGTACACATCATTGTGGACTGTACCGTCTTCATCTTCGTATAAATGCTGAACAACGCCGTACTGTTCATATACAGAAGGATCATACATGCCGTCCATTGTTTCAAAATCAAAGTTAACATTAAAAGTAATCATATCTGCAAGTGCAGGGTTAGCCTGAAGCATTGTTACCATTTTGTCCAGACCGGTAAGAGTACTTACTGTAACCTGATAGTTAGAAACACCTGTCGCAGGATCTGTAATCGGAGTTAAAGCATCAATACCTTCAATATTTAAAATATCATCAACCGGCAATCCGCCAGATAATTCATAAACTGTAACATGAGCATCATTCATGTACCAGCCGTACCAATCACCTTTAAAGTCACCATCGACATCAAGATTACCTTTGTACTCAGAATTACAAATTGCAATATAGGAACCGTTAACACATCCGATGAATCCGCCGGCTCTGCCAGTTTCCATTAAGAAAGAAATATCGCTGTCATCTTCTGCGTTATTCCATGAAATATCAACAGAGCTTTCACAATTATTAATTGTAATAATTGTTTTTCCTGCCTCACCAATAAGTCCGCCTGCTGCTTCTTCATCAAATACAATGTTTCCGCTGGTATTACAATTGGAAATCATTAAATCTCTTGTTGCAACACCCTCTCCAGTCGATGTATCTTTTACATAACCTGCTAAACCGCCTACAAAGTATTTACCTTTAGCATCCACAGCAGTATTAACATTTGATATTGAAGAATTTCCAACATCCACCGGTGTTCCATCCGGTAAGAAGTAAGAATTATCATTTATTACACCAACAAGGCCGCCAACACTTTCGTATCCGGCAACGCTTCCTGAAACATCAATATTATCAAAAGTTGTACCGCGAGCAGTTCCTGCAACTATACCTACAGCAGAAGAGCCATTAATATAGTCATCAGGGGTTATTACATTAGCATTATTGAAACTTACATTTGTGATTGTTGCGTTTTCTGTTACACCGAAGAACCCGACATTTTCCGCATTATCACCGGCATTTATAGTTAAATTATCAATGGAATAGCCGTTACCATTAAATACACCTTTAAATGGATTATCAGCATCACCAACTGACTGCCAGTTTTCTATATCACTCAAATCCATATCACAGCCAAGGATATAATTTCCATTTAAATCAATCCCGCCATTTTGGAATATCTCTAAAAACTGTTCTTTAGATGTAATATAAGTATAACCTTCTTCTTGAACAAGTTTATCTATTTCTTCCTGTGATAAGTGCTCAGCTGCCTGCGTACCTTCAACCTCTTCAGCCTGTGCCGCAGCCTCTGCTTCTGTCAGAGCAGCTTCCGCGGCTTCTAATTCCTGAGTAGCTGCTGTAAGCTCTGCATCCGCTTTTTCTAAATTAGTTTTTGCGGCTTCTGCCTCTTTTTGAGCCTGTTCAGCTTCTGCTCTTTCTGTTTCAGCCTGTTTTGCGGCTTCATCAGCTTCATTTACTTCTTTTTCAAGTTGTGTTGCCGCTTCATCAGCTTCTTGCTGTGCTTTTTGTAATTCTTGATAAGCCCTATCTACAGCTGATTGAGCACTTGCTATTGCACTTTCATCACCACTAGCCTGAGCCTGTGATAACTGATTTAAAGCATTACTATAAGCCTGCTGCGCTGTATTTACCCTAACATTAGCAGCGTTAACTTTTTCCTGAGCAGCTGTCACATCCGCAGCTTCTTTTTCTGATTTAGCAGCTGCTTGATCAGCTTCTGCAGCCTCTTTCTCGGCCGCAGCAGCAGCTTCTGCTTCTTTTGCAGCAGCATCGGCTTTAGCTTTCTCTGCAGTTTCTTTAGCCTGTTTTGCAGCTTCCTGCCTAGCTTTTGCTTGCTCTAAAGCATCTCCCGGATTGACACTTAAACTCATGAAAATCTCCTTTCAATATGTTTATACAAATAATATAACGGCATTTTTTTCTTGAACTTTAATAAATTTAGAAAAATGTTACAAAACTTAATAAAAAGTCAATTTTTTAAAGATTAAATACTTTATATATACATAAGAGATATTTAAGAGAGTAAAAGGAGTTTTAACAATGGCAATTGGCGCACGAGATTTTATTGACAAATTATTAGTAGAAAAGTATGCACAGGAAAAAGTAGACAATCATGACGAAGGCTCATTGGTTTCAAAAGTATCAGCAGATGATATGATGAGTGCAATGAATAGTTCTGCGAATAATTTCCGAACAATGCTTGCATTGAATAACCGTTTAACTATGGTATGCTACGGAGTTGTGGCTAAGTCTGCAAAATATGTCTGTACGGAAGAAGCTGCATAAGAGTGTAAATCCCCATATTTATAATATAATATTAGTATGGCTGTATACTTTTTTTATGGGGATGAAGACTACAATATAGAACTTGAACTTAGTAAAATGAGTTCAAAATTAAATCCGGACTTTAAATCAATGAGTCTGCAAACTCTTGATAATCCGGATTTTAGTACTTTAATTTCTGCTCTTAGAACAACACCTATGATGTTCGGTGATATGCTTATCATAATTAACGCAGAAGAGTATTTTACTTCTAATAAAAACTTTTTTGATGATGTAGAACTTTCAGAGATAGAAGATGCTCTAAAAAATAATCCTGAAACACTAAATATTGTATTCGTTCTTAAGCTTCCAAGAGATGAGAATAAAAAACCTGACTCCAGACGAAAGTTATATAAAATTTTATCAAAATACAATGTCAAAGAATTTCCGACATTTAAAACATACAAAACAGCTGAAATTGCCGGATGGATAAAAACACAGGCCAGAAACAAAGATATAAGCTTAAATGATGATGCCATATCTCTTCTTATTGAACAAATTGGAAATAATTTAAGAGAATTTGATACAGAGCTGGATAAATTAAAATTGATTGCGTATCCAGAGAAAAAGGTTACGCGAAAGATGGTAGAAGAAATATGTATTTCAAATGAAGATTTATTTGGGTTTGCAGATTTAATAATGCAGGGAGAGCGCGATAAAGCTCTCTTAGAATTTAATAAACTGCTTGATAAAAAGCATCCGCTTGAAATTTTATCTGCAATACAAACAATGCTAAGAAAATGGATTATATTGAAGACGAAGTCTTCCTTATCCCCTGGTGAACTTTCAAAATTAACAGGTCAGCATGAGTTTGTCGTGAAGCAAACTTTGCAAAAACTTAAAAATACAAAAACAGCCGACCTTGTAAAACTTAAAGAAAATCTTTATGAAGCAGAGTTTAGAATTAAATCAGCCGAAGCAATTGATATAATATCGGAGGTGGAATGTGCTATTATCGGATAAATACCCTTTTCTAACCGAATATTTTACAAGGGCGCTAAGCACCAACGTACGTGCCCTGCCTCAGAGTATATTGTTTTATGGTAATGATGCTGATGCACAATTTACATTTGCAACAGAAATAGCAAGATTACTGAACTGTACATCGGACAAGTCTGATAATTGTGAGTGCCTGAATTGCAGGTGGATTAGAGAAAATTCACATCCGGCTGTTCTTACAATATCAAGAATCGATAATAAACCGGATGATGACGACTCAAAAACAGTTATTTCTATTAAACAGTCGCAGATGATAAAAGAAGCACTTGTTTCTGCATCGGAATTTCATCGTGTTTTTATATTCTGCGACAGGGATGAAAATGGAAATATTGCAGGACTTAATCCGCTTAATTTTCAGGCAGAAACGGCCAATTCTTTGTTAAAAATTATAGAAGAACCTCAGCCAGGAGTAACATTTATATTTTTAACACGTTATGTTGAAGATCTCCTGCCTACAATAATCTCAAGATCTCAATGTTTCTTTGTTCCGTCTTTTAAGGAGATAAACTACAGCTATAATTGTATTTCAGATGTCTTCACTGATTATTTCAGCCATAGTAGAAAAGATGTTTTTGACCTATCCCAGAAACTTAATGACCTAACAAAAGAAATTTCAATACAAGAAATTCTTGATGGAATTCAAAACTACATTCTTGCCGTATTGAAAACAAATCCTAATCGAACAGAATTAATAAAACATGTTGAACTAGTAGAAAATGCAAAACGTCAGGCTAAGCTTGGAATAAAATCTGCTAATATATTTGATGATTTATGCCTGAAGCTTATCAATTAGCCCTCGCCAGGAGGAGTAATTGTTGCAAGCAGATATGCATATACATGTAAACTGTAGAGGTACAATATTGATGCTGCAAAGTTACAAATTAAAACCTGCAGATATTGTATCTGTATTGGAATGGTCAATAGTATCAAACCGTACACAAACAGCCAGTTAAGAAGATAAAAAATTACAAAAACAAATGTATTTAATATATATTTACCCGGATAAGTGCCTAATAAATAAACAGCTTTACGAATGTTCCAAACTGCAAATACAGAATTTTCTTTTGCATAATTCCACAGCATTGCAGGAAGAAAAGCAAAAAAGAATACATACAACAGGTTATAGCATATTGCATAAATACTATGGAAATTACCTATTTCCAGCATAGGTAATGTAAATACACCTGTGAATGCTGTACTGAATACAAGCAATGCATATGGAAGCACCATCATGATAGAGGCAACAATAGAAGCAAACCCTCTCCAGATAAATTTAGCAGGTTTAAAATCCGGTAATGAAATTACAAAAACACTTTTTATCTTTCCTGAATATATATTGTTTGCTACAATATCAACGTCACGTGAAATGATGCTTGATGTAAGTTCCCAAAAATAACCTTGAACAACCAGCGAAGATGATATGTAAAAAATTGCAGCTAAAATTAACAATGTGTATTTTATGTAAAAATCATTTATCAAAAAAGCTGATACTGCATATAATACTAACGCGATTATAATCAGTAAAAGCATTGATAGAAATAGCTGTAATACACGCTTATTAAAATTTTCAGCCTTAAACATCCATATAAAAGGTTCAAACATAAATCTTCACCATACACTCAAGCCAGTATTAACGAGAAAGCGATATACTGGTCATCCCTGCATTTCTTGCACTGTCCATCAACTTTACAACAGCCCCGTGTTCTGCATTATCATCGACCTGAATTAGCAAACCATCAGGATAATCTTTAATATGCTGCGCCACAGTTTGCTCAAGACTTGCTGCTGCAATTTCTGTATCATTAAATAAATATCTGTTGTCTGAAGTAACAGTAAAATTCATAATTTTGGAATCTTTAGCAATCTGTTCCTGATTAACTACTTCTGGAACAGCCAGATTAAGCCCCTGCTGATCAAGCAAAGGTGCTATTACCATCATTATAATCAGTAATACCAGAAAAATATCTGTCAACGGTGTTATATTTATTTCATTAAAACTATCACGCATTATTCACTCCAATTGTCATATTGATTATCTTGAGGCAGAGGTGTTGTATCTATACTTTGCGCTTCCTCAAGTTTCTTCTGGTCTTTTTTATTAAGAGGTTCACCTGCTACAATGAGTTTTTTATAATGAGCATCCTGAGCAGCGTCCATTATATCCATTATAATTGAGCTTTTCACCTTTTCATCTGCCTTAACAACCACTTCTGCTTTTTCATTATTACCCTTTAAGGCTTCTAAATCAGTTGAAAGCATACTGATAGATGAACGTTTGTCGCCGACATAAACCGTACCGTCTTTAGTTACAGATACCGTTACTTTTCCCTGCTCAATTGCAGTTCCGCTGTTAACCTCTGGAACGGAAATCGAGTTATCAACTGATTGAAATGTTGGTGCAACAACCATCATTATAATCAATAGCACCAGAAAGATATCTGTAAGCGGTGTTATATTTATTTCTGTAAATAAGGCTTTTTTACCAGTTTTTATACCCATTATTTTATCCCTTGATTATCCCAGAGCTACGCTTGATTGAGATTTGATGCCTGATTCTTCTTCAGAGTCAACAAAGCTTAAGAACAATAGCTTAATTAGCTGGAAATCATCCTCAAATCTTCTCACAGTAGATTGGAAAGTGTTATAACAAACAACAGCAACAATTGCAACACCAAGACCGAAGGCAGTAGCAATCAATGCAGACCCAATCCCCATTGCAACAGCTGCAGATTGGTTCCCTTGAGATGCCAAATCCTGGAATGTATACAAGATTCTTACAACGGTACCGAATAACCCTAAGAAAGGAGCTACACCGCCGATTGTACCTAAAATAGTCAATCTATGTTCTAATTTTCTTGTTGCCAGTGCAGATGCAATATCAAAAGATCTAGAAAACCCTTTTTTCTGTTCTGAAAGAATTCTAACACCCTCTTCTGTAACTTCCCCAATAATACCACCGCACTGTACCGCAAGATTTTGAGCACCCATAAGATTATTTTTTGCTAATTCTTTCTGTAATTTTGGAATAAATTCAATTACGTTTCTTTTATTAGCATTGTAAAAAGCTGCCCTGTCAATTGCGACTGTCAATGTTAAGATTGAACATACAAGTATCGGCAGTAATACCGGCCAATCTAACTGAATTGAATGTAGTAATAGTTCCATAATTTTATCCTCTTTTCTCTATTTAATATCTTGATGCATTGAATACGTTATAATCAAATGTAAATTGTATATCAATACTTTGTCCTTTGAAATCACCCGGCAACGGTCTGAACGGAGCAGTAAGCTCAACTGCTTTTAAAGCGGCCTGATCGGCTGACGGCATACCTGATGATTTTTGAACTTTACAAGACAACAATCTACCGTCACGTGCAATCTTAAATAATAGAACAACACGTTTACTTTCATTACCTTTTGGAGGATCCCAATTTAGTTTAATTCTTCTCTGTAATTCTCTCATATAAGGTCCAAAGTCAGGTTCTCTAAGAGCATCAATACCAGGAGCTCCTCCGCCTCCACCAGGGTTACCAACATTACCGGAGCCATTAGAACCTCTTGCCAATTGTCCGCTTCCGCCGCTTGCAGAAGGAGAAAGCGAAGGTCTTGGCGCATATGAACTACCTTTTGAGCCGCCTCCTGAAGAAGCTGCTCCAGATTTTGAACCAGCAGGTGCTGATGTTCCACCTACAGGACCAGTAGAAAGGGTTTTACCAACCGGTGCACCTTTAGGTGCAGGAACAGTAAAGCTAGATGATGGTTTCGGCGTCGGCGCCGGAGCAGATATCGGCCTTGATGACGGTCTTGCTGTCGGCGGAGCCGGTTTTGCTGGAGATGGTTTATTTTGAGCTGCTTGCTGCTGTGTTGATTTCTTTGGTGCTGGTGTCTGTTGAGCAGGCTTTTTAGCAGGAGCTTTAGCCTGCTGTGCAATTTGCTTTTGCTGTTGTTTTATTATTTTATTAGCACTTTTAGCAGCTGCAGAAGGTTTTGCAGGTTTACTCGGAGCAGGAGAAGGCATTGAAACCTTTCTTTTCGGATCATTAATACCGCCGCTGCGAGAATTCATATCAGCACGATTCCGGGTATTAGGATCTCTGGGTTTAGCTTCTTTATCAACAAGAACAAACTCTATATCTTTCTTTAATTGAGCTTGCGGCTTTTTGAAAAGACTTAAATTTATCCCCATTAATGCCAGCGCCACAGTAATTAGCCATATTAGCAATACCGCTGCAGGATGCAATGCAGAAGAAATCGCAAGTGATTTTTTTATAGGAATTACTTCTGGTTTGCTTGTTACTATTGAAGGTAATACATACTCTTCAATATCCTTGTCCTCTTCATCGTCTAGTATAAAACTTTTATTATTAATTAATGACACTTTACTTTTCTCTCTTATATTACCCTTTTAGAATAATAAGTTCTAATATAAATTAAATTAACCTACTTACTAATTTTCATAACTATAGCTTGAAGTTGAAACTGTAATTGGCTGTGTTAACATCAAATCAATGCATGAATTAGCAGGAATTTCGACTTCATTACCTTTATCCCATGCTGATTTCACTAAACCTCCGCCTGCGCCGACGGCAGTTCCCAGCGCAGTACCTCTGCCAAGATCGCCCCCTGCAAGAGCACCAAATACCAATCCAGATAATGCTCCTACTGCTGAACCGGCTGCTACGTCTTTTGCATACTCTTTTGTAACATCAAGTTTGGTTCCGCCTATCAATACCCCTGTATTATCGTCTGTCTTTATGACAGCTGATATAGGAATTTGAGTTCCGTATGGAGTGAAAATCTGTGTAAATCTTATACTTAGTTTTCCATTCATACTGCCTCTTTTAGCTTTTGAAGCCTCAATTACAGTACCGGAAATAGTACTTCCCGCAGGTGCAATAAGCTTGTTATTATAATAAAAATCAGAGTTTAGCGCCATTGTCACAGTTTGCCCCGGTGAAGCATTCGCCGATGACAGAGGCGCTGTTAGCATTGCCGGAAGGGCTGTTCCTGCCGGGACCATAACTACATTACCATGCAAAGGCTGACTTGAACTGTACTGCATTGGCTGCTGTACATACTGACTGTTATAAACAGGCTGTGTCTGAGTTTGCTGAAAAGAATAGTTAGAAGCAGCATAAACTGTATTGAATGAACACAGAGATGCGAGCATGAGCATTGCAATCAATTTATTATTCATTATAAAACCCTCCCCTTATTACATTTTATTATCAATGAGATATTTGTCAATTTATTAATGTGTGTGTCATGTGAATAGGCTCTGTCAAAACAACTATTAAGTCAGCTCCTGATGATATTGTTACATGTTCACCCATTTTCCTCTCAGCCCCCGGAACGCATTGCAGTGTTCCCATAGCTCTGAACATTGCCCAACGTTGATAATGAGGTATTTTTATATATTTTGCAGGAGGAGTTAAACCGCCTCCAATAATATTATTATTAGAAGTATATATATACGCCTTGATTGGAATTTCATATCCGTCAGGAAGGTACATTTTATTAATAAAAACACGCATTGCAGCATTTGTACCGATTATTGGCTCATTTTTTTTATCAATGTAGCCTGCAAGTTTTGTCCCAGCCGGAATTACATCTTTGTTATACAAATAAATATCCAGAGTTGTTTCAAAATAAACTTTATCACCTTCTTCACAATATGCTGTAGAGAACTCCTGCAGGGATATAACAGGCAAATGAGTACCTGCAGGAATATCAAATTCATCATAATCCCTTAGTGCAACTTCTGCAGCAGAAGAAAAGCTAAATAACATTAATAACAAAATGACAATAAATTTTTTCATCAATATTATTATATAATGCTTTCTGATAAATTGTAAACAAATCAGCCGTTATCTTTAGCATTCAAATACTCTTTTACAAGATTAATAGGGGTTGCAAACCCGATTCCAATATTAGATATATTGTTATCAGGATTATAAATAGCCTGATTTATACCAATAATTTCACCTCTTTCATTTAAAAGAGGCCCTCCTGAGGAGCCGGGGTTAATGGCAGCATCAGTCTGTATACGATTCTTCGCATAATCAATTCTGGAAACAATTCCCTGTGTCAGAGTACCGCTGAAGCCGAATGGATTCCCGATAGCAAGCACTTTTTCTCCAACTTTGACCTTCTCTGAATTACCTAGTTTAACTGTTTTAAAATTTCTTTTGGCATCAATTTTTAAAAGTGCAATATCCTTATTATCACCAAGACGTTTAAGAACTTTTGCCGTATAGTTTTGCCCATTATTTGTTGTGACAACAACAGCGTTACCTACATCAACAACATGAGCGCTGGTTAATATTACTCCGCTTTTATCAATAATGCAGCCGGTTCCGCATGACAATCCATCTGATAGTTGTGAATCTACTGAAACTATTGCCGGATTGATTTCTTCATAAATGGCTACAGGATTTTTGCTTATCTTACTAAAAGAAAAAACTGGCAGCGATACCAGAGTAAATATAAATAATAACAGAAGCTTTTTATATAACATACACATCTCCCGATTCTCTTAAGATATTTACAAATAATCTAACTACATACAATTGTCTGATTAAAACCCCGATGTCTATATATTGCCAGTATTCAAATTTTAATGTATAATAAACGAGATGTTTATCACAATCGACACAGAAGGAGAATATTTATGTCAAGAATTGAAAGTTTTAAAAGAGCTTTAAGTGAAAAAAGAGCTGTAAAAATCATTGCAGGTATTGATAATTTTGATGTAGAAAACGTAAAAAAAGTTGTTATGGCAGCATCTAATTCAGGCGCAAGTGCAATCGATATTTGTGCTGATACAGATATTATTGCAATGGTAAGACAAATGACAGATTTACCGTTGTTTGTATCATCAGTAGTTCCGCAAGAATTGGCACATGCAGTTATTCTTGGTGCTGATGCAGTTGAACTTGGAAACTTTGATGCTCTTTATAAAAAAGGACAAACATTCACTGCATCTCAAGTTCTTGAACTAGCAAAAGAAACTAAAGAATTAATTGGAAATGATGTATTCTTCTGCGTTACAATTCCTGGTGAACTTGAAATTGCCGAACAAATTGAATTAGCAAGAGAACTTGAAGCACTGAACATTGACCTTATACAAACAGAAGGCCACTTCTCTAATGAAACTCCTTCTAATGGTGTAAGAGGTTTAATAGAAAGAGCTGAACTTACTATTTCTAATACAATTGAACTTTCAAGAAATATTGAACTTCCTATTATGACAGCTACAGGTATCAACCCTACAACAGCTTCGCTTGCATTTGCTGCTGGAGCATCTGCAATTGGATGTGGCTCTTGCGTAAATAAACTTGATTCTGAAATTTCTATGCTTGCTGTTTCTAGAAGTCTTGTTGAAATAGCTGAAAGAAATGCTCAATATACAGTTGAATTAGTTTAAACTTTAAATAGTAATAAAAAAAACGTCCTTATATGTTTAGGACGTTTTTTTTATTACGAAATGTAACAATTTTAAAGAATTATTAAAGTTTTTACACTTTTGTGCC
>OLGD01000160.1_pt1 | contig 138565 bp, 123 predicted proteins | sample 1605311 | NCBI WGS metagenome assembly OLGD01 (sample SAMEA3888917, study PRJEB22519) | human gut metagenome | biome: human gut; feature: human-associated habitat; material: faeces | place: Denmark | collected 2010 | reverse complement strand
GATCGTCACCCTTCGCCAGTTCTTTCAATTCCTCCATAAAGGAATCCGTATCACTGGAGCCACCTGCGATGACCAGTTTTTTATCCGTCTTGACATTCTTGAAGGCCTCAACCAGATATCGAATACCCTTTTCTGGCACCAGACGACCGAGGAACAATATGTATGAGTCTTTTTTCAGCCCGAACTTATCTGTAATCAGACTTGCTTCCCGAATCTGCGGCCTATTCACGCCATTAGGGATAAAGTGCGTTTCTCTTCCATAAGTTTCCTTAAAATAGTCCTGCACTCCTTTGCTCAGAACAATGACCTCGTCCGCATATTTCGCAGCATTTTTTTCGCCTTGGTGGATAAACTTAGAACCAAGTCCTGATTGCCATTTCTCGCGCTGCCAATCAATGCCATGGACGGTAACAACAACTCTTTTCCCAAACATCTTCGGCAGCCATGCAAAGAACGCCGGTCCTTCGGCGTGGATGTGCACCACATCGTATCTTCCAAATGCACTACAAAGTGCTGCGAAAAAGGAAGAGCTTACCGCTGCAAGACCCTTCTTCTCAATGGTCGGAACAACCTTTTGACGGATGCCATCATATTCAATTGTTTTGTCATACTCTGCACCGCTCACATGATGGCCTGCTCTGTTGTAGCAGGTCACGTCACAACCATTCTGTGCCATCCTGGTGCAGAGCTCTTTGACAACGATTTCTACTCCGCCTTCTCTCGATAATCGCTTCTGTCCGAACATCGCAATCGCAAGTTTCTTACTCATAAATCTTTCCCACAATCCCACTCAATTTCTTCATCAATATCTCGGCCAACACAAAGAGCGGATAGGCTCGTGCACCTGTCCGCTGGCTGTCACCCCACCCTCATGGTCGAGATTTCTTCCTGTGCAGCATTTCTGCCACCCAAAAAGATCAATCGTTCATTCTTCGGGTAAGAAAATATGAACTTCGGGTAGCGGAGTCTTTCATTCTCTGCCGTACCCCCTATTATGACAGCCGCGTATTATATCTCTAGCCCCAGTTCCAGTAACTGCAGTCGTATATTTTTTACATTTTTACTCCTCCGTTTTTGCATGCATTCTAATTTCTATCCGATATTTATACTTATAACTTATCCATTTTCCTGTGCCCCAACCTTTCAAAGATCAAAGCACATATTTTTTTCTTTTTACATAGAGCCATCTTTTTTCAGAACTACCATTACTGTTTTAAAAAGTATTTTTATATCTAGCCCAATGTTCCAATTTGTGATATACTCTTTATCAAGACGAACGACTTCTTCAAAATCGGTAATATCACTTCGTCCGCTTACCTGCCACATACCGGTTATTCCTGGCTTAATCGCAAGTCTTGCACGATGGTGTAGCTCATAAAAACTTGTTTCTGAAACCAAAGGTGGCCTGGTTCCAATTATTGACATATCGCCTTTCAACACGTTAAAAAACTGCGGAAATTCGTCAATGCTTGTTCTTCTGATAAACTCCCCAATACCAGTCTTATGTGTTCCATCTGGAAGAATCTTATTTCCAATAACTCGTGGGTCAAAATCCAATTTGAACATCTTTTCATCACCCAGTTTGTTATCTTTCATCAGTTCAGCCTTACGTTCTTCTGCATCCATATACATGCTTCGGAACTTATACATTTTAAATCTCTTTCCATTCTTTCCTACACGTTCCTGTGCAAAGAAAATCGGTCCTGGTGATGCTATGTAAATTGCTGGAGCAACAAATATAAACAAGATTCCAGTAATCAAGCATCCTACCAAACCTCCGGCAATATCCACCAGACGTTTCAACATCAAATCTCTTGTAGATGCATAGTTAATACTGGTAGTCAGTACTGTATAATCTCCGACTTTTTCTACAAGCTGCTTTTTCCCCGGCACGCTTTGTACCTTTGCAAGATTTAGATGTACTGTTACTCCGGTTTCCGTAAACTGCTCAATCAGTTCTTTTGGATATGGAACTACACCGGATGTCACAATCAGAACTTCATCAATCCATTCTTTGCAGACATATTCGGCAGCATTTTCCATATTTGCCACTACTTTCACACCATTAATATACTTTCCTGTCATTTCCTTATCTATAACAGCAATTCCAGCAATCTTATACCGGGCATAATTATGCTCTTTCATGCTCTCTACTACTGCACTCACTACATCTGCTGAAACAACAAGAAGCAAGGAACGATTTTCACCATCTTCCATTTCCTTTCTAAGCAAATGTTTCCACAGCTCTCGTACCAGATAAGTAAGTAGAATATAGATAACGATATTCAGTATCAATGCCAGTCTGGAATATTCATGTCCTTCCTGAAGCATAAACAAATAAAGCACTAAACATGCTCCAAGAATTACTCCATGCTGTGCAGTTACAACAAAATCTTTATAGTACTCTCTTTTCAAAACGTTTTTTAGTGTTCCCATTGCAAACAGCACTACCAAATCTGCTACTTCCATAAAGACAGCCATATTCCTGTAAAGAATTAGCCGATATGGATTAGCTCCGTATCCGCTTAACGCATACGCCAGAACGAATGCCACCTGCAAGCAGATCAAGTCCAAGATGATAAAATCCACATGTTTTATCCATCCTGTAGAATCTTTTCGATACATACGTTCTTTCCCCTTTATTCATTTTTCAGATTCCAAAGCTTAATCAGCCGCAAAAGTAAATCGTGTTTGAACTTGGACATGAAACCTCTCCTTTATTAGTTCAATATTAAATCCCTCAATTATTCTAAATATCACTTTTTCACTTTTTCATAGAAAACACTCATCACAAGCGCCTGCAAGGCGTCTTCATCGGGATAGAATTCCATGTATTCCTGCCCTACCTTGGCTTCACCGTCTATGGTGCGGATCTCGGAAACATCGCTTTTACTGAGTAAGTCCGCAATTCTAGAAAGCTTTTCAGCTGTGCAGTCGGAAGTAAGATAATCGCTGACCTGCAGAATCGCATTCGTAGCGAACCACGCATCGCTGTCGGCTTTTTCGGTTAGCTTTTTTTGCAGTGCTATAAGGTACTGGCGCTGGCGCTCCATTCTGCGCAGATTAGAGCTATCCTCTAGCCCGCCACGTGTGCGCACATAAGTTAGTGCATGATTACCCATTAATATTACGGTCTCGCCTTGTACAAGCGTTGAGTCAATGGAGGAAAAATCATCCATCACTTCCACCTCGACGCCACCGACCAGATCATTTAAAATTGCCACACCATCCATTGTAATGGAGATGTAGTGGTCAATACCAACGCCATACAGCAGATTGGAAACAGCCTCTGCCGTGTTTAGACAGCTGTCCCGCTCACCCGAACCGTATGTATGCGCCAACGCAAGCTGACCGGTAAATGTACCGGCCACATCACCCCGAACGCCCAAGATCTGAATCTTCGTCATCGTATCGCGGTTCAGCTGGATCGGCGTGCAAGCGCCGGTCTCTTTGTTCATCACGAGCAGCATCAGAAAGTCGGATTGTTCATTATTTAAATAGTTGCTTTCTTCTGTCTCCGCATATTTATCGAGACCCATCAGCAGTACGGTCTCAAGATCATTGCGGCGCGCATACCACCCGCCGTTATAATACGTCAGCTCCCGCGTATCTCCGGCTTCCTCAAGCGCAGAGGAACTGCTTCCCTCTGCGTTTGAGGAAACATCAGGGGCAATATCCTGTCCCTGATTTTCATCCAAATTCCGGAGTAAAAGAGCGGCTGCCATCAAAAGCATGAGGACGGATAACCCGATAGCCATGCCTTTTAAGACACGCATATTTACCCGCAGCTTCATAAATTAGCCCTTACGCTTCTTAGAAGCAACAACAGAGCCGATCACAGCTGCACATCCGAGGCCCAGAGCAGCAACGCCTGCTACACGCAGAACGCCGTTGTCACTGGTCTGCGGAGAAGACGGAGCATTGGTGCTCGGCGTCGTTGTGTCAGCAGTTTCCTGCTTGTCTACAACAAAAGCGACCGGGGAGAAGCTGTCAAACGTTACGTCGACCGTACCGTCAGCATTCTGCTTTACGCGATCCTTCGGGATGATCTCCCAGTTGGAGCCCTCGTAGTTGTGCAGAACGATCAGCGTTGCAGACTGGGAAAGACCCAGATTGAAGCGAACGGTGATAGGGCTACTCTCTGCTGCGGCACCCGTGACGGAAACGTCGAACAAGTCACGAACAACAAGATCTTCAACAGAAGCCTCGCTGTCGATCTCCTTCAGGTAATCGCCGATGGACGGTGCGATGTCGGTGAGCGTTGCAGCAGCCTTAATCTGCTCGTAAGCAGCCTTCAAGCCGTCTGCAATAGCCGCATCAGCGCTGTCTGCAGCGGAAACCGGAGTTACAATAACTTCGCCGTCTGCAAACGCGTTACCGTCGGCATCCGTTGCGGAAACAACTGTCGGTGCACCCTTCTGCTCAACGCTAGGGGTAAAGCTGGCAGCAAAAGACGGCACAGCAAGAGCAACTACCAGCAGGATTGCCGATAAGATTACTACGATTTTCTTCATGTTAAAACTTCCTTTCCTAAACGGGTGATTAGACACCATTTATTATTCGACCTCATCGACGCATTTTGCAACGACGAGAAATCGTCTGTGTGAATTGCCCTGGAGGCAGGTGGACAGGATAAGCAGTTTATCCTCTGGGGTAACGGGCACATCTGTACTGTGTTGCGCACCGATCTCACGCACATCGAAAATGCTGTTCAAAAACGCATTGTATCGGCGCTTGCTCGTGAAATCATACGTGTACAAAATGTGGCGGTTATCATATGGCACAGCTGCAAACACCTTGTAGTGCATTTCCTTTTCCGGCAGATACACGGTGATATCGCCGTGCTCCGTCAGCGCATTCGATTCGGAATAGACCTGCTGCAGCTTGCCGAACATCGTGCCGGCAAGAATCTGGTGTCCGTAAAGCACCGTAGCGGGGTCGTCCATTTTTCCGTCGTTATAAGAGCTTTCGGAAAAGATTGCACCCATGGAGTTATCGTTTCCGTCGCTGTCGTGCGTCAGGTAGTAATCATCGTCCCCCGCGCGCTGCAAGATCGGAAAATCAAACTCTGTACCCGGAATGCGCAGCCAAGCGTAAATATCCGGGTTTTCTTCCTGAAGTGACGCAAAGTCAATCGGACTCACATACGGCACTGCGGAATCTTCGGATGCGGAAGATACCGCTTCCGGCGTTGCTGTCGGTGTAGCCGTGGCTTCTGGTGTGGGGTCTGCCGTTTCCGGCTGTTTTCCGCCGCGAAGCAGAAAAATACCGAGCACAATGCAGGTAGCGCCCAGTATCGCGACCAAAATGATCAGTGCGCGCTGTTTCATAGGCGTTCCCCCTTTCCTGAAAGATCCGGCAGGTTTCGTTGAAATTCGCGCCATACATCGCGCTCAACGGACTTTTGAATCACTTGTATTGCTTCTCCGAGTCTCGGAGGTCTTGTAGTCATGTTGTGGCAGTCAGAACCCAGCGCGTTGATCTCGCCGCGCTGCAGCATCTTCACTGCTTTTCGCTTTGTCCTCCAGTTTAAAAAGAACAAAGCGTTGCATTGCATTTTCACGCCCTGCGCCCGTAACGACTGCAATGCGTCACTGTTGTGAAACGGCAGGTAGCGCTCGATGTGTGCCAATAACACCTGTGTGTCCCGTCGGTTTTGAATCTCGGCCACTTCATCGGCCATGCGACGGCTCCACTTTTCAAAAGGCATTTCAAGCAGCAGTATGTTCGTGTTTTGCAGCCATAGCGCTTCCAGTTCGTCAATACGGCTGACGCCGTCAAAGTAACAAACCTCTGCGCCAAGATAAACACGCGGCAAATCCGGCGTTAAAGCTTCCTGCAGTCGCGCGGCACAGGCAGCCCGCCGCTCCAAAAAATTCTGCGGATTGTTCTGCGAAGCGTAAAAATGCGGCGTTGCAGCGATTTCGGTGATGCCCTGCTCTGCGGAGGTCCGCAAAAGCTTCAGGCTCTCCTCCACACTGCCGCTGCCGTCATCCATCTTCGGCAGAATATGGGAATGAATATCGAGCATGCGTTATTTCTCTTTTCCGGTCTTATTTTTCTCACCGTAACCGTAGCCGTAGCCATAGTTGTAATTTTTATAGTATTTTTTCTTTCCCTCCAACGCTGCGTTCGTCATCACGAAGCCCAAGATCTTCGCTTCCGCAAAGTGCAGCTGACGCACGGTTTCTGCGACTGAACGGCGTGTAGCGTAATTCTGGCGTACAACAAGCAGCATGCCGTTCATGAGCTTCGATACAACGAGCGGATCGGAAACAGCCGTTACAGGCGGAAGATCCAACAGGATATAATCGAAATCACGACTCAGAACATCCAGTGTAATGCGCATCTGCTCGGAGCCGAGCAGCTCAGACGGGTTCGGCGGAATATCGCCTGCGGGAATTACCCACATGTTCTTGTGCAGCTCGCAGCGGCTGAGCACATCCGCGCCCGTACACTGGCCTGCAAGCAGGTTGGAAATACCCTTCTTTGTCTGAATGTGCAGACGCTTTGTGTACGTAGGCAGACGCATATCCGCCTCAATAACAAGCACAAGCTTGCCGGCTTCCGCAATGGAATACGCAAGGTTCAGTGTGGTGGTGCTTTTGCCCTCGCCGCGCATAGAACTCGTTATTCCGATAATTCGGCATTTCTGCTCATCGGAAAGCGCAAAGTCAAGGTTCGTACGCAGAAGCTTGTATGCTTCGGAAGCTGCAAAGTTTAGGTTTTCACCGAGCATTGCGCCGTATTCGTAGTCGGAGGCTGCATTCCTATATTTTCTCATGCGGTTTCCTCCTTCCCACCTTTGCTGTCATCTCTATAATAGTAATAGCTGTTTTTCGAATTCTTCTCCGTCAGATCCGGCACCACAGCCAGCAGAGGCAGGTCAAACGTCACGCGTACGTAATCTTCGTTGTGCACAACATCGTCCAGAAGATACAGAACCGTAAACACGCCACAGCTCAACACAAAGCCAAGCACTGCACCGAGCATCGTGTTTTTAGAAAGACTCGGCGAAGTTTTCTTGGACGGCACCACAGCGTAATCAACGATACGCACGGAACTACCCTCTACGATGTCCGCAATGCGGTTCGGCAGCAGCTCTGCAATCGTGTTCGCAATCTTCTCAGCTTCTTCCGGACTCGCGCTCGTCACAGAGATGGAAAAGACCTCCGTGGAGTTCACAGCGCCGGCTTCGATCATACCGGAAAGCTGCTCGTAATCATACGGCAGATCTGCTTCCTTAATGACCTCCTCCAGCGTGCCGCGGGTCTTCAAAATAACCATGTAGGTCTCAACAAGGCTCTGCGCTGCGGTTAAGTCACTCAGGTTCACCTGCGTGCTTCCGACGGAAATGGAACTGTTGTTCACATACATCATGGCGCTCGCCGTATAAAGCGGTGTGATGAAGAGCTTTGTGCCCGCAAATGCCATAGCAGCCGTGATAAGCGTCACAAGCACAATGGCCCATGCTTTGTGCCACAGGGCTTTTGCAAGCTGCAGCAGATCAATCTCTGTTTCGTTTTCTCTGTTATTACCCACTTGTTTTCCCCATTCCAAATTTTCTTTTTTCTGCACATCTGCGAACACCCCATATATAAAAGGAATACATCCGTTTTCCCATCAACGAAGGGAAGAAAATCAGTTGCACAAATTTATTCTTATTCTACTATATTTCGACAAGAAAATCATTAGCATTTATGTGCAAACGCACGCCCCCCCGATATTTTTAGTGAATTTGACTAATTCGACGGAATTTGATTCAAATTTGTGTAATTATTTTGCGTTTTTCGACATTAACCCCTTATATTTTGTTCCATTACTCAAATTCACCTAATATTGCTCTTTGAATTCACAGGCCCATCTAAGCTTTGCTTTTATATGTATTTTATAAAGTTTCAATGCTATGAGATAAAGCAAAATTTCTATACTCCACTTTAAATCCATCAAAAAACATCCCCCCTAAAACCAGAAAAAAGCGCAGTTCGGTTTTTCATACGGATATACCCCCAATACTGGGTGTCCAGTATTGGGGGACATATCCTACCAACTGCGCTTTTTTCACATTCGTGTATTTTGTTTTCAAAAAATTTCTCGGCGCCGCTTTTATTTATACTGACGGATAAAATAAAAAATCCCAAACCTCTCATTTCTAAGAAGTTTGGGATCTCCGTGTGGTGCCGGTGGCGGGGGTCGAACCCGCACGATGTTGCCATCAACGGATTTTGAGTCCGTCTCGTCTGCCAATTCCAACACACCGGCTTAACAAAATTTATTATACGTTAAACCGGTGGAAAAAGCAAGTGTTTTTTTAATTATTTCGAATTTTATTCGTTTGCGGGCACAGAAACGTCAAAATAACGGTACTTTGCTTCGCAGTTCCCCTGCGCCGTAAGGCCCACAAAGCAGCCCGTAAACGTGCAGTTCATGCACTCTGTGGAAAGCAACTGCGTGCTGCCGGTGCCGATCTCTTTCATCTCTTCCCCGGCTTTACCCGCAAGGAACGTATAGCGCAGGCGGTTGGCCTTGATACACAGCGTCAGCGTGTCCGTTTCCGGGAAGAACACCGGCTCGCTCTCGATCAGCATATCAACCACGCGGCGGCGCAGCGTGACCTCCATACCGCCGTTTTTACGCTCGGCAAACAGCTCATAGTGGTGCTCGTTCGTGTGGAAAACCGTCATGCCCGCTTTGCCGTCTCCGGAAAGCGTCATTTCGGTCGTATAGTTCAAACCAAACTGCTGTTGGCGCACACCGAAGAATGTGACCGTCTTCAGCTCGTCAAGCGTCGCCTCACTGCCGCGCAGTGTAACGCCGCTCTTATCAAATGTATACTTCATGCGGTCGGGTGTGCGCAGATAGCTCCAGCGCGGTGCAGGTGCAGCTGTGTTGAAATCATCGTGCCAACTGCGCGCAACACGCACGTCTCCTTCACCCTCTGCCGTCATGATAGGCTGAATCTCCTTGCCACCGTATACGACCGGCCAGCCGTTCTCATCCCATGTAACCGGCGCAATCATCGTCTCGCGGCCGGTGTGATGCAGCATGAAAACAGACGGGCGAATGCCGTGAAATACCATCCACCACTTACCCTCCGGCGTCTCTACAAGGTCGGCATGTCCGAGCGCCTGAAACTCCACGCGGTGTGCATTGCGGTGCGTGAGGATTGGGTTGTGCGGACAAGATTCGAACGGGCCCCACACGCTTCTACTGCGCGCAATGGTCTCCATGTGGCCGTACTCCGTACCGCCCTCGGCAATCATCAAGTAATACCAATTGCCGATGCGGTACATGTGCGGTCCCTCCGGGCATTTGCCGCCGGTACCGTACCAAATGCACTTTGTCTCGCTCAGCTTTGCGCCGGTCTCAAGATCAATCTCAAACTGTCCGATGCAGTTGTTGCCGTTTTCGTCCGTATGTGTACCGGTATAATACACCTTGCCGTCCGCATCCCAGAACAAAGACGGGTCAATGCCCTGATGGTCGATCCAGATCGGGTCGGACCACTCGCCGCGGATGTCATCTGTCCACACAAAAAAATTGCCGCCGCCTGTCACATTCGTCGTGATCATATAGAATCGGCCGTCGTGGTAGCGGATCGTCGGCGCAAAAATACCGCCGGAGGTACGGCAGTCCACCAGCGGCAACTGGCTTTCGCGCGTCAAAACATAGCCAAGCTGCTCCCAATGCAGCAGGTCACGGCTATGCCAAAGCGGCACGCCCGGAAAAAACTCAAACGAGCTGTTGACAAGATAATAGTCTTCACCTACGCGGCAAATGCTCGGGTCCGGGTAAAAACCCGGCAGGATTGGATTTTCGTATGTCATGTGTACTCCTCCAAATTTAAACGTTTGGACATATTGCTCTTGCTTCTTTTTCACTCTATAATAGTATATAGTCTGCATTATCAAAAAGCAATGCGGATAAAAGAAAAACCCGGATAACTTCCGTTATCCGGGTACTGGCGGAGAGGATGCGACTCGAACGCACAATGCCTTGCGGCACACCACATTTCCAATGTGGCTCCTTACCATTAGAATACCTCTCCAAGCGACGGGTATTATTATAGCGCATGTCTTTCAAAAATGCAAGTGTTTTTTTCAAAAAATTTCATTTAATTTTCTTTTAGGCAATATTGTGCGAAATATTTGCACATTTATATATTAAAACTATATAGCAGGTTGTATCTTTTTCATTCAATTGTATGGCTCACGTATATTTTATGTAAAATTCGGCGAAAACAGGGTGCTTTTTCCTCTCGGGTTTGCTATAATAAAGTAAATATCTCAAGAATTCTTGCGGGCCCGCTTTCGGCGGCGCTCCGATTTAGTTGCTCTACATTGAAAGGCGGTGCTCATATTGAATAAAAAACTTCCGGGCGGGCCGGCTGCGGTCATCGAGATCGGCTCCAGTGCGGTGCGCATGCGTGTCTCGCAGTTAAAGCACGGCGAGATCGAAATGCTGGATTCTCTCGAATACCCTGTGTTCTTCGGCCACGAGGTCTTCACCACGGGACGCATCAGCTTTGAAAGCCTGCGCCAACTCTCCTCTACCCTCACAAAATTCACAACGGCGCTGGAGGGCTACAACTGCAAAAACGTGCGCGTGGTCTCCTCCACCGTGATGCGCGAGGCGGAAAACCGCTCGTTCGTCATCGATCAACTCAAAATTCACAACAATCTGCACTTGGAAATTCTGGAATACAGCGAAGAAAAAGCGCTCATCTGCTCCGAGATTATCCGGCTTTTAAAAGAAGAAAGCAAGATCGAAATGAAAGACGCGCTCATCGCGTATGTCGGCACGGGCAGCATCGGTGTTGCGCTGTACGACGGCAAGGCGATCTGCACCTCGCAGAACATCCCCATCGGCTCCTTAAAGCTGCACGATGCCCTCGGTGCGCTCAGCCGCGAGTGCGACGATTTTTACCCCGCGGTCGAAGAATATCTCGACATCATTTTAAACCGCGTCGATATTCCGAAAAAAGACATTCGCAGCATCATTTTGACGGGTTCCGATCTGGAGCTTGTCGCCTCCGTGTGCGGCGCCGAAAAAAGCGGCGACCTTTACACCATCTCCGCAAAGAAAATGCACGCGGCGTATAAGGAAATCCGCATGATGTCCCACTCTGCCATCGCACGCCGCTACAACATTCCCGAGGAGCTTGCCGAAATTCTCTACACAGCGCTTTCTATATATACCGGCATGCTGCGCCTTTCGGACGGCGTGCAGAAAGTCATTTGCCCGGATATCGATATTTGCGATGCCATCACACGCCACATGCTCGTGCCGGGCGCGCAAAAAGAATACATTGCGCAAACAAACGAAAGCGCTATTGTTTCCGCAAAACGCATCGCGGCAAAATACAACTGCCACGGCGCACATTCCGACGCCATTTCAGAGTTTGCATGCACGCTTTTCGACAAATTCAAAAACCTGCACGGTCTGTCAAGTGACAAAAAAATCATTTTGCAGCTCGCGTCCATTCTGCACAGCTGCGGTCAATACATCAACGTGCGCATGCCGAACCAGTGCTCATTCGACCTCATTAAAGATCTCGACATTTTCGGCCTCACGCACGAACAAATTCTGCTCACGGCATTCGTCGCCGGCAGCGATGAGTTCACCATGCCGAATGTTGCCGATGCAGGTGCAATCCCGATGACGGAAGAACGCCGTTTGGAAATCTTAAAGCTCGTTGCCATCTTCCGCCTTGCAAACGCGCTCGATAAATCGAAGCGCCGTAAGTTGCGCATCAGTAAAATCCGCATTACAAACGAAAAGCTGGAGATCAAAGCCGTCGCTTCCGGCAGTGCCCTGCTCGAAAAATGGGCGTTTGAGGAATGCGCCGGTCTCTTTAAGGAAGTATTCGGTCTCAGCCCCGAGCTGCAAATCAAAAGCGAGCTGCTAAAATAACGAAAGGACGGAAACCATGTCTGATAAAAAGAATTACTATTATAACCGCGAGCTGAGCTGGATGGACTTCAATGCACGCGTTTTGGAAGAAGCCCAAAAGAAAGATAACCCCCTCATGGAGCGTTTGCGCTTCCTCGCCATCACCGGCTCCAATCTTGATGAATTCTTCATGGTGCGCGTGGCCGGTGTAAAAAGCCAGATCGCCTCAAACTACACAAAGCCGGATGATTCCGGCATGACGCCGAAGGAGCTTCTCTCGGCGCTCGATAAAAAAACGCACGCCTTTATGGAAAAGCAGTATTCCTGCCTATACCGCTCTATTTTGCCGGTCCTCAAAAAGCAGGCGGAAATCGAGTTCCGCACGCCGGAAAAGCTCACGCACGAGCAAAGAGCCTTTACGGACGAGTATTTTCATCGCGTGCTGTTCCCCGTGCTGACGCCGCTCGCCGTAGACAGCAGCCGCCCATTCCCGATGCTCGCAAATAAAAGTCTGAACCTCGCCGTGCGCCTTTCTTCCAAGGAAAACAAGGGTGAAAAGTGCTTTGCCGTCGTGCAAGTGCCGTCCATTCTGCCGCGCTTTACGGAGCTGCCCGCAGACGGCGACACACGCTGCTTCATCCTGCTCGAGGACATCATCACCGATTATCTTGAGGAGCTTTTCGAGCTGCACGAGATTAAAGCCGTGTGCCCGTTCCGCATCACGCGCAACTCCGATCTCACCATCGACGAAGAAGCGGACGACTTTATGTATGAGATTGAAAAGTCCATCAAGCGTCGTAAGCGCGGCCGTCCCGTGCGCTTGGAACTCTTGCAGCACACCGATGAAGATACCCGCAAATTTCTCATAAAAGCGCTGAACATCAATGAAAACGGCATCTACGAGGTGCAGGGACCCATTGACCTCACGTTCTTCTCGAAATTTGCGAATATCCCGGGCTGCGAAAAACTCTGCTTTGCGCCCATTCGTCCCACCACACCCCCGGGCGATTTCTTCGGCTACACCGATATTTTCAGGGCCATTCGTGAGGGCGACCGCCTTGTTCACCATCCATATGAGACATTCGATTGTGTCGTGCAGTTCATCGCACAAGCCGCAGAAGACGAAAACGTACTCGCCATCAAGCAGACGCTCTACCGCGTCAGCGGCAACTCGCCCATCATCGCGTCGCTCATCAAAGCCGCCGAAAACGGCAAACAGGTCACGGTGCTTGTCGAGCTGAAAGCGCGCTTTGACGAAGAAAACAACATCAACTGGGCAAAGAAGCTCGAAAAAGCCGGCTGCCACGTCATTTACGGTCTGACCGGCCTCAAGACCCACTGCAAAATCGCGCTCGTCGTCCGCCGCGAGGAAGACGGCATCCGCCGCTACCTGCACCTCGGCACCGGCAACTACAACGACTCCACCGCGAAAATTTATACCGACCTCGGCCTGTTCACCTGCAACGAGCAGTTCGGCGCAGACGCGTCCTCCCTTTTCAATGTCATCACCGGCTATTCCCGTCCGCCGGAGTACAAGCACTTCATCGTTGCGCCGCACGGCATGCGCAGCTTCTTTGAGTACATGATCCGTCAGGAGACCGAAAACGCCAAAAAAGGTTTGCCCAGCGGCATCACGGTCAAAGTCAACTCCCTCGTTGACCCGAAGATCATCGAGCTTCTCTATGAAGCCTCCAAGGCCGGTGTGCGCGTGCAGCTTATCGTGCGCGGCATCTGCTGCCTCATTCCGGGCATCGAAGGCGTCAGCGAGAACATCACTGTCATGAGCATTGTCGGTCAGCTTCTGGAGCACAGCCGTATCTTCCGCTTTGAAAATGCCGGCAACCCGCGCATTTACATGGGCAGCGCGGACTGGATGCCCCGCAATCTCGACCGCCGCGTGGAGCTTGTTTTCCCCATCGAGGACGAAACACAGAAGGCCCGCGCCTTCGGCATTCTCGATACCATGCTGAGCGACACCACAAACGCCCGTTTCATGCAGAGTGATACAAGCTACGAGCACGTTGACCTGCGCGGCAAGAAGAAAATCAGCTCGCAGCTTACATTCTACCATGAAGCACAGGCGCGTCTGAAAGAGCTGCAGTCCATCGAAAAGGACAGCGTTTTGATCCCGATCCACTCCGCGGAAGAATAAAGCTTGCATAGTTGTAAATAAAAGATTATAATAAAATAAATTGAGCGGACTTCGGCGCGTTTTGCTGTCCGCACACCACAACGAAAGGTTGAGGAACGATGAAAAGAATCGGTATTTTAACAAGCGGCGGCGACTGTCAGGGCCTCAACGCCTCCATTCGCGGCGTTGCAAAGTCGCTTTACGAAGAATTCGGAAACGACGTAGAGATTTACGGCATCAAAGACGGCTATAAAGGTCTTATTTTCGGCGAATACAAGCTGATGAAACCGGAAGATTTCTCCGGCATCTTAACGCTCGGCGGCACCATTTTGGGTACCTCCCGCCAGCCGTTCAAGCTCATGCGCGTCATCGATGAAAACAGCGTCGATAAAGTCAAGAACATGAAGGATAACTACAAGAAGATGAAGCTCGACTGCCTCGTCATCCTCGGCGGCAACGGCACACAGAAAACCGCAAACCTTCTGCGCGAGGAAGGCCTCAATGTCGTCTCCCTGCCGAAGACCATCGACAACGACGTCTGGGGTACCGATATGACGTTCGGCTTCCACAGCTCCGTGGAGATCGCGACGAATGTCCTCGACTGCATTCATACCACTGCCACCTCCCACGGCCGCATTTTCTGTGTGGAGATCATGGGTCACAAGGTCGGCTGGCTGCCGCTTTATGCCGGCATCGCAGGCGGCGCAGATGTGATTTTGCTGCCGGAGATCCCGTATGATATTGACAAAATCGCAAAAACATTGGATAATAGAATCGCAAACGGCAAGAAGTTCTCCATTCTCGCCGTAGCCGAGGGTGCGCTATCCAAGGAAGAAGCCGCCATGAAGAAGAAGGACTTCAAAAAGGCGCGTGCCGAAATGAAGTACCCGTCCATCGTGTACCGCCTTGCAGACGAGCTTGCCTCCCGTGTGGATAACGAGATTCGTGTCTGCGTACCGGGTCACTTCCAGCGCGGCGGCAGCCCGTGCGCCTACGACCGCGTGCTCTCTACACGCTTCGGCGCGGCAGCCGCAATGCTCATCCGCGAGAAGAACTACGGCAACATGGTCGGCCTTGTCAACGGCAAGATCGTCCCGGTGCCGCTCAGCGAGGTCGCAGGCAAGCTGAAAACCGTCCCGGTCGATTGCGAAGAAATCCTCGCAGCCCGTGAGATCGGCATTTCCTTCGGCGACTAAATTCGCACAAAACGTCAAAAGAGACGTTTTAATAAATAGGATTGTATTGAAAGGATTGACCCACATGAAATTTTCCGTCAGTATGTACAGCTACATGCAGAAGATCCGCTCCGGCGAGGCTACTCCGTTTGAGCTGATCGCGAAGACCAAGGAACTCGGCTTTGATGCCATTGAGTTTGTCGATTTCACCGATTTCGGCACCGGCACCAAGGAAGAGCGTCTCGCCCACGCCGAAGAGCTCCGCAAGGAATGCGAGCGCGTCGGCCTTGAGATTTCCGCACTCGTCATGAGCTGCGACTTCATTACCGGCAGCGACGGCGACCTCGATAAAGAGATTGCTCGCGTAAAGGATTACGTCGACATCGCACACGTCCTCGGTGTCACCCGTATGCGCCACGACGCAGCCATTGGCTATGCACGCAACTCCGGTGACTTCTGCCCGTTTGATACGATGCTCCCGCGCCTCACAAAGGCCTGCAAGGAAATCACCGAGTACGCTGCACAGTTCGGCATCCGCACCATGGTCGAAAACCACGGTTTCTATGTGCAGGATTCCGAGCGTGTTGAGAAGCTCTATGCAGCGGTCGACAACAAAAACTTCGGCCTCCTCACCGATATGGGCAACTTCCTCTGCGCAGATGAGGATCCGGCTTCCGCATTTGCAAGAGTTGCGCCGTATGCGTACTATGTCCATGCAAAGGACTTCATCGTAAAGCCGTTCACGGATGCCGATCCGGGCGAAGGCAGCTTCCGTTCCCGCGGCGGCAAGTACCTGCGCGGCACCATTGTCGGCCACGGCAATGTACCGATCAAGCAGTGCATGTATCAGCTGAAGCGTGCAGGTTATGACGACTGCATCTCCATCGAGTTTGAGGGCATGGAGCCGGTCTTTGATGCACTGCGCATCGGCCTTGCAAACCTCAAGAAATATTGGGCTGAGGTCTGATCCCCCCTATATCCAAAAACCTGATTTAAAGTTTGGGCTTCGTGTCTTTTCGGTACGGAGCCTTTTCTTATGCCCCTAACGAGAGATGTCGTATCACATGTTATACCACTTTGAAATTAACTTCTCTTCTTTTTCGAATCATATCATTTTAGCACGGACAAGAGAAAACAGAGCTTTTTTGTTCTCCCGCTTGCAATACAACTCAGAAAGGTGTACAATGAAAATGAATTTTGCGCATCTGTGTCCTGCATAGTTGCACAAGAACTTAAGGAGTGATTGAAAATGTCCGTTAAAGAAAAATTTCTGGATTACGTAAGCTATGACACCCAGTCCGATTCTTCCAGCACCACCATGCCCTCCACCATGAAGCAAAAGCTGCTCGCAAAGCACCTTGCCGATGAAATGGTCGCCATGGGCATCGAAGACGCACACATGGACGAGTGGGGCTATGTTTACGGTACCATTCCCGCAAACTGCGAAAAGAAGAACGTCGTCGGCTTCATCGCGCACATGGATACCGCAGAAGAAGTCTCCGGCGCAAACGTCAAAGCCCGCGTCATTGAAAATTACGACGGCGAAGACGTTGTCCTCAACAAAGAGCTCGGCATCGTCACCGATGTTGAAAATTTCCCGATTCTCAAAAAATTCAAAGGTAAAACGCTTATCGTTACCGACGGTACCACCTTGCTCGGCGCAGACGACAAGGCAGGCGTAGCCGAGATCATGCAGGCTGCGGAAGACATCATCAAAAACAACCTTCCCCACGGCGAAATCCATATCGCATTTACCCCGGACGAGGAAATCGGCGCAGGCCCGAATAAGTTCGACGTCAAGGGCTTCGGCTGCGATTTCGCCTACACGCTCGACGGCGGCGAGCTTGGCGGCCTCGATTATGAAAACTTCAACGGCACCTCCGCCGATGTGGAGATTACCGGCAGAAGCGTGCATCCGGGCAGCGCAAAGAACAAGATGATCAACGCAAGCCGCGTCGCCATGGAGTTCGCTTCCCTGCTGCCGAGCCGCGAAGTGCCGGAAAACACCGAGGGCTACGAAGGCTTTGCGCATCTCAACAACATGGAGGGCGACGTAGAGCACGCTCACCTGCACTACATCATCCGCGACCACGACCGCGACCTTCTGGAAGCGAGAAAGGATAAATTCAACCTCGCGGCCGAGTTCATCAACCGCAAGTACGGCTTAGAGCTCGTCAAGGTCACACTGAAGGACGCATACTCCAACATGAAAGAAATGATCCTGCCGCATCAGGAAATCCTCGACGTTGCCCGCGCCGCCATGCGCAAAAACGGCGTAGAGCCGGTCACCACCCCTATTCGCGGCGGCACAGACGGCGCACGCCTGTCCTTTATGGGTCTGCCCTGCCCGAACCTCTGCACCGGCGGCGAGCTTGCACACGGCAGAAACGAATTTGCCGTTCTGGAAGAGATGGAGACCATCGTCGAGATCGTCAAGTCCATCGCAGAGCTCGTTGAATGATGGAAAAGGAACCTAAAACTATGCTGCGATTTGGAACGATCGGCACCGGCTGGATCGCGAACAGCTACGTAGACGGCGCTTTGGACAGCGGTCTGTGGCAGCTCACCGCCGTTTACTCCCGCACAAAAGAGAAAGGTCTGGCTTTTGCTGCGCCTTACGGCGTTAAAACCGTCTTTACCGACCTCGAAGAAATGGCCGCAACGGACAAAATCGACGCGGTGTATATCGCAAGCCCGAACAAACTGCATATTGAGCAGGCACGTGTTTTTCTGGAGCACGGCAAGCACGTCATTTGCGAAAAGCCGCTTTCCGCCCACGCAAAAGATGTAGCAGAGTTGCAGGCGCTTGCAAAAGAGCGCGGGCTCATCTACCTTGAAGCCATCATGTTCATGCACCTGCCGCAGAGAAAGCTTTTGGAAGAAGCTTTAAAAAAGATCGGCGATATCTCCGTGGCGAAGATTGATTTCTGCCAGCGCTCTTCAAAGTACGATGCGTACCTCGCGGGCAGCCTGCCGAATATCTTTAACCCCGCGCTCGAGACCGGCGCTTTGATGGATCTTGGCGTTTATTGCGTCTATCCCGCGCTGTATCTGTTCGGTAAGCCGCAGAACACGCTCGCCGTGTCGCATTTATTGGCGTCCGGCGCAGACGGCAGCGACATTGTCGCCATGCAGTACCCGGATAAGCTCGTGAACCTCGTGTTCTCCAAGGTCGGTCAGGCCGGCGCGAACACGGATTTTCAGGGTACAAACGGCACTGTATCCGTGGAGTCCATCTCAAAACTCGCCAACATCTCCATCCGTTATAACAACGGCACCGTAGAGGAGATTTGCGGCGAAGAAGAAAAATTCAAGCTGATGGGCTACGAAGCGAAGGATTTTTACCGCTATATTACAGAGCCCGAAGCTTCCCGCGCGGAATACGAGCAGTGCTCCGCCCTCGCTTACGACGTTTCCGTCTATATGGAAGAAATCCGCAAGCTCGCGAACATCCGCTTCCCCTCCGACAACTAAAACATAAAACAAAACGGCACCGCATGATGAAGTCTTTTCCCGTGCGGTGTCGTTTTCGTATGGAGTAAATTCAGTTCTTAGCGTCTCTTTTGTTCTTTTTACGCGGGCTTTCCGGGTCTTCATCTGTGTGCCGAATATCCTGCATTACGTCCCATGGCGTCAGCATACCGAGCAGCGGCTCATCTCGGCTCCCCGTCTTCGTGATGAAAATGACCGAAAGGCGTTTGTTGCGACCGCGTATCTTCTCAAACATACGCCGCGCCTCAATGCAGGTCGTTTTCTCATCGACAAATGCATAGTTTTCCACGTGTTTTTCTACGGCCAGCATTTTTCCAAGCTGTGAAAGCGTCGTTTCCTTCGTGATGCGCAAGGTTGGGTCACGCAAAATACACGAAAAGATTGTGGACACGCTGAATACACCGAGAAATCTCTCTTTTTCTATAACCGGAATATGCGAAAAGCCGCTCTTGTCCATGCTTTCCATCAAATTTAAAACGCGAGAAGAAAGCCTTGCACAGCGAATGCTGCTGCCTTTTGTCGCAAAGTCGAGTGCAAGCGGCGGACGGCAAACGTAGTCGAGCGCCTCCCGCAGTGCTTCCACCACCGGCTCGCTCGGCTCCACGATCGGCTCGCCGCCGAGGTTCGCATTGTGCGTCATCAAATTGCGGATTTCTCGGCAGAGATTCAACGTCTCGCGCACAGGCGCGCTTTCATAATGGTTGATGTATTCAAAAACCACGCTGGAATACCGCCGCTGCTTTGCGGTGCTGAACTTTACCTCAAGCTCATCCTCCAGCTGTTTATATAAATCGATAAATTCATCGCTGCGCATGGATCACACTCCTTTTTTTAAGGATACCACAAAAAATACCTCCGCGCAAGGCTTTGCAGATAACAAAAAACCCGATACAAATTGTACCGGGTTTCTGGAGCTGATGGTCAGAATCGAACTGACAACCTGTTCATTACGAGTGAACTGCTCTGCCATTGAGCCACATCAGCATATTGGGTTTTGCAACGTTGATTATTATACCGAATTTTCTCCGTAAAGTCAACCCCTATCGTGAATTTTCTTTTAAAAAATATTTCGCGCGGACAAAATCCGTCTACGCCGGGCGGTTTACGGTTGTAACCACGCGCAATGTGTGGTACAATGATACATGCAGAATTCAAGATGGGAAAGGGCGGCTTTTCATGGGTTATAAGCTGGAGCTCGGCGCATGGAGCGCGGTTTTCGCCGTGCCGAACGCGCTTGTAGATCGATATATCAAGGAGGCGGACGGAGATCAACTCAAGGTCATGCTGTGGCTTCTGCGCCATAACGGGCGGCCGTATGCAGCGGAGGATCTTGCGGCCGCGCTCGGCATCACCCCGCAGCGTGTCGATACCGCGCTCGGCTTCTGGATGAAAAGCGGCCTCATTTGCAGCGTTGACACCCCACTTGATACCGCACTCACGCCGAATCACGTGGAGAGCCCCACGCCCGTCGCACCGCAGCCAAAGGCCGCTCCAACACAGCCGCAGCGCCCCACCGCGCCGAAGCGTATGCTGCGCCCGGACGGGCTTTATATCTCGGAGCGCGTAGAGTCCTCCCCGGAGATTCGCCGCCTTGTAGAGGAAGCGCAGAACCTGCTCGGCAAAACGCTTTCCCCCGCGCTTTCCGGCACGCTCATTCAGGCGCACGAAGATTATGGCCTGCCGTGCGAAGTCATTTTAATGCTTATCGCCTACGCGAATAAGATTGGCCGCGCAAACACGAGCTACATCGAATCCACCGTGCGCAACTGGGCAGATTCCAACATTTTAAGCATCGCCGCCGCGGAGGAAAAACTGCGCGAGCTTGACGAGACCGCCATCGCGTGGAAGCGCTGTGAAAATGCGTTCGGCATCACCTCCCGCCGCGCACCCAGCAAAAACGAGAGCCAGTTTGCTCACAGATGGGTGTTCGAGTGGCGCATGCCCGATGAGCTTCTAAACGAAGCCTATAACCGCTGTGTGGATAACACCGGCAAGGTCAACATGAAATACATCAACGCTATTTTGGAATCGTGGCACAACGCGGGCATCCATACCTTGAAAGAAGCCGTGGATGAAAGAATTGCCGCCGAAGCCCGCCGCGAGGGTGCGCATAAGCCTTCTTATGACCTTGACGAATACGAAAAATACGATATTTTTGCTACGGAGAAATAAACCATGGGATATGCAAGGCAGGTCTACACGCAAGCTGAAAATGAATTAAACAGACGTCGCACCACCGCGCAGGATAACGCACAGCGCCGCTTAGAGAACTTCTACGCCGTCTGTCCCGAAGCGGAGGACGTGCGCAGACGCATCGCTTCCACAGCAAGTCGGGCGGCTATGGCCGTTTTGCGCAGCGGCAACGCGCGAGAGACCATGGAAGCTTTAAAAAATGAAAATCTTTCGCTGCAAAAGCAGTTTGCCGATCTCCTCGCCGCGCACGGTCTCACCCGCGCTGACATCGAGCCGCAGTACACCTGCAAGCGCTGCGAAGATACCGGCTATGTAGACGGCCGCATTTGCTCCTGTTACCGCAGTTTATTAAAGCAAATCGCCTACGAAAACCTAAACCGTATCTCCCCGCTGACGCTCTCGTCCTTTGAGGATTTCTCCCTGCTCTATTATTCCGATGTTTCCGTAAACGGCGAGCGTTCCGACCGCGAGCAAATGCGCAACATTTACGACTTCTGCCGGCGCTACGCAGACAACTTCAAAAAGGACAGCGGCAACCTGTTTTTCACAGGCGCTACGGGTCTCGGCAAAACGCACCTTTCCCTCGCCATCGCCGCAGAAGCCATCAATAAGGGGTTCGGCGTAGTGTATGGCACGGCGCAGACTTTTGCCCTTTCTCTCGAGCGCGAGCGCTTCACCCGCACCGAAGAATCCGGCGGCGATACGCTCGATCTTTTAAACGACTGCGACCTGCTCATCATCGACGACCTCGGCATGGAAATCTCGTCGTCTTACATCACGGCAACAATCTACAATGTGATTGATACGCGCATCACGCTGAAAAAGCCGACCATCATCAGCACGAATCTCTCCATGCAGGAGCTCGAAAAGCGTTACAACGAGCGCTTCACTTCGCGCATAATCGGATTCTACGACCGCTTGATCTTCCGCGGTAAAGACATCCGCATGAAGAAAAAGCTCAATCCGCAAAACAAACAAAATTAGCACGCAAGCAAAAAGCCGAACGGCATCGGAGCTTTCCCCGCCGTTCGGCTTTTATAATTTATTTTAATACTTCGCGGATTCAATCTCTTCAATCACGCCGCGCACGGCTTTCTCCACCGCGCCATCTTCAAACGGCACCGGAATGCCGACATAATGCAGCAGATCAAAATAGCCCAGCGTGCCACCCGCTTTGCACAGCTTCAAATAACGTGTCCAAGCGCTCTCGCGGTCTTTCTTCATCTCGTCATAGAAGAAGAATGTGCAGATCTGCGCCAGCGCGTAATCGATATAATAGAACGGGTAGAGGAAAATGTGCTGCTTCTGCATCCAAAAACCACCGTTTTCCAAGAATGCGTTGCCGTCATAATCGCGCCACGGCATATATTTTTTCTCAATGCTGCGCCACACACCGCGGCGTTCCTTCGCCGTCATCTTCGGGTTCTTGTATACCTCGTGCTGGAACTCATCCACGCACGCCATGTACGGGATAACGGCCAGTGCGTCGCACAAATGTGCATAACGGTATTCGTCCGCGCGGTCGCCGAAGAATTTATCCATCCACGGGTAGGTGAAAAACTCCATCGACATCGAGTGGATCTCGCACACCTCGCTCGTAGAGCCCTGCAAAACGCCGATCGGAATCAAGCGCTCGCCGAGATATGCCTGGAACGCGTGGCCGGCCTCATGCGTCAAAACGTCCACGTCTGCAGAAGTACCGTTAAAGTTCGAGAAAATGAACGGTGCTTTGTATTCCGGCAAAGATGTGCAGTAGCCGCCAAGGTGCTTGCCCGGGCGCGTCTCAAGGTCAAACAGCTCGTACTTCGTCATAAAGTCGAAGAATTCCTTTGTTTCGGGCGAGAGCGCGCCGTACATTTCGGTCGCCTGCCCCACCATATAATCTTTGCCGCCGATGGGATCTGCGTTGCCGCCTGCAAATGTCAAACTCTCATCGTAGTATTTGACGGAATCCAAACCGAGGCGCTTTGCCTGCGCCTTGCGCATGCGGTCCACCGCCGGCGTGATGACCGTGCGGATCTGCTCGCGGAATTTCTCCACGTGCTCGGGCGTGTAGTCCAGTCTGCCCATATTGCGGTACGCAAGCTCGGTGTAATTGTCATAGCCGAGCTTCTTCGCCATCTCCACGCGCACTTCGATGAGCTTATCGTACAACTCATCGAGCTTGTCGGAAACGCCCTCGTAAAGGTTCGCCCACTTTTCAAACGCTTCTTTGCGCTCCTCGCGGTCGGTGCTCTCCATATGTTTTAAAAGACCGTAGAAATTGCAGGTCTCGCCGTGAAAATCCACCTTGCAGGAAGCCGCAGCCTTGGAATACTCCACGGAAAGCTCCGATTCTTTCACAAGCTCCGGGATAATACGCTCGTCCTGTGTCTTGAGGTCGTTTTCCAAAACCGCGATGAAATGCGCGCCGTATTCTTTTTCAAAGTCTGCACGGAACGGGCCGTTCACAATGTCTTCCTTCATCGCCTTCTCCGCTGGGATCAGGTTCGGCAGATTTTCGTTCAGGTACGCCATTTCCGCTTCGTAGAATTCATCTGTCGTGTTCATCGTGTTGCGGATGCTGCAAAGCGACGCGATCGTAGACAAGTGCGTGTCGAGCTTTTCAGCGTCTAAAAACACCTTTTTCGCTTCCTCAAAGGTCTTTGCTGCCTTAAATGCCTCGCTGTACCGCTTATATTCCTCCACTGCCGCCGCAATGTCCGGTCGGGTGTACGGAAGTTCACTGAATTTCTGCACAACAATACGCTTCCTTTCCAAAATCTATTTGCGCTTATCATACCACCGCTTTGCACATTTTGCAAGTAGTTTTTGTTTATCCTGCACAGCAAAATGTGTTCTATGCAAAAAGAGACCGCGCACAAAGCCCGATCTCTATCTTTGAGATAAATTTTAAGTTATTTCAGCTCGCCAACAACCTCACGAATGGACTTCGCCAGAATATTGAGGCCCTTTTCCAGCGTATCCATCGGCACCTTCAGCTCCGGCATGATCTTTACAACGGAATCGCGGCGGCCTACACGCTCCACGATGAGGCCGTTTTCAAACGCCTTGTGAATGACTGCCTTCGCAACATCGCCCTCAAACGCGCCGAAATCCACGCCCCACAGCAAACCGATGCCGCGTGTCGTGATGCGGCTGTCAATCGTCTCAATATTCTCCTTGAGGAACTTCTCCACGAACGGCGCACGCTCACGAACCGCGTCTTCCACGTGCTCGTTCAGCATGAACTCCAGGCCCGCTTTCGCTGCGACCAAAGACAGCTGATAGCCGCGGAACGTGCCGTTGTGCTCGCCCGGCTTCCACTGGTCAAGCTCCGGGCGCAACAGCGTCAGCGCAAACGGCATGCCGTAGCCGCCGATGGACTTCGAGAGCGTCACGATGTCCGGCGTGATGCCTGCGCGCTCAAACGAGAAGAACCAACCGGTACGGGAAGCACCCACCTGCACGTCATCGACAATCATCAAAATGTCGTACTTGTCGCACAGTGCGCGCACACGGCGCAGCCACTCATCGGGCAGCACATAAATGCCGCCGTCTGCCTGCGTCGTTTCCAAAATGATCGCCGCCGGCTTCTCCACGCCGGAGTGGTCGTCTGTGATCAGGCGTTCCATATATGCCACGGTGTCGAGCTCCGGGAACATATACGGTGCCGGAATATGCGTCACGTTGTAAAGCGGCACGCCTGCGCCCTTGCGGGAGTCCGCATTCGTTGTCAGCGCTAAAGAACCCAGCGTCATGCCGTGGAACGCACCCATCAGTGCAAAAACATTGTTGCGCTTCTTTACCTTGCGAGCCAGCTTCAAGGCCGCTTCCACCGCATTTGTACCGGTCGGGCCTACAAACTGAATTTTATAGTCAAAGCCGCGTGGGCGAATGACTTCATTTTCAAAATATTCGATGAATTCGCGCTTCGGTTTTGTGTACATATCAAGCGCGTGCATCACGCCATCGTTTTGTAAATATTCAACGACCTTCTCTTTGATGTACGGGTTGTTATGCCCGTAGTTCAGTGCGCCGGAGCCGCAAAAGAAGTCGATATACTCCTTGCCGTTCTCATCCGTCTGGATAGAGCCCTTCGCCTTGACAAAGACCGTCGGGAAGTTACGGCAGTAAGAGCGAACTTCGGATTCATACGTTTCAAATGCTTTCGTGTTGTTTGTACTCATGTAGTACCATCCTTTCTACCATGCCATCTGCATGATTCAGCGATCACACGCGTTATGCGTGGGGCTGCGTTTTTCCCGCTCATGAGTTTTGAAGCGAGAGTCAGCGGTCGTTCGGCCAATGTGTAATAAAAATTTTGGCCGGATCCATACGGCACGCACAAATCGTTTTTTGCGATACCGTGATTAAGTTTACCACACTTGTCCGAAAAAAGAAAGGTCTTCTTTCGTAAAAAAACATATATCTCTGCAAAAATTCTGCAAAAAAGAGCAGCGCCTGCAAAAGACGCTGCCCAAATTTACAAAATCTAAATTTATTCGATGTTCTCGCCGAGCGTACCCTGGCTGAGCGCCTTCAGATACGCAGTGATGAAATCATCAAGGTCGCCGTCCATCACCGCGCTGATGTTGCCCTTTTCGCAGCCCGTGCGGTGATCCTTTACGAGCGTGTACGGCATGAAGACATAGGAGCGAATCTGGCTGCCCCACGTGATCTCCTTCTGCTCGCCCTTAATGTCGGAGATTTTTTCAAGGTGTTCACGTTCCTTGATCTCAACGAGCTTAGAGATAAGCATTTTCATAGCCACGTCGCGGTTCTGGTACTGGCTGCGTTCCACCTGGCAGGAAACGACAATGCCCGTCGGAATGTGGATCAAACGCACGGCCGAAGAGGTCTTGTTGACCTTCTGTCCGCCCGCACCGCTCGCACGGTATACTTCCATCTTAATATCGTCCGGGTTGATTTCCACGCTGAGGTCTTCGTCAATCTCCGGCATAACCTCCAGAGAGGAGAATGAAGTGTGGCGGCGGCCTGCGGAATCGAACGGCGAGACGCGCACCAAACGGTGAACGCCCGCTTCACTCTTCAAAAAGCCATAAGCATTTTCGCCCTCGACAAGGATGGAAGCGCTCTTTAGGCCCGCTTCGTCGCCCTCAAGGTAATCGAGCGTAGAAACCTTAAAGCCGTGACGCTCACCCCAACGGTTGTACATACGGAACAGCATCTCGGCCCAGTCCTGTGCCTCCGTGCCGCCGGAACCCGCATGGAACGTCAAAATCGCGTTCTTACTGTCATATTCGCCGGTGAGAAGCGTTGTCAGACGCATCGTCTCAATCTCTTTGCCGATGGCCTCCACTTCCTCCTGTGCCTCCGGCAAAAGAGAAAGGTCTTCTTCCTCATTGCCCATTTCAATGAGCGTCAGCGTATCTTCGCAGCGGGAAACAAGGTTCAGGTACGTCTCGTCCTTCTGCTTTAACGCAGCAGTCTTCTGCAAAATCTTCTGTGCAGATTCCATGTTGTCGTAAAAGCCCGGCTCCGCCGCCTTGTTTTCCAGCATCTCCACTTCTTCACGCAGTCTTTCAAGGCCCAGCGCATCCTTCAATTCATCCAGCGCCGCCTGCTTTTCATTCAGTTCATGTTTTAATACTTCATATTGCAGCATACGTTTTCGTTACCTTTCAAAAATATCCGCCCAAACCCGCCTTCAACCATTTCACGGCGGCGTTCAGCTTAAATGTGCGCAAATCTCTGTTTATTATAATAGATAACCCGCCGTTTGTAAATAGAAAAAATGCGGGAAAACGCACAGTTTCGCTGAAATCTTTATATTAGCCTTTCTTGAAGTTTTACTTCGTTTTCTCGCTGAATTATTAACAGTCTGAAAATTTGCACGCTTTGCATTGCGATTGCGGGCATTTTGTAGTATTATATGAGTAAGAAAATAATTCTGGCAGTATTCTGACCGTCTTTCGAATATTGCCAACCGAATTTTGGAGGTTCTGTTTTGGACTACAAAGGCATCAAGTGTCCTGTGTGCGACAAGCCGTTTACGGAAAATGACGATATCGTCGTTTGCCCGGTCTGCGGTGCACCGTACCACAGAGGCTGCTATAAAGAAAAAGGTGCGTGCATTTTCACAGATCTGCACGAAAGCGGCAAGACTTGGGCGCCGCCTGTTCCGCCGGACGCGCCGAACACGGCCAGTGAGCTTAAAGACAAGGAATGCCCGAATTGCGGCACCTTAAACGCCCACAGCGCGCTGTTCTGCAACATCTGCGGCACTTCCCTCACCGGCGCGCCGGATGAACACCGCAACACGGGCTACAACACGCAGCAAAATCCGAATAACGCGAACAATCCGAACGGCTATAACAATTACAATAACCCGTACGGCAGTTATCCCCCGCCGCAAAACAACGCAAACTATCAGAGCCGCGGCTTTGGCGGCGTGCCGTTCGCGTTCGACCCCATGGGCGGCGCAAATCCCGCGGAATTTGTTGCGGATAACGTCACCTACGGCGACGTGAGCAAGGTCGTGCAGCAGAATACGGCGTATTACCTTTCCGTGTTCCGCAATATTAAGTCTTTCGGGCGCAGCAAGTTCAATTTCAGCGCGTTCCTGTTCTCCGGCGGCTGGCTCCTGTATCGCAAGCAGTACAAGGCGGGCATCATCACAACGACAATCATGTTCCTTTTATATATCGCGAACCTGATGCTCTCGTGTTTCGTCGTCAACCCCATCACGACGCACGTCATCGATAACGCCGGCGTGTCTTCATCGGATCTCAGCTACGTGCAGCTTGCAAACCTGCTTTCGCAGTACTTGATGGATAACCCCTCACAGTATCTTTTGTTCTGCCTGCCGCTTTTGTGCAGCGCCCTGATGCTCGGCATTATGATCTTCGTCGGCGTGCGCGCAAACCGCATGTATTTAAATCACTGCGTCCGCACCGTGCAGGAGATTAAAAGCGTCAGCAATACGGAAACCGACCTTTCCGCAGAATACACCGCACGCGGCGGCGTGAACGTTGTCGTAACGTTCTGCCTGCTCGCCTGCTACATGATCCTGCGTTGGATCCCGCTCTTTTTGACTTGATTCCAGCTTAAAAGCGACGTCGCCGCTTACGGTTTCACGCGGTAATGTCGTTTAAAATAAAACACATTTGGAAAATAGGAAGTATATTTGGAGGTATTGATTTATGAAAACCGTCAGAAAAGCCGTCATCCCCGCAGCAGGCCTCGGCACACGCGTGCTCCCGGCATCGAAAGCGATGCCCAAGGAAATGCTGCCCATTGTGGATAAGCCCGCTATCCAGTTTATTGTGGAGGAAGCGGTCCGCGCCGGCATTACGGATATTCTCATCATCACAAACCGCGGCAAATCCATCATGGAAGATCATTTCGACCGCGCCCCGGAGCTTGAGGAGCGTCTGCTCGCAAGCGGCAAAAAAGAAGTGTACGATGAAGTTGTGAACCTTGCGCACCTTGCAAACATCACCTACATCCGCCAGAAAGAGACGCGAGGTCTCGGCCACGCCATCTCCTGTGCCAAAGCATTTGTCGGCGATGAGCCATTTGCCGTTCTCTACGGCGATGACGTCATTCTCGGCGAAGATCCCGCCTGTGGCCAGCTCATCCGCGCTTATAACGAGACCGGCAAGGGTGTCGTCGGCGTGAAAGAGGTCAGCGAAGAAGCCATTCAGCGCTACTCCTCCCTCAAGGTAGAGCCTCTGCACGATAACTGGTTCACCTGCACCGATATGATTGAAAAGCCGAGTAAGGATAAGATTATGTCGCTTTACTCCATCCTCGGCCGCTGCGTATTGCCGCCGCAGATTTTTGATATTCTCGCCCACACCGCACCCGGCGCCGGCGGCGAAATTCAGCTCACCGATGCCATGTGTGAGCTTGCTCGCACCGAAAGCATGATCGCCGTCGATTTCACAGGCAAGCGCTATGATATGGGCAACAAGCTCGGCGTCATGCAGGCACAGGTAGAAGTCGCCTTAAAGCACCCCGAGATTGGCGAAAGCTTCCGCGCCTACCTTAAAGAGCTTGCCAAAACGCTTTGAGCGTAAAGTCGATTCACATTACACGTATGTAAAGCTTATTCGCTTTGTAAAATCAATCAACTTTACAGAACGTCTATATCAAATTTGATTTTCCAAAAATCCGCCGAGTTCCAAGATTTTTCTTGACTTTGCGGATTTTTATGTTATAATACTTTTGTTAGTTTGTGCTTATGCGTTTTGTGTAACACAAATGACAATCCTTGCTCCGTTTAAAAGTACGGGGCCAAAGTCCAAAAGGAGGTGCAAACCATGACAGAGGTAGTAAAGAACAAGTACGAGACCGTTATCGTTCTCTCCGCAAAGCTCGGTGAGGAAGGTAATGCAGAGCTGGTCGAAAAGTTCAAGGCATTGATTGCAAAGCACGGCACTGTCGAGAGCGTTGACGAGTGGGGTAAGAGAAGACTCGCGTATCCGATCAACAAGGAAACCGAAGGCTACTACACCCTCGTAAACTTCGAGAGCACGCCGGACTTCACCGCTGAGCTGGACAGACGCTATAAGATCACTGACGGCGTTCTCCGTTCCATCATCGTGAAGAAGGATCCCCGTTTTGCAACCGCTGCTGCAAAGCCGCGTAAAGCCGCTGAGCCGAAGCCGATCGATGTTGAGGCTGTTGCAGCCGAGGCTGTCGAAGCAAACGAGTCCGCTGCTGAGTAAGTTTTTTGAAACGAAAGAGAGTTGTTACCTATGTTGAATGTTGCAGTTGTTATGGGCAGACTGGTTGCCGATCCTGAGCTTCGCCACACCCCGAGTGATGTTGCCGTTACCAGCTTCACGCTGGCGGTAGACCGCTCCTATGTTAAGTCCGGCACAGAACGTCAGGCTGATTTCATTGATGTTGTCGCTTGGCGCAGCACCGCGGATTTTGTATGCAAATACTTCCGCAAGGGCCAGATGATGGCGGTTCACGGTTCCATTCAGACACGCACATATACAGATAAGGACGGCAATAAGCGCAAGGCGACCGAGATTGTTGCGAACGATGTCAATTTTGCGGATTCCAAACGCAGTGACAGCGGCGCAAATTACGGTGCCCCCTCCGCCCCGTCTTACGGCAATAATTACGGAAGTAACAGCGCAGCCGGAAATGAAATGCAGCGCCCGGCTTACAGCGAACCCGCTCCCACCTATTCAAGTGGTAACAGCGGAGATTTCGAGGAGATCATCGGGGACGACGACCTGCCGTTCTGATGATCCAACAACGACTAAGATAAGGAGGCTTTCGCAATGGCAGACAGACCGGAGAGAGATAATCGCCGCGGTGGTCGCAAGGGCCGCAGAAAAGTATGCAGCTTCTGCGTTGACAAAGCGGATTACATCGATTACAAGGATGTTGCCAAGCTTCGCCGTTTTATTTCTGAAAGAGGCAAGATCCTCCCCAGAAGAGTTACGGGAACTTGTGCACATCATCAGCGTGGCCTGACAGTCGCTATCAAGCGTGCTCGTCACCTCGCTCTCCTGCCCTTCAGCAGCGACTGATCGTGCAGATCTAATATCAGCGTACAAGGGAGATTTTCGTCGGAAGGTCTCCCTTTTGCTATCCCCCATTGATTTGCAAAACCCGCACTCTGTGCCTTTAACGGTACAGAATGCGGGTTTCTTTTAATTTACTTGAATCGTCATCAGAACAGACGAATGATCTTGCCGCCGCAGCCGCAATGGTACCGCTCCGGGTGCTGCACCACTGCCGTGAGTTTCATGCGCGGAAACTGCCTTTTGCATTTTGTACATTGCAGCATATATTTCACCGGTTTCTCCTCGTACTCCACAAGCGCTTCCTTCGTCGTTGCCGTAATGCAGTAGCTATACGCGTTGTTCATCTTACCTGCGTATGTCTTCCAAAGGAGCTTGTGATTCATGCAGCGCGGGCACGTGTGCAAAAGCTCATGCGCCAAAACGCTGCGCACACAATTCTCGTCCTTGTCCTCCAAATACGCTGAGACCTCGATTCGATATTCATATTTTTCGCCATGTAATCGCATACAGCGACCGTAGCGTTTTTTTGCGCGCGTGTTGATCTGTACCTCCGGCTCGATGTTGCCCGAGACCGGGATACCCAGCGCACGCACTTCTTCGTAGATTTCTTTCATCAATGCGTTATAATCATACTTCATAAAGTTTCCTCGCTTTTCTTTATTTTACTACTATCTACTACGAAAGAAAAGTGGTATAATTTAAAAGGAAAATCGTTTTCCTATCAATTTTTCGGAGGAATTTTCATGAAGTATTATTCGATCGGCTACGCCGTCAACGACGGTTTGCCGGAAGTTACACGCGAAGATGTACAGAAGCTCACCCACATGAACCTTGCGTTCGGTCTCATCAGCGAAAACGGCCTTTTGGATCTGCACCAGATGACACATCTCGATCTCATCCCGCAGTTCCGCGATTGGAACCCCGCTCTGCGCGTGGTGCTTTCCGTCGGTGGCTGGGGCGCGGGCGGTTTCTCCCTCATGTCCCGTACCGAAGAAGGCCGCCGCGCATTTGCGGAGTCTTGCCGCAAAGCCGTGGAGGAGTATCACCTCGATGGCATCGATATCGACTGGGAATACCCATGCAGCGACCAAGCCGAGATTGACTGTGACTCGAGCGATAAACAGAACTACACAAAGCTCCTGCAAGCTCTGCGCGACGCCCTTGGCATGAACCGCATCGTCTCCACCGCTGTCGGCGCAGGTGATTATTTCCCGGAAAACACCGAAATGGACAAGGTCGCCGAGATCGTCGATTACGTGCAGCTCATGACCTACGACATGCGCAACGGCTTCACGCATCAGGCCGGCCACCACGCCTCCCTCAGTGCCAGCCGCGGCGATACGAGCAATACGAATACGCGCTACATCGTCGAGCTGTTCCACAACGCCGGTGTGCCGTACAATAAGCTCGTCGTCGGTGCAGCATTCTACTGCCGCCATTACACGGGCGCCGCAAACGTCAACAACGGTCTCCTGCAGGAAGCCAGCGCCGGTATGTACGGCCCGAACTACGACGGTCTCACCGAGGAGTTCCGCCGCGAGCATAACTACACGGAATATTGGGACGAGGACGCTGAAGCCGCATATCTCTGGAACGGCGAAACGTTCATCAGCTTCGAGTCCCCTGAAGCCATCCGCCGCAAGTGCGAGTACGTCAAGGAAAAGGGCATGCTCGGCATCATGTACTGGGAGCACAGCGCTGACCACACCCGTGAGCTGCTCACTGTCATCGCAAAAACACTGAATATCTAAATTCTAACGGAAAAGGAGCCTGCGCGCATGAAAACCGCGTTCAGGCTCCCTTTTTACCGATAAAAACAAGAACTATCCCTGTTTTTTGTAAAATAAAAGACCCATTTTGATACCAAATGCACATCTTGCGGACAAATCGTTAAAAAAGTGTGACTTTCGTTAAAATGTGCAACGCTCACTTTTAGAGTTTACATTTGTACCAGCGAAAAGAATTGCATAAACACATTACTTTTAATCGTCGTTGGGCAAATACCAACCGTGTTCACGATGAACTCCGTAACTTTCATTAGAGTGGTCTTCGCTATTATACTGATCCCAAGCCCTTTGATTAATTTCTTCATCGATAGCGTCCAGTGCTTCGATTTCCTCGTCAAAATCCCCATCTAAAATGGACCCAGAACGCCAATCCGTGCTGTCAGTGATTTCTTTTTTTCTTGCTCGGAGTTCATCCTCGCTTGCAGATCTCAGTCAGTCCTTTTTAAGGGAAACTCCATCTGTATCATCTTCTGTTGAGTCATCGCTGCTGATTTGTGATGCCAAGTATGCGGCTGCTCCCGCCACCGCGGTAACAACGCCTACAACCTTTCCTGCTTTCGCAAGCCACTCTTTTGCCTTCTGCTCACGTCTCTGCTTACATTCTGGGCATAGCGTTGCTTCTTGGTCTGCAATAACCTTTCCGCAGTCAGAGCAGATACCCTTAACATTATCCAAAGTGGTATCATTTTCGTAGCCGCAGTTTCTGCAAATATGACGATCAGCACCACGGTCGAAGTTTTCTTGGTTATTCAAATAAGCATCACAATTATCACAGAACCAAAAAACATAATCATCTTCAAATTCGTCTGCCGAAAGCTGATACCCGCATTCCTTGCAGATCCATGATACCACCCCTTTATGTCTCTCTCAGACTTTTATAGATTTCATCCGTAAAGATACCGAGTACCTGCCGTTTGATCTCATCATTGCTGAGAAGAAGTGAGAAGAAATCCTGATTCTGTTCCAACCCCTCGATCAGTGCATCGTCAATGTCATCAAAATACGAGAACTCGAAATCCTTAACGGTATTGTTCCGTGCGCTTGTCTTCGGCTTGTCGGATTTCAGAAGAATATCCCGGATCTGCAGCATGGCTTTGACCGCAACATCGTTGTCGTAGGCTTTTCCCGTTCGGCTGTTGATATTGGCTATAATCTGCGAAAGCCGTTCCTCTTTTGCCTCGGTCAGGCCAAAACTCTCCGCTGTGGGCAGCTTTACAACCGGCTGTGCTACCAGCTTCGAATCGGTGTGTTCTTCGGCTTTTTTCTGAACGAAATTCGTAGCCTTGATTTTGCCGTCCAGATTATAGCCGCCGCCCGGATGCTTAATATTGATGTATGCCAGCAGATAAGTAATGAAATTGTACTTCTTATGCAGGTCAGTATCCTCAAAGCAGGACACCTGCAACAGGAACTCATAGAAACGGACAAGATGTCGCATCTGAGACACGATTTCCTGTTACTTGAGCGGCTCATACTGCTCGATCACATTTTTCGACCGCTTGAAGTAAAAGGTCAGTTTCTGCTTATCCTTGGAGGAAATATTTCCCTTGTAAAGCAGCTCGTTGGCTTTTTCGATATCATCCGGGTCAAGCACGGTGTACGCATCGATTTGCGCTTCCAGATCGTAAATCGCCGTCGGCGTTACGGAAGTGGAGAGCAGCGTAGTCGTATAATACGGTGCAAATGCCGCTTTGATATCTTCGTATGTATTTGCAAAATCCAACACAAAGGTTTTCTTCTCGAACGGCGGGCAGATACGGTTCAGACGGGAAAGCGTCTGAACGGCAGATACGCCCTTCAGCTTTTTCAGCATATACATAGCGCAGAGCTTCGGCTGGTCGAATCCGGTCTGATATTTGTTTGCAACCAAAAGCACCTAGTATTCGTCCTTGTCAAATTCCTTCGTCAAACGATCTTCCGGGAAACCGTTCATGGAAGCCTCGGAATATTCGGTTTCATCGTCCGGGAGCTTTACCTTGCCGGAGAATGCCACCAGAGCCTTAATGTCCGAGTATCCCTTCTTCTTGGTGTAGTCCTCAAAAGCCTGACGGTACTTCACCGCGCCCTGTCTGGATGCCGTGATGACCATTGCCTTTGCCATGCCGCCGAGTTCGGGCATAACGGTCGTGCGGAAATGCTCCACAATGACCTCTACCCGCTGGGCAATGTTCGTTTCATGCAGCTCCACAAAACGGGCGATCTGCCGCTTTGCATCGACTGTTTTGCAACGTGGGTCTTCTTCGATTTCCTTGTTAATCTGATAGAAAGTGTCGTAAGTCGTATAGTTCTGAAGGACATCGAGAATAAAGCCTTCCCCAATGGCCTGTACCGAGGCCGCCTGTTCTGCGGAACCCTGGGACAGGGCCACCGCCCCGCTGGAAACCTGCTGTGCACCTGAGGCTACCTCATGAGAAGCGGTGTTCAGCTGGCCGATGGTACCGCTTAGGTGCCGGGAAATCTCTTCCAGGGAGTCCCGGATCTTCTCAAACTCCCCCGTATAGTCATGCTCAAGGGTAAAGGCCAGATTGCCTCCCGCAATTTCCCGGAGTTTTTGGGAAATCTCGTCGATATACTGCACATATTCCCGCAGGCGCAGGGTGGTGCGGTTGAAGTTATAGGCCAGTATCCCCAGCTCGTCCTTGGACTGGTATTTTATGGACTGCCCAGCTCCGCCAGGACTTCCCCCCCCCGGGACACATAGGCCACAGCAATCCAGTCGCTGTCTGGAACCTGGGCCACCTGTATGTAGCTGCCCTCAAACTGGGAGAGCCCGGTTTTGCCGTTGTCAATCTGCTGCGCGGTATAGGCATACATACTGTCCTGCGCCTCGCTCAGCTTCTGGCCGACCACCTCGGGGTCGCGGTGCCCGATGATCGTATCCGTGCGTTTATCCACAAGGAAAATGCCGCCGCTTTCCTCAAGCTGGACTTTGCTGGCGATTTGGGAGATGGAATCCAAGTATACGTCGGCGGCCGCTACGCCGCGCACCGCGCCGTCCGCGCTTTTCAGCCTGCCCGAGGCGCCAACCACATAGGACTGGCTGTCTTCGTCAAAGTACACATCGCCCAAAATAAATTTCTCCGAGGCGATGCCATCCTGATACCAACTTTTAGAGGCGGCGTCGAAATCCGGGCCAGGTACAAAGCTGGCGTGGTACAGGGAGCCATCCGTCAGGGCCACGTACAGCCCGGCGGGGTAGGCTTCGTTCTGGTCCACTGTGTGCTTGATGTATGCCTCCATCTCCGGGATGTCCATATCTCCGTATTCGATGGTATCCCGCTGTGTTTCCAGCATTGTAAGGGTCCTGTTCATCCACGCGCTGGTCTCTTGGATAGTCTTACCTGTAGTGGCTTGAAGCAGCTCTTCACTTTTTGTCAAGAATGCGTCAGACACTCTGGAATAGACTACTACAAGCAGCGCCGACACTGCCAGGACAACACTAATAACAATTGCCGAAACAAGCTTAGCCGTTATCCCCTTGGCCTTGCTGACCTTTTTTCGCAACTCGATTTTCTTGCATACCCTTATTCTCTCCTATCTTTCCCGCAGACTGCTGGGACAAAAATCACCTTGCCATATTCAATTTTGTGTATACACTTTTTGTGGAAAAAATCAACTGCTTTTTCGGGCACCGTGATAAAGAAAGCGTGAGCAGCAAGCTATAGCATAAAACCGCAGCAGTGGAGAAGTTATCAAAAAAGCAGGCAGCGCTTTTCACGCCGCCTGCTCGAAGCAAGATCACTTTTGCGTTTCCCCGACGAACGCCCTGTCCCGGAAGCACACGTTCCGGTCGCTGGTGGCGCCAAAGAGCTGGAACATCCCTTTCACCCCGTCGGTGACCCACAGGAAGAGCTTCTCCCCATCGAATTGGAATTTCCAGGTCTGGTAATGGCCCGTTTCCCGCCAGCAGACTGTGAGCAGCAGGGTATCCTGGTCCACCCAGGTATGGTGGGCAGAGTAGGACCAGGCCCGGGAGCGCTGTTCCGGCCCCCGCAGGGGGCTGTTGCTGGGGATCTCAATGGCAAAGGTCGTCTCCCCGTGCCGATCCGTTACGCAGGAGCTCTCCAGAGACTGGATGCCGTCCACGGCAATGACCAGCCGGCTGTTTGCCAGCTGCAGTCGGAGCCGGTGCTGCTCCTGGCTGTCCACTGATTTTAAGAGGTATATCTTGTCCTGCAGCAAGGCCTGCAAATAGGAGGAGCTTGGCTCATACACAGCAGGGGCTTCCCATTGGCAGAGTACCTTTTGCAAATGCTCATAGGCCCAAGCATCCCGCCCCTTTTGGGGATCTGTCAAGTTCGCAAGCAGGTATTGTTCCACCAGAGGGAAGACCCGGGTGCCGTCGATTTCTTCCGCTGTGGTGACGATGACCATGTCCTTTTGTGGAAACACCATAATATACTGACCAAAAGCGCCGTCCGCCCGGTAGCTGCCGGAGCTGTTTTCCCAGATCTGATAGCCGTACCGCTGGCCCCAGCCGGCGCAGCCCTGTCCCAGGGTGGGGACGTGGGGAGCGGTGGCCTCATCAATCCACTCCTCCGAAAGGAGCCGCTGGCCATTCCATAGGCCCTTGTTCAGGTAGAGCGCGCCCACCTTGCACAGATCCCTGGGGGCGATAAGCAATCCCCAAGCACCGGTGTTTACTTTGCCGTTGACGTCCCAGCTCACGTCGGTGATTCCCAGGGGTTCAAAGAGCTTCTCCTTCAACCACTGAAACAGGCTCTTACCCGTTGCCCGGCTGATGACCTCCGAGAGCATATAGGTGCCGCCGGAGTTGTACACAAAATGTTCCCCCGGCGCGTAAGCCATTTTCCGGGTGAAGAAGATTTTCGGCCAAGGGATGCCCTCGCTGTTGCACATATCCCCTACGGTGTCCCGTTCATGGCCGGTACTCATGGTCAGCACGTCCCGCAGGGTGATCTTCCTTGCTCGGGGGTCCATGTCTAGGTCTTTGCATTCCGGGAAATAGTCCAGCAGCTGATCGTTCACATTCACAAGACCCTCCTGCACGGCAAATCCAATGGCTGTGGAGGTGAAGGTCTTGCTCACCGAGTACACCAGCCGCTTATCGCTGGCCCGGAAGGGATAGCGGGCGGCCTCCACCACGGCTTTCCCGTGGCGGATGATGTGGAGCGTGCGCAGCTTGTAGTGGGTCTTGTCGCACTCCTGCAGGAAGTTCGCGACGTCGATAGAGGAAATGCCCACGTCCTCCGGTAAGTAGAAACGGTCGAATAAGTCTGCCAAGTTATTGCACCTCTTCCTTTCTCATGTTGGCCACCTCTTTGTCGGCATCCATCCGGCTGCTGAACAGCACCAGCAAAATACTGCACACCAGGGGGATTACGGCGTAGCCCACAGTCTCCATCACCCGGGTGAAGGAGGACTGGGCCAGGCCTGCGTTGGCCGCTTCGCCGCTGTAGCCGCCAATGGCCAGCACAGCCGCCACGCCCACGCTGCCCAGGAGCATCCCAAACCGCATGCCGAATTGGGCGATGCTGGTGGAAAGGCCGGAGAGGTCGGTTTTGTTTTTTAAGTTGATGTAGTCAGCCACATCGGCGGTAGCGGTGCCCAGCAGCACACCAAAGAAAGCGCTGCCAATGCCGTACACCGCATTGCCAATCAAGACGAAGACCAAGTTGGGGACGATCATCAAGGCGTAGCCCACCACCTGGAACATGGAACCCAGCACAAGCACCTTTCGCTTGCCCAGCTTGGCATTGGCAATAGGTACAATGCCAAACAGGCAGCAGAGGATACCAGGCACCAGCTTTGCATAGCTGATCTGGGTCATGTAGCCGGCATCGCCCAGTACGTCCCGCAGGAAGTAGATGGCCATAGAGCCGAAAATCATCCCGGCAAAGTTGTAAGTGAGGAACATACCAAACAGCGGGAGGGCGTATTTGCAGCCAAAGACATACTTCAGCTGGGTTTTGACGGGCAGGGAGGGGCGCTTCCGGGCCGCGCTGAGCTGCTGGGCGGCTTCGGCCCACACCTCCGGGGTCTCCCGGCAGATAACGCCGGTGAGGAAGGGCAGGATAAAGCCAATGGAGCAGAAAATCAGGCTCAGACCGAAGTAGCCTTTTTCATAGCCGCCAAAATACATAAGCACCGGCACACCGTAGGCACTAACGATCAAGTTGGAGATCTGTCCCAAAAGGCCGCCCAAGTTAGTGACCTTTGCACGTTCCACAGAGTTGGAAGTTATCTTGATGAGCAGGGTGGCGGTGGCGACACTGATAACGGCGCCGAACACAGCTACATGGAGCAGGTAGTTTACAAACACCCAGATCATCCGCCCGGTGGGGCTGAAGCTGGTAGGGGTGTTGAAGATCAGGAACACGGGCAGGGCCACAAAAAAAGCGGTGCCCAGGATCCAGGGGCGGGCCTTACCCATCTTGGTGTGAGTCATGTCAATGAGGAAGCCGCTCAGGCCTTCTGTAACGGCGTTGATGATCCGGGCAGCGGTCATCATGGCGGTGATAAAGCCCATGGAAAGCAGCAGGTTGTCCGTCAAATAGACGGTGAGGAAGCCGCCCAAAATGCCGGCAATGCAGCTGGATCCGCAGCCGTTGAGGGCAAAGCCGATCAATTGGGACACAGGGAGCTTATCTTGTTTCTTTTCTGTCATTTTTTCAATCCTCCAAGTCGAAGAAATGCGGCAGGCGGTGCGCGCACTCCGCTTGCGGCTATACTATTAGAATACCACGGGGAGAGTTGAGAAAATATGGTGGAATTGACTGCTCTTTAGGGAGAAATTGACTAATCTTGCCGAAAAAATGGATTTTGGGTAATTTCTTTTCGATAATTTCTAGGGGTACAGCCATAGTATTTTCGGAAACATTGGATAAAGCTGCCTTCATCGGCAAAGCCCGTTTCCAGGGCGATTTCCGAGATTTTTTTGGATGTCTGAGCGAGCAGCTGCTCTGCCTGAAGAACCCGGTATTTGGCTAGGTATTGGGAGAAAGTGACTCCCGTATACTTTTTGAAAAAGCGGCAGAAATACTCTTTCGAGAAGAAAAACTGCTGCGCCATCTGGGCGGTGTTCAGGGGCTCGCTGTAATGGTCATGAATGTAAGCCAGGATCCCCTCCAGCTTTCGAAAGGGCTCCTGAGAGGTGCTGTCTTTGGCCCGGTCCCGTTCCTGGCAGCACTGGGTGAGCAAGACATAGACAATCTCGCAGATCTGCCGGAGGACAAGCACTGACAGGAAGGGAGTACCCTCCTGCTCATACCACTCATTAAGCGCAAGGATCAGGGATTGAATTTTCGTATTAGCCTCCTCTGTGAGGACGAAATAGCATGTATCGAAATTGGGGATCAGGCTTTTTAAGAAGGAGTAGCTGATTTGCAGCGTGATGCCGGTGATGGCAAAGCCGTCTGTGGCGAAATAGGGGATGGAGGAGTGGACCTCCCGGCTATTGACCAGCACAATGTGCTGAGGTGTCACATCTTCCACCCGGCCGTTGATAAAAAAACGCGAGGAGCCTTCAAAAGCTGTATTGATCTCCAATTCCGGATGCCAATGGCTTTTGACAATTTGGCTTCCCGGCCTGGTGTGCCGGATGATGAAGCCCGGGACAGCTCCGTGTATCTCCACTTTTTCAAAAATGCCGTGGTCGGGCATGGGAATCAGCTCCTTCCTGTGTTTGTTAATTATATCGAAATCCGTCGAATGATGCAAGATGCTGCAGAGAGTTTTTGACAAGCCAGCATAAGGGAGAGATGTTGCTTTTCAGAATGTCCGCTTTATGGCTGCCGCCGAGCGCTGCGATCTTGTCGAAAGGTATAAACTATTACTAAATATTATAGCACAAATCCTGTCGATTTACAAGGTTTTGCTGTCACTTTTCTGCGACATCTCTGTGCTTTCCCAAATTCAAATCCCGTCGGGTGCTGTTTTGCCAACTTCTTTGCTGCGCAAAGAAACGCGAAAAGTAACACGCCAATTTCACTGCCTAAAAGCAAAAAACAGGGGCTGGCGCGGCCTCAATGACCGTTTCAACCCCTGTTTCAGCAGTATTTTCCTATATTGAGGGCTATTTTGCCCCGAAAAGCATGAAAAAACCTCTCTTGTCTTGGTAGACAAAAGAGGTTTCTTTCGTGGTGCGCGAGACGGGACTTGAACCCGTACGTCATAAACACACGCCCCTCAAACGTGCCTGTCTGCCAATTCCAGCACTCGCGCTCAACAAGTGATATTATAGCAACAAACAGGCAAATTGTCAAGACTATTTTAAAAGAAACTTGAATTTTTGTTTGTAAAAAGCCGGATTTGCGTCGGTTTAGTCCTCAACGGCAATGGCGTTTTCTTCTTTGATTTCTTCCGCAAGCAGCATGCGCACGGGGTGCTCGGCAGTATACGGTTGCCATGTGGGCAAGCCCTCCCCATTCGGGTCGCCGGTCTTTGCGAAGTTTGCCCAGTAGGAGGACATTGCAGCTTCAAGCGTATAGTCGCACGGCTCCCACGGGCGCCAGCATCTGTTCATCGTGTGGAAAACATACCACAGCTCGGACGAATGGAACGCACCTGCGTTGTCGCCCGGCAACTGACGGTTGAAGAAATAGATGTAGCTCGGGCATCTGCCGAGTTTATTCTGGTTCTTCGCCCAGCGCACGGCACTCTTTTCGAGAATTCTATCGCCCGCTGCGATGTCGCCGCCGGTGCAGCCGATCATGTAATCGATGTCGTGCGCATTGCCGGAAAGCGCCACTTCGTCTACGGAAGCCTTCAGCAGCACGTTATCAACAACGGGCTGCCATGCAAGACCTCTTGGGGACTGGATGGTATACTGCACCTCGGCGATTCTTTCCGCCGGGACAGCACGCATCTCTTCGATGTTTTTCGCGCCGAGCTTTTCCATCAGCTCTTTGGAGGACTTCACGCGCATTTCAATGGAAACGTCGTGCGAAAGGCCACCAAGGCCGCCTGCGCTCTGCAAAACGGCACGCTTAATCTTGCCGCGCGTCAAATCGGACGAAATAAGCGTCTGCACGCTCATGCAGCCTGCAGACTGGCCCGCTGCCGTGATGCAGTCCGGGTCTCCACCGAACGCCGCAATGTTCTCGTATACCCAGTCGATTGCTGCAACCTGGTCATAAATACCGTAATTGCCGCTGATGCCCTCGGGGTTTTCGGCATCGAGCTCCGGGTGCGCAAAGAAGCCGAGTGCGCCGACACGGTAGTTGATGGAGACAAACACTACGCCGTTTTTCGCAAACTGCTCGCCGTCGAACTCCTTTTCCGCGCCGCTGCCATGCGTGAACGCACCGCCGTGAATCCAGAAGAACACGGGCAACTTATCGCCCGGCTGCGCAGATGCAGGCGTCCAGATGTTCAGATACAAGCAGTCTTCGCTCTGCTTTAGGTTTTCATCACTGTAAAACTCCTTGCCGTAGAGGTCCATTTTGGACAGGTCAGCCTGCGGTGCTTTGGCGGAGAACTCCAGTGCGGGGCGCACACCCTCCCACTTTGCGTGCGGCTGCGGACGCTTCCAGCGCAGCTCGCCGACCGGCGGTGCAGCATACGGCACGCCCTTGAAGATCACGCTTTGTTTATCATCGGAAAACGCACCTTCGAGTGCGCCTTCTTTGACGGTTACGATCGTATTCATTGAAACTTCCTCCCAGGAATAAAATTCACGGCAACGCCGCGGATAAATTTCTGCGGTGCTGTCGGTGGTTTATAAATTTAATTTATGCGTTAAGCTGCTTCAGGAGCATCTCACCTGCGCCGGCGGGCACGCTGTCGCCGCCAAACGATAACAGCGCACGCAGCGGCATTTCCGCCATCATACGCGCCATGGCCTCGCCCATGCCGATGTCGTCCGCATCTGCCTGTGCAAGCGGGTTCTGTGCCATCATCTTGCCGAGAATCTCGCGGCCGACGGGACTTTCCATAATCTCTTCAATCGTGGAATTCATTGTGTAGACGCGCTTAATCTGCGTAGTAGAGGTGACGTTCACCGTCGCGGTGCAGGCGATGTCGCGGCTGGATTTTGCCGCCATAATCGTGTAGTCGCCGGACTCAACGTACCAACCGGAAATATCGGTGCGGTAGTACGCGAACGCACGCTTTTCAAGCGTAAAGGTGACGGTCTTCTCCTCACCCGGCTCGAGTTCGATCTTTTCAAAGCCGCGCAGCTCTTTTACGGGACGAATGGTGTGGCTTTCCGGCATGCCGACGTACAGTTGCACGACCTCTTTGCCCTTCACCTTGCCGGTGTTGCGGACGTTGACGGAGACGGTCAGCGTATCGGTATCCTTCATCTCGGACTTATCAAGCGTTAAATTGCTATATTCAAATGTCGTATAGCTGAGGCCGTAGCCGAACGGGAACAGCACGTCCATGTTCTTTTTGTCGTAGTAGCGGTAACCGACAAATACACCCTCGCGATACTCGGTCTTATTCTGCTCATCGCCGAAGAAATAGAGGTACGAGGGGTTATCCTCCAGACGGCGCGGGAACGTTTCCGCGAGTTTGCCGGAAGGGTTCACATCGCCGAACAGCAGGTCGAGCGTCGCGGTGCCGACGGCTTCACCGCCGAGGTATGCGTACAGCACGCCGCGCACGTCATCAATCCACGGCATGGTGATGCAGCCACCACACATGACGACGACAACGGTGTTTTTCTGCACTTCGGAAACAGCTTTGACGAGTGCTTCGTGGTTTTCCGGCATCGAAAGCGTGCGGCGATCCATGCCCTCGGACTCCATGGCGTCCGTGATGCCGACGAACACAACGGCGACATCGGCGTTCTTTGCAGCCTCCTGTGCTTCCTCGAGGAGCGCTTCGTCGGACTCTGTGGTGTTCGTATCGTAGCCGGGCTCGTAGGTGACATCGAGCCCCTTTGCAGCCTCGAGCGCGCTTGTAACCTTATAGGAGTTCACATGCGAGCTGCCGCCGCCCTGAAAACGCGGAGTCTCCGCAAACTTGCCGATGAACGCGAGTTTCTGGCTGCGCTTTAATGGCAGAATGCCATCATTTTTGAGCAAAACCATGGACTCATCTGCAATCTTGCGCGCTTCTTCGTGGTCGGCTTCAAAATCGATCTTCGTTTCGGGCTGCTTATTTTCGGTGTATTTGAGAACGATGTTCAAAATGCGCTCCACGGCGGTATCGAGCACCTTGATATCGAGCGTGCCGTTGTTGACCGCGTCAACGATCTGCTTGTCGTTTGCGGCGTTTTTGCCGGGCATTTCAAGCTCCATGCCGGCTTCAAGGCACTTTACGCGGTCTGCGGTGGTCGCGCCCCAGTCGCTCATCACGTAGCCGTCAAAGCCCCACTCGTCGCGGAGAATATCGGTCAGCAAGCGCTTGTTTTCAGCGGCGAACGTACCGTTGATGCGGTTATACGAGCACATAATCGTCCACGGCTTCGAGTCCTTTACGGCAGTCTCAAACGCAGAAAGGTAAATTTCGCGCAGGGTGCGTTCATCAACGACGCTGTCGCTGGACATGCGGTTGTATTCCTGACTGTTGGCGGCGAAATGCTTCACGCTGACGCCGACATTCTGGCTCTGCACGCCGTTTATGTAGTTTTTGGCAAGCTCGCCGGTGAGGTACGGGTCTTCGGAAAGATACTCAAAATTGCGGCCACCGAGCGGAGAACGCTTGATGTTGATGGCCGGGCCGAGCAGAACAGAAAGGTCCTCCGCCTGGCAGGCGTGGCCAAGCACTTCACCGGAGCGGCGGAACAGCTCGCGGTCGAATGAGCACGCCATGCAGGAGCCTGTGGGGTAGCTGGTGGCAGGCACGCTGGCGTTGAGGCCGAGGTGGTCGGCGGCGTCAGACTGCTTGCGGATACCGCACGGGCCGTCCGAGACCATGACGGATTCAATGCCGAGGCGCTGCGGAGTATCGAGATGCCAGAAGTCTTTACCGGAACAAAGCGCGGCTTTCTCTTCCAGCGTCATTTGAGAAATGATCGATTTCACATCCATACAAACAACTCCTATGACTGATTTGAGTTCAGTATAGCACACTTTCGCGAAAATTTCCATAGACAATTCAGAAATTTTGTTGACTTTATTGGTAGAAAGATATTATAAAAGCCGATACGATTACATCGGCTTTTCATCACAATTTGAATAGTTTCTCAAAGTTATCATAAAGCATTTTCCGGTTCTCTTCCTCCCCGTAGGCGAGTGCGAAAAAGCGTTCGAGCTCCTTTTCGTGCGTCCACATGGGGAAATCCGTGCCGAACATGACTTTATCCATACCGAAATGTTCAATGCTTCTTCTTGCTTCGTCCGGGTTCAACACAAACAGCGAGCTGCTGGTATCGACCCATACGTTCGCACCTTTTAGGCACGCTTTGGCTTCATCCCAGCGCTGGTAACCGCCGAGATGCGCGGCAATGCACTTCAATTCCGGCAGCTTTTCGAGCACATTCGCAAGCTTCTTCGGCGCAGAGAGCTCGCTTCTGGCGTCACCCATGTGAAATAAAATCGGCAGATCGCGCGCCATGCAGGCTTTGTAGACCGGCAGCATTTTTTCGTCATCGATGGCAAAGCCTTGAAAATCCGAGTGCAGCTTGATGCCGTGCAGGCCGAGCGCCTGAATTTCATTGAGCTCTTTTTCGACGTCCTCAATGTCCCGGTGCCATGCGCCAAGGCCGACGAACTTCGGGTATTTTTCGCATTTGGCCGCGATGAAACGATTGATGGAGCCAACCTGCTCCACTTTTGTCGCAACGGAGCAGACGAGAAATTTATCGAATCCTACGGCGGTGCCCTCTTCGTTTAAGACGTGTGGCAGGCCGACCTCCGCCATGGGAAGATCATAAAAACGGCCAACGTTTTCGGTCGCCTTTTCCGCAATCTTGCCGGGGTAAATGTGGGCGTGCGCGTCGGCGGCACGGTACAAAACGCCGTTATGCTTCACCATGCGCCTTCGCCTCCCTTTCTTTTTTCGAGAACACACAACCACAGAAATCCTGCCGATATAGGTTATAGTCTGCCGAAAGCTGAATGGAGCGCTTATAGCCCTCCTGTTTTTTGAAATCGGACGGCAAGTGCGGCACGCCGTATTCTTCTGCAAGCGCTTCGCCGATCTCGTTTAGCTTCTGCGCGTTTTTCAGCGGGCTGATGGACAGCGTTGTCGTGAAAAAATCAAAATGATGCCCTGCGGCATACTTTGCCGCTGCTTCCATGCGCAGCTTGTAGCACGCAAAACAGCGCTCGCCGCCCTCCGGGATGTGCTCAAGCCCGCGCACGGCGGTGAAGAATTCTTCCGGCACGTAAGGCAGATCGACAAGCGCTACTTCCTTGGTGCATGGCATTTCGGAGATAAGCCGCTTTAACTCTGCTTCCCTTTTTTGATACTCCGCCTCCGGATAAATATTGGGATTATAAAACAGCACGGTAATTTTAAAATGCGCTGTAAGCTTCTCCAAAACGGCGCTGGAGCACGGCGCACAGCACGCGTGCAAGAGCAAAGTCGGCCGCTTTTCCTCGTGCGTAAAGGTTTCGATGAGTGTATTCAGTTCTTTTGCGTAGTTTCTTTTATTAGCCATGACTTTATTTTATCACCGAAGCCCCGTTTTCGCAAGATATGTATACTCTTTATCACAAATTTCTTACAAATCCGCCGTGTGAATTGACAATATTGCCGTTTCGCGGTAAACTATATGTATCAAATTGTGCTCATACGGCGCATTTCGGTGTTTGTGTGCCGTTTTACAGAAAGGTTTCGTGACATGTTTGATTTTTCTATATTGATTTCCAACCCGCTCATCAACGTCGCTGTTGTTTCGTGGTGTGCGGCACAAATCTTAAAGACCAGCATCCATCTTTTTAAACACGGCGAATTTAAGAAAGAGCGTCTCTCCGGCGCAGGCGGCATGCCAAGCTCCCACTCGGCGGTAACGTGCTCGGTGCTGCTGACCTCTTACCTGATCTACGGCTTTTCCTCCCCGATCTTCGCCATGGCGTTCGTGCTGGCACTCATCGTCATGTACGACGCGACCGGCGTACGCTGGGCGGCGGGTCTGCACGCAAAAGCCATCAACTACATTGTGGAATATTTAGGCGATGAGAACACCAAGGACAAAGACCAACTGAAAGAAATGATCCCGAAGCTGAACGAATCGCTTGGCCACCGCATGATCGAGGTAGTGTGCGGCGCGCTGCTCGGATTTGTGATCTCGCTCATCGGGTACTTCTGCTTCTAAAATTCAATTTGCATGAAAAAACGTTGCACGGAGCTTTCCTGCAGCGTTTTTATTATGGCTCTTTCCTGCGGTTTTGAATGCGGCGTATGAGCAGCGCCGAGCCGCCGACAGCGAGTACGCCCCAGCCAAAGAGGAGCGATGCACGGACAATCCATTTCCCGGTTGCGTTCTCTTGCTTCTCGCCATGAATGTGAAGCTTTGCGCTTCCGCCTTCCCCGCACTGCACGGTAAATGTCATGCTCTCTTCGGCGGTAAGCGTACCGATATAAATCTCGGCAAGCCCGAGTGCAGCACTGTCCCCCGAGAAAAGCATCACACTTTGCCCGTTTTGCACACGCAGAAGCTTTACTTCACCTTGGCTTTCTTCTGCCGTGAGATATAACTCAAGCGGCACGGTACATTCGTTTTTGAATACAAGGCTGAGGGACACGCCGCTTTCGGCTATGACAGTCTTTTCTAAACGGTCTCCGCTGAAAAACACCGGCAGCAAAAACGCCGTGATGAACGCCAGGACCCGAACCGAAAACATGCGCACCCCTCCTCGGCCGCCGGGCGCGCATCACCATACGCGCCGCCTGTAAGAGGGCACCGACGGGCCTTTTTCTTCATGTATATGCGTGCGCGCCGGCGTTATATACGCACGGTACCGCATGACGATCTCCGCATGCCTGCCGAACAGCTTTTCCAAAAGCGTCAGGACGGTCTTTTTCTCTTCGCGATAGTGCTTTCCGTATTTCATCGTTTTCCTATGCCCTTTCCGTAAATTTTGTGATCTCTACGGATAAAATACCACGACACGGCGAAATATTTTGTCATTCCCATCATGCGGAAATCTTGAACTTTCCACGCATTTGTGGTAAAATAAATCGGTTATTTTGAATTTGTGAAGAAACAGAGGTTATCATCTTGGCCGATTTTAGAAATGAGATTGAAAAACGGCGCACGTTCGCGATTATTTCGCACCCGGACGCCGGTAAAACGACACTGACGGAAAAGTTCCTTCTGTACGGCGGCGCCATTCAGCTGGCCGGTGCGGTCAAGGGCAAAAAGAATGCGCGCCACGCCGTTTCCGACTGGATGGAAATTGAAAAGCAGCGTGGTATCTCCGTCACCTCTTCTGTTATGCAGTTCCAGTATGAGGGCTACTGCATCAATATTCTGGACACCCCGGGCCACCAGGACTTCTCTGAAGACACGTACCGCACGCTGATGGCGGCAGACTCCGCCGTGATGGTCATTGACGCTTCAAAGGGCGTTGAGGCACAGACGAGAAAGCTTTTTAAAGTCTGCGTCATGCGCGATATTCCGATTTTCACGTTCATCAACAAGATGGACCGCGACGCGCAGAGCCCGTATGATCTTTTGGATGAGATCGAAAAAGAGCTCGGCATCGGCACCTACCCGATGAACTGGCCGATTGGCTCCGGTGTGGACTTCAAGGGCGTTTACGACCGTGAAAAGTCCGAAATTCTCGCGTTTGAAGGAGACAAAGAGCTGCGCGGTCAACACGAAGTCAAAGCGCACGAGATCGATCTGAACGACGCGGCACTTGAGACCATTCTCGGCGAAAGCCTGTGCCAGACGCTGCGCGATGACGTAGAGCTTCTGGACGGCGCGGGCTATGAATTTGACCTTGAAAAAGTGCGTCATGGCAAGCTCTCCCCCGTGTTCTTCGGCTCCGCTTTGACAAACTTCGGCGTGGAGCCGTTCCTCGAGAGCTTTCTGCGCATGACGACCTCCCCGCTGCCGCGCCAAACCTCGGAGGGTGTGGTTGACCCGTTCAGCAAGGATTTTTCTGCGTTCGTCTTCAAAATTCAGGCGAACATGAACAAGGCGCATCGCGACCGCATTGCATTCATGCGCATTTGCAGCGGCAAGTTTGAAAAAGGCATGGAGGTCACCCATGTGCAGGGCGGTCGCAAGATCAAGCTTTCGCAGCCGCAGCAGATGATGGCGCAGAGCCGCGAAATCATTGACGAGGCGTATGCGGGCGACATCATCGGTGTGTTCGACCCGGGCATCTTCTCCATCGGCGACACGATCTGCACAGGCAAGAAGGTGCAATTTGAAGGCATCCCGACGTTCGCGCCGGAGTTTTTCTGCCGCGTGCAGCAAAAGGACACGATGAAGCGCAAGCAGTTCGTCAAGGGCACTACACAGATTGCACAGGAAGGCGCCATTCAGATCTTCCAGGAGATCGCCTCCGGCATGGAGGAAGTCATTGTAGGCGTTGTGGGTACACTGCAGTTTGACGTATTCAAGTACCGCATGGAAAACGAGTACAACGTTGAAATTCGCATGGAAACGCTGCCGTACTCACTCATCCGATGGATCGACACGCCGGACGTGGACCTCAAAAAGCTGAACCTCACGTCCGACACAAAAAAGGTGCAGGACATCCGCGGACGTTACCTTTTGCTTTTCTCAAATGAGTGGAGCATCCGCTGGGCGCTGGAGCACAACGAAGGCCTGGAGCTTTCCGAGTTCAGCCGCTAAATTTTATAAAAAGTAACGCTCTGTATGGTTTTTGTGCCGTACAGAGCGTTGTTGTTATGTATTGCTGCTTGATTTTTGCTTGTGGCTGTCCGCGACGAACTCTTTCGGCGTCATGCCGGTGCAGCGCTTAAAGCGTCCGCAAAATGAGGCGGAATCCGAAAAGCCGCAGGAAAGCGCCGTTTCACTGACAGTATATGTACCCGCCAGCAGCATTTTTTTCGCCGCATTGATGCGCACCTGCATCAAATATTGCTTCGGCGACATGCTTTCGGAAGCGGAGAAAATGCGGTAGAGATACGTGCGGTCTATGCCGATATGCCGCGCGAGGTCGCTGATCTGAATGGGATAGCCGTAGTTGCTTTTGATGTAGCCGATGGCCTTATTCACATACTCATGCTCGCGGGTGTACGCGCCGCCGTGTGCGGATTCCTCCAAAACGGACATCGCGCCGTAAAAGCCGCTCATCACTTTAAATAAGCTGCCTTTGTTGAATTCGTCGATCATCTCGTGCATGTAGCGGATGAACTCGTCGCCGTTTTCAAGCTTTGTTGTGTATTGGCTGACAAGGCCCGTGCGGCGCAGAATCTCCAGTACATCAAAGCCGTCGAATGCGACCCACATGTACTCCCACGGGTCTTCGCGGTCGGCAATGTAATACGTGCGCTCACCCGGGCGGATGAGGAAGCACTCGTTTGCGTGCAGCGTGTAGGTTTCTTCTCCGACGGTATACGTACCCTTGCCGGAGATGACGTAGTGCAGCAAATACTGATTGCGCACGGCCGGACCCCAGAAATGCCCGCCCTCACACTTTTCGTAACCGCAGTAATACACGGTAACAGAGCCGCCGTTATTCAAATTTTCCGCTCTATGCTTTATGGTGTTCATACCCGTCCCTACCTTTGTAATTCCTTATTCAGTATAGCACACTTAAACACAAAATACAACAAAATCACAACGAAAAGAAACAAAAAATATAGAATCTGCACACTATGCACCGTATAATGAATACAAGAATCGTTTTTATGGAAGGAGTTACAAATTATGCCAAAAATTACATTCATGGGCGCGGGCAGCACCGTTTTCGCACGCAATGTGCTCGGTGACTGCATGTGCACGCCCTCTCTGTGTGAGAGCGAGATTGCGCTCTATGATATCGATGCCGAGCGTTTGGAAGAGTCTTACATCATTCTCAGCGCTATCAACAAGAATACGAACGGCGGCAAGGCGACACTGAAGACCTATTGCGGCGTTGAGAACCGCAAAGAAGCGCTGCGCGGCGCGGACTTCGTCGTAAACGCCATTCAGGTCGGCTTCTACGACCCGTGCACAATCATCGATTTCGAGGTGCCGAAGAAGTACGGTCTGCGCCAGACGATTGCCGATACGATGGGCATTGGCGGCATCATGCGTGCACTGCGTACCATTCCTGTTTTGGAAGATTTTGCCCGCGATATGGAAGAAGTTTGCCCGAACGCATGGTTCCTCAATTACACAAACCCGATGGCAATGCTTTCCGGCTACATGCAGCGCTATACGAACGTAAAGACCGTCGGCCTCTGCCACAGCGTGCAGGTCTGCTCTAAAGAGCTCCTAAAGGCTCTTGGCATGGAAGATAAGGTTGAAGGCCGCCGCGAGCTCATCGCCGGCATCAACCACATGGGCTGGCTTTTGAAGATTGAAGACAAGGACGGCAACGACCTCTACCCCGAGATCAAGCGCCGCGCCGCAGAAAAGAATGCAACCGAAGAGCACAAAGATATGGTGCGCTATGAGTACATTCGCCGCCTCGGCTACTACTGCACCGAATCCAGCGAGCATAATGCGGAATACAATCCGCTCTTCATCAAGTCCCGTTACCCGGAGCTCATTGAACAGTTCAACATCCCGCTGGACGAATACCCGCGCCGCTGCATCAACCAGATCAAGGGCTGGAAGGAAGAAAAAGAAAGCATTTTGAAGGACGGCAAAGTGGAGCACACCCGTTCCAGCGAATATGCCTCCTACATTATGGAAGCTATGGTCACCGGCAACCCGTATAAGATCGGCGGCAACGTACTGAACACCGGCCTTATCGATAACCTGCCCGCCGATGCGTGCGTTGAGGTACCGTGCCTTGTGGACAAGATGGGCGTAAATCCGTGCCACGTTGGCCGCCTGCCGGTACAGCTTGCCGCAATGAACATGACAAACATCAACGCACAGCTGATGACAATCGAAGCGGCACGCACCAGAAAGCGCGAGGACATCTACCGCGCCGCTATGCTGGATCCGCACACCGCAGCCGAGCTTTCCATCGACGACATCGTGAAGATGTGCGACGACCTCATCGAGGCACACGGCGATTACATGGCGATGTACAAATAACTCAACGTTTTCCTCCATTGATACTTCTATAGAAAGCAATACACCCGCAGGAACGAACCGCCTGCGGGTGTATTGCTTTCTATCCAATTTTACTCGCCGTCTTCCCCGCTGCTTTCCGCGCTGACGAGGATGCCCACAACGGCGCCGTACGCGAGCGCATCGCCGGGGCTGTCGGACTGATAACCGATGACGTAGCCAACCTTCACATGATCGTTGACTTCGGCGACCTGCACCGGCTCGAAACCGAGGGCTTTTAAAGCCGTTACGGCTTCGTCGGCAGTCATGCCTTCGATATCCGGCAGCGTACGCAGCTGCGGGCCTTTGCATACAGCAATCTTCACCGTGCTGCCGGCCTCAATAATCTCACCCGCGAGCGGATATTGCCCGGTGATTTGCCCCTCCGGCAATGTATCGCTGAATGTTTCCTTGTAGATCTCAAGCTTGAATTTATATTTTTTGTCCTTTTCTGTTAAGGAGAGCAGCTTGTCGTAATCCATACCGACAAGGTTTGGCACCTCAAGCGTTTGCTTTTCTTCGACAACGCCCGGATCTTTGATGAACGCAACGATGCTTTGCGGCGAGAACGGGCTGTCTTTGAACCACACGCTCGTCACGGCAAAGATGACGACGAGTGTAAACACGAATGACGCGACAAGCCACAGGAAAGTAGGTACGCGACGCTTGCTCGGCGTGCGGCCGGAACCGCTCGGCAGCGAGCGCACCGTTTCGGTCTCGACGAATTCTTCCACAACGGTCGGCTCTGCGGCAAGCTCTGCGGAAAAGCGCGAGAAGCTTGACGTGCGGCGAGAGGGATCAACCTGTAGGCCGTTGGCAATAGCCGGAATAACCTGCTCCGGCAGCTGCTTTAGGATATTTTTGGAGATCATCAGGCGCGGGTCCTGCTTGCGCTTCGGCGCTTCCATGGGCGCAGCGCCCGTGAGCGCAAACAACAACGATGCGCACAGGCCGTAAACGTCCGTGACCTCATCACAGATTTTCGTTTTGGAGTACTGCTCCAGCGCCCAGCAGCCGGGGAAAATATCCTCAATGAGGTCGGTGCCGGCACGGCGCACAGACTGTATGTCAAAGCCCGTAACGATCATTTTATCGTCTTTTGTGATGCGCAGCGTGTTCGGCGAGATACCGAGGTGCTCGACGTTCTGCGCATGAATGGCACCGAGCGTGTGAATGACCGGGTAAAAGAACTGTTCGCACTGCGCCCAGCTTAGAACGCCGTGCTCCTCCACGTACTGTCGCAGGGAAACGGACTCTGTGAACGAGAACACGATGTACTGCGTGTTGTTCTGCGAAAACGTATCGATGGCGCGCTGAATGTGTTTTGTATCGGAAACACGCAGGAGCTTCTGCGCATAGCGCTCGAACTCGCTTAAATAGTCGCTGAACTTGAGTTCTGCCCCGCTGACCGGCAGTACGGACGCGCCGGTCTCGCCGCGCACAGCGATGGTATGCGGATAAAACTCACGCACCTCTACCTTCTGCGCCGTTTTGGCTTCCAACGCGGCGTATGTAATGCCCGCGCCGTTGACGTGCACGGCCTGTCCCACAAGGTATTTTTCGCCGAGCAATGTGCCGTACAGCAGCGCGTTTTTCACCTGATCGCCGTTGTGCCAGCCGCAGTGCGGACAGGTATTGCTGCTGTCCTCCATTGCTTCAAAGCATCTCATGCAATATAATTTGTTCTCTCCCATGCGCTCAGCTTCCTCTCGATCTCCGCTTCGGAATGCGGTGCATTTTTATACAACATCCCCGAAAAATTCTTTTCACTGAACACAGTATACCACATTTTGCCTGTGCTTTCAAGGTGTGTACGCACCCGAAAGCGCGAAGAAACTGTCGGAAAGCTGCAAGGGCCGCAATTTTAATAAAGTTGTAAGGAAAATTTTGCTTTTCTTTTCCGGCATTATATTCGGGCAAAAAAAGAACGCTCCAGTCATAGGAGCGTTCTCTGTAATTCGATTTAAGCTGAAATTAAGCCTTGTTGACGGAACCGAAGAGCTCCATCTTTTCCTTAACGGTAGCCTTAATCGCCTCAAAGCCCGGAGCGAGGAGCTTTCTCGGGTCGAAGCCCTTGCCCTCGAGATCCTTGCCTGCTTCGATGTACTTTCTCGTAGCATCTGCGAAGGAGAGCTGGCACTCGGTGTTGACGTTGATTTTGGAAACGCCAAGGGAGATTGCTTCCTTGATCATGTCGGCCGGGATGCCCGTACCGCCATGGAGAACGAGCGGCATGGTGCCGGTGAGCTTCTGAATCTCAGCGAGAACGTCGAAGTTCAGGCCCTTCCAGTTTGCCGGGTACTTGCCGTGGATGTTGCCGATGCCTGCTGCGAGCATGTCGACGCCGAGGTCAGCAATCATTTTGCATTCCTTCGGGTCTGCAACTTCGCCGCCGCCGATAACGCCGTCTTCCTCGCCGCCGATTGCGCCGACCTCAGCCTCAACGGAGATGCCCTTTGCATGAGCGATGCCGATGAGCTCGGTGGTCTTTGCGATGTTCTCTTCGATCGGATAGTGGGAACCGTCGAACATGATGGAAGAGAAGCCTGCTTCGATGCAAGCCTTAGCGCCTTCGTAGGAGCCGTGGTCGAGGTGCAGAGCAACCGGAACCGTGATCTTCAGGGTCTCCAGCATGCCGTTTACCATGCCAACTACGGTGTTGTAGCCGCACATGTACTTGCCTGCGCCCTCGGAAACACCGAGGATGACCGGGGAGTTGTTCTCCTGAGCCGTGAGCAGGATAGCCTTTGTCCATTCGAGGTTATTGATGTTGAACTGACCGACAGCGTATTTGCCTGCCTTAGCCTTGTCCAGCATTTCCTTTGCAGATACTAACATAAATTCAGCCTCCATGATCCATGAAAGGATTTTTATTTCTTTGTATATTATAGAATATACAGCGCAAAAAATCAACCCTATTTGAAAATATCGGGCTGTTTCGCGTTATTTTACAAAAAAAGTAAGACCTTTTCGCGATTTCTTACGACAAGGTCTTACAAAATACCGTTTATGTTCAGTTATCGGAAGATTTGCGCTGGAGCAGGACGGCGGCGATGATGATCGCGCCCTTGAAGGCTTCGCGCAGGAACGGCGGAACGCCGAGGAGATTGAGGAGGTTGTTCATAACGGCGATGATGAGCATACCGAATACAGTACCCACAACGGAGCCCTTGCCGCCGGACATGCTGGTGCCGCCGACGATGACCGCCGCGATGGAATCGAGCTCATAGCCGCTGCCGGCGTTTGCCGGGTCCATAGCGCCGATGCGGGAGACCTGCAATACGGCCGCGATAGCGACAACCGCGCCCATCAGCGCATATACGCCGAGCTTTACACGGTTGACGTTGATGCCGGAAAGACGGGACGTCTTCTCGTTGGAGCCGACCGCGAACACGTGGCGACCGAACACGGTCTTCTTAGAGACGATGTACAGCACGAGCGCGATGAGGAGCCAATAGAGGATCGGCATAAACATCTGGCCGCCGACCTTCACACGGGCAATCTGCTGGAAACCCGTCGGAACCTTCGGCGAACTGGACTGCATGAACTGCTGCGTCACGCTGCGCAGAATCTTCATGGCACCGAGCGTTGCGATAAACGGCGGAATCTTGCCCGCAGTGACCATGAGGCCGTTCAGGCCGCCGAAAATGATGCCGGCCGCGACGGAAATCAGAATGGCAACTATGTACGCAGGTGCGCCGGTAAGGCCGATCGCGCCAAGCCAGCCGCCGTTTGCGGCGTCGATAAGCGTCATGGTAATGGCGCCGACCGCGACGAGCGTGGAGCCGACGGCAAGATCAATGCCGCCGGAAATGATGACGAACGTCATGCCGAGCGCGATGATACCAACGCTGGAGTTGTTACGGAGAATGTTCATCCAGTTGTTAATCCATGCGCCGAACCATTCGCCGAAGCTTGCGTAATCAAAGCCGAGCGCGAGCGTCTGCAGAATAACCATGACGATCAGTGCAATGCCTGTGGAAAACAGCGCATTATTCTTCCAATTATCGCGGAACCATGCGCCAAAGCCCTTTTTGTTTGTTTTTTCGTTCATTATACCTGTCCCCCTGTTGCAAGGCGCATGATGGCCTGCTCATTCATTTCATCGCCGACAAGCTCGCCCTGCACGCTGCCGTGGAACATCACGACGGTGCGGTCGCACACGCGGATAATTTCCTGGGCCTCGCTGGAAAGCACAATGACGGCGACGCCCGCCTCTGCGAGCTTCAGGATAATATCGTAGATTTCCTCCTTAGCACCTACGTCCACGCCCTGTGTGGGGTTATCGAACACAAGCACCTTTGGGTTTGCATCCAGCCACTTTGCCAGCACCACCTTCTGCTGGTTGCCGCCGGAAAGGCTGCCGATGAGATCTTTTGCGGAGCCGAGCTTAATGTGCAGCTCTTTTTCGAGATCATCAAAATCCTTTTCAATCTTCTTCGAGTGCAAAAAGCCCATCTTGCTGTCTCTGGGCCATGTGACGACCGTGCCGTTTTCAAGAATACTCATATCCTTGATGATGCCGTTTTCCTTGCGGTTGCGCGGCACATAGCCGACGCCGGCCTTGAGCGCCTGCCCCGTAGTGCGGATACGCACGGGCTTGCCCTCGACTTCTACCGTGCCGGAAGCCCCGTGTATTGCGCCGAAAACCGCCTGAAACAGCTCACTTCTACCGTCGCCCAAAAGGCCCGTGAAACCGAGCACCTCGCCGGCGTGCACTTCAAAGCTGACGTTTCTGAAATGCGGCTCCAACGTCATACCCTTGCCGCTTAAAATAACATTACCAATCTTTTTCTCACGGCGGAGCGACTGTGTGCGCACATCGTGGCCGACCATGTCGCGCGCCAGCATATCGACAGAGGTCTCCGAGACAAGGCCGGAGGAAACCATATTGCCGTCTCGCAGCACTGTGTAGCGCGTGCAGATCTCCATGACCTCGCGCAGCTTATGAGAAATGAACACAATGCCTACGCCGCTCTTTCTCAGCGTATTCATCATATCGAACACACGGCGAATTTCCGGCTCCGTAAGCGAAGTGGTCGGCTCGTCCATGATGATGATGGAAGCCTCCATCAAAAGTGCGCGGGCAATCTCGACAATCTGCTTATAGGAAGCATCGAGGTCGCGCACCATGATACGCGGGTCGAGGTCAAGGTCCATTTTTTTGAAAACTTCGTTCGTTTTCGCAATCATCGCGGCGGAATCCAGAAAACGGTTCTTCTTCCGCAGCTCGTGGCCGATAAACATATTCTCGTAAATGGCAAGATCATTTACAAGGTTTAATTCCTGATGGATAAAAGCAATGCCATGCTTCAGGGAATCCGCCGGCGTTTGAAACGCAACGCGCTTGCCGTCCAATAGGATCTGGCCCTGATCCGCATGATGGACGCCGCCGAGAATATTCATCAGGGTAGATTTTCCGGCGCCGTTTTCACCGAGCAGCGCACAGATTTCGCCGCCGTTTAAGGTAAACGAAACGTCCCGCAGAACATCGTTTGCACCGAAGGATTTGTAGATCCCCTTCATTTCAAGTGTCATACATACACTTTCCTTTCTGTATGGCGTACAAATAGGAGATCTGCCGCCCATAGAAGACGGCTATCCCCTTTTAACAAAAAAGGCTGCTGCTTGCGCAACAGCCCCTTTGCAGAACTTTTAAATTAGTAAACGGTGTTCTCCGGGTCGAGGTACTCGTCAACGTTGTCTCTGTCAACAACTGTCGTCGAGATAATCTTGACCGGCTCTACGTCCTTGCCTGCGAGAACGTCAAGTGCCATATCAACAGCGTCCTTGACCATCAGCGGGCTGTAAAGAGAAGACTCAATCCAAATGTTCTCGTTTTCCTTCATCATGTTGAAGTACTCCTGGCAGCCGCCGCCACCGGTGATGACCTTAATGTCGTCACGGTTTGCTTCGGAAATAGCCTGCAGAACACCGATGGAAGTCTCGTCGTCCATGGAGTAAACAGCGTCGATGTGATCGTTGCTGGTGAGGATGTCGGCGAAGTCAGCCTGACCGGCTTCACGGGTGAACTGCGTAGCATACTCAACAATCTTCATATCCGGCGCAATCTCCTTGATGGTATCCATGAAGCCCTTCTTACGGAGCTCTGCAACGGAACCGGAGGTCGGAACGTCGAGAACGACAACTTTGCCGGTGGTGCCGATTTTATCGACAATGTACTTAGCGCCTTCAACGCCCATGGATTCGTTATCGCCGGATACACGGTAAACGCCGTCCGCTGCGATCTCGATATCGAAGTTTACAACAACGATGCCCTCATCGATTGCTTCCTGAATCGGCACTTCCATGCCTTCCCACTGCGGGAAAGCAACAATAGCTTCTGCGCCCCAGGACTTGAGGTCGTCGATCTGAGAAGTCATTTCCTCAGCGTTGTTGCTGGTGTAGAGCTTGTAGTCGACAGTGTCGCTCAGCTCTTTGCAGCGCTGCTCAGCGTAATATGCAACGCCTGCGACCCAACCGTGGGTAACAGCCGGTGCAAGGATGCCGATCTTGGTCTTTTCCGTGGAAGTGCTTTCCTCGGAAGACGCGGAAGACTCGGATGCTTCTGCAGAGGATTCAGAGCTGACAGCACTGGATTCCTCAGAGGCAGAGCTTGTGGAAGAGGTTCCGTTGCCTGCGCATGCTGCGAAGGTGACGCAGAGAAGCGCGAGCGCCAGAACAATGCTCAATACCTTTTTCATGTGTGTTTCCTCCTGTATCTGCGATCTGCCGCAGATGATCTGAAATATTTTGAGACGTTGTGAATAAACTGTAAACGCCTCATATACTGGGTATTTTACTCTTTGTTGTATACTTTGTCAATGATATTTCATGAAAATTTTACGTTTTTGAGCGGTTTTCTTTACAAGCGGCATTCTCCCTGCCCTATCTACTTGATTTTCTGCTTTGCGGTGTGATAAAATATTTGGGAATATGGGGCGGGTTTGCGCTTTGCAGCTTTTTAACGCCTCGCTCTACTCATCGTTCGGGGACCCCCCTAATTGGGTTCCCCGAGCAAAACAGTCCACCGGACTGTTTTGCTTCCCTTCCTGATTTTTGGATAGGCAAAAAGATTTCGTCGTCTGCGGACGACGATTTAGGGCGCTGCCCTAAAAAACCGCAACCGAACGCGTGCGTTCGGTTTAAGCTTCTTGAAAAAGCTTGTGCAAAACTTTGTGCGTTCGCTTTACTTTAGCTTAGATAGCTTCAATATTAAATAATTGAAAGTGTGTTTTTATGGCAAACATCATTCCCATCACGTCTTTTTCCGCGCCGGAGCTGGACGTTTTTGCGCGGCTTACGGAAAACCAGCTTGTCAACCGCGCCGATCCCGCAAACGCAATGTTCATTGCGGAAAGCCCGCTCGTTATCGGCCGCGCCTTAGACGGCGGCTGCGTGCCGCTCTCTTTTTTAATGGAAACGAAGCATGTGGAGGGCAAGGCTGCAGAAATTCTATCTCGCTGCCCCGAAGACATTCCCGTTTACACGGCGGAGCTGGACGTTTTAACACAACTGACGGGCTTTAAGCTAACCCGCGGCATGCTGTGTGCGATGCGCCGCCCGGCTCTGAAAAGTGTTGCGGAGATTTGCACAAATGCGCGCCGCATTGCCGTGCTCGAAAATGTGATGAATCCCACGAACATCGGCGCAATCTTCCGCAGTGCGGCGGCGCTCGGCATGGACGCGGTTTTATTGACCGCCGCCGGCAGCGACCCGCTGTATCGCCGCGCGAGCCGCGTGAGCATGGGCACGGTATTTCAGGTGCCGTGGACGTATCTGCCCGAAGACGTTTCGTGGCAGGATACGCTGCACGGTCTCGGCTTTAAGACGGCCGCCATGGCGCTGCGCGACGACACGCTTCCCCTCTCTGACCCGCGTTTGGAGAAAGAGCCGAAGCTCGCCGTTGTGCTTGGCACCGAGGGTGACGGCCTTGCAAACACAACGATCGAGCATTGCGACTACACGGTAAAGATTCCCATGTCGCACGGTGTGGACTCGCTGAACGTTGCCGCCGCAAGCGCCGTGGCGTTTTATCAACTCGGCACACTGCACAACAAAGTATGAGAAAAGGACGCTGCCCACCGGGGCAACGTCCTTTGTTACCACTTTTCGAAATGCACGCGGTTTTCTTCATAGCGGCTTTCACGCGGTTCTTTATTCTCCTCTGCGGGATAGCCGAGTGCGAGAATGGAATGCGGCACGATGGTCTCCGGCAGGTTAAACAGTGCGGCTTGCTTTTCTACGCGATCCATCTGCGGCCATGTGCCGAGCCACACAGAGCCGAGGCCGAGTGCATCGGCGCAAAGCGTCATATTCTGTGCAGCAATGGCGCCGTCGATGACCCAGTAGTCCTTCGCGGGTGGGAATGCACGCTCGAGATCGCCGCAGATCAGAATGGCGGCCGCAGCCTTTTTCAGCGGCTGTGCCGGTCTACCGTTCGCCTCTGCCATTTCAAGCAGCTTTTCGTGGTCAGTGACGACGATGAACGACCAATCGCGCGCATTCACGCAGCAAGGACCGCTCATGCCGGCCTCTAAAATCCGGTGCAGCTTCTCTTCTTCAATGGGCTGTGCGGTGAAATCCCGCACGCTTCTGCGGTTAAAAAGGTTTTGCAAAGCATCCATACGGGCACGCTCCTTTATGTTTTTCGAAGTCGTTTTGATTTTACCGTTATTCTACCACACAAGAGAAAAGGTTACAAGTGAAACTTTTCTGAGGTTCTAAAAGCACTGAAGCACCGTTATATTGGAACTTTACTGCTTTATTTTGGATTTATCGCAACGCGCTGCGGTATTCAGCGGGCGTCATGTGCTTTACTTTTTTGAACGCCGCCGCAAACTTACTGGCACTGTCGTATCCGACCTGTGCAGCAATCTCGGCAATGTTCCGGCGTTTTTCACGCAACAGAATTTCCGCCGCGTAATTCATGCGGTAATCGGTGAGCCACGCGCCGATGGATGTGCCGTACGCCGCCTTAAAGCAGGTCTTCATCGGCGTCAGCGCAAAATCGAACCGTGCGGAAAGCTCTTCCTGCGTGAAGTTTTCGGAGATATGCTCGGCGAGAAAATCGCGCACGGCCTTGGTTTTTTCAAGCTGCGTCTTATAAAAGTACGGATGCGCCGCGTTTTCCTTCGGCGGCGTCATGCTGTCGAGCGCGAGCAGCAGCTCCAGTATTTTGATCTGAAAATAGGAAATACGTGCTTTTTCCGGCACGCGGTACATTTCCTCAAAGATGTGCGCGACCCGCTCCGTGCACGCAATGACCTTAGGCATTTTGTTCAGCGCAAAGCGGCGCAAAATCGCCGCCGGGGTAACGGAAAAGCCCGCCATGACGTTCGGCAGGGAACGCGAGGCCTGCTCCGGGTCGAGCGTGACCACGAGTCCATGGTAATGGCCGGAAGGCAAGTCGAGCTTCTGCGAGCATAACGCGCCGTTTTCAAGCTTCATCTCACCGGCGCTCACATAGGAAAAAGCGCCTTCTCCCAACGCGTAGGCCATGCGCCCTTCGCGGCAGTGCTCGATCGTGAGCCGCATACGGTCGTCGGTCTTTCCGCATACGCAGTGCGTCATGTGCAGATCTCGAAACCGAAGCTCCACACCCGGAAAAATAGTATAGCATGTCACAGTGCCCTCGCCCGTCTCGTTGCGCAGCTGCCACACGGCACAGCCGTCACTTTCCGCAAGCAGCATCGTGTTTTGCTCTTCTTGTTGTATCGCGTCACGCATGATACGCGCCCCCTAACATTATGTTCTGACTGCGGGAAAAGAGGCCGTTGCCCGCGTGCGGCATTGTATTAAAAGTTAGCAACTTCTAACTCAAATTCAAAAATAAAAGTGGAATTTTCGCTCTATTTGGTCTTTTCGCCCTATTTTCCTGCTATTGATCTTTTATGCGCCAAAACAGAATTTCTCGGTTCACGGTTGACTTCTGCTTTAATTTCATGTATGCTATATTCGAAAGTTAGCTAAAACTAACTTATTCAATTTCACTGCATACGGAGGATACATATGGAAACATTTTACGGCATATTGATTCCGTTTCTTGGCACCTCGCTCGGCGCAGCGTGCGTGTTCTTCATGAAAAAATCACTCAGCGATCGCGTACAGCGCAGCCTGACCGGCTTTGCGGCAGGTGTGATGGTGGCGGCTTCGGTATGGAGCTTATTGATCCCCGCCATAGAGCAATCCGCAGCGCTCGGCAAGCTCTCGTTTCTGCCGGCAGCGGTCGGGTTTTGGGCAGGTGTTTTGTTCCTGCTTTTGCTTGACCACACCATCCCCCACCTGCACCGCAGCAGCGAACAGGCGGAAGGCCCGAAAAGCCGACTCCACCGCACCACAATGATGATGCTTGCCGTCACGCTGCACAATATTCCGGAGGGTATGGCCGTAGGCGTGGTGTACGCCGGGTACCTTTCCGGCAGTGCACAGATCACCGCCGCAGGCGCACTTGCACTTTCGCTCGGCATTGCCATTCAAAATTTTCCCGAAGGCGCCATCATCTCCATGCCGTTGCACGCTGAAGGCATGAAAAAGTCGCGTGCGTTTTTGGACGGCGTGCTTTCCGGCGCGGTGGAACCCATCGGTGCCGTGCTGACCATTTTGGCCGCCCAGCTCATTGTGCCGGCGCTGCCGTACCTTTTGAGCTTCGCCGCCGGAGCAATGCTGTACGTCGTCGTAGAGGAGCTTATCCCCGAAATGTCACAGGGCACGCACTCCAACATCGGCACGGTGTTTTTTGCCGTGGGCTTTACCGCCATGATGATTTTGGACGTTGCGCTTGGGTGAACGGTGTGAATGTCATTTTAAATGCTTTGCTCTTTTCAGCCATAACGACTCCGTTTCGTCGCGTAAAAAGTTAGTTTGTTCTAACCCGCAAATCTATTATAACGCGCCATTCAAAAAAAATCAAGGGCATACCGCAAAAGCATTTCATCTTTAATGCGGTATGCCCTGTTTTGATCTCCTCGATTTTTTCAAAAGTTCTGCATATAGCAAAAAGTCCTGACTTTCCGAAGAAAATCAGGACTTTGGTGGAGCAGGAGTGCTCAAGGATGAACACTCCTTCAAAGCTCCGGTTTGAACAGCACCCCATTTGCTAGACAGTATGATATACTATCTAACAAGTGGGGTGCTGTTCAGTAGTGGACTAATCTCGGTGATTTCCCTTGCCATTGCTACGCGCTTGACAGCTAAGTTCTTTTAACTTTTCGTTGTCAACCCGTGGCTTTGCAACTCGGTTATTCGCCCATTGCCGATTCAGCTGCGGTGATAATTTGACTTACTGCCTTATCAACGAAAACCGAAGAATTTGCAGGATTTCCCCCGTATTCCGCTGGCGGTGCTGTCCACCCCCATCCAGAAGCTGGAGAACATCAGCCGTCTGCTGAACACCAACGTGTACATCAAGCGCGATGACCTGACCGGCATCGGTCTGGGCGGCAACAAGATTCGCAAGCTGGAGTTCCTGCTGGCGGACGCCAAGCGCAAGGGCGCGGAGGTGGTGTTCACCACCGGCGGCGCACAGTCCAACCACGCCATGCTGACGGCGGCCTGCGCCAAGAAGCTGGGCATGGAGCCGATCCTTATTCTGAAAAAGCGCGGCGTTACCGAGCGCAAGGCGACCAGCTGCTGGAGCTGGACTTCACGCCCACGGCGGAGAACGTCCGCCTCATCGATATGTGCGGCCCTGGCTACGCCATCCCCTCTCCCGAGGGCAACGCCGCCATCCGCATGATGGCGGAGAACGAGGGTCTCTTCCTCGACCCCGTCTACACCGGCAAGGCCTTCACCATCGACATCGAGCTGGACTGAGTCGCCTTAGCGGGCGCAGGCTTTTAAATCCGGTTATCGGTTGTCATCAGGCGGGTATGCCTTTCCCGCACACATAGAGCAGCACCCAAAAGAACGGCCGGAGGAAGCTCCGGCCGTTCTTTGCACAGCGGGAATGGGAAAGAGTATGGAAAAATCTTGCCGAAGCGCTTGCCGATACGGCGAGCGTTTTTGCATTTCTGTGGTTGTAAAGCTGCCGAAAATGGTGTAGTATGTAGGCGGATATTTTATACCAATCCGGAGGTGGACTATGCAGATGACCGTGCCGCGCCCGCGTGAACAGGCGCTGGAGCAAATCATGGCGTATATATTGGAGAATAAACTTTCCGCTGACGATAAGCTTCCGCCGGAGCGTGAAATGTGCCAGATGTGGGGGGTTAATCGCTGCACCCTGCGCAGCGCCATTGCCGCCCTGGCGGAGCAGGGGATTGTGTACGCCGTTCAGGGCAGCGGGACCCGTATTGCGCACAGATTTCGCCGTATCCTACAGGATTTGCAGGGATTTTCGGAATACGCCGCCGATTGCGGCCTGCGGCAGGAAACGAGGCTGCTGTCCATGTCGCAGGTGGAGTGCGACAAGCAGCTTTCCCGGCGGCTCCATCTGGTGCTGGGAGAAAATGCCTATCGAATCTCCCGCCTGCGCATTCTCAACGGCCAGCCCACCCTTATCGAAACGGCCTATATTCCCGCCGCGCTGGCCCCCGGCCTGGAGGAGCATGATCTGGTGACCGGCTCCCTCTTTTCGGTGCTGCGGGAGGGGTACGGCCTGGATCTGGATCACGGCGAAGAGAAGGCCAGCATCACCACAGCCGCAGAGGAGGAGGCCGTTCATCTCGGCATCGCCGCCGGGGATCCTGTGTTCTGGATCGTCAGCATCACGCAAACGCCGGAGGGCGTTCCTGTGGAATATTGCCGCACCGTGGCAAGAGCGGACAAGGTGGAGCTGGTCAGCTTTCTCCACCGCGGAGAAAGCGAGGCATCCGATCATGCGTGAAATCAGCTATAAATCCCCGCTTTATATCCAGCTGCGCGAGGTGATCCGCAGTAAGATCGAAGAAGAAGAATACTTGCCCGGCACAGCCATACCCTCGGAAAATCAGCTGATGGAGACCTACGGGCTCAACCGGGTGTCCGTTCGCAGTGCGCTGGCGGCGCTGGAGTTTGAGGGACTTTTGAAAAGCGTGCAGGGAAAAGGGGTTTTTGTAGCGGGGCCCAAGGCCAAGCGGAATATGGATACGCTGGGCGGTTTTCACAACACCATGCGCCAGAGCGGCGGAAACACCGCCACACGGATTCTCAGCAAGACGCTACGTCAGGCAGGCCCCTATTATGCCCGCCTGCTGGAGATTTCCCCCGAGAGCACCATCTGGTTTATTCGCCGGGTAGAAAATACGGCGGGCGAGCCGGTGGCGCTGGAGGAGCTTTACATTCCCTACAGTGTGGTGCCCGGTCTGGAGGAGGTGGATATAAAGCTGTTCTCCATCTATGACATCTATCAGTGGAACGGCATCGTGCTGGGAGAGGGACATCAGACGCTGCGCATCACCCGGCTGCCGCCTATGCTGGCCAAGCACATGGACGTGCCGCCGGAGCAGGCGGTAATGGAGTTTTCATGCACCACCCGGGATCGGGGCGGCCGGGTGGTGGAGTTTTCCCGCAGCTATGTGCGCAACGATAAGGCGGAGTTTGTCGTCCACTTCCGTCACACAAATCCTTAATTGGTATAACTTTTAATATTACAACTATCAATACAGGCGGATAAAATGCGTTATCCGCCTGTATTTTTTACCATTTGTTGTTATTTTAACCAAAATTGCCGAGGCTGATTTTAGTCGAAACATAGAATTCACGCTTTTTGCCGCAAAAACCGATTATCATCTTGTAATTGGTATAAGTTGATACTATACTTATCACATCAGGGCAACACAACGAAAAAAGGTTGAGAGGCGGGCCACTTGTCCGATTCCATCGTATCGCTGCGCCATGTGGAAAAATGGTATGGCAACAACCACGTGGTAAAAGACATGAATCTTGAAATTCATGAAGGCGAATTTTTGACATTACTGGGGCCATCCGGCTGCGGAAAAACCGCAACGCTCCCGCCTTTAATTTCGATTACAAGACCAACGTCTTCTTCCAGAAGGACGTGGGCGACGCGCTGACCATCTACGATGAATACTATCAAATGCTGAAGGTGGGTTAATCCATCGCTGCAAAAATGGAGGGATATCCTTGGTTAAGTTTGATGAACAAAAACAAATCGACAGCGTAAACGGTGCTTTGGCATTGCGGCCGCAAATTGAAGAGCTGATCGACCGTCTCCTGGCAGAGGGCGTGAAAAACCTCTGCTGGCTGGGCATCGGCGGCACATGGGCCAGCTGTATGCAGGTGGTATGCTATCTCAAGGAGCACACCGACATGGATACCTTCGCCACCAACGCCGCAGAGTATTGCACCACAGGCGATAAGCGTGTGGGCACGGGAACCCTTGTGGTTCTCTCCTCTGTGACCGGCACCACCACGGAGATCGTGGATGCGGTTCGTCTGGCCCAGAGCCACGGCGCAAAGGTGCTGGGGTTCATTGACAAGCCGGATGCTGAGCTGGCCACTCTGGTGGATTACTGCATCAGCTACAAGGGCAATGAACAGCTGAAGTTCTTTATGGTGGCGGACTGCTTCCTGCGCCGTCAGGGCAACTTCCCCGACTATGACACCTATTATGCCCAGATGGACGCCTATCTGGCCAAGGATCTGGTGGAGATTGAGAAGATTGCCGATCCCTTTGCGGAGGACTTTGCCCGCAAGCATCTGGAGGACAAGCTCCACTACTTCGTGGGTGCCGGCTGCCTGTATGGCGCCACCTATTCCTACGCCATGTGCTACTGGGAAGAGATGCACTGGATTCGGACGAAGTCCATCCACAGTGCCGAGTTCTTCCACGGTATGCTGGAAATCGTGGACAAGGATACGCCGGTCACGGTCTTTGTGGGCGAGGATGCCCAGCGGCCCCTGGGCCTGCGTGTGGCGAAGTTCCTGCCGCGGATTTGCGAGAACTTCACCATTATCGACACCCATGATTATCCGCTGGAGGGTATCGATGAGAAGTACCGCGGACGGATGTGCTATGCCATTATGCACGCGGTAACCAATCGCATCGACGCCCATGTGGAAGCCATCAGCGGCCACGACATGGCCATTCGCCGGTACTACCGGAAGTTAGCATATTAAGTGAAAAAGGGCGGGTTCCCCCGCCCTTTTTTTCAGAGGTTTGCTTATGAAATTTGGGATGTTTACCAGCGGTTATCAGCGTCTGCCGCTGGAAAAATGCTTTACAGACGCTGCGCAACTGGGGTATGATTACATAGAGCTTTGGGGCGGCTATCCCCATGCCTTTGCCCCGGATGTGATAGAGGACTATCGGGAGATCCGCCGCTTGCAGGAGCATTACGGCATTCCCGTGCCTGTCTATACGCCGGAGCACAATGCCTATCCCTATAACTATATGCTGGGGACGGAAAAGCAGTGGCGCAATTGTATGGCGTATCTGGAGGTGTCTGTCCGTGCCGCCGGGCTGATCGGCGCCGGGCAGATGCTGATTTCCGTGGGGCACGGCGGCGAGTGCCCGGCGGAATTGCGCCGCGCACGGCTGCGCCGCTCTGTGGAGCATCTTGCCCGCGCTGCCGAACGGGAGCATGTTGTCCTTCTGCTGGAAACGCTGTCCCCTCTGGAGAGCAACACCTGCACACGGCTTCATGAGCTCAAGGAGCTGCTGGAGGCGGTGGACTCGCCGTGGCTGATGGGGATGTGCGATGTGGTGCCGCCGGTATTGCAGGGCGAGGACCCGGTGGACTATTGCCGCCATCTGGGAAGCAGAATGGCCCATTTGCATCTGGTGGACTGCGATGGCGTGACGGAAACCCATCTGATCCCCGGAGACGGTGTATTGAACCTGAAACAGATTGTCAGCAACTTCCGGCAGGCGGGCTATGACGGCCGCGCCACGCTGGAGCTGGTGACTCACTATATGGACGATCCTACCGGCGCCGCAGGACTGGCGCTGCAAAGAGCAAAGGAGTTATTATGATAAAAATTGCGTGCGCAGGCGACAACTGTGTGGATTATTATGACAACACCGGCGAGAGCTTTCCCGGCGGAAATCCGGTCAATGTTTCGGTGTATGTAAGGCGTTTGGGCGGCCAGTCCGCCTATCTGGGCGCGGTGGGTACGGATGATTTTGGAAAACAGATGTGCGCCGCGCTGCAAGAGAAGGGCGTAGACGTCAGCCATGTGCAGATTCTGCCCGGCAAAACTGCCTTCACCCATGTAGAGCGCATCAATGGTGAGCGGGTATTCGGCGATTATGATGAGGGCGTCATGGCGGATTTCAGACTCCGGCAGACGGATTTCGACTTCCTCAAGGGATACAATCTGCTGGTCACCGGACTGTGGGGGCATACGGAAAGTCAACTGGCCGACGTTCGCGCCATGGGGATCCCCGTGGCCTTTGACGGGGCCGAGCGCCCGCTGGATGAGGCGGGCAGGATCGCGCTGCCCCATGTGAACGTGGCGTTTTTCTCAGATGACGCCTCCGATGAGGAAAGCCTCAAGGCGCGGATTCTGGAGATAGCGGCGCTGGGCCCCCAGATCGTGGTGGCCACCCGAGGCGGAAAAGGGAGCCTTGCCTATGACGGCGAAAGCTTCTATCCGGGCCAGATCGTTCCGTGCTCCGTGGTGGATACCATGGGCGCGGGGGACAGCTTTATTGCCGGATTCCTGATGGCGTGGCTGAAAAAGGAGTCGATCCCGGCCTGCATGCGTGCCGGAGCGGAAAATGCAGCCGTAACGCTGGGCTATCCCGGCGCGTGGTGATAATAAAGGAGCGAATCAACATAGAAGAACTGCTGAAGTCTTTGCAGGAGCTGCTGGCCATTGAATCGGTGGCCCGGCGGGATCAGGAAAAGCCCTTCGGAAACGGCGTGGCCCAAGCGCTGGATTACACGCTTTCCCTTTGCCAACGTATGGGCTTTCATACAAAGAACGCCGACGGGCTGTACGGCTATGCGGAAATCGGCGAGGGTGCGGAGATCATCGGCTGCCTTGGCCATCTGGACGTGGTCCCCGCGGGAGATGGCTGGCATTATCCGCCTTATGCCGGAACCATAGACGGCGGACGGCTGTACGGCCGCGGCATATCGGGCGCTGTTTTATTCATTTGCAAAGTTATTTCTGCATAGTTTTACAATAATTATACATTGCTAAATTTATTTTAGACGGATGCCGCGCAGCACCTCCGTTGTGGTGAAACCGCTGCCTTCAAACCGCAGGTCTTTTAGCGCAAACGGAAGCTTCGCTGTGCTATCAAGCTTTATCAGCCGATAATTCAGCCGCAAACGCTCGGCATTTTCCGTGATCGAACGACGAACGGACGGCTTTTCAATCTGCTCCGCGTTTTGCAGTACAGCTTCGAGCGTACCGAATTTGCGGATGAGCTGCGATGCTGTTTTCTTGCCGACCTTCTCCGCACCCTTGACATTATCAGCCGTGTCACCTGTAAGCGATTTAAAGTCCGCATACTGCATGGGTGAAATGCCGAATTTTTCACAGAACTGCGCGGGCGTGTAGATCACCGTGTTTTTGCCGCGGTACCGCAGCACGGAGACATGCTCGGAGAGCAGCTGAAACAAATCGCTGTCAAACGACGAAATCACCGTTTCGGTGTCATTAAATGTCAGCGCATAACTTGCAATCACATCATCCGCCTCGCAGTCTGTTGTTTCAAAGCGCTTGATCTGCAAATAATCGAGCGCGCGGTAAATATCGCCGAGCTGCGAATACGGGTTTTCCTCTTCCGGCACGGTACGGAGATCCGGGCGGTTTGCCTTATAGGCTTTGTCCAAATCCGCGCGGGTGTTTTCAATTTCGCCATCGAATACCGCAAGCACATGTGTCGGACCTACCATGCGAATGATTTTCAGCAGCGCGCCGACAAACCCCAGCACGCCCTGTATCGCCCGACCGTCCGCCCCGAAAATTCGCGCCGGCATGCCGAAAAACATTTGAAACAGCAAGTTGCTGCCGTCGATAAGCAAGAGTTTAGCCATGGTTTGATCTCCTCGAATTTTTCAAAGTTCCGCATATAGCAAAAAGTCCTGACTTTCCGAAGAAAATCAGGACTTTGGTGGAGACGGACGGGATCGAACCGTTGACCTCTTGAATGCCATTCAAGCGCTCTCCCAGCTGAGCTACGCCCCCGTTTGGTACTTGAAGATTATAACACAGGCGGTTACAAATTTCAAGCCCTTTTTTATTTTTTATTGATCTTTTTTCGCAAAGCGAAAAATAACGCCGTTTATTCGATGCTGTGAATGCGGTATGTTCCGCTTTCGGCAGCTTTGTAAGCGAGGCCATCTTCAAAGACATAGCCGCTTTCAAGACGAATAACGCCGTGCATGGTGCTTGGCAGCTCGACCGTCAACTCAATGACGTCGTCCTCATCCCTCTCCCATGCGGAAGCGATGCGGCCTGCGGGTGCAATGTGGAACGCTTCGGCATGTGTGAGGCGCGAGATGAACGACGGGCGGAAATCCACCTCATTCGGTTCACCGTGCGGCGCCATGCGGATACCGGAGAGCGCCTGCGTAAACCAGCTGCTGATGTCGCCCCAGAAGTGGTGATTCAGTGAGCCGATGCGATCACTGCCCTCGGGCTGAAACACCTCCCACAGCGTCGTGGCGCCGCGTGCGATCCAGTTGCCGTAGGACGGATAATCCGGGCGGGTGATCATGGAGAACGCAAGGTCACTGTACCCGAAATCCGTCAAAACATGGAACAGCACGCGTCCGCCGAGCACGCCGACATCGAGGTGATACTCCTGCTCCTCAATGAGGTTGATGAGCTGCTCAAACGCCGCCTTGCGCTCTGCGGGCTCGAAGATGTTGTAGTAGATGGCCATAGCCTGCGAAGTCTGGCAGTTGCCGGCTGCGAGCATAGTGTTCTCGTCGATGAGATACTTGCGCACGGCAGCTTTCCAGTGCTTAGAAAGCGCGCGGGCAAACGCCGCCTGCTCCGGCATATTGAGCTTATCGAACAGAAACGCGGCTTTATCCGCCATGTCCTTTGAGAGCACCGTATCGGTGAATGCGAGCGGCGATTTATATTCGTGCGCTTCGCGTCCCGGCGGGCACCAGTCGCCAAGGCCGATGGCGAGCAGGTCGTGCTCGTCCATACGCGTTGTGAGGTAATGCAGGTATTTGATGATCGCCGGGGCGCACAGTTTGGCGGAATCCAAATCGCCGCGGTACTGATACAGTCTGTACGGCAGTTCAATGAGCACGCTGTCCCATGCGGGGCCGTTGCCCCAAGCAAAGCCCCAACCGCTTGTGGGTACGATGCCGGGCAGTGCGCCGTTATTATCCTGTGCTTTCACAATGGCACGCAGCCATTCGCGGTAGCTCTTTTCTGCGCCGAGGTTCAGCAAAATATGTTCGGAAGAAAGTGCCGCGTCGGCCGTCCAGCCGTTTTTCTCGCGCTGCGGGCAGTCCGTCGGGAAATAATAGAAATTCGTCACGTCCGATTGGCGCGTCATTTGCTGCAATTTGTTTGCGGTCTCATCCGAGCAGGAGAAACCGCCGCGCTCTTCGAGCAGCGAGTGCATCTCAAGCGCTGTAAGCAGGTCTTCCGTCGCTTGCGCTTCGGTGATGCCGCTGACGAGCACATAACGGAAACCGTGATACGTAAACGCCGGTGTATATACCTCCTCCCCGTCGCCACGGCAGGTATACACGTCTTTGTGGACATATTCGAGGTCGCGCGCCCAGTGCTCACGCTTAAACCAGATATTTTCCACGTCCGGCAGGCCGTCCTTCAAGTGCTCGCCGTGCCGAAGTTCTATGCGCTGGTCAAGCTCGCCGCGCACGCACAAGCGGCACACACCGGCAGTGTTGATACCGAAATCGTACAGATAGCCCTTTTCCGTTTTCGTAACGGAGATGGGCTTTAATTCATTTACGATGTCGATCGGCTCCGCGGTACACAGGCGCTTTTCGCCGCGCGGCTGCGGGGCGCGTTCGGCAAATTCCCATGCACTGTCGTCAAATCCGATCGTATTCCAGCCGGGTATTTCCACGCGGCCGTCGTAAATTTCACCGAAGCGATAGTCATCAAACAGCAGCGGAGACGATTCCGTGCGCCATGTTTCGTCACTTTCAATGCAGTGCGCCTCCCCGCTTTTGTCCGTGTACGTCAAGCACAGCGCCATTTGCGGTGCGGCACGGAATGCAGCGATGTCGAAATCCCAGATATGCCCGCCGGGGTTATTCGTGAAGCCGTTGCCAAGCCACACGCCAAGCACATTTTCGCCCGCGCGGAGCGTGACCTCATACGTATCGTAACACACAAGGTCATCGGGATTGCTGATGTACGGCGCAAGACGGCCCTTTGTGATGCGTTCGCCATTTAAATACAGCTCATAAAAGCCGAGCGCCGTGATGATAACGTTTGCTTTGGCTTCGTGATCGACCTGAAATGCGCGGCGCAGATACGGCGCAGGCACGTGGTGTTCAAATGTATTGTAAGCTTCGGATGCGCGGATAAAAGACTTCGGAAATTCCATTTTAACTCCTCCAAAAAGGACTGAATTCCTCTTTTATGACTGCTGTTTCGCTTTTGATTCGGTTGTGGGATCTACGTAGACGGTCTTATACTGCACATAGATGACCATGCCGGGCTTTGCGCCCTGCGGCTTTGAAACATAGCGGATCTGCGTGTAATCGACCGGCACCTGCGCGGAATCCTTCGCGCGGCTGTGCTGCGCGGCAAGCACGGCGGCTTCCTCCATGGCGGTCTCCGTCGGTGCTTTGCCGTCTGTGACGAGCACCGTGTGCGAGCCGGGGATGTTCTTCGTGTGAAACCAAATATCGTTGTTGTTTGCGTCCTTCATTGTCAACTTGTCATTCTGGCGGTTATTGCGCCCGACAAGCACCGTGAAGCCGTCGCTCGTCTTGAACTTGAGCGGTGCGGAAAGCGCAGGCTGCTTCTGGTTCTTTTTGCCCGCCTTGCGGCGCACGTAGCCCTGTTCGGCAAGCTCGGCGCGAATCTCATTTAAATCGCGCTCGTTTTCGGCGAGGGCAAGCGATTCGAACACGCTGTCGATATACGTCAGCTCCGTCTGCGCAAGGCCGATCTGCTCGGTCAGTTTTTCCTCCGCCGTTTTCGCCTTGCGGTAGTTTTTATAGTATTTCTGCGCGTTCTGCTGCGGCGTGAGCGCCGGGTCGAGCGCAATCTCAAGCTCCGCCAAATTCTCATCATAGAAATTTTGCAGCTTTACGGATGTTTCACCCTTTTGAATCGCATACATATTCGCACTGAGCAGGTCTCCCTTGATGCGCAGTGTGTCGCGCTCGGCGCATGCGGAAAGCTCTGCCTGCTGGTTCGCGATCTTGCGGCTCAAACGGTCGGCGTGATTCGCGAGCAGACGCAGAAGATCCTGACTTTTCACGCGCATACGCTCAATCTGGTCGCGCTCGGCGTAGAACGCGTCGAGCATTTCGGAAAAGCTCTTTTTTTCACTGACCGTCATCGCGCTGCCGTACTGACGAATGTCCATAAACGCGAAATCTTTCGGTTTATTCTGCGGGTCGATGACAATATGCGGCGTGCCGGAAACGTTTTTCGCCGTCTCCATCAGCGTTGTCACGTACATCTCCGTGCGGCGGCGCTGCGGGGGCGTCATGCTTTTCACATACACCTCATGCCCCAGCCCCGCGCTGTTTTCGACTTCGCGCGCAATGATCGGCGAAATGCCCTGCAAAACGGACATCAACGCTTTGGAAAGCTCCATATCACGCGGTAAAGCATCGATACGCGCCATGATCTCCTCCACCGTGCAGGTAAGCATGGAAAGCTTATCCTGCGGGGGCGGCAGGCGATATAAAAGCCCAGGCAACACAAGACGCTCCGAAGACATCTCGGCATCCACGCGTTTTAGTGCATCGATGATTTTGCCGTTTTCATCAACCAAAATGATATTGCTGTACCGGCCCATGATCTCCACGGCAAGCGTCAGTTCCACGTGGTCGCCGAGCTCGTTCACGCTGTCGAATTTCAGCATGAGCGCACGCTCCAAGTCGGGCTGCGTGATCTCCAAAAGCTTTGCACCCTGCAATTTCTTGCGCAAAAGCATGCACAGCATCGGCGGCTGCTGCGGGTTTTCCACCGGAATCGTCGTCAGATTGACGCGCGCACTGTTTGCACGGGCGGAAATGAGCAGCTTATATGCGGCGCTGAAGCCGCGAAATACGAGGATCAGCTCATCGCGGTTCGGCTGAAACACACGGTCTACGCGCGTGCCGAGCAAGGACGTGCCGATTTCCTCTTTTAAATGTCGTAAAAATACACCATCCAGTGCCATTTTATAAAACCATCGCTTTTAAAAAGCGCCTTTCTGTTCTGTTTCAAAGCGTTTCCATCGGCGGGCGTTCGCTTTCGGAAACGATAAATTCCACACCCGGGCAGGCTGTGTCAAGATAAGCTTTCAGCCGCTCGCGGTACGGCAGCTCCGTGTGGTAGTGCCCGGCTTCATACAAAGCCAGTCCCGCCTGCTGCGCCGCGATGGCCTCGTGGTGCTTCACTTCGCCGGTGACGAACGCGTCCGCGCCCTTTGCCTGCGCTGCAAGGGCATAGTCTCCCCCGGCACCGCCGACGACCGCGACTGTGCGGAGCATTTTGCTGACCGCCGTGCAGCGCACCGCCGAAAGCCCCAGCGCTTCCTTAATGTGCGCAGCAAAGTCCTCCGTTGTCATTTCTTCCGGCAGCTCGCCCATGTAGGCGATGTCTGTTTCGCCCTCTTTTAAAATGCCGCGGACGTTTTGCAGTCCCAGTTTGCGGCAAAGCGCATCGTTCACGCCGTAGGGATATGCCATATCGAGATTCGTGTGCGCACTGATGACCGCAATGCTGCTCTGCACAAGCGCATAGATGATGTTCTGCGGCTGCACGGTACGCAGCGGGTTAAAGATCACCGGGTGGTGGCTGATGATGAGCTCCACGCCGATGCTTTTCGCCTCACGCAAAACGCGCGGCGTGACATCCAAGCAAAGCAACGTCTTTGTGACGTCGACATTTTCATCACCGACCAGAATGCCGACGTTATCAAAATCCATTGCCGTTTGAAACGGCGCAATACGGTCTATGGCGTCATAGATCTCTCGAACGGTCATGCGTTCTCCTCCTCGCCGTACAGGTCTAAAAGCATTTGCAGCAAAATTTCCAGCGCGCTGCTGTCTGCGCCGCCGTGCCGCATGCCCTTGATCTTATTTTCGATGTTGTGCCGCACGCTTTTGGCATAACGTGCGCTGAACGGACTGCCGGGTTTGATCTGCCCCATATATAAATCAATCAGCTTTAAATTATCCCGTTTTTGATCGGTATAGTACACGGACATCACGGAGTAAATTTTATCACTATCTACTACCGCTTCTTCGCGGTCAATCGTAAAGCCCAGCGCGGCAAGTCCCTCTCTAAGCTGCATGGCGGTCGTCATCGGCTGCAAAACAAGGTGCTTATCCATCGCGCACAGCCATGGCGCTTCCGAGATGATACGCAAAATAAGCTCACCGCCCATGCCGGCGATGACAATGTCCTCCGCCTCATCCGGCAGCACCCCGTGCAGACCGTCTCCACACACAAAGTGCATTTTGTCCGCCACACCGCAGCGCGAAGCATTGTTCATGGCGCTTTCCAGCGGCCCTTTGTGAACATCAACCGCAACGGCAAACGGTATCTTGCCGCTTTGCAGCAAACAGACCGGCACGTAGCCGTGGTCTGTGCCGATATCGGCAAGTTTTTTGCCTTCCCGCACAAAATCTGCACATTTTTGCAGACGCGCGCCAAGGGTGGGTGCTCGTTCCATTCTGTTTTGTTCCATGGGTTCCTCCGAATTGCCGGATCGGCGAATTTGCTTATTTTGTGGCGAAGCGCGCGTTAAATGCTGCTGCGAACTGCTCTGCATCCATACCATGCACTGCACAGGCCTCTGCGATTGTTTCGCCGCGTGCGGCGGGACATTCAATGCAATGCATGCCCGCTTCCCTGAAAAACGCTGCGGCATCCGTCTCCCGCCGCAGAATATCGCCGATGATGGTATCGACCGTAATGTGCATAAAACATCCCCCTTTAAAGATATTTAACCAATTTAATTATACGATGCATAAGTTTGTTTTGCAAGGTATATCACGGCTTTCCGCGTAAATATCGTAAATATTTATAAAGCAATATTTGTCTTTGAACTGCAAAATGCCCGGCAGTCTCCCGCCGGGCACCGATATGCGTTTTAAAGCTTATCTTTCTTCCTTCATGCGTGCAAAGCACTCGCTGCAATAGACCGGACGGTCCTCACGCGGCTTGAAGGGAACGGTTGCTTCCTTGCCGCAGGCGGCGCAGACAGCCGTGTACATCTCACGTTCCGGCTTTGCTGCATTCTTGCGGTTCTGGCGGCATGCCTTGCATCTCTGCGGCTCGTTCTCGAAGCCCTTGGATGCGTAAAATTCCTGCTCGCCGGCTGTGAATACAAATTCTTTGCCGCATTCCTTGCAGATCAGGGTCTTGTCTTCGTACATGTGTTTTTACCTCGCTTTGGTCATAATAGAATAGAATGAGTTTGCCCCCGGCGGATTTGCACCGCTTCATTGAAAAACAACGCCATCAACTGTGGAAGGGCATATACATATAAATATATAGAAAAGGTATCCGCGCGAAAGTCATCCTTTGGCGTCATTGCTTTTCTGCCGCAGCTTTTTGCGTACACGCGCCATCGCGTTATCGAACGCACGCGCCGAAATGCCGAGTTTTCTCTCTGCTTCCTGCCGCTTATAGCCGCCAAGATATAAAGAAAGCACACGCAGCTCAAAATCGGAAAGTGAAATATGGATAACAGAAAGCAGCCGGTCCATCTCGTCACGGCTCTCCAAAAGCGTTTGCGGGTCGGAAAGGCGGTCTGCCCCAAGGTCTTCCATCTCCTCAATGGGCACAGCGTTATTGAGGAAAGAATTTTTCAGACTGGAGCTGCGCCGCACGGCGCTGACAATTCGATTGCTGATGCATCGCCCGGCATACGTTTCAAACGACGTCCTTTCGCTCGGCTTATAGGAATTCGCCGCGTCTAAAAGCCCCAAAAGTCCCTCCTGGTACAGGTCTTCCCGCTCAAGGGAAAAAATCTCGCGAAAACTGCACGCCTTGATGCGGATGACCTTCAGGTAGCGCGCCGCAAGCTCCGAAAACGCCGCGTCATCTCCGTTTTGAAAACGAAGTGCCAACGCCTCATCGCTGAGCGGTATACTATTTTTCTGCCCGGTTTCCTGCATGAGAACGCTCCAAATGACTACTGTTTCTTTATCATACTCCAAACCCTTACAGAAGTCAAGACAAATCTTCCTATACTGTACAAAAATGCTCGACCGAATTTTTACATTTATATCTATCCTGCAAACTTAAACTTCTATTGCCAAAATTTGACAAAAAGTATATAATGCAGACAAGAACTGCGAAAGGCGGTAAAAATATGGTATCAAAAGCATTCAGCATGGGACTTTTCGGCATGCACGCGTTCAAAGTGGAAGTGGAATGTGACCTTTCTGCCGGTCTGCCTGCCTTTGACCTTGTCGGCCTGCCGGACGCCGCCGTAAAGGAATCGCGCAATCGCGTGCGCGCCGCACTGAAAAACTGCGGATTCGATTTCCCTGTCAGCCGCATCACGATGAACCTTGCCCCTGCCGACGTGCGCAAAGAGGGCCCCGTTTACGACCTGCCGCTGCTCATCGCTTTATTGAAAGCCACCGGCCAGCTGAATGTCAACACGGACGACTGCATTTTTGCGGGCGAGCTTTCGCTTTCCGGTGCGCTGCATCCTGTGCGCGGTGTGCTCTCCATGGCGATAGAAGCCGGAAAGCTCGGCTACACGCGCATGTTTGTGCCTGCGGAAAATGCCTATGAAGCCGCCGTTGTGACCGGGCTTTCGGTCTACCCTGTGCCGGACGTGTTCACACTCATCGACCATCTGCGCGGTACAAAGCCGATCTTGCCCGCCGCGCCGTACCACAGCGATCCGAAAAATCAGCCGCCGCTGCCGGACTTCGCCGATGTAAAAGGACAGGCACAGGCAAAGCGCGCTTTAGAGATTGCCGCAAGCGGCGGGCACAACGTGTTGCTCATCGGCTCGCCCGGTTCCGGCAAAAGCATGCTTGCAAAGCGGCTGCCGTCCATCCTGCCGCAAATGTGCTTTGAGGAAATGATCGAAACGACCGAAATTCACTCCGTTGCGGGACTTCTGCCGAGCAACACCGCGCTCATTGAAACGCGCCCCTTCCGCTCGCCGCACCATACCATCTCCGGCCCGGGGCTTTCGGGCGGCGGGTCTATCCCCCGCCCCGGCGAGATCTCCCTCGCACACAACGGCGTGCTGTTTTTGGATGAGCTGCCGGAGTTTTCGCGCAGCTCCATGGAGACGCTGCGCCAGCCGCTTGAGGACGGCGTTGTGACCGTCTCGCGCGTGAACGGCACGGTCTCTTTCCCGTGTAAATTTATGCTCGTCGCCGCCATGAACCCCTGCCCATGCGGCTATTACGGTCACCCCACACGCCCGTGCACCTGCTCGGAGACCGCCGTGGCGCGATACCTCGGCCGCGTTTCCGGGCCATTGCTCGACCGTATCGACCTGCACATTGAAGTGCCGCCGGTCGATTTTCGCGACCTCTCGAACACCGCAAAAGAGGAAAGCTCCGCGTCCATCAAAGCGCGTGTGGATGCCGCACGGGATATTCAAAACAAGCGTTTTGCGAACACCGGCATCACCTGCAATGCACAGATTCCGCCGGAAATGCTGCATGAAGTCTGCCGCACCGCGCCTGCTGCCGATGCCCTGCTGAAAAACGCATTTGAAAAATTCGGGCTTTCCGCCCGCGCCTACGACCGTGTGCTAAAGGTTTCGCGCACCATCGCCGACCTCGATAACAGCCGCGACATCGAAGCGCGCCATGCCGCCGAGGCCGTGCGCTACCGCACGCTCGACCGCAAATATTGGACGAGATAGAATTATACAAACTAAAAAGCAGTTCTTCCTCACGGAGGTCACATCGCGTCAGCTGTGAGAATTCTGCCGTTTACTTCAATACTCCACTTCCTTGTGTTTTTTCCGTTCATCCCGAAATTTCCTTCAAAAGCGCAGTGCAGCCTTCATAAACATCGCGCCAGGTCGCTTCAAAATCGCCGGTGTACCACGGGTCAGCCACGTCGCCGGGACGATTGGTGTGCTCCATCAGCAAAGAGAATTTATGCTCCGGGTCACCTCCGCAAATACGCTGCATGCCGCGCAGATTGGAGCTGTCCATGCCGATGATGTAGTCGAACTTATCATAATCCGCACGCGTCATCTGGCGCGCCGCATGGCCGTCGCAGCGAATGTCGTGTTCCAAAAGCTTGCGCTTTGCGGGCGGATACACCGGGTTGCCGAGTTCCTCTCGGCTCACCGCCGCCGAAGCAATCTCAAATGCGCCTCTTTTCCCCGCTTTCGTCACAAGGTCTTTCATCACAAACTCCGCCATCGGGCTGCGGCAGATATTGCCATGGCAAATGAATAAGATTTTTGTCATTTTTGTTCCCCTATCTTCATTTTGACTGTACCGCTATTTTACCATATTCCCGTTTCATTTTCCAGTGTAAACGAGAAGCCGCCGTGCGCCCACATTTCCGAAACCTACACCGCCATTATGCGGTAGATTTCGGAGTGGTCTTTCCCCACAAAAAAGCAGCTGCTCCTTGTTAAAAAGAGCAGCTGCTTTTCTATGGGATTTGAGTGAAAACTTGTAAGCAAATTAAGAATCAAGAATATTATGGATACCCTGCTGAACGGTTTCATAGTCTTTTTTTAAAGACGCCAACCGTTCCCGCCCGGCGTTTTCAATATGATAAATCACACGCATGCGGGAACGCCCCGTGCTCATGCGCGTTACGACCTCCTCGCCAGTGATGTACCCATCATCCGCCAAGCGGTACAGAAGCGGATAAAATGACCCCTCCTGCACTGTAATGAAACCTTTGCTTCGCTCCTTGATTTTCTGCACAAGCTGATAACCATATGCGTCTTCTTCACACAGCAAAAACAGCGTGAGCATTTCTATGGAGCCTTTTTTCATGGTATCGATAGCCATAGTGGAGATACCCCCTATCGAATAATGGTCTACAGCAAATTGAATTACAAGCCAATACCTATTTTCAATAAAGTATATTAGTAAGAAAACTTTCATGTGCTATGATGACAGCACGCAGAACACGCGCAATTTATACTGTTTTAAAGATTTATATATCGGCATTATTGTCTTAGTTGTCAAGCGGCGCGGCTTCTTCGGACACGTCTTCCGCTTCGGCTTCAACGGGCAGCACCGCAAGCAAATCGAGCAGACCGGTACGGTCATATTAACCGAAATGTTCCTAAAGAAAAAACGCCCCGCAAAACACTTAGCAAAATGAGCAAAGCGCAGATACGCCGTTTTCGTGCGCCTGCGCTCTTATTTTCGTATTTACTTTCTGAAAAGCTTATCCAGCGTCTTGCCATCCTTACTTTTCCATTCCGTCCAACCGTTCGCACTTGCACCGAGGACGAACATAGCGGCCGAGCTCGGCGACGAAAACGACATCGATTTGTTCAGCACATATTCGCTGTTTACATCGGTCACGTCTCCGTTTTTCAGAGCTGATCGTCTCTGGCGCGCAATGACCGGTGAAAGGCTTTTATATTCCGTGCGCCCGATACGCGAGCCCTCCAGCACCTCGAACCGCTCGCCGTCATACACGCCAAACGCTTCTATGCCGTTGCGTGTTGTATGTAAAACCGTTTCTTCGCTCTGCACCGCTTTTGCATCGTTCATTTTATAGCCCAGCGTCGCCATGATGAACTGAATTTCATCGTAGACTTCCTCCACAGTGGCAAGGTCATATTCGTCGATCTCATATTTCGGCACAACACTGTTTTCCACCGTGTAGCGCTTGGATTCCTGCGCTTTGATAATCGCGTATTTTTCAAGCCCGCTGATCATATCCAGCGTAAAGGTCTTGCTCTCCGCCAAAAACATGATGGCTTTGTTCCAAAAATCTTTCGAGCGATTGTGGTCGTCCAGCCGCAAAATGCCGTTGCGCGTCTGACCGATGTAAATTTGCGCGATCCTATTGTCTTCGCTCTCATTTATTAAATAATAAATGCCGTGCCGGTTGATGCCCGTAATGTTCTTCGCCTCGGAAAGCAGTGGGCGCGGTATCACATACGTCGTCATGGTAGATAAACTGCGGCGGATGGAGCGAATACCGTCCGGCTGTCCGTTGTGATAAATCGTTTCAAGCTTTTTGCTGATGCCCATAGTGTTTTCCTCTGCTCACCCATCAAATTCAAGTTTATATATGTATTATACCACATGACATACTTTCGCGCCAGTGCCAAACGCATATTATATAAAACTTCTGCAAATTTCGTCCCAAATGAATTGCCGCACGTTTTTAATGCCACACCAGCCGCTGTCCGACGGGCGCGTATACATCGAGATTCCTGATGTCGGCATGAAATCTATGATGCCAAAACCATGACCGTCCTCGCCTCTGTGCCGGACGGCTTCATCGAGAACCTCAACGCACAGCTCATTAAAATCAAAAATAAACCGCACCCTAAAAGAAAAAAGCTCTGCCGCGCACCGATTTGATGCCGACAAAGCCTTTTTCTCGTTTTAGGGTGTTAAATGAATCTGAAATACATGCCTGCACTGCCATAATTGCAGTAGTGCTCGTCCGTCGACATGACATCAGCCTTGCTGATCTCTCCCGTGATCAGTTTTTCGCACAGCACTACCATATCCTGCACAATCTCGAGCCGCAGCGGGTTATAGTAGACCGACCTGCCCGCAAGGTAATCCTGCTGGTGCTGCTCGTCGCAGCCGTTTTCCTGAATGGAATGCCCGCCGAACCACGCATAATCGCGCAGCGCCTCCGCACGCGGCAGGAAGCACTCAAGGTTCTTTTTGTAGCTCTCCAAGACCTTATACATGTCTTTTTCCGGGCAGATCATCAAAACGATATACCCGGAGCCGATGGCGTCGCCGGTAAAAAGCGCCTTGTAGTGTGCGCACGCGAACACCACGGAGTTTTCCGTGTGCCCGCCGAGATTCAGCACATCCACCGTCACACCGCCGCCGAGGTCGATCACGCTACCCTCGTCAATAGGTACAAGCTGCGGGTATTTGCCGCCGTCGGAAAGCGCCGCCGCAAAGCAGTTTTCGTCTTCGCGGATCTTCTCCACATCGTTTTTGTGCAGATATACTTTTTCAAATCGGTCGATGCGGAACATGTGGTCGCGGTGCGGGTGCGTAATCGCAACCTCGACCGGCAGCCGCGTCAGCTTCTTCACGGTATCGAGCAGGTCGCCCTCGCCCATGCCCGTGTCGATCAAAAGCGCCTTGTCCCTGCCCTCAATGAGGTAGCACGTCGCCGTAAAGTAGTCATCTATCCGCCAAAAGCCGGGCTTTATCCACGTCACTTCAAGCTGCGTGCGTCTATCCTGCTTTAGCAGCCAACGAACAATTTCCCCGTCCGCAAAGACATTTTCCCATGCGTTTTCAGGGTTGATCTCCGTGCGCTCCACCGTTTCGGAGCCTGTTACGCGCAGGCTCATCACAAGTTTTTCCGCGTCTGCAAGCACCTTGCCGTCTGCGAGCACATTGCCCTCACCCGCGAACGTGTACACCTTCAGCGGCATGAATTTTGCCGCGCGTACTTCATAGGGGTCTGCGTGCCCGCCGAGAATCGCCGCCGCGCTGAAGCAATGCGACAAATGCGAAATCAGCCGCCACGCCGCGTCCGCGCAGCTTTGCGATGCCGTGAGCGACAATTTACATTTGTCGATGATGCCCGTCGTCTGCCATTCAAAAACCAAGCTCTGCACCGCTGTTTCGGGCAATATACCGCCCGGTAAAATCAACGCGGTTGCCTGTGCTTCTCCGCAATGCGGCTCGAGTTTACTTAAACAGCTTTCCGCCTCCGTCTCATTCGAGACAAGACACAGCAGCGTCGACTTTCCGCCGCCCAGCTCTGCGCCGTTCACGCACCACTTGAGCATCTGTCCGTCAAACACTTTTTCAAAATAACGCATACCTTTTCCTCCCCGTTACAATGACCCGCTATTTTGTGAATAAAACAAAAAGACTCCACATTTCTGCAAAGTCTTTCATGGTCGAGGTGAGAGGATTTGAACCTCCGGCTTCTACGTCCCGAACGTAGCGCTCTACCAAGCTGAGCCACACCTCGATATAAGCCTTGAATACTCAAGGCCATTTTGGCAGCGGTACCAGGATTTGAACCCAGACAAACAGAGTCAGAGTCTGCTGTGCTACCATTACACAATACCGCTATCTGTTTCGCTGTCTTTCTTTCGTTTCGTTTGTTTCCGTCGGACAACGTAGTCTATTATAGCAGATATCCGGGAAAAGTCAACCTTTTTTTCAAAAAAACTTTAAAAATTTGAAATTTATTTTTCGAGCGAGAATTAAAACGCGCAAAAAAGCGCGGAATTATGCGGTTTTTTTTGCCTTTTCAGCCGTTTACGGGCTCTGCCAAAAAACACGCGCCGAATGCCTTCGGCATACGCTTTGCGGCATTTTCCGCCAAGCTTTTTTCAGAAAAAATTCCAAAAACCGCGGAGCCGCTGCCGGTCATCAACGCATTTAACGCCCCGTTTTCGCACAGATATTTTTTTATCTCCTGCACAACGGAGATTTGCAGCGCGTCGTCAAACCGATTTCCGAGCGCGTTTGCAATTTCCTCAATCGAGCGATGCTCTACCGCGCACACCATACCCGGTGTGTAGCGCATGCCGCCGCCCGGCACGTTATCGCACGCACGGTACGCTTCCGGCGTGCTCACGCCCACGTCCGGCTTCACAACGACAAGGTAACACTTCGGCATCTCTGCCAGCGGCAGCAACTGCTCGCCAATGCCAAGGCAGCGATATGTGCCGCTTAAAATGCAGAACGGCACATCTGCACCGATGCGCAAACCGAGATACAAAAGCTCTGCCGTATTGAGCGGCTCCTCCCCCGCTTCTGCGCACAGATGATTCAATAATTTCAGCACGGCTGCTGCATCCGCACTGCCGCCGCCCATGCCCGCCTGATCCGGGATATGCTTTTCAATATAAATATCTGCGCCGAACGGCACACCGGTAGCGTCAAAATAATACTGCGCAGCCTTGTATGCCGTGTTGCGCCCGTCGCACGGGATGTGCGGCTTCGAGCACTTGAGTATAACCTCCCCCGTATCGTTCAGCGTCACGCGCACACGGTCGCAGAGAGACACGGACTGCATCACCATGTCGACCGTGTGGTAGCCGTCCTCGCGCCGCCCGGTAATATCGAGCGATAAGTTAATTTTTGCATACGCATTACATTCGGCTGTGTTCATATTCAGTCCTCCCTCATAGGTCAAACAGTGAAAACCGCTTGATATTGATGACGTGCTTCGGGCACATTTCGTGGCAGCAGAAGCAATGGATGCACTTGCTGTACTCGATGTGCGCCTTGTGCTCCCGCACCGTTATGGTGTGCTGCGGGCAGCTTTCCGCGCACTTGCCGCAGCCCACGCACTGTGCCGTGTTGATCTTCGGGTACGGCGTTAAAATTCTCTTTGCAAGCGGCTGCATGAACTTCGGAACGCGTGTCGTAAAATCGATGCTGCTGGAGCGCGCACGCTTAAAATCGTGTACGACAATATTCTCAAAATCGTCACCAAGCACTTCGATCTCCGAAAGCTTTCCCGCACAAAGTCCGCGCTCCTGTGCGTTTTTGAGCACCAAAATTTCTTCGGGCTTCATATCGATGAGCTTCGCGCCGACCATATCCGCTTCGTAGGGACTTTCAGACCCCACAAGTGCGCCGACAAAGCGTTTTTGGCCGCCCGTAGGTCCATCGCCCTCCATGGCATCTATCGCATCTATAATCGAGAAATCCGGGTGCACATATTCGCACAAATCGACGAGCATTTCCGCAAACGGCTCTTTTTCCGGGTAACGGCTGTGCAGCTCCGGCTTTAATAGCCCCGGCACCACACCGAAGAGATTCTTCACCGCGCCGGAATAACCCATCATGCCATGGGTCTTTAACTTCGCAATGTCGATGACGAGCGTCTCGCGCGGCCGCGCGAACAGCTCTGTGACGGTCAGCGTATTGCAGCGCTTTCCCTCCGGCAGCTGCACTGCCGTGCTCTTACACGCTGTATATAACGAAAAGCCGTATTTTTCCGCCGCTTCCGTATAGCCGCACGCGCGGAATGTGCCTTTCATGATAGACGTATTGTACGGCCCGCCGCCGCTTTCCGCCACCAGCACGTCCGCGCCCTGCTGCAGCAGGCAAATCGCGACCGCAGCCGTCACATTCGGGTGCGTGATGATGGCCTCTTCCGGCGCAGAGCGCATGACGAGATTCGGCTTCAAAATAACGGTCATATGCGGTTTTATGCGGCCATAAAACGCCGAAGCGGTGAACATTGCATCCACCGCTTCGGTCAGCCGTTCTATGTCATAATCCGCAAGCCGCTTTACATACGCACTCACTTTAACTCCTTCAAAAATGCGCCGATGCGGTTCAGCGCCTCTGCAAGGTGCTTGATGGAATACGCATACGAAATGCGTACAAAGCCCTCGCCGCACGCACCGAATGCCGAGCCCGGCACCACCGCAACGTGTTTATCGTAAATGAGACGCTCACAAAATTCATCGGACGTCATGCCGGTGGACTGAATAGACGGGAACACGTAAAACGCGCCCTCCGGCTCAAAGCAGGTAAGGCCGAGACGGTTGAGCCCATCCACAATCAAACGGCGGCGCATGTCGTACTGGTCGCGCATTTCGGCAATGTCGTCATCACCGTTTTTCAGCGCTTCGATTGCCGCGTACTGTGACATCGTCGGGGCACTCATAATGCCGTACTGGTGCAGCTTCGTCATCGGGGAAATAATCTCCTTCGGACCCGCCGCGTAGCCCATGCGCCAACCCGTCATCGCATATGTCTTCGAGAAGCCGTTGATGACGATGGTGCGCTCCTTCATGCCCGGCAGCGACGCAATGGAGACGTGCGGCTCGCCGCCGTAAGTCAGCTCACTGTAAATCTCATCGGAAAGCACGATGAGGTCATGGCGAATGATCACTTCACTCAGCGCTTTCAAATGCTCGCGGCGCATCACGGCACCCGTGGGGTTATTCGGATACGGGAAAATAAGCACCTTCGTCTTGTCCGTAATGGCGTTTTCAAGTTCTTCGGGCGTCAAGCGGAATTCGTTTTCCGCTTTCGTTGCGATGGAAACCGGCACGCCGCCCGCCATACGGGTCAGCGGGTCGTAGCACACAAAGCACGGCTCCGGGATAATAACCTCATCGCCCTCGCCCACAAGGCAGCGCAGCGCCATATCGATAGCCTCGCTGCCGCCAACTGTGACAAGAATATCGGTTGCTGCGGTGTATTCCAGGTCATATTTGCGCTTTAAAAAGCGGCAGATCTCCTCGCGCAGCGCCATCAGGCCGCGGTTCGGGGTGTAGCGCGTTCTGCCCTTTTCCAGCGTCGTGATACCCTCCTCGCGGATATGCCACGGGGTGAAAAAATCCGGCTCGCCGATGGAAAGGGAGATCACGTCCTCCATTTCGTTTGCAATGTCAAAAAAGCGGCGGATACCGGAGGGCTTAATCACGCGCGCACGGTCGTTCAGGTATTTGCTGTAATCAATCACAAAGGTTGCTTCCTCTCTCGTCAATCTCATCGTAGTCGGTGACAAAGTCCACGCCGCCGTCCTTATATTTCGTCAGAATAAAGTGCGTGGCAGTGGAAAGCACACCGTCGATCGGCGCGAGGCGCTTTGCAACGAACATCGCGATCTCAGACATGGTATTCGCCGTAACGGTTACGGCAAGGTCAAAACCGCCGGACATCAGGCAGACGCTTTCCACTTCGGGGAAGGCCTTTACGCGTGCGGCAAGCTCATCAAAGCCGGAGTCCTTCTTCGGCGTAACGCGCAGTTCAATGAGTGCACTTGCGCGGTGCACATCTGTACGCTCCCAGTTGATGAGCGTGCGGTAGCCCTTGATGACGCCGTCTTTTTCAAACTTATGAATGGCGGCCGCCACTTCGGCTTCGGTCATATCCAGCATAACGGCAAGCTCCTGCACGGTCAGCTTAGCATCATCCTGCAAGAGCTTTAAAAGCTTTTCCATTTTCTTATCCATGGTGTTTTATCCCTTCTGTTTTTATTTTGCAGGCCTGCTGTACCTTTTGCAGCAGGCAGTGTAATCTGTTTTATTCGATCGGCACCTGCACCGGCTTGCGCTCTACAAACACGGTGTACTCCTTGTAGCCGATGTCGCTCAAAAGCTCCATGGCTTCCTCTACGCCGCTTGCAATGTTCTCCGTGCGGTGTGCATCCGCGCCGATGGTGACAAGCTTACCGCCAAGCTCCTTATAGCGCGAATAGACTTCGCGGTCGGGCAGCTTCGGCGCATCCGTGCGCAAAATACGGGAGGTGTTGAACTCCAGCGCGATGTCCGACTTGATGAGCGCTTTTAAAACCGCGTCCAGTTCGTCCTGATACGGCTTGTAGCTGGGCGTTTCCCCCGCCTTACACATGTAGCGCAGCGGGTAGGTGATGTGCGCCAGTGTATCGAACTTGCCCCACTCCACCATTTCAAGGCTCTCCGCAAAGTAGGCGTGCAAGGCGTTGCTGATCTCCTGCTCGGTGGGATTATGCTCGCCGATGTGGTAAAAATCGTCGTGATCGCGAATGTTGTGCAGCGAACCGATTACCACGTCGTAGTCGCGCCCCGTAAGCGCATCGTATGCTGCGTTTAGGTCCTGCAGAGGCTGGCCGAGCTCAATGCCGCGCAAAAGCTTCAAATTCGGGAAACGTTCCTGATTTTGCAACAGCTCCGCATAGGACTGACGTACGACATCGTAATACCGTCCGCCGGGAATGTGCGGCACGTTCATGTACTGGTTGCACTCGCAGTGGTCGGTCACGGCGTAGTAAACCAGACCCATTTCGATGGCGTTCATGCACATATCGCGCATGTTGCGGGTGCCATCGAACGAGCAGTTGGAATGGCTGTGACAATCGGATATATTTTTGTAACGCAAAAGATCATCCCCTTAAAGCACTTCGACCTGTATGCTCAAAACAATATACAAATTGATTTTAACACAATAAAAATCATTTTGGAATACCCAAAGCACAAGTTTTGCAACTTTTCGTCTAAAACCGCATTGTAAAGCGATGTGAAAGTTTCTTCCGATTTCCCCACACCGTATCTTTTTGATTTTTACACCACTATTTCCTGCAAAACACCTTTTAAACCTTGACAGCGTCCCACATTTGATAGATAATAAAGAAATAGAAAACCACAGCAAAGCGCTTTTATGTTTTGCAGGAAAGGGTAGGGTCATTTTATGAAAGCAGTCATCACCGTAATCGGAAAAGATATGGTCGGCATTCTCGCGAAAGTCTCCACCGTATGCGCAGAAAAAGGCATCAATGTCATTGAAGTCACACAGTCCATCTTGCAGGATATGTTCGCCATGATCATGATCGTAGACATCAGTGCTGCGACCGTGCCGATCAGCGAGCTCTCCGATGAATTCGATACGCTTGGCGAAAAGCTCGGCCTGAAGATCCATGTTATGCACGAGGACGTTTTCAACTCCATGCACAGAATCTAAATCTATTACCGAAAGGCCGGGAATGAAACTATGATCGATACACATGATATTCTGGAAACCATAAATATGATCGATAACGAGAACCTCGATGTGCGCACCATCACGATGGGCATTTCGCTTCTCGACTGCATCGATTCCGATATTGATAAGGCCTGCACGAAGGTCTACGACAAAATTTGCAGCTATGCCGAAAACCTCGTCAAGACCGGCGAGGACATCAGCCGCGAGTACGGCATTCCGATTGTGAATAAGCGCATCGCCGTCACGCCCATCGCCATGCTGGCGGGCGCAAACCCCGGTGCAAGCCCCGTGCGCTTTGCAAAGGCACTGGACCGCGCCGCAAAGACCGTCGGCGTCAACTTCATCGGCGGCTATTCCGCACTCGTGCATAAGGGCTTTGCCCCCGGCGATTACGCTTTGATTGAAAGCATCCCGGAAGCACTTGCGGAAACGGAATTCGTTTGCTCCTCCGTCAATATCGGCTCTACAAAGGCCGGCATCAACATGGATGCCGTAAAGAAAATGGGTCACATCGTCAAGGAAGCCGCCGTCCGCACCGCGGACCGCGACTGCATCGGTGCGGCAAAGCTCGTCGTGTTCTGCAACGCACCGGAGGACAACCCCTTCATGGCGGGCGCTTTCCACGGCGCCGGCGAGCCGGACTGCGTCATCAACGTGGGCGTTTCCGGCCCGGGCGTTGTGCGCGCAGCCATCAAGAAGGCAAAAGATACCGATAATATCACTGAGATCGCGGACATCATCAAAAAGACGGCATTCAAGATCACGCGCATGGGTCAGCTCGTCGCGCAGGAGGCTTCCCGCCGTCTGTGCGTGCCGTTCGGTATTGTCGACCTCTCCCTTGCCCCCACACCGGCGATCGGCGACAGCGTAGCGGATATCCTTGAGGGCATGGGCCTTGCGCAGTGCGGCGCACACGGTACTACAGCTGCACTGGCACTGCTCAACGATGCTGTGAAAAAGGGCGGCGTCATGGCGTCCTCACACGTTGGCGGCCTTTCCGGCGCGTTCATCCCGGTCAGTGAAGACGCCGGCATGATCGCCGCAGCAAAGAGCGGCGCGCTTTCCATCACAAAGCTTGAAGCCATGACGGCGGTCTGCTCCGTCGGCCTCGATATGATCTGCGTTCCGGGCGACATCACCCCGGAGATCATTTCCGGCATCATCGCGGACGAAGCTGCCATCGGCATGGTCAATTCCAAAACGACCGCCGTGCGCCTCATTCCGGCCATCGGCAAGAAGGTCGGCGAAGAACTGAACTTCGGCGGCCTGCTCGGCTGCGGCCCTGTTATGGAAGTCAATACGAATTCCCCGGCCGTGTTCGTCAACCGCGGCGGCCGTATCCCCGCCCCGCTGCAGAGCCTTAAAAACTAAAAAACATAAAATTCAGTTTTTCGTTCATACTATCCTCGGTGAGCAAAGCGTTTTGCCTTTGTTCTCCGAGGATTTTTTATCGCCTGCATTCGATTTTCGCCATCGGTCGGGTGCAGGCAAATGCAAAAAGGAGCAGAGTATATGCTGGACGTCATCGCTTTGATTTTGATGGTGATCGGCGGCATCAACTGGGGCCTCATCGGCATTTTCCAGTTTGATCTCGTCGCATGGCTTTTCGGCGGACAGGGCGCCGTTTTGAGCCGCATCATCTACACACTCGTCGGCATCGCCGCCGTATGGTGCATTTCCCTCCTGTTCAGGGACAATGACCTCATTGAAAAGTAAATGCACCGCAAAAAGCCGAGACACTTCGTTTTGAAGCGCCTCGGCTTTTATTGTTATATACGTCGGTTAAAAGTTCTGTCTGAAATACGCACATGCGCCGAGCAGGCCGGCGTTATTGCCGAGTGCAGCAGCCTCCACCTCCAGGTCTTTTGCGAACTGCTCCATCGCGCCGTTCAAGATCTTTTCGCGAAGCGGGCGGATAAAATGTTCGTCTTCCCTTGAAATACCACCGCCGATGAGCACCATTTCCGGGTTGAAAATGTGCACAAGACCGATGATTCCAAATGCGATGCTGTCAATCCAGCTGTTCACCGCCGCGCTGACGTCTGCGTCATCGAGGTGGTCAAAAATCACTTTGCCGTTGACGTCTTCTGCCGGTACGCCCAGCTTTTCGAGCAATGCAACATTCTCCGTAAAACGGCGCACAAGCGCGCCCGTAGAACCGTAGCGCTCAAAACAGCCGCGGTTGCCGCACGGGCACTCCACACCGTCAAAATTGATGATATAGTGCCCGATTTCGCCACCGATGCCGCGTCTGCCCTGAATGAGGCGACCGTTTTCGATGATGCCGCCGCCAATGCCGGTGCCGACCGTAACGACAAGCACGTTTTCCTTGCCCTTTGCGCGACCAAACGTCTGCTCGCCGAGCGCCGCTGCGTTCGCGTCGTTGATGACGGTTACAGGCAGATGAAACCGGTCTTCCAGAATTTTCTTCACCGGGCTGCCGAGCCAGTCGCCGAGCTGTGCACCCACGCCAATAACCGTGCCGGAGTTCACATCAATCTGCCCCGTTGCCGAAACGCCGATGCCCTCGATTTTCACGGGGCTTTTTTCGAGAACTTCTCCCGCAAGGTTCGCAACCGTCGTCATAATCGACGTTTTGTAGCCGTCAAAGCTGACGCTGCGCGTTTCGGAAAGCAGAACTTTGCCGTTTTCGTCCACAACGCCGATCTTCACAGCCGTGCCGCCGATATCAATGCCTAAAAGCGTACTCATGAAATGGCCTCAACAAATCTGCGGGTGATGTCACGCGGGCGCGTGATGGCCGTACCGATAACCGCTGCGTGCACCGGGTAAGAGAACACCTTTTGCAGCTGGCCGCGCTCCCAAACACCGCCCTCCGCGATGACCGGCACGTTCAGCTCCGTTGTGATGCGGGAAAGCAGATCGTAGTTCGGGATAGCCGTGCCCTTCGTCTTTGCCGTGTAGCCGCACAGCGTCGTGCCGACAAGGTCAAAGCCGATCTCCGCCGCGTGCTTGCAGTCTTCATAGCAAGAGCAGTCCGCCATGAAGAGCTGATTCGGGTATTTTGCGCGCGCTTCCTTGAACAGCGTGTCAAGATCAAGGCCGTTCGGACGCGGACGGTCTGTTGCGTCCAGCGCGATAATCTCCACGCCGGTTGCCGCCAGTGCATCGATTTCCTTCATCGTCGGCGTGATATATACATCACTGTCGTCGTATACGCTCTTGATGATGCCGATGACCGGCAGGTCAACTTCCTTTTTGATGTCCACAATATCCTCGCAGGTGTTGGCACGAATGCCCACAGCACCGCCCTCTTTTGCGGCAAATGCAAGGTGGCCCATAAAGTGGTAGCCGTAAAGCGGCTCATCCGGCAGCGCTTGGCAAGAGACAATTACGCCGCGGTGGATCTGGTTTAAAATTTCCTGATTTGTCATAAAAACGCATCCTTTCGTTTTTGAAAACATCCTGTATCTCTATCTTAGTACGCTTTGTACGTTGCCTTGAGCCCAATTTCAAACATACGGCTCCACGGCAGGAAAATATCTTCCACGGTTACTTTGTCCGCAACGGACGTCATTTCCGTCTTTACGAACTTGCGCAGCTCCTCCAAAACGGCGTTGGCCGCCTTGCCGCGCTGCTCTTCGCACCAGAAGTACGTCATGCCCCACTGCGGCAGAATGTGCTCCGTCACGTAGCTGCGCACGACCGCACCGTAGCCGAAATCCTCGATAAAACGCTCCACAAGGAAGTTCTGCTTCGCTTCGGTATTATTCTGGTACATATTGTTCACAATCATCGCGAGCACCGTGCCCATGGAGTTTGCAGAGGTGTTCCAGCCTGCATAACCTGCAAGCTTCATCAAAATACCTTGCTTATTGAGCACGCGCAGAAGCTGCAATTCGCCGCCGTTCGTGTAGGCATTGTCGAGGATCGCCGTCGGAATGCCGCGCTTCAAGCAATCGTTCACAAAGTACAGAAACTCTGCCATATTGCGCTCCACATCATAGTTGATGTTGTTCGCCGGCTGATTTGCGGCTTCTTCCATCTCGTTTGCCGGAGCGGTGATGCCCATCACAACGTCGGCGTCGGAGAGCGACGGCACAGCGATGCAGCCCGCCGCCATGACGTGGTACTTTACGGTCTCATGGAGACTTCTGTCCTCGTAGTTCGGGATCAGCTGCGGCGCCAGCGTGGACGCATACTTGAGGTATACGCGTGGGGTGTTATTCTCGAGCGCGTTGATGGCGCGGGAGACGAGCACCATGCCGAGCTCATCGGCGCCCGGGTACAAGATTACACGGTCATTGAGCACCTTCTCGTCGATCTTCGCGCGCACGGTCTTCTGGTCCATTGCGGTGTAGCCGTACTTTGCGGAATCGTCCTGCGGGATGATGAGAAAATCAATCGTGCCGTCCTCCACAAGGTCGAGCGTGCGGATATTGAAGCTGCCGTTAAATGCGCGGCGGTCAAGATAGTCTTTAAGCGCCGCGGGGTCTACCTTGGCTTTCAACTCAGAAAGCTCATCCGCGTCACCCATGCCGAGCTTTTCGAGGTGCGTCAGACGGCCGATATGGTGAATCTCTTTGCCGTAAAGCTCATAGTAATCCGGTTCCTCATCGTCGGAGGAATACTTCGGGCAGCGCATGATGCACTGGAACGCGTACAGCTTTACCTGCGGGTTCTTTTCGCGCAGTTCTTTTAAAAGCATCAGACGCTCCAAAACCGTCTCCTCGGAAAGATGGTGCAAGCGCGAGGGAATCAGGCCGCCGTACAGCAGCGTATCGATGGAAATGACCGCCGCGTCTGCCTTTTCGATATTTGCGAGCAGGAAATCGCGGATGAATTCATAAGACGCCGGGGTCTTCTTCTGGCCGAGATGCTCCGGGCGAATGATCGTATACTTTTCGCCGTTGAAAATTTTGGACGGGAAATCAAAGTTGCAGGGGCGCTCGTCGAGCGGCAGCAAAATAATATTTTTCATGGTAGTCTCCTTTTATGCGCGGATGATCTTCCACGCACGTGTGTTGATGTTCTCCAGCTTCACGTCCGCACCGCCGCCGATGTACAGGCCGCAGTCCTCCGGCACTTCAAAATCGACCCTGCCGGGTGCGAAGTCAAACACATTGCCCTTGAGCGGCAGGTTCTTAGACGGCTTACGGGTGAAGTCAATGTTTCTGAGTTCCACTTCGCGGATGTTGCCGTCCACGCCGTAAATGCCCATGGCGTTCTCGCCCATGCAGGTCACGCCGTCAATGTGCACGTTGCGGATGGCGCAGTCGGTCTCGCGGTGTGGGTCCTGCTCTGCCGGGATATGGTAATCGTGCTTTACAGCCATCATGAAGATCGGCTCGCCGTTACCCCACCAGTTGCCGGCGCGTACACGCGTGTCAACAATCATGTTGCTGATGCGCACATTCTCCACAAGTGCGGACGTATCGTTGCACATGAAGCAGATGCCGCGATTGCTCTCCTTGATGATACAGTTCGTGATGATCACGTTGCGGATATGGCTGTAACTGTAGCCGATGACAATTGCCTTCGAGCAGGAACGCAGCACGCAGTTCGTGATGACGATGTCCTCGCACGGTTTTGCCCAATCCGTAATGCCGGAAAGCGCAATGCAATCGTCGCCGCTCGAAATATGGCAATCGGCAATAATAACACCTTTACAGCTCGCAATATGGATGCCGTCGTCGTTCGGCACGTTGGGGCTGGTGTCAATCGTAAGGCCAAGCAGCTTTACATTCTCGCACGCGTTGAAGCTGAATGTCCAGCACGGCGCGTCGATAACCTTAATGCCGCGCACAGTAACATTCTTCGCATTGTGGAAGAAGATGCACTGGCTCGGGCGCGTGCCGATGGGGTATGTGCATTCGGCTTCCTGCTCCTTTGTGAACGGAACACGGCTGCTCGGTACGTTCATCACGCTTGTATCATAAAACGATGTGCCGGAAAGGTCAATGGCGCCGCTGCCGTCGATGGTCACATTGTCGTGGTCGCGGTTGATAAGCAGGGCACGCAGCACCCCCATTTCATTGTGGATAAAATCCTGTGCAGGGTAGTCGTCGATATTCGTGGAGCCCTTTAAAACAGCGCCCGGCTCCAAATGCAACGATGCACCATTCAGATGGATTGTACCGGTAATGAACACGCCGCCGGGAACGAGCACGGTCTCGCCCGTCTCCCCTGCGCGGTCCACAGCCGCCTGAATGGCTTTTGTGTTGACGGTCTTGCCGTCAGCCACCGCACCGAAATCTCTGATATTTAACATTATCTCTTTCCCCAATTCTTTTTAGAGCTCATATTTTCTGCACCGATATATTCGGTGTAACAGACATCTTAAATCAATTTCAAGTTTAAAGAGTAAGAATAATGAAGCAAGGGCGCAGGACCTTTTGCGTCCTGCGCCCTGCATTCAGATCATTATTCAGGTTTCAGAAGAGCAATTAGCCTTCCGTGGTGCCCTTTGCGATCTCGAGTACGTCCGGGTTAGCATCCAGATAAGCCTTGAACTGGGTTCTGTACTCTTCCATGTACTTATCGAGGCCAGCAGCCTTCAGCTTCTCGATAGCAGCATCGATGTTGTCCTCATAGGAAACCATACCGACCTTAATCGGGTAGATGGAGGAGATGATCTCGGTCTGGAGGTTCGTCAGCTCACTGGTAACGTTAGAGGAATCAAAGATGAAACCTGCTGCCGGGGAAATGACGTAGTTATCAGATTTGTAGGTCATGTAATCGACCTGCTCGTCCGGCGTATCGGTAGCATAAGCCATGTACGGCAGGTAGCCGGTCATCCAGGTATCCATGCTGTACAGAGGGTTGCCGTCGTCGCCCTTGACCTGCTCAATTCTGTGGTCGCCGGTCTTGGTATAGTGCGTGCCCTCAATGCCATAGTGGAAGAGGTCATGGTTCTCTTCGGAAGCATACAGCCAGTTGAGGAACTTGAGGCCGGATTCCGGATCCTCAGAAGTGGAAGAAATCGCATTCAGGTTCTGCACATAGGTGTAGATCATGTCCGGGACGTCATCGCCAAAAGCTTCAACCCACTTGACTTCTGCGCCTTCAACACCGTTCTTCTGCATCGTAACACCCGTGTACGGGTCGAATGTCTGGGACGGAAGCATTGCGCCGTAATTTGCATCGTCGTACTGCTTCTGGTGGTCGCGGTTCAAGATATCCGGGTCGATGAGACCGGCCTGATACATCTCGTAGTAGGTGTTTGCGTCCTTCTTGAATTCTTCGGACTCATAGAAGGAATCAACCGTGCCGTCCTGACGGATGAGGCAGATGCCGAGGGAGTTCTCAACATAGAACGGATAGGTATCATAGCTTCTGTGGAGCCAGTGCGCCGTATCCTGAACCTGATGGAACCAAGAATAAGCCTTCATACCGGTCTCGTTGAGGATCTCGTCCTGAGACTTCTTCATGAGGTCGATGATGCCTTCCGTCGTGTCCGGGAACTCGTCGTAGCCGACCTTCTCAGCGATGTCGGAACGGTAGTCCATGTAGGACATCGTGTTGTCGAAGGATCTCCAGTAGCACGGTACTGCGTATTCTTCGCCCTTGTAGAGGGTGCCCAGCCACTCGGTCTCAGAGAACTTGTTGTAGAGGTCCGGGTAGTTCTGGATGGAATCGTGGATGGAGGAGATAGCGCCCATACCTGCGATAGCGGAAAGGTTCTTAACGTCCTGCATAACATGCAGCAGCTCGAACTCTTCACCGGTCGTCAGCATGAGGTTCAGCTTCTCAGCATAAGCATCCCACGGGATTCTTGTGACGGAAACCTCAATGTTTACGCCGTCTTCCTTCAGTTTCTCGTTGACAGCAGCCATACCGGTCTCATAGTCCGGGCAAAGTGTGCCCGGCTGTACAATACGCATCGGGTGAATGGTGCCGTCGTCCTCTGTTGCCGAAGATTCGTCAGATGTGGAAGCATCGGACGAAGTAGAAGCCTCAGAGGAAGCAGAAGATGTGCTGTCAGCACTGGAAGTGTCGTTGTTGCCGGAGCAACCTGCAAAAGCCGTAACGACCATTGCAGCTGCCAGAGCCATTGCCAGCAGTTTCTTCGTTGTCTTCATTTCTTACTTCAACTCCTTGAAAATTGATATATGTGTAACCGTCTTCCACGGTAAACACCGAATTAAAATGTTTGCGGGCGATTAACCCTTAACAGCGCCGACGACCATGCCCTTAACAAAGTACTTTTGCAAGAACGGATACAGAATGATGATCGGGCCCATGGTGATAACGGAGGTCGCCATCTTAAAGCTTTCCTTCGGCGGGTTTACGTTGACCGCAGCGCCGGCAGAGAGCTTGCTCAGTGCAGTGATCTGAGACTGAATCTTGAAGAGGAGCATCTGCAAAGAGTAGTACTTCTCATCATTCACGAGCATAACTGCGTTGAAGTAGTTGTTCCAGTAACCGATGGCATAGAACAGAGCAATCGTAGCCAGAACCGGCATGCAAAGCGGGAAGTAAATGCCGAATGCAATCTTCACTTCGCCCGCGCCGTCAATCTTTGCGGATTCGTTCAGCTCGGCCGGGATACCGCGCACAAAGTTGCGCACAAGGAACATATTAAAGGGATTGAACAACAGGCTCGGTACGATGAGTGCCCAAATGTTATCGTAGCAGTTCAATGCTTTACACATCATGTACCACGGAACAAGGCCCGCAGAGAAAACCATGGTGATGTAGAAGTAAAGGGACAGACCGTCTCTGTAACGGCAGGAACGGTTTGCAAGGGTGTAGCCTGCGCCGAATGTGATGAACGACGCAACGACGGTACCGACAACCGTTGCAATCGTCGTTACAAGATAGGACTGCGGAACGGATGAGGACGGCAGGAAGAGCATTTTATATGCCGCAGCCGACCATTCGCTCGGCCAGAAAGAGTAACCGTTGATCGTAATCGATTTCTCACTGCTGAAAGAAACAATGATAACGAGAACAAACGGCAGGACGCATATCAGTGCGAACAGAGCAACGACGAGATAAATGACGAATGTACCGACGTTCTCCCCCGTGCTGTGCTTGATTTTGTTGTTGGTGTTAGACGGCTTTGTCGCCGCCGCAACCGTGCTGTTCATGAGCTTGTCTCCTTTCCCTGTATCAGAACAGTGCGCCATCCGGGAACTTTCTTCTGACGATCCAGTTTGCTGTGAAGACCAGAATGAAGCCGACGATGGACTGATAGAGACCGATAGCCATGGAAAGGCTCGGATCACCTGTGTTCTTAAATGTACGGTAAACGTATGTATCAATAACTTCTGCAATCGGCATCAACGAGCTGTTGTCGCGGATGATCGCATACAGCATACCGAAGTCGCCGTAGAAGATGCGGCCGACAGACATCAGGGTCATGATGCAGATGGTCGGCGCAAGCAGCGGGATCGTGATGTAAATGATACGCTTAAAGCGCGTAGCGCCGTCGATATAAGCTGCTTCGTAAAGGCCTTCGTCAATGCCGGTGATCGCTGCGAGGTAAACGATCGTGTTGTAGCCCGTGTTCTTCCAAATATTGAGAATCAGAAGAATCGGGTACCAGTAGCCGGGGGTGGAATAATAATTGATGCGCGTACCCATCAGATTGTTGAGCAGGCCCGTCTCTGTACCAAGGATACCCTGCAGCATGTAACTGACGATAACCCAGGAAATAAAGTACGGGAAAAGCATCATGGACTGAGAAACCTTAAGGAACTTCTTCGCCTTGACCTCATTGAGGACGATTGCCAAAACAACGGAGCAAACCGTACCAACGATGAGGAACAGGATGTTGATGACGAGCGTGTTGCGTGTAACGGTCCACGCCCAACTGGACTTGAAGAAGTATTCAAAGTTTTTCAGACCGACAAACGGGCTAAAAACACCCGTCTTGTAGTTGAACTTCTCAAATGCAATTACGATGTACGGCAGTGTCAAATAAGAAAAGATGAAAGTGTAAACGACCGCGGGCAGCGCAAGCAGGTACAAAAACTTGTTTGTCCACAGCTCTTTAAAAGGATTCACTCTCTTCTTGCTGACATCAACCAAAGCTGACGCCTTACTCATGTTTGCGATCATCCTCTCCGAATAATGTGTCTCTTCATATAATAAGGAAGAGTTTTGTTCACCTCTGCACAGCCGCATATATAAAGTAAAGCTCATTTGCTTTATATATTGACTCTGCAAATGCGAACCCGGAATATCGCTATTCCTGTTGAAAACAAAGTGCCGACAAAACTTGGTGTTTGCCAAAGCGTGTCGTTTTGCAATCACAGCGCACCGGGCGTCCTCCCTCATGGGTCTTCCCGGAACCTCTGCCCCGTGCAGAGATACCGTTTTTGCAAACCGCTTGTTTGTTTTCGATGAACAAACTTTAACACGCTGTGAACGATTTGTAAAGTATTCTTTTTGCGATAAACTCCAAAATTTCAAAACAACTTTGCATTTTGGCAGTTTCAAGGCACTTCACAAATTTCGCTTTTCTCCATTTTTTGAGAATCGAATCACTTTTTTCGGCTTTTCGTGATATGAAACTACGGTTTTTTACGATTTGAATCAATAATCTGATTTTTCGCTTGCGTTTAGTGCCGAAATCCGTTATCATAGAGTTATACGAAATCTAAATCGTGTTTTTCGTTCTCTTTTTGTATTTGGAGTGTTGTATTTTGTTTAAAAAAGTAAAAACCCGGCTGTTCAACCGGTACCTTTTCAGTATTTTCTGCGTGGTGGCCATAGCCGTTATACTCGTCACGCTTTTAATTTTCACCATCTACGCAAATCTGCAGGTCAGCTCTGCGCGCACCTATTCTGTGCATCAGTTGGAGCAGGTCTGTCAAATGACGGACATGCTCTACAGCCAAATGCATTCCGTTAATAATCAAATTTTGCAGAACAGCAATACGAACCGCTGCCTCTCCTCCAATACCTTCAACCGCCTCATCGAAGCCGACGCAGGCATCAAGTTACGCGAGATCCAAACGGCGCAGAGCTATACGCGCTATGTTAGCCTTTATAACTCCGCCTCCAACCGTTTCGTCTCCAGCTCTACGGCAGATTTTCTCACGGATGACGATATTGCATACTATTATCGTAGATTGCCCGATAATCCCGGCGCCGATACCTGCCTTCTGCGCATGATCGGTGCAAACTACGCCACACAGCAGCTCAAGACCCGTTATGTCTATTCCTTCGTCTTCCGCGTACAGCTACGCAAAGGCGGCTCGCCCGACCTCATCATCGTAGACGTGGACGAGGATTATTTCAACGACTCCATATCGAACCTGCGCACCTCAAACGGCTTTCAGCAGGTCCTGCTTTTGAACCGTTACGGCGAGGTTTTCTCCACCAATATCGCTGAAGGTGATTCAGAAACCTTTACGCATGCAAAACCCGACAATACTGTTGTCTCCGTGGAGGATTTCCCGGAGCTGACCGACAATTCCGGCTCCTTCTCCTACACCTGCGCTGACCATACCGAAGCGCTCGTCACCTACGCCAAGGCGTCTTCCTCCGGCTTTACGATCTTCAATATTGTGCCGTACTCGAATATTTACAGCGGTCTCCCCCAGCTCGCCATCATCACGTTACTCGCCGGCATTCTTGTGCTCTGCGTCGGCATGTTCATCTCGTTCCGTACCAGTGCAAAGCTCTCCGCACCAATCGAAGTGCTCTACAGCAACTACGTCAAAAAGCCGTCGAACGACCATGCCGGCGATGAGCTCGACCAGCTCAGCAAGGCCTTTTCCGATATGTACATGAAAACCGATAAACTGGAGCAAGGCCTCATCTCCTCTTATTCCGATTCCAAAAAGCGCAACATTCAGCGACTTATGCACGGCGAGTATGGACAGATTCCGAATTACATCGAAGTATACCAAAGCTACGGCATCGACCTCACCGCGCCGTATTACACCATCGTCATTATCAGTGCAGCCTCCAAAGAGTTGCGCTTCGGCCCGGATGACCCAAACTATTTCATTTACAGCTACGCTCTCGAAAACCTCGCCACCGAAGTTTTGGGGCAGTTCGGCAGTGTCGTACCGTACCGCAATTCGCACAACTTTCTCGTGATGTTGCTCCCCCTGCAAAAGAACGCCTACCCGGAAAAGCTTGTGCCAGAGCTTGAGCGCGTGTGCGAGGTCATGCAGCGCGAGTTTGCCATGAACAACACCATCTGCATCGGCACCATCGTGGAGACAGCCGTCAATATCAACCTCTGCTATGAGGCGACGAACATCGCACTGGAATATTCCGCCATCCGTAATCAGGGCAAAATTTTCTTCGCCTATGAGACCGGCCAGAATATCAATCTCAACTCATACCACAACAAGCTCCACATGAAGCTTGCCGAGCACATCCGCGCAAATGACCTCGATGCCTGCTCGCGTGAGTTCGATCTCGCGCTTTCCTACATGTCAAACGTCAGCTTTAATACAGCCGTTGCGTATTTCAATCACGTCATGATGTCGCTGCTCGACGATTTCTCCACCACTTTCACGGATGACGACACCGCTTATCCCATCTTGATGGATAAACTGAATAAAATTGACCGTCAGCTACCGAATGTCTATATGCTGCGCAAGCGCTGCATGGAGTTCATCACCATTTTGGCGCATCATCAAAGCATCAACCGCAAATACGGCAACGAGCTTGCCGCCGATGCCGCAAAGGAATACATCGACAAAAACTACGCAAATCCGGATCTTTCCCTGAAAATGCTCGCCGGCATGGCAGGCCTTTCCTCCGCCTACTTCGGCAAAATTTTCGCCACGCAGATCGGCTATTCATTCAGTGATTACCTCAGCAACACCCGCATGAAAAAGGCCGAGCAGCTTCTGCGTGAGACTAAGCTGCCCATCAACCAAATCAGCGAAGCCATCGGCATTGTGAACACGAACTACTTCTATTCTATCTTCAAGAAAAAGTACGGCATGACACCGCTTGCCTACCGTCGCACGCGTTCCGGCGAAGCGGAAGATACAAAATCCGAAGAACAGGACGAAACCACAGAGTAATTCACCCGGTTTTACGGACCGTTCACGAATTGTTAGCAGGTAATTTTCATAATTTTTCGGAAAATGAATTGATTTTTTGTGCATTTACGCTTATAATGTGTATAGAACATTGAAAGGCGGCGAGCAAATGCGCATCCGTAAAAAACCACTTGGAGACAAAAACTTAGTCGGCGCACGTATTGAGAGCATTCGCCGCAATCGTGGCATGAAACAGAAAGAGCTGCTCGCGCAGCTGCAGGTGCGCGGTGTTGACATCAACGCCTCTGCCCTCTCTAAGTTAGAGGGTCAGCTTCGCACCGTCACGGATATCGAGCTTTTAGCCTTCGCCGAAATTTTAGACGTCGATGTCTTCTGGCTCCTTACCGGCAAATCCCAACAGATCTAAAACCAAAACCGGGTAGCACACCGCACGGCAGCTTACCCGGTTTTTTAGCTTTTTATCGTTTGTTTATTTCTATCCCCTGCACCGTAAAATGCGTCCTATACAAAAACTCCCGGAGAGCACACGGCTTTCCGGGAATTTCATTCTGTAATAGAAACGCTTGCTTAAAAGCAGCTCGGGTCAGATTACTTCTTGCTCTTCTCGCCCTTATGCACAGCCCACATGGTGTACAGCGGAGCCGCAATGCACAGCGAGGAATAGCAACCGACAATCGTGCCGACCATCATCGGCAGTGCAAAGCTCTGTACAGAGCTGATGCCGTAAACCGCCGCAACAATGTAGATGACAAGCAGCGCCATGAAGGTGGTCAGAGATGTCAGAATAGAACGCGTCATTGTCTGATTGAGGCTCTTGTTGACGATAGCCGGCAGTGCATCCGGGTTCTTCGTCGGGGAGAGCTTGCGGTTCTCACGAATACGGTCGTAAATGACGATGGTATCGTTCAGCGAGTAGCCGAGGATTGTCAGGATAACAGCGATGAAAATATCGTTGATCGAGAAACCGAAAATCACAAACGCGAAATACACAAGCAGCACGTCATGCACAAGTGCGATGAGCGCCGTAACGCCGGCGGAAAGACCTCCGATTTTCTTAAAGCGCAGTGCAATGTAAACGAGCAGGATCACGAACGTGATGAGCAAGCAAACAAGGCACTTCTGGAAGAACTTCGCGCCCATGGTCGGGTCAACGGAGCTCGATTCCACCACGTTGAACGTGCGGTCGGCATACGCATCGGATAGGGACTGCGCGATTGCCTGCTGTTCATCGAGCGTCACAGCTTCGTTGCCCGCAAAGGACAGCGTCACTTGGTTCGCGTCCGTGCCGAACGTCTTACTCAATGCAACGGAAACGTCGCGGCCGGTCTCTTCTTTTACGAGGGACGCGATTTCATCCGTATCGACTTCGCCGTCTACGGAATACTTAATCATCGCACCGCCGACGAACTGAATGTCCATCTTCGTGCCACGAATGAAATTGAAAATCAAGCCGATGACCATCAGGCCAATCGAGATGCCGAACAGAATTTTTCTGTTCTTATAGAAATCAAAATCAAACTTTTTCATTACTTATCCGCACCTCCAAACAGCCATTTCTTACGGAGCGGCTTGAAGCCGGAAAGCGATTTGATCATCAGACGAGAGCAGAACACGCCCATGATGAAGTTGCCGATTACGCCGACGAGCAAAGTGTAGCCGAAGGAGTAGATCGCACCGGTCGTGGATTCGCCGAAAATCTTAGAGAGAATGTTAGACGGACCGAACACGCCGATGAGCATGATGGCAACGATCAAAATCGTGATGTTGCCGTCGATGATCGACCAAAGGCTGTTGGAGCAGCCCTTCTGAATGGCGCCGTCCAGCGTTTTGCCGGTGCCGAGTTCTTCCTTAATACGGCTCGCGGTGATAATGTTCGCATCCACGCCCACGCCGATGGAAAGGATAATACCCGCAAGACCCGGCAGAGTCATTGTAAAGCTGTTCACAAACGGGAAGTAGCCGGAAATCGCCGCAAAGGTGATTGCAAGCTGACCCACAAGCGTCAGCACAGCCACAAAGCCCGGAACCTTAAAGATGATGATCATAAAGACCGCGATGAGCGCAAAAGCGATTACGCCGGCCATGACCATAGCATCCAGAGACTTCATGCCGAGCGTCGGGTTCACGGTGCTGAAGTTCGAGGTCTGCAAAGCAAACGGCAGCGCGCCGCCCTGAATCTTTGCGGCAAGCTCGGAAGCCGTAGCTGCCGTAAAGTTACCGGTAATAGAAGCCTTGCCGTCTGTGATAACCGCGTTAACGGTCGGGTAAGAAATCATAATGTCATCCATCCAGATGGAGATTGTCTTGCCCTTCAGGCGTTCGGTCGCTTCCGCAAACTTCTTTGCGCCCTCATCGGAAAGCGTCAGGGAAATCGCATAATCATAGCTGCCGGAGGTGGAATTCTCCTGCATGACCGGCTTTGCCTCCGTTACATCGCTGCCTTCCAGAATGATGTTTTCCGCCGTTGTACCCGTCGGTGTCTGGTAAACCGGGTTGCCCTCGCCGTCTACCGTCTGAGTCTCGTAGGACTTACCTTCGCGGAATGTCAGCAGCGCCGTTGCGGAAATTTCTTCAATCGCCTTCTCCGGGTCAAAGTCCGATTCGCCGCTCTTCCACGGGAAACGAACAATGATCTTGTCGTTGGCTTCGTCGGTGTAAATCTCGTAGTCCGTAATGCTCTTCGAGACCATACGCAGCTCAATGATTGCCTTTGCGGCTTCAAGCTGCTCTGCGGTCGCCTCCACGCCGTCAGCCGGGCTGAAGGTCGCTTCCACGCCGCCGCGGATATCAATACCCCATCTTATATCGCCGGCGCCCTTGATCCATGTGTTCTTCGTGTCACCGTTCTGCGTGTAAACGCCGAAGACCGATGTGTATGTAAGCGCAAGGATCAGAGCCGCGATGATAAAAAACACAGGTTTTTTCACGCGCTTCATCTAATTGTTTCCTCCAATGGATAAAACCGCCGTTTTATCCGTTTACTTTTAAAATGTCCGTCATGTAAAGCAGGGTGGAAAGAACCACCCTGCAAATTTACACCTGACGATTTAAATTATTCCTCAGAAGCGTCCTCGCTCTGGTCTTCGAGCAGAGCACGGATGGAGAGGGAAACTCTCTTCTTGTCGAAATCGATGTCGGTGATCTTCACCTTAACAACGTCGCCAACCTTCAGAACGTCCTGCGGCTTCTCGATTCTTCTGTCCGCGATCTGAGAGATGTGGATGAGACCGTCGATGCCCGGGAGGATCTTAGCAAATGCGCCGAACGTGGTCATGCCGACAACGGTAGCGTCGCAAACCGTGCCAACCGGATACTCGTTCTTGAGGATCTCCCACGGATTGTCTTCCTTCTTCTTGTAGCCAAGGGAGATCTTGCCGTTCTCACGGTCAAGGCTCTTGACATAAACCTGAACGGTGTCGCCGACGGAGACAACTTCGCTCGGGTGCTTGATGCGGTTCCAGGAAAGTTCGGAAATGTGGATCATGCCGTCCACGCCGCCGAGGTCAACAAATGCACCGAAGTTCGTGAGGGACTTAACGGTACCCGTAAACTCCTGACCTTCTTCAACAGACTCCCAGAACTTAGCCTGTGCTGCCTTTCTCTGCTCGCGGAGCACGGAACGGATGGAACCGACCGCACGGCGGCGCTGGCGGTTGACTTCGATGATGCGGAACTGAACGTCCTGACCCTTCAGAGCCTCAAGATCGTCACCGCGGTTTGCAACAGCCTGAGAAGCCGGGATGAAGACGCGAATGCCGTTATACAGAACGATCACGCCGCCCTTAACAACTTCTGTAACCTTGCCGGTGAGGATTTCTTCAGCGTCCATAGCCGCTGCAATGTCTTCCCAGCCCTTGATGGCATCGATGCGCTTCTTGGAGAGCATGATGGTGCCTTCCTGGTCGTTCGTCTTCATGATGAGCAGATCCATCTCGTCGCCGATCTTTACAAGATCTTCCGGCTTCGCGTTCGGATCGTTGCTAAGCTCGTTAGCCGGGATGTAGCCGGCCTGCTTTCTACCGACGTCAACATACACTTCGGTGGGAGAAATGCTTACAACTACACCGTGCACCTTTTCGTCTGTATTTAAGCTCTTGAGTGATTCCTCAAGCATCTCCTCAAAATTAAGCTCATTTGTTTCAATTTTGTCTGTCATGGTAACAAGTACCTCCTTTATTATGCTTGCCGGTGTTGAAGCACCGGCAGTTATGCCGATATTCATTTTGCCCTTTACAGGCAGGGCTGCAAGCTCCGCCGCCGTCTCAATGAGATACGTCTGCGCATACGGTTCACAGACCTCCTTGAGCTTCGCCGTATTCGAGCTGTGACGCCCGCCGATGACGAGCATCAAGTCGCTTTCACGCGCAAGCTCGCGTGCTTCGCGCTGGCGATTTGTTGTAGCCTTACATATTGTATCAAAAACTGAAGCGTTTGTACATACCTTTTTTACGAAATCCAAACATTTTTCCCATTCTTCTACGTTAAAAGTGGTCTGTTCACAAAAAAGAAGGGGCATTTCGGCAAGTTCAGGCTCATTTTTGAATAGATTTTCGAGTTCTTCGCGCGTTTTGAAGGTGCGGTACGGCGTTTTGCAGCAGCCGAGTATGCCCTCCACCTCCGGGTGTTTTGCATCGCCGGCCAGCATCACGCGCCTGCCCTCGCGCTCTCCGTCGGAAACAAGGCGGTGAATCTTCTGCACATACGGGCACGTCGCGTCCTTGTAATCGACACCGAACGCTTTCAGTTTTTCGATGACCTCGGGCGGTACACCGTGCGAGCGGATGACAACCGTCTCCCCCGCTTTCGCGTCCTCGGGCGCATCTATAATACGCACGCCTTTGCGGCCGAGCTCCTCCACAAGCTGCGGGTTATGGATGATCGGCCCGAGCGTGCAGACGGTTTTGTCGTCGTCAAGCAATTTGTAAACGGTCTCCACCGCGCGGTTCACACCAAAGCAGAATCCCGCTGTTTTCGCCACGCGGATCATACTTCCTTCCACCTGTTCTCCATAATATCGAGACCTTCCTCGCGCAGCTTCTGCACCTCGGCAAAAATATTGCGCGAAACACGGCGGTAAATCATACCGGAATCTTCGGTCAGGCCCATGTCCTCAAACCGGATTGGCTTGCCGATGTTGATGACCATTTTCTTAAATACCTTCGGGGGCTTGCCGCCCTCGCCCACGATCGCCACAGGCAAAATCGTACAGTGTGTCTTGTACGCCAGCATTACCATACCCATTTTCGGGTTCAAAAGCTCGCCGGTCTTCGAGCGCGTACCCTCTGGGAACATGCACACGACCTTTTCTTCCTCCAAAAGGTCAATCGCCGTCTGAATGCCCTGTGCCCCGCCCGTGCCGCGGGAGATTGGGAACGCGCCGAGGCTCTTCAAAAATCCGCCGATGAGCTTGTTTTCAAAAAGCTCGGCCTTTGCCATATAGTGTAATTGTCGTTTCGGTATTGCGCAGCCAAGGTAAATCGGATCGCCCATCGTCACGTGGTTAGAGCAAACGAGCAGCTTGCCGGTAAGCGGCATGTTCTCTCTGCCTATAATACGGTACGGGTGCAGAATTTTAAAGAAAAACAGCATCACGTACTTTGCAAGGAAATACCACCAGGAAAGGTGTTCCTTCGGCTTCTTATTTTCAGCCATGCTTCACGCCCGTCCTTTCTTCCACGATCTCCAGTAAGCGTTTCACCGTACCGTTAAAATCCAGCTCGCTGTTGTCAAGCAAAATGCTGTCCTCCGCTGCCTTAGATTGCTTTTCGTCCTGCTTGTCGCGGCGAATAACGTCCGCAAGCGTTTCTTCATAGCTCACGTCCACGCCTTTTTCCTTGAGCTCCTTGTAGCGGCGCTCGGCGCGCACCTCGGGCGAAGCCGTCAGGAAAATCTTCACCTGTGCGTTCGGCAAAATCGTCGTGCCGATGTCCCGGCCGTCCATGATAACGTTGTACTTCTTCGCCATATCCACCTGCGCGGAGAACAGAAACTTACGCACCGCCGGTACGGAAGCACACGCAGAGGCCGCCATAGAGACCTCCGGCGTGCGGATAAGGCCGGATACATCCTCCCCGTTTAAAATGACGTGCTGCACGCCGTCTTCGTATTTCAGATCGACCTGAATATCCCGGAGCTTCGGCTCCACTGCTTCTGCGTCTGCAGGGTCAACTTCACTGCGCAGCAGGTAAAGCCCCACCGTGCGGTACAGCGCGCCCGTGTCCACATAAACAAAGCCGAGCGCCTTTGCAGCCGCTTTCGCCACGCTGCTTTTACCTGCGCCGGCAGGTCCGTCAATCGCTATTGCATACATAATATAACTTCCTTATATATAATGATAGTTTACAGATTTTCGCCCGCCACGTGTCCCGTTGCAAAGGCGATCTGCAGGTTAAAGCCGCCCGTGTACGCGTCCACGTCCAGAATTTCCCCCGCAAAGTACAAGCCCGGAATTAATTTGGACTGCATCGTCTTCGGGTCGACTTCCTTTACGGAAACGCCGCCCGCCGTCACAATCGCGCCGGAAAGCGGTGCAAAGCCGGAAACCTCCACCGTAAAGTGCTTTAAGACATCCAAAAGCACTGCACGCTGCTCGCGCGTGATGGTGTTGCACTTCTCTTCCGGCGGAATACCCGACCGCCGCACGACAACCGGGATCATCTTTTGCGGCAATAATTCATCGAGCGAATTGCTAAAATTACGGTTCTTGTTTTTCTCTAAATCGCGTAAAAGGCGCTGGTCAAGCTGTTCCGGGGTGAGCGCCGGCTTTAAGTCGAGCGTCACTGTGTATCTGCCGGGCGCCATATGACGCATATGCGCGCTCGCACTCAAAATCGTCGGGCCGGAAAGCCCAAAGTGCGTGAACAGCAGCTCACCGAAATCCGTGTAGACCGGCTTCTTTTTCTTTTCATTGTCCGTCACGGTCACGCCGCAGTTGCGCAGAGAAAGCCCCTGCATCGCCGGGCAATCCTCGTCATCAGAGGTCAGCGCCACTAAAGACGGACGCATAGGAATGATGGTGTGCCCCAGCTTTTCTGCCAGCCGCGCGCCGTCGCCGTTCGAGCCCGTGCCGGGATACGAAGCGCCGCCGCACGCCAAAAGCACGCTGGGGGCCTCAAACACATCGTTTTCCGTGCGCACGCCGATGACGCTGCCGTTTTCGGTCAGTACCTCTTTCACATTGCCCTGCCGAATTTCCACGCGGCACTTTTTCAGCTTCTTCCAAAGCGCGTCCGCAATGTCGTGTGCATTGTCCGAGACCGGGAACACGCGGTTGCCGCGCTCCGTTTTCAGCGGCACGCCAAGCCCCTCAAAAAAGTCCATCGTGTCCTGCGGGGTGAAATGGTTCACCGCCCCGTACAAAAACCGGCCGTTGCCGGGCGTGGATTCAATCACCGTGCGCGGCTCGCAGTTGTTCGTTACGTTGCAGCGGCCCTTGCCCGTAATGCGGATCTTCCGCCCAAGCTGTGCGTTCTTTTCTAATAATAAGACGTGCTTGCCGCGCTCCGCCGCCGTGATCGCCGCCATCATGCCCGCAGCGCCGCCGCCGACTACGACTGCATCAAACATTACGTTCCTCGTCGGTCTTGTCTTCGACCTTCTCGTACACGCCGTACTCGTCCCAAATGGTCTCCAGGTTTAAGAGTGTATTCGCCACTTCGTCTTTCTTTTTAATAGCCACCGTCACAATAAGCGCGTTGATAAGCGCCAGCGGGCCCACAAGCGAATCGACAAATGATACCATGTCGCTCTTTGCAAGCAGCACATGCTCCGCATACTTCGTCAGCGGAGAAAGCGTGCTGTCCGTAATGGCCACAACCGTCGCACCGCGGTCGGAAGCATATTTCAGCGCCTTCACTGCTTTTTTGGAGTACCGCGGGAAGCTGATGCCGATAAGCGCGTCTCCCTCGCCGATGTGCACCATCTGTTGTAAAATCTGCGCTTCGCTCGTCGCGCTGATAAGCTGTACGGAATCGAACACCAAGGAGAAGTAGTACGAGAGGAACGTCGCAATGGCAAGCGAGCTGCCTGCACCGATGATATAAACCTTCTTTACCTTCACGAGTGCATCGGCCGCACGGTAAAACTCCTCATGTGAAATAGACTCCTTCGTGCGGCGGATAATGTCGATGTCCTGATCCATCGAGCTGTCAAGCAGGCGGTCAAGCGGAATGTTCGTCGAGGTCATTTCAAGGCGTTGCACGCTCGTCATGCGGTTGCGGATCATCTCCTGCATCGCCTGCTGAAGCGCCGGATAGCCGGAGTATCCGATCTCCGTCGCAAAGCGCACCACGGTCGATTCGCTCACACCGACCGTCGCGCCAAGCTTCGAGGCCGTCATAAACGCCACCTTGTCGTAGTGCTCCTCAATATACTTCGCGATCAACCTCTGACCTTTGGAAAACGATCTCGCATTTTGCTTAATGCGATTCGTAAGCTGGATATTCATGGGTGATTTCCTTTCTTTACGTTTCCTGACAGGAAATTTTACAGCACGAGTCGCCGCTTCCTGCAAAATTTCCTCCGTGCAGACGCGGCCGCATACCTGCCCCTACGGACAGGGCACACGTATACACGGTATCATAATGTTTATTTTAGCCGATATTCCTGCAAAAATCAAGGGATATTTTCGCTGTTTTCTATGAATTTCAAACCGTTTTTGCAGGAAGCGCATCCTTTCATGCAAAGGTATATCCGTGCAGCACGGATATCTCTCTCCATTCTTTGTCATCCTTTACAAAAGAAGCTTGCAATTCCTTTCGTTTTGTTGTATCCTTATTCCGATTATTAACCGTTTAATTCTGTTGATTTCCCACAACAGAATAAACGCACTCGTCTTTTGGAGGTCTTTTATGGAAAGTAAAACGCTCATTTCGTCCATTCGTGAAAATATCGGCAAGGTCATGGTCGGTTCCGAAGAAACCATCGACCTCTTGCTCACCGCGCTCATTGCCGAGGGTCACGTGCTCATCGAAGATGTGCCCGGCATGGGCAAAACCGTGCTCGCAAAGTCACTTGCAAAGTCCGTCAGTCTGGAGTTTAACCGCATCCAGTTCACGCCCGACCTGCTTCCCAGCGACGTCACGGGCCTCAACTACTTCGACCAGAAAGCAAACGATTTCGTTTTCAGCCCCGGCCCGGCATTCTGCAACCTGCTCCTCGCCGATGAGATCAACCGCGCCACACCGCGCACGCAGTCGAGCCTGCTCGAGTGCATGGGCGAGCGCCAGATCACCGTGGACGGCGTCACCCGCCCGCTTTCAGCGCCGTTTTTTGTCATCGCCACGCAGAATCCCATCGAAACGCTCGGCACCTATCCCCTGCCGGAAGCCCAGCTCGACCGCTTTTTAATGCGCATTTCCATGGCCTCTCCCACAAAAGAGCAGGAGCGCGCCATCTTGCAGCGCTTTATGAAGGAAGAGCCGCTCGAAACGCTGCAAAGCGTCTGCACGCGTGTGGATATTCTCGCGCTGCAAAAGCAGGCAAAGGAGATTTACATTCATCCCGTCCTGCTCGATTACATGATCGACCTCGTGCAGGCCACGCGCAGTTGGCCGAATATCGATATGGGCGTCAGCCCGCGCGGCAGCCTTGCGCTCGTCCGTGCCGTGCGCGCTTACGCCTTGGTGCGCGGCGGCGCATACGTCGTGCCGGAAGACATCAAGACCGTCGCCGTGCCGGTACTCGCCCACCGTTTGCAGCTCACCGGCTCCGTCGGCTCCACCGATGCCCAGAAAAAGGCCATGACCGATGTGCTCTCCTCCGTCGCCCTGCCGACTGAGGACTGGTCAAAGTAATGTGGGCGCTCCTTCTGCTCCCGATCGTTTTGCTCGTCCTTTACTTTGCACAGCGCCTTTTGTTCCGCCGCCTGTGGGACGAAAACCTCACCGTACAGATATCCTTTGACCGCGATTACATTTTCTGCGGCGAAGAAGCGAATCTCGTCGAAACGATCGTGAACAACAAATACCTGCCGCTCCCCGTTTTGGAGGTCGGCTTCGATATGAGCCGCTGGGTGGTGTTTCAGGACGAAGAAAACTCCACCGTCAGCGATATGACCTACCGCCGCGACGTGTTCACAGCGTCCGTGCGCCAGCGCATCACGCGCACACTACCTGTCCGCGGCAAAAAGCGCGGCTATTACCGCATCGCGTCCACCACGGTCACGTCCTACGATTTTCTGATGACCGAAAAGCAGGTGGCGCATTTTCCGCAGGAAACGGAGTTCTACGTCCTGCCCGCGCATATTTCCGCAAGCCACATCCGTATTCCGTACAGCAAGATCATGGGTCTGCTCGTCAGCCGTCGGCGTGTGTACGACGACCCGTTCGAGTTTGCCGGCATCCGCGATTACCGCCGCAGCGACCCCATGAAATACATCAACTGGAAGGCCTCCGCGCGCGGCGGCACGTTGCTCGTCAATCAGCACGATTCCACGCTGTCCCAAAAGGTCACTGTCCTGCTCGACTGCACCGGCATCGGCAGCGCCGTGACGGATGCGTTAAACGAGACCGCCATCTCCATCGCCGCCGAACTCGCGGAGCGCATGCTCGCAGACGGCATCTCGGTCTCCGTCATCTCAAACGGCATAGACACCGTAGACGGCAAAATGCTCTCCACCGGCGAGCTCACCGGCCGCAACACCGCACTTTACCTGCGCCGCCGGCTCGCAAGATTGGAATGCCGCAACGACCTCACCCCCATGCCGCAGCTTCTCCGCACCCTGCACGACGGCGCACACGGCAGCGACCTCTACGTGCTCATCTCCAAGGAGCAAAAGCTGCCCGTTCTGCCGGATTTGGAAGCCTTAACGGAGGGCAGTGACGCCATCTGGATCCTGCCGGAAGACCGCAACATGCCGGAGCGCTACAAACTCACGGAGACTTCAAAATCCGTCGAAATCATCCGCTGGGAAGTTTAACGGGAGGGGACAAAATGAAAATTTTCAAAAAGCAAATTCCCGTCCGCCACATTTTATACGTCGTGCTCGGCTGGCTGCACGCCACCATGCTGTGTGTGCCGCTTTACGCGCTCGTTTTAAATTTTGTCTCGGAGGGCATGACAAAAGACGTCATCCTGCAAAACATCCTGCGGGGATTTTTGATTCTCGCCCCCATCGCACTCAGCTGGTTCGCAATAAAATGCCTGCGCCGCATCTTTTTCTATATTCTCGCAAGCATCGTCATCACGGTACTCACCGGCTTCCTGTTCGATTCCGTCCTCATGGCCGTCGTCGCGCTGTTCATCTGTTTCATGCGGCTTTACGGCCGCCTGCACAGCGAAAGCCACTCTCTGTTTGACCACGCCGGCTATGCGGGTCTTGCCGTGTTCGCCGTGCCGTTCCTGTGCTCTGTCTTCACCGACCGCGCCGATTTGATTTTCCAGCCCGTCTCCCTCGTTTTCGCGGCCGTTTACTTCGTGCTGTGCCTCACACAGCGCGGCATCCGCCGCATCGATGATTACATCGACGTCAACGCCGCCATGCAGAACATGCCCGCACGCCGCATCGTGCGCATCACCTGTGCGCTTTTGGCCGCCGCAGCCGTGTTCTGTACCGCCGTTTTGCTGCCGCCGCTGCTCACAAACGACATCGGCTACCGCTACACCCCGCGCGAGGCGATCCACGCCGAATACACCCCGCCCGAGCAGACCGAAACATCCTCCGGCGGCGATATGCCGCTTGACGAGATGATTCCCGCCGCAGAGCCGAACCCCGTGCTCGTCCTCATCATGAAAATCCTCGAATACATCTTGCTCATCGCGCTCGCGGGCGGCCTCATCTTCGGCGTTATTTACGGCTGCATCCGCATCTCGCGCGGGTTTAAAACCTCGTTTGTCGATCGGCGCGACCTTGTGGAAAACCTGCCCGAGGACGAACGCACCACCGTGCGAGAACGTGCCCAAAAGCGCGACCGTCCCGGCTTCCTTGACCGCTCCCCGACCGCTGCGGTGCGCCGCAAATACCGCAAAACGCTGCTGCATGCCGCAAAAGAGCCGCCCGCGCGTTGGATGTCCCCCGCCGAAGCGGAAGTCCACGCGAAGCTCCAAAACGATGCCCTGCACATCGTCTACGAAAAAGCCCGGTACAGCGAAAAAGGCTGTACAAAAGACGACCTCACCGCAATATAAGCTGTACAAAGCGAACAGCCCATGGCACACGGAAAACCGCAGCCATGGGCTGTTTTATTTTATATATTTCTGTACAAGCGGGTGCAGTCTGCGAATGTACAGGACGATCAGTCCGTTCATCGAGTAATCGTACAGTACAAACACCACATTCAGCATCACCGCCAAAATCGGGATGGACCATTTGCCGAACATTTCCATTTCGGAAAGCGGGATCTGCAAAACCCAAACCGCCAGCGCCGTTTCCAGCGCCATAGCCAGATTAAACACGCCGAATTTCGCAAGCACACGCAAAGGCTTACGCTTAATGCGCATCAAAAGTCCGTACAGCGTCGGGTAGTAACCGAAAAATAAAATGTAAAACAAAATCGCTTCTCTGTCCGGTGTCAGCAAAATCGCCAACACACTCACAACGCAATACACCGCAAAGCCGTAGCGCACATTTGTCTCCGCCACAATGGCAATCGTCAAACAGCCCGCCAATGCAGGCAGTGCAATCGTCGCAACGGGTACAATGCCGGTCATCAGCATCAGCACCACGGAAAGCGCAGAAACCACACCGCACAGCGCGACCTTCGCCGCTTTAGAGCGCATGAAAACGCCCCCTTAGCAGCAGGGGATCAGGTCGCCGCCCATACACTCGCAACAGCAGTCCGCGCAAATCAGACCGTTGCAGATGTCACAGGCGTTGCACCCACCCGCATTGTTCATGTTCATATTCGGATTGTAGCCGCCGTAAACGCCGCTGCGCTGGTTCATGGCCTGGTTCAGCGCCGCCTGATACTCCGGGTTGCCCGGGTCCATCTGGCACGCGCGCGTGAAGTGCTCCTTCGCTTCCTCCAGCCAGCCACGGCGGTATAAAACCGTACCTTTTAAGAAATACCACTCGGCGTTACGGCTTTCCACCGGCACGCCGTTTAAGATCTGCTCCGCGTCTGCAATGCGCCCCGCCATAATGAAACGGCGTACATCGTTAAAGCCGGAGGCACTGCTGCCACCCGCATACCCGGCGTTATAACCCGCATTGTACGTGTTATAGTTGTTGTAGCCGTAACCGTTATTGTTCGCACCGCGGTTTTTGCGTTGCGAAACAATGGTGTCGTACGCCTCGTTGATCTCTTTCATCTTCTCGCCCGCAAGCTCGGAGAGCGGGCTGTCGCCGTATTGATCCGGGTGATACTTTTTTGCAAGCTTTCTGTATGCGTCTTTAATTTCTTCATCCGTCGCCGAGGGCGACACCCCGAGGACCTTATACGGATCAGTCATGTCGTTTCTCCTTCTTTATATGCAGGAAAAGGATCTCCCTTTGCATTTCCGGGAGCCCTTTTTCAAAAATATTCTCCAAAATTCGGGTAAATTTGCCGCTCGGCAATAGGTTCACCGCCGGCAGCAGCCGTGCAAGCGAGCCGTTTAATACCGCATTGCACTCTTCGTCGGCCCTTTTGCGTTCTTCGGGCAATAAATGTAACCCGCGCGAGCTTTCCAATCCCAGCTTTTGAATAAACGGGTTGAATTTCTGCTGCAAAAGGTCGTCCGTGAGGTCGTCCGCTGCATCCATAATGTAGATCCAGCGCCCGAGGAAATACCCCACCTCGCTCAAAACGGCCTTTTCGCCCGCATTGCTGCCAAGCTCCGCGCAGATCGTCTGCAGCATCTCCGCCGTCGGCGCACTGCATCGGTCAATGGAAATTTCCTTCGCGTGTTCGGCATCGGCCTGGTCGTCCATCATTTTCTGCACGGCGTCCGCCATAAACGGATAATCATTGCTCGCCTTTTTCATCGCGCGTCGCGCAAATAAGCGCAGAACGCGTGCGCCGAACGCTTTCAGCCCGTCTTCATCCGCGGCGGTATCGCGCAACTTGTGCACCGTCATAATGATGCTCAGTGCCGCCGCCTTGTGGAACGCCTCTTCGGCAAACACATCCTCGTTCGCGGGGCACACATACGTGCACTTTTTCATCGGGTTGCAGCAGCATCGCTTTTTCTCCGCCTTTACATCGGCATCGCGCTGATTTAGTGCCAGCAGCGCATACAGCGTGCAGTCGTAGCTCAGCGTCAGCCGCATCGGAAAACCGTAATATTTTCCGAGCGCCCGGCAAAGCTGACAGTAAACGCCTTTATATGCGTCGTATTCTTTCACGAGCATCTCGCCCTTGAACGGACGCACATAGCCAAACATACCGCAAACCTCTCCTTTCCATTCTTCATTCTACCCGATTTACACGCAAATGTGTTGAACAAAATGTAAATATGAACCGCCCGCACCCCTGAAAGGCGCAAAATTTCCGGCTTTATATCTTGGACAGATTCTTTTTTCGTGTCAACCCGTTTAAAGCCGCAAAAACGCCGCGCACCCGGAAACCGGGTCCGCAGCGTCATACTTCACTTTGAATTTGTCAGGCTTTCTGCTCCGCCCTGCGCTTTTTGTCACGCTCCAGCATCATTTTGATATACTCGCCGGTGTAGGAACCCTTCGTTGCCGCCACTTGCTCCGGTGTGCCCTCCGCGATGATCATGCCGCCCTTGTCGCCGCCCTCAGGACCGAGGTCGATGATATGGTCGGCCGTCTTGATGAGGTCGAGATTGTGCTCGATGACGATGACCGTGTTGCCGCCGTCCACGAGCTTTTGTAAAACCTCCACAAGCTTGTGCACGTCCGCAATGTGCAGACCGGTCGTCGGCTCGTCGAGAATATACACCGTCTTGCCGGTCGGGCGTCGGCTCAGCTCCGTTGCAAGCTTCACGCGCTGCGCCTCGCCGCCCGAAAGCGTCGTTGCCGGCTGACCGATCTTGATGTACCCCAGTCCCACGTCGCACAGCGTGTGCAGCTTGCGCGCGATTTTCGGGTGGTCCTTGAAGAACGCAAGGCCCTCCTCCACCGTCATTTCCAGCACGTCGTAAATGCTTTTGCCTTTGTATTTCACTTCCAGCGTCTCACGGTTGTAGCGCTTGCCCTTGCATACATCGCACGCAACGTAAACGTCGGGCAAAAAGTGCATCTCGATTTTAATAATGCCATCGCCCTGGCACGCCTCGCAGCGGCCGCCCTTAATGTTGAACGAAAAGCGCCCGGAGGTAAAACCGTGCATTTTCGCTTCCGGCGTGCTGGCGTACAGCTCGCGAATATCCGTAAACACGCCCGTATACGTCGCCGGGTTTGAGCGCGGTGTACGGCCGATCGGCGACTGGTTGATCTGAATGACCTTGTCGAGGTTCTCCATGCCACGAATTTCCTTATGCTTGCCCGGCACCGTGCGCGCACCGTTCAGCTCGCCCGCCAAACGTTTATACAGCACCTCGTTGATGAGCGACGATTTGCCCGAGCCCGAAACGCCTGTGATGCACACAAGCTTGCCGAGCGGAATGTCCACCGTCACGTTTTTCAGGTTGTTCTGCTGCGCGCCGACAATGGTGATTTTCTTGCCGTTTCCTTCGCGTCTGGTCTGCGGCACGGGGATGAACCGCTGCCCGCTCAAATACTGGCCGGTGATGGACTCCGGGCACTTCAAAATACCCTGCACGTCGCCGCTGTAAATCACGTTGCCGCCGTGAATGCCCGCGCCGGGGCCGATGTCCACAATGTGGTCGGCTGCAAGCATCGTGTCCTCGTCGTGCTCTACGACAATGACCGTATTGCCAAGGTCGCGCAGACGCATCAAGGTCGATAGCAGCTTGTGGTTGTCGCGCTGGTGCAGGCCGATGCTCGGCTCATCGAGGATATACAAAACGCCCATGAGAGACGAGCCGATGTTCGTCGCCAAGCGAATACGCTGGCTTTCACCGCCGGAAAGCGTCGCCGCCGCACGGGAAAGCGTCAGATATTCGAGACCCACGTTGCGCAAAAAGCCGAGACGTGAACGAATTTCCTTCAAAACCGCCGCCGCGATCATCTCTTCGCGCGGGGTCAGCGTCAACGTATCGAGGAACGCCAGCGCGTCCACAACGGAAAGGTCGCAAAAGTCACTGATATTCTTACCGCCCACCGTCACGGCAAGACTCTCCTTAGAAAGACGCTTGCCGCCGCATGCGTCGCACGGTACCGCACTCATGTACGACTCGATTTCCTCCTTGATCCACGAGGAGGACGTGTCGCGGAAACGGCGCTCAAGGTTGTTGATGATGCCCTCAAACTCTGTCTCATACGTGCCGCGGCCGTACTCGCTTTTGCGGTGCACCTTAATCTTCTCGCCCTTCGTGCCGTAAAGCAGAATGTCTACAAGCTCCGGTGAGAGGTCGCGGATCGGCGTATCAAGCGAAAAATGGTAGTGCTCTGCGAGCGCTTCCATGTACATCGTCGCAATGGTGCTGCCCTCCATCGCCCAACCGCTGCCCTTCAAACCGCCCTTACGAATCGATAAGCGGTCGTCCGGGATGATGAGCGCCGGATCAATGCGCATGAAAACGCCGAGACCCGTGCACTTCGGGCACGCGCCCGCAGGGTTATTGAACGAGAACATGCGCGGCGAAAGTTCCTCCATGCTGACGCCGTGCTCCGGGCAAGCGTAGTTTTGAGAGAACAGCGTATCCTCGCCGTCCACCACGTTTACGATAACAAGCCCGCCGGAAAGTCCTGTCGCCGTCTCTACGGAATCCGCCAAGCGCGAGCGAATGTCCGGCTTGATGACAAGACGGTCAACGACAATTTCAATGTTGTGCTTCTTATTCTTCTCAAGCTTGATGCTCTCGGAAAGGTCATAAATGATGCCGTCAGCACGCACACGGACAAAGCCGCCCTTGCGCGCCGCCTCAAACTCCTTTTGGTGCTCGCCTTTCCTGCCGCGCACCACCGGCGCCAAAACCTGAATTTTCGTGCGCTCCGGCATCTCCATCACCCGGTCGACGATCTGGTCGACGGTCTGCTGGCGGATCTCTCTGCCGCAGACCGGGCAGTGCGGCACACCGATGCGCGCGTACAAAAGACGCAGATAATCGTAAATTTCCGTCACCGTGCCTACCGTGGAACGCGGGTTTTTGGAGGTTGTTTTCTGGTCGATGGAAATGGCCGGCGAAAGGCCGTCAATGTTATCGACATCCGGCTTTTCCATTTGGCCGAGGAACATACGGGCATAGCTTGAAAGCGACTCTACATAGCGGCGCTGGCCCTCGGCGTAGATGGTATCAAACGCCAAAGAGGACTTGCCGGAGCCGGAAAGTCCCGTCAGCACGACCAGTCGATCACGCGGCAGCTTTACATTGATATTTTTTAAGTTGTGTTCTCTTGCACCGGTCACGGTGATGTACTTTGAACTCATTTCGGTTTACCCTTTCGTTTCTTCCCTTTTAAAGCTTGATATTTCCACCCACGCGGGGTAAAAGCCCGTGTTGAGGGCGATGTTCTGCGAATGTAAATTGGCGAGCACTGTGCCGTAAAACGGCGTTTTGCCGAGCGCTTCGATGCGATCACACAGCAGACTTACAAGTGTTGTGCCGAGTCCATGTCCGCGGTACCGTTCTTTTACGTCGATGCCAACCTGCCACAGTGCGTCCGTGTCTGCCGAAGCACCCGCCAGCGCCGCGATCTCGTCGCCGTCATACGCCGCAAGCGCAAGAACATCCGGGCGGTCGGGATTTTCTTTTTCACTTAACGCATTCGGAAAATCCGTGTTCGGGTACAACGTTTTCACGTTCGTTTTGTCGAACCATTTAAGTGTAAAGGCACATGGCGTTACACGTGTTTTACGCGGCTTGCCGGGCAAAAACATGTGGAAGGTCGACGACAATGTGTAGTCGTATTTGTTCAGCTCGCGTTCGATGCACAGCAAATGCGGAAGCTCGAACAACCAATACGGGTGCTTGAAGCGCTCGGTATCGCCCGTAAACTCCTTTAAAAATGGGTGCAAAACCTCGTTCGCCGTGATAACCACGCCACTGCCGGTTGATGCCATTTGGAAGAACGGCAGCTCATGCGAATAGAGCCGCACGCCATCGGGCTTCGCCGGCGTTGTGACCGCCACTTGATTTGCTGTAAAGTCTTCTGGCTTTGCATTGTATTCCAGTGCCAATTGACACATTGCCTCCGTAAAGCATTTCGCCTTGTCGATCATGTCGAACCCCCTATTTTTCCAGCTCCTTGATGCGGTCACGCAGGTAGGCTGCATGCTCAAACTCAAGCAGCTTTGCTGCCGCCTTCATCTCCTTTGTGAGCTTGTCGATCATCACGCGCTTTTCGGCGGCCATATACTTCTTCTTTTTCTTCGATTTACCGCCCGCTTCCTCCGCCTTTGTGGAGATCTCCAAAATCTCGGAGACCTTTTTCACGATGGTCTGCGGCACGATGCCGTGTTCTTCGTTGTATTTTTCCTGAATGGCGCGGCGGCGTTCCGTCTCGCGTATCGCGTATTCCATCGACGGCGTGACAAAATCGGCATACATAATGACCTCGCCATGTGCATTTCTCGCAGCGCGGCCAATGGTCTGGATGAGGCTGCGTCCGCTGCGCAGGAAGCCCTCTTTATCTGCGTCCAGAATTGCGACGAGCGACACCTCCGGGATATCAAGGCCCTCTCTCAACAGGTTGATGCCGACAAGCACGTCAAACTCGCCGAGACGCAGGTCACGGATGATTTCCATGCGCTCCACCGTATCGATGTCGTGGTGCATGTAGCGCACGCGGATGCTGTAATTTTCAAGGAAGCCCGTGAGATCTTCCGCCATTTTTTTCGTGAGCGTTGTCACGAGAATACGCTCGCCGCGCGCGGTACGCACATTGATCTCCGAAATAAGATCGTCAATCTGCCCGTCGGTCGGCTTTACCGTGATGCGCGGGTCTAAAAGTCCTGTCGGGCGAATGACCTGCTCCACGACCGCTGCGGATTTTTCCAGCTCCAAGTCGCCCGGCGTGGCGCTGACGAAGACCGCCTGATTGACGTGCGCATAGAACTCATCAAAATTCAACGGGCGGTTGTCATACGCCGAGGGCAAACGGAAGCCGTAATCCACAAGGCTCTGCTTGCGCGCGCGGTCTCCGGCGTACATGGAGCGCACCTGCGGCAACGTCACGTGCGATTCATCGACGAACAGCAGAAAATCATCCGGGAAATAATCGAGCAGTGTGCACGGCTGGCTGCCGGGCTTACGACCCGAAAGCACGCGCGAATAGTTTTCGATGCCCTTGCACATGCCGATCTCGCTGAGCATTTCAATATCATAGCGCGTGCGCTGCTCGATGCGCTGCGCTTCGATGAGCTTATCTTCGGACTTAAAGAACTTGACGCGTTCTTCCATTTCGGCCTCGATCTCCTTGAGCGCGACCGCCATTTTTTCGCGCGGGACGATGTAATGCGATGCCGGGTAGATGGCGACATGCTTTAAATCGCTGACAATCTCGCCCGTAAGCGGCACAACCTCGCTGATGCGTTCGATCTCATCGCCGAAAAATTCGACGCGGATCGCCTTTTCGCTCGATTCCGCCGGAAAAATTTCCACTACATCGCCGCGCACGCGGAACTTATTGCGCGTAAAGTTGATGTCGTTGCGCTCGTACTGGATCTCGACGAGCTTCTGCAAAAGCTCATCGCGGCTTTTTTCCATGCCGGGGCGCAGTGAAATGACCATCGTGCGGTAATCGATTGGGTCGCCTAAGCTGTAAATGCACGAAACAGACGCGACGATAATGACGTCCCGCCGCTCGGAAAGTGCACTGGTGGCGCTGTGGCGCAGCTTATCGATCTCCTCGTTGATGGCGCTGTCTTTTTCAATATAGGTATCCGTCTGCGCAATGTACGCTTCCGGCTGGTAATAATCATAGTAAGAAACGAAGTATTCCACGGCGTTATCCGGGAAAAACTCGCGGAACTCGCTGCAAAGCTGCGCGGCAAGCGTTTTGTTGTGTGCCAAAACAAGCGTGGGACGATTCAATTCCGCAATGACGTTCGCCATGGTAAACGTTTTGCCGCTGCCCGTAACGCCGAGCAGCGTCTGCTCCTTATGCCCCGCGCGGATGGACTCCACAAGCTCTTTGATCGCCTTCGGCTGGTCGCCCGTCGGCTGATATTTTGACTTCAATACAAATTTATCCCGCTCCTGCATGGCTTTGCTCCCTTACTGAATTTTTAGAACATACGTTTCGCTACGACTTAGTATAACACACGAACACCCGTTTGTCAATGCGTCCCGCCGTTTATGTCCGCCGACGTCCTGTGATGTTCGGTTTTTCACTGTGTATTATTTGTCCCCTCACTCGGCGCCGCTATAATTTCTTCGACCGAATACGGATTTCGGTTGACCCAGAAGTGGTCGTTATCCTCCCATGCGAGCTGAAACCGGCTTTCGCTTTTAAATTGGCACACAAGCCATCTTTCGGGTGGGTCGGATTCAAGGCTTACAAGATACACGTCAGCATCTGTGCCTGAGAAAATATTTTTCTTTTCCCCGTAAAAAACGACGCTGTACCGCCCGTCTTCGGAGGTGCTAGACATCATTTCGTGGTAAGGCTCCAGAACACTGCCGCTCGAATTCGGTATAATCTGTGCGCCGACAATAACCGCCATACACACGGTGATGACGAAGAAAATGCCGCTGAACAGGTGGTCTTCCGACCTGAGTGGGTCATGCAATGCGGAGATCAGCGCGCACACGATGTAATTCATCGACAGCACAACGTCTGCGCCGAGAACAACCACCTGCACCCACGCGGGGACGTTCCCGCCGGTCTGCTCGAAAAGCATGTAAAGCGGTATAATCAGGAGCATCCACAGAAAAAAGACGCCGAGCTTTTTGCCGCCGCTCCACCGTGCGAGCAGGTTCAGCATAGGATTTTTGAAAGTAAATGAAGATTTGGAAGACATGGGTTTCTCCTTTATGTGATGATCTGCCGCTTTAGGGTGGCGATGTCGTGGCGAAGCTTTTGGAGGACGCCGGTCGCGCGCATGGAGAGGTAATCCTCGTCCGTGAAAATGAAGTGGTCGGAGAGGATGACGTCTATACCGGAGAGTGCGAGCTCGATCTCCTTGGTTGTTTGGATGTCCTGCCGTGAGGGCGTGCAGTTGCCGCTTGGGTGGTTGTGCGCGAGGTAAACGGCATCGGCGTCGTACAAAAGGCACAGCCGGGCAATCTGACGGATATAGATGGGCACGCCATGCACGGAGCCCTCGTTGACAATGCCCATGTATTTTAAATATCCCTTGCTGTCCAAAATGAGCAGCACGACGATCTCCGTTTTTCTGCCGAAAAATTTGTTCTGCACGGCGGCAAAGGCGGTTTTGGTATCGACAATACGGGTGCGCGCCTGATTTTTCGACTCCATATAGGCACGGAACAAGTCCGGGTAAGCGGCGAGCGCACTTGCAAGGCGCGGGCCGACGCCGGGGCACTCCGCCAAAATCTGCGCGGGGGTATCAAACACGTCGCTGAGTTTTCCGTGTCGCTCCAAAAGTGCGGCCGCCGTTGTTTGTGCGGGACAGCTCGGGTCCAAAAGGTGCAGCGCAAACGTCAAAATATCGAGCTCCGTAGGGTTAGACGTGGTATTCAGCTTTAAAAACTCCGCTTCCTCTTCCCTTTTTCGTCTTGCGGCCATGGTTTTCATTCCTTTCAAATGCTTGAAAAAGGGCAGCACCGCCTATGGGTGCCGCCCGGTTTTCAGCGGTCGATATAACGTTCGATAAAGCTGCGCACAGCGCTCCAATAGAGCTTTGGCGCGACGGAGGCGGAAAGGCAGTGGCCTGCACCCGGCACGATAAGCAGCTGCTTATCGCAGTTTGCGGCTTCGTAAAGGCGATACACCATGGCGCACGGCACGAGGGCATCAGCCTCGCCGTGAATGAACAGCACGGGAATTTTACAGCGACGAATCTGATTAAGCGCACTCGCTTCGCGAAAGCTGTACCCGAACTTCACTTTGGACGCAAGTGACACCGCCGGGATAAACACACCCATTGCGCCACCATACAGATCTTTGACAGCGGCTTTGGCCTGATCCCACACAGAGGTGTAACCACAGTCTTCAATGGCGAGCTTCACCTGCGGCGGCAGCTGCTCGCCCGCCGTTATCATGACGGTGGCAGCGCCCATGGATTCGCCGTAGAGAAGGATCTGCGCGTCTTTGTCGCGGCGAATAATCTCGTAGATCCAGCCGATGATATCCTTACGCTCCGGCCAGCCCATGCCAATCCAGTCGCCGGCGCTGTCGCCGTGGGCGCGGGCGTTCGGCATTAAAATGTTAAATCCGAGGTCATAAAACGACTTGCCGCGGTGGCGCATGCACTCTGCGCGGCCGCCGTAGCCGTGGCAGATGATGGCATAGCGGTGGCCTTTGTGCGGGATGAACCATGCAGTGAGGCGCATATTTTCGGGGTTGCGGTACGTGACGCGCTTGGCATATTTCTTGAACCATACTGTTGCCGCACGGGTTTCTTCATCGTCCGGCAGCGGGTCTTTGTTCGGCGGGCGGCGGCGCAGGGTATCGTTTAAAACGGCGTTGGAGACAACCGCGGCCGCACCTGCAGCCAATGCTGCGGCGAATAGTGCTTTTTTACCCATAAACACGCACTCCTTTTGGTTTACTTTGTGTGGACAGCGATGACGGTATCGATGTCATCGGGCAGTTTTACAGTGTTGGAAACCTGCACGAACACGACGTCCGGGTAGTTTTCAACGATCCAGTTTTTAAGGGGCTTTATCTCGGTGCCGTCGGAGATGAGACGGATAGACTCAACCTCATCGAGCGAAATGCCCTGCAGCGGGATACCGCCGATGGAGTTTTCCATAATGTGATAATAGAGCGTTTTGCCGTTTCTGGTGATGCGACCGTTTTCGGGCTTCGGCAGGTCGCAGCCGCCGCAGCCGTAAATGGAATCGGAATTCTTCTGCATCCACGCGCCGATTTTTTCCAGAATCTCGACGGACTCTGCGGGGATATTGCCTCTGGCATCCGGGCCGACATTTAAGAGCATATTGCCGTTTTTGCTGACGCACTCAACGAGCTTTTTGATAACCATTTCGGCGGGCTTAAAGTTCTTATCCTTTGCGCAGTAGCCCCAGTTGTCGTTCATCGTGATGCAGGCTTCCCAACAGATATTGCGGCCGCGGCTGTCCTTAAAGCCGGTCTGCGGAATGATCTGCTCCGGGCTGACATAGTCGCCGCTGTACTCAAGCGGTTCGTCCGTTGCGATGGAGCCGAAGCCACTGCCGCTGACCTCCAAACGGTTATCGATGATGATGTCCGGCTGCAGGGAGCGCACCATACGCACGAGCTCCGACGCACGCCACGCTTCGCCGGTGAGGTCGTCGTAGGAAAAGTCGAACCACATCATATCGAGCTTGCCGTAGTTTGTGCAGAGCTCGCGCACCTGACCGTGCATGTAATCAAGGTAGTTATCAAAGTTATAGGGCTTATCTTTATAGGCAATGTTGTTGCGCATAGGGTGCTGGCGGTCGCCGTAGGCGGGGTAATCCGGGTGGTGCCAATCGAGCAGCGAATAATAAAGACCGACCTTGATGCCCTCTGCGCGGAACGCGTCGAGATACTCACGCACGATGTCTTTGCCGTAAGGCGTGTTCGTGACTTTCCAATCGGTGAGAGCGGAATCAAAGAGACAGAAGCCGTCGTGGTGCTTTGCAGTGAGCACGGCGTACTTCATGCCGGCCTGCTTTGCAAGGCGCGCCCACTTTTTCGGGTCAAAATCTTTCGGATTAAACTCGTTGAAAAACGGGATGTAGTCCTCCTCCGGAATCTCTTCCGTGGAGCGCACCCACTCGCCGCGCGCAGGGATGGCGTAAAGGCCCCAATGAATGAACATGCCGAAGCGGTCGTGGGTGAACCACTGCATACGCTTATCATATTTTTCTCTATCAAATTTATACATACAAACTCCGTCCTTTCGCCCGCTATTTCGGGGATTCTTACTGTGATTGTATCATTTTGCCCGGCTTTTGTAAATAGATATTCGCGCGAAAAAAGGAAAGAAAAGCGCCTCGCAAACAGCACGGTAGATACGCGTGAGCGCGACGCCCTATCCCCCTGCAATTATAGAGCAACCCCGTTGCCTCTTTTAAATCGAGAAGCGGCGTCGTTGCGTGTAAAGGAGTATAGCTTTATATTTGTGTAAAGTTATATAGTTGCACAGATATGCAAAAACGCTCGTCCGCTGATAAACCGGGACGAGCGTTTTGTTCACTTATTTAAGCGGATTTCCGATCAATCAGAAGTTGCCGTTGGTGAGATCCTCGACGTAGAGGGTCTTCGGGCCGTTGTTGGCCGGTGCTGCGGGCTTTGCAGCCGGTGCAGCTTCTGCGGCAGGTGCTTCATCCTTATGCGGATTGTCGCGCCACTCAAAGAACTTTGTAGCAACAGCCGGGAACAGTGCGTAGGAGAGGACATCCTCTTCGCTCTTTGCTCTGTCGCCGATCTCTGCTCTGTACTTCTCAAGCTCCGGCTCGATGAGGTCGGCAGGACGGCAGGTGATGACCTTGTCATCGCCGATGCACTTCTTGCGGACTTCCTCGTTCACCTCGCCCGGCAGCTTGCCGTATTCGCCGCGCAGCATGCCCTTGCTCTCTTTGGTGACCATCTTATAGCGCTCACCGACAAGAACGTTCATAACAGCCTGCGTACCGACGATCTGGCTGGTCGGGGTAACGAGCGGCGGGTAACCGAAGTCAGCACGGACGCGCGGCACTTCTGCGAGCACATCATAGTACTTGTCTTCTGCGTTTGCCTGCTTGAGCTGAGAGATAAGGTTCGAAAGCATGCCGCCCGGAACCTGATACAGCAGCGTGTTGGTATCGACCTTAAGGACCTTCGGGTTGATGTTCAGCTTATCTGCAACCGTACGGAAGTGTGCGGCAACCTCGCTGAGCTTCTCAAGATCAAGGCCTGTATCACGGCTGGTGCCCTGCAGCGTGGCAACGAGGGACTCGGTTGCCGGCTGAGAGGTGCCGTTTGCGAGCGGGGACAGTGCGCAGTCCACGATGTCAACGCCAGCCTGTGCAGCCATCAGGTTGACCATGTCGCCTGTACCGGTGGTGTTGTGGGTATGCAGATGGATCGGCACGCTGACGTTTTCCTTCAGCTTCTTTACGAGCGAATATGCGTCGTACGGAAGGAGCAGGTTTGCCATATCCTTAATGCAGATGGTATCTGCACCCATCTTTTCAAGCTGCATAGCGAGCTTTACGAAGTAATCCTCGCTGTGCACGGGGCTCTTTGTATAGCTGATGGCAGCCTCTGCCTTGCCGCCATATTCCTTGACGTACTTCATAGCGGTCTCCATGTTGCGGGGATCGTTCAGTGCGTCGAAGATACGGACGACATCGATGCCGTTTTCGATGGACTTTTTGCAGAACTCTGCAACCACGTCATCGGCATAGTGCTTGTAGCCGAGGAGGTTCTGGCCGCGCAGGAGCATCTGCAGCGGGGTCTTCGGCATTGCCTTTTTGAGCGTTCTGAGACGCTCCCACGGGTCTTCGTTCAGGAAACGCATGCAGACGTCGAACGTTGCGCCGCCCCAGCACTCCAGAGACCAGTAACCCATGTTGTCCAGCTTTTCGCAAGCCGGAAGCATATCCTCGATACGCATGCGCGTTGCGGCCTGAGACTGGTGCGCGTCACGCAGGATGGTATCGGTAATTCTAAGGGGATTCTTAGCCATAATAACTGTTACTTCCTTTCCTAAGCGTTATCAAACGCCGAACAGAGCCAGGAACACACCGGCTGCAACAGCAGAACCGATGACGCCTGCGACGTTCGGACCCATAGCGTGCATGAGCAGGAAGTTGCGCGGATTCTCTTTCTGGCCGACGACCTGCGATACACGAGCCGCCATAGGAACGGCGGAAACACCGGCGGAGCCGATGAGCGGATTGATCTTATCCTTAAGGAAGACGTTCATGAGCTTTGCGAGCAGAACGCCGCCTGCGGTGCCGAGACCAAATGCAACAACGCCGAGGACGAGAATCTTAAGCGTCTGCGGATTGAGGAAGTTTGCAGCGGTAGCTGTTGCACCGACAGAGGTGCCGAGGAAGATCGTAACGATGTTCATCAGCTCGTTCTGTGCGGTCTTGTTCAGACGCTCTGTTACGCCGCTCTCACGGAGAAGGTTGCCGAGCATGAGGCAGCCAACGAGGGATGCAGCGGACGGCAGCATGAGGGAAACAAAGATGGTAACCACGATCGGGAACAGAATCTTCTCGGTCTTTGTAACCTGACGGAGCTGCTTCATCTGAATCATACGCTCTTTCTTTGTGGTGAGCGCCTTCATGATCGGCGGCTGAATAACCGGAACGAGCGCCATGTAGGAATATGCGGCAACGGCGATCGGGCCAAGGAGTTCAGGTGCGAGCTTGGAGGTGACGAAGATGGCCGTAGGGCCGTCTGCACCGCCGATGATGCCGATGGAGCCGGCCTGTGCCGGGGTGAAGCCGAGCAGGACAGCGCCGACATAGGTGACGAAGATGCCGAGCTGTGCGGCAGCGCCGAGCAGCAGGCTCTTCGGGTTTGCAATCAGCGGACCGAAGTCTGTCATGCAGCCGACGCCGATGAAGATGAGACACGGATAAACACCGAGCTTAACGCCGAGATAGAGGACGTCGAGCAGACCGGCAGCTTCCGTGGAACCGTTTGCGAGCGGGATACCTTCTGCAAACATCTCCCAATGCACGTGGCCGCCTTCAAACAGTGCGGCATGGTAAATGCCTGCACCGGGCAGGTTTGTTAAAAGCATACCGAATGCAATCGGCAGAAGGAGCAGCGGCTCGAACTTCTTGACGATAGCAAGGTACAGAAGAACACAGGAAACAGCGATCATAACGAGCTGCAGCGGGTTTTCACCGAGCTGCGCGAAGCCTGTGCTATTCAGAAAATTAGTTATCGCTTCCATGAATAATTTAACACTCCTTATTTTAGTAGTATGTGCGTAGGCTTAAGTTTAACTTAGCCAACAACGCAGAGGAGTGTGCCGCTCTCAACGGTTGCGCCCTTCTGGACGTTCACGCTGGTGACCTTGCCGGCCTTCGGTGCCATGATCTCGTTTTCCATCTTCATAGCTTCGAGGATCATGAGAACCTGACCTTCAGCAACGGTATCGCCAACATTGACGTTGACGGAAAGGATGTTGCCGGGCATCGGGCTCTTGACCTGCTCGCCAGCGCCTGCCGGTGCTGCGACCGGGGCCGGAGCGGGTGCTGCTGCCGGAGCTGCTGCAACCGGAGCCGGTGCTGCGCCGCCGACGACTTCTTCTACTGTTACTTCATAAGCTGTGCCGTTAACATTGACATTATACTTTTTCATTGAACTTACCTCTCATCTGTTAGATTTCGCGCTTTGCGCATTTCAGACTCTTTTGATGGAATGGATGCGGATGTGCGAAACGTCCGTGCCCATCTCCTCGGCGATCGCGACTGCGATAGCGGCAACGATCTGCTGGTTGTTTTGGGCGGATACCGCCGGAGCGGGTGCTGCAGCAGGTGCTGCGGCGGCCGGGGCTACTGCCGGAGCCGGCTGCTTTTTAGCGACCTTCTCCATGATGAGGCCGAGGATCTTGATGATAACGATCAAGCAGATCAGGACCACGAACACGGTAATAAGGCCCATCAGAACAACCTGAACGGTGCTGATGTTGGTCTCCATAATCTTACCTCCTTTCACCGAAGCGTTATGGAAATAAAAATGGAAAATGTAATTTGCATTCTGAAAAAAACACCACATTCCCGCATTTTATCAGAATAGTTATATCTTAACACGGAATTCAAAATTTCGCAATGCTTAATTCAACTTTTTTAACCGATATTTTCGGAACGAAAGTCTGTTTGGAGTAATTCCCGTTTGAACGCTGAAAATCAGGCAAGAACACGCCGCTTCTCTCCGGTTCAAAATATTGACGAAAAACTTTCTTTTATCCCGTTGCATTTTAGTAGAAAACATAGTAAAATTAAGTTATCTGTTATTTAGCATGGGCTTTCTTCCCAAAAAAGCGAATAGACTGCCCAAAGTATTGAAATGAGGCGAAGACGTGTTTTCAAACAAAGATCTGCGGAAGCTCATCATACCCCTTGTTATTGAGCAGCTTCTGGCCGTAACCATCGGTATGGCGGATACCGTAATGGTCTCCTCCTGCGGCGAAGCGGCGGTTTCCGGCATCTCCCTTGTGGACTCCATCAACTTTTTGCTCATCACGCTGTTTTCTTCTTTGGCGACGGGCGGCGCGGTCATTGCGTCCCAGTACATCGGGCGCGGCGACCACAAAAGCGCAAGTCTTGCGGCAAAGCAGCTTTTCTACGCCAGCCTTGCGCTTTCGGCCGTGCTGGGCGTCATCGCCGTATTCTTCCGCAGGCCGGTGCTGAACATGGTTTTCGGCTCCATTGAAGCGGACGTTATGGCGCACGCGCAGATTTATTTTTTGCTTTCCGCGATCTCCTATCCGTTCCTTGCGGTCTATAACGCCGGTGCGGCGCTGTTCCGCTCTATGGGCGATTCGCGCACGACGATGCTCATTTCCATTTTAATGAACACCATCAACATCGTGGGCAATGCGATTTTAATCTACGGCTTTCAGATGGCTGCGGCGGGCGCGGCGGCGGCTTCTCTTGTTTCCCGTGCAGTAGGCGCCATCATCATTACGGTACTGCTTTTGAACCCGCGCCGTATTATTTTCTATGATAAGCTCCATAAGCCGGAAATCCACCTCTCCATGTTGAAGAGCATTTTGCAGATCGGCGTGCCGAACGGCTTTGAGAACAGCATTTTCCAGATTGGCAAAATTCTGGTTGCAAGCATTGTTTCGGGCTTCGGCACCATTTCCATCACAGCGAACGCCGTGGCGGGCAACCTCGCTTCCTTGCAGGTTATTCCGGGCATGGCGCTCGGCATGGCGATGATCACGGTCGTCGGCCAGTGCATCGGCGCAAAGGACTACGAAGCTGTGAAAAAGTACACGAAGAAACTGATGCTCATCACCTACGGTGTCGTCTGGGCTATGACGCTTTTGATGCTGCTGTTCAGCAAGCAGATCCTTTCGTTCTACTCACTCTCCGCGGAAACGACCACAATGACGATGGAGGTCTTCATTGTGCACGGCATCTGCGCCGTCATTGTTTGGCCGCTAGCCTTTGCCCTGCCGAACGCCCTGCGCGCTGCGAACGATGTGCGCTTTACGATGATCGTTTCCCTGCTTTCCATGTGGATCTTCCGCATCGGCTTCAGCTACATTCTGGCGATCTACTTTAACATGGGCATTTTGGGCACATGGATTGCAATGTGTATCGATTGGTTCTGCCGCGGCGCCTGCTTTGTCATCCGCTTTGCGCGCGGAAAATGGAAGAATATCAGCTTTATTGATAATTAAGAAGGAGGTAAAACCGTATGGAATATGATGCTTTTACCGGCGGCGTTGCGCCGGGCGGACTGCGCTCGAAAAGCGATATCCGTATTTTGATCTGCTATATGCTCAAAAGCGTGAACGCGCCGCTTTCGGGCGATGACATCATCAAGGTCTTGCAGGAAAAATCCCTTGCGAATTACTTTGAGGCGAGCGATGCGCTTTCTGCCCTTGTGAGCCTTGGCAATGTCACCCGCGAGGAGGACAACACCTATGTGCTGACTAAGCGCGGCAAGAGTGTGGCGGACGACTTAGAACAGCTTATCCCCTCTTCCGTGCGTGATAAGGCCGTAGCCGCCGCCACGGCTCTGCTGGCTTCCGCCAAGATGGAGCGCGAAAACGTGGCGACCATTGTCCGCACCGAAAACGGCTACAACGTGACATGCCACATTTCCGGTGGAGAAATGGAGCTGATGAGCCTTACCGTATATGTGCCCGACCTCTATCAGGCACGTGAAGTGAAAAAGAACTTTCACCGCGACCCACAGCGCGTGTATAACCTGATGCTCGCGGCGCTTACCGGCGACGACGAGATGATGAAAAGCGCCGTAAACCCGTGAGTTTTCGTCACCTTTAAAATTCCGAAAAGCCGCAGTTTTTGCGGCTTTTCTTTTTCTTCACTTCCTGTTTTTCCGAACATTCTGCACTTGTCGTCAAAAACCGACATTTTTCTGTATGTGTATTGTGTATACTTGTATGTGAAAGCAGTTTGAGTTTGCACAGAATATACATATCATCCGTGTGAATATTTCTCACGTAGTCGTGCATAGTGGCGCAAATAGCGTATACTATTATTGTATCTGCTATTTGTATCTCACGCAAAAGATACAACACAGTTATGTGCACGATTTTCACAGAATGACACAGCGGATGGTGAACAGCATTGGAGGAAATAGAATCTAAAGCAATCTTCGGCCAACGTCTCAAGCGTTTCCGTGAAGAAAGCGGCTACACGCAGTCGATCCTTGCGAATATTCTTGGCGTTGAACGTTCCACCTACACGTATTATGAAACCGGTAAAACGACGCCCGTCATCTTTGACCTGATGCGCCTTTGCCGTCTTTACCGCATTTCTTTGGATGAGCTGTGCGGATACAGCGCAAACTCTGCAGACGCGATGCGTCTGAGCGATTCCGGTCAGCGCGTGAAAGTGTATGCACGCCGCAAAGAGCGTCGTTACCTTGCCGATTCTGTGCTGGATCTTTCTACAGATGAGCAGCAGCTTTTGGCGTATTATCGTTCTGCTTCCCCGGAAGATCGTGCGGAGCTTTTTGAACATCTGCGCAATGCACGGTACCGTGACCGCCGCCACGCAAACGCAAAATAACCTTCAAAAATTTCATATGCGCTTGTAGCCCAGTTGGATAGAGCGACAGACTCCGACTCTGTAGGCCGCTGGTTCGAATCCAGTCAAGCGCGCCATGATTGGGTGACAAAAAAGATGTCACCCAATTTTTCTTAGTATTCATGCGGGTTTTCGGGCTTTTGGGGGCAAAATCCGGCAAACGTTTTTACCGTAGATGTCCAACCAGTAAACCGCAGCTGAATCCGCCGCAGCGGGGCTTCCGCCTGATTTTTCAGGTTGGAAGCCCCGCTTTTTTACGTTTTCCACCCTTTTTCCCGTTGTCGGAAGTGCAGAAGTTTCCGGCAGTTTCATAGATCGATCTTCCAATATTCATTTGGGTTATTTGATCGGATCTCCAGTCTGAATCACTCCCCGATGTTAATCTGAATATCCGTCGGCTGCACAATTTTTTCATCATGGGTGACGACGATCAGGATGCGGTTTTTGCACTGATTTCGAATAGATTCCATGATTGGGCCTTTTGTTTTGTTGTCCAACGAGGCTGTCGGCTCATCGAAAATCAGAACGGATGCATTCGACAGCAATGCACGCGCAATGCCCATTCGTTTTTTCTCTCCATCCGAAAAGGCTACTGTCTCGCTGCTCACGATCGTATCCAAGCCTTCCGGGAGCTTTTCAATCAGCTTATCCAGCTCCAGCAAGCTCAATGTTTCGATAATTTCATCGTCGGTGTGATTTGCACCGGAAAGAAGCAGATTATCCCGTATCGAGCATGCCAGAAATTCCGTGCTCTGGCTTGCAACAGAAACCTGCTCGCGGAAGCTGCGTTCATCGTAACTTTCAATGTCGTTTCCATTGATTTTGATTTCACCCGCTGTTGGTTTTTCAAATCTCAGCAGCAATTTGAGCAGCGATGTCTTGCCTGATCCTGAGTTGCCGCGGATGACAACCGTATCGCCGGAAGCAAACCGATAGGAAAGATGGTCGAATAAGCATTTTCCGGTCTCTTCATACTGGAACTTAACATCATCCAATTCCAGCGAAGTGACGTTTCCACACTTTCTTCCAGCTTCCTCCTGATTCCGTTCCGGCAGCAGCAGAATGTCGTCCATGCGCTTTTGATTGCCAATAGATACAAACAGGCTGATAAACCATCTCTGGATCCCAAAGAAAACCGGGGTAAGCCACAAAATGTACGCATTCATTGCGTATATGTCGCCAACCAGCATCTCGCCCGACTGAACCCCTCTCTGCGAAAACACAAGCAGAATGACGATCCGGATAATCTCACAAAGCGCCGTCTGTATATCGGCCAACGCGTTCATCGAAAACATCTTATTTACAGCTTTGGTGTAGTGCTTCTGCCAGGTGGACTCCGATTGCTCAACGTATTCCCCTAATCCGAGAACACGCAAATACGCGCTCGAATAAATCGAATCCGAGGCGATAGAGTTGCCTTCAATCAGCGCCTCATTCTTTTGCCGGTTGGCTGTTTCCACAGGCTTTTTCAGGAGCTGCGCGCCAAAAATCTGGAAAATGGAAACGGCAATCAGCAGTATTGCGATGGGGGCGTTGATCTGAGCCATGAATATGAAGCCCACAACGATGGTGGTTGTGTACCAAACCAAGTTGCTCAGCGTGGAGAAGTAGAAATCTGCAATAACAAGAGAACCATGGATGATTTTATTATAGATCTCCTGATGCGAGGTTTCTGAAACCCAGCGCGTAGGCTGCTGAACTACCTTTTTAATGGTATCGAGCCGGATTTCCTTAATGATATCATATACAAAACGACTCAACCATGTATCAAGAACATACAGAACCAGAACGATCAACGGACACAAAACATAGAGAACGCCGTAAACAGCGGTATTGGCAGACTGTGCCTGGTCGCCTGTTACGCTGTTGATCAGTCGCTGGAGCATCATTGTCGGGAGCAGCATGAGCGTACTTCTGACTACGCCGGAAAGGATGGACAGAATTACTTTCGGAATATGGAATCTTGCTTTATGGAAAAACAGCTCTAAATATACATCTTTACGCTTCATTAAGTTCACCCCACACTTTTGAAATTTCAGCATATGTTCCACTGGCGACTACACGGCCATCATCAAACAGAATGATATGGTCCATGCGGTCGATGTACTTCAGGTTGTGTGTAATCAATACAAGCGTCTGGTCCATTTCAAGGAGATAGGACATGACCTTTTCGACCGCATGATCATCAAGCCCGGTCGTCACTTCATCCAGCAGGAAAAAGTTTCGGTTCACAGACAGGCCCCTTGCAAGGCCGACCAGCTTTTGCTGCCCGCCGGAGAGCTGCACGCCCGTAGGCCCGATAACCGTATCGTATCCATTGGGCAGGTTCATGGCCAGCTTATCCATCCCAAAGCTTTCGATCACCTGCGCCAGCACCCCGCTGTTGACTTCACCCAGCCGCAGGTTGTTCCGAAGCGTGTCGTTCACCAAATATGTAGTGCTCGGGATCGAGGAAACGCTTTTCAGCAATGTCCCCCGATTGGACTCCGTGATCCGCTCCCCGCCCACAAACAAACTGCCTTCTGTGCCTGTCAGCAAACCGGATAGCAGACTCATGGTCGTGCTTTTGCCGCTTCCGGTTTTTCCGACAATCGCAGTTTTCTTTTTATACGGGATAGTGAAAGACACGTTGGAAAGGATATTCACATCGTTGATTCTGTAACTTACGTTGTTGAAGGAAATATCCCCATGCAGCAGATTTTCGCTCACTTCCATCTGCTGCTCGTCTTTTTCGCAGAGCACCTCGTCGATCTCTTTGATCTTAAACCATGTCTTTTTGATGGAGAGATAGATATCGCCAAAATTCTGGATCGGAACGCAGAGGGTCGAAACCAGACTGACAGCCGTTACAAGCTGGCCGGCCGTAATTGTTCCCGAGGCAAAGCTCGGGATGCTGATGCAAACAATCAGAACCGGGGCAACCGAATTGATGACGCGGGTCAGCGTTTTATAAAAATTGAGGCATATCTTCGACCTTACGGTCGTTTCATTGAACGTATTGTTCTCCTGATCGAAAGCGTGGATCCGGTCGCCAATTCTCCCGAAGGATTTAAGAAGCGTAAAGTGGTCGACCAAGTCGAAGAAGACACGCGTAAGCCTTTTTTCACTTTCTCGAATGTTGTTGGAATAGCGCTCGCTCATTCTGCCTATCGGCTTCGCTATGATCACGGAAAAAGCATAGATAAACGCAGCGGTAAAAGGATAAATGATATTGATCGAGCCAAGTTCCACGGCTGCCAGCAGACCTGTGGTTAAGCTAATGATAAAACGAATGATTCTCTCGATGGAGAATTCCTGAATATCATAGATATCTTTGCTGCAGATTTGGAAAAGGCCTGTCGGATTTCTCTTTAAAAAAGAGGGATAATTCATCGTGTGAAATTTGCGTATCAACGCGTGATGCAGACTGGTCACAAAGTTGCACGACAAGCGCGTGAGAAAAAACGACAGGAGTATTTTGTCCAAAAAATACGTCAGGGCCGTAATTACAATAAGTGCCAAGAGAGAACGGATAAAAACCGAGGTGATTTGCATGCGGTCGATCACAGCGCCAAATTGAACGGACATCTGGACATTCATCAAGGAAAGAAGCGGCATCACAACCGCAATTCCTATAACGAGCGTGACATTCTTTTTATTTATAAGAAGCTTTTTCATACAGATGGTTCCTCCAATAATTTCTGACAAACTTTAGAAACCGCATCGTCCAACGTCTTGTCGTTCTCAATGACCTCCCATCCATTTTCCTTGGCCAAGTTATGGTATAACCGACTTACTCGCTTCAACGAAAAGATGTTTTCCGTTTTCTTGACAACCGGCCTACTGCTCAATCTTCTTTGAACAATATCCATTTCTGCCGAAATTAAAAAAACGATATCTGGTTTATAGCATAAAGTCAAGCATTCATTAATAAAATCATTCCAAACGAACCATGTTTTGTCATATACTTCCTGACACATTGTCCATCGATCAACCAGAACATAATCAAAAGAGCTATGCGCTTCCTTGATCTTCTCCGACGTCTTCAAGAGATCCAATGCTAACGCTTCCGCAATTTTTTGATTAAGTTCTCGTTGCTGCTGTTTGTCCTTCTGGCTATAAGCATCTCTAATCATTCTCAACACTTTAGCTATTTCAGTATCCCCGGACTCTGGCTTGATTTTAGCAACCTTCTTCCCTCGCTCAACAAGAATACTATAGATAGAGTTAAGAATACCAGTTTTACCTACACCATCCATCCCTACGAATGCAATTAGTTTCATAATATACTCGCACACAGAATTCAACTCTGAAGGGTGCCGAATATCACAGTACCGGAAGTTGTCTTCCAGCATCTCTGCTACTTCATTGGTTTTAGTAGAAAAATAGGTCGCAACAACTGCAGCGCCCTCTTTACAGAAGCGATTTGCTAAAGCCTTTCCAATCCCAGATGATCCCCCCAAAATCAATACCACTTTTCCTTTTACTGACACAAACACGGGAGCACCTCTTCCTATCTATAGTCGAAAGCAAATCTTCTTAGCATTACCATTTTCAAGCTACCTCTCAGCGGTCAAACAAGCACCCGCATACATATTTGATTAAAGAGCCATGTAAGCATTTTCCGTTTGTGTATCAGCTAAAAGTAACCACAATAGCTTTAAGAAGTTGCAATGTTTCTCTTCCTTTTGATTGCGAGTAATACAAAAATTCCAATCCGAAGTTCCGCTGACGCATAGACTATGCTAAAACATGACGAGAAAGAAATCAAGCCATTTCACACGAAACGACAAAAATGCCGAATATTTGGGCAAAAATGGGAAAGGGCACTGCCTCGACGGGCAGTGCCCTTTCCCATTTTTTAATAATATTACCCTGAAATATTCACAGGGAATACAACCACTGAGTGAAACGTCTTATCATTTTCTTCGTAATATTGCTCAAGATTGCCTTTATACTTCTTCATAATGCGCTTCACACTCATAAGCCCTATACCATGCTGCCCTCTTTTCTGTTTCCGAGAGATGAAGCCCATTTCTGAAGTTTCAGGCGGTTCCTTACAAGAATTCACAATTGTCAACACCCAGGCCTTTTGTGCTTCCCGCACGTCAAGCGATATCTCTAAAAACGGATTTTCTGATCCCTGCGCCGCTTCCAACGCGTTTTCCGTTAAATTTCCAAACAGCGACGTTATATCTATACTGTCCATACCTTCTACTGCACATTTGCGAATATCAACAGAAAATGAGATTCCTCTCTCCTGGCATAGATCGCGATACCGAATGAGCAAGGTGTTTAATACCGGATCCTTACAATACTGAACCCGCCGCTGCAGTGCCGGAAGGCGTTCCATCTCCGAAACATAGTTTGCAACGACTTTCCCATTCTGAACCTCAGCCATTTCCTTAATGGCTGCAAGGTGATAGCGGATATCGTGAATCATAATCCGCTGGTTATCATACTGTTCCTGCAATGTTTTATAATACGACCGATCCGCCTGCTCTTTTTGCTGCTGTAGCCTTAAATCCATATATCTCTGATTCATTTGCTGTATATACTGGTAAGCTGCAAATATCAGAATGTTTCCCAGAAGAAGAGCCATAGCGCAGCCAATCATCCAGAACTCTGCAGCGCGCGAAAAACTCGGGAGCTCAAGACAAATATAAATAAGCGCCGTGATAACAAACACAGAGGAAAGACACGTGACTAACATCAGAATAAAAACGACGTTGGGCACCGGGCTCTCTTGCTCCCGGCTTTTCGCAATATGAACGTAAAGACGCGTGCAGATAAAGTAGAGCACTTTGCTGAACACCGCAAAAAGAATCAGCACAGCAAATCTTTCTTTGTACTGCCCAAATCCGTCAAAAAAAGCCCCAAGAAACAGCATTGACAGGTATTCTGTACCCAGCATAAGCGCAGACAACAATACCGCGTATAGAGCAGCTTTCCCGATTCCGACCGTATATCCTATGTAAAGAATGAGCCCTGTACATACCGCAAATATCAAGACATTCACATGCACAAAATCCAAAGCAAAGCACAACCAGGCCAATCCATAGCCTACCCCGAACAATATGCCGCGAACCCATGTCGGCCGCCGGGGAGAGAATAACTCCCCAAAAAACTGCCAGGCTGTCAGCGCTTCCGCCAAATAAACCACTACAAAACAGATATTTTGCTCTATCATCGTGTGCTCTCCAAGTACAATAAGTAGTTGCTCTTAAAATCGCTGTATCGCCGTTTCGTCAAATACGCAGAACAGGTCTGTCCGTCTGGCAAATTCAACTTCACCGTATCTTTGGTAAACTCCCCTACATACCTCATATTCACAATAAAGCTTCGGTGTGTCTGATAGAAACCCCCGATCTGTAGCAGGTCGTTCCACATGCGTATGGGGGAATTTACTTCATATACAGCATCGATCGTCACGATTTTCGTCTTGTGCCGCTCTGTTTCTACAATGACAATGTCCTCCGCCTGGCGGACGATCACGCCGTCTTTTGTTTCAATCGCTACCGGCCGTGTCTCCATCTTGATCTGATAAAGTGCCTCTTTCACGTTTCTGAACAGTCGTGCTTTTTCAATAGGCTTCGACAAATACCGAAACACATGGAATTTCATCGCCTCATCCAGATAATCCATATACGATGTGAGAATGAATATTTTAATCGAGGGATTTTTCTTCTTCAGTTTTTCGCCTGTATAAATACCGCTCAGTCCTGGAATCTCCACATCGAGAAAAGCAATCTCCGCCGTGCTCTCACTGCGAAGCAACGCATCGCCGCTTGTATAAGATGCAATGTCCGGCACACGCAAGTGTGCTTTTTGAAAGTACTCCTTCAAGTACTTTTCCATCTGAACCAAAATCATTGGATCATCATCACAGAGCAGAATACGCACATAAATCCCCCCTTTTTTCGGGGTGAAGTGGCCCCAAAAAGTTAGATAATATTCTGAAGTAATAATTGATCAAGCAGCCGAAAGGGCTTGCTGTCTGTGAATTGCAGGCGGCAAGCCCTTTAGC